>Ga0255338_1000487_pt1 | contig 123970 bp, 84 predicted proteins | sample MeOH1_35cm_T4_19_FD_203715 | JGI IMG/M metagenome (GOLD analysis project Ga0255338, IMG submission 203715) | Sandy soil microbial communities from University of British Columbia, Vancouver, Canada - MeOH1_35cm_T4_195 | ecosystem: Engineered > Artificial ecosystem > Sand microcosm > Unclassified... | reverse complement strand
GACGGCCGATGGCGCCCACCGAGTCCGCGGTGTGGAGCGTGCCCAGGACGATGTGGCCTGTGCGGGCGGCGTTGAGGGCGGTGCTGCCCGTCTCCAGGTCGCGGATCTCGCCCATCAGCAGGATGTTGGGATCCTGACGCAGCAGGGCCCGCAGCAGCACGGGGTACGGCATCTGCTGGCTGACCTGCTTCTGGTTGACCTTGGGGACGAAGTACTCGATGGGGTCCTCGGCGGTGATGATCTTTCGGCGCCCATCATTGAGCTGGGCCAGCGCCGAGTAGAGCGTGGTGGTCTTCCCGCTGCCGGTGGGCCCGGTGACGAGCACGAGGCCCTCGGGGTTGTTGAGGAGCTGGAGGAGCGTGCGCTGCATCTCCTCGGACATCCCGAGTTGCACTACCGGGACGAGGCCCGCCTGCGAGTCGAGGATGCGGATGACGACGTCCTCGCCGGCGGGGCTGGGCACCACGCTCACGCGGTAGTCGATGACCTTGCGGTTGTTCTCGCCGCGATCGATGACCGCGCGGATGCGCCCGTCCTGGGGCTTGCGGTGCTCGGTGATGTCCAGCTCGGCGAGGATCTTGATGCGGTTGATGACCTCGCGGACCGACTCGGGGTCCATGTCCGTGTACATCTGGTGGAGGATGCCGTCGATGCGCAGGCGCAGGTCCACGTCCCCGGGGTAGCTCTCGATGTGGATGTCCGAGGCCTTCTTCTCCACTCCCATGGCGAGGATGATGTCCACGAGCTCCATGGCGGTGGGCTGGTGGCGCGACGGGGGGCGCGGGCGGATGACGAGGTCCGCCTCGACGCGCTGCCCGGCGCCAAAGCCGGTCTCCAGGGCGGACTCCACCTCGTAGCGATTGAGCCGCACGGTGCGGATGGAGCGCTCCAGGAGATCGCCGATCCGCGAGAGGAGGTTGGGGTTGTCCGGGTCGAGCATGCCCACGGTCACCGTCGCGTTGGGAGCGGCGGGGTCGACCTTGCCTAGCACCACGACGTGGTGGCGGCGGCAGAAGGGCTCCGGCAGCAGCCGCATGGAGTTGCGGTCAAGCGTGTGTTGGGAGAGTTCGGAGAAGTCGTCGGGAGCTTGCGACATGCCCCGCAAGCTATACCGGGAGACGCTCCGGCACTCAGTCGTTCAGCCCAAGGTCCGAGAGGTTCGCGGCGTTCAAGGCCCGATCAAGCCACCGGTCGAGGGTCGCCAGGTCCGTGCAGGACAAGATGAGCTGGCGGGTCTTCTCGTCTACGGCAATGCCGCGTGCGGCCAGCAGCCGTAGCACCGCTTGAGCTTGTCCCTTCGCTTGCCCCTCAGCCAGCCCCTTGAGCCAGCCCTGTTGATGCCCCTCCTCGCGAAGTTCGTCTGCATAGGACTTCATCAACTCCTCCTCTCGCTGCTGACCTGCTACGGATTGTAACACGCATCGTAGGGCCTCTCGTGCCGTTGGGTTCGCCACTTCGAGCAGGTAGTGAACCACCGCACGCAACTCCTCCAGCCCTTCGGCAGTGGCATGGACCTCGGCCACCAGCCCCTTCCATCCCTCCAACCGCAACGAGAGCCCTTCGTCACGCCCATGGCGCAACAAGAGGAACGCCAATCGCGCCAGCGGAGGACCAGGGCGCGCTCTGAGCGTCTCCTCGCGCTCGGCCGTCAAGTCATCCAGCAGGTACTCGAAGCGCGGCACCAGCCCTCGCCAACGCTCCGCCGCAGCTCCCTCGCGCGGCAGAGGGAATAATTCCTCCACCCGGCGCGGCGCTGTCCATCCTGCTTCTCCCCCGTGGTACATGACCAGCGGCACCACGATGGGCAACACCTAGCTCTCCGGGTGCTCCTTGCGCCAGTGCTCCAGGTGACGCACCACGTACCGCAGCATCCTCAACGCCATCCATCGATCGACCGAGGATTGGTGCTCCAGCAAGAGGTAGAGCAAGAGCGGCTGTCCGCCGTGAAGCCGAGCCGAGAACAGCAAGTCACTCTGGCTCTCTCTCAGCTCCGGGTCCACCACGCTGACGGGCTCACGGCGCAAGCTGGACCAGTCCACCCGCGACACCACTTCCGGCGGTAAGACGGCGCGCAGCTCGGCCGCCGCCCGCTCCGGGTGGCTGAAGGTGAAGCGTGCGAACAGATCGTGGGGGCCCGGCATGACGGGCCGTGCTCAGCACACCGCGTGCCAACACAGCACCATGGAACTCGACGCAGAGTCCCCTCGGTGGATGAGCTCGCAGGGGGAAGTCCGAACGGAACATGGGCCCTGGGAGTCCACTGCCGTGGACGGTGCGTCCACGCCCAGAATCTGGCCTACCTCGGTTCAGCAGTCGGGGGACGCGCAGTGAGCCACGCGGGCCAGTAACACCCGTTCTCCCACTCGTATGATTCGTCACCGCAGGGCGGTTTCGCGTCTGAGATGCGTCCCCAGCACCCACTGTTGATCGCCACCGCTGGGTACTTGCAGGGCGGCCGACGCTGACCTGGCAAGGGCTTCTTCGGCATCTCTAAGGCCACGCCCCCGGGTCTTGACTCCCCCACCTCCACATCCGCCCGTGCCGAGATCGCCGTGTCCGCCAGCTCCGAGGTGCCCGCATCCTTTCCCTCCTCGGAGCGTGGCACCTGCACCACTCTCTCCAGCCCCTCTCCTCGGGCTGGCGGCTGCCGCTCCACATTCCACACCATGAGCGCCGCCCACACTCCCACCGCTGCCGCCACCAACTCTCGCCGCCACTCGCGCACGCTCCTCAGCACCCACTCCCACACGGGTCTCTCCGCAGGCGCCGCCTCCTTCCCTCCCCTCAGCAGCCGCTCCGCCTCGCGCCCCGCCTTCCTCTCCGCTCGCTCCAGCCCCTTCACCACTTGCGCCGCGCTGTCCCTCCCTTCAGGCCGCGACGACAGCATCCTCAGTATCAGCGCCTTCAGCTCCTCGCCCGCGGACTCCAGCGCCTCAGGTGGCAGCAACACCCGGTGCTCCAACCAGGCACTGCCCTCCAGATTCTCCCAGTCCGGCTCCTGCGCCGGCTCCGGGTAGCGGCCCACCACCATCCGCCACGCCATCATCCCCAGCGCATACACATCATCCGCCGGGCCCCCCTCGTACCTCGCTCGGGGCTCATGGCGCTGCTCCCACTGAAACCTCAGCGACTCCGGGCTCCAGTACTGCGGCGTCCCCGGCGGCTCCGGTGAACGCGTCAGCCGTCTCGCCCCTTTGTAGTTCCCAGAGCCGAAGTCCAGCAGCACGGCGGACCCGTCCCTCCTCACCAGCACGTTCTCCCCCTTCACATCCCGGTGCACCCCCTGCTCCGCATGCAGCGCCGCCAGCGCGCTGGCCACCTGCGCCAATGCCCTCACGCCCTGCCTCCACGTCCGCCCAGGCTGCGCCGCCCACCGGTACAACTCCACCCCCTCCACCCACGGCATCACCACGTACGGATGCCGCCTGCCTCCGGGCCCCCTCCACCACCCCCGGTCCAACAGCACCGGCACGCTCGGGTGCTTCACCCGCGACAGCAGCGCCCACTCCCTCTCGAAGCGCGCGTCCATCGGGTACACCGCCAGCTTCAGCGCCACCGGCTCCCCCTCCTCCTTCCCCACCTTCCTCGCCTGGTACACCGCTCCATACGTCCCTCGGCCCCGGCCTCTCCCCACTCGCCACCCTCCCACCTCCGTCCCCTCCGGCAGCCCGTCCGGCTCCAACTCCGAGTCTCTCTCCACAGCTCAGCCTCCTGGCGGGCGCCGGCAGACGGCGATCCCTACTCACGCCATCCTACCCCCCAGGTGGTGGGTGGCCCACTCGACTGGGCAGCCGTGCACGACCGGAGGTGCGCCATGTCTAAACGTTCAGACATTGCCCCGGGACAGCGGCAGGTCCCACCGGTGGGACTTGGGCACGCGGACAGCGCTCCATGTCTAAACGTTCAGCCATTGCCCCGGCGGCTCGCCGCTCCTCCCCCAGCCCTGTTTCCGGCGCCAGTCTCCGTTCGCGGACGGGTCTGCGCTCAACCTCCCTGCGGAAACCCTCGTTTCTTCGGAGGCTTGCAGCGCCTCATCCCCGGAGTTTCCCCGTCCGATCTCCAGAACTGGACTCCACCGTCTCGCGCCGGAGACGGTCGTTCCCGCCCTCGAGCACAACCCGCTGATTTTCCTGAAGCCACCTGCTGGCATGGCTCCTGCTGTAGCCGCGCCCGGCTGTCATCCCGACAGCTGGGCCGCTCTCGGGTGGCTCTTTCCTCAGGGGGATACCTGAATGTCGAAACACACTCTCAACACCAACCCGTACCAGGGACTGTCCATGGAGCAGGTGCTCACCACCATGCGCCAGCTCCAGCAGCAGGAGGAGCACACCCACTTCGAGATGGGACAGCTCTACAACTACGTCGTCCAGAGCGAGCTGCTGAAGGACACGCCGTACAAGAACGCCCTGGACTTCATCTGCGGCAATGTCCAGGAGGTGGCGCGCTCCTCCCTCGCCATGTACGGCGCGGTGGCGCACGCGTTCAGTAAGGAGGTGGTGGCCCGCTTCGGCATGTCCCGCCTCCGGCTGATGCTCACCTATAAGAAGGCGGCTGGGATCACGCTGAACCACGACGAGCCCGGCTCCACCTTCATCGTGGTGCCGGGGGACAACGGGGAGCCGAAGCCCAAGCTCTTCGCGGACTGCACCGCGGAGGATCTGCGCAAGGCACTGGCCCGCCTGCGCAGTCCCACCAGCCATGAGCCCATCCCCGAGGAGGATCGCGCGCGCTACGACACGTACCGCAAGGCCGTGCTCGACAGCTTCCCCCAGGGCACGCCCATCCGGGTGATGTTGCGCAACCACGAGGGGACGCCGGTGATCGACTTCAAGGGCGTCCCCGTCTCGCAAGTGGACAAGCTCACCGAGGCGCTGCTGGATCAGCTCTACGAGGTGCGCGAGCTGCCCGAGGCCGCGCCGGCCGCCCAGCCCAGCTGATCCCACTCCAGCCACACAGGCCCCGCGCTCCGGAGACTCCGGGCGCGGGGCCTCACGCGCGGAGAGAGCCCCTTTCGAGCGCTATCTCCGGGGCGGACTCTTGAACACTTGCTGCGCGTGCCACTTCACGTGCTGCGGCAGCAGCGGCGGATACCCATGAACCGGGCCGCGCAGCAGTTGATCATGATAGCGGCCGAAAGAGGCCTCGGTCGCCTCACCACCATGAAGCCTGCTGGAGATCACGATCCGCCGCTCCTGGCTGATGCCCATCACGCCGAGATCGAGCCCCTTGTGGTGGAGAGGGCACAGGCAAATACCGTTCTCGATGGTGGAGGGGCCACCGTGAGAGTGCCAGCGGAGGTGTGCGGCTTCCAGCGCGGCGCTCATCCCATCCAGGAGTGGGGCAAGCCCGCAGACAGCGCATTGATAGCCATAGGCATTGAGGACATGGTCGCGAAAGTCCGGGTCGCGTTTGGAGGGCGGCCCCGAGAGTTCGAGGTCCACGGCCGTGAGCAGATCCTCATGGTACGAGGCCGGGAAGTGCTCGTCCAGAAGCGTGCGGGCAACCTGACGCAGGAGTTCCGGGTCCTCTCGCAGGAGCTCATCCATGTCGCCGGGGAATCCACCCTTGGCGCTCCGCCTCATCTCACCGATCAGCGGGAGCTGCTTGCCTTTGCGCTTCTTCAGCGACTCCCCGCCTGGGATCTCCCACAGCTCGTCTGACTGGAGGTGCCAGAACGGCAACTCCGGCTGAGGCGAGTCACTCGGCGGACCGTAGCTCTGCAAAAGCCCCCGCAGCTTCTCCTCGACATCGGAGAAGCGGACCCACCTCGGATCCCCCCTCTGCACACGGCCCAGCGCGAGCAACAGGAGCAAGGGTTTGTGAGGAGCACGCCGGTCCTCCTTCTTCCATGTCCTGATCTCCTGGATGAGCCCCAGGAGGCGCTGCTTGGCATGGGAGATTCGAGGACTCACAGGGCCATGCTATCCACTCTTTCCCCTACAGTCATGAGTCCCGCGAGTCTCCTGCGATAGAGACCGGAGGGGCTCCTCACAAGGGTGACCAGCGTTCGACAAGGCAGTGGATTCCCATCTGCCATCTTCCCTGCTCTACAAGTCTCTCTGTTGCTTCCTACCCAATGAGCGTGGATCCTGGCGCGCAAGGTGCTCGTCGTATAGTGAGGAGTATCTCCATGAAAGGGGGCCCGCTCTGAACCCGCGCTCGTGGGCGCTGCTCGCACTGTTCCTGGTGGCCACGGCCTGCGCCACGGATGGCGGCTCCTCCCGGAAGGCGGACACGCCGGACACCGGCTCGCGCCTCACTCTGATTGCCCAGGATACACATCCCCAGGTCATCCGGAGCCTGGTGCGCCGCGCTCCCGTAGAGGTGACGAAGGAGGAGTACCACGCGGCGATGGTGCGGTTCGCCAAGCTCCTGCGAGATACGCTGCCTCCCCGGGCCACCACTCAGCTGGCAGTCGTCTCCTGGGGGAGTCCTGAACAACGGGACGAGCGCGCCGAGTTGGTGCGCGAGTACTACCAGTGGTGCGAGCGGCGAGGCACTCCGGGCGATTGCCTCGCCCTGCTCCAGGACAGTCCCTACCTGACTGACGAGGACAAGAAGACTCTGGCCTTCGCGCTGGCGACCCAGGGGGTCTGGGACGGTACCGCCGCCGTGATTGACGAAGTACTGGATCCGGTCCAGCTCCAGATCGCGTTGGTGAGCACGATCACCATGACGCTCGCGCTCTTGGCGATACCCGAGCCCATCTCGAAGATCATCGTCATCGTGCTCACCGCCTCCCTGGTGGGCTATGTGGGCTGGGACACGCTGGTGGGCCTCATCGAGGGCTGGCGGCGGCTGGAGGAGGAGTGCAAGCAGGCGCGCACCTTCTCCGAGCTACGCGTGGCCGACGAGAAGTATGGGCGAGTCATGGGGGAGAAGGTAACCCGGCTGCTCGTTCTGGCGGCCACGGCGGCATTGGCTTCGGGAGGAGGCAAGTCCATCAACGGGGGTCTGCCGGGCCTGTCCCAGGCTTCGCGGCTGGCGACAGCCGAGGGCCTCTCGTTCGAGGTACTGGGACTGGTGCGGTCGGTGAAGGCGACCGGCCGGATCCTGACCGTCTCCATGGAGGCCAACGCCTTGCGGATGGCCAACCAGGGCATGAGCGATGAGGGTGGAAAGCCTCCCCACTCCTCTTCGTCCGCGTCAGCGGCCGCCAGTGCGAAGCACCGGCGGATCTCCATCGAGTCCTGGCGCAAGCCGCGCTTCACCCAGGACGGACGGATTGTCCCGTTCAAGAACACCCGGCAGCCTGCTTCCCCCATTCCCAACCTCGGCCAGGACCGCGCCGGCAAGACGGTCTCGCGGGGGCAGCATGCGCTGCGCTTCGACAAGGACGGTTTCCCCGAATTCGATACTCAGTTCGAGGTTCTTCTGGAGGACCTCCACCTCGGGAGCGGCAGAGCTCCGTCACATCGGAGGGCCGCCAACGAAAAACTCTTCGCCGCAATCAAGCAAGAGCCCGCCCTGGCAGAGGAACTTGGGTTGAGCAAACCCCAGGTAGAGAACCTATTGAAATCCGATAGTTCCCCTCCAGGGTACATCTGGCACCATCATCAGGATGTCGGCAGGATGCAGCTCGTATCCCAGTGCCAACATCAGCTGGCCAATCCACACACGGGAGGGATGGCCATCTGGGGAGGCGGATATCCTCCATGACTGTATCGTGGCAGCCGCACCTGTGGGACGCACCTCGTCCCGCTCCTGCTGGCTCTCTTGAGGCACTCGAGCGCCAATGGGGGCTGCGCCTTCCAGCAGAGTACAAGCGCATCGTGTCCTCCCACCAAGGGATGATTCCTCAGCCCGCTCGCTTCAACGTGGGACGGGCCGAGACTTCCCTGGGCGTGCTGCTCACGCTGACGGAACACGAAAAATGGCCCGAGTACTCCATCCTTCGTACCTGCGAGGCCACCCGGCATTACGTCCCCTCCCGCGTCTACCCGTTCGCAGAGACTCCCGGAGGGGAACTCGTATGCTTCGATTACAGAGCGACCCCCGACCAGCCCTCCATCGTCTTCATCACCGTGGAAGGTGACCTCCACCCGGTCGCGGGCAGCTTCACGGAGTTCCTCTCCCTGCTCCACGATTGATGCACTCCGTGGGTAGCGCAGGCCGTTACGTTCGGAAACGCGCTGACGCGGCGAGCGAACCTGTAAGGTCTCGAAATTCCCACTACCCTCTTCCCCGAGGAGCGCCGTTCATGTCGCAGCCCCCCAAGGAAGATGCCCTGGAAGCCCTGGCCGCCCGCCGCTGGCGCGTTGCCGCCTCGCTCACCGCGGGTACCTTGATTGCCTACTTCGGCTTCATCCTGCTGGTCGCCTTCGACAAGCCCCTCATGGGCCGCCTGCTCACGCCGGGGCTCTCGGTCGGCATCCTCCTCGGGGCCCTGGTCATCCTCACCGCGTGGGGGCTCACCGGCCTCTACATGCTCTGGGCCAACAACAAGTACGACCGCGAGCTCCACCGCATCAGCCGCGGAGAGAAGTCATGAACCCTGCCGCTCCCGCGACCAGCCTCGGCCAGCCGAACCTCACGGCCATCCTCTTCTTCCTCGCCTTCGTCAGCCTCACCCTCGTCATCACCTACTGGGCCGCCCGGAAGACCCGCACCACCGCCGAGTTCTTCGCCGCCGGCGGCGGCGTCAGCGCCGTGCAGAATGGCTTCGCCCTCGCCGGCGACTACATGAGCGCCGCCAGCTTCCTCGGCATCGCCGGCCTCGTCGCCCTCTCCGGCTTCGATGGCCTCATCTACTCGGTGGGCTGGCTCGTCGGTTGGCCCGTCGTCACCTTCCTCATCGCCGAGCCCCTGCGCAACCTGGGCAAGTACACCTTCGCGGACGTCGTCGCCTACCGGCTCCGGCAGACCCCCGTCCGCCTGTCCGCCGCCGTCGGCACCCTCACCGTCGTCAGCTTCTACCTGATCGCCCAGATGGTGGGCGCCGGCAACCTCATCCGCATGATGTTCGGCCTGTCCTATGAGCTGGCCGTCTGCCTCGTCGGCGCGGTGATGATCCTCTACGTCCTCTTCGGCGGGATGATCGCCACCACGTGGGTGCAGATCGTCAAGGCCGTGCTCCTGCTCGCGGGCGCCTCGGCCCTGGCGCTCGCGGTGCTCTGGCGCTTTCACTTCAACCCGCTGGCCCTCTTCGAGGCCGCGGCCGCGCAGTACGGCCCCGAGGTGCTCGCCCCCGGCAAGCTCGTCTCCAGTCCCCTGGAGGCCATCTCCCTCGGCCTGGCGCTCATGTTCGGCACCGCCGGCCTGCCCCACATCCTCATGCGCTTCTACACCGTGCCGAATGCCAAGGCCGCGCGCAGCTCCGTGTTCTACGCCACGGGCCTCATCGGCTTCTTCTACCTCGTCACCTTCATCCTCGGCTTCGGCGCCTCCGTGCTCGTGGGCCGCCCGGCCCTGACCGCCGTGGACAAGGGCGGCAATATGGCCGCGCCCATGCTCGCCGAGGCCGTTGGCGGCACCGCCTTCCTCGGCTTCATCTCCGCCGTCGCCTTCGCCACCATCCTCGCCGTGGTGGCCGGCCTCACGCTCTCCGGCGCCGCCGCGCTCTCGCATGACTTGTGGACCAGCGTCGTCCGCAAGGGCAAGGCCCCCGAGTCCGAGCAGCTGCGCGTGGCCCGGCTCGCCAGCCTCGTCCTGGGCATCCTCGCCGTCCTCCTCGGCATCGTCTTCAAGGGGCAGAACGTGGCCTTCATGGTGGGCCTGGCCTTCGCCATCGCCGCCAGCGCCAACTTCCCAGCCCTGCTGCTCTCCATGGCCTGGAAGCGCTTCACCACCCGCGGCGCCGTGGCCAGCATGCTCACCGGTGCCGGCAGCACCGTGCTCTTCATCTTCCTGTCCCCCACCGTCCAGGTGGACCTGCTCGGCCACGCCTCGGCCCTCTTCCCGCTGAAGAACCCGGGCATCATCACCATGCCCCTGGCCATCCTCGTGGGCGTCGCGGTGTCGCTGCTCTCTCCCGAGCCGGACGCCGAGGCCCGCTTCGCCGAGGTCCGGCACCGCATGCACGTGGGCCACACCGCCCCTCCCCCCGTGTCCCCTGAAGCGCCTGCCGCGGCTCCGGCCCAGGTGGCTCCCTCGCGCAGCACCTGAGTCCCGCTGAAAAGCACTCGGCCCGCCCCAGACTCTTGCGAGCCAGGACGGGCCGAGTGAGACAGCGTGGGGCCAGGGTGGCTAGCCGCCGATGATCTCCCTCAGCTGCTCCTTCTCGCTGGGGAAGGAGAAGGCCTGGTAGAGCTGGTAGGCGTTCTCCCGGTCCAGCACGCGCGGCCAGAGCACCCGGATCGCGTCCAGCTTGTCCTCGCCGAAGGAGAACTTCTGGAGGAGCTTCATCACCTGCGGCACCAGGAAGTACTGCGAGGGAGCCGCCGACTCGAGCACCCGGAGCTTGCCGTCACCGAAGGACTCCTTGTTGATGGCCCGCACCAGGCTCTGCAGCTGGTCCTCGGAGATGGGGTACACCTGCGGCTGCGGAGGAGCCGGAGGCGCCGGAGGAGGACCCTGGCGCCGGCGGAAGGAGCGCAGCTCCGGCGCGTTGTTCACCTGGTACCGCATCGCCTTCATCTCCTCCCGGAGCTTGCGCAGCGCCTCCCGGCCTCTCCGGCTGCCGCCCTCGTTCGCCGCCTGGGCCAGCAGCTCCTCCATGCGCGCCATCTGGTCGATGATCAGCTCGCGCTCGACGACCACCAGGGAGCCCTGGCGCCGGAAGCCCGTGGGGAAGTCGAAGTCGTCATAGCCGGAGCCGCTGTTGTTGTAGCCGGGAACGGGGGCCGTGGGGGCGGGCTGGGTGTTGATGGGGCCCGTCGGCTGGCCGGGGGGAGGCGGGCGGGAGAGGCCCTGGGTGGTGGTCTGGGCCGAGGCGACGGCGGACATCAACACTGCGACGGAGAGTACGAGAGCCCTCATGGCTGCGTCCTTGTTTTGGGGTATGCGCTCTTACTGACGCACAACCCTGCCCGGCATTCAACGAATCAGTTCACGGTGAACTCGCGCGAGTAGCCCGTGTAGGGGCGGATGAGCCCGTCCCAGCCGGACTTCCAGTCGCCGTCGTGCCGGATGCGGTAGGTGCCCGCCACGGTGGAGGAGGGGATCTTCCAGTCGATCGTCACGTGCGAGCAGGCCAGCGTGGGCACGCAGTTGTTGCGCTCCCAGCGGTACTTCGTCTCCCAGTCCCAGTCGTAGGCCACCGTCACCCAGGAGGTGCCCGACTTGCGCTGCACCTGGAGGAAGGAGCCCTGGCGCCGCAGGTTGTTCTTCGGGTGGCCGCCCCAGAACTTCACGGACACCGTCTGCCCCCGCGTGTACGAGGCGTTCGCGTTGGTGACGACGCTGCCGAAGTCCACCCACAGCAGCTTGTCGTCGAACACCACCCCCGTCTGCACCGTCGTCTGGTCGTTGCGCAGATCCCGAGGCGTGGGGCCCGTGGCCACCGAGGTGCCGTTGCGCAGCGCCACCGCCAGCTTCTCCGTCTCCTGCTGCACCGCCCCCAGCGTCCACGGCCCGAAGTGCGTGGAGGCCCCCTCGTAGTCCTGCTTCGAGTACTCCTCGCGCGTGGCCAGGTAGCCCGAGTAGGCGTTGGAGAGCCCGGCGATGACCACCTGGTCCACGCCGATCGGCGCGAGCTGGTTGAGCACGGCCTGCCGCAGCCGCCGGCCGGTCATCGTGGTGGCCTCGAAGGGCACCGCCACGAGCGCCAGGTTGCCCAGCGTCACCACCTGCAGCGGCAGCACCTCCGGCGTCCACGGGTAGGGCGTCTGCGTCCCCATCTCCAGGGCGATGGGCTTCTCGGCCTGGCAGGAGGTGGTGGTCACCGCGCAGCCGAACGCGCCCCACAGGTTCTGGATGTCCCCACAGGTGGCGCCCTCGCTGCCGAAGCCGGGCCCGTCCTCGGCGCCCGCCAGCATGGAGATGCCGATGGCCGCCTCGCACGTGGTGCGCGCCACGCCGCCGCCGTACTGCGCCGCCACCTGCACCTCGTCCATCTTCACGTACGTGTGCCGGTAGTCCACCGCGCCCGTGAGCAGCTGGCTGGCGCCGTCATAGAGGGACTTCGCCAGGTTGTACTGCTTGGTGCCGGAGAGCTCCGTGCTCTCGATGTCATTGGCCCCGCCGCCGTTGGTGCCGCCGTAGATGTTGGGCGTCACGTCCCCTTCGTTGCTCTGGGCGAAGGCGGCCACGAACGTCTTGGAGGCCAGGTAGTTGGACCCCTTGGTCCGCTCGAAGAGATAGGAGGCGTAGCCCTTGTTGTCGCCGCTGATGAGCAGGTTGTCGTTGCCCATGGACGTGCCGTGCACGGCGAACCAGTTGAGGGCGCCCACCTCCGTCCCATCCGAGGCCTGCAGCCGCAGCATCGTCATCTTCTTGTCCGTGTCGTAGGAGTACTGGCTCCGCTCGGTGGAGGGGTTGTAGAGGTACGCCTCGGGCGAGCGGTTGACGCTGGTGTTGAGCAGATCCCCGGAGGCGATGCGGATGGAGCCCGAGGCCAGGTTGGTGTGCGCCCGGACGATGGCCTGGACGATGCCGTCCACGGTGGCCTCGAAGTTCTGCTGGTCGTAGCCGAGGATCGTCAGGTTGTAGAGCGCGTAGTGCGAGAAGCCGCCCGGCCCGCTGTGCGTGTGCGTGGCGCTCAGCAGCACGTTCGCGTCCGAGTAGAGGGCGCCATAGCGCGCCTGCAGCCGTTCGATCACCTGCTGCTTCACGCCCTGGAAGATCTGCCCCAGGTCCGCGCTGACGAAGGCCACGCGCTTGCCGTTGCACGGCGAGGCGATGACGAACGCCCGCGCGCGCAGCCGCTGGTGGATGCCGGCCGTCTTCTGGTCGATCATCGCGTAGCCCATCATCCCCAGCTCCGCCGCCGGGCCCGTGACGTCGTAGATGCCCGAGCCCACCTGGAACGAGGTGTTGCCCGCGCACGGGCCCGTGAGCGCCGCGCCCTCATGCGTGGCGACGGGGCCCTCATCAGCGGGCAGTCCTTCCGGAGAACAGGCGCTCAGCACCAGGACCAGCACTCCGAGGAGCAAGGAACGAGACGGCTTCAGCATCTTGAGAACTCCCGCCGCGAGCCCGCGGCCATGAAGCGTTTCCAGCCCGCCTCTCTGCCGAGAGCCGGACCCGAGATTTTCGGTCAGCGCCTCGGGAAGTTGCCGGTCTGCAGCACTCTCAGTCAAATCAAACCTTGCCTGAATTCCAACAATTCGAGCATGGCGACGTTCCGCTCTGATTGAACTCCTCAGGAAAAACAGGGCCTTCCAGCTCAGCCCCCACCATCGCAGGGCATCCTGTCTAGACTGCCCGTGTGTCCAGGATCTCCGAGCAGAGTCATCCCAGCGGGCTTCGGCACCGCCTCCACGAGATCATCTTCGAGGCGGACACTCCGGCCTGCCCCGGCTGTGGCGCCTATGGGCACGACTCGGACGCGGTGTACTGCAAGCACTGCGGGACGGCCCTCTAAGCTGGGGTGACGCGGATGGTGCTCGACGAGGAGGCGCTCGTTCATCAGTTCCCCGGGCTCGACCGGCTCGCGCTGGGCGCCTTCTACACACCCGCGCCCCTGGTGGCGCGCACGTTGGAGCTCGCGCTCGCCCACGTGCCCCCCGGCCCGCTGACCGTGGTGGACCCAGCCTGCGGCGCAGGGGCCTTCCTCGCCGCCGCCGCCCGGATGAGGCCCGAGGCCCAGCTGTGCGGGCTGGAGTTGCTGCCCGAGGTGGCCCGCGTCTGCCAGGACCGCGTGCCTCGCGCGGAGGTCCACGTGGGCGATGCGCTGCGCGGCGGCCTGGAGCCCCTGCTCGAGCACGTCCCTGCCCACCACCTGGAGCTGTGGGTGGGCAACCCGCCCTACAACGGCACCTCTGCCCTCCTGAAGGACCGCGCCGCCTGGTCCCGCCTCCGCGCCCTCATGCCGCTCGCGCTGCCTCCCGGGACGAGCCTGCGGGACGACTTCGCCTTCTTCCTCCTCGTCGCCGCGCACCGGCTCTCCACGCGCCCAGGCGTGCTCGCCTTCATCACCCCCTCCAGCCTGCTCGACGCCTTCCTCTATGCGCCGCTCCGTCAGGCCCTGCTGGGCACGCTGAAGCTCCGCGAGGTGGTGGACCTGGGCCCCGGCGCCTTCAGCGGAACCCAGGTGCGCACCTGCATCACCGTCTGGTCCTCCCTGCCCGGCCTCGCGGAGCCTGTCTCGTTCGCGCGGGAGGGCCACCGCTCCACCTTCACCCCGGAACCGCCCGAGTGGCGGCTCGCGCCCACGCCCACCGAGGCCGCGGCGCTCGACTCCCGCTGGCAGGCCGAGGGCGAACCCCTCACGACGCTCGTCCCCGTCAGCTTCCCCGGCGTGAAGACCCGCTTCGACGAGCTGCTCGTGGATGACGATCCGAAGCGCCTCCTCGAGCGCCTGCGCCACTTCGCCCGCACTCCCCTGCGCGGGCTCCCAGCCTTCGCCCAGGCCCATGGAATCCCCTCCGCGCTCCTGCCCAAGCTCCGTGCCCTCAAGGAGGGCCCCGCCGTGCATGTGGACGCCGCCCACGTGCGCCCCTTCTTCCGCTACGCCGGCGCCCGCCACCGAGGCTCCCTGCCCCCCGAGGCCCGCGCCTCCTGCTACCTGGACCGGCGGCTCATCCCTCGCGGCGATCACCGGCTGCGCGGGCCGTACGATCCGCACCTCGGCGCGGTGAAGCTCCTCTTCAACGTGCGCGAGCTGCCGCTCTCGGCCGCGCTGCTGGAAGAGGAAGGCTGCGTCCACGACCACCGCCATGCCCGCTTCGCGCCGCTCCTCGTGCCGCGGCGGGTCCGCGACGAAGGGCTCTCCGTCACCCGCACCGCACGCTCGCTAGAGGAGCTGGGGCCGCTCGTCCCCAACCTCTCCCCCAGAGGGCTCGCCTGGGCCGAGCGGCTGGGTGGACCGCTCCAGGTCTTCCGCGAGCTCGTCCACTTCCTCAATGGCCCCGAGGTGCAGGAGCGCTGGGCACCCGTCTTCGGCGCCTCTCGCGTCGTCCCAGTCCCTCTGCCTCCGGACTGAGAGCCTGTTGAGCCCAGAGCAGGAGTGAACATCCAGGCGAGCATGAGCGCCCATCCATGGTTAGTGTGCGGCCGCTTCGCCACACCTGTTCCAGGAGGAGAAACTCTCATGAAGACCCAGGCCCTGCTGATCGCCGCCACCCTCGCGTTCGCCGCTCCCGCGCTCGCCCAGTCCCCGAAGGCCACGCCCCCGGCCGCGGCGAAGAAGGACGAGAAGCCGGCCACGCCCCAGGACTCAAAGCCTGCGGAGACGGCCAAGGCCTCCCTCCAGGACGCCAAGGGCCAGCAGGTGGGCGAGGTGACTTTCGAGCAGACCCCGCACGGCCTCCTCGTCAGGGGCAGCCTCTCCAACCTCCCCGCGGGCACGCACGCCATCCATATCCACGAGGCGGGCAAGTGCGAGGGCCCCGAGTTCAAGACCGCAGGGGGCCACCTCAACCCGAACAAGAAGGCCCACGGGATGATGTCCGCGGGCGGCAAGCACGAGGGCGACCTGCCCAACCTCTATGCGGCCCAGGACGGCAAGGTGCAGTTCGAGTTCTTCGCCGACCAGGGCCTCACCGTGAAGTCCCTGATGGACACGGATGGCTCGGCGGTCGTGGTGCACGCCAAGGCGGACGACCACAAGACGGATCCGGCCGGTGACGCGGGTGGCCGCATCGCCTGCGGCGTCGTGTCCAAGTAACAGCCGGGGCTTACTTCCCCTGAGACGAGGCGGGGCCGGCGAAGGGAGGAGCCCTCTTCCCCTTCGCCGAGCACTCGATCAGGACCGCGAGGCGCTTCAGGCGCGTCTCTTCCTTCTTGGCGGTCATGACCCAGTGCTGAGCGGTCCGCCGATACCAGGGAGCCTGGGACTCGTAGAAGGTCCACGCCTTCTTGTTCGCCCGGAACTGCTTCTCGTAGGCGGCATCGAGATCCTGAGGCTCCCGTTCGAACGAGTACAGCCCCGCCCTCTTCTCGTCACGTCCCTCGAAGGACGCGAGGCCCGAGGGCCTCATCAACCCCAGGGCCTTCAGCTCCGCCACGCGCTTGAGGTTGACGGCGCTCCAGATGCTCCGGGGCTTGCGCGGGGTGAAGCGGATCATCCACCGGCTGTCGTCGATGCTCTTCCGGAGGCCATCGATCCAGCCGAAGCAGAGCGCCTCATCCCGGGCCTGCTCGTATTGGAGGCCCGGCTCGCTCGAGCCCGTCTTCTGGAGCCCCACCCACAGCTCGGTCACCTGGTCGTGGTTCTTCTCGAGCCACTTCCGGAACTCGGCCTGGGACTTGAAGAACGTGGGCTTCATGAGGCCTCGGGCTCGCTCAGACGTAGCCGAACCGGCGCCGGGCGAACCACTCGGCCCCCAGCAACGCCACCAGCACCACCAGGTAGTACCACCGGTCCCACAGGGGCTGGTCCTTCGCTCGACCCACCTCCACCACCGGCGGATCCAACAGCGGCACCTCGGGCAGCCCGCTCACCTCCTGCAGCCGGTACGCCTTGCCACCCGTCACCTTGGCGATCTGCGCCATCAACTCCGGCCGCACCGAGGCATCCGACAGCTCGGGCCCGACGGCGCGCACGGCCACCGCGTCCTCGCCCTGCCCCAGATCCGTCTCGCCCTTCTTCGCCGAGCCCAGCAGCTTGTACGGCCCCGGCGCCGGCGGCGGGAACTCCAGCCGCACCAGCCCATCCGGTCCCGTCGTCCCCGTCTGCACCGCCACCGGCTTCTGCGTGGCCACCGAGAACAGCTCCACCCGAACCTGCGCGTCCTGCGCCGCCTGGTAGTCCGCCGTCCGCGCCGACACCACCACCCCCACCGGCTTGCCCGGCTCCACCGAGGCCGGATCCGCCGTCACCTTCAGCGTCGTCAGGTCCGGATCCCTCACCAGCCAGCGCAGCGCGTTGCTCCAGAAGCGGTCATACGTCCGGTTCGGCGAGCCCTCCTTGTGGGCCGTGAAGGCCCAGTACCAGCTCGCGTCCGTGGCCAGCGTCATTGCGCGGCCCCGCCCGTAGTCCCACACCGCCACCAGCGGCGCGTTCTTCCCGTCCACGAGGTGGAACGGGTGGTCCACCAGCACCGTGGCCCCCGGCCGCGCCCGCGTCGAGTTGATGCCTGGAATCGGCGGCAGCTCCGCCCACGCGCTCTCCGTGCTCGACACGCCCGTGCCCAGCGCCGTCACCGGGTGCCGCGCGCCATCCGGCGTCAGCCGTGCCTTGAAGGGCTCCACGTTGGCCGGGCCCGCCGCCTCCACCGGCAGCGCCTGCATCAGCGTGGGCATCACCGCACGGCCCTCGCCCAACACGCTGTCTCCGCCGATCATCACCAGCGCGCCGCCCTTGAAGACGTACTGCTCCAGGTTGCGCTCGTACTCGGCGATGGAGAGCTGCGGATCCGCGTACCCGAAGTTCTGGAAGATGACCACGTCGAAGGTGTGCAGCTTCGTGTCGAAGATCTCCTCCATGGGGAAGGGAATCAGCGACAGCTCGCGCTCCTGGCTCACCACGCCCGGATCGTCCGACATCGTCCGCAGAATGTAGAAGGACACCAGGTCCACGTTCGCGTCCTGGCGCAGCAGGCCTCGCAGGAAGCGCTCGTCCCACGAGGGCCGCCCCACCACCAGCAGCACGCGCACGCGATCGCGGATCACCTTCAGCGTGAACGAGCGCGAGTTGTTGTCGCTCACCGCCTCGTCCGGGAAGGTGGGCACCGTCACGGTGTAGACGAAGCGCCCCGTCTGGTCCGGCGTGAACGTGAACGCCACCGGCTGCACGTCATCCGAGGAGCCCAGGCGCACCGTCTTGCTCGCCACCGTCTTGCCCTCCTGGCTGAGCACCACGGGGATGTCCTTGCCGGAGAAGCCTCGCCCGTGGATCTCCACCTCCACCGTGAGCGAGTTGCGCACGAAGGCGAAGTCATCGACTTTCAGGCCCTCCACCGCCAGATCCTTGAGCGCCTCCTTGCCTACGACGAAGGTGGACACCGGCACGTTGAGATCCGCCAGCGCCGCGCGCGCCTTGCCCACCGCCCCGGTCGCCAGCTCCGTGTTGTCCGCGCCATCGCTGAAGAGCAGCACCCCGGAGAGCTTCCGCGCCCCCTGCGAGCCCGCGCTCACGCCCCGCAGCGCGGAGAGGATGTCCGTGGTGCCCGCCCGCGGCGGCTCGTTCAGCAGCGTGGCAGGCGTCACCGGCGCCAGCTCCGGATCAAACCCGTACACCTCCACCGTGAAGCGGTCCTGCAGCGCCGCCAACGCCGGCGCGGCCTGCTCCAGGAAGGTGCCCACCTGCGCCGAGCGCGTGGGGCCGCCCGGCTCGCCCGGGAAGCTCATGGAGGCCGAGCGATCCACCAACACCGCCACCCGGTTCTTCATCCGCGCCACCTGCAGGTGACGGATGCCCGGCTCCAGCAGGAAGAAGAGCGCGGCCACCCCGGCCGCCACCCTCAACACCCAGAGCAGCACCTTTCGCCCGCGCGAGGGCTCGCGGCGCACGCCCCACGCCGCCAGGCCCATGCCCAGCACCAGCCCCACCCCGAGCAACACGAGCGCCCACACCGGCAAGGGCGAGAGGCTGACCAGCTTCCAGGCATTGAAGGGCTGTGAGTTCATCAATCGCGCTCGGCGGGTGGAAGGGCCCCGCGGTCAGCGCCGCTTTTCGAGGATGATGGGCAGGTGGACAGCGTCGTCCTTGTAATCCAGGCAGAGGGCATACATGAGCAGATTGATGCCCATCCGGATGGCTAGCTCACGCTGGGGCTCGCCGCCAGGAGAGACGTCGAACTCGAAGTCCCCGGCCTCCGTGCGGCTCCAGGCCCCGGCCAGGTCGTTCTGCGAGTACATCACCGCGGCGCGCTTGCCCAGCATGCAGGCCTCCATCTGCGGCTTGTTGAGCAGCCGCCCCGGCGCCGCGTCCAGCAGGAAGAAGGACTTGTAGATGACGTGGGTGGAGGGCACCGCCGTCAGCTTGCTCTGGGGCAGCACCCGGGCGATCTCCCGGCGGAAGCTGCCGTCGAAGCCGCTCCCGTCGCTCCCATCATTGGCGTCCGCCAGCAGGAAGCCGCCGAAGGTGAGGTAGCGCCGGAGGTTCTCCACCTCCGCGTCCTTCAGCATGGGGAAGTCGCCCTCGCCGCCGAAGTAGAGGAACGGGTATTCGAAGATCTCCGCGCTGTCGAGCATGCACGGGCGCGCCTCGGGCAGCACCTCCACCGAGGTGCGGCGCTGCAGCTCCCAGGCGATGCGGCGCAGGCCATTGAGGCGCGCATCCCACCGGCCGCCGTGCTTGACGATGGCGGGGATGAAGCGGCTCTTCTCGCCGAACGCAGCGGCCCGCTGCGACAGCAGGGGGACCAGCGCGGCGGTGCCGAGCAGGAGGTTTCGACGGGTGAGGCGCCCAGCGCTCATAGCGGGTTGTATATACCGTCGACGCGTCCTTGCATTCCCCGCTATAGAGCCCCCATGGCGAAAGGCGGACAAACGCCCCAGGACCCGGCCTCTCCGGAGATGCGCGCCGCCTGGAAGCGGATGGAGCAAGGCGATGTGGCGGGCGCGCGCCGCGAGGCCCGTCACATCCTGGGTGCCAACCCCTCGCCCGAGGACCGGTCCCAGGCCGAGGAGCTGCTGAGGCGCACCCGGACTCCACCCGCCGTCTATGGCTTCGCCGCGCTGGTGCTGGCCATCCTCGTGCTGCTCGTCGCGCTGGCACTCTCTCGCTATTAAGGTGATGCCGTGGAAGCTTTCATCCAGGCGCTCAAGTCCTACCAGGAAGTCAACCCGACCGGCTGGGTCGGCATCTACCGGCTCCTGCCCATCTGGGCCGGAATCGTGTGCTGTGCGCTGGGCCTCATCCTGTTGCTCGTGGGAGGCGGGCGGGCCTTCCGGCTGGTGGCAGGCCCCGTGGGCGCCATCATCGGGCTGATCTGGACCTCCATCATCGCGAGCAAGTTCGGCGTGAACCTCGCGGACTATGACCCGCGCGTGCCCTCCGCGGTGGCGGCCCTGCTGGCGGTCGTCGGCTTCCTCGCCCCTCCGTCCATCTCCTTCCTGGGCATCGGCCTGCCGCTGGGGCTGCTCGCTGGGCAGCTCGCCGGCCAGCAGGACTTCCTGCTCGGCTTCATCCCCACCCTGCTCATCGGCGGGCTGGTGGCCGCCATCCTCCACCGCCTGGTGGGCTCCATCGTGTCCTCGATCGTCGGAGCGTGGCTCTTCGTCATCGGCGCCCTGGCGGCCCTGCACCAGTTCGGCGGCCTGGTCACCGCGGTGGCCAACCAGCCCTGGGGCGTCATCATCGCCGCGGGCCTGTTCGCCCTGGCCGGCAGCGTCTACCAGATCGCCGTGCGCCCCTCGCCCGAGGAGCTGGACCGCATCCGCGCCGAGAAGGAGCGGCTGAAGCTGCGCAAGGCCGAGCAGAAGGCGCTCGAGAAGCGTTGGGGTGTCAAGTAACCGGGAGGACAGGCCAGCAGCCCCTGGCTGGCATGCTTTACCTGCCACGGCGCGGCGCGTAAAGTCCGCGCCCCTTCCCACCTCCAGGGACCACCGCAACGATGGGTCAGGCCAAGCGCAAGGAGAAAGCCAAGGCGAAGGAGCGCGCTCGGGAGAGAGCCTTGGCGGTCGCCGCGGCGAAGCCCGCCGGAGGAGCTTCGGAGAAGGCCGCCGAGGCCGCCCCGCAGCCGCAGGCCGAAGCCGCTCCGCAGCAGGCCGGGGCTGCCACCTCCGCCTCCCTGGCCGAGGCCCCGCCTCCCGCCGCCACCTTCACCCCCTGGGTGAAGCCCGAGGGCCTGTCCCGGCGCGGCTGGGCCGTGCTCGCCACCGTCCTCGTCCTGTCGCAGTTCCCCCTGCTCCACTACACGCTGCTGCGCGGTGAGCCGGACGTCACCGCCCAGGTGCCCTACCAGCAGGACTTCTCGGATCCGGCCGTGGTGGAGCGGGACTTCTTCAGCGTGGGCGGGTACTGGCGCGCGGCGCGCGGCCAGCTGGTGGCGCCGCAGGTGAAGAACAACCCGCTCTGGCTCCAGGCGCGGCTGCCGGCGGACGTGGCGGTGGAGTTCGACGTGCGCTCGGAGTACCCCGAGGGCGACATCCGCGTGGAGCTGTTCGGCGACGGCACGGATCCGGGCTCCGGGTACGTGCTGGTGCATGGCGGGTGGAACAACACGCTGTCCGTGCTGGCGCGCAAGGACATCAACGCGCCGACGCTGAAGTCGCTCCAGCAGAAGGCGGCGCTCGCGGCCGAGCGCCTGGGGCTGGCCTCCGTGGATCTGGTCACCACCGGCGTCTTCAAGCCGGACACCCGGGTCCGCGTGGAGTCCAACACCTTCCCGGTGCAGGCCGGCCGCACCTACCACTGGCGCATCGAGCGGCGAGGCACGCTGCTGCGCTGGAGCATTGACGGCCAGCCCTTCCTGGAGCTCACCGATCCGTTCCCGCTCCAGGGCCCCGGCCAGGATCGGCTGGGCCTGTCCGGCTTCGAGTCGCAGATCTTCTTCGACAACCTGCGCGTGCTGCCGGTGGACGCCTCGGTCCCGCTGGCCGCGCTGCCGGCTCCCGCGCCTACCCCGCCGCCCGGGCCCTTCGCTGACTCCTTCGACGAGCGCCAGGCCCTGGGCGACGCCTGGAGCCCCACCCACCCGTCCGCGGTGACGCTGGAGAACGGGGCGCTGACGGTGCAGCAGGCGCACAACCGGCCGGTGTGGCTCAAGCGCCCCATCCCCACCAACGCCACCATCGAGTTCGACGCCTGGACGGATGATCCCAGCGGCGACATCAAGATCGAGGCCTGGGGGGATGGCCGCTCCTTCTATGCGGGGGATCTGCGGATGCAGTACACGGCGAGCGGCTACGTGTTCATCTTCGGCGGCTGGCGCAACACCCAGTCCGTCATCGCCCGGCAGACGGAGCACACGCCAGATCGCGCCGTCCGGGATGGCAGGGCCGTGGAGCCCGGCAAGCGCTACCACTTCACCATCACCCGCCGCGGAGCCACCATCGAGTGGCTCGTCGACGGCCAACCCTTTCTCTCCCTCCGGGATCCCTCTCCGCTCGAGGGCCCTCGGAACCAGTACTTCGGGTTCTCGGGCTGGGAGACGAAGGTGCACTTCGACAATTTGAAGATCCAGCCGCTGTAGGCGGCCCTCGAGGAACCAAACGTGCGCAGAGTGGGAATCTTCGGCTGGGGTGTCGTCGCCCCGAAATCCAAGGACATCGAAACCTTCGAGCGAAACCTCAGCTCCGCCGAGAGCTGGCTGTCGCCCTTCAACGGTTTTGGCCCGGACAACTTCCTCGTGGGGATGCCGGACTTCGACTTCTCCGAGTACAAGCCGTGGGTGGACGCGCGCTTCCCGTCCAGCCGCTTCGCCCAGCTCGAGAAGAAGATGGGCAAGCCCACCCAGTACGCCATCGCCGCGTTCATCCAGTCGCTGCGGCAGAACCCGGGGCTCGAGCAGGAGCTGCAGGCGCTGGGCACCCGCTCCCACGTGTACGTGGGCACGGGCCTGGGGGATCTGCCGACGATCCATGACATCACCCTGGAGCTGCACCGGGCCCAGCGGCGGTGGGATCGGTTCTGGGCGGAGCCCTCGCGCAACTCGGCGCTGCGTCAGTGGCAGGAGAAGCGCGAGCCCCGGCCGGGGATGCCGCCCTCGCCCGAGACGGTGGAGGAGCTGGAGCGCGATCAGGCCGAGGAGGCCTGGTGGCACTACTGGACCGCGCAGTCCCTGGAGCTGCGCGAGTACCTGAACGAGCTGCGGGAAATCGAGGGGCTGGCGGTGGAGGGGGACGTGGAGTCCGCCAAGCTGGCCGTCATCAAGGAGAAGCGCACCCGCAACGCGAGGCTGCAGAAGAAGTGGGGGGCGCCCGAGCCGCCGTGGAACTCGGTGTCCTCCAACGTGCTGTGGAACATCCACAACGGCCCGGCGTCGCAGATCTCCATGATGGGGAAGCTCACGGGGATGACGTTCGCGCCGGTGGCGGCGTGCTCCTCGTTCGGCTACGGGCTGAAGCTGGCGATGGATGCCATCCAGCGCGGCGACGCGAAGGCGGTGGTGATGGGGATGACGGATCCGCCGCCGCACCCGCTGGTGGTGGGAGGCTTCTACAACGCCCGGGTGATCGCCGCGGACGGCACGGTGTCCAAGCCGCTCACGGCGCTGCGCGGCACGCACGTGGCGGGCGGCTCGGTGGTGTGGGTGCTCGGGGATCTGGAGCACTTCACCGCCAAGGGCTTCAAGCCGCTGGGCATGGAGCCGCTGGCGGTGGGCGTCACGGCGGATGCGGAGCACATCATCACGCCCTCGAAGGAGGGGCCCACGGCGGCCATCCACGCGGCGCTGGCGGCGGCGCAGTGCACTCCTGCCGAGCTGGGGAGCTGGGATCTGCACGCCACGGCCACGCCGGGAGACTTCCTGGAGGTGGAGACGCTGCGGGGGCTGCTGCCCGAGTCCGTGCTCGTCACGGCGCGCAAGGGCACGTTCGGCCACGGCATGTCCGCCGGTGGAGGCTGGGAGCTGACGGCGCAGTACCTGGGCTATGCCCGCGGCCACCTCTTCCCCACTCCGCTGCAGGGCACGGAGCTGAACCGGGAGATCGGCAAGGTGCACAGCCGGTTCGTCTACAACGAGGAGACGCCGGTGCCTCCGGGCCTGGCCGGCAAGCTCTCCATGGGCGTGGGCGGCATCAACGCCTGCGTCATCTCGCGCCCCTTGCGCTGAGCCGGGGCGAGGCGCCCCCGGTTCGCAGGGGGCGCTTGAAGAAGGCTCTCATCCGCCGAGGCGTGCTCACTGACAGGTGGCCGTCTCCAGCTTCACCCGCACCGTCTGCGTCCACCAGGGCGACAGCAGGTCCGGCTTGCACTTCCAATAGGAGCCATTCTGCGCGCACGACAAGGCGCAGGCCCCCACCGTCACAAGGCCACACAGCGGCGTGTCGTCACAGACCCGCTTCTCGAAGAGCAGGGGCAGCCCCAGCAGGCCACAGGACTGGGGCAGCAGGCTCTCCCAGCACACGTACACCTGGAACGCGGGCAGCAACCCGTCCAGCGGCGTGGTGGACGAGAACAGGTCCCCAAAGGCAGTCGACTCCTCGATGGGATACTGCGGGCCAAAGGTCGCGCTCTGCGCGATCGCCGGATGGCTCCCCTCGAGGAGGATGGGGACATGCGTCCCGTAGGAGTTCAGCCGCTGGACCATGCACCCCGTCACATACCGGCGGCCGTCCACATCCAGCGCGCCGCTGAGCCACGACGGAGCCAGCCCCCACCACCCCGTGTAGAGCTCGCCCGTCACGGGATCGCTCACGGACTGAGCCGGGGTGAGGGCGCACTCGACAGCGGAGCGCAGCACCTCCCGGCAGTCCTGGGAGACCTGGGCCAGGGGAATGCTGGGAAGAAGCCCCGCGCCTTGATCGAGCGCGGCGCCGCCCAGGGACCTCAAAGCCTGCTGGGTGCCGTGGGCCCAGAAGCACGAGGGACGCGTGCCGTTCGCACCGTTGGGAGGAGGACGCTCGTCCAGCTCCGCCTGTTCGAGGGTCGACGGAGCCCTGCTCGGCTCGGGGCCCTCCTCAATGCCTCCACAGCCAAAGAGTACCGCCACAACGGAACCCAAGAGCACGCGAAAACCGGGGGACAGCAGCATGGGGGATCTCCACATCGGACTCAGGCGCAGGGGGAGCGCCAGCCCAAGCTAGTCACTGTTCACCGTCCTCCAAGTGTCTTTGGGTTGCCTCCAGGTCGCGGAGACTGAGCACTAACGAACAAGCGCCTCGGCCTCCCTCGAGAGGTGCGGGTACTCCCGGGCCACCTGCGGGTTCTCCCGGAGCGCGGCGTCGAAGGCCTCCTTGGCGCGCAGGGCCTCGTCGGCTTGCGCTCGCGCCGCGCGGGCCAGGCGCGCCCTCTGAAGGTGGAGCCGCCCCTTCGCGAAGAGCGCCTCCGCGTTGTGGGGGTTCCGCGAGAGCGCCTCCTCCGCCCGGAGCAGGCCGCTGCGGAGGTCCTCCTTGGGACTGCGGCCCCTGCTGGCGAGCCACTCCGCGCGCTCGGCGTGGAGCTCGGCGGCCACCTGGTAGGGTCTGCCGTCGCTGCCCGGCTTGGAGAGCAGCGGGCGCAAGAACTCGAAGGCCACCGTGAAGCGCTCTTCCTGGCCGTCCCCGCGGCGCGCAGCCGCACGAAGCCCTGTGAGCTCGAGCCTCGCCGAGAGCAGCTGGAACGAGGAGCGCAGCGGCGCCCCCAGCTCCCCCGCCTTCCGCACCGCAGCCCGCGCTCTCTCCAGGGCCGGCGAGGGATCCCGCCCCTCGCGCCGCTCGCGCTCGGCCTCGAGGAGGCGGCACTGGGCCAGCTCCTCGAGGAGCCAGGAGTCCTGAGGGAGCTCTCCTGCCGCGGCCCGAATCGCCTCGACTGCGGCCTCCAGGGAGGCGCGCGGATCGCGGCCCAGCACGAAGTCATGGCGGCCCCGGAGCCTGTGCGCGCGGGCCTTCCACAGCGCGACGACCCAGGGCTGGGAGCCCGTCTGCTCGAGCTGGGACACCGCGCTGGAGAGGGCCTGGAGCGCCTCTGGCGCCTCGCGCCCCCGGGAGCTCTCCGCTTCGAGCCGCAACGTCGCGGCCTCCAGCCGGCCGCCCACGGGCAACAAGAACCGGGAGTCGAGGGCCAGGGCCCGCTCGTACTGGCGCAGCGCGCTCTCCCACTGCGGCGCCGCCTCCCGTCCCCGGGCGAGGGCCTGCTTGGCCTCCTCGAGATAGGCGTCCCCCAGCTCGTTGACCGCCCAGGTGAAGCCTGGATCCAGCGAGAGGGCTCGCTGGTACGCCTCGATCGCCGGGGCCATGGAGGCCTCGCGGCCGAGCCGGTACAGGAGCCGGGTCCGAAGCGAGAGGGCCTGGGCCACCGCATAGTGGGCCATGACGTCCCGGGGGCGTGCCCGGACGCCTTCCTCGGCGGCCCCGAGCGCCTCTTCCACCACGGAGAGCGTGTCTTGCGCGACGTTGCTGCCCAGGACATGGACGCGCGCCAGGAGCACGAGGGCCCGCTGCACCCGGGCCCCGCCATCCTTCGAGCTGGCTTGCACCGCGCGGCGGCAGGCCTCCTCGGCGGCTTGGAGCGGCGGACCGGGCGGCACCCCCTGCGAGAAGGCCGCCCACCCCATCTTCTCCCAGAGCTCGCACTGCGCCCGGTAGAGAGAGGGATCGCTGCTGCCGATCTCCGCCGCCACCCGGTACGCCTCGGCGGCCCGGTCGAAATAGCCCTTCATCTTCTCGTAGTCGAACGCCGCGTCATGCCGGTACTTGCTGCCCTCGGCGTACAGCGCGTCCCCCTCGAGCTTCTTCGGCTCGTACATCCAGGGCGCCTTGGCGAACGCCGCCTGCGCCTTCGCGATCGCCGCCTCGGGGTCTCCCTCGTAGAGCGCGATCAACCCCTCCGCATACTCGGGCACCTCGAGCCGGGCCCCCACCGCCGCGCGCAGGTGCAGGAGCGCCGGCTCGCGGATCTCCTGGTCGAGCCGCGCCTGCTGCTTCTGGCGCTCCTCCGGCTGGGTGATGCGCCGGGTGTCCTCCAGGGCGCGCCGATACAGCTCTCCGAGCGCCCGCCCCAGCGCGTACTCGAGGCTCGCCGAGGAGTACCCCGCCGCGAGCGCCTTCTCCAGGTGCTCCCGGGCCTGCTCGGGGTCTCCGAGCGCGAGCTGGCCCAGCCCGAGCGCGTAGTGCCCGGGCCCCTCACCGGCCTTGCCCGCCGCGCCCAGGCCCTGCTCGAGCTCCGCGAGCCGGGCGCGCACCACGTCCCGCTCCCGCTCCACGTCATGGAGCGGCAGCCCGTAGGCCATGCGCAGGAACAGCTCCATCTCCTTCACGCGCTCGCCCAGCTCTTGCGCCAGCCGCGCCTGCTCCGCCGCTTGCCGCTGCGCCCCTATCCAGACACCGGCCAGCCCGAGCGCTCCGAGCACGAGCGCCCCCAGCACCACCGTGAGCAGCTTGTGCCGGACGGCCTTCTTCCAGAGCAGGTGCCCCCAGGAGGGGGGCTTCGCCTGGAGCGGCGTGCCCTCCAGGGCCCGCTGCAGATCCTCCGCGAGCGCCCGGGCGGAGTCGTAGCGGCGCGCCGGCTCGCGCTCGAGGCACTTCATCACAATCGTCTCGAGCGCCTTCGGGACTCCCGGCTTCACCTTGCCCAGCGGCGGCGCATCCTCGAGCGCCGACATCAAGAGCAGCTTCCACGGGTGATCCGAGACGAAGGGAGGCCGTCCGGCGATCACGTCGTACAGCGTGGCCCCCAGCGAGTACACGTCCGTGCGGCGGTCCAGCGCGTGCACATCCCCGTTGGCCTGCTCTGGCGACATGTACGCGGGCGTCCCGAGCACCTCGCCCGTCTGGGTCTGGCCTCGCTCCTCGGCCTGGCGCGCGAGCCCGAAGTCCACGACGTAAGGCTTCCACGTCCCATCCTCTCGCCGCTCGACGAGGATGTTCCCGGGCTTGAGGTCCCGGTGGATCAGCCCCAGCCGGTGCGCCTCGTGCACGGCCAGGGAGACCTCCTGGAGCAGCTTCACCTGCTGCTCCAGCGTCAGCCGATCGCGCACGCGCGACAGCGGCTCGCCGTCGATGAACTGCATGACGATGTAGGGCTCGCCGTCCGCCTGCCCGGCCTCGTACACGCGGCACACGTGCTCATGCTGGATGCGCGCCTGCGCCCGAGCCTCCGAGAGGAACCTGCGCGAGAGCGCCGGATCACCGCTCTTCAGCAGCTTCAGCGCGACCAGACGGCCCAGCTGCGGATCCATCGCCCGGTAGACCGTGCCCATCGCGCCTTCGCCGGCGAGTTGGATGTCCGCGTACCGCGCCGCCAGGGACGGGGGGAGCTTCCTGCGCGAAGGCTGCGGCTCGACCCCACCGCGTGGGAGCGTCGGAGCAAGCCCGGAAGCGCGCTGGCTGTCCCCCGTCGCCATGGAAGTCCATCGTACACCCAGGGGCTCACCCCTTGGGCACGGCCACCAGGTCGAAGTCGGGGATCTGCTCGCGCATGTACTCGCGCATGCGGTTGATGAGGGCCGCCTCGATCTGCCGCGCCCGCTCCCGGCTCACGCCGTACTTGTCTCCAATGTCCTGCAGCGTCAGCGGCTCGTCCGCGGTGAGCCGGTTCTCGAAGATGAACCGCTCCTTGCCCTCCAGCGACCGGGCGAACTCCGCCAGCTTCTCCCGGAACAGCGCCTTGAGCTGCTCGTTGCCCAGGTTCTCCTCGGCCCCCGCCGCCGTCGAGGGCAGGAACCGGTCCGCCCGCGTGTTCTTCGGGTCGTCCCCAATCGGCGCGTCGATGGACAGCTCGTCGTGCCCGAGCCGCTGGTCCATCTCCACCACATCCTGCTCGGTGACGTTGAGCCGCTCGGCGAGCAGCTTGGGGCTGGCCTCGAAACCCTGGGCCACCAGCTTGTCCTGCTCCTGGCGCAGCTTGAAGAAGAGCTTCCGCTGGGCCTCTGTCGTCCCCAGCTTCACCATCTTCCAGTTGTCCATGATGTAACGGAGGATGTACGCCCGGATCCACCACGCGGCGTAGGAGCTCAGCTTCACGCCCCGGTCCGGGTCGTACTTCTTCACCGCCTGCATCAGCCCGATGTTGCCCTCCTGGATGAGGTCCAACAGCGACAGCGGGTTGCGGTGGTACTCGTGGGCCAGCTTCACCACCAGCCGCAGGTTGGACGCCACCAGCCGGTAGGCCGCCTGCACATCCCCCGTCTGCTGGTACTTCTTGGCCAGCGTGTGCTCCTCCTCCCGGGACAGGAGGGGGTGCCGGGTCACTTCGGCCATGTAGGCCTGGAGGGGATCCCTGCGCGTGAGCCCCACCTCGCCTGCTGGGGCCAGGGCCGCCGTTCGCACAGCGGGGCCCTCCGAGCCCTCGAGCTCGGCGTCTACCTCGGCCAGCTCCTCCGGCTCGGGCTCCAGCGCCTCGGGCTCCGCTGCCGATTCGGCCTCCGGCTGGCCCTCGGGAGCCTCCGCCTCGGGGGACGGAGCCTCCGAGCGCTTCGCACGGGGCCGGGAGGCCGGGTTTTTGGTTCTCTTCCTCCCATTCGCCATGGGTTCTCCATACAGCAAAGTACGGCTCTTGTTGCCAGAGGGTAATGCAGGGGCTATGCCCCTGCCTGATGAGCGACATTCCCCAAGACCCGAACCCCGCTTCGGGCACTCCCGAGTCCCAGGCGCCGACCCGTCCCGCTGAGTACGTCGCGGACATCCGCTTCGAGGACATGAACCTCTCGGAGCCCATCCGAAGGGCCATCACCGAGCGCGGCTACACCCACCCCACCCCCGTCCAGGCCAAGGCCTTCCAGCCGGCCATGGAGGGAAAGGACTTGATTGTCCGCAGCAAGACGGGCACCGGCAAGACGGCCGCCTTCGGCCTGCCCCTGCTGGAGAAGATCTCCCCGGAGGACAAGCGGGTCCGCGCCCTCATCCTCTGTCCCACCCGAGAGCTGGCCCTCCAGGTCGCCGAGGAGCTGCGCGCCCTGGGCAAGTACAAGGGCATCAAGGTGGCGGCCATCTACGGCGGCGCCTCCATGAAGCAGCAGGAGGATGCCCTGGAGGAGGGCACCCCCATCATCGTCGGGACGCCGGGCCGCGTGTTCGACCACATCAACCGGGGCAACCTCAAGCTCGAGGGCTGCGACCATGCGGTGCTGGACGAGGCCGACGAGATGCTCAACCAGGGCTTCTACGAGGAAGTCACCCGCATCCTCGACAGGCTCCCGAAGAACCGGCAGGTGCTGCTCTTCAGCGCCACGGTGCCCACGGACATCCAGAACCTGATTGCCCGCTACACGACGAACGCGGAGACGCTGCTGCTGTCCGGCGACGTCTTCACGGTGGAGCACATCCACCACATCCGCTACGACGTGTCGGACGCCTTCCCCAAGCCGCGCAACCTCATCTACGTGCTGGAGAAGGAAGAGCCGGTCAACGCCATCATCTTCTGCAACACGCGGGATGACACGGCGCTGGTGACGGCGGTCCTCAACCGCAACGGCTTTGACGCGGACCTGCTCAACGGGGACCTGCCGCAGAAGGAGCGCGAGCGGGTGATGGCCAAGGTGAAGCGCGGCGAGGTCGCCTTCATGGTGGCCACGGACATCGCCGCGCGCGGCATCGACATCTCCGGGCTGGAGTACGTCATCAACTACTCGCTGCCGGAGGACCCCGCGGTGTACCTGCACCGGGTGGGCCGCACCGGCCGCATCGGCAACAAGGGCACCGCCATCAACCTCTTCTCCGGCCGCGAGCTGGCCACCTACACGGTGTTGGAGAAGAAGTACGGCATCAAGTTCGAGAAGCGCGAGATGCCCGCCCCCGAGGAGGCCATGCACCTGTGGACCGAGCGCCACCTGCGGGAGATCCGCGAGGGGGCCTCGGGCAGCGTCTTCGAGGGCTTCCTGCCCCTGTCGACCCAGCTCAAGCAGCGCCCGGACGCCGATGACCTGATCGCCTTCCTGCTCAAGTACTTCTTCAGCCACCTGCGCATGGAGAAGGTGCAGGCGGCCGCGCAGGAGCCCGAGAGGCCCGCCGCTCCCGAGCGCAAGCCCGAGGGCCGGCGCGAGGGCCGCGAGGGACGGGAAGGCCGCGAGGGCCGCAAGGAGCGGGGAGATCGTGGGGAGCGCGCCGAGCGGGGAGAGCGCCGAGAGCGCGGCGAGCGTGACCGGGATCGTCCCCCGCGCACCGAGCACGGCGAGCGCCAGCCACGTCCGCCCCGCCGGGATGAGCCTCGGCGTGGCCCTGCCGCAGCCCCTTCCATGGAGGCGGGCCCGGGTGAGGCCAAGCTGTGGGTGAACCTGGGCACCGCGGACGGGCTCGGGCCTGGCAGCGTCGCCACCGCGCTGGAGGATGCCGGCGCCCCCGTGGGCAAGGTGCTGCGCGCGGATCTGCGCCCCACCTTCGGCTACGTCTTCATCGTCGAGGAGGACGTGGCGGCCTTCGAGGCCCTCAACGGCAAGCAGCACGGCACCAAGACGCTGCGCGTCGAGAAGAGCAAGCCCCGCAGCGAGCGCACCGAGGACAGGCCCCGGCTTGCCCCCTCGCCCGACGCCGCTCCCGGCGAGGTGAAGCTCTGGGTGAACCTGGGCATGGATGACGGCCTGGACGACGCGAAGTTCATCGCCGCGCTGGAGGCCCTGGGGGCCCCCGCCGGCAAGGTGATCAAGGCCCTGCTGCGCGCCACCTACGGCTACGCCTACGTGGCCGAGGCGGAGGCTCCGGCCTTCGAGGCCCTCCTCGGCAAGCCCTACGGCGAGAAGGCCCTGAAGATCGAGCGCCACCGGCCCCGCGGAGCCCGCGACGACCGTCGCCGCGAGCGCCGCGAGGAGACGCCCGAGGTGCCGGGGCAGGTCCGCATGTGGGTCGGCCTGGGCAAGTCGGACGGGCTCGACGAGGCGGGCCTCACCGCCGCGCTCGAGGGGCTCGGCGCCCCAGCGGGCAAGGTGGCCCGGATCGAGCTGCGGCCCACCTATGCCTACGTCTTCGTCGCCGATGAGGACGCCGCCGCCTTCGAGGCGCTCAACGGCAAGCAGCACGGCGAGAAGACCCTGAAGATCGAGCGCGCCAAGCGCCGGTAGGCCTCCCGCGGCGCGCTGGGCCAACCTGTCTGACAAGTAGACAGGTTCGGCCAGAGCGCGCCGCCGGGGGGGTGTCCTAGGGAGTGGAGCCCTTCGCCCTGCGGGCCCGGTGGTAGTGGGCCACGCAGAGGCCCCGGGCGAGCACCGTCCGCCCACAGCCGGGCTCGGCGCAGCGGGCGGGATCCGGCGCCTTCTCCTCCCTCCGGGGGCTCGCCTCGGAGAACATCAGCTCCGCGACCGTCAGCAGCCGGTCCACGTCCTCTCGCGTGAGCTGGCGCTGCCGGACGAGGTGCACCAGCCGGTCCGCGCCGGTGTCGTCGTCCTCCTCCAGCCGAAACAGCTCGGAGGGCGGCAGCCCGAGCGCCGCGGCCACCTGGAGCAGCGTCTCGTAGCTGGGGCTGCGCTCCCCTCGCTCCAACAACGAGGCGAAGCTCACGGAGATGCCGCAGCGGGCGGCAAAGTCCTCCTGGGTCAACCCCTTGCGCTCGCGCAGGGCGCGGATGCGGCGCGCGAGGCCCTGCAGGTGAACGCTCGTGTCTGGAGCATGCGGCGGGCCGGGGCGCATTCCGTTTCCTATGGTAGCGCACCCCATCTGTTAAGGTCGCGCGCATGAATGCCGTTGAGGAGACCAACTACTACTTCCACAAGGCCGCGCGCATCATGGAAGTGGGCACGCCCATTGAGACGCTGCTGGCGACGCCGCTGCGGGAGCTCACGGTGCAGATCTCCATCGAGATGGATTCCGGGGAGATCCGCACCTTCACGGGCTACCGCATCCAGCACGACAACAGCCGAGGCCCCATGAAGGGCGGCCTGCGCTTCCACCCGAAGCTGGACCACGCTGAGTGCGTCTCCCTGGCCTCGCTGATGACGTGGAAGACGGCCGTCACCAACCTGCCCTATGGCGGCGCCAAGGGCGGCGTCACGTGCGATCCGAGCCAGCTGAGCCTCAAGGAGCTGGAGCGCCTCACGCGCAAGTACGTGGATCAGGTGCAGGACATGATCGGCCCCAGCAAGGACATCCTGGCGCCGGACGTCAACACCAACCCCCAGGTGATGGCGTGGATCATGGATCAGTACTCGCGCTACCACGGCCACTCGCCGGCGGTGGTGACGGGCAAGCCGCTGGAGCTGTACGGCTCCAAGGGGCGCGAGGCGGCCACGGGCCGCGGGCTGCTCTACATCTGCCGGGAGATCCTCCGGGACGTGCACCTGCCGATGAAGGGCTCGCGCTTCGCGCTCCAGGGCTTCGGCAACGTGGGCAGCCACATCGCCCGGCTGCTCTGGGAGGACGGGGCGACGGTGGTGGCGGTGGCGGACGTGCTCGGCGGCGTGCGCAACCCGCAGGGCCTGGACGTCCCCAGCCTCTTCGAGCACGTGCAGCGCACCGGCACGGTGACGGGCTACGCCGGCGGCCAGGCCTGCACCAACGAGGACGTGCTGGCGGCGGACTGCGAGGTCCTCATCCCCGCGGCGCTCGGCCACGTCCTCACGAAGGAGAACGCCAACGCGGTGCGCGCGAGGCTGATCATCGAGGGCGCCAACAGCCCCACCACGCCCGAGGCGGACGAGCTGCTGGAGAAACGGGGCGTCCTCGTGGTGCCGGACATCCTCGCCAGCGCCGGGGGCGTCACCGTCAGCTACTTCGAGTGGGTGCAGAACCTGCAGAACATGTCGTGGGAGGAGGATCGGGTCAACGCGGAGCTGGAGCGCACCATCAAGGAGTCCTACGAGCGGGTGACGCAGATCGCCCGCTCGCGCAAGGTGCCGCTGCGCACGGCGGCCTTCATCCTCGCCATTGGCCGGGTGGGCAAGGCCACGGTGCTGCGCGGCATCTGAGTCCACTCGGCTGCTCCTGGCCCCCTCCCCCCCTTCCTCACGCGCCCCAACTCCGCTATGGGGCGCGCCATGGTGAACCTCCAGGACATCCTCGCCGCACGGGAGCGCATCCGCGGCGCCATCCGTCCCACGCCCTGCCCCGCCTCGGACTACTTCACGGACCGTACGGGCTGCGCGTCCGTCTGGTTCAAGATGGAGAACCTCCAGCGCACGGGGGCCTTCAAGGAGCGCGGCGCGCTCAACAAGCTGCTCACTTTGAGCCCCGAGGAGAAGACGCGGGGCGTCATCGCCGCATCGGCGGGCAACCACGCCCAGGGGCTGGCCTACCACGCGCGCAAGCTGGGGGTGAAGGCCACCATCGTCATGCCGGAGCGCACCCCGCTCATCAAGGTGACGCGCACGCGGGACGAGTACGGGGCGCGCGTGGTGCTCAAGGGCACCAACTTCGACGAGGCCTACGCGGAGGCCGTGCGCCTCCAGCAGGAGCAGAACCTCGTCTTCGTCCACCCGTTCAATGATCCGCACGTCATTGCCGGGCAGGGCACCATCGGGCTGGAGCTGATGGAGCAGACGCCCTTCGTGGACATGGTGGTGGTGCCCATCGGCGGTGGCGGGCTCATCTCCGGCATCGCCTGCGCGCTCAAGGAGACCAACCCCCGCATCCAGGTGGTGGGCGTGCAGACGGCGGCGCTGGCCAGCATGAAGGCGTCGCTCGAGGCGGGACATGTGGTGGAGCTGCCCGCGGGGGCCACCATCGCGGACGGCATCGCGGTGCGGCGGCCCGGCGAGCTCACCTTCGCCATGGTGCGCAAGTACGTGGACGAGGTGGTGACGGTGGACGAGGAGGAGATCGCCAACGCCATCCTCGTCATGCTGGAGCAGGAGAAGAGCGTGGTGGAGGGGGCCGGCGCCGTGGGGGTGGCCGCGCTGATCAACAACCACATCCCCAAGGCCAACGACAAGAAGGTGGTGGTGCTGCTGGGGGGCGGCAACATCGACATGAACGTGATCAGCCGCATCATCGAGCGAGGCCTGGTGAAGGCCGGGCGCCTGGTGCGGCTGGAGGTGAGCATGCCGGACCGCCCGGGCATGCTCGCACGGCTGACGACGCAGATCGCCGAGCAGCGCGCCAACGTGGTGGAGATCCACCACAACCGCGCCTTCTCCAAGAAGGCGGGCCTGGGCGAAGTCATGGTGGAGGTGACGCTGGAGACCACCGGCCGCCCCCACATCCAAGAGCTGATGGACGCGCTGGGCCGCCAGGGCTGGCAGGTGTCCGAGGAGACCTGAGCAGCCCGGCGGCAGGCTCTCCCTCCCACCGTAGACTCGAGCCACCTCCGCCCTGCTCCCCCGGCAGGCATCCGTTGCGCGCGGTGAGCCTCCCCACGCAACGGGTGCGCACCCATGAGCTTGGGGACCCGGGAGCCCTCTCCGTGCTCAGCGTGGTCCCGCTCCTGCACCTGACCGGAGGCATCATGCTCGATCCATTCATTCCAGAGCCCCGGCTCGTTGAAGTCGACCACGTCGACCTCGCAGTCCCCCCAGAGGCCGCCTACCAGGCCGCACGGCACTTCGACATCACGTCCTCTCGCCTCGTCCGTGGGCTCTTTGCCCTGCGCACGGCGCCGGATCGGCTCACGGGGCAGGCGAGCGGTCCCTTCCGCTTGAGCATCGACGATCTGGCCAACGAGACCTCGGCATTCCGCTTCCTCGCGGACAGGCCCGGAGAAGGGTTCGCCGTCGGGGCCATTGGCCAGTTCTGGCGTCCGCAGATTCCCTTCAAGGTGCTGCCCCCCGACGAGTTCGCCCGCTTCGATGAGCCAGGCTGGAGCAAGGTGGCCTGGTGCCTCCGCGTCGAACCGCTCGGCAACACCGGCTCACGCATGGTGTTCGAGCTGCGGCTGACCGCGACGGACGAGGAGTCATGGCACGAGGTCCGCCGCTACTTTCGTCTCATCGGACCGTTCTCGCATTTCATCCGGAGGCACGTGCTGTCGCTCCTGGCCAAGCAGCTGGGGACGCCGGACTCCGTCGAGGAGGAGCTCCCGCTCCCTGGCGACGAGCTGCTCGGTGGCTCCCCGGCGCAGCTGACGCATTCCATCACCATCGAGGCTCCGCCGGAGCAGATCTGGCCCTGGCTCGTCCAGATGGGCTGCCGCCGCGGAGGCTGGTACAGCTACGACGTCCTCGACAACGCAGGGGTCCCGAGCGCGCGGGAGCTCCACCCAGAGCTCCAGGACCTCCGCGTGGGCGACATCCTCCCTGCCACACCGAAGGGCACGGATGGCTTCGAGGTCCTCGAGGTGAAGGCCCCTCGCGTGCTCGTGCTGGGGGGCCTCTATGATCTCGAGCACCCGCGTCAGCTCCCCTTTGCGTCCGCCGAGCGCCCCGACAAGTATTGGCAGGTGACGTGGGCCTTCGTCCTCGAGCCGCTCGATGTGCGCACCACCCGGCTCCATGCCCGGGCACGGGCCAGCTTCCCGGAGGAGGGGCAGCTGCACGCCCTGTGGATCCGCCCCGTGCACCACTTCATGCAGTCCGAGCAGCTGCGCAACCTCAAGGCCCGTGCCGAGGGGCGCGTGGGCCGCTCGCATGACACGGTGCGGGACATGGGCGCGGGCCTCATCGGAGCGCTCGGGATCCTGCTCGACCTGGCCACGCCGTTCCTCCGCCGGAGGCGCTCGCACTGGGGGCTCGACGCCGAGACCGCAGCGCGCCCGTACCCTGGCGACGACCGCATCCCGAACCCGGCGTGGAGCTGGACCCACGGCATCGAGCTGGATGCACCGCCCGAGCAGGTCTGGCCCTGGGTGGCGCAGATCGGGCAGGACAAGGGCGGCTTCTACAGCTACCAGTTCCTCGAGAACCTCGTCGGCTGCGACATCCAGAACGCCGACCGCATCCATCCAGAGTGGGCAACCGTCTCCCCGGGCGACGAGCTGAGACTGCACCCTCGCGCCCCCACGGTTCCCATCGTCGCGGTCGAGCCGGGCCGCTGGTTCCTGGCCCATGCCGACTCGAAGGCCAGCAAGGAGGAGACGCCGGCCGCGTCCGCCCTGGAGTGGATCGCTGTCTCCTGGCTGTTCTTCCTCGAGCCGCTGCCAGGAGGACGCACCCGCTTCATCAGCCGCTTCCGCTCGGGGTACAGCGGCGCGAGCTTGCGCCAGCGGCTCATGTACGGCCCGTACCTCACCGAGTCGATCGGGTTCGTGATGGACCGGCGCATGCTGCTCGGGGTGAAACAGCGGGTCGAAGCGGAGCGCAGGCGCCCCTCGGAGCTCACACCTGGCTCTCCGGCGGAGGCGCCTGAGACTCCGCCGCCGCCAGCGTGACATGGACGCGCTGGGCCGCCAGGCAGGACTTCCGGCTTCCTTCCCATGACTTCCCTATCTTCCCCAACGCCCATCCTGTTTCCATGGGAGCTGGGCATAGCAACCCGGTCTGACGCTACAGGTCGGCCTCCGGTAACCTACCCTCTCAGGTTGTCCCTGGCGAGCGCAGGATGCAAGCACCTTGACGCCCACCGAGCCTACCTGTGCGTAGGAAAGGTTCATGCCGCTCTTGCCGGTAGGCTCCCGGCCTGCTTTCCGCGAAGGCCTCGGAGGATGCGGGCGGTGCGCACCAGGGCCGCCAGGCCCACTCCCAGGCAGGTCACCAGGAGCGCCGCCGGAATCATGTGCCCCGCCCAGCGCTGCCACGCCAGCCAGCCCATGAAGCCAAACGCCAGCGCTCCTGCCATCACCCAGCAGAGCAGCCCGAAGTACTCGGCGAACCACCGGAACCCCTGCCGCCCTCTGAGCGCCACCCCCGCCAGGACGAACAGCAGGTGTGGCGGCCACACCAGGCCATAGGGGCGCCCGGACGACAGCGGCCACACCTGCGAGAGCCCCAGGGAGAGCACGAACACCAGTCCGAACAACACGGACGCGGAGATGAAGGCCCGCCTCCCAGAGGAGCGCCTCGCGACGAAATCCCCGAGCGCAAGGCTGCACACCCCTCCGAGCAACAGTGCACCGGAGGAGTCCATCAGCCCTTGCAGCCGCGGGCTGCCGGACGCGTGGACGAGGCTCGGAAGGACCTTCGTCAGCATGAAGGGGGGCCACCCGGCGGCCAAGGCCGCAGCGAGCGCATACAGGAGGCCCCGCCAGAGCACGGCCCGCGGGCTCTCCGCGGGTACTCCGCTCGAGGATGCCAGGTCCACGGCGGTCTCGGGTCCTCTCGGTGCCTCCATATGCTCCTCGTGTGGATGGGGCCGAAGTGCGGCCTCAGCACCTGGAAGCGTACCTCGTCCCGGGGCTCGCGGGCCGGGGGCCCTTCAACCCCACGTGGGGGCTCGGCCATACTGGGCCCCCATGAGCCCCCTCCTCCTCACCCTCCTCCTCGCCGCGGCGCCTTCGCCCCAGCAGGCCCAGAAGCTCGCCCAGGGCAAGGCCTGGGAGGATCTCTACCTCGCCTACTCCGCCGCCGACCCCAAGGGCTACTCGGAAGCCGATCGCAAGGCCATCGCCGGGCCGCTGCTCAAGGGCTGCGAGGCGCTCGTGGCCAATGACGCGGTGATGGCGTACTCGCTGGGCGAGCGCTCCGTGGCCTTCGAGGAGTCCGCCGGAGGCCTGCGCTGCCTGGCCCGCGCGGCGCTCGCCTCGGATCAGCGCGGCACCGCCGAGGAGGCCCTGCGCAAGGGCCTGGCCAACTACCCCAAGGAGGGCGCCTTCGGGCTGGAGCTGGGCAAGCTGCTCGTAGGGGACAAGGACGGGACGGGCGCCATCGCGGCCCTGGAGAAGGTGCCCCCCCGCTCCCCCCAGGCCGCCGAGGCGAAGAAGCTGCTGCAGAAGGCCCGCAGCCTCTCCGCCGAGGAGAGCCAGGCCCGCGCCGAGGCCGAGAAGCTCGAGCGGCGCCTCAACGGCGGGGAGGCACCCTCCGGCGGGAAGACGAAGCCCGCCGTGGCCCAGGACGAGGGCGACACGCGCCCCGCCAGCCTTACCTACGAGTCCGGCGTGGGCGAGGACGGCATGCGCACCCGCTCCAACCGCCGCTTCGTCATGAAGTACTTCAACAACAACCGCGACTTCGGCCAGCGCGCCGAGTACGAGGGCCGCGTCGTCGCGGCGCTCGAGGAGGCCTACGAGCACACCCGCGGCATCCTCGGCGAGGCCCGCGAAGGCCCCGTGGACGTCATCCTCTACACCCGCGAGGAGTTCCGCACCCACCAGGGCGCCTCCCTGGCGCGCTCCGCCGCCGGGCTGTACTCGGAGGGTGCCATCCGCATCAACGGCGGCGCCGAGCTCACCGAGCAGACCAAGGCCACCCTCGTCCACGAGTACGTCCACGCCGCCGTGGACGAGCTCTGCGGCGGCGGCCACCGCGTCCCCACCTGGCTCAACGAGGGCCTGGCCGAGTACATCGAATGGCGCTACCTGGGCGGCGACGGCCCTCCCCTGGTCGTCGGCAACGCGCTCCGGGGCGCGGCCCGCAGCGGCCGGCTCCCCAGCCTCAGCGGCCTGTCCCAGGGCATGCTCATCCAGACGGCGGACCCCGGGCTGGCCTATGCGACCTCGGCGGTCGCCGTCCGGGAGCTGATGCGCCGGGGAGGGGCCCCCCGCCTGCTCACCCTCCTGCGCGAGGTCGGCGCGGGCACCCCCTTCGAGCAGGCCCTCCAGTCCAACTACGGGATGGACGTGGCGAAGCTGGACGAGGAGCTCAAGGCAGCCCTCTCCCAGAGGTAGCGGCCAATCGAGCCATTCTGGTCCGTTTACCGGGTGGCGAGACTCACCTACACTCCTCGCCTTCAAATTTGCGCTTCAGGCGTTCTGGCGGGAACCTCGCCCTGCCTACGCCATACCCCCGTAGCAAGGTGGACGGATGTCCGACACGCGCGCGTCGATGAGAGAGTTTCGCTTCCTCGACGAGAAGCGAAAGATGGGGAGCCTTTCCCCCACAGAAGAGGCTCGTTGGACCGAGCTGCGTGGACTCCTGGGAGTCCAGGACGCGCCGGTCCAGGAGCCAGCCGCGGCAGAGCCCTACCCGCAGCAACCCCAGGGCTACTACGGCGCCGACGGCCAGTGGTACGCCGCCGCCGACGCGCAGCCTCAGGGCTACTACGGCGCCGATGGCCAGTGGTACGCCGCCCCCGCTCCCTATGAGCAGCCCCAGGGCTACTACGGCGCCGATGGCCAGTGGTACCCCTACGCCGCCACCTATCCGCAGCAGGGCTACGATCCGAACCAGGGCTACGCCGCCGCCGACCCGAACCAGGGCTACGACCCGAACCAGGGCTACTCCGCTCCTTATCCGCAGCAGGGCTACGATCCGAACCAGGGTTATGCCGCCGCCGATCCCCAGCAGGGCTACGACCCGAACCAGGGCTATGCCGCCGCCGACCCCCAGCAGGGCTACGACCCGAACCAGGGCTACGCCGCTCCTTATCCGCAGCAAGGCTACGACCCGAACCAGCCGGGCTATGACCCCAGCCAGGGCGACGCTGCCCAGGGTGATGCGCCTCAGGGCTACGACGCCCAGGGCTATGCCGCCCAGGGCTACGCCACCCAGGGCCAGTACCCGGCGGATCCCCAGCAGGCCTACGCCGGCGGCTACGAGCAGCCGTATGACCCGGCTCAGGGGCAGGCAGAGGACGTCTGGCCGGACACGCCGGAACCCGCCTATGAGCAGCCCGCTCCCGAGCCGGAGCCCGCCGAGGCAGGCCCGGAAGAGGTCGACTTCTCCGCGCTGAGAACGCCCACGTCCTGGAGCCCTCCCGCCGAGCAGCCCGCGGAGCCGGCCCCGGCCGCGGCAGAGCAGGAAGCCCTTCAGCAGGTGGACGCAGACGACTTCCTCGAGGTGTCCGCCGACGAGGTGACGGACGTGGAGGACGTTCCGGAGTCGACCGCCTCGTTCGCGGAGCCGACCCCCGAGCCCTCGACAGCGTCCGCGCAGCCGGCCCTGACGCCCGCACCGGAGTCCGCCGAATCCCCTTTCGCGTCGATGACCGAAGGCTTCGAGGCCGAGCCCGCCCCCGCGAGCGCGGAGGCCGAGGCCCCGATTGAGGATACCGCGGAGCCCATCGAGCTGGGCGCAGACGATGTCTCGCTGATCGATGGCGAGGTGGAGCCCGAGCCCGCGGCTCCGCTCGCCGCGGAGACCGCTGCGGAGGAGACCGCGTCCCAGCCGGCCTCCGAGCCCGTTCTGGAGACCTCCCTCTCCGATATCGCCGTCGCGGAGTCCGTGCCGCAGCAGGAGCCGCAGCTCGAACTCCAGCCGGAGCCGCAGCCCATCCTCGCCATGCCGGTCGAGGAGCTGTCCATGGAGGACGTGCAGCCAGAGCCTCCGGCCGCTCCATCGTCCCCGGCCTTCGACACCGCCGCACCGCCGAGCGAGCCTCTCTTCGACACGGCGCCGCAGTCCTTGGCGGGCAACGACAGCTGGGACTCCGCGCCGATCGCCGCGGACCTCCCGGTGGCGGAGCCCGTAAGCCCCGCGCTCCCGCCGGAGCCCGAGGCCGCGCCCGTCACGATCGAAGCCGCTCCCATCCCGGAAGCGGAGATCTCGCTCACCCCCTCGGACATGTTCGAGGCGGCTCCCGCCTTCGCGGCGCCGGAGCCGTCTGTCTCGGCCTCTACCGAGCTCCCAGAGATGGACCTGGGCCAGCCCATGGAGAGCCCCGACAGGACTCCGGTGCTCGAAGCGGCGCCCGTCGAGGAGCTGGCTCCCATCGAGGAGCTGGCTCCCATCGAGGAGCTGGCTCCCATCGAGGAGCTGGCTCCCACCGAGGAGCTGTCCGCGCAGCCGCAGGAGCCTGTCATCCCCGAGATGCCCACGTTCGAGGCCTCCGAGCTCGAGATGGAGCCGGCGGCCCCGGAGGTCTCCGCTGCCCCGGCCCCTGCCTTCGAGCAGGCCTCGCCTGAGCCTGCCGTGGCGCCCACCCCGGGGGAGGAGCCCACCTTCGACGTGGCGGAGCTCGGTGCCGAGATCGAGCCCGCGGCGCCGGCCCTGGCCTCCAGCATGGCGGCCCCGTCGCTCGAGCTCCGCCCCGTTCAGGTCGGACCGGACCTCCAGGCGGACACCATTGAGCTCACTGAGGCCGCCATCGAGTCCTCACCCAGCGCAGCCGAGCCCGCCGCACCGATGGTGCCTTGGGAGCCCGAGCCCGCCGAGTCCCAGGCCCCCAGCGCTCCTGCCATCGGCGATGACATCGATCTCTCGGGCAGCCCGGAGGAGTCCGTTCCGCTCGCGAGCAACGCGGACTTCGTGTCCGGCATCACCGAGGGCTCCTCGTGGCAGTCGGAGCGGTCGATCGAGCTCTCCTCGGACGCCGCGCCGGAGGCCGACAGTGCCGTCATCGAGCTGACCGAGGCGTCCATGGAGCCGCCGCAGGCAGCTCCCCCCGCCGCGCCAGCTCAGGAGGCCTGGAGCGCCGAGTCGACGGTTCAGGAGGCACCGGCTCCCCAGGACAATCCGTGGGCAGTGGCAGAGCCTCCGGCCTCAACCTCCGAGTGGAGCGCCACGCCTGAGAGCAGCTCGAGCGCGTCGCCCGCCTGGAGCGCGATGGAGCAACAACAGGACGACCAGCCAGTCCTCGAGGCCACGCCCGAGGAGCAGGAGCAGTCCTGGTCTGCCCAGCCCGAGCCCACCCCCCAGAACGAGTGGCCCCCCAGCACGCCCCAGGACACGAGCTGGCAGGGCTCGGCTCCCGCGGCCTCGACCCCGGGTTGGGAGGCCCTGCCCGTGGACTCCGCGCAGGAGTTCGAGCCCGCTCAGGAGCTGGAGCCTGCTCAGCAGCAGCCCGCCCAGGAGCTGGAGCCGGTCCAGGAGTTCGAGCCGGTCCAGGAGCTGGAGCCCGCGCAGGAGTGGACGGCGCAGGCCGCCCCTGCCCCCCAGCCGGAGCCCGAGCGCGCCGAGTGGGCCGAGCCCGAGCCCGAGTGGCTCAAGGACCCTCCCAAGCGGGACGTGTTCGGCGAGACCACGGAGATCAGCAAGCTGTCCGGCGAGCACGATGAGTACGCGCCTCGGGAGCCGTGGCCCGAAGGGCCCAGCCCCTTCGCCGCTCCGATGGACGATCTGGGCGCTGGCACGGCGCATCCGCAGCAGTACGCGGCGGACCTGAACGCCTTCGGCGCGCCGATGCAGGAGCTCACCGAGCCGGAGCCGGACTTCGCCACGGGCCCCCACGCCCCGCCGCCGCCGCCTCCCTTCGAGGCCGCCGCCGCCGAGCCGAGCATCGACGTCACCTTCGACGACGCCCCTCCGCCCCCTCCCGTCGAGGCCGCCGCCGAGCCGAGCATCGACGTCACCTTCGACGACGCCCCTCCGCCTCCTCCTGTCGAGGCCGCCGAGCCGAGCATCGACGTCACCTTCGATGACGCCCCGCCACCTCCTCCGGCTGCCACCGAGGAGCTGCCGGTGATGGAGCTTGCCGAGGTCGAGTTCACCGAGGAGCCCGTCCCGGCCCCTCGCGCGGCCATTCCCATGCAGCCTCCCCCGCCCCCGGCGGCAGTGGCTGTGCCGCTCCCCGCGCCCGCGGCCATCCCCATGCCACCGCCCGCTCCGGCGGTGCGCGCGGCCCCGGCCCCTGCGCCACGGGTGGCAGTGCCCCCTCCGCCTCCCGCGGCGGCCCGCGCGGCGCCGCTCCCGAACATGCCTGCAGCGCCGGGCATGGCGCGTCCCTCGGCTGCGAGCATGCAGGCCATGAGCGCGGCGGCCTCATTGCACCCGGCCGCGCCCGCTCGCGCCTCCGCCGTGGCCATGGCCCCCATGGCCGTCCCGCCGCCGCCTCCTCGCGCCGCGGCTCAGGCCGAGGCAGCCCTTGCGATCGAGGAGGTCCCCCTCTTCGAGCCGCTGGGGGCTCCGCTCGCGGCCAGCGCCTCCGGGCAGACCTCGTGCTTCGTGGAGGGCGAGCACCGCGTCATCATCCACACCATTGAAGGCCAGGTGAAGCGAGGCGTCATCCGCGACGTGGATCTGCTGGAAGAGACGATCGCGCTCGAGCAGCAGACCGGCTTCGCTCCCGAGCGCATCCCCGGCAAGCGCGTGAAGGCCATCTTCTTCATGCTCCCGGCCGGCGCGCGTCAGCCGCAGGCCGAGGGGCAGAAGGTCCGCGTCACCTTCAGCGACGGCCGGCAGATGGCGGGCTTCTCGCGCGACTTCAACGGTGGCGCCCAGGGCTTCTTCTTCACCCCCGCCGACAACCGCACCAACACGGCGCGCATCTTCGTCTACCGCTCCAACGTCCAGGCCGTCGCCGAGGGGTAGCCCGCAATGAAGAGAGGGGCCTCGAACTCCGAGGCCCCTCCGGGGATCCGCTCAGGTGAGCGGACCGGTGTTACTTGGTGTCCTTGGCGGTCGCCGGGGCGTCCTTCTTCACGAGCTCGATCTCGAGCGCCACGTTCACCTCGTCACTCACCAGCACGCCGCCGGTCTCCAGGGCCTTGTTCCAGTTCAGGCCGAAGTCCTTGCGGTTGAGCTTGGTGGTCGCCGACAGGCCGGTGACGGTGGAGCCATTGAACGGCTGCTTGGACTCCTTGAACGAGGCGTCCACGTCCAGCACCACCTCCTTGGTGACGCCGCGCATGGTGAGGTCGCCCGTCACCTTGAGCTTGCCCTCGCCCGCCTTCTCCACCTTCTTCGACTTGAAGGTGAGGTTCGGGTGCTTCTCCACATCGAAGAAGTCGGGGCTCTTCAGGTGCCCATCGCGCTGCGGGTTGCGCGAGTCGATGGAGGTCGCGTCGATGGTGGCCGTGATGGAGGACTTGGTGACGTCCTTGTCATCCAGGTTGAGCGTGCCGGTGATCTTGCCGAACTCGCCCCGCACGTTCGAGACCATCATGTGCTTCACGGTGAAGTTGGCGGTCGAGTGACCCGAGTCAATCTCCCACGAGGAGGCCAGCGCGAGCGAGGGGGCGGCGAGAGCGGCAACGGCGACAACGGACTTCAGCAGGTTCTTCATGGGTTTCTCCAACCAGGTTCAGGTGCGCAGCGCGAAGCTGCGCATGGACAACGTTCCGTGATGAAAGCCCTCGTAGACGGGAGTGACCCGGTCCTCGGGGAGGGCAGCGCCAAGGACGAAATAGAGCGGAAACAAGTGCTCGGTACTGGGATGCGCCAGGCGCGCATTCGGTGCGGTGGACCAGGCGCGAAGGCCGGTGAAGTCCCGCGCCGAGAGCCCCTGCGCCACCCACGTGTCGAAGGCCTGGGCCCACGGCTCCGCGGGGGCGGACTTGTCCTGGAACACCACGCGGCGCAGGTTGTGGGTGATGCCTCCGCTGCCCATGAGCATCACGCCCTGGGAGCGCAGGGGGCGCAGCGCCTCGCCCATCCGCGCCACGTCCTCGGCCGTGGCCCCGCGAGGCATGGACAGCTGCACCACCGGGAGCCTCGCCTCCGGGAGTGTCAGCCGCAGCGGCACCCAGGTGCCGTGATCCAACCCGCGCGCCGGATCCTCCACCGCCGGGAAGCCCGCGGAGGCCAGCCGCGACACCACCTCACGCGCGAGCACGGGCTCGCCAGGGCACGGGTAGGTGAGCTGGTAGAGGGGCTCGGGGAAGCCACCAAAGTCGTAGATGAGCGGCGGCGCCTCACTCGCGGTGACCCGCACCCCGCCCGCCGTCTCCCAGTGCGCGGAGACCACCACCAGGGCCAGCACGTCCTTCAGCCCCTCGGCGAAGGACCTGAGCGCCTGGGGATAGGCGTCCTTGTCGAGCGCCACCATGGGCGAGCCATGGGAGACGAAGAACGCCGGCGCCACCGCGGGCCCCGCCACCTTCTTGCCTCCCGCGGCCTCCGCGACGCCCGCCACGCCGACGGCCGCCGCCGCCTGCAGCACCTCTCGTCTGTGGAGATCCGAGCTCATGGGCAGAGCTAGATAGCAACGCTCGCGCCATCGTCCCAGACACTCCAAGTCCTTGAAATCCCTTGCCCGCCTGCTTGACGCCGTGCGAGGAGGCTCTCAGATTGATAGTCATGTCCATCGTTCTGGAAGGAGCAGGGGAGCCATGGCCGCACGACTGGAGTTGGACCTACGGGAGTTGCTGACCTTCGAGCCCAAGGGGGGCCTCATCCACTTCGCGGGGCAGCGGGCGCTGCTGATGGACGCGGTGGCGCTGGGGCTGCTGCGCAAGGAGCTCATCGGGACGGTGGGGATGACGGCGGCGCGGGGCATCCTGACGCGGCTGGGCTTCGCGCACGGCTGGCGCACGGCCGAGGCGATGAAGACGGCCTTCCCCTGGCCGGACGAGGGGGCATGGCGGCGGGCGGGCGGCCGGCTGCATACCCTGCAGGGGCAGGTGCTCTTCGAGCCGGTGGAGCGCAAGCCCGAGGATGGGCCCGAGCCCTTCGCCGAGGCCGTGTGGCGCGAGTCCTACGAGGCCGAGCAGCACCTGCTCCACATGGGCCGGGCGGACCAGCCGGTGTGCTGGAGCCTCACGGGGTTCGCCAGCGGCTACATGAGCTACTGCCACGGCAAGGCCGTCTACTGCCTGGAGACGCGCTGCGTGGGAAAGGGAGACGCGGTCTGCCAGGTCGTCGGCAAGCCGGGCGAGGAGTGGGGGCCCGACTGCGTGGAGGCGCTGAGCTTCTACGAGACGAAGTGCATGGAGGGCACGCTGGGGCAGGTGGCGGAGGCGCTCAAGGAGGCCGAGCAGAAGCTGCGGATGAAGCGGCGGACGCTGGCGCGGGTGACGGGGGACACGGGGGACGTGTCCGGCATGGTGGCGCGCACGGAGGAGATGAAGCGGGTGCTGGGGCTGGCGCGGCGCGCGGCGAAGGTGGACACCACCGTCCTCATTACTGGCGAGAGCGGCGTGGGCAAGGAGCGCATCGCCCGCCTCATCCACGACGAGTCGAGCCGGGCGCCCAAGGCCTTCGTGGCCGTCAACTGCGCGGCCGTCACCGAGAGCCTCCTGGAGAGCGAGCTGTTCGGCCACGCCAAGGGTTCCTTCACGGGCGCCACGAATGATCGGCCCGGCCTGTTCGAGGCGGCCAGCGGGGGCACGCTCTTCCTGGACGAGGTGGGCGAGGTACCGCCGTCGATGCAGGCCAAGCTCCTGCGGGTGCTGCAGGAGAAGGAGGTGCGGCGGGTGGGCGAGAACCAGAGCCGCAAGGTGGATGTACGAGTGCTGGCGGCCACCAACCGCCACCTGCTGGAGGAGGTGAACGCGGGGCGCTTCCGGCAGGATCTCTACTACCGGCTGCGGGTCATCGAGCTGCGCATCCCTCCCCTGCGCGAGCGGCGCGACGACATCCTCCCATTGGCGCGTCTGCTGCTGGCCGAGGCCACGGAGCGGCTGGGGCGGCGGGTGTCCTCCTTCTCGCCGCAGGCCGCGGACCAGCTCCTGCGCTACCCGTGGCCGGGCAACGTGCGAGAGCTGTCCAACGCCATCGAGCGCGCGGTGGCGCTGTGCGAGGGCACGCGGGTGGAGCAGGAGGATCTGCCCGAGGAGGTGCGCGAGGCGCCGCCCACCTTCCTGCCGGGGGCCTCGCCGCGGACGCTCGAGGACATGGAGCGCGAGTACATCCTCGCGGTGCTGGCGCGCAACGACGGCAACCGCTCGCGCACGGCGGAGCAGCTCGACATCGGGCTGGCGACGCTCTACCGCAAGCTCAAGCAGTACGGGCACCCGGAGGCACCGAACTGAGCAGGGGGCCCCGTCTCCGGGCCCGCGCGCTCAGTTGAGGTACTGATCGTCGCTCGGCCGCTCGGAGGAGATGACGCGCAGGTTGCGGGCGCGGCCCCGGAGCTGGCGCTGCAGCCGCCAGTGCTGGAAGTGCAGCCACAGCCGCCGCGGGTTCGCGCCCTTCAGGTACAAGAACACGAACAGCAGGCCCAGCACGTCCGGGAGCTGGCTCAGCAACCCCATGTAGAGGTTGTCCCCTCGCGTGAGGATCCCCAGCGCCACGAAGCCCGCGCCAATCCCCGCGAACGCGTTGCCCGACAGCGGAATCCCCCAGAAGTTCGTCTGCCCCTTCCCAATCGTCAGCCCGTACGCCACCCACAGCACGGACGACATCACCATGCCGCCCGTGTACTGCACCGTCCCGTTCACCAGCAGCGGGAGCAGCAGCGCCGTGCCATAGCCCGCCAGCACCGTGCACCCCAGCGTCACCAGCAGCATCCGCCGCGAGCCCCACACCCCCTCCAGCCAGCCACCAATGCTCCAGATGATGAGGGCCCCGAAGATGATGCCCAGCGGGCTCACCTCGATGAACGCGTACGAGAACGGCTGCCACAGGAAGCTCCCCAGGTAGCCCGGCGTCAGCAGCAGCAACGGGCCCGCGGCCGCCCGCGTCAGCAGGAACAGCACCGAGCCCGCGACCAGCCCCACCGCCAGCTTGGCCGACATGGACTCCAGGCCCGGGAAGCCACCCCCGAACCCTCCGCCGAATCTGCTGCCGCGCATCGGTCGCATCCGCACTCCTCCGCGCTCGAAGTCGAGCCGTCCAAAGGTGGTGGAAGCCCCGCCACTTCGCAACCACTTCGTCATCCAGTGGTCGTCTTCAACGAAGAAGGGCGCCCACCCCCTCACCGGGGAGAGCGCCCTCCGAGTGTCGCCTGCCTGTCACCCAGCCGGCCGGCTCAGCTCTTCACGCGGTAGAACAGCGTGATCGTCAAACAGTGGAACTCCTTGTCCGACGACTGCGTCACGACCTTGTCGACGATCTCAAGGTTGGAATTCTCCTTGAGCCACTTCGTGATGTTCTCGCCCATGTTCTCGCGGTCGCGCGCGAGCGTGGTGGAGAACACCCTCACTCCCGTGAAGTTAACGGCCATCACCGACCCTCGTTGAAAACCAGAGATTCCGCAGGTTTACCCTGAGTCTGCACGCCCCGCAAGAATGGGCGTGGATTTTCACCCCGTCCCTCCGGCCCGGTGGGGGTACCCGAAGGGACAGGGGCCTGGCATCAACGGCTCGCAACCGCGCGGCGCTGCAGGCAGGAGACCTCGTCCTTGCACGAGGGCCCAATTCCGTCCGGGTGTGGGCCCAGCGGGGCCTTGTCGCTCTCCTCCACGCCACACACCACGCACTTGCGCTTGCGGTTGCGGCGCTCCGCCCGGCGCTGCTCGGCGATCTGCTTGGCCCGCTCGCGAGCCGTCTTCGCGTCCACCTCGTTGCTCATCTCAAGTCCTGGTAGGGAGTCCGTTGCTCAGAGCGCTTCGACCAGGACCGCGATCCCCTGGCCACCGCCGATGCACGCTGATCCGATACCATAGCGAGCACCCCGGCGCTTCAGTTCATAAATGAGGGTCATGGTGATGCGCGCGCCCGAGGCCCCCAGCGGGTGTCCCACCGCGATGGCGCCGCCGTTGACGTTGGTGCGCTCGCGTGGCAGCCCCAGCTCCTTCTCCACCGCGAGGTACTGCGGCGCGAAGGCCTCATTCACCTCGAAGAGCTCCACGTCGCCCAGCTTGCACTCGGCGCGCTCCAGCAGCCGGCGGATGGCGGGCGCCGGGCCGATGCCCATCACCTTCGGATCACACCCGGAGATGCCCCAGTTCACCAGCCGGGCCATGGGCTTCAGCCCGTGCTTCTCCACGAAGGAGCGGGTGGCCATCACCATGGAGCCGGCGCCGTCGCAGATGCCGCTGGCCGCGCCCGCGTGCACCACGCCGTCCTTCTTGAAGACCTTGGGCAGCTTGCGCAGGCTCTCCACCGTGGTCTCCGGGCGGTTGTGCTCGTCCTTGGCGAACACCGTGTCGCCCTTCCTCCCCTTGAGGGTGACGGGCGAGAGCTCCTCCTGGAACCGGCCGGCCTCCTGGGCCGCGGCGAAGCGCTGCTGCGTGAGCACGGCGTACTCGTCCACCAGCTCCTGGGTGAGCTGGTAGTCCACCGCGAGCTGCTCGGCCGTCAGCGCCATGGCCTGACCGGTGTAGCTGTCCGTGAGCGCGCTCCACAGCATGTCCTCGAGGCCCCCCTTGCCCAGCGGAATGCCCCAGCGCGCGCCGCGGATGACGTGGGGCGCCTGGCTCATGGACTCGGTGCCGCCCGCCAGCACGCACGAGGCCTGCTCGGTGAGCATCATCTCCGCCGCGGTGATGAAGGCCTGGAAGCCCGAGCCGCACAGCCGGTTCACGCCCAGCGCCGGCACCGGCACCGGCACGCCCGTGCGCAGCCCCACGTGGCGCGGCAGGTAGATGGCGTCCGCGCTCGTCTGGACGACGTTGCCGTACACCACGTGCTGGATCTGCTCGGGGGACACCTGGGCCTGGGCCAGCGCCACCTTCGCGGACTCCACCGCCAGCTCCGTGGCGCTCAAGTCCTTGAGGCTCCCTCCGTAGGTACCGAACGGGGTGCGCTTGCCGGACAGAAAATAGATCTCTTCATTCTTCGAAACGCTCTTCATGCGTGCACCGCTCCTGGGCCCGAGGCCCTAGGCTCCTTAACGAAACCGCCCCTCCCCTTCAACGGGCACGCCCGCCCAGGAAGGCGCTGGCGACGATGGCAAGCGCCGCCACCGTCCACAACAGCCCTGGGAGGTTCTGCCGGCGGATCTCCTTCTGCCCGAGCCCTCGGTACCAGGAACGCCCGGCTTCCATCCGGCCTTCCCAGGTGAACTCCCCTGTGGGGCTCAAACCTTCCAGGCGCTTGAGGTGGGCGCGAAAGAGGCGCTCGGGGGGCGCCTCCTCCAGTCCTCCGGAGCGGTACCGCCCGGGAATGTCCAGCGCCGGACGCCGATAGCCAGCGGTGATGACGAAGCCCTCGGGGGCCAGCGGCGTGAGGAAGTAGAGGCGGGGGGTGCCGTGGGAGCCCTGGTGGAGCGTGGCGAACACGCGCTCGCCCGGGTGGGCGTAGTCATAGGAGAGGGCGGCGCGGCGCAGGGGCGGTTTCTCCTCGTGGCTGCCGAGCGGGATGAAGCCGAGCGCCCGGAGCTGCGCCTCGACCAGGGCCAGCTCGGAGGGCAGGTTCATCTGGTCGGCGGGCGCATCAGGCTCCACGCGGACCCGGGCCGGGAAGAGGAAGAGGACGGCGCGCCAGAGGTTGAGCACCAGGAGCGTCACGGCAAGCCCCAGGCCCGCGAGCGCAGTGGCCAGCTGGGCGAAGACGTTCATGGGCGGGCTCCGGGGGGCGAGGCCATCCCTCGCACCGTAGCCACGGGGACCCTCTTCCGTCCACGACCGCACGTGGGGCGGAGTACCACCCGCGCCCGGCTGCAATTCGCGCCCAGGCCATGTATGACCCGAAGCCCACGACGTGCTCCATGAACGCCCTGCTCGAGTCCTCTCCTGGAAGGAGCCTCCGCCCGTGAGAGATCGCCCACCGCCCTCCGAGCCACCCATGCTCCGCAAGAGCGAGCTCGAGTTCCGCGCCTCCCCGGCGGAGCTGGAGGTCCAGGTGTGGGACTACCACGCGGAGCCCATCCACCTGTCCGCGGAGGATCTCAACCGGCTGGGCCTCATCGCCACCGAGGAGCGGGGCGTGCTGCCCCCGAGCCAGGTGGCGCCCTGGCGCCAGGCGCTACGGGAGGGAGGCGGGAGGGAGCTCCACCCTCCTCCGCTCAGCGACGAGGCCAGCGCGCGAGCCTTGCACACGGGCGGCCTGGCCCTGCTCCCCGTCGCGGAGGGGCTGGACGTGTACGTGATCAGCTACGACTCGGCGCCGGTGCGGCTGGGGCTGCACCACCTGGCGCGGCTCGGCTTGCGGTACCGGGGCTCCTGAGGAGCGGTCCCCTACCCCGCCCGCAGCCCCAGCTGGTTCAGCACCTCCTCGCGCAGGGCGGCGACGCGCGTCAGCCAGAAGGGCGAGCGCGCCTGCAGCAAGGCCTTCTCCGCCGCGTCCAGCGCGCGCGATGACTCGAGGGACGAGCGGGCGAACCACAGCTCCGCCAGGGCGAAGTGCACCAGCCCCACCTGCAGCACGTTGCGGGACTCCTCCGCCAGCGAGAGCGCCCGCGCCAGGTGGGCCAGGCCCTCGTCCACGGGCACCAGCGGCGCCAGCGCCCGGCGAGCGAGGATCTCGTCGAAGGGGTTCTCCAGCACCGGATCCAGCGCCCGGGCCAGCGCCGCCTCCGCGGCCTCTCGGGCGGCGGCCTCCCGCCCCTGGGCGCGCTCGAAGCGGGACTGGTAGACGCGCACCAGCGTCTCCATCCGGAACTCGACCGAGCGCGCCGCCTGCAGGGCCCGCGGCAGGGACTCGCACGCGGCGCGGGCGTCATTGGCGAGCACGTCGCGGCAGGCCGTGTACACCTGGACGTAGCGCTGCAGCCACAGATCTCCCGGCAGCACCGCGGCCAGCGTCTGCCCGCGGGCCAGCACGGCCTCCACCTGCTCCAGCTCGCCGCGCTCCAGGTAGTAGGGCGGCGTGTAGATGGCGAGGTTTCGCTCGGGCAGGCGCGGGTTGCCCAGGCGGCGGATGAGCTCCTGCTTCTCGATGAGCACGGGGAGCAGGGCCACGGCATCGCCCGTGAACGAGGCGCGGACGATCTGCGTGAACAGGTGGTAGATGCGGATGTCGGTGAAGCCGAACGTCTCCGCCACCTCGAACCCGTCCCGGGTGGCGTCCACGTCAAGCGGCTCGCCGCGCAGGGCGCGGAGCATGTTGAGGAAGTAGCACCCCATGCCGAGCGCCCAGGCCAGCCGGGGCGAGGGGCGCTCCACCGCGTCCCGGAACGCGCGCAGCCGCTCCACCTGCTCGCGCTGCGCCTTGAGCACGCCCGCGAAGTGCCCGGTGTGCGAGCTGAGCGCCCCCCGAGCGATGAACACCCCGGCCCGGAAGGGCGAGTCCACCGGGTGCTCATGCTCCACACGCTCCAGCATCGCCTGGAAGTCCGCGGTGCGGCCCATGACGGCCATGGCGATGGCCTGGAGGATCTGCAGCTCCGCCTTCTTCCAGAAGACCTCCACCGGGCTCATGTGCGCGGAGATGGGGATCTCCCGGAACACCTGGCGCAGCAGCTCGGCGCGCATGGAGGCCGGGGCGGTGCGTGCCGAGTCCAGCTGCTCGAGCGCCTCCTGGCGGCCCGCCTCCAGATCCACCGTGTCCGCCCAGTACTGGAAGAGCTTCTCCGCGTACACCAGCGAGGTGGGGGGATCGCTCGTGTAGCCCACCTCGACGAGCGTGGCCCAGGTGCGGATGATCTGCCCCACGCGCTCGGGGGTGCGCGGCTCCTGCTCCAGCAGCTCCGCCGCCTCCTTCAGGAGGAGCGTGGCGTCCAGCAGCGCCTGCGAGCCGATGGCGGCCTGCCCCGCGCGCATGAGCGGCTCGATGGCGCGCCGCGGCTGGGTGGAGCGGGCGAAGTGGTAGCCCACCATCCGGTCCACGTTCGGGTTGTCGTGCCGGAAGCCCTGGAGCACCTCGGCCACGCGCCCGTGGTAGGCCCTGCGCATCTGCTCGTGGGTGCTGTCGTAGATGGCTTGATGGACGGTGTCGTGGGTGAAGACGTAGCGCCCCTCGATGAGCTGGAGGAACTGCCGCGCGACGATGTCGTCCAGCGCCTGGAACAGATCCACCTCGATCATGCCCGCCAGCGCGCGCACCATGGGCAGCTCCAGGCTGCGCCCCGCGGGAGCCAGCCTGCGCAGCAGCGACACCCGATCCGGCGGGGCCGCCTTCAGCCGGGCCAGGACGGCGTCCTCGATCGTCGCGGGCAGCTTACGCGTGGCCAGGTTGACATCGGCCATCCACCGCCCGCCCACGCGCCGCAGGGCGCCCTCCTCCACCAGGGCGCGCAGACACTCGGTGGCGAAGAAGGCATTGCCCTCGGTGATGGAGTGCAGGCCGGTGACGAAGCCGGCGGGAACCTCCAGCCCGGGGAGCGCCAGCTGCACCAGCGCCTGCACGTGCTCGGCGGACAGCGGGGCCAGATCCATGCGGTGGGAGAGGCCCTCGTCCACCGTCTGGAAGGCGAGGCTCAGCCGGCTCAGCGCGTCCGAGCGGTAGGAGCCCACCACCATGCCGCGCGTGCGGGACAGGGCGCGGATGATGACGTTGAGCACCTCGAGCGTGGCGGAGTCCGCCCACTGCAGATCCTCGAAGCACAGGACGAAGGTGTGGCGCTCGGCCAGCGCCTGGAGCCACTCGGTGAGCGCGCCGAAGATGGCGATCCGCTCCGCGCCCGCATCCGAGAAGGTAGGCGCTGACCCGGTGGCGAGCGAGGGCACCAGCCGGCCCAGCAGCGGCCCCACGCGCCCGCTCAGCTCCTGGGGCGTCAGCGGCACGAGGCTGCGCAGCGCCTGGGTGAGCGGGGCCAGCGGCGCGAGCCCCTCGGCGCGGCACTGGCCCATGCCGAAGGCGATCTCCGCCAGCTTGGCCTGCAGCTCGAACTCCTGGAGCAGCCGGGACTTGCCCACGCCGGCGGGCGCGCCGATGAGCACCGCCTCGGACTGGCCCCAGTCCGCCGCGGCCAGCGAGTTCATCAGCGCCTCCAGCTCCGCCTCGCGGCCCACCACCTCGGGCACGTGGAGGTAGCTGGCGCGCGCGGACAGGGGCTCCTCGGGCAGCGGCTCACCGCTGGCCTGGCAGAGCGCCTCGAGCAGCTCGCCCGCGTTCTGGTACCGGTCTCTTGGATCCTTGGCCAGCAGCAGGAGGATGATCTCCTCCAGCGCGGGGGCCACGGGGCAGAGGGTGGAGGGCTTGGGCGGGGGCCGGGTGAGGTGATCGGCCAGCAGGGCCGCGGGGCTCTGGCGCTTGAAGGGCAGCCGGCGCGTGGCGAGGAAGTAGGCCATCACCCCCAGCGAGTAGAGATCGGCACGGCCGTCGATGTTGGCGCCGCGCTGCCACTCGGGGGCCATGTACTCCAGCGTGCCCTTGAGCCTGCCGGGGCTCGGCGTGCCCAGCTGGTGCATCACACCGAAGTCCATCAGCTTGATCGTGCCATCCTCCATGATGCGCACGTTGCTGGCCTTGATGTCGCAGTGGACATAGAGGCGGGCGTGGATGAAGGCCAGCACCTGGGCCATCTGGATGAGGATGCGGTAGAGGGTGCGCGTGTCGAGCGGCTGCCCGCGCGCGACGGAGCTCAGGTCCTGGCCGCCGACCACCTCCATGGTGATGAAGCGGTTGCCGGCCTCGGTCATCCCGCAGTCGAAGACCTTGAGGGTGCCGGGGTGCTGGAGCTTCGTCATGGCGTAGAACTCGTGCCGGAACATCAGCACCAGCTCCTCCACCTTGGACGGGCTCAGGCCCTCGGGGACCTGCATCTCCTTGAGGGCCACCGGGCGCAGCTCCTGGAGATCCTCCGCGAGCCAGATGCGCCCCATGCCTCCCTCGCCGAGCACCCGCTCGATGCGGTAGCGGCCCCGGACCAGGGTGCCCGGAACCAGCGAGCGGCGATCCCCCTGGCGGAGGTTCGGCACCGACAAGGGCGTACGAGGATCCTCCGTCAGTGCGCTCGAAGGCCGACTACGCTCGTCGAGGACTGACGTCTTGTCTTCGTCGCTCATCGGGAGCCGTGGCGTAGGGACTGGCACGGGGGAGTCGGAGGGGCAGTAGCTGCTTTCAGTGTATCCTACACATTCTGCTCAGGCGGGCTTTGCGGATCCAGTCCTACCTGGTGTGTAGGGTCGGTGGAAGCCAGGGGGTGATCCACCTCCGGCCCATTGACAAGCCTCAGCTTCCTTGAGTCCGCCCGCGTGGCGCAAGCGGGACCGCCCGCCCTCCTGGGTCAGATGCGGGGAGTCGAGCCAGCGCTCGGTGGGCCGATCGCTGGCCTACGGGCGTCGCGTTGGCCTCGGCCGCCCACCCCGTCAGTGCCTGTGGCGGTGGTGGAGGTCCGACATATGCGGATGGTCGTGGGTGATGGACGCGTGCCGGTGCGGGTGGCTGTGCGGCTCCGTCACTTCGGACATCCCCGGGTGCTCGTGCCGGTGGTGCTCGTCATGAACGTGCACGTGCTCGTGCTCCAGCGCTTCATGCGTGTGGACGTGGCCGTGCCGCTCGCGCAGGAGCAGGAGGACGCCCATGGCCATCAGCGCGCCCGCTACCAGGTCCAGGCCCTGGAGCCGCTCGCCCAACAGGGGCACCGCGACCAGGGCGCCAACGAAGGGCGCCGTGGCGAAGTAGGCGGCCTCGCGCGCAGCACCCAGCAGGCGCAGGGCGTGCGTGTCGAGGACGATACTCAGGCCGTAGCTGGCCAGACCCAGGACGAGCGCCGAGGCGAACACCGGAGCCGAGGGGAAGGGCTGCCTGGTCAGCAGGGCGATGAGGAGCGTGCACGTGCCGGCCCCCAACGCCTTCACCCGAACGAGCGCCACCGGATCCTTGAGGGAGAGCCGCTGGGTGAGGTTGTTGTCCACGGCCCAGGCGAGACACGCCCCCGCCAGGGCGAGAGCCCCGAGCGCGTCCCCGCGTACCTCGCCCGCCTCGACGCCCAGGACCACCGCGCCGCTGAAGATGAAGCCCGCAGCGAGGACTCCCGAGCGCCCCAGGTGCTCGCCGAAGACCAGGAGGGCCAGCAGCAACGTGAGGGGGCCCTCCAGGTTGAGCAGCAGCGAGGCCGCCACGCCGGACAGCCGCTGGAGCCCCGTCAGCATCAGCACCGGCCCCAGCACCCCGCCGCACAGGATGATGCCGGCCAGCAGCGGGACGTCCTTGCGCCCAAGCGGGGCCTCGCGCCTGGGAATGCCGGAGCTCCGCCGAAGCAGGCCCACTGCGGCAAGGCCCAGCCCGCTGCCCAGATAGAGGAGGGAAGCCAGCACCAGGGGGCTGCTGGACGGCAGGAGCAATTTGGCCACGGGAGCGCTGATTCCGAAGAGCGCCGCGGCCCCCAACCCCATCAGTGCCCCCCTCACCCTCGGCGACATGGCCATCGGCTCCTCATGGCTCCAGAAGTTCCTCCAGTACAAGCCTTGCTAGGCCCCGTTGTTCCAGCGGAGTTCCGCTGGCGTGGTGGCCATATGTGTGTTCGCTCCGGAGCAAAGCCGCGATCACCTTACAATGCAGGATTGCTCCCTGCTCCGACCCCATCACAACACATTCCCCCACCCATCTGCGACTACCCCCCCGAAAGGACTTAGCGCGCTTCCCTTGAGCCAGTCCTGACCGGTCAGGACTGGACCCCTGGATCTACCCCTCAGTCCTGACCGGTCAGGACTGGACCCCTGGATCCACCCCTCAGTCCTGACCAGTCAGGACTGGACCCTCGGGCACCTCTGCTGGTGCACCCGCCATCCCGTGCCAGAATGGGCTCCACCTCCCAGGTCGTTTTGAAGGAGACTACCTACCCGGTCCTCATTCCTGCCGGAGGTACCTTCTTGGCGACTTCCCCCACCATGCATCCAGCCGCCCTTCCTCCTGGCTCGATCGTCGTCTCGTGGCGCCTGCTGGCCTTGGCCTCCCAGGGCTCCTATGGCGTCGTCTTCCGCGCCGAGCGCACCGGCAACCCCCAGGCCGGGCCCGTCGCCCTCAAGCTCGCGCTCCAGCCCGGAGCTCCCCGCTTCGCGCTCGAGGTGGAGTTGCTCTCGCGCACCCAGCACCCGAACGTGCCCCGCCTGCATGACTCTGGCGAGTGGCGCAGCCCCAGTGGCGCGACCTACTCATTCCTCGTGATGGAGTGGGTGGAGGGCGTGTCCCTGTACTCCTGGGCTCGGCTCCAGCCCCGCTCGCCTCGCGAGGTGCTGCGCGTGCTGGCTCAGGGCGCCAGCGCACTCCAGGCCGTCCATGGCGCCAACGGGCTCCACCGCGACTTCAAGGGCGACAACTTCCTCGTGCGCCCGGAAGACGGGCATGCCGTGCTGGTGGACTTCGGCTCCTGCACCTTTCGCGGTGCTCCCGTCCTCACCCGCCAGTCCGAGCACCCGGGCACGCCCCACTACCACAGCCCCCAGGCCCAGCTTCACCAGTGGAGGTTCCGTCGCCACCCCGCTGCCCGCTACGAGGCCTCTGCCGCGGATGACGTGTACGCCCTGGGCGTCACCGCCTACCGCCTCGTCACCGGGCGCTACCCGCTCCCCGCCGATGACCTCCGATCGGATGCCCCCCTGGATGACGAGTTCTTCCGCTTCCCGGAGTGGGTGCCCGCGGACGCGCTCGTTCAGCTCAGCCCAGCACTGGCCCGGTGGATCCATCAGATGCTCTCCATAGAGCCCGAGGCCCGCGGTACCCCGGCGGAGCTGGCCGCGGGCCTGGCGCTGGCGGCGAACACCGAGGGACCCGAGGCAGACCTGCCCATCGGCCCCCACAGGACTCCCGAACCCCTCGAGGAAGCGGCTCCACCGCCCCCGCCGAGCCTGGTGCTTCCGTGGCATGTGTGGTTCAGCGCCACGGCCCTCGGCATCATGTTGGTGGCCGGTGGTGGAGGCCTGCTCCATGCGCTGCTGGAGCCGTCCTCACCCGTGAGCACGCTGCCCCCCACGCAACCGGCGAAGGCCTCCGCCGAGCAAGGGGAGAGCGCAGGACTGGGGGAGCTCGCCCTCCCGGAGGCCCTGAGCCTCGCGGAGCCCGTGCCCACTCACCCGGGGATCACCGCGCCCATCCCCGAGGCTCCCCTGCCCGGCCAGCGCGTGCCCCCGTGCCAGAAACCCCAGCTCAAGATCAACGGTGGCTGCTGGTTCCTCATCGGGAATGAGAAGCCCCCCTGCTCCAGCGTTACCTACGAGTGGCGGAAGCAGTGCTATCTGCCCTTCATGGGGTCCGCCCGCCCCTCCACAACGCGGGAGAAGTAGAGCGTTCCTGCGAGGTGACCGCCGGGCTGTCGAGCGCTCGGCAAAGATGACTCAAGAGGTGCTTGCGGCAGGTCCATCCCCAGTTCGCCCCAGCGGGACCCGTCTCATTCCGCGGACTCCCCCGTCTCGCGCGGCGGACGGTGGGGCTCCGCCTCGGAGTGAGCGGAATCGCAGCGTCCCCACAAGTTCTTGAAATTACAGGTCTCTCCCGTCGCCAGGCGATTGGACCGGTAGGTGCATTGCGCCCCGGTCGCTTCGACTGACTGCACCGAGAGACCCGATGCCTAGCCGCCAAGATGGATGGAAGTGGATGCGCCACGTGATGCTCGCGTGGGTACTCGTCGTCACCCTGATCGCTGGGAGCAGCCGCGCCAGTGGGGACATCGTGGTGATGCAACACGATGGGCCCGCCTATGGCGTCGCGGAGGGCTCCAACTCCTGGCTCCTGGCCCGGCAGCGCGTGGCGCAGCGGTTCTACGAGACGCACGGTGACGCGTACGACTTCCTGGTGGTGCTGCCGACGTTCACCGCCTCGCTGGGCAAGGACGCCGACGGCCTGCACGTCGCGGTGAGCAACGAGGTCCGCGGCATCGGCAAGCCCCTGTCGCCCGAGGGCGGTGCCCCGTTCGGCAGCCCCGGGCGCCTCAAGGGCTACATCGACATGAGGGCCCTGATGTCCGGCGTGCCCTCGTCCACGCAGTGGGGGGCGGTGGTGCTCGCGCACGAGGTCGCCCACCAGTGGTCGGGACAGGCTGGCTTCAAGGAGACGCCGTCCGGCCACCGCAGCGACGCGCTGCTCGGCAAGGACTCGGCGCACTGGAGCTTCTTCCTCAATTCGGAGGCTTCTGTGCTCTACGGCTCGAACTGGGAGGCCCGAGGCCCCGCGAGCTTCGAGTCCGTCGAGAGGCAGCGACGCTACTCGGCGCTGGACCTCTACCTGATGGGCTTCCTGAGCCCTCAAGAGGTGGGGCCGCTGACCCTGCTCTCCCCCACTCCCCAGGAGCCCTCCTCCGCGGAGAGCATCCCTCCGCCGGATGGCACCCGGATCTCCGCCACCTCCCGGCTGCTGGGCATCCAGAACATCATCGATGCCGAGGGCCCGCGGCTTCCGGACACCGGGAGCTCGCAGAAGCACTTCCGGGCGGCCTTCATCGTCCTGACGGCCCCGGGACAGTCCGCGACGCCTGCGCAGCTCGCCTATGCCGAGTCCCTCCGGCACGACTTCGAGAACCACTTCTTCTTCCTCACGCGAGGACGAGGCGTCTTCGAGACGGACCTCGTGGAGCTGCCGCCGGGTCCTGTCGCCGGCTCGCCGGGCGTGGAGCCGGGCCTCGCGTATCTGCTGTCCCGCCAGAGTCCCGCGGGCCATTGGGGGACGACGCCGGAGGCCTCTCTGCGTGAGACGCAGCAGGCCATGGAGGCGCTGCGCCTCTTCCTCTCCAGCGAGGGTGTCTCCGCCTCGCTTCAGCTCGCCCAGAGCTCCCTGCAGACCCGCGAGCCCATCGAGGTGGATGGACTCGCGCGCTTGTCGTTGGCGACCCAGGGCACGAATGCAGCGGCGCTGGCCCGGCTGAGCGCGTGGCTCCTGCCCTCGGGGAGCGTGGGCCTGTCTCCTGGCTACCGCTCGACCCTGCTCGACACGGCGCTGGTGGGGCTCGCGCTGACCGCGCCGCCCGGTGTGCCCGACTCGACTCCCGCGGTGACGCGCTTCCTGCTCGAGCACCAGAGCCTCGATGGCGGGTGGCCCGCGCTGCCGGGCGGTCCCAGCCGGTTCGAGCCCACGGCCCTGGCCCTGGAGTACCTGGCCCGAGTGCCCCGCACGCCAGCGATCACGGCGGCGGCCAATCGGGCGTTCACGTTCTTCCGCAACCACCGTGACTCGCGGGGCCTCTTCGTGGATGAGGGCTCGCGCGCCGCCGCGACCGGATGGGCTCTCACGTCGCTCGCCCTGTGGCGGCAGCTCACGGCGACCGAGGCCCTAAGCGCCAAGGAGGCGCTGCTCGGGCGGCAGCTTCAGGATGGGAGTTGGGAGGGGTCGGTGGTGGACACGGCGCTGGCGCTGCGTGCGCTGCGCATCGTGCTTACGCCCAACCTGGCGGTGTCCCCGGCGGGCGTCCAGCTCTCCGCCACGCAGGTGACGGCGGGAGAGACCGTCCTGGCGACGGTGCGGGTCTCGAATACAGGTTATGTGGAGGCCCGGAACGTCCTGGTGCAGGGCTTCGACTCCTCCGGCCAGCCGCTGGGGCTGGGGGTCCAGCTGGAGTCCATCGCGGCGGGCGACACCGTCCCGGTGCTGCTGTCCCTCGATACCCGGAACGCAGGGGGTTCGAGCCAGGCGTTCTTCGTGGTGGATCCGGCGGGAGCCCTCGATGAGGGGCAGGAGTCCGACAACCGGGCCGCTGTTCCCCTCTTCGTCTCGGAGGCACCGACCGCGCCGGACCTGTTCGTGCAGGCCGGTGGCGTGGCTGTCACCCCGGCGGCGATCGATCGGCTGCCTGCCCAGGTGGTGGTGTCCGCGCGCGTGGGCAACCTGGGCAAGACCAGCGCCCCGCCGGCGGAGGTCGTCGTCCGCATGGGAACGCAGGTGCTGGCCACGTCCCAGCTGACGCTGGGCGCTCAGTCGAGCCAGCTGGCGACCTGGACGCTCCAGCTCGCGACGGTGCAGGCGGCCGGAGTTCTCACCGTGGAGGTGGATCCGAGCAACACTGTGCCGGAGCCGGTCGAGACCAACAACTCGCGGACGGTGCAGCTCATGTTGAACCCGGGAGTCGACCTGCGCGTCACGGCGCTGACGGCTCCGGCGACGGTGGAGCAGGGGCATGACCTCACCTTCCAGTACACGCTGACCAACGGCGGCACCATCGAGGCGATGTCGTCGGGCTGGCTGGAGATCGTCTCCGGGAGCGGGGCCCCGATCGCGACGCTTCCGCTGGCCTCGCAGCTTTTGAGGGCGGGAGGCAGCGCCACCGGCCAACTCATGTGGCGCGCGAACACCGCGGGCCCGCTGCGGGCCGTGCTGCGGACACAGCATCCGGACGATCTGGACCCGAGCAATGACACGGCCACGGCGCTGTTCGAGGTGCAGCCCTCGTCGCTGCCCAACCTCATGGTCGTCACCGGCAGCCTGTCCATCGCGCCCGAGCCGCCGCTGGAGACCCAGTCCGCGGATGTGGGGGTCACCGTTCGCAACAGCGGTCAGAGCGAGGCGCAGGGCTTCACGGTGGAACTCTACCTCGGGATGCCCGAGGCCGGTGGGACACGGTTCCACCGCGAGCAGGTCGCGGCGCTGGCCCCCGGGGCCACGCTCCACATCACGGGGACGGTGATGCTGCCCCAGGAGGCGCCCAAGAGCCTCCACGTCGTCCTGGATGGCGCGCAGGCCGTCTCGGAGTTCGACGAGGAGGACAACCGGACCTTCCTCACCCTCTCCCCTGTTCCCATCGCGGATCTGGTGGTCTCGGCGGCGGATATCCGGCCGGATCCGGCCTTCCCCCGTGAGAACACCTCCGTCCCGGTGACGGTGTCGGTGCTGAACGCGGGAGGTCAGCGCGCGGAGCTCGTTCCGGTGGAGCTGCGGCTCGTGAGCTCCAACGGGAGCGAGGCGCTCATCGGCCAGGCCGTCCTCCCCAGCATCGAGCCGGGCCAGCGCGGCGAGCTCGTCCTGACCTGGAACACCACGGGTCTTCGCGGGCCCCAGAAGCTGGCCGTGCTCGTCAACCCGGGGCAGACGGTGCCCGAGCAGCGCACGAACAACAACCGGGCCGAGCGGCAGGTGTCGGTCCAGGATGCGGCGCTCGCGCTCTCGGAGCCCTACTTCTCTCCGAACGGTGACGGCATTCGGGATGTGACGGAGATCTCCTACCGCCTCGCGGCCGAGGCGCCCGTGGAGGCCCGCATCGAGGATGCGCAGGGCAAGCAGGTCCGGATCCTTACGGCGCCGACCGCTGCCGCGGCGAGCCTCTCGTGGGATGGGCGCTCCACCGAAGGGCGGCTGGTTCCGGATGGGATGTACCGCATCCATGTGAGGACGCTGGCTCCCGCTCTGGAGGCGCTCCTGGGAACCTTGACTGCCGTGGTGGATACCAACCGCACGCCGCTGGACAGCTCCGCGCCCTCGTCGCTCGAGGTGGAGGGGCTCGAGGGGACGGCCTCCGCGGACTACTATCGATACGGCCCGGCCGCCGCGATGCCAGACGAGAGCGGAGTGGTGTTCTACGGCGAGGAGCCTGGAAACGGCAGGTGCGGTCTGTACCACCAGCGCCTCGGTGGCTCGCCAGCGCGGCGGCTCACCTCGGATGGATGGCCGTGTGATGCCTATTCCGATGACTCAGGAGGGCTGGTGATCAGCCCGGACGCGAGCCGGATCGCCTTCCACGGAACCATGACGTGCCCCCAGAGCACCAGTCTCTGCTGGACCTTGGAGATCCTGTCGACCGCGGACCACAGCCTCTTGCGTGTTGCCATGGATGAGAAGGCCCAGGGCCGCTACCTCCGGTATCAGGTGGCGCCGGTGTTCAGCCGGGATGGATCCCGGGTCTACTTCGTCGTTGAGGACCAATCCGTGCACGACTTCACCCTCGAGGAGGTGCGTGTCGACGGGACCCAGCGGAGCACCCTGGCGCGCAGCCACTTCGAACCTGTGGAGCTCAGCCTGTCCCCCGAGGGAGAGCGCCTGGCTGTCGTCGACGATACAGGAGCACTCTTCTTCATCCAGCTGGCGGATGGCAGCCGCCAGGACTTCCTCCCCGCCCAGACCATCTCCGAGGGCTTCTATCTAGGGGTTGGAGGGATCCAGGCCAACCTCAGCTTGGACCTCCGCCATGGCTGGATGCCCTCCGGTGAGTCGCTCGTCTACGCGAGCCCGGGACTGCTGGAGCTCGTCTTCGAGGGAGACGAACCGATCCTCCTTCCCATCGCGCCAAGCCTCGAGCGCAAGGAGTGGAGGACGGGCGCGATCCAGAAGCACTTCGTCGGGCCGCGCTACTCCCTGGACTTCAACCAGAGCGTGGCCGCAGTGGCCGTCCATCCCATCACGGGAGGCACCGTCTTCCGTCACCAGCCGCTGCTGAGCACGAGTCCTCAACTCTGGACCGTCTCCCCCGCAGGCGTGGCGCGGATGCTCCTGCCGTACGACGTCCAAGGCCTGCGCTGGTCTCCCGGAGGGAGCTTCCTGTTCGGCTTCACGGACGCCGGGACCTCCGGCGGGTCCCGGCTTCGGGCAATCACCACCCGGGACAACCTCTTCGTGAGGCTGATGGCGACGCGGACTCCGGGCTCCGCGGCCGTGAGCTTCCAGGGAACCGCGGCCGACCTGAACTTCGAGGAGTGGCAGCTGGGTGTGCGCGCCTATGGCTCGTCCGGACCCTTCGCGGTGGTCAGCACCTCCACCACGCCCGTGCAGAACGGGCTGCTGACGGAGTGGATCCCGCCTGGGCCGGGCATGTACGAGGCGCAGCTGCTCGCGAGGGACCGTGCGGGCAACGTCCGCACCCAGACGGTGGCCTTTGGCTACAGCCTGAGCCCCGCCGTGGCCAACGTGTCGCGCATCCCGGACCTCTTCTCCCCCAATGGAGATGGTGTCCTCGACACGACCCAACTCCGCTACACCGTCACGCGGACCACGATCGCGGACTTCCAGATCCTGGATGCGAACAACCAGGTCGTGCTGCAGCAACCCCTGCCGCACCCGGCGGCCGGGAACTTCTCGATCAGCTGGGACGGACGCAACGCCCAGGGCCAACGCGTCCCAGATGGGGAGTACACCCTGAGCATCGACGGGATCCGTCTCGCCGTGGTGATTGATACCACCCCGCCGGTCGCGCAGCTGAGCCTCTCGGAGACCGGGAGCGCGAGCCTGCCAGCCCCGTATCAGGCCCTGAACGTCCTGCCTCAGGACCTCACCTCGGAGGGGCTGCCGACGACGAGCCTCGTGCGGATCATCACCGCGGGCACGACGTGGAAGATCCAGGATGCGCACCTGAAGGAGTGGGCGTTCGAGATCTCCTCGCCCCAGGATCCCTCGGTGAGCCGGCCCGTCTACACGGGCACCGAGCCCGTCGATGCTGATCGCCCCATCGCGGTCGAGCTGCTGCGCGGCTCGTTCCGCCTCCGGGTCCAGGACCGGGCTGGCAATCAAGCGCTCACGCCTCCTCTGCGGCTGGATGACCGGCTGTTCGTCACCTTCGGGGGCCGGTCGGACTCGCTCCACGAGTACTGGCTGCTGCCCGGCCAGCTCATGCCGCGGGTGGCCTCGTTCACCAACGCTCAGGCGACCCCGGATGGAATCGCCAGCATTCCTCGCATCGCCGATGGGAAGTACGCCTTCGGCCTCAACACCACCAGCGGCACGGCCCTGACGTCCTTCTCCGTCGCGTACCGCACGGGCACGGGGCCGTGGATCATCGACTCCCAGAATGTGACGGCGCTGGGAGACGCCATGGTCCTCTGGGACGCGGCCTCAGCAGGCGGCGTGACCGAGCTCGAGCTCCGAGCCCGAGACGCTGAAGGCACACTCTTCACGGCGCCTGTCGTCCTCAGGAGCACGGGCACCGGTGGCGGCTCCGAGTCCCACCGCATGGCGTGCGTCAAGACGCGGGGGGGCGAGGCCATCGTGCTCTCGGCCTTCGTGGGCGACCGCAACACCCGGTCCGAGGACCTCGCCCCAGGGGCCCGGTGGAGCTTCACCCGGGAGGACACGCTCGCGGTGACGACTGTCCCCGCGGAGCCTGTTCTCCGGAGCACGAGCGGGGGCCTCGAGGTCTCACAGACGCTCGCGACGCCTTCCCTGCCCGGGTGTCAGTACACCGTTCAGTTCGAGGGGACCCATCGGAACGGGACTTCCCTGTCATCGGCCGTCGAGGCTGTCGACCTCTGCAAGGCCCAGGTCACCGTGAGCCAGCGCGGAATCTCCCTCACGGAGTCCTTCCGCCAGGCCATCCGCTCCACCGAGGTGTTCGTGAACCACCTTGGCCAGGAGAGGGTCGTCGCCCGCTTCGAACCGTTCGAGGGCTCCTCTGGGTACCACCCGATCGACCGCTCCCTGTTCCCGGACGCGCCGCTCCACACCCTCAGGGCGAGGACCCGGCTCGTGGATGGGACGGTCGTACTCACCGAGCCCAATCTGGAAGCCGGTCATCCCGACCTGCTCGATCCCGACTGCAATGACGAGGCGAAGTTCCAGCCTCCCCAGGGGTCCCTGCAGCTCTCGCGTGTCGTGCGCGATGCGGACGCGCCCCTGTGCGGCATCCACGCCCCTGTCTACACGACCCAGCTCACGGGCACTGCGGGCGAGGGGCAGAGTCTCCAGCACCTGCGGGTGGAGCTCGTCTCCGCCAATGGGGTGGTGGTCTCTCAGCCCACGGTCTCCGGTGCGGAAGCCGGAGACACGGTGGTGAACGCCTGGGTCCACATCAACGCCCAGGCCCTGCCGGAGGGGGATTACTGGCTCCGTGCCTCGGCGACCTGGTCCGACGGGTCCAACTCGAGCGCCACGGAGCAGCCCCTCTTCATCGACCGGACGCCAGCGCACACCGTCATGACGCGCCCAGGTTCCACGGGGAAGCTCTGCCCCGAGAGCCGCCGGGGTTCGAACGGGGTCATCGAGCAGTACCTGGTCGTGGAGGGCACCGTCGCCGATCGCCACCTGGAGGCCTATGAGCTGTTCCTGCGCGGGCCGGGCGGTGAGCCCCAGTCCGTGCTCGTCAAGCAGTTCGATCCCACGCTGCCGAGCTCGGTTCAGGGAGTCCTGGGGACGGTCAACATCACCCAGGAGGGCAGCAGCTTCGAGCTGGTGCTGAGCGCGCGGGATGTGAGCGGCTCCTCCTGGTGCGCCACTCCCATCCCTGTGCAGGTGGCCACGCCACCGGCCCTCGGGGAGCTCTCGCTGTCGCACGCGATCTTCTCCCCCGACGCGGATGGCAGCTTCGACACCACGAACCTCCGCTTCTCCGTGGACCAGGACGTGTCCGCGACCCTCACGGTTCAGGCCGGGACTCAGACCCATACGATCTTCCAGGGCCCAGTGCCCCAGGGGAACGTGTCGCTGCCCTGGAGCGGGCTCCTGGAGGGAGGCGCTCGTCTGGCGGATGGCGCATACCCGCTGCGGGTGCGGGTGACGGGCGCTTGCGGCATGACGGCTGAAGCCTCCACCCTGGTCCGCCTGGACACGAAGGCGCCAGTGGCGCGGGTCGACTTCCCGATCGAGGGACAGACCCTGGCCTCCAGCTTCACCGTCACGGGTGAGGCAACGGACGAGAACCTCGTTCGCTACGAGCTGTCCCTCGGTGAGGGAGCTGCTCCCACGCAGTACACCTCCATCCTCTCGGCGACGGCCTCCAGCTCGGGGGTTCTCGGGATGGTGCCGCTCGCGAGCTTGCCGCTGGGCGAGTACACGCTGCGGCTGGTGGTGGAGGACTCGGTGGGCCATGTGCAGCAGGTGCTGCGCCGGTTCCAGCACCAGCCAGCGGCGCTGCTGCAGGCCACTGCCGTCGTGCCAGGTCTGGTCTCCCCGGATGGCGATGGAGCATCGGACACGGCGACCCTCAGCGTCACCCTGGCCGCTCCTGCGACTGTGAGCGCGGCGCTCCTGGATGGCTCCGGCCAGCCGTTGCGCACGCTGGTGGAGCCCACCTCGCTGCCCGCTCAGACGAGCCAGTTGCCGATCACCGGCGCGAGGCTGACGGGGCTCCCGGACGGCGTCTACACGGTGCGTGTGACGGCGGACTCGGGCTCGGCGATGGAAGACGCCCTTGCCTCGCTGGCGATCGACCTGAGCATGCCTCGCGTCCTGCTGAGCTCGCCCGTTGCGGGCGGAACCCGGGGGGCGGAGCTCACGGTTGAGGGCGTCCTCGAGGATGCCCACCTCGAGAGCTGGACTCTCACCCATGTCGCGCCCGGTGAGGGTGGCTCCGGGCACCTGCTCGCGAGCGGGAGTACGTCCACCTCCGGGATCCTCGCCGTGCGGAGCGGACTCACCGAGGGGACACACCAGCTCGTGCTCACGGCCCTCGACCGGGCGGGGCACTCGCAGGAGCAGTCCGTGTCCTTCACGGTGGACGCGACCCCGCCCGTGGTCTCGTTCCTCTCGCCGACGGCGGGGGCTGTGCTGTCCGGCGCCGTGGCTCCTCTGGAGCTCCGAGGCCACGCCGAGGATGCCCACCTCCGCTCGGTGCGCCTGGAGGCCACCACGACCCAAGGGACCGAGACGCTCTTCTTGGGCGCGAGCCTGCCCGCGGATGGGCTGATCCACCTCTGGCCCGTGGCCTATGACGCCGATGGCCCGGCCGAGCTGCGCCTGGTGGCGGAAGATGACGCGGGGAATGCGGCAGAGAGCCTCATCTCCATCGTGCTCGACAGCACGCCGCCCGTGGCAGCCCTGACCGAGCCTCACGGCACGACGGGTGGGGAGGGCCTTGCCTTCCGTGGCACCGCCACCGATGCGCGCCTGTCCACGTGGGAGCTGGAGCTTGGCCGTGGCACGTCTGCCTCGACCACGGAGTTCCAACGAATCGCCACCTCCTCGCAGCCCAGCTCCTCGGGGGTGCTGACGACCCTCGCTTCCGTAGGGGATGGTGCCTACGTCGCTCGCCTCCGGGTCCGCGACTCGGCCGGCAACGAGTCCGTGGATGAAGCTGCGTTCACCGTCGACTCCATCGCTCCCCTGCCCACGCCCGCGCTGTCCGCGACCGTGGAGCGACCCAATACCGTCGTGCTCACCTGGAGCCCCAGCCCCTCGAGCGATGTCGCGGCGTACGAGGTTCACCGGACCACGCAGGCAGGCGCCTCGGCCCTCATCGCGACTCTCGCCGGGGAGGCCCGCACGTATACGGATACGGGGCTCCCGGACGGGCGCTTCCGCTACTTCCTCGTGGCACGTGACGCTGCCCAGAACGCAAGCCACCCCTCCCCCGAGGCACTGGTGGAGATCGATGGCACGCCTCCCATGGCGCAGTGGCTCGCGCCGCTCCCCTATGAGTCGGTGCGTGGGACGTTCGAGCTCCAGGGTACTGCGTACAGCCAGAGCGACTTCCGGGAGTACCGCGTGTCGATCGGCTCGGGCGCCGTGCCCTCGGCGTTCACGCTCCTGGAGCGCTCCCTGCTCCCCGTGAGCAACGGGCGCCTCGGCGAGCTGAACGTGCTGCCGCTGCCTCAGGGCTCGGTCCAGACCCTGCGCCTGGAGGCCGAGGACCTGATCGGCAACGTGAGCGAGTCCCGTGTCACGTTCACGGTGGACAACCTGCCGCCCACGGCGCCGGTGCTCGACACTGCGACGGCCACGGGGACAACCCTCACGCTCCAGTGGCACGTGACCCCAGAGGAGGATGTGCTGGGCTACGTGCCCTTCCGCGATGGCGCGCCGCTGGGGACTCCGAGCAATGCGAGCCCCCAGGACCTGCGGCCCTATGCGCTCCCGGCCACGAGCCGGAGCTACTCGGACACGGGCGTCCCGGATGGACAGCACTCCTACCACCTGGTGAGCATCGATCGGGCCGGCAATGTCAGCGTGCCCTCGAACAGCCTCCAGGCCGTGATCGAGACGCGCGCTCCCGCGGTGCGTCTCACCGAACCCCACCTGCTCGAGCGCGTGCGCCACGACGCGTGGCTGGTGGCCCAGGGTGAGGACCAGGACATCACCTCGGTCCAGTTCGAGGGCCGCGCGGGTCCGAGTGCGTCCTTCTCTTCGGTGGGGGCTGCCGCGACGCGGATTCCCTTCACGTCGCGCCTGCCACTCTCGCAGTTCAGCGGCAAGGTCCTCGAGCTGAGGGCCATTGCCAAGGACAGCTCGAACAAGGTCGATCCCTCGCCTGCTTCGATCCACGTGCTGAAGGAGGCGATCCCGTCCCAGCCGTTGGCGACCGCGCTCGTCGATGGCGATCAGGTCCAGCTCTCGTGGACGGATGCCAATCCGACGGGGCTGTTGACGGGCTTCGAGCTCTCCGAGGCCGGAGTGCTCCTGACGCCTGCTCCTGAGCGGTGGCCCGGCACGGCCTCCGCCACGTCGACCGCTTCGGGCTCACCGGCGTCCGCCTACGACGGCGACCCCTCGACGACCTGGGGCTCCGGGAGCGGGTTTCCGCAGTCCTGGACGCTCACGCTGGACCATCCGGCCCTTCTGCGCGCCCTCACGATTGGGACGCGCTCCTCTTCCCAGGTGCAGCTGGGGGCTCGGATCGCCGGGTTCTGGGTGACGATCTCCCCCACCCTCCAGACCCAGCGCTTCTCGGAGCTGACACATTCGCTGGAGTCGCCCGTCGAAGTCGAAGCCGTCCGGGTGACGTTCCTCAGCACCTCTCTGGACACCCCTGCCTTGTCCGAGGTGCTGCTGGATGCGGTGCCCCTCGAGCACGGCACCTCGACCCTGCTCAGCTCCGTCACCCCTGGCCTGCATACCTACCGGCTGCGCTCGATGGGCTTCGGGGGAACTCCCTCTGAGCCAGCAGAGCTCTCCGTCCACGTCTACGCCCCTCAGCTCGAAGCCGCGCAGGCCGAGACGCCCGAGAGCACCATCGCGCTCCAGGGCCGTGAGGTACCTCCGTCCGCTCAGGTCGAGCTCTTCAATGAGGAGGGAGTGATCGCCACGACCACGGCGGACCCGCAGGGATACTTCGGGTTCACCGCGTCCGTGATGCGTGGGCTCAACACCTTCCAGGCTCGCGCGACGGATGGAGCAGGCAATCACAGCCTCCCCTCCGAGCCCGTGACGGTGGTGGGCGCCCCGGCCCCGGCCGCCGCTCTCACGCTGGCGCCTGGCGGCGTGACAGGCGCTGACGTCTCGCTCTCCCTCTCGGTGAGCGGAGACACGACGGACGTGGCGGGCTACGTGCTGGTCCGCGAGGGACAGGACGGCACCGTGGAGCTGCCGCCTGCCTCGGCTGGCACGCGGAGCTTCATCGATCGAGGCCTCCGCAATGGCTCGTACACGTATCGAGCCCATGCGTTCAACGCGTACGGCTTCCGGGGCCCTGCCTCCAATGAGGTCACCGCGACGGTGGACATCGCCCCTCCGGCGTCCCCCGTGGAGGTCTCGGTCGAGCCGCTCCCCTCGGGAGGAGCGCTCGAGGTGAGCTGGGCTCCTGGGGATGCTCGCACCGTGGCCTATCGCGTGGAGCGCGCCGTTGGCGCCGAGGGTCCCTTCGAGGTCCTTGCCGGCTCCGAGCGTGTCCTCACGACGCAGCTCGTGGACCTGCCCTTGAGCGATGACACCTCGTATCGCTACCGGATCCTCGCCCTCGATGCGCTGGGGAACCTCAGCAGCCCATCGGTCATCGTGACGGGAGTTCCAGTGGACTCGACTCCTCCGGCTCCGCCGCGCTTCCTGCGCCCCACCGTGGCGGGCAAGCCCGTGACGGTCACGAGCCCCACCGTAAGCCTCACCGGCCTCACCGAGCCCGGCACTCAGGTCACCCTGCTCCGCCATGGCGTGCCCCACGCCGAGGCTCCCGCTGGGGCTCTCGGCGTCGAGGCCCTCCCCTTGGACCTGAGCCTCGCGGCCAAGGGACAGGGCTGGTCCTCGGCGGACGGGCAGCGCGTGGCGTATGTCGTGCAGGACAGCGCGACGGGAGCCAAGGCCCTGGCCGTCGAGTCCCGTGCCGGTGAGCTGCTCGGCACCTTCAGCAGCCCAGCGTTCTTCTCCATCACTGAGGCCGTCTTCTCGCCTGACGGGCAGCGTGTGGCCCTCCAGGTGCTCATGGCTTCGACCTTCCAGTCCGCGGTGTACGTCGCGGAGCTCGGCACGGGCGAGCTGCGGCGGCCTGCCAGTGCGCCTCAGGGCAGTGAGAGCTCCCCCACCTGGTCCTCGAACTCACGCGAGCTGGCCTATGAAGTCACGCGTACCAACCTGCCGATCTCCATCGCCGTGGTGGATACCGTGACGGGGAGTACCCAGTGGCTGAACGGTGAGGCCGGTGCTCCGCTCATGGCGCCTCGCTATGCGCGGGAGGGAAGCTCGCTGTTCGCGCTCACTCGCAGCGGCGCGGCCACGCGGCTCCTCCGGATGGATCCTGTCTCTGGCGCCTCCTCTCCGCTCTTCGAGGCCACCTCCATCGAGCGGGACTATGCGGTCTCTCCCGATACGGGCCGTCTCGCGCTCGTCGCCACCCGCGAGGGGCTGAAGGACCTGTATGTCGTCTCCGTGTCGACCGGCGCTTCGGTACGACTGACCCAGGGCGCGGAGCCCGAGAGCCTGCCGGCCTTCTCCTGGGATGGGCGGCGTCTGGCCTTCGCCAGCGGCAGCATGCTCGTGCTCCATGAGGATGGACGACAGCAACGGTTCAGCGGCTTCTCGGGGCTCCGGCTGTCCTGGAGCCAGGCGGGAGAGCTGCTGGCCTCGCGGCTCCTCGGCCTCGCCCGTCTGGAGTGGGGGGCACGCTTCGAGTTCACGGGCGTACGCCTGGAGCCCGGAAGCACCGTGTTCTCCGCGACCGCCATGGATGCGGCGCAGCGCACGGGCCTCCCCGCCGCTCCGATCCAGGTCACGCTGGACGCCACCACCCTGCCGGACCTCGTCGCGGAGGTGCAGCTCCGTCCCGAGGTTCCCCAGATGGGACACCCGTTCGACGCCTTCGTGACCGTGCGGAACCAGGGAGGCGGCGCGGCACCTGCCACGACCCTCTCGGTGTCGGTGCTCTCTCCGGACGGCACGTCCATCGTGCCGAAGCCGATCTCCCTGCCGGCGATCGCCTCGGGCGGGATGACCACGGCGGTCGTTCCCCTCTCGCATCCGACGCTGCACGGTCCGCAGCTGCTGGAGGTCATCGTCGATCCCGAGCAGCGGGTGAATGACCCGGTGCGTGACAACAACCGGGTCCGTTACCCGTTCTCTCTGGCTTCCGACGACCAGCCCGTGGTGGCTGTCTCCGTCTCGCCTCCCTCCGTCAACGCGGACGCGGAGAGTCTGGCCACCATCACGGTGGCGAATCCGGGCGCGTCGAGGAACGTCGACGTGGAGGTCCAGCTCGTCACTCCGAACGGAGAGCCCGTCTTCCAGGTGGGCGCGGTCGAGCACCTCGCGCCCCTGGAAGCAGGAAGGAGCAGGACCTTCACGCGCACCGTGAGCGTCGGCCGGACGATGGCGGGGCCGTACCAGGTGAAGGCCGTGGTGCGCGAGGGCGCCGAAGTCCTCACGGAGCTGGGCGTACCGCTCACCATCAACGCGGATCGCACCACGTACCTGCGGCTCGCCACGTCTCGCGCGAGCTACTTCCCTGGGGAGGTCATCGCGCTGACGGCCACGGTGCGCAACGACTCCACGAACAGCTTCCTGGAGGGCGCGAGCTGTCTCCTCACCGTGACGGACCCCGCAGGGAACACCGTGCTGGAGACGCCTGTCGCGCTGCCTCTGCTGGCCCAAGGCGCCAGTTACTCGGCGCGCACGGAGCTGCCCTCCCTGGGGCTCCCGCCGGGGCAGTATGAGGCCCAGGGGCGCATCCAGCTCGGCTCGCGGCAGCTTGCGACGGTCTCGACACACTTCTCCATCGTGGGGCGTCCGCTGATCGCGGGAGCCATCTCGGTGCTGGGCGAGGGCACTCCTCCCGTGGTCCGGGCCGGCCATCCTCTGGCGGTCGACTTCGAGGCGGCCAACCAGGGAACGGCTCCCGAGCCGAGCCTCGCGCTCCGTGTCGCCCTCATCGATGTGGACACGATGCTGACCGTGGCCACGTATGCGCTCCCGGTCCAGGCGCTCGAGGTGGGAGCCTCCCTCAGCGGCCAGCATGAGTTCTCCACGGCGGGCCTGCCGCTGAAGGGCTATGCGGCGTACCTCCTTGCAGAGAAGCCAGATGGAACGGCCCAGGTGCTCTCCTCCGCGAGCCTCCAGCTCATGGACGGTCAGGCGCCCGTGCTCGAGCCCCTCAACTTCTCGGAGGGCATGGTCGTCCGGAGTCTGTGGCCCTCGGTCCGAGCCGCCGATAGCGAGTCTGGAGTGGCCACTCTCCACGTCGCGTCCACGGGCGAGCCGGGAAGCGCGGTCATGGCCCTCACGTCCGGCACGGCCTTCGATGGCGCGTGGGTCACCCAGCTCAGCTTCCCAGAGGGTCCCAACACCCTCTCGTTCGTCGCGACCGACCTCGCGGGGAACACGAGCCAGCTGAGCGTCACCGTGTTCATCGACTCGGAGCCGCCCCAGGTCAACGTAACCGGGGTCACGGACGGCGCACTGTTCGGGAGCGCGCCTGTGCCGATCGTGGAGGCGGTGGACGAGCACCTCGCCTCGGTCAGCCTCTTCCTCGACGGCCAGCCCTTCACCTCGGGGGCTCCTGTCGCCACGGATGGGCAGCACGAGCTCATGGTGCAGGCGGCGGATCGCGCCGGGAACCAGACGCTGAAGACCCTGCGCTTCACCGTGGACATGACCGCGCCGTGGATCTCCATCAGTGGAGTGGCGGAGGGTGGCTTCTTCCGTCAGAGCGTGACCCCCGTTGTCACCATCCGCGACCGCGACCTGAGGGAGTCCACCATCACGCTGGATGGTCAGCCCTTCCTCCCGGGAGCGGTGGTGACGGTCGAAGGGGTCCACACCCTCCAAGCCCAGGCCATGGATCGTGCCGGCAACCAGACGGAGCGTCAGGTGACCTTCACCCTCGACCAGACTCCGCCAGCCGTCACCATCTCCGGGGTCGCGGACGGGACGGAGTATTCGGACACGGTAACGCCGGTCATCGACGTCCAGGACACCCACCTGGCCACGAGCCAGGTGCGGCTCAACGGCGCGCCCTTCGTGTCCGGCACGAGCCTCGACACGGAAGGCAGCTACACGCTGACGGTCCGTGCCGAGGATCTCGCTGGCTGGGTCACCGAGCGGACGGTGCAGTTCTCCATCCTGCCCGAGCAGGTGATCGTCTCCCATGACACCACGGCCCGCTTCCCCCGGGTGCTGGCGCTGATCCGGTCAGGACTCTGCACGGCCTCCGCCTCCGAGGTGCAGCGGGTCGGGAGCTTCCTCCAGCAGCATCTGGGGGGGAACACGCAGTTCCTTCAGGTGGTGACGTCGGAGGAGGGCTTCCTGGAGACCCTCCGCTCCGGAGTGGCGAACGTGGTCGTCTTCGTCAGCCTCAACAGCACGGGAGCTGAGTGCAGCGAGGAGCTCTCTTCCCCAGAGCCCACTCCTGATGACCCACCTGCCGTGAAGGCACGCAAGGCCTGGTCCAGAGAGCTGACCGAGCAGCTCTTCTCCGGGCACACCGGTCTCGTGGTCATCCGTCCGCGCCCGGAAGGGCTGTCGTTGTTGGGCGACACGCTCGGAGTCAACTTCGCCGGCACGACCCAGCACAGCATGGTGCTGTTTCCCTCTTCCCCGGTGAGCAGTGAGGCTTTCTACCTGAGCAGCCCAACGGGGGGCTCCTTCCTCTATAGCGTCCTCGAGCCTTCGGACCCCAATGTCGCCTACTACTCCGACAGCAACGGCTTGTCCGCTGGACTGCTGCACACCCTGGGTCAGGGCCGCGCTGTCACCTTGGGTATCGACCTCTCGAGTGCGCTCCCCGCCGCCCAGGCCGGCAACGCCCTCTCGTCGTCCGTGAGCTACGTCGAGCCGCTCCCCCCTGAGCCAGCTCCGCTGGGGGTGGCCGCCGTCGAGCTGAGCATGACGAGCCAGGCCCAGCCGCTGGTGGTGCGCGCAGAGGAGACGCTCCCTTCAGCGCTCCAGGCGCTCTGGACCCATCGCGATGGGTCCATCCTTGGTGGAGGCCATGGGATTGTCTGGAGCGAGCTGCCGTTGGAGCACCAGGTGAGGCTTGGCGCGCGCTTCCTCCTCCGGTTGCCCGAGAATCCGGGGAGCCATACCAGCACGGCTTCGCTGACCGACGATCCCGCCTCGCCAGCTCAGCTGGGCATCTGGCAGTGGGACATTTCTCAGCCCCTGACACCCGCCCAGCTACTCGCACGAGCCCGGACCGCCAGCGCGGAGATGGGGAATGAGGCCAGAGCGCTCCTGATCTTGAAGAGCCTGGACAGGGTGGAGACTCGCGTGATCACGGAGCGCACAGACATCGATGCCAACATCGCGGACCTCCTCGATGCAGCCGTCATGACCCAGCCTATGGGCGGAACCTCCATCCCTGTTCGCAAGGCCCTCGACGATCTCATCCAGTACTGGGAGGCCCGGTGGTTCCTGTTCTGAGCCCCCCGAAGCGCTGAGAACGACACAGCCCCTGGGTATCGGCGTACGCCCAGGGGCTGTGGTGCTCATGGACATTCCCTGCCCAGGCTCGGCATGGGTCCGAAAAGACCCGTTTCTTCCCATCCTCCCCTTGGAGTGCTTTTGTCCTCCACTGCACACCCGCACGGACCTACGGGCCGCTTGCGGCCGCTGTGCAGGAAGTTGGGTTGGGAGAGCCATCGCCGTGAAGCCTCAGGTGCTCATCGTGGAGAACACTCGGACCATGCGGGAGACGCTGCGCCTGCTGCTGTCCGGAGAGTTCGACTGCTCCGTTGCCGAGAGCGGTGAGGCCGGGCTGGCCCGGATGCTGGAGCGACCACCGGACCTGCTGCTCTCGGACGTCAACATGGACGGGATGGACGGCTACGAGCTGTGCCTCCGGGTCCGCACGGAGCCTCGGCTCCGGCACATCCGGGTCGCCTTCCTCAGCGGCTACCCGCCCCGCCTCGGGGAGTCCCCCTTCGCCCAGCCGGACATCTACCTGCTGAAGCCCGCCAAGCCGCCCGAGCTCATCGCGCAGCTCCACACCCTGCTTCGCCAGCGCCCGCCGGCGGACATCTCGCTGGCCGAGCTCACCCCCGAGGGCTGACGCGCCCGGTCAACCCGGCTGTCACGCAGGGGAAAGCCGCTCTGGCTTCCCCCTCCCACCTCGGGGACAAAGGGCTATGCTCCGCGCCCCTTTATCCCGAACCCGAGGTCCCGCGTGATCAACGCCATCGCCCGCGTTCCCGCTCCGCAGAACGAGCCCATCCTCCCCTACACGCCCGGCGCTCCCGAGCGCACCGCGCTGCAGGCCACGCTCCAGCGCATGGCCTCCGAGCGCATCGAGATCCCCGTCGTCATCGGCGGCAAGCAGATCCGCACCGGCAAGAAGGACGAGGTGCGGATGCCCCACAAGCACTCGCACGTGCTGGCCACGCTGTACGAGGCGGATGCCAGCCACGTGGAGCAGGCCATCCAGAACGCGCTGTCGGTCAAGGACGAGTGGAGCCGGGTGCCGTTCGTCGAGCGCGCCGCCATCTTCCTGCGGGCCGCGGAGCTGCTGGCCACGCGCTACCGCCCCCTCCTCAACGCGTCCACCATGCTGGGCCAGTCGAAGACGGCGCACCAGGCGGAGATCGACGCGGCGTGCGAGGCCATCGACTTCCTGCGCTTCAACGTCCACTTCGCCGAGCGGCTCCTCTCCGAGCAGCCGGTGAGCGCGCCGCAGACGTGGAACCTGCTGGACTACCGGCCGCTGGACGGGTTCGTGTTCGCGGTGGCGCCGTTCAACTTCACGTCCATTACCCTGAACCTGTGCACCGCGCCGGCCATCATGGGCAACGTGGTGCTGCTCAAGCCGGCCTCCACCTCGGCCTACAGCGCCTGGTACATCATGGAGCTGCTGCGCGAGGCGGGCGTGCCGGACGGCGTCATCAACTTCCTGCCGGGAGATGGCCCCACCATCGGCAACGCGGCGCTGACGAGCCCGCACCTGGGAGGCGTCCACTTCACGGGCTCCACGCCCACGTTCCAGGGCATGTGGCGCACCGTGGGGGAGAACATCCAGCGCTACAAGCAGTACCCGCGGCTGGTGGGCGAGACGGGCGGCAAGGACTTCATCTTCGCCCACCCCTCGGCGGCGGATGACCTCGACGCGCTGGCGACGGCGATTGTGCGCGGCGGCTTCGAGTACCAGGGGCAGAAGTGCTCGGCGGCCTCGCGCGTGTACGTGCCCGAGTCGCTGTGGCCCAAGCTCAAGCCGCGCCTGCAGGAGTTCATCGCCGAGCTGCGCATGGGCGATGTGACGGACTTCCGCAACTTCATGGGCGCGGTGATCGACGAGAAGTCGTTCAAGAAGGTGTCCTCGTACATCGAGCTGGCGAAGCAGGGCGGCTCGGAGGCCACCCTCATCGCGGGCGGAGACGCGGACCGCAGCGAGGGCTGGTTCGTGAAGCCCACGGTGGTGCAGCTCACCAACCCGCGCCACCGCATCATGCAGGAGGAGATCTTCGCGCCGCTGGTGGGCCTGCACGTGTACCCGGACGCGCGCTACGAGGAGACGCTGCGCGAGTGCGATCAGGCGGCCGCCTACGCGCTCACCGGGGCGGTGTTCGCCCGGGATCGCAAGGCCATCTCCACTGCGATGCGCGAGCTGCGCCACGCGGCCGGCAACTTCTACATCAACGACAAGCCCACGGGCGCGGTGGTGGGGCAGCAGCCGTTCGGCGGCTCGAGGGCCTCGGGCACCAACGACAAGGCGGGCTCCATGCTCAACCTGGTGCGGTGGACCAGCCCGCGCACCATCAAGGAGAACTTCGCCCCGCCCACCCGCGTGCCGTACCCCTTCATGCAGGGCTGAGCACGCCATGCCGTTCCAGGGGCTCGGAGGGTTGGAGACGTACGCGCTCGAGGATGGGGAGGCCCGCGTCGAGGTCATCCCCAGCCGCGGCGCCCTCGTCACACGCATGAGCGTGGGCGGGGACGAGCTGCTCTATCTGGACGAGAGCACCGTGGTGGATCCCTCGAAGAACGTGCGCGGGGGCATCCCGGTCCTCTTCCCCACCGCCGGCAAGCTGCCGGGGGACACGTATCCCGTGGGGCGGCAGGCGTACTCGATGCCACAGCACGGCTTTGCGCGGCGGCTGCCATGGGCCGTGCGGCAGGCGGAGCAGGAGATGCTCGTGATGGGGCTCACCTCCTCGGAGGAGACGCTGCGCCAGTTCCCCTGGCGCTTCGATGCCCAGCTCACGCTCTCGCTGGATGGCCCGCAGCTCACGCTCGACTTCGACGTGGAGAACCACGACACGCGCCCCCTGCCGCTGCACCTGGGCTTCCACCCCTACTTCTCCGTGCCGCAGGCGTCCAAGGCCGCGGCCAGCGTCGCGACGGACGCCACTCGCGCCTGGGACAACCGCCAGGGACAGGTGGTCCCCTTCACCGGGTTGGAGCTCACCGCGCCCGAGGTGGACCTGCACCTGCTCGACCACTCCGAGGCGGGCACCACGCTCCAGCGTGGGCTGGGGCGCCGGCCGGTGAAGCTCTCCTGGAGCCTCGAGTTCCAGCGGATGGTGGTGTGGACGCTGCAAGGGCGCGACTTCGTCTGCGTGGAGCCCTGGACGGCCTCGGCCGGAGCGCTGGCCACGGGCGAGGGGCTGATCCACGTGGCGCCAGGTGAGCGCTGCTCGCTCATCTTCGGAATTGGAGCTTGAGCGGCGCGTCCTCCGGGAGGGCCGCGGGCGGAGGTATACTCTCCGCATGTCCTCACGGTCTGACGAGCAGCTGAAGCGGCGGGACCTCCTGCGCGCGGGTGTGGCGACGGTGGGGGCGACGGTACTGACCGGGTGTAGCCGGACGGCCGCCACGCCCCTGGAGCCCAACGCTCAGCCGAAGCTCCTCCAGACCTTGAGTCTGAGCGAAGGGGGGGGAGCCCTGAGAGTGCAGCGGCTCTTCCCGTTGGCGGCCGGGCACCACCTGGATCCGTTCGTGCTCCTCGACCACCCCGCAGCGCCGCCGCTGGGTGTCGTCCCCATGCATCCGCATCGGGGCTTCGAGGCCTTCAGCTACACCTTCGAGGGAAGGGTGCGACATCAGGACACCCTGGGGAACGACAGCGCCATCTCCGCCGGGGGAGCCCAGATCTTCACGTCAGGACGAGGCGCCTGGCACTCGGAGAGGCTGGTCGGGCCGGCGGCGGGCAGCGGGATCCAGCTCTGGGTGAACCTGCCTCCCGGCCGCAAGCAGATGGAGCCTTCGTACAAGGCGGTCGAGCCGCAGGAGGTCCCCGAGACCCACGAGCGCGGGGTCACCGTGCGCACGGTGGCGGGCAAGGGCTCGCCGACGGTGCTGCAGACGGAGATGCGCTGGTTGGATCTCTCTCTGCAATCCGGGGCGGCGTTCGAGGAGGCGGTCACCACGGGCTGGACAGCGCTGCTCTATGTGGCCCAGGGCCGCGTGCGGATCGGAGAGTTGGAGTTCGGGCAGGGCCAGGCCGCGCTCCCCCAGGCGGGTGCGTTCACCGTGAAGGCGCTGGTGGCCTCGCGGGTAATGTTCGTCACCGGGATGCCCCACCACCAGCCCATCCAGCACCGCGGACCGTTCGTCGACTGAGCCTGCACAGAAAGGCGCTCGTTGCCCATGATTGTGATGAAGCCGAACCGGTGGGTCAGAACAAGCATTCTGCTCCTTGGAATGGGCGGTGCAGCCGCTAGCCTGCCCTCTTGTGGATTTCATCGGGCAGCCCAAGGACGCGTGCTGAGATCTGATTCCGACTACCCTCGTGGTCCTGGGAGTTTCTGTGAGCTGAATCCAGAGGGATGTCCTCCACGTTCACCAGCGCCCCCTTCTCCACCCGCAACGTTCGACCTCGATTCCTGCCTCCAAGCATGTGAGGCGGGAGGTGCCGCGCTCGAGAGCTACTGCCGGGGACTCCCGGAAAAGTGGCAGCAACGACTCTGCTGGTCGGTCGTGCTGGGCTCGAAGGCTGCCTGTCGAGGCATGTGCTACCGGCTCAATTCCTGCGCAACTTCCTCGAACTGCCCCGAGCGGACGCAGTAAAGGAGTCCCATGGGAAACTGGCTCCCTCAGCTCACTTCCATCGACGATCCGATCGCCGATGACTTCTGGTCGTACGAGAATGACGACGGGGTCCAGCACGTTGCGCGAGTGACGATTGGCCGGCCCGCCCCCATCCCCAACGATCCGAACGGCAACTGGTACTGTCCCTTGCGCATCGAGCACAGGGGGACCCCATCGGAGATCCTGTGCATGGTTGGCGTCGGTCCTGTGGACGCACTGGTGAATGCCACACGAGTCGTGACCGACCACTTCCACGAACTGCGCAAGGTCAGCCCGCGCGCTCAGCTTGTTGAGCGCACGTGAAAGCGGCCTACCCAGTGGACAGATACCAGCTGATAAGTCATTAGCTTGAGGGCTACAGCTTGGGCTGGCGGAGGTGGAAGCCGGTGGCCTCCTGGTACGCGCGAGCCACCGCCAGCATCTTCGCTTCGCCGTAGAGGCGTCCCAGGAAGCTGAGGCTCACGGGTGTCCCGTTCTCCCGGAAGCCGTTGGGCACGATGACCGCCGGGTGGCCCGTGAGGTTCGTGAGCAGGACCTGCGGATCGTCCGAGGGTGCGACAATCACGTCCACGTCCGCGAACGTCTTCGCCATCCCCTCCATGGCCAGCAGGCGAGCCCGGTTGGCGTTGATGTAGTCCACCGCCGGCATGAGCTGGGCCACGCGGAAGAAGTTGGGCCAGTCGTTCTCCCCCTGCTGCGTGAGGAGCTTGTCCCGGCCGCTGTGCGTCAGCGAGTCGAACGCCGCCGCGGACTCCGCCGTCAGCAGGTGCACCATGGCATCCTGCTTCACGTCCGGCAGCGCGACCGGCACCAGCTTCACCCCGAGCGCCTTGAGCTTCTCAAGCGCCGCGGTGTGGAAGGCCTTCTCCGCCTGCTCGCGCTCGAAGTCCGCCTTCAAGTAGCCCACGCGAATGCTCGCCAGCGGTGCTCCCGCGTCCCAGTTGAAGGGCACGTCACGCACCGGGCGATCCTTCCCATCCGGACCTTGAATCGCCGCGAGCACCAGCGCCGTGTCCTCCACCGTGCGCGCCATGGGCCCCAGCTTGTCCATCGTCCACGAGAGCGCCATGGCCCCCGTCCGAGGCACCCGGCCGAACGTCGGGCGCAGGCCCGTCACCCCACACCGCGTCGAGGGAGAGGTGATGGAGCCATACGTCTCCGAGCCCAGCGCGAACGGCACGCACCCTGCCGCCACGGCCGCCGCCGAGCCCGCGGACGAGCCTCTCGAGCCCTGCTCCAGGTTCCACGGGTTGCGCGTCATCCCGCCGAACCACTTGTCCCCCATGGCCAGCGCGCCCAGCGTGAGCTTCGCCACCAGCACCGCGCCCGCCGCGTCCAGCCGCTGCACCACCGTGGCGTCCTCATCGAAGCGCTGCTGCTCGAAGCCTCCAGCGCCCCATGTCGTCGGGTAGCCCTTCACCGCCAGCAGGTCCTTCGCCCCCCAGGGGATGCCGTGCAGGAGGCCGCGGTACTTCCCCGCCGCGATCTCCCGATCTGCCTCCTTGGCCTGGGCGAGGGCACGCTCCTTCGTGAGGTTGATGACGCAGTGGAGCTTCGCGTCCAGGCGCTCCAGCCGGGCCAGGCTCAGCTCCGTCAGCGCCACCGAGGAGACCTTCCGCGTCCGCACCAGCTCCGCCAGGTCCCTCACCGAGGCGAAGGCCAGCGCCTCCAAGTCCTTGCCCACGGGCGGTGGCCTCGCGGCGCTCACCTTCATCGGGCGCTTCGCGGTGTCCCACTCCGTCACTCCAGGGAGCACTGGATCGAAGGAGAACGCGGGCGCAACCGAGTTGGTCAGCTCCAACGCGCGGATGTCCCTGGCCCCCGCGAGCTGCTCGTTGAACGTCTTGAGCATGAGCTTGCGCTGAGCCTCATCCACTTCCAGCCCGGCCACCGTGCACGCCGACGCAAGCAGCTCAGGCGTGATGGCCGGCTTGTCCTGCCCCATGGCCCAGAGGACTCCGGGCAGCAGCGTCGAGGTCAGGCCCAGCGAGGAACAGGCGGACAGGAACCGGCGGCGATCGGTGAGGAGGGACATGGCCTACTGTGCCGTCCCGGAGGCCCGCGCCTGCCGCTCCCACTCCGCCGGCAGCCCGATATTCAGGAACACATCGAGCCGATACCCGGGGTACGCCTCCACCAGCCTCGACTGGATGCGCTCGAGCGCCTCACGGGTCGGCTTCCCCTGTGGCTTCTCCGCCGCCACCTCGGCGATGACGCGCTCCAGGTACGCGCGCTCCATGTCCAGCAGCCCCGCGCTCCCCGAGGGCCCCCGGCCCGGGTGCACCCACTTCGGCTTCAGCGCCTTCAGCTCGTCGAGGCGCTTGAGCCACTCGTCCGTCCTGCCGATCTCCAGCCAGCTGTGCGTGTTGTTGGCGATCATGTCGCCGGGGAAGAGGTGCCCCTCGTACTCGACCACCACGTGGGCCTCGCTGCAGCCCGGGCCCATCACGTGGGCCTTCACCGTCACGCCTCCCGCGCTCAGCTCCGTCGTAGCCGCGCCGAAGCTGTCCGGCAGCGGCACCTCCGTGGGGTAGTCCGGCTTGTAACGCTCGTAGAACGCCGCGGTCCGGATCTCGTGGACGTGGGGGATGAGCGCCCGCACCTGCTCGCTCGTCACCACGCGGATGCCGCGCTTGCGCAGCACGTCCGTCCCATTGAACTTGTCCGGGTTGGGGTGCAGCACGATGGCCAGCAGCGCCTTCTTCCCCGTCACCTGCTCCGCCCAGTTCACGAACTCCTCGGCGGACGAGAGCAGGAACTGCGTGTCGATAAGGATCAGGCCCTCGGGCCCTTCGATCCAGTATGACGAAGTGCTGAACCCCCACGGCGAGGACACATACGTGCCCACCCGCGCGTCCGCATGGGAGGTCAGCGTCACCTGCGCGCCAGGAGGGCGCTGGACAGAGGCACAGCCCGCGACAAGCGCGAGCATCAACACGGCAGCGATGCGAGGCATGAGTCGGTCTCCTGAACGGCCGCCTTTCTTACGCGCTCCGGCCGCCAGCGAACAACCCCGCAGCCGCTCTCAGCCTGTCCCGGTCGGCCGCGGGAGCGCTGGCAGGGACGCCTCGTTGTCGGACCAGATGGGCGGCTGGGCCTCTCCCGTGAAGGCGCGCAGCCGGCGGTAGTCCGGGTACTCGGCCTGGAGCGTCAGCAGATCTCCCGGCTGGATGAGCTGATCGCCGTTCGGGTGGAGCTTCTCCTGATCGCCCCGGCGCAGCGAGAGCGCCAGCGCCCCGAAGCGATCCCGAATCTCGGAGACGGTGAGGCCCGGCAGGCCCGTGCGCGCCTCGAACACGGACACCACCATCAGGTGCCCGCCAATCCGGAACGAGTGGACGATGCGCGGATCCAGCGCCGCCAGCGCCATGGCTGGTGCCGCCAGCGAGGAGCTCGACAGCGCCTCCGCCTTGAAGGTGTCCCGCACCTTGGCCACCAGGTCGTCATCGAACAGGCGGATGACCACGCGGATGTCCGGCTTGAAGCGCCGCGCGTCCAGGGCGATGTTCAGGTTGGCCAGGTCATCGTCCGTCGCACAGACGATGGCGGACGCCGCCCTCACGTTCAGGCGCGGCAGGCACTGCGGGCTGCGGATGTCGTCGATGAGCAGCGGCACCTGCTCGTCGCGCAGCACGCCCACGAAGGCCCCGTCCTCGCGCTTCTCCACCACCACCACGTCCTTGCCCATGGAGAGCAGCTGGTCCACCACCCGGTAGCCCACCCGGCCCGCCCCGCACACGATGATGTGCCCCTTCAGTGTCTCGGCAATCACCTCGATCCACTCCTTGTCGCTCTTGTGCTTGGCGAAGAACAGGTAGGCAAAGCGCACCACGCCATCCACCACCAGCGCGATGCCGACCGGGGGGATGAGCAGGTTGAACATCGTGAGGACCCAGTCGTCCCCACAGTCCAGCGAGGGCTGCCCGAACAGCAGGAAGTACACGTGCTCCAGGGCCTTGCCCGCCCGCACATGCCCCCCACCCGGCAGCTCACACCGGAACTGGTAGATGGGCGGGGCTCCCAGGAACAGCGCCGCCGTCAGCAGCAGCGTCGTGCGGAAGCGCTTGAGGAGCGCTCGCAGGTAGCGCAGGTTGGCGAGCAGCCGGCGGCGCGGGGGCGTGGCATGAATCATGGCGTGGGCGAGATGCTCGGGGCGGATTCACTCCGGGCCCGCCGCCGCTCGATCAGCCACACCGCCAGCACGCCCAGCTCGTAGCACAGCAACATCGGCCCAGCCATCAGCGACAGGTTCACCACGTCCCCGGTGGGGGTGACGATCGCCGCGGCGATGAGGCAGACCACGAAGGCGTGGCGCTGGTACCGGAAGAGCCACTGGCTCTTCACCACGCCCACCACGCCCAGCAGCGCCATCACCAGCGGCAGCTCGAAGATGATGCCGAAGGCCAGCAGGAGCACCAGCACCAGGGAGAGCTGCTCGTTCATCGTGAGCATGGGCCGCGTCCACCGCAGCGCCTCGTGGCGCGCATGCCCCGCGGCCAGCTCCTTCTCCAGCTTCCACATCCCCGCCAGCTCCTCGGTGCGGGTGGGCGCCACGCCCGCCAGCAGGCTGGCCGCCTCATCCATCGCCGTGGCCGCCGCCGCGAAGTCCTTCCGCCCGAAGGCCTCGGCCGCCACCACCCGCTTCTCCACCGCCTGCCGCAGCACCAGCCGCGAGGGCACGCCAAAGCCGTCCGCCGTCGCGTCCAGCAGCCGCCCCAGCCCCTCCAGGCGCGCCGCCAGCTCCACGCTCTCCGAGGGCACCACCTCGGGCTCGCCCAGCTTGCCTTCGCCCTCCGCCCCCAACCCCGTGACGGCCTCCTTCGCCAGCTGTCCCGCGCGCTCCGCATCCCCCAGCCGCAGGAAGCGCAGCGCGTCGTCGGTGCGCATCCGGGCCGACTCCATCCGGCCCTCCACCGCGGCGGCCTCCTCCTCGTTCAGGAGGAACTGGAACATGGAGGGCAGCACCGCGAAGTAGCAGAACGAGGCGCCCAGGATGAAGGCCAGCGAGCCGAACACCACAAAGGGCGAGGCGTAGCGGCGCTCCTCCGGGTACAACCCCGGCGAGACGAAGCCCCAGATCTGCCAGAGGATGACGGGCGTGGTGAGGAAGATGCCGCAGTACACGCCCACCTTCATCAGGACGTTAATCTCCTCGATGCCCGAGGTGTAGATGAGCGAGCGCGCATCCGGCGGCAGCGCCGCCAGCACCGGCTTCATCAGCAGGCCGAAGATGGGCCGGGCGAAGATGAGGGAGATGCCTCCCAGCACGAGCACCGCCAGGGTGCACTTGACGAGCCGTGCACGGAGCTCCGTCAGGTGCTCCGCGAGCGACATTCGCAGTTCAGGTGCTTCCTGATTCAGATTCGGAAAGGCCAAGGCTAGCTCTGCTTCGGTGCGTTACGGGCCACCGTGCCCGGGATGGGATCAAAGCGCGGGAGGGGCTCCTCCTGCTCCGTGGAGGCCTCACCGGGCCCGGCCGCCGGAGCCTCCCCCGGCACGGCGGGAGGTACCGCCTCCTGCGCACCCGCCTGAGCGGCCTCCGCAAGCGCCGGCCCCACGGGCTCGGGGTGGCCAGGAGGCATCCCCTCGAGCGGCGCATGCAGGCCCGCGGGCAGGGGCAGCGAGGGGTGCTCGGGGTGGGCCAGCTCTGGCGTCCCAGGAGGGGACAGGGGCACAGCGGGAGGCGGAGCCGGCTCGCGCTGGATGTCCTGGTCCATCTGGTAGAACTCGCGCACCACCACCCCACGAACCTCGTCCGTCTGGCGGCGGAACTCACGCAGGAACTTGCCAATGCCGCGCGCCAGCTCGGGCAGCCGCTGCGGCCCGAGGATGAGCAGCGCAGCTATCAGGATGAAGACCATCTCTCCTGCGCCGATGTTGAACATGACGGGCGGGCTCCGCGGAAGACTGCTCGGGGTTATCGCGCCATGGAGCGCCCGGCGCAACCGGGAGCCGCATGGCAGCGTCCATTCGGCACAGTCCCTGGCCGGCCGGAAGCTGCCCGGTGGGGCAGCCTAGTGGTGGGAGGAGGGCTGGGGAGCCAGGGCGACGCTCCCCCCTGGACCGGCACCCACCGCCTGGGCGGCGGCCGCCTGGTCCCGGGCGCGGATCCGGCGCTCGACGACCAGGAGCATGGGGGGCACCATCAGCGTCATCAGGATGGACAGCATGGCGACGTGCTCCATGCCCCCCAGCTTCCCGTCCGGCAGGTCCACGAGGATCTTCGAGGACAGGAAGGCCCCCAGCGCCGAGGCCATATGGCCGACGGCCGACTGCAGCGACATGAAGCGGGCGCGCACCGCGTTGGAGGGCACGCGCGAGGTGAGCGTGTTGTAGGCCACGTTGCGCAGGCCGTTGGCCATCATGAAGCCCATGAAGAGCAGGGGGATGGGCAGCCAGTACGGGTAGTCGACGAAGCCGATGTAGGTGAAGAGCACTCCCAGCACCGCGCCCACGGCGCCGACGCGGAAGGCCCCGAACTTGTCCACCCGCGGGCCCGCCAGGCGCAGGGTGATGAAGCTGATGATGCCGCCGAAGAAGTAGATGCGCCCGACGAACGCGCGCGGGTACTCCAGGTTCTGTTGGACGTAGGCGGAGATGTTGGGGATGAGGATGAAGCCGCCCATCATCACCAGCGCCGACATCATGTAGGAGATCTGCACATCCCGGTTCCGCAGGAGCTCCGCGATGCCCACGGGGTGGTCCCGGCGCCGGCCCTCCTCCAGGTGCCCGCGGACGGGCGGCAGGTAGAAGACGGCCCCGAGCACCACCAGCAGACCCAGGCCGGCCACGGTGAAGAAGGGCATCCGCCAGCCGCCGAGCTCCGCCACCTCGAGGGCCAGCGGGACGCCCACCACGGAGGCCACCGAGAAGGCGCCCATCACCGCCCCCATGGCCCGCCCACGCCGCGCCACCGGGATGAGCTCGGCGACGATGGACATGGACAGCGAGGTCGCTGGCCCGCCGAACAGGCCGGCGAGCACCCGCGCCAACATCAGCGTGGAGAGCCCCGTGGCCAGGCCGCCGGCGGCCGTGGCCAGCACCAGCCCCAGCATGGAGACGGCCAGCGCCTTGCGCCGATCGAAGCGGTCCAGGAAGGTGCCACCCACCAGCCCCGCCACGCTGGCGGCCGCCGTGTAGCTGCCGGCGATGTAGCCGATGTGCGAGGAGTCGACGCCCAACCCTTTCGCAAAGTCGGGGCCCAGCGGCATCACCATCACGAAGTCGAGGATGTTGACGAACTGGACCGCCCCGATCAGGAAGATGACAGCGCGCTCGGAGACAGGTCGGGACGACATGAGGCCAGAGAACTAACACCATTGGCCCCGAAGTGCACCCGAGGTATGGCCGGGCGCTCGGGGGGCTCAGACCCGGAAGCGGCGCACCTCACCGCGCAGCACTTCCGCCTGCTTCTGCAGGTGGTCGATGGCCTCCTCCAGCTGCCGCACGGAGCGCGTCTGGTGCTCGGAGACGCCCTTGATGGTCTCCACCGCCTTGAGCACCTGCTCGCTGCCCTTGGTCTGCTCCTTCTGGGCGCGGTTGAGGTGGGTGACCATCTCGTTGATGCTCTCGATGGAGCGGGTGATCTGCTTGCTGCCCTGCGTCTGCTCCTGGCTGCTGCGCTGCACGTGCGCGGTGATGGCCTTCATCTTCTCCGCGCTCTTGATGATCTGATCGCTGCCCTTGGCCTGCTCGTTGGAGGCCTTGGAGATCATCGACACCGTCTCGGAGATGCGCTGGATGGCCGCCGTCACCCGGCGGCTGTCGCGGGCCTGCTCCACCGTGGCGCGGGCAATGGCCTTCACCATCTGCGTGGCCTTCTGGGCGCTGTCGTTGATCTTCCACAGCGCGCCCTCGGCGTCGCGGCCCAGCTGCACGCCCTCCTCCACGTTCTTCACGCCCTGGTTCATCACCGCCACCGCGTTGCGGCTCTCGTCCTGGATGCTGCGGATGAGCTCGGCGATCTCCTTGGTGGACGCGCCGGTGCGCTCGGCCAGATCCTTGATCTCCTCGGCCACCACCGCGAAGCCCTTGCCGTGCTCGCCGGCCTGCGCGGCGATGATGGCCGCGTTGAGCGCCAGCAGGTTCGTCTGCTCGGCCACATCGTCGATGACGTTGAGGATGTTGCCGATGTCCGAGATGCGATTGCCCAGGCTCTCGATGACGCCAGCGGCGGTGCGGCTCGTCTCCTTGATGCGGTCGATGCCGCTGAGCGTCTTCTGCAGCGACTCCACGCCGGACTGGGCGTCCTCGGACACCTGCTCGGACAGGCGGGCCGTCTCGTTGGCGTTCGTCTCCACCTGCCCGATGGAGGAGTCCATCTTCTTGATGGACAGGGACGTCTCCTCCGTGGAGGAGGACAGCGCGGCGATGTTGGTGGCCACCTCGCGGATGGAGAAGGACATCTCCTCGATGGCGCTGGTGGTCTCCTCCACGCTGGCGGCCATGGACTGGACGTTCTCGGCCACCTCGTCGTTGGTGGCGGCCATCTGAACAATCGAGGAGCTGCTCTGCTCGGCGCTCTGGTAGAGCACCTCCACGTTGTCCGCGATGCCCCTCAGGCTCGCCAGCATCTCCACCATGGAGGAGGACGTCTCCTCCACGCGCGCCTGCACGGTGCCCGCGCCCGAGGACACCGTGGTGCCCGTACGGGAGATCTGCTCGATGACGCCCGCCAGGCTCTCGGACACGCCGCGCACCCGGCCCAGCGTCTCGCGCCAGCTCTGGCCAATGCGGTTGAGGGCCTCGGCCAGCTTGCCCAGCTCGTCCTGGCTGGCCACCTCCACCCGGCCCGTCAGATCCGACTCGGCCAGCCGCCGCGCCATGGACATCATCGCGTCCAGCGGCTGGAGGATGCGCAGCCGGGAGATGAAGATGAACACGAGCAGGAAGAGCAGCATCCCCACCGCGAACAGCTTCAGCATGTTCCAGCGCAGCGAGGAGACGGCCTCGGAGATGCCGGAGAAGTTCACCCCCACCAGCACCCACCCATTGCCGGCCTCGAGCGGTGCGATGAGGATCCGGTCCCCGTTCTCCATCTCGATGGACGGGGGCAGCTCGCCCTGGACGAGGCGGGTGGCCATGGAGGCCAGGTCCTTCGGGGGCTCGCGGACGCTGGCCACCGTCTGGCCGCTCTTGTCGATGATGGCGGTGAAGGCGAAGTCGTCGTCCCAGCGCATCGGATCGAGGACACCGCGCAGGGCCGCTGGCTGGAGCGCCAGTCCATCCGAGGCGATGGTGCGGACGAGCTCCTGAGCCTTCGCGCGCCCATGCACGGCGAGCCGTGTGTCGAGGAAGTCCCTCACGGAGTCCGCCACCACATAGGCGAACACCAGGAAGAGCGCGGCTTGAGCCACGGTAAAGACTCCGAAGAGGAGCCCGCGGAGACCGACTTTCTGGAGGATCCGAGCCAAGGCGCCGCCATCAAAGGAGGGAATCCGCCAAAGGGCAAGGAACGGGAAGCTCCCCTCCCCCCCTTCCCGGCTGGAAGAATCCGGGCTCAGTGTGGATTCTGCCCTACGGGGGGAGTAGGTCCTGGCCCCTCCTGCTCCCGGAGCCTGCCGCATGACGCCCCCCACCCTGCTCCTCACCGATCCGCTGTTCCTGAAGCACGAGCCCGGACCGGGGCACCCGGAGAGTCCGGCGCGGCTGCGGAGCATCCTCTCGGTGCTGGCCCGCGCGCCGGTGGAGGGGACTCAGGTAGGCCAGCCCCGGCCGGCGACGGAGGCGGAGCTGGCCTCCGTCCATACGCCGGAGCTGCGAAAGTACCTGTCAGGTCTGGCGGGGGAGGAGGCCGACATCGACCCGGACACCCATGCGTCCGAGGACAGCTATGACGCGGCGGTGCTGGCCGCGGGGGCGGCGGTGCAGGCGGTCGAGGAGGTGGTGGCGGGGCGGGCGCGCAATGCCTTCGCGCTGGTGCGTCCCCCGGGGCACCACGCCGAGCCCGGACGCTCCATGGGCTTCTGCCTCTTCAACAACGTGGCGATCGCGGCGGAGGCGGCGCGGCGGCGGGGGCTCGAGCGGGTGCTGGTGCTGGACTGGGACGTGCACCATGGCAACGGAACCCAGGCGGCCTTCTGGGAGCGGCGGGACGTGCTCTACCAGTCCGTGCACCAGTACCCGTACTACCCGGGCACGGGGGCGCCGCACGAGGTGGGGGTGGGCGCGGGCGAGGGCTTCACCGTCAACTGTGGCATCCCCGGGGGCGCCACGGACAAGGACTACCACGCCGTCTTCGAGGAGCTGTTCCTCCCCATCGCCCAGGCGTTCCGGCCGCAGCTCGTCCTCGTGTCCGCGGGCTTCGATCCGCACCGGGCCGATCCCATCGGGGGGATGCTGATCACCGAGCGGGGCTTCGCCGCGATGTGCTCGGCGGTGAAGTCTCTGGCGGAGAGCGCGTGCGAGGGCCGGCTGGTGCTGCTGCTGGAGGGGGGCTACTCGCTGGAGGGGCTCTCCCAGTCCGTGCATGCCTGTGTGGAGGTGCTCGCGGGCCGGAGGGACAGCTTTCCCACCGGGGAGATGACCTCGGACGCCCGGCACGCGCTGGCCCGGAGCCGCGAGGCGCTCAAGCCCTACTGGCCCGTCCTTTGACGCTGAAGCGCCGGGCCCGGACCGCGGCCTACCAGGAGGCGACCCCTGGCTGCCGGTCCGCCGGGACGAAGCGCGCCACCGTGGACAGGAGCGCGTCGAGCTCCAGCGGCTTCGGGAGGTAGCCCTCTACACCGAGCCGGGAGACCTCCGAGGCGCTGAGGCCCTGGCCGGAGACGATGACCACGGGGATGGACGCGAACTCCTCATGGGAGCGCTGCCACGCGCGGAAGGCCCACCCGCTGATGTCGGGCATCATCAGGTCGAGCAGGATGAGGTCCGGACGCAGCCCTCTCTTCAGGGACTCCAAGGCCTCGCGTCCCGAGGTGGCCGTGGCGACGCGGTAGCCCTCCAGCTCGAGGGCGTCCTGGAGCGACAGCAGAATGTCATGGTCGTCGTCGACGACGAGCAGGCAGCTCAATGGCTCCATTGCCCTCTCCTCCCTGTCCTTCAGGGTGAGGACGACACCCGGGCACGTCCACCGAGGCACTCCCGCCCAGCGCCCGAAGGGAGAGCGAGCAAGGCAGGCGCCACCGCCGGGGAATACCCGCGGGCGGGGGCGGCGGAGGGCTCTGACGCTCCTCCGCGCGCGGCACGATCGCCTGAGCGTACTTACCTAAAAGTACGAGCAGCTCTCTCTTCCTTCACCGCTCGGCGCCATGAATCCAGGCACTTCCATCCTCGACATGAACAACTCCGGCAACGGGCACGACCGAGGTGCACGCCCCGAGGCCCCCGAGTCCCGCAGGGCGGGGCCCGTGGAGTACTCCTACCGAGCATCCTCCGAACATTCCCTGCGGCTGTTGTCCGAGGCAGGCAGCCTGCTCTCCCACCGGGTGAGCGGGCTGCGCCGCATGCTCCGGGACGTGGCCCGCCTGACCACCACCCATGGCCTGGCCAGCTTCTGCCTGGTGGACCTCGTCATGAGGGATGGGCGGCCGCACCGCGTGACGGCGGTCCACGAGAACCCGGACCAGGAGGTCCGGCTCCGCGCCCTCTCCTGTCACCCGCGCTCGGACACCGCGTGCAGCCCCCTGCTGGATGTCCTCCACACGGGCGTCTCGCAGCTCTTCGTGGACTACCCGGTGGAGATCCGCCGGCAGGTGGGGATGCTCCCGGAGCCGCTGGCGAGCCTGGAGGAGTTTGCGCCCTGCTCGGTGATGATGGTGCCTCTGAAGGGGCGCCGGCGCGTGCTGGGCATGCTGCTGCTGGGCCGGTGCGCGCCCGAGACTCCCTACGGAGCCCTGGACCTGGAGGTGGCCGAGGAGCTCGCGCGCCACGTCGTCACCGCCATGGAGACCCGCCGCCTGGCGCGCCGGGCGCGGCGGGCCGAGCGCAGGGCCCGGTTCATCGCCCGGGCCAGCCAGGCGCTCGCGGCGTCGCTCGACTTCCGCGTGACGCTGGACCGGGTGGCACAGCTCGCGGTGCCGGTGGTGGCCGACCTCTGTACGGTGGACATGCTCGAGGAGGACGGGACGATCCGCCGGCTCGCGGTGGCGCACCGGGCGCCGGAGAAGGCTGCGGTGGCCTGGGAGCTCGAGCACCGCTGGCCCTCCAGGCTGGACGATACGTATGGGCCCGGCCGGGTCATCCGCGAGGGCCAGCCGGAGCTGCGCGGCGAGGTGCCCGACGCCAAGCTGCCCCGGGCGGCGCGCGACGGGGAGCACCTGCGCGCCCTGCGCTCCCTGGGGCTCGAGTCGTACCTCATCGCCCCACTGCAGGCGCGCGGGCGAACGCTGGGGGCCATCACCTTCGCCTATGCCGGCTCCCACCGGCGCTACCGTCAGGTGGATCTGCGCCTGGCCATGGAGCTGGCGGCGCGCGCGGCCCTGGCGGTGGACAACGCCCTGCTCTACCGCGCCTCCCAGGAGGCGGTGAGGCTGCGAGACGAGTTCCTTGCCGTCGCCTCGCACGAGCTGAAGACGCCGCTCACCCCGCTCAACCTCCGGCTGCAGACCCTCCGGCGCGAGCTGGAGCGGCCCGGGGTCCCGGTGAATCCGTCCCGCATGAGGGAGCACGTCGCCGTGCTCCAGCGCCAGTGCAAGCGGCTGTCCACGCTGGCGGAGGGCCTGCTGGACGTGTCCCGCCTCGAGGCGGGCCGGCTGGTGCTGGAGCTGGAGTACGTGGACCTCTCGGCGCTGGTGCGCGAGGTCATCAGCCGGTTCGCGGCGCAGGCCGCGCGGACGAACACGCGGCTGGAGGTGATCGCCGGGGAGCCGGTGGTGGGGCGCTGGGATCGGATCCGCCTGGAGCAGGTGGTGAGCAGCCTGCTCAGCAACGCGCTCAAGTACGGCGCGGGCCGCCCCATCCACGTGCTCGTCGAGCGCGTCCCCACAGGGGCCCGGCTCACGTTGCGGGACGAGGGCATCGGCATCTCGCCCGAGCACCTGCCGCGGATCTTCGACCGCTTCGAGCGGGCCGTCTCCGCGGAGCACTTCGGCGGGCTGGGGCTGGGGCTCTACCTCACGCGGCACCTGGTGGAGGCCTTCGGCGGCACCATCCGGGCCTCCAGCGAGCCGGGGAAGGGCTCCACCTTCGAGGTGGACCTGCCGCTGGCCTCACCCGCGGCTTGACGCAGGCCAACCCCTGGCCCAGCGTGCGCGGCATCGAGCGGCGCTCACGCAGGAGGGGGCACAGATGGCGGAGACGAAGTACGGGACGGCCCTGATCACGGGGGCCTCGAGCGGTCTGGGGTATGGGCTGGCCCTGTGGTTCGCGAAGCGAGGCACGCGCGTGTTCGCCGCGGCGAGGCGGACGCAGCACCTCCAGGCCTGCGCCGAGGAGGCCCGCGTGGCGGGCGGCACCGTGGAGCCCGTGGAGATGGACGTCTCCCGGACGGACGAGACGATGGCGCGGATTCAGCGCATCGACGCGGACTGCGGCGGGCTGGACCTGGTGGTGGCCAACGCGGGTGTGGGGCTCGACACGTACGGCAAGCGCTTCGAGTGGGAACGCGCGAAGAAGGTCCTGGACGTGAACGTGATGGGCGCGGCGGCCACCCTGAGCGCGGTGCTGCCCCGGATGGTGGAGCGAAAGCGCGGGCACCTGGTGGGCGTCTCCAGCATCGCCGGCTTCCGGGGGCTGCCGCGCAACGCCGCCTACTCCGGCTCGAAGGCGTTCCTCACCATCTTCCTGGAGAGCCTGCGGGTGGATCTGCAGGGCACTGGCGTGCGCGTCACCTGCATCCACCCGGGCTTCGTGAGGACGGAGATGACGGCGCCCAACACGCACCCGATGCCCTTCATGCTGGAGATCGACGAGGCGGCGGAGCGCATGGGGCGGGCCATCGTGCGCGGCCAGCCCGTGTTCTCCTTCCCCTGGCAGACGCGCGCGGCGATGGGGGTGGCGCAGGCGCTCCCCAACGCCGTCTTCGATCCGCTGATACGCCGGCTGCGCTGAGCTACTGCTGGCCCATCAGGAACTGCTGCTCGTCGATCTGGCCCTTCTGAGGGGTGACCTCCTTCGGCTCGGTCCCCTTCTTGAAGAACATGACCTTCATGTTCTTGGAGCCCTCGGAGGCGATCTTCCCCGTCTTCGCGTCGATGGGCAGGCGCACCAGCTCCATGCTCTGCCAGGGGAGGAACTCCGACTGGGGCCGCTCCGCGATGGCCTTCTTCATGTACTCCAGCCAGATGGGGAGCGCGGCGCGGCCGCCCGTCTCGAAGCGGTTGAGCGGGTGCGGGTTCAAGTCGTAGCCCACCCACGCCACCGTCACGAGATCCCTCGTGAAGCCGGAGAACCACGTGTCGTACGAGTCGTTGGTGGTGCCCGTCTTGCCGGCGGTGGGCCGGCCCAGGCGCTGGGCCGGACCGCCCGTGCCCTCCAACACCACGCCGCGCATCAGGTGCGTGATGATGAAGCCCGTCTCGGGGCTCATCACCTGCTCGCCCGGCTCGAAGAGGCGTGCATAGCCGGAGGCCACGCGGTCCTGGAGCGGAGCCCACGCGTCATCGAACGCGGTGTGGTCCTCCAGGGTGCGGCCGAAGCGATCCTCGATCTTGCGGACGAAGTAGGTGGGCTTCTTGCGCCCGTAGCGGTTGAAGGTGGCGTACACCTGCGCCAGCTCCACGGGGTACACGCACGAGGAGCCGAGCGCGGCGGAGAAGTCCATGTTCATCGGCGTGGACAGGCCGAGCGTCTGGGCCCACGCGGCCATGTTCTTGGTGCCCACGGCGCCGAACGTCTTCACCGCGGGGATGTTCATGGAGTTGATGATCGCGGTGCGCAGCAGCACGTCTCCCACGAACTCCTCGGTGTAGTTCTCCGGCTTCCAGGCCACCTTGTTGTCCGGGTCATGCTCGACGATGGGCGAGTCCACGATGACGGTGGCCTCCGTCCAGTTGAGCTTCTCGATGGCCGCCGAGTACACGAGGGGCTTGTAGGAGCTGCCCGGCTGGCGGCACGCCTGGAAGGCGCGGTTGAACTCGTTGTCGTCGAAGTCGTACCCGCCCACCATGGCGGTGAGGTACTGCCGGTGCGGGTCGATGGAGACGAGCGCGCTCTGCGGCTCGGGCAGCTGCTCCAGCCGGAAGAGCAGAGGCCCCTTGCTGGCGGGCTTGGCCGCCTCGGCGGTCTTCGCGTCCGCCTCCTCTGGAGTGTCCTCCTCCTCACCCTCCTTGGGGGGCTCGGCGGGCTTGGGCTCGTCGTCGGGGAGCTCCTGGGCCATCTTCTTGTCGTACTGCTCCTTGTCGTCCCACAGGCCCTTCTTCTTCACGTGGCGGACGACGATCAGATCGCCCTCGTTGATGGCCTTCTTCACCGAGGAGATCATCCCGCCCGGCGCGTAGTAGGACTCGGGGTTGACCTTGCGGGCCCAGCGCATGCCGAGCAGCGGCAGCCGGCCGGCGTACGGGCCCACCTGGATGTCCGCGCCCTTGCCGTCGGCGTCGAGCTTGGTCACCAGCGCCACGTAGAACCGGTTGAGGATGAGCTCCTCGTCGGCCATGACCTTCTTGGCGCGCTCGACGAAGGCCTTGCGCTCCTCCTCGGTCAGCGGCTTCTCCAGGAGCGGGCCGCGCCAGCCCTGGCGCTTGTCCAGGGAGAGCAGGCCCTTGAGCACCGACTCCTGGGCGGCGCGCTGCCGCTCGCTGTCCATGGTGGTGAAGACCTTGAGGCCCTGCTCCAGCAGCGCCGGGTTGCCGTAGCGCTCGACGATGTCGCGGCGGGCCTGCTCGACGAAGTACGGGGCGAACTCGTGGAACACGTCCTCCACGGGGTACACGTTCACCGGCTCGGCGTTGGCCGCGTCGTGCTCGGCCTGGGTGATCATCCCCTCCACGAGCATGCGGCGCAGCACGTAGGAGCGGCGCTTCTTGGCCGCGTCGGGCCGCAGGAAGGGCGAGTAGCGGCTGGGCGCCTGGGGCAGCCCGGCGATCAGCGTCATCTCCCCCAGCGTCAGATCCTTCACGTCCTTGCGGTAGTAGTTCTCCGCCGCGCTCTGCACACCGTAGCTGTGGTGCCCGAGGAAGACGTTGTTCAGGTAGAGGTAGAGGATCTCCTCCTTCGTGAGCGCCGCCTCCAGGCGCATGGCGAGGATGGCCTCGCGGATCTTCCGCTTGGGCGTCTTGGCCGTGGCCTCCTTGTAGCCCTCGGCGGCAATCAGCACCGCCTTCGCCGTCTGCTGCGTCAGGGTGGAGCCACCCTGCACGCCGCCGCTGCGCAGGCCCAGCTTGGAGAGCACCGTCTTGGAGACGGCGCGCACGGTGCCCAGCACGTCCACGCCGAAGTGGTCGAAGAAGCTGGAGTCCTCGCTGGCGATGAAGGCCTGCACCAGCCGCTTGGGGATGCGCTCGTAGGGCACCACCTTGCGCCGCTGGTTGTAGAACTCGCCGGCCAGCACCGCGTCGTCCGTATAGACTTCGGTGACGATGGGCGGCCAGTACTCGTCCACCTTGGGAATGGCGGGCAGGCCCTGGGAGAAGATGTAGTACACCGCCACCACCCCTACGACTCCGGCGGTAGCGCCCGTGAGGGTGAGCCAGCCCAGGAGCTTGAGGGGGAAGACCCACCAGGGGCGCTTCTTGCCCTCCTCGAGGACGAGCTTCGAGCGGCTGCGGTCAATCATCGGATTGGGAGTGCTCATGAAGGTTCCAGCGCAGCTCTTCTGAGTATGTCCTTCAGCTCTGGAGGCAACTGCGCCTCCACCGTCACCTTCCCACCGTGTTGGGGGTGAGGAAATTCGATGCGCTCGGCGTGCAGGAACAGACGTTTCAAACCCCACCGGGCCCGCACATCCCGGTTGAAGGCAAAGTCACCATACTTCCGGTCCCCCGCAACGGGGTGGCCCACTGCGGCCAGGTGCCTTCTTATCTGATGAGTGCGCCCGGTCTCGATGGAGCAGGAGAGCAGCGCCACCTCGCTCGACTGCCGGATAACCTTCCAGCGGGTGACGGCCGCCTGCATGTTCACCCCCCGACGGGCCTTGGACTCAGCCGTCTGCTGGTGCTCCGACAGCGGCAACTCAATGACACCGGAGTCCTTCGGCATCTTCCCCTTCACCAGGGTGAGGTAGCGCTTCTTGGATCTACCCTCAGTGAAAACTTCCGTGAAATGCACCATCGCGGGGCGCCGCTTGGCGACGAGGATGACGCCGGAGGTCTCTCGGTCCAGCCGGTGGGCGGGCGAGGCGGTGAAGTCGTTTCGGACGGCCTTGGGACCGAGGTAGGCACGCACATAGTCCACCAGGGTACCCCCGGTGATGCCGCTGCCGGTGTGGACGGCCATGCCGCTGGGCTTGTCCACGGCCATCATCCAGTCGTCCTCCAGGAGGATGACGAGCTCGCTGGGGTCCACGGGGGGAGGGGGAGGGGGGGGGCGGGGACCCGACTTAGCGGGGCCGGCGAGCTGCTGCTCGTCCCCCCGGATGGCGATGACGTCCCCGGCGGCGAGGAGCTGCTCGGGTTGGGCCCGCTTGCCGTTCACGCGGACCTTCTTGACCCGGATCATCTTGAAGAGATGACTGGTGGGAACATTGGGCAGGCGCTTGCGCAGGTACTTGTCCAGCCGCATGCCCGTACTGTCCTCTTCGATTCGGTACTCGATCATTTGTTCTTTGCACGGGACCAGACCACACGAATAATGGCTGGTCCATGCCGAAGGCTCCCAGTATCGAGAAGCTGCTTCAGAGTGGTTCGGCCGAGTGGAACAAACTCCGCAAGGCCGGTCAGGTACCCACCGACCACACAGGCGCTACGTTCACCCAGCTCTTCTCCGCGAACGCGGACCTGTCGGGCTTGGAGCTCGTGGGCTCAGAGTGGGAGCGGTGCGACCTGTCCAAGATGAACTTCCGTGACGCGGATCTGTCGAACGCGTACTTCCACGGCGGGAGGTTGCAGGACTGTGACTTCCGGGGCGCGAACCTCGAGGGGGCGACCTTCGAGAAGCTGAAGCTCCTGCGCTGCGACTTCACCGGGGCGAGGGGGTTGGAAGAGCTGGAGATGGAGGACGTGGACATGGACCGGGTGGTGGGCCTGGATGGCGAGGAGGCCCCTCCCCCACCGCCTCCTCCAGCCCAGGGAATCACCGCGTTCACGCGTGAACAGCGGGAGAAGGCGCTGGGCGCGGCCGCGGCGGCGGTGGTGGGTCCGCTGGCGGAGGAGCTGCCTCCGTTCAAGCCGCAGGATCCTCCGGGGGCCCTGTTCTTCCGGGCGCTGAAGCGTCAGGCGGCGCCGCCGGTGTGGGTGCTGGACGTGCCGGGGCTGAGGCCGCTGGTGCCGCAGCGGCTGCCGCCGGGCTCGTCGCTGGAGGGGATGTACCGCGAGGCGGTGAAGTCCCGGCTGGAGAACAAGAAGCCGTCGGCGGATCCGTCGGCGGTGGACCGGGCGCAGAAGTCGCTGCGGATGGGCGGGAAGGACGCGGCGGCGGCGGCCATGTACCTGCGCGAGGTAGGGGTGGTGCCGCTGTTCCGGTTCTCGGCGGCGAAGGTGCTGAAGGACGCGCTGCGGGCGGAGGTGGACGTGGATGACCTGACGGGTTCGATCGACCCGCGGGTGACGGGGGCGCTGCTGGAGCTGCGGCTGACGCACGAGGTGGTGGAGCACCTGCAGGAGGCGCGGCGGCGGCTGGCGGCGACGCAGCTGTACACGGCGCTGCTGGAGGCGGGCTTCAACCCGGAGAACAACTGGGAGGAGGCGCTGGAGTCGGCGGAGCCGGCGATGGAGCTGGCGCAGCTGGCGACGGGGGAGGATCGGAACGCGCTGTTCGAGAGCTTCCAGGTGTTCGCGGCGTTGCCGGAGGAGGCGCGGCTGCGGCGGCTGGCGTACCTGGCGGAGACGGTGTCCAACCTGGAGCTGGTGAGCCGGCTGCCGGAGGGGATGGAGCCGCAGTGGCTGACGGGGCCGGAGACGCGCGAGTGCCACGACCGGGAGATGACGTACATCCAGGCGCTGAAGGCGGCGGACATTCCGGGGAAGGTGGCGGCGCTGGCGAAGGCGGAGCTGGGCGTGCCCGAGGGCGAGGTGCCCGAGGACAGCGAGGGCGACCTGTTCATCCACCTGCGCTGTGACGTGTGCGGCAAGGAGAAGCTGATCGTCCAGTCCCCGGTGGACTGAGCGGCGGGCCTACTCCGCCATGACCTCCCGGGCTGTATGCAAGAAGGCCCGGGAAGACGCCGACCTACGGCGGCCAGAGCGCGCCGCCGAGGCGCCCGGGAGGACGCGAACGGTGCGGCCTGTCAGCTGCGTCGCCATCCTTCTCCTTAGAAGAGCGCGAGCTGCTGCGGCTTGCTCCCCAGCGCTCGGGCGTCGAGGCCCTGCTCCCGGAGAACCTGCGCCAGCTCCTCCTTGAAGCCATGGTGGGTGATCACCTCACGCGCCCCCGTCGCCTTCACGTACTTCACCAGCGAGGGACAGTCCGCGTGGTCCGACACCGGGAACGCCACCTGCGCCCCGTAGCGGTATGCCGCTCCCGGATCCAGCGCCCAGCCCGTCAGCACCGCCGTCGCCCGGGGCCACAGCCCTGACAGCCCTCCCCCACGCGCCAGGTGCGGCGGGAAGAAGAGCACCTCGCCCGGCTCGACCTTGCCGTCGAAGCGCCGCAGCCGCTCGATGGTCACCCCCAGCTCCGAGTAGAGCTGCGTCATCTCATAGATGGACGCGTGGGCCACCAGCCCGAAGCCCCGCCCCGAGAGGTACTTCATCGCCTCCTGGCTCTTGCCCAGCGGGTAGCCGAGCAGCACCGGCACCGCCCCTCGCTCCAGCTGCTCGCGCACCCACGCCTCCACCTTCGCCAGCACCTCCTCCTTCGGAGGAAACCGGTAGCGCGGATGGCCGAACGTGGCCTCGATCACCAGCGTGTCGCACTCGGCCACCTGCACCGGCTCCGCCGTGAGCGAGGGCACCACGTTCAAGTCCCCCGTGTAGACGATGCGCTTCCCATCCGACCGGATGATCCGGATCTGCGCGCTGCCCAGGATGTGCCCCGCCGGGAGCAGCTCCAGCGTCAGCGAGCCCAGCTCGAAGATCTGGTTGAACGGAACCGACAGCGGCGCCCCGACGGGCCCCAGCCGGTGCGTCATGAAGCGCAGGGTGGCCGCCGTGGAGATGGTGCGCTCGTGCCGCGCGATGTGGTCCGTGTGGCCGTGGCTGACGAAGGACAGAGGGCTCTTGCGCGTCGCGTCCAGCGACAGCGGGGTCCCCGTCAGGTGCAGTCCATTTCGCCTCAGCTCGACGCTCATGCGGAAGCTCCCCCTATAGCGCGCCTCGCAGCCCCTGTGTCCTCCATCCTACGTCCCGCCCGCCCGTCGCCCCAGCATCCAGGCAGCCACCCTCCCCCACCCAGCCCCCTTACGCCTGGGGGGCCTCCCGCGTGCGCCACCGCTCCCACAAGGCCGAGCCGAGCTCCGCCACCAGCACGCCCAGGACAATGAGCGCACCGCCTCCCCACTGGCGCACCCCGAGCGTCTCGTACCCCAGCGCCACGGAGAAGGCCCCCGCGAACAGCGGCTCGAGCGAGTAGATGATGGCCGCGCGCACCGCCGACGTCCGCGCCTGTGCCCAGGTCTGCACGCTGAGCGCCACGGCGCTGGCGAACACGCCACAGAAGGCCACCGCCCCCAGGAAGGACGGCGTCCACTCCACCCGGGCCCCCGCGAACGGCAGGCACAGCGCGGACAGTAGCGCCACCACCCAGAGCTGCACCGCCACCAGCGCCTCCACGCCCTCCTTCGGCGCGTACCGCTCGGTGAAGGCGATGTGGAACGCGTACGCCACCGCGCACCCCAGCGTGAGCAGATCTCCCCGGGAGAGCTCCGCCTCCCCCACGTCCGCCCTCGTCAGGAAGTAGAGCCCCATCGCCGAGAGCACCACCCCCGCCAGCGAGGACACGCGGGGCACCCGCCGGAACAGCGCCAGCATCACCACCGGCACCAGCAGCACGTACAGCCCGGTGAAGAACGCCGAGCGCGCCGGCGTGGTGTCCGTCAGCCCCACCGTCTGCAGCGCGAAGCCCGCGAACAGGAAGAGGCCCAGCACCGTCCCCCGCCGCAGGTGGCTCGGAGACAGCAGCCGGCGCCCCGCCACCACGCTGAGCACCCCCGCCCCCACCCCGAACCGCAGCGCGAGGAACGAGAACGGATCGCCGTGGCTCAGCGCGTCCTTCACCACCACGAAGGTGGTGCCCCACAACACCGTGAGGAACACCAGCGAGCCATCCGCCCGAAGGCGGGCTTGGTGCTCCTCCCTGGCCTGCGTCACGGGATGAAGAAGAAGGTGACGCCGAGGATGGCGTACACGCCCAGCAGCATCACGCCCTCCAGCCAGTTGGACTCACCGTCCAGCGCGATCAGCGTCGCCGCGCCCACGCCGATGCCAATCCCCAGCACCTCCATGTGGCTGAACTCCAGCGTCATCTGCTTCGCCATGGGGATGGAGATCAGCACCAGCACCGGCGCCACGAAGAGCGCGATCTGCTTGGAGGACTCGAAGGCGATGTTGAACGCCAGGTCCATCTTGTTCTTCAGCGCCATGATGATGGCCGTGGAGTGCTCGGCCGCGTTGCCCACGATGGCGATGATGATCACGCCCACGAACGTGTGGGTGAACCCGAACGTCTGGATGGCCGCCTCGATGGCGTGCACCAGGAACTCCGCCACGATGACCACGCCCAGCGTGGACCCCAGCAGGATGATGGTCGCCTTCTTCGGGCTCCAGGGCGGCAGCTCCTGCTCCGTACCGTGGTCCTCGCCCGCATACAGGTGCGAGTGCGTCTTCAGCGCGAACAGCAGCGACAGCGCGTAGATGATCAGCAGGATGATGGCGATGGCCACCGACATCGGGAAGATGACGGCGTCCGCCTCCTTGCCGCGGAAGGCGTGGAACAGGTCCGGGATGGACATGGCCGTCAACGCCAGGAACATCATCGCCGCGCCGGACAGCGCCGCCGTGGTGTTGAACTTCTGCCGCTCGAACTTCAGCCCGCCCGCCAGGATGGCCGCCCCCAGCACCAGCAGGATGTTGCCGAGGATGGCGCCGGTGATGGACGCCTTCACCACCTCCACCTGCCCGGAGCGCAGCGCCGCCAGCGCGATGATGAGCTCCGCCGCGTTGCCGAACGACGCGTTCATCAGCCCGCCCAGGCCGCTGCCCAGCTTGTGGGCGATCACCTCGGTGGCCTCACCCATCAGCCGCGCCAGCGGGATGAGCGCCACCGCGCAGAGGATGAACGTCCACGTGCCCGGGAAGAGGAAGTGCGAGGCGACCGCCGCCGGGAAGAAGACGGCCAGCATGATCAGGAAGACGCGATCCGTGCTCAGCCACGGGCTGTCGGCATCCCCAGCGGGGTCGGGCGTGGGAGCAGCGGGAGCAGCAGGGGTCGGGGAGCTCACAGGAGGGCCTCGAAGCAGATCAGGACGCGTGCTTTTGGCCCACCTGCCCCCCTTCGCGCAATCCCCCTTTTGCAATCAAATAACGGGGCGCTCCAGGACCACCAGGGGCTTGCCGCCCCCCGAGGCGCTCCACTCGGCGTTGACCCGCTGGGTGAGCTCCGCCGAGGACCCCTGGAAGCCCGCCCTCCGGAACGTCCGCTGAGAGGCGAAGTTGTCCTCGTCAATGTCCGCGAAGATGCGCTGGGCTCCCTGCCGCCGGGCCTCGTCCACCAGGCATTGGAGGATCCGGTAGGCCACGCCCATCCTGCGGGCCCGAGGCGCCACCACCAGCGATCGCACCCAGAGCCCCTCCAGCGACAGCCCCTCCTCGCGGTAGTCGTCCAGGTAGGCAAAGCCGCACATCCGTCCCTGCGAGTCGAACGCCCCCGCGGCCGCGCCCCGCGAGCCGTCCTCTCGGGCCCAGCGCCCCAGGAGCTGCTGGCGCAGGAAGCCCGAGGGCACCAGCAGCCGCTCTCCCGCGAACACGAGCAGCGCGTCGAGATCCTCCTCCCGCAGCAGGCGGACCTCGAGCCGCCCCAGCCACCGCCGCCGCAGTGGCCGGGACCAGCCGGACACGGTGAAGTCCCGGAGCTGGCGGAACCATGCCCGCGCCCGAGGCCGGGACCACAGCCCGGAGAGCACCCGCTGCCCCAGGAAGAGCGTGGGGCTCGCCACCCGGGGCAGCGGGAGGACCCACGCCCCCCGTCGCAGCGCGGTGACACGCCCGAGCGGCACTCCCACGGGATCCTTGCCGCCCAGCAGCGAGGCCGTCACCAGGGGAGCCGCCGAGACCACCACGTGCGCGACGAGCCTCCGCCCCACCCGGATGAGCGCCACGTCGCCCCGGGCGAGCGTCTCCGGCGCGCAGCGCAGCACCCGGACCGAGTCCCCGCTGCGCAGCAGTGGATACAGGCTGCGGCCCGCGCCCCGCAGCCACAGCTGGCGGCCCGGGGGCGTCGCCTCGACGAGCTCCACGAGATCCGCGGGGCGCCTACTGGCCATCCAGCCACCCCCTGACGAAGGCCGCCGCGGCCTCATGCTTGCGGAAGACGAAGCGCCGGAGGGGAACGCCCTCGGTGATGCGCGCCAGGCGCTGGAGGATGTCCCCCGGCGAAGCCTCCCCCGGGAGTGGCCGGAACACCTGCCCCATCAGCGCCGCGATGGCCTCCTGGGCAGACACCTCCTCCATCCGCTCCTCGGGGCCCTTGGCGAGCAGGAGCACCGCCGCCAGCCGCGCGCGGGCCAGGGACGAGGGCAGATCCAGCTCCGAGCAGAACGGGCTGCCCTCCACTCGCCCCCCTGGGTAGAGGGCCACCACCTCATCCGAGAGCACGTCCGCCTGGGCGGCCTGGGTGCACAGCCGGGTGAAGGTGGACTTCCCGGCTCCGCTCGGGCCGATGGCCACCACGCCGCGCCCCTGGAAGGCCACACCCGCCGCGTGCAGCAGCAGGCCTCCCTGCCGGAGCGTCGCGAGCTGCATCCCCACGCGCAGCGCCAGCTCGGTGTCGAGCTCCGCCTGGGGTGGCTCCACGCACACGCGCTCTCCCTCCACACGAAAGCGTGGCCCGGAAGGGTGGCGCGGATCGAGCGGCGCCCCCTGCCCCGCGGGAAACGCCCCACCCTGCAGCACCAGGCGGGGCACCTCCCCGGCCGGGGCCAGGAAGGGCGCCAACGTGCACCGCTCTCCCGCCCGGGTCAGGAGCGCTTCATCCACCCCCACGCTCCAGTCCCCGAAGCGCAGTAGCCGCATCCGCCCCCCACCACTTCCGTCAGCACGACCCCGTCTCGGGATCGATGACGCAGCTCGGGGAGAACAGATCCGGCACGAGGAGCCGCTCCGAGCGCACCTGGGGTGGCACGTAGGCCTTCTTCTTCTTTGTCTCAGCCTTCACGGGCTGTGCCGTCGTCGCCATAGGTCACCTCTAGTAATACACCACGACGCGGGCCGGATTCGACTGGCTGTCTCCCGCGGCCAGATCTGGCCTTCCGTCCCCATTGAAGTCCAGGATGGTCAGGCTGATGCCGAGCGCGCTATTGGACTCCAGCTTGGACTGGGAGAAGCCAGCCTCCTGCAGCGTGTCGAACTCCGCCCCGGGGACGCCCCGGTTGTAGAAGACGAACGCGGCCGCCCCCGTGGTGAGGTTCTGGCCGATGGCGATATCCGGCCGCCCGTCGCCGTTGAGATCGCCCCGGGCCACCGCGTTGCCGAAGCGGCTGCCGCCCCGGATCTCCAGCGGAGGCGAGGTGAAGCCCGACGCGGTGCCATCCCGGTACACGAAGACCTTGCTCTGGATGGCCATGCCCACCACCAGGTCGAGCCCCGCCCCACCGGCCAGGTCCACACCGCCCACCGCCTCGGTGCCGAAGCCGGTGATGGCGTTGCCCGTGCCGTTGGGGTCCTGGTGCAGCACCTGCAGCGCGTCGGACAAGGTCACCCCCGTCCCCGGCAGCGAGCGGACGGCGGCGCCCGAGTACACATAGAGGTTGTTGAGCGTCTCGTGGGAGGTGGGGAGGGTGAAGTCGGGCACGCCGTCGCCGGTGATGTCTCCGAGCCGGACGTAGCCGCGGGCGCGGCCAAAGAAGGGCGTGCCCGCAGCGGCGGTGAAGACCTTGTCCGCGCTGCTGGTGGGGACGACGCACGCCGCGGTGGCGGTGCAGCCGGTGCCCAGGGCGCGCCACGCATCCGGCGAGCGCCCATAGAAGAGGTACACCTTGGGCGTGGGCTCGCCGTGGGAGCTGATCATCAGCTCCTGCAGCCCATCCCCGGTGATGTCTCCGATCATCTTCACGGCCCCGCCCAGGGAGGCATTCGAAACGTTCGGGACGTTGCGGAACTCGATAGAGCCCGCGGTATCCACCGTGCTGTTCCTGCGGCCAAAGTAGAGGAAGGCCCGGCCGCTGTTGGTCGAGTACCCGCGCACGCCGACGAGCAGATCCTGCACGGCATCCGCCGTGGCGTTGCCTGCGTCGCCAACGTCGAAGTCGCTCCCGTAGAACTGGGAGCCGGACTCCGGCAGCGTGAGATCCTGGCGGACCGGCGGCGAGGCCACTGGATCGCTCGATCCATAGTAGACGTACGCGGCCCCGGGGGTGCCGGAGGCCGCGGCCACCACCAGATCATCCCGTCCGTCCGCGTTGAGATCGCCGCGTGAGGTGACGTAGAGGCCGTAGTTGTTACCCGCCGCCCCTGGGTTGGTCAGGGTGATCTGCTGCCAGAAGTTGTCGACCGGCGTCGTCGTCTGGAATGCCGGGTAGTTGCCGATCTCGTCACGTGGGCGGAGCTGGATGGAGTACCGCGCCAGCGGCGGGAGTGTCAGCACGTAGCTCGTGGTGGTGGCCGGGAGCAGGCCGCCCGTCTCCTGCATCACCTTCCCGCTGAAGAAGGTCGCCGGGTCCGCGATGCCGTTCGGGAGCAGGGCGTTGGTGGTCCACCGCAGATCGTAGCCCGCGGGAGTCCCGGAGAGCCCATCGTCTCCGCTGGCCGTCCAAGACACCTGCACCTTCGCCGCGCGCTCCTCCCCCGAGGTCCTCGAGAAGACCAGGTTGGGCAACGACGGCGGCACCACGTCCACGGTGGCGGCCACGGTGTGCCGCGCCACGTTCCCGGAGACATCCTGCACCCGGAGCTCCAGAGTGCCCGCGGTGTCCTGGGTCAGCGTGACGGGGATGTCCACCGTCTCGGGATCGGTGGTGAGGGTGAACTCCGCCGAGGCCGGGCTGCCCCGGTAGAAGGCCTGCGCCTTGCTGCCAGCGCCCTGGGTCACCGTGAGGGTGAACGTCGCGTTGGCGTCCCCCCCCGGCGACAGGTCCACCACCCGGTCGGGCGCGGGCGTCGGGAAGAGGAAGGCGTTGGTGTCGGCCACGAAGTAGAGCGTCGCTGGCGTGGGCGACACTGCCGTGATGACCGGCGGGGTGATGTCCACCGTCACGTCCACGAAGTCCACGGTGCGAATCGAGGAGGCGTTGACGACCTCCACGGTGAGCCGCGTCTGCTCGCCGTCCACGAACGTCACGTCGAAGGAGAAGTCGCCCGTCGTCGCGTCCGCGGTCGTGGTGGCCTCGGCGGTGCCGGAGGCCCCGCGGTAGAGGGACACGGTGCGCCCACGGCAGTCCACGGTGTTGCCCGCCAGCCGGTACTGCAGGCCGGGCGTCCCCGGGTCACGGTCATCCGGTGCCAGCAGCGTCACCACCGGAGAAGACGGGGTGGTGAGCGAGATGACGCAGCCGGGCTGGCGCACGTCGACATTGGCCGCCGCGTCACTGGCCATGTTGCCCGCCGGATCGCTGGCCTGCGCCGTGACCGTCTGCACGCCCACGGGGAAGTTGAGGGTACCCTGGGCCGTACCGGACACCACCGGCAGGTCGCCGATGACCACGGGCGCGCCCGAGCCCACCTGCGTGAGGATGCGGACCGTGCTCACGTCCCCGCCGCCCACGGTCACCTGAACGGGCAAGTCCGTGCTGTTGTAGACGGTGCTCGCGGCAGGCGTCACCAGGTCCACCGTGGGCGCGTCGAGATCCACGGTGAAGGTGCGGACCACGGGCGCGCTGAGGTTGCCCGAGGTGTCCAGGGCCGTGAGCGTCAGCGTGTACGTCACCTTGCCCGAGGCCGGCAGGGTGAACTCGTGCGTCGCCACCAGCCCGGAGGGCGTCAGGTCCACCGCGCCGCCCGACGGCGACAGCTCCATGTGCACACCGCCCGTCCCGACGTCCGCGTCGGTGTTGACGGTGGCTCGGAGCTGGAAGCCCGCGGCAGTCGAGGCGTCATCGGCGAGGCCGAACGCCGTCCGCGTGGGCGCGCTCACCACGAGCGCCGGCGCCACCCGATCCAGGCGGAACGAGATGAAGGCCGCGGTGTTGAGCGGATAGAAGTCCGTGGGGTTGGCCACGCGGTTCGGGTTGCCGGCCTGGTCGGTCACCGTGACGACGAGGGAGTAGTCCACCGCGACGTTCGGGTTCATGGCCGAGAGATCGACGGTGGCTTGGCCGCCCGTGGCGGTGGCCTGGCCGTAGAGGATGCTCGTGTTGGTGGAGTTGCGGACCTGCACGGAGCGCCCGTCCTCCAGGCCATCCACGGTGACGCGGAGCTGCGGCGAAGAGCCCGAGGGCAGCTCCTGGGCGTTCAGCCGCTTGTCCCCGTTGGCGTCCCCGAGCAGCTCCACGGAGCGCACCACCGGCTCGATGCTATCCACCGTGATGCTGAGCTCCTGGGAGACGGAGATGGCGCCATCGTCGAGCACAGCCTTCAGGCCATAGCGGCCGTCGGGGTAGGTGAAGTCCGGGACGAAGGACGGGACGTTCGCGGCCAGCGTGAACCAGCCCGAGCCATCCCGGCACGGCGCGGCGCCCGGCATGAGGGCCGAGTCCGTGCAGATGTCCACGACGGCGCTCGCCGAGCGTCCCGGCGCGTTGTACTTCAGGGGCGACTGGATGCCGACCGCACCGGGCGTCACGTCCGAGGCGACGAGGTAGACGGGCGCGGGCGACGCCGTGGGGATCTCCAGGGCAATGTTGCCCGGCTGGGTGTCCACCAGCAGCAGCACCGTGGCGCAGGCCGTCGTGCCTCCCGGGCCGATGAGCTCGGCGCGGAGCACGTTCGCGCCCTCTTCCAGCGCCAAGTCGGTGAACGACTTCTCCGTGTCCGTCGCCGCCACGGGGAGGGAGGCGATCTCCGTGGCCCCGCGCAGCAGCCGCAGCGTCCCCGCGGCCGTGGGCGTCACCGACATCCGCACCGTCACGAGCAGCCCCCCACCCGTCCTCATGACTCCGTCCGCGGGCCCCAGGTAGCGCCCGGCCGCCGGAGAGAGGAAGCGCAGCTCGCCGCTGGTAAACGCCAGCGTCAGGGTGTTCGTCTGCGTGGTGATGTTCCCCGCGAGATCCGTGGCGCGCACCTGCAGCTCACACGTCCCACTCAGGGGCACGGAGACGTCGCGCAGCAGCAGGTTGCCACTGGCATCCGCCTGTCCCGCCGCTCCCACCGCCATGCCACAGCCGGTGGCGAGCACCGAGGCACGCGGCTCGGTGTTCACGTCGAGGGAGATCTGCATGCCGGGGCTCAGCGAGGTGTCATTCAGCCCAGTCCCCAGGGTGGTCTGTCCCGCGGGCAGCCCGTGCACGTTGAACGCCAGGGAGGGGGCCGTGGTGTCCGCCCCCAGCGAGAGCAGCTGGCTCGTGCCACCGCCGGGGCAGGTGGCCACCAGGCGGTACTCACCATCCGCCGCCAGCGGGAGCGGGATCAGCACCGAGCCGGAGGCCGCCGTCCCGGTGGCCGAGATGGACGTGCCGACAGCCCTCACGGTGACGGAGCCGGCGCCCGACTCCACACGGACCTGCGTAGGCGAGGAGCGGACGAGCGCTCCGTCCGCAGGGGAGATGATGCGGCAGACCGGCCGGCCCATGGAGACGGTGACGGTCTCCACCGCACACTGCTCGAGCCCCGCCGCGTTGCTCACGCAGGCCTGCACGGTGTTGGCGCCCTCGGCGAGCTGCGCCGTGAAGGAGGCCGTGCGGTTGCTGCCGGAGGCCGCCGTCACCGCCCGTTGGGGGCGCGCGAACTGGCCACTCACGGAGGTGAAGAGCCGCACCTCGGTGCCCTCGGGCAGTGAGTCCACCTGGACGCTCACGGGCGCCTGCACGCCTTCGAGCGTCCCGTCCGTGTCCGAGGTGACGGTCCTCTGCACCACGAGCCGGAGGGTGGGCGCGGTGCTCGCGACGGTGACGGGGAGCTGCCGCGTGGTGACGTTGCCTCCGCTATCCGCCACGCGCAGGGTGAAGGTGTAGGCCCCGTCCACCGGGACGGTGACGGCGGGGAATGACACGGCCCCAGCCACCACCGGCGTGGACAGCTCCGGAACTCCCGGGCGAGACAGGGTGGCCGTCACGCCAGGCTCGGTGCAGCCCACGGTGGCCTCGACCCGGAACGTCGTGGAGGCCACGGGCGCCACCGGCGACACCACCTCCACGCGCGGCGCTACCGTGTCCAGCTGGATGTTGCGCTTGCCGGACGTCACGTCCTTGTCGCCGTTGCGCACCACCGCGTAGCAGGCGGCCTGCTGGGCCTCGCACGCGGACTGCGAGAGCGTCACCGACACCTGCGTCAGCCCGCTGCTGTTCACGGTGAAGTCCGTGGGCGGCAGGCCGCACGCCTGCTCGCAGTAGAGCGTCCCGGTCCTCCCGGCCAGCCCCACGCTCTTCACGGAGAAGCGCAGCTGGTAGCCCGCCACGTCCGGATCCGCGTCATCCGCCTCGCGGAGCACCTGGCCCTCGGCGGGCTGGGTCAGCTCCACGCTCGGCGGCTCCGTGGACACCGTCACGCTGATGCGGTGGGTGGCCGTGCGGTGCGAGCCCGCCTCCTCCACCGTCACCTGCAGCAGGTTGGTGCGAGGCTGCAGCGCCGTGGCGGGGAAGCGCACCGTGCCGCCGTCGATGACGGCCTGCGGCCCCTCGTGCCACGTCTGCTCGCTGGGCGTCCGCACCTCCAGCTTCGCGCTGGCCAGCGTCACCGGCCGGTCCGCCGTGTCGCGCGCCACCGCCACCACCTCGTACTGGTAGCCGTCCGTGGCCGGATCCGCGTCGTCCGACAGCGTCAGCCGCTGCCCATCCGTGGGCTTGTCGAAGGCCACCTCGAGCTGGGACTCGACGGGCGGCTCCCCGCAGTTGCACCCCGTGGCGCCCCACACCAGGACCAGGCTCAGCAGCCCATGCAATACCGCTCGGCGCATACGTCTCTCATCCTCTCGGTGGGCTCCGGCGGCCCACCTCTTCATTCACGGCACCGGCGCCCGGCCCTCACGGCCCGAGCACCAGCACCTTCTTCTCTACGAGGAGTCTCACGAAGGCGGCCGTGTCCTCACGGCAGGCCTGCGGCTCCACCTCGAACTCTTCACATAGCACTGCCACGATGTCCGCCACCGTCCGACGCCCGTCCACCAGCTCCAGAATGCGCTCGGCCACCTCGGACACCCGCCCCTGCGCATCCTCGAACGTGTGCAGGAACTCGTCTGGCCCGGCCGCCATCAGCTTCCCCGACACGCGCTGCAGGCCCGCCTCCGGGTGCAGCCGGGGGACGGCGCGTAGCACGTCCTGGCCCGCGCCCGCGAGCCGCTCGAATTCCTTCCCTCCGGCCAGGGGCCCTCCCGGGCTTACGAAGTATGCGGCCATGCTACCCCCTCCCCTCTGTTCGAACCAGCGCCTCACCCTCCCCGCCTGCCCTCCGAACGAGAAGTTGGGCCCTCCCCCCGGAACCGCATATGACGAGGCTACGCCCCCTCGAGTCAGGGTGGGCAGGAGACCTGTCGAGGAGGCCCATGGAGACGACGCCCGAAGGCAACATGGCACCGCAGCGCAGCTGGTGGAGCCGGAACTGGAAGTGGGCGGTCCCCGTCGGGTGCCTGGGCCTGATGGCCTCCTGTGGCTGCCTGGCGGTGCTGGCCGGCGTCATGGGCTGGAGGACGATCACCAACAACCCGGCCTCCACGCAGGCGCTGGAGATCGCCAAGGCGGACTCGGAGGTGCAGGCCGTGCTCGGGACGCCCATCGAGACCAGCCCCTGGAAGCAGCAGAGCGCCGTCAGCTACAAGGACGGCCAGAGCACCGCCCAGTCCACCATCGAGCTGGACGGCCCCAAGGCGGACGGCGTGCTCCGCATGGACGCCGTCAAGGTCAATGACCAGTGGACCTACCGGGTGCTCCAGGTGGAGGTACCCGGCCAGGAGCCCATCGACTTGAGGGACAAGGCGGGCGGCCCCCCGAGCCGGGAGCTTGCCCCCCCCACGCCCCCCGCGCCCGTCCAGGGCAGCCCGGACGACGAGGGCCAGGACGACGAGGACACCGCTGACGAGGGCGACGGCAAGTCGGACATCAACCTGTAGCCCGCAACGACAGCGGGGCGGAGCGAGCTGCCTCGCCACCGCCCCTCCACTCTGCAACTCGCTGTCGCCGGAGCGCGGCCTGGACACGCGGCTCAGGGGCCGTCGACGCAGGCGTTGTGCTCCACGTCGTAGTGCTGACCCGTGGGGCAGTAGCAGTGGTAGTTCGAGTCAGTGCCCAGCGCGCACGAGGAGCCACCGGCGCACTGCAGGGGCGGGTTGACGAACTCACACACGTAGGGGCTGACCTGCGAGCAGTTCACGTCGTCCCAGTACCCGGTGGTCCACATGCGAGCGCAGTCCTGGTAGCCGTTCTCCGTGCCGTCCATGTCGTTGGGCTCGCCCGTGCTCCAGTTGAAGTAGGTGACGGAGTTTCCCTCAGAGGTCTGCCAGCCCGCGGACGTGGACGACTGCCCGCTGGCCTGCTTGAAGCCGAGGTACGTCAGGTCGTTGATGATGGAGTAGATGGCGGCATTGGCACCGGCGTTGGCGGGGGCCGCGAGCCGGCCGCCCATGGCCGTACAGTCCGCCTTGGCATTCGCCCACGTCTTGCCGCTCGAATAGCGGTGGTACACGAGGCCGCCGTAGGTGGTCTGGGCAGTGGGCACCGGAGCGCACTGGTCGGGCAGGAGCGCTGCCTGCTGCACCTGGGGATCGGAGCTGAGGCCCGTGTTCTCCTCCTCCGGAGCGACGCCGCAGCCATTCCAGAGGAGCGCCGCGAGACCCAGCAGCATCCAACGAGACACGACAGACAACGTGCGGACATTGCGCATGACAGACATTCCTTGCGATAGGGGTGGAGCCACTCCACGGAGGGAAGCTGAAGGCCGGGAGCCGGCGTGCCCGCCTCTCACCGGGAGAGCTGAGCGGGAGCACGTCTCTTCAGACCCGCGACGGGAAAATCCGGGCAACGGGCATTCTTCTTTTTCGAATTTTCTCCGAACCGCCCCGCTTGCCCGAGCTTGCAGCTCACGTGTCTCAAGAGCGCGGGAGGCAGTGCGGCCCCCGAAAATGAGTCGTCATGAACCCATGGAATCGGAGCGAACCCATGTCACTGGAAGGTGGCGGTGGTGCCGCCTCTCTTCTGTTATGCTCTGGGCTTTCCTGCCCTCCGAGCATCCGCGTGAGCCGTGCTGACTCACAACAGATCTCCTCGCTCTTCCAACAGCATGGCCCGCGAGTGTACCGCCGCGCCCTGCGCCTGCTGGGCAATCCAGCAGACGCCGAAGAGGCAACCCAGGAGATCTTCATCCGCGTGCTGAGCAGCATGGGCGGCTTCCAACAGCGCAGCCAGCTCACCACCTGGCTCTACCAGGTCACCACGAACTATTGCCTCAACCTCATCCGGGATCGGTCCCGCAGGACCGAGCTCTACGAGGCCCACGTCGTGCCGATGGCGGGCGACGCCGAAGCCGGCACCGCTCGCTCCGACGACCTCGTGCTGCTGCGCAAGCTGCTCGCGAGCGCCGATGAGCAGCAGGCGCAGGCGGCGATCTACGTGTTCCTCGACGGCATGTCGCACCAGGAGGCGGCCGAGGTGCTGGGCGTCTCGAAGCGAACCGTGGGCAACCTGCTCGAGCGGTTTCAGAAGTGGGCCAGTGAGCAGAGCGCCGCGGCTCAAGACTCCGCGACCTCGGCCCAGGCGCCGCCGGCTCGCAATGCCTCGAGCTTCTCCGATGGGGGGCAGTCATGACGGGTCCCGATTTCACCAACCTCCGGCAAGCTCGTCCGGAGTGCCCGTCGGAGTTGATGCTCGATCGGCTCCACGCGGGCGAGGTTGCCGGGCCCGAGGCAGGTGCGACGCGCCAGCACATCGCGGGCTGCGAGACGTGCACAGCCCGCATGGCTGAGCGCGAGGCCGGCTTCAGCGCCATCAGTGGGGTCGATCCACAGGCGATGCTTGCGCGCATCCGCGCGGGCGTCGACTCGCGTGCGCGCCCGTCGCTCCTCGAGCGGATCCGCGCGTGGGGACGAGGCTTCCTCGCTCCCGTCGCGCTCGCTGCCGCGGCGGCGGTCGCCGTCGTCATCGTCACTGGCAACGAGCAGCCCGAAGGGGAGACGCGGGTGAAAGGTGGGCTCGCGCTCCACGTCTTCCGCCTCGCCGGGGATCACGCCGAGGAGGCCCTGAGCGGCGATCGCTTCGCGCCCGGTGATCGCCTCCGGTTCGTCGTGGATCTCCCGGCAGAGGGCCATGTCTCAGTGCTTGGAGCCGAAGCGGGCGGGGCGCTCTACACCGCGTGGCCTCTCGAGCCTGGCATGCAGACCCGCTTCGCGGCGGGGACCGGCATCGAGCTCCCGGGCGCCGTGGCGCTGGACGATCAGCCCGGCCGGGAGACGCTCTACCTCGTCCACTGCCCGGTCAAGGTGGGTCCACTGGCCTGCACCCCCGGCACCCACGGCAAGCCGAGCTGTCCGGAGAGCTGCTCCATGACGGCGTTCATCCTGGACAAGGCGAAATGAGAGCCTGGCTTGCCATCGCCCTGGGCGCCGCCCTGGTCCTGCCGCTGACGGCGCACGCGCTGCCGGACGAGACGTGGGTGCTCGCGATCGGCCACAACGTGGGGGCCCAGGGTGAGGTGGGCCTGCTCTACGCTGAGCAGGACGCGCGCTCGCTCGCCGATGCCCTGCGCGCGCACGGACGCGTCTCGTCGCGCCGCACGACGCTCGTGCTGGGCGAGGATGCGGCCAGCGTGCGCGGGGCCTTGCAGGACGTCAACGCGAAGATCCGCGCCCGTGCCGGCGAGGGCAAGCACACGGCGCTCATCGTCTTCTACTCGGGCCATGCGGACGCGAGCGCGCTCCATCTGGGAGGCACCGAGCTGCCGCTCGAGGAGCTCAAGGCGCTCGTCGAAGGCTCCGCCGCGGGCGTCCGCGTCCTCATCATCGACTCCTGCCGCTCCGGCTCCGTCACGCGGGTCAAGGGCGTACAGGCCGCGGAGAGTTTCCGCATCGACCTGCAGGACAGCATCGCCACCGAAGGGCTCGCGATCATCACCTCGAGCTCCGCCGGAGAGTCGAGCCAGGAGTCGGATCGGATCCAGGGCTCGTTCTTCACCCACCACTTCGTCAATGCGCTGCGAGGCGTGGCCGACAGCGACGATGACGGCAGGGTCACTCTCAGCGAGGCGTACAGCTACTCCTACTCGCAGACGCTGCGCTCGAGCGGGCAGACGGTGGCGCTGCAGCACCCGACCTATTTGTGGGACCTGAAGGGACGCGGAGATCTCGTGCTCTCGACGCCCGCGGCTGCGCAAGGCAGCACGGGACGGCTCCGGCTTGCCGAGCCCGCGATCTACCTCGTCATGGCCGAGCGAGAGGGGGGGGCTGTCGTCGCCGAGGTGTCTCCGCAGGGGACCCGGCGCGAGCTTGCACTCCACGCCGGGGACTACTTCGTCCAGCAGCGCAGCCCCTCCGAGTTCCGTGAGTATCAGGTCCGCGTCGCCGCTGGCGCGGTTGCCGATCTCTCGACGCTCCCCTTCCAGACCGTGCGTTACGACCGGCTCGTGCGGCGGCGTGGCGGCCCCGCCGAGCACGTGCACAGCTTCACGCTGCTGGCGGCCGGGCGTGGGCCGATGCTTCAGGGCCAGAGTGCGACGCCACAGCTTCTGCTCGGCTGGGGCATGGACTTCGAGTGGGGCTCGTTCAGCCTGCGCCTGCGAGGCATGAGCGCCGGCGCGACCAGCGCGGATGGGCTGCTTCCGCGCCGTCACTCTGAGCTCGGCCTTGGGTTCGCGCTCCAGCGTTTCGTCGATCTGCGGCACCTGAGCCTCGCCTTCGGCCTGTACGCGGAGGGCGTGGGCCACCAGCAGCGCTTCGACACGCAGCGGCCCGTCACCGACCGCCGGGCCTGGGGAGCGGGCTTTGGTGGCTTGCTCGCGGCGGAGCGGCACCTCGGCACGGGCTTCGCCCTCCGCCTCGAGGGCGGGCCGGTGGCGGGGATCTTCAAGCGCGCGGTCATCGACAGGGGGGCGGAGGCCGGCACGGAGCTCGCAACGCCGCTCACCTGGTGGGCCGCGGGAGGGCTCGTATGGCGCCAGTGAATGGGGCCGTGGTTCGTCTCTCGACTCTGGCCGAGGCACTCCTCTGGGGCGCGGTGAAGGGCGGCCGCCGCCTCGCGCCGGTCTGCCTGGCGGTGGGCGCGCTCGCCTGCGGAGACACGCTCGTCGACTCCGGCTACTCGGGCACGCCTCTGTTCACGCTGCAGGGCGTCGTCGGCAGGCCCGGAGACGACTCCTCGGACCCAGGGGCCCTGGTCACGACCGCGATGTTCTGGAGCCCCAAGGGGCTCACGGCCCGCAGCTACGACGAGCTCGTCGAGCAGCTGGGGACAGCGAGCGCGGCTCCGATTCCGCGGCCGTATGTCATGAACCTGTTCGACGAGCCGGGCCCCCAGCACCTCTACACGACGCCGTCCGGTGCGCGCTACGCCCTCGGCCGCGTGGTGGCCTACCTCGACACGAATCACAACGGACGGCGCGATCCCTCCGAGCAGATTCTCGGCGCTTCTCAAGGCTTCGCCGTGCTCTACGCGCCCCAGGCGCTCGCCGCTGAAGACTCCCCGACTGGCAGACCGCTGGCGGCTGGCTGGCAGTCCTTCATGCTCCCGCTCCAGTGCCCCGGCTCCACTTCCGGACCCGGGCCTGCGCCGGTGGCGGACGGTGACTGCGGTGTACCGCTCGGCGGCCCCTGCGACACGGATGCCGACTGCAACGGCGGTGTATGCCTCGCCGAGCTCCTCATTCCCCTGCCCCACCGGATGTGCGCCATCTCCGAACCGCCTCCCAACGGTTGCCGCCAGCGCGGGTCGGTGCTCATCCACTGGGGGCCTGGCCGGGACTTCTGGATCCAGGGCTGCGAATCCTCATCCGACTGCACGCGCGGCTACCCGTACCAGTGCGACGCGCGGCTCCTGGCATGCTTTCCGAGCGCCGAGGTGCAGGTGAATCTCAACGAGCCCTCCCTGCGGCCCTTCTGCGTCTCGGGGCCCCCACCTCCGTAAGAGACGCTCGGGGAAGAAGACAAAATTCACGGCCTTTGCCCGCCAGAAACGCTCACGGGTCTGAAGGGTACACACCGGGTTGGACGCCTCTGGAATTCACCGGAGAAGCGAGACCCGGCCTTCACGACAGGAGTCGTCATGGCTGCTGCAGCATTCCCCAGTCTCCTCGCGCGGTTTGGATGTGCCGTGATCATCCTCACCGCGGCTCTCGCCCCGGTCGCGCACGCCGAAGATCCCGACGCGGCCCTCAAGAAGATCGGCGCGTCCATGAGAAGAGCCATCAAGGGCACCTTCAGCGGGGGGGCGGCCAGTCCCCTGCCGGACGCGGCGGTCATCGAGTACTTCTTCCCCAAGAGCATCGAGTTCGCCTTGGGAGAGAACTGCACGAAGCCCGCGGAGGAGGGCACGTCGAAGGGCGTGGCCGTCTACCACGCCGGCCCCCATCCCAAGAACCCCAACGTCGTCATGGTCACGTACGCGCTCATGTTCAAGCGCGACTGCGGCCACGCGGGCCACCAGGGCGCTCTCGGGGTTGCCTACCACAAGGGTGACATCGAGTTCTTCCACTACACCCTGAAGAAGGACTCCACCTGCTCCCAGGGCTGGCGGCTGCATGCCATCAAGACCGTGGCCCACGGCGGTGAGTTCGGGCGGCGTGAGATCAACGAGAAGATCGTCAACTCCTGCGAGCCCCCGGACCACCTCGTCTCATCCCTGGGGAAGCACGCGCTGTATCTGTCCTGGCTGGACTGCACGAAGCGGACCCCGGCGGAGGTCTGCCTCAAGGGCTTCGAGGCGGACTTCACGCTGTATGACGTGGGCAGCTCGGCGGAGACGGGGCCGGATCTGAGCGCGTACTTCGGGAGCACCGACACGCTCTGGAACAACGACGGCCACTTCTGCGGCGGCGTGAACGTGGACAATCGGAAGACGGATTGCATCTCGTTCGATGCCGACAAGATCGTCAACCCGGGGAACTACCTGAAGGATATCGAGCTCCCGGATCCGGACCTCGGCGGCTCGGGCAAGTGCCCGTATGGCTCGAACGAGGAAGCGGGCCTCTGCTACAAGAAGTGCGACGACGGCTACAAGGGGTTCGCCACGATGTGCATCCCTGGCTGCCCCAGCGGCTACCGCGACGACGGCCTGTACTGCGCCAAGCCAAAGGCCTACGGGCGGGGAGCCGGTTATCCGGTGCACGTCCTCGAGTTCAACGACAAGGGGATGTACAAGCGCTGCGAGGCGGACCACGGCAGCGGCAACTGCGAGAAGTCGGGCCTCATCGTGTACCCGAAGTGCAAGGAGGGCTACAAGGCGTTCGGGTGCTGCGTGTGCACTCCGGAGTGCCCCGCGGGGATGACGGACATCGGCGTGTCCTGCCAGAAGAAGACCTATGACCGCGGCGCGGGTGTCCTCCCGTAACGAGTGCGTGGCGCAGGGGCCCCGATAGCTCCTGCGCCGCCCTCTCCTGGCTGTCGAAACGCCGCAGCACTCGAGGACTCACCTCATGAAACTGGTACTGATTGCAGCGCTTGTCCTGGCCGCGGCGCAGGACAAGGATGAAGTGGCCATGCCCGTGGAGGCGGCGACCCAGGCCGAGCAGAGCCCGGCCCAGGGACAGGAGCCGCCCGCTGGCGAGCAGCAGCCACCGGAGACACGCTCCCTGCCGCAGCGCGAAGCGTCGCCACAGGGTGGAGCTCCCCAAGCCGTGGCGGGCCAGCAGGCGACGGCCGAGGTGGAGAGCGCGCTCAAGCAGGAGATCAAGGCTGCCCGGGAGGAGGCCTCCGCCGCCCAGGAGCAGTTCGCCCAGCTCAAGAGCGGGAAGCTGCTCAGCCTGGGCTTCACCGGAGGGCTTGCGCTCGCCCTGCAGACCCCCAGCCTCATCACCAACAGCCAGGCCAAACATACGGGAGTCAAGACCACCATGATGCCGTATGTGATGCTGCTGCCGGCCTACTGGGGCGCCTCGGAGGCCAACCGATACTTCTGTGCCTCGTCCTGGAGCACCGGGGACGAGGACTCCGCCACCGAGGCCGCCCTGGCCATCACGCGGCGGCACGCCGAGCGCCAGTACCGGGCCGCCCTGAATGCCCTGAAGGCCGGGCTGCCGGAGGAGGAGCTCCTCAAGCTGTTATTCGGAGGCAATCCGAAGGTGGGCGAGTGGCTGCTCCCGCAGATCAAGGCGCACCTGGACGAGACAGCGCCCGACTTCGAGGAGCAGAGCCAATACGCCATCACGACGCTCGCGAACGCCTTCTGGGCTCCGACGCTCCGGGGTGACTGCGCCTTCAAGAAGCTCGGCGTCTGGTTCGGCCTGCCCTCCTCGTACTCCGCGAAGGCGCTGCTCTCCACGGACACCGCGGCTGCTACCCGCGAGTTCACGCCGCTGGCCGCCTTCGGGGTGGGGTTCGCCCCGAACGCGTACTTCTCGCTCCTCGCCGGGTTCTCCGTAGGCACGTTCAAGACGATCTCCACGGAGAGCGCCCCGGGCGAGTCGGACCTGTCCTGGAGTGGGACCCTCGCAGCAGGTGGGAACCTGGACCTGGTCGGCGTCCTGTTCAAGTAGGCCCCACGGAGGAGGCGGTGCGGCCTGTCCACAGACCGGGCGCACCCCTCGGACGGCCCCCTCAGCGGCGCTCCTCGGCCCCTAAGCTCCTGCGCCCGCTGTCGCGCGGAGCCTACTCCTTCAGCTTGTGCAGGGCCTGCCGCAGCTCGGGCAGCACCTTGAAGAGGTCGGCCACCAGGCCGTAGTCCGCCACCTGGAAGATGGGGGCCTCCGGATCCTTGTTGATGGCGACGATCGTCTTCGAGCTCTTCATGCCGGCCAGGTGCTGGATGGCGCCGCTGATGCCCGCCGCGATGTAGAGCTGCGGGGCCACCACCTTGCCCGTCTGCCCCACCTGCAAGTCATTGGGCACCCAGCCCGCGTCGCACACCGCGCGGGAGGCGCCCACCGCGGCGCCCAGCTCGTCGGCCAGGGCCTCGATCTCCTTGAAGTCGCCCTTGGTGCCGCGGCCGCCGGAGACCACCACGCGCGCCTCGGTCAGCTCGGGGCGGGCGCTCTTCACTTCCTTGAAGTCCACGAACTTCGTCTTGGACGGCTCGAGCTTCGGCGTGAAGGACTTCACCTCGGCGGCGGCCTGGCCGCCCTGGGCCGCGGGGAACTCGGTGGCGCGCACGGTGAACGCCTTCACCGGCGTGGTGAGCTTCACCTCGGCGAAGACGTTGCCCGCCCACATGGGCCGGCTGAAGGTGACTTCCGCGCCGCTGCCATTGAAGGCCATCACGTCCGTGGCCATGGCGGCCTTCAGGCGCGCGGCCACGCGGGGCATCAGGTCCTTGCCCATGGCGGTGGACGCCATACCCACGTAGTCGGCCTTCAGCTCCTGCGCCAGGCCGGCGATGACGGGCGTGTAGACCTCGGCCAGGTAGTGCTCGAGCTCCGGCGCGCCGGCGGTGTGCACCGCCTTGACGCCCAGGCCCTTGAGCTCCTCGGACACCTTGGAGGGCTCCTTGGAGAGCAACACCACGTGAACCTCCGCACCCGCCTTCTCCGCCAGGGTGCGGCCCGCGGAGACGGCGTTGAGGGTGGCCTTGCGCAGGTTCCCGTCCGGCTGCTGCTCGGCGACGATGAGAACGATCGGCATTTGAGACTCCAGTCTCTCGAAGCGGTTGAAGGGGCGGGCCTAGACGACCTTGGCCTCGTTGCGCAGCTTGTCCACCAGCGCCGCCACGTCCGGCACCTTGATGCCGGCCTTGCGAGGCGGCGGCGAGGACATCTTCAGCACCTGGATCTTCGGGGTGACGTCCACGGCCAGCTTCTCCGGCGTCAGCTCCTCGATGGGCTTGCTCTTGGCCTTCATGATGCCGGGCAGGCTCGCGTAGCGCGGCAGGTTCAGGCGCAGATCCGTAGTGACGACGGCCGGCAGCGAGCACTCCAGCGTGGCCAGCCCGTTGTCCACCTCGCGCACCACGCGCACCGTCTTGTTGTCGGCGCCCACCACCAGCGCCGGCGCCTTGTTCTTCTCCTGCTCGCTCTCCAGCGACTCCACCTTGGAGGCGAACGTGGCCTGGCTCCAGCCCAGGAACTCGGCCAGGTACTGGCCCACCTGGTTCTGGTCATCGTCGATGGACTGCTTGCCCAGGACGACCATGTCCGGCTTCTCCTTCTCGGCCACCTTCTGGAGCAGCCCGGCGATGCCCAGCTGGTCCAGCGGCCCAGTGTGGTTCACCCACACGGCGCGGTGGGCGCCCATGGCCAGGGCGTGCCGGAGCTGCTCCTGCACCTCCTTGCCGCCGATGGACACCACCACCACCTCGCCGCCGTGCTTGGCGACCAGGCGGAGCCCTTCCTCCACGGCGATCTCGTCAAAGGGGTTGATCTTGTACTTCAGCCCCTCCTGAACGATGCCCGAGCCGTCCGGCTTCACCTTGATCTTGGACTCGGGGTCTTCCACGCGCTTGGCGGTGACGAGGATCTTCACGGCAGTCCCTCTCCTTGGACGCGCGGGAAGTTGACGCACCGCGCGAGCGGGCTGGAGTAATAGGCATCCGCCTCCCGCTCGGGCAACGGGAATCCGACGGATGCCGAAGATTTACTTTTCTACTTGAACAGTTCCCGCGCGATGACGATGCGCTGGACCTGGCTGGTGCCCTCGTAGACCTGGATGAGCTTGGCGTCGCGCATCAGCTTCTCCACGGGGTACTCCTTGATGTAGCCGTAGCCGCCGTAGATCTGCACGGCGTCCGTCGTCACCTTCATGGCCATATCGGCGGCGAAGCACTTGGCGTAGCTGGAGACCAGGGTGTTCTTCTGGCCCGAGTCCAAGAGCCACGCGCTCTGGTGGGTGAGGAGGCGCGCGGCCTGGAGGTTCATGGCCATGTCCGCGAGCATGAACTGGATGCCCTGGTGCTCGCGGATGGGCTTGCCGAACGTCTGCCGCTGGGAGCTGTACTCCAGGCTGTGCTCCAGGGCGGCGCGGGCGATGCCCACGGCGAAGGCGGCGGTGGTGGGGCGGCTGTTGTCCAGCGTCTCCATGGCGATGCGCCAGCCCTCGCCCTCCTCGCCGATGCGGTTGGCCACCGGCACGCGCACGTCCTCGAAGGTGAGAGAGACGGTGTTGCTGGCGCGCTGCCCCATCTTGTTCTCGTGCTTGCCCACGGTGAGCCCCGCAGGCTTGCCCTCGACGACGAAGCAGGCGATGCCCTTGTGGCGCTTGCTCTTGTCGAGCGTGGCGAACACGGTGAACTGATCCGCGTACCCGCCGTTGGTGATGAAGCACTTGGAGCCGTTGAGGACGTAGTGGTCCCCGTCCCGCCGGGCGGTGGTGCTCATGCCCGCCACGTCCGAGCCGGCGGAGGGCTCGGTGAGACAGAAGGAGGCCAGCCTGGGCCGCTCGGTGAAGGGCGTGAGCAGCCGCTTCTTCTGCTCCTCGGTGCCGCCCAGGATGATGGGGAGGTTGGCCAGATCATTGGCGAACAGCGAGGTGGCCACGCCCGCGCAGCCCCAGGCCAGCTCCTCGCAGACGATGACCTGCTCCAGGTGGGACAGGCCCAGGCCGCCAAACTCGGCGGGGATGGCCTGGTTCATCAACCCCAGCTCGTAGCCCGTGGTGATGAGGTCCTTGGGAAAGTCCGCCGTCTCATCATAGTGGGCGGCCTTGGGGCGGATGACCTCGCGGGCGTACTTGCGCGCGGTCTCCTGGAGCGCGCGTTGAGAGTCCGTGAGCTGGAAGTCCATGCGTTCCTCGGGGAGTGACAGGGGCGGGGCAGTGTTTTAACGCACAGCGTCAGGGCCGGGAAGCCCCTACTTCTTGGGGACCTTCTCCCAGTCGGCCAGGAACTTCTTGATGCCGATGTCGGTGAGCGGGTGCTGGGCGAGCTGGGTGATGACGCTGTAGGGCAGCGTGGCCACGTCCGCGCCCATGCGGGCGGCCTGGAGCACGTGGATGGGGTTGCGCACGCTGGCCACCAGCACCTGGGTGGTGAAGTCGTAGTTGCCGTAGATCTCGATGATGTTGGCGATGAGGTCCATGCCCTCTTCGGAGATGTCGTCCAGGCGGCCGACGAACGGGGAGACGTAGGTGGCGCCGGCCTTGGCGCACAGCAGGGCCTGGTTGGCGGAGAACACGAGGGTGACGTTGGTGCGGATGCCCTCGGAGGTGAGCGCCTTGACGGCCTTCATGCCCTCCACGCCCATGGGGACCTTCACCACGACGTTGTCGTGGATCTTGGCGAGGGTGCGGCCCTCCTTGATGAGGTCCGGGGCCTCCAGGGAGACGCACTCGGCGCTCACGGGGCCGTCGACGATGGAGCAGATCTCGCGGATGGTCTCCTCGAGGCCTCGGCCGACCTTGGCCAGCAGGGAGGGGTTGGTGGTGACTCCGTCCACGCAGCCCATGTCGTACGCCTTGCGGATCTCGCCAACGTCCGCGGTGTCGATGAAGAACTTCATCTCATCCCCTTTGTGGGAAAACCTGCGCGAGCAGGGTGAACGTGTTCCAGCCCGAGGGCCGGGCGTGCGAGCGCGTAACCGATGGGCCGCATTGCGTCAAGGGTAGCGGCCCCCGGCGGCCCAAGGGTACAAGGACGGCGAATATGGCCCGCGCCCGCCGCTCTCCCGCCAACAAGCCCCGCCTCCGAGCCCTTCCCGGGAGGGAGGCGGCTGCCGCCAGCGTACCGCTCCCGACCGAGGACGCCGAGGCCACGCTCGCCTACGCGCGGGGGGTGCTCGGGGCCGAGGCCCGGGCCATCGTGGGGGTCCAGCTGGGCGAGTCGTTCCTGAGGGCGCTCGGGCTGCTGCGCGAGTGCCAGGGGCAGGCGGTGGTGACGGGGATGGGCAAGGCGGGGCTGATTGGCCAAAAGCTGTCGGCCACGCTGGCGTCGACGGGCATCCGCTCGGTCTTCCTCCACCCCGCCGAGGCCGTGCATGGCGACCTGGGGCGCGTGGGCCGCGGGGACGTCATCCTGGCGCTGTCCAACAGCGGCTCCACCGAGGAGCTGCTGCGGCTGCTGCCCTCGTTCCGGCGGCTGGGCACGCCGGTCATTGCCATCACCGGTGGGCTGGAGAGTCCGCTGGCGCGGGGCGCGGACGTGGTGCTGGACATCGGCCGCATCGAGGAGGCGTGCCCCATGGGCCTGGTGCCCACCGCCTCCACGGCTGCACTGCACGCGGTGGGTGATGCGCTGGCGATGACGCTGCTGCGCTCGAGGACGTTTGGCACGGAGGAGTACGCGCTGCTGCACCCGGGCGGGAAGCTGGGCCGCTCTGTGCAGCGCGTGTTCGAGGTGATGCGCACCGGCCCGGCGAACCCGGTGGTGCGCGACACCGCGAAGCTGTCCGAGGCCGTGGCCGTGATGACGAGGACCCCGGGCCGGCCGGGCGCCACCAATGTGGTGGATCGGCAGGGGCGGCTGGTGGGCATCTTCACGGACGGAGACCTGCGCCGGCTGGTGGAGCAGGGCCGCACGGACTTCACGATCCCGGTGCGCGAGGTGATGGGCCGCAGGCCCCGGTGCGTGAGCCCGGAGACGCTGGTGCTCACGGCGGCGGCACAGATGCGCGAGATCAAAGTGGATCAGCTGCCCGTGGTGGACGCGGAGGGCCGCGCCGTAGGTCTGCTGGACGTGCAGGACCTGCTGGCCGCGCGATTCCTGTGACTCGCACTCTCTGAGAAGGTGTTGAGCCGAGGTACTTAGACCAGCTGGCGAAGCCTCCGGCGGTGCACGGCACGAACCTGTCTGACAACCAGACAGCTTGCGGAACGCTTCGCCCGGCAGGCGCCTGGCCAAACCTGTCCGACAACCAGACAGCTTGCGGAACGCCGCGCCCGGCAGGCGCCTGGCACAAACCTGTCCGACAACCAGACCGTCGAATTAGCGGCCCGTGGCAGGGGTGGGGGAATGGCACGCGAATCCCCTGCAGTGGGGAGCAGAGGGGTGGTGCGCCTAGCAGAAGAGCAGAGTGG
>Ga0255338_1000486_pt1 | contig 124698 bp, 117 predicted proteins | sample MeOH1_35cm_T4_19_FD_203715 | JGI IMG/M metagenome (GOLD analysis project Ga0255338, IMG submission 203715) | Sandy soil microbial communities from University of British Columbia, Vancouver, Canada - MeOH1_35cm_T4_195 | ecosystem: Engineered > Artificial ecosystem > Sand microcosm >... | reverse complement strand
CTTGAACTTTATTGAGATCAAATGTTTTGATTTCTGAATCCACTTTTTTCACCAGTCCTTCCTTGAACTAGAATTGAGTCTAGTTCAAGATCTAAAAACTGGTTACACAAATTTTAGGACACTCCCTAATCATCTTCATAGGGGTGATTGATTTGAAATGTCGCCCAGTCATAGAGTCTTTGTCCTTTTGAACCCATGCCGGCGCTAAGTCCGTTCCAATCTTTTTCTCCAATTTTTGACGGAGCTTTTGACATTGGCAACTGGGACAAGCCAATGGAAATATACTGATTGGAGGCCACCGCCAAAACATAGGGCTGTCTTTTTTCTTCAAGCCAGAATCTCACATGGGTGTCCCTGCCGTAGACCTCATCGCCTAATACCCAAGTAGGCTTGGCACCCAAATCAAACGCCCGAGCGAGCATTTGTTCTGCGAGCTCTGGTTTTGTTTTAAACTCAATATCCTCTGGGATATAAGCTTCTTGGCGACGTTCAAAGCACGTGCCCTTTATCTGTCTTCCAGTTTAAGAAAACACCGATCTGGCAGTTTTCAATTTTACCCACACAGCCGCAGTACTGCCTTTGAACGCCGGCGGATTTAGTTCCCTTCTTTACAAAACCCGTCTCGTCAATACTCAAATATCCTGAAACTCCGAAGTTAAATAAAACTTCCTGAATATGTTCATCGCGAAGTGCCTCCTGGTCCCAGGTTGCTCGTCCCAACAGGTGTTGAAAGGCCGTCGGTGTGTCGTGTCCAGTTGCTTCTGCTAATTGCCATGAGTTTTTACGCTCGACTTTTGAAAGAAGTCCACGAACGTAATCGGCGGCGACAGCCCGGGCTTCAGTTCTTGGAAAATGAAATCCTAAACTGACGGCAAACTGGGAAAAATCATTCTCAAGACGTCCTAAAACTCGATTGAATTCTGCTTGGCCCATAAATCCCCCTTCTTGAAAGAAGAATTTTACCAAATTCGATGAATTATTTATTATGTATAATTACAACTGTAGTACTAGGGATATCTTACTATCAGGCCGCTTCGAAGCTATTGACAATCCGTAGTGCCATCATCGTAATTCACGCATGTTTGGCAGCTTCTCTTATCTCCATGAAAGGAGGTACCTGCTTTTGGAAAATCTTGAGATCTCAAGCCGACCTTCATACAAGCTTGCAGGATCTCGTTATTTCTTTCGCCATTAAGGCCTACAGTGCCCGTGCCAACAACGCTATAACTTGCTCCGTAGTGGGGCGGAGACTGCGCGGGGTATGATGGGATTCTGCACCACCAGTCAGGGTGACCCACAGTAGCTTCCCAACAACTCAAATCACAGGACCAGTTCCCGGTACATACCTTATAAGAACTTACGGCGACTTTTTCTTTCACGGTTTTAACACTGTCCCAATAAATATCCGCCGAACTCATGACAGAGTCCCATTTTTCATTTCGGCAAATTTGAGTGCACTCACCTTCAGCTTCTGATTTAAGAGTTGCACGGACAACGCCAGGACTGCCCTGCAAACTTACTCTGAAAGAGTCTTCAAAACTTTTTTTAACTGGGCCGCATACTGTGCCACCGGAAGGCGCTGGCCAACATTCCCGGTCTACAATGCAAGTACATTGATAAGGTACTTCCAAATATGAAGCTGCTAAAGATGGCTGTCGTATGGAAAGACTACAAAAGATTGCTAGAACTAAAAACTTCACATGATTCTCCTACTTCTAAAGGCGACTCAGTGACAACATGACTATAAAATTTTCCCTGAGTCTGGTTTGCTAACTATTTAAGGTTGTACGGGCTAGGAGTTCGTTAGTTACATTGAATCGTTCCGAGTGTGGTATCACTGCAGAAATATCTATCTCCAGGATGAACGGTACGCCCGTCAAAATCACTAGGGATGATTCCGAGAGTGTTCGTGCGTTTGCTCGAGCATGCTTTGCGGAGATTTTGTCGGGCCTCGAATTCATTGGCGCCATATCCATAGACTATTTCATTTTCACGCGGCTCCTCCTGTATTCTGCAGTATCCGGCGACCCAATTTTGTTGACCATCTGGCCAAAGGGAGGAGTTTGGGGGTGCGTAAGTGAAAGTCGCGCTTCCTCCGCTATTGTAACAGGCCGTAACAAAGTCGCTTCTGGCGCTTTTAGAATCCTCGAAATTTCGCATCACACTTTCGATGACACAAAGGCGGTATGCACAGGTTGATTGACAGGTCGTCGCGTAAGTCGACGAGATGGACAAGGACATTGATAAAAAAATTAAAACGATTGATTTCATGGAATCTCCTTATGGTTATGAAAAACATGCGGAGCCCATAGTGGCAAATGTTTGCGCCAGAATATGTTCACACGCTGTGAACAGTTGACAGCCTCTGTGAACGATGTAAGAAGGTCGGCATGAAAGACTCTGTTTCGCAGATGCTGGCTGGCGAATTAGAACGGCGCCGACAGTACAACAAAAACTATTCACTGCGCGCCTTTGCCCGGGACCTTAAAATCAGTCCCGCATTTTTGTCATACCTTATCAAGGGTGAGCGCAGCCTGAATCCTGATACTGCAGCTGTTTTGGCAAAAAAGATGAAGTGGAACTCCCATGATAGTCGCCTGTTCGTAAGCCTTTGCCGTTATCAAAGCTCTCAGAGCGAACCAGGGCGTTCGCTGATCAAACAAGACCTTGAGGGCATCAAAAAAAACTATACGAAATTCGAAACCCTCAAGACTGATAAGTTCAATATCATCGCGGACTGGTATCACTTGGCGATTCTCGAGCTCATCGAAGTCGAAGGCTTTTCTTCCAATCCCACTTGGATGGCACAGAAGTTAGGGATCTCTGTCGCAGACGCCGCAAGGGCTCTGGATCGCTTGATCCGGCTTAAGATGGTAGCGATTCTTCCCGACGGATCCCTGCAGAAGCTCAAGAACAATGGAGTGCTCGACACTCCTTCCGGAGCTCTTCGAAAATTTCATCAACAGCATTTAAAAAACGCTTACCGCGCCATTGACCAAGTGGCTTACGAGAAACGTCATACTTCAGGAACCACGGTCGCCATTGACCCAAAAAATCTTGATGAAGCTAAAATCCTCATCAAAGAGTTCCGCGCGAAACTCTCGGCCCTTCTCTCTGAAGGCGATAAGACCCAAGTTTACCATTTAGCAATTCAACTTTTTCCTTTAACCACGGAAGGTCCCAATGCCTAAATATATGATTTTATTTTTACTGGCGACGTTATCCCTGTACAGCTATGCCGGCGGTGGACAGGATGTCGGTAGCGGAGGCGACACGGTAGAGTGCGTACCTTCCTCTGCAAGCTCCTATTCGGGACTTTATAACTTAGATTACTTGACGAATTTGATTGCGAGCTCGGAGTTTTCTCAAGATTTTGCAAAAACCGTTCTGCCCCAGGGTGATCCTTTGATGCAGATAGAAAGAGTCATTCAGGCGACTGTGCAAGTTTACCCAACTTTTTCAGAAGCACTGCAAGTTTACCGAGACAGCTTATTTAAAAACTCTCTGACTGCTTCCTACACCTGGAAAACGGCACCATATGGTTTATTGGAAATTGACGACGAAAATCTTCGAATGAACTTGCCTGACAACTGCATTCAGAATGGCCATACGAAGCCTTTTTTACAAACCGTGATTCGTACACAAATGCCTCATCAGGTGCAATTTACATACTACCCTGCTATTTTTGACAAACTCGATGCTACACAAAAGAGTTTCTTAATCTTTCATGAATGGCTTTGGGGGCTCACTCAAGATCCTGAAGTAGTCCGCAATGCCAATGCTGTTTTGCACTCGGAACAGTGGGATGAAACTCATGCTGACGAGAAACTGGCACTTTTGTATCTCGCGGGACTCGACTTTCAAGTCCTAGGACAGACCGTCGGCGAAGTTGAAATTCATATTAAAGATAAAAATCTGATGACCTGTCAGGGAAAAGGATATTGCTTACCGAAGACCCCCTCCGACGTATATCAAGTGAATCAGAATTCTGACACAAACCTGATTATTTTAAGTTTTGAAAACCATGTCAAAGATAAAGACGCCTACTACATGCTTGCGACAACTATTCAGAGGGCTGCCACGGCCACATTCCGGAAGATCGCTAGCAATGGAGCAAAAACCTCCACACTGGTAAAACGGTATCCTAGGAAGCGGCTTTACCATTGCGTGATTTTAGTAGAGAAAGGCGCCGCCGCGCCAGTTCCTGACTTCAGCGGCGCCGACCCCATTCCCAAAGATTCAGAAATTTGTCCCAATGAGACACAGTTTGTAGTGGATATCGGTGGATAGAAGGTAATGAATTTAGCAAAGAATACATGAAAGTACGTGTATCACGTTCCAGGTTGAGGAATTGCATAGTTCCAAGCTTGGGCGCACTCTAAACTAATGCCTCTAATACTTAAAACGAATAGGTTTACTCTGGCTTCTTGATCCCGCCTCTGGCGCCAGCCCCTGCCTCCGGAAGGCCGGAGAAGCCTCGGGGGTCCTCCTATTGGCCAAGCTTAGAGGGCATGTGCACCACGTACACATTGAGTGCATCAGGTGCACATGGGCCTCAACAAGGGGCGTAGGTCATGTCACCGCCACCAAGAAGGCTTCAGCAGTCCCGGCGTTCAGGCCGTCGGGGCGGTGAGCGAAGTAGCGCTGATAAAGATCTTGGGCTGAAACGAAGTCCGCCGTTTTGAATCCCGCGTCTTTTGCCATGGCCACGATTTCTGGCGGTGAAAAAAGACTCAGGAATGGCGTGCCCGACTCCCCGGCTTTTTTCATCACAAATTCCATGATGGCCCTCTCCGGGGGAGGAAGAAGATCCAAGGCCAGCATGAAGGTCATCGCGAAGGTCGAACCGGGGGCCAGCTTCGCGATCTGCGCCAGCGTGGCTAGGTTTGCTTCTTTCGTGAGGTACATGGAAACCCCCGTCGACGCGATCATGGCGGGTATTTTCTGATTAAAGCCGGCAGCGATCAACTGCTCCCACCAGGACTCTCCAGCCTCAAAGTCCACGGGTACGAAATGCAAGCCCTCCGCGGGCGCCAAGCCTAGCTCCCTCAGCCGTTTTTGTTTCCACGCCTGGGCCCCCGGCTGATCCACCTCAAAAATGTGCAAGCGCGACGCAAGTTCCGGGCGGCGCTGGGCAAAGGTGTCTAAGCCCGCACCCAGAATCACATACTGGGTCACACCCGCCTTGATCTGCTCTTGCAAGAGGTCTTCAATAAAACGGGCGCGCCCCACGATGGAGGCCCGCATGCTTTTAGAAAAATCCGGATGCATGTCCTGACGGCGGCGCCACTCGCTTTCGTTGACGAGTTTCTCCCCGATCTCGTCTGTAAAGACGTGCGGTGGGGGGTCTATCTGGACATGCAAAGCCCGCCATAAGGCGACGCGGACGGCGGTGGGATCTGGTGCTAGGATTTGTTTGGTGGATGTCATATGGTCCCCATTTTATTTTGCCCCCTTGGGAGGGGAAACTTCTTTAATGCTCTTGGGTCCAAATCTGGCCCTAAGACTTTGAACCCGCCAAGGCTTGCTTATTTTTAGACGGAAGTCCAAGAACTGTTTGATTTACATTCGACCAGGTGGTTAAACCCACCCAGCGAGTCCCTTATGAGCATAGGGCTCTCTCACCATGAAAAATTAAACATCATTGGAGGAAAATAATGAATATCTTGCTATGGACTCTTCAAATCGTGCTCGCTGCCCACACACTGATCGGCGCCGTTTGGAAGATCTCAACCACGGCCCAACAAACAATGCCCACGCTCTCTGTGATTCCGCACCAGGTGTGGATCGCAATGAGCCTTGTTGAGGTTCTCTGCGCCATTGGTTTAATTTTACCTCTCCTCAGGAGAAAAGCTCCGGGAACCTCCGTCATCCTTGCTTGTATTTTTCTGACAATTGAAATGGTCTCTTTCTCGGCAATTCATTTTTGGTCAGGAACTCAAGACATGAGCCCCGTGATTTATTGGCTTGTGGTCGCGGGGATTTCTTGTTTTATTGTGTTTGGCCGGATTTGTCTGCGCCCCTTCCCAATAAAACAGGGATCGTTTTGAAAGGCCCCACGGATATGGAAAAAACACCCTATGAACGGATCGGCGGCGAGGCCGGAGTCCGGCGCCTGACCCAACGCTTTTACGAAATCATGGACAGCCTGCCGGAGGCCAAAGGCGTGCGCCAGATGCACCCCGCGACCCTGAAGGGCTCCGAAGAAAAGCTCTTTATGTATCTGTCCGGCTGGCTCGGAGGCCCCCAACTCTTCATGGAAAGATTCGGACACCCCCGCTTGCGGGCCCGCCATCTGCCCTTTGCCATTGGGAAGTCCGAGCGCGACCAGTGGATGCTTTGCATGGTGCAGGCCTTCGAAGACGTCGGCATCGAAGAGCCCCTTCGCTCGGAACTTCTCTACTCCCTTTTGAACCTGGCCGATCACATGCGCAACCAGCCCGAGGAGTGAGGGCGCCTTAAGGAGTCTCTTTCACCACCTCGCAAAGAGGGCGGCGCTCACGGGTTCCGCCCGTTTGGACCGAGGTCAGAACCGTGCAGGTGTCATATCCGAGGGAACGCAGCTTCTGCTCCGCCGTGCGATAAAGATCCACTCCGACCTGAGGCGAGCGGCTGAGAACCCAGGCGTATTTCAAGCGGGGCTCCCCCACCAGGGCGTAGGAGTAGTCCGGGGCCAAATCCAGAATCCAGTACTTTCCACCCAAGGCAAAAACCCAGTCGATCAGCTTCACAAAGGTCACTTTCAGTTTGGCGTTGGAGGCGGGGTCTTCCACCCGCGCCCGGCCTTCCGCCACGGACCGCGTCCCCTTGGCCGTATCGCAAGAATTCAGAACCCGGATCAGTTCATTTTCCGCCCAGGAGTATTCCGCCGTGGAATTCCCCACGCACTGCTTTTGAAAGGATTGGGGAATACTGGCAACCTCGTACCACTTCCCCAAATACTTTTGCAGATCCACATGGGCCACCGTGGGGATGTCGGCCTTCGCCGGGACAGAACCTCCAGAGAGCCCCCCGAGCAAAATCAAAGAAAAAATATATTTCATCGCTTCCTCCAGAACTTCGGTTGTTTCCCTAAAATAGCCCTCTTTTTTATTGATGGAAAATCGCAAAAGAGGGACTTTTTCCGGGAGCAAAACCCTGTGCCCTGGCAAAGAAGTTTCTGATAAACGCCCTTAGCGGCGGAAATCCATATAACTGCGTTTTTCTTCCGGGATAAAGTGACAGCGCCCTGTCAGGGGCTTTTTCAGCAACTCGGGTTTTCCAAAAAGCGCGCTGTAGGAATTGACCTCCTTCAGGGACACGGTGGCTTTTCCATCTGGAGAGATCGTGATGGACTCCCCGCCTTCAAATTTAAACACCATGGGACCCTTGCCAGGAGTGCCGGTTCCGCCGGTCCAGGCAAATCCATCCGGGGTCCAAACGTTAAAATGGCTGTAATTCCGGGGCGCCCAAATCGACACGGAGGCTTCGTACGGGGTATAAGCAAAAATAGGAATGTGACAGGTATAAACCGGCGCTTTAAAGAAACCGGATTCGTCTGGTGCCGGGGCCTCCTCCGAAGGCAGGTTCCCGGACTCTTCGTCAGTACCGGACTCCACAGGGGGAGGTTGGGAGCTTGAGTCCTCGTCACCGCCGCCAAGAAGACCCAGCATACATTGGGCAATCTCCGCGGGGGAGCGTGCACTTAAATTGCATCTCATGATTTCGTTGGCTCTTTCTTCTGAAATCGCGTGAGCCAAGCTCGTAAACGCCAAAATCAGGGCGCACAAAAAGACATTCAATACGTGGGATTGTCGCATTCATCCTCCAAAAAAAATTTTATGAGGAGCATGAATTAGCACAAGTCCCGCAAAATTAAATATTATTTATATCTCCCTGTAATATCTCTAAGGAGCTATTTGTAGCGGATGCGGACCTCCGCATTTTCCGGAAGATCCACGGAATCAGCCAAAGTCACGACTTTCCCGCTGAGGGAATAAAGCGAGCTGGCCACAGGGGCGCCGTTCACAGTGATCTCCAGAATCTGACTCACCGAGGCCCCTTGCAGGGTGAAGCGGCGGCTGGCTTTCGCGACGGACACATTGATCAAGTTCGAAAAATGAGAGGACCAGTCCTGGGCACAAATATTATAGGTCCTTCCCAGCGTCTGGGAGGCCATCGCCATGTACTCACTGCCGGTATTATCCTGGCAAGGGCTTTGATCTTTTCCGAGCCCGATAAAAGCCGAGACACTGACATCCTGCAAGGGCCAATGCTGTTGCGTTTCCAGGCTGCTGAAGAAATCCCTGGCAAGCATGCTGGGAGCATCATCCGTGACAAACACAATCACTTTTTTTGAGTCCGAGCGCAGAAACCCGGTGGGGACCTGACTCTGCAAAGTCTCTAACAGGACCCGCGGGCCATCCGTTGAACTGATGTATCTTTGCACCTGAAGGTGGGTGTTGGGATCAAAATTCGCGGGCAGAGTCACACCCGCATTGGACATCTGGGCTGTGGCCGACACCAGGAGCAGGCGGAAGTTGGTGCTGGTGTTTAAGCTGGTTAAAAAAGCGCTGAAGTTGTTTCGCACCCGTTCCGCTTCTTCCGTCATGGAACCGGAGTTGTCGATGACCCAAATCATATCCAGGGGCGCGGCTTCTTTACTGTAAGTCACCTTAAAGCTTTCAATGGAACCGCTTCCGCTATCGGCCGCAGGTGTGGGCGTGGCCACGGGCAGGGAAGGATCGTTTCCCGGGTCCCCGCCTTGGGAGTCCAGGGTGGCGCCCCCCTCCGTCTTAAAGCCGACCTTTTGCGCGCAGTTTTGAAAAAGCGGGACCAGCAAAAAGAAGAGGAGCAAAACTTCCTGTTTTCTCATATTCCCCCCGGAATAAACAGAAAACAGTGCAAGTTTCAGCCCAATTGAATTCCCACGGAATTCCAAGCCCTTAAAGAAGCCAGGCATGTTGAAGTTTTTGAAAACGCTCAAATCCTGGACAGATTTTTATCCGGGAATTTCCCCTTTTTTGAAAACGACCTGCAATTGAATCACGCTGTCATTGTAACGGGTGTCCAGTTCATCGGCGCAGCGAATGGTTTCGAAAACTCCTTCCAACTGGGATTTGATCAGGCCGAAGTAACGAAAGGAAATACGCCGGAGGATCATTTTCTGCAAAACCTCTTCCAGACCCGCGGTGCGGGCGAAGTCCCGGTCCCATTCATCCATTCGCTGGTAGAGCTCTTTGAGCCGGGCCCCGTCCTCCGGCGGAAAACGCACATCGGGGTTGGCCGCCTCATAGCCGCTCTGAACTTTTAAAAGGATCTTTGCCTCCGTCAGAGCCTGCAAAGCCTCCGGCAATTCCACTGCTTTAAAAAATCGGGACAGCTCCGCCAGAGTCAGGGGCCGGCGCGCCAAAGTGACGAACAAAAAAAGATGATAGTGCCGAGATCCCGCCGCAAGGATCTCGATTTGGCGCAGATTCAAGAAGTGTTGCTTCGTCGTCTCTGAAGGGGTCTCCGAATTCTGGCGGGGGCCTGGGCTTTTCTCCCCGAGGACCTGGCCCCCGAACAGGTAGGCGGACTGCGGAAAGAGCTCCGCGCAGTAGCTTCGAATCAGGGCCTCCCCTTCCGTCGCCCCCACCAGACTGGCAATCTGGTGAACGGTCTCGGGCTGGGGGCGGGCCTTCCCCTGCTCCACCCTCATGTAGAAAGCGTAATTGATTTGCAGCCCCCGGGCCTGCCAATGCTGCCAGGCCTCCTTGGCGGAGCGGGGAAAATGCGTCTTTCGGATTTTTTGCAATTGCAAGGAAAAGGCACCCATCAGTCTCCTATCGGTAGATTCTCTACAAATTAAAGCCTGGCCCCCCCTGTCCTACTTTGATACACCCGCCGCATTGCAAACAATGAAAGGGAACTCTTTATGAAAAAAATGATACTTTTACTGTCTTTGATCGCCAGCTCCGCTTTTGCCGGCAACGGTGTTGAGCGCCACGAAATCGATTTCAGCAACGCGGGCCTCATGCACCGAGATGTGCAAGCCCGTCTTTCGGACCTTCTCCACCAACGCTGCCAACCTGCTCTGAGAGCCGCTCGCTCCGCCCAAGTCGGTCCTGTGATGATTTCACAAGAGGTCGTAGATCAAGGCGTGATTGATTACACCTACACCGCCCAAGTCACTTTCGGAGAGCCTGCGCAAAACCGCGGAGCCGCTGAAATCACCCTCAAACGTTTTGCCTCTGACAACCCCACTGTGGACAACATCCAGTTGATCCGCATGGAGTCCAACGGCGCCTGCCGCTAAAATTAAAAAGCAGGGAGGGTTCCGACACCCTCCCTGCTTTCTTTTACCCTAATTGCGCTCTGCCGGTGGCAGGGACTTCAAATAATTATAAAGAGCTTTCAGTTCCACTTCGTTCATGGCCGCCATCGCCGGCCAAGGCATATACTGGGGGTTCAGGGTCTTCCCCTGAGGCGTCACCCCACTTTGCGCGATCTTTTTAAAATCATCAAAACTCCAGTGCGCGAGATTCCCCCGTGGCGTGAGGTTGGCGGCGGCTGGCCAGCTCGGAGGCACTCCGGGAATGGGACCCCCGCCATAGTTGGCGTGATGGCAGCCGGCGCAGCTGGCCGCAAGGTATTTGCCGAATTCGGGACTCTCGCTGGGAGTCACCCGTGCCGGAGGAGGGCTCTTAAGATCAATGCGCTCCCCGGAGAACAGCAAAGGCATGCTTCCAGCGTCATAGAAAATCTTTGCCACCGGACCAACGCTCACAGGCGTGCGCTCACGATCCACCGGCGGAACGGACTTCAAATAGGCAATGAGTTTTCCCAAATCCTCATCGCTCAGGGCAAAGAACTCTTCTGAGGGCATGAACTTCAGGTACTTCTTATTCGGCCCGCGCCCGTAGCGGATGCTTCGCACCCAGTCTTCATCCGCATAGGTACCACCAATACCGCCACGGCCTTTGGTGAGATTGCTTCCGGCATAAGTGCCAATGGGAGGTTCCTGGACAAAGACCTTTCCCCCTAAATCCTGACCATGGCAATCAAAGCAGCCCTTCATCTTGGCGATGCGCTCGCCCTCGGCGATCCACGCGGGGCTTGGAGTCCCGTCCAATTTCAGCTGCGGGTCCTCAAGAACCAGGGAATCGGTCTTGGAGTAGTGAGATTGTGCTTTCAGAAAACGGGCGCCCCCGCCGATCACAAGCAGGACCACCAGGGCCCCGCCCCATTTTAGGATGCGTTTCAACATGATTTCTCCTTAAAGCTTGGCCTTCCGAAGCTTGAACTCCGGTGTTAATTGAACTTAGTATTTACTAATATAAGCTAGTGAATACTAATTTGTATTTGCTTGTCAATGCCTGTTCCGCTATGATCCTGTTTATGGGTGAAAACAAGACCAAAAAGCCCCAGGTCCGTCTCAGCGCCGCCGAACGCCGCCAGATGATTATTCAAATAGCGGGGACGCTTTTTGCAAAAAAGGGGTTTCACGGGGTGACCACCCGGGAGATCGCCACGGCGTGCGGAGTCAGCGAGCCCGTTTTGTACCAGCATTTCAATACCAAGGAAGAGATCTATAACGGGCTAAATTCCCTGTGTAAAGACTCCACCACCCTCACAAAACGCCTCTTGCGGCAAAGGTCTGCTCAAACAGAGACTCTGTGTTTTTTTGTGTACCTGACAGTGTCCATGATCGCCTTGGGTAAAACACCCGGGGATTCCACCGCCTCAGAAGACACAAAAAATATTGTGCGGCTGACGGGTTATAGTTTTCTTGAAGACGGCCACTTTTTAAAAAGTGTTTTAAAAAGCTGTATCGGCAGCCTTTTTGAGGATTGGCAAAACCTCTATCGCGCGGCCCTAAAAAGCGGGGATTTGAATGTGCGGTCGGCGGACGACAAGGCCCTTTGGGCCGCCTACGAACTGATGGTGGGAAGCGCTCTTTTTCATCTCACCGGCCCACGGGTTTTGCCGGATCTGCACGGAGATGAGGACGAGTACCTTCAACAAGTCAGTCTTTTTGTTTTAAGAGGCCTTGGCCTGAAAGAAAGCGCCCTGAAAACACACTTTAAACCCAAGGCCTGGGTTAAGGACGTTCAGAGCTTTCTGAAGAGCGGAATTTAGCGACCGCAAGGATCCTTGCTTGGACGGCCTCAAGGTGTGATAAAGGGAGCTATGACACCCCTTAAAGTATTGTTGTTTTTTTCCTGCCTGATGTTCTCTCTGCCCTTCTGTCGGGCCTTTGCCTCCGCCTCGCGCCCGAAAACCAAGATCACCGTGGTGACTCATCCCATTCCTCTGATGGTGGAGAGCGAAACGGAGGGGCGTTTTATTGACTTCACCCGCGGGCTCTTGGCTGATGAAGACATCGTCGTCGATATTGTGGTTCTGCCGACCAACCGTGCCCTGGATTTTTTCAGACAAAAAAAAGCCCTGATATTCTTTCCAGGGAATGAAGCTTACGACCTCGGGGACCACCTGCAAACCCTGCCCTTTTACTCCAAAAAAGACTTTGCGTTTCACCGGAGCGAGAACAAAGTTTCAAGCCTCCAAGACTTAAAGGATAAAATCCTGGGACTGACCCTCGGCTACCCCTACGATAATAAGATCCTTCGCCGCCCGGGCCTTGCCTTTGAGGTGGCGCCATCGGATGAGGCGAATTTCTTTAAACTGGCCAGCCACCGCATTGATGCTTTTTTGGTGGAGGAAGTCACGGGCCTGAAAGCCCTGAGAAGCACGAAATTAAAAGGCATCACTTATAATAAAAAGACCCCTCTTTCGACCCTTCAAGTGTACTTCGCCCTGCAAAATTCCCCGAGCGGGCAAAAATGGCAACACATCCTGAATCATAAAATCAAAGCCCAAAAAGCGCGCCTGGACACCCTCAACGACCCCGAACCCCTCTTCCCCAAGTGACCCCCCCCCGGGGGATGGGGCCAAACGCGGCCCCGGTGACCAACAATTTTTGTCACCTCCGGGTTTAAAATACAATAAAGCCGCAAAAACCCGGGTCTGCTTCTTGCTCCTTTGCCTGGGATGAGTCTTGCCAAAGACCGTTTTAATATAAGGATGTAGGGAACTTCATGAAAACAGTCAGCTTCAGCGTTTTGTTATTGATGGTTTCTAATTTAGCACTGGCTCAGGATCCGGGGGCAACGGGCTCGCCTTATTCTTTCGGCGGATCCTGCGGCTCCCAAGGGGTCTGGACGCAAAATGCCCTGGCCGCCACCCAGAACCTCCGTAAAATCACGCTGCAGTTGCGCGACGATGCCAATTGTAAAAACCTTGGCGTTGCCACGCAAACCGCCTTGGATGAGCTGCAAGGCCAACTCAAAAACGTGTCCGACAGCCCCCAGCGCTCCACCCGCCTGTCGCAAATTCCCGCGGAAATCGAAGCCCTGCGCACCTTCGCGACCAGCAACCCGGAAATGAAGACCCGGGTCATGAAGATGATGATGAGCCGGTCCATCGAAGGAGCCACCCTCTCGGCCCAGGTCGGAGCCAGCGACGCCAGCAACCCGGCCATTTCCATGGCGAACGGCCTTGAAGACTTCGGAAGCCGCATCCAGCGCAGCACCACCACGGGCATCAATATCTTAAATAAAGTCATCGACACCCTTCCGCAACTGGATCAGTGCCTCGTCGATGGCGGCAAGCAATCTCTTGGCAACTTCATCGCCTCCACCATCCAAGTGGCCACGGCCTTTGCCGGTTCGGGACAGGATTCCACCGGAAGCCAGATGGCCAAGCTGGTTTCTAAAATCTCCAATGTGATCCGGGAAAAAAGATTCTCCAAGGTTTTGAGAAAACTCAACCAGCAGGAGTTCCTGGCCTCGATGTCCTGCCTCCTCGAAGTGACCAGTGAGTCCTATTGCCAGGCCCGTGATGCCATGGGGCTTTTTAAAGCCGGCATGAGCGACCTGAACTGGCGCCAGGAAAAGGGCAAAACCGTCGAAGCGCAAAATCCCTTTCTCGGCTACTACGTTTTAAACACTCATATTCCCAACATCACCAAGTGGATGCAGAAGGTCCAGATTGGTGTGGATCCCAAACTGCCCACGGATGCGGATTTTCAAAATAAAATCCAGCAGGAAGTGGTGGATTTCTATAAGAGTTTTAAAACCCTTTTGGGGCATTACAACGCCGCCTTATTGACCATCAAACAGCTTCCAACCGTGGAAGCCAAGCAAAATGCCGTGATCACTCTGGTGAAGACCATTTCCGATTCCATGATCGGGAATGTCATGTCCAACCAGACCAACTTCTTCACTATGAATAAAACAGCTTTGAAAATCCCGTTCTTTCTAATCGGTCTGGATGAAGTGCCCAGCCAGGTGGCTGGTAAGGCCACGGGACTCATGCCCATTTCATCTGACGCCTGGTTGCAGGCCAATTACCAGAACTACAATCTCTTGCCGCAGTTCAAGGACCCTGAGGCTCTCGCCGAGACCGTGGGACGCAATATGCAGGTCATCGCCCGTGAAGCCAATGCGTCCGTGATCAAATACTTCAGCAACTGGTACATTGTCGATAAGCAGGCCTTGGTGGACGAAGCTCTGACTGATGTGAACTACACCGTCAAAGACAGTTTAAAAGTGGTTCATGACTATTTGAGCGTGGTCAAAACGCGCATGGAAACCTCCAGCGACGCCTCGGTCGTCTCCACGCTCATGGATACGCAAAACCGCATCGCGATCGTCTTATCCAAATTTACGGAAGTGGAAAAAACCGGGAAAATGTTCGCGATGAAAGGTGATGCCGCCAATCTCACAGAGGATGACATCAGCGCCGCCGCCAACGCGGCCAAGGATCTGATCAACACCGCGTTTGAACAGTTCAACGTCATGCAATCCCGCTCCGGATTCCTGGCCAACCGCCTGGTGAACTTCGTGTACCTGGATTACATCCAGCTTTTAAAAAGCGGCAATACCTTCAATGAGAAACAAAGAGAGATCTTCATTCAAGCCGGGATGGCCGCCCTGGACCGCATGCTGCAGATGTATAACGGCAACCCCGCCAACATCCAGGCCGATCTCAATATGGCGTTAAAGATCAACAAAGGGAATATTGAGGCTCTGGAAGCCCTTCTGAAAGACAACGTGATCCAGCAGATTGCGGAATTGAAAATGGTCGAGGAAGGTCGCAATACCAGCCGCTTCAGCACGATGATCGACTCCGGCCGCCGCCTGATGAAAGACATGTTCCGCGATAAGTACCGCCGTAGGAATGTTTGGAATTTCGCTCCGGGCCCCGGGGACACGTTATCGACCTTGGGCTATTACTTCTCCCATTCCGACCGCTATCCGCTGAGTGGAGGCATCAACAACTCCCCTGAGAGCGAATTCCAGGAGTCCGCTTACCTGCATGCGCAGATGTGCGTGCAGTCCCTGGCTTTTGTCGACCAATCCGCCCTCGCGCCCCTGTGCAAAAACACCGTCCTGAAATCCCCTTTCAAAGACGTCCAGGGCTATGACATGTCCTACAAAGAGCGCCTCAAGAGCCACCTTAATGACACCGGCGTCAGCCCGCAAATGCGAAACTCTTTGAATCACTCTGAGCGCATCTGCGCCTTCCGGGACTTCAACCGGAAGAACATGGTGCTCTTCATGTCCGTGAATAAAAAGTAAAACGCGCGGGCGCGGCCTTTAGGTCCGCCTCGTGCTGCCCAGAAGCCGCCCCTTATTGCCCGCGTGAGCCGTCAATGGCTTATGGAGGGTGATCCGGCGGCCTGCGCTTTGACCGGCATTGTAGGCGTCCGCATCGATGGATTGGGATTTTCCCGAAAGGGTGCGAAGGCGCGGGTAGATGGTGGCAAGGTAATTATTCAAGCCCCTGTCCTTTTGGAAATTCACCAAAGCCCGGCCAATCAGGTTTTCGCCCCTCGAGGTCTCAGCACTCCCACTGTCTTTTTCCACTGCCGCCAGCTTTTCGGCAAAACCGGAGAGGACCCCTAAGCGGTAGGATTTTTTCATGACCCGGGGAAACTTCTTCCCGTTTTTTTTCTCCGCCTCTTGCACCAGGAACTGGGACTCCCGCTCAAGAAAATGATACACGTACTCCGCCATGACGGCGTTTTCCCGGGACCCGATGAGTTCAATCACCCGGTGGTGCTGGCAGCTTTCCACATCCCAGGCTTGCCCGATGACCGCTTCCACAAAAAAATGCCCGACGATAATCCCGATGATTTTTCTTTCATAGGTCTCAAGGCGTTTTGAGCCGCGGGTGATGATCACATGCACATACTCCGAGACTTGATGGGAGGAGGACTTTTCAAGATTGTGTTTGGCATAAATCTCCCGCACGCGGTTCATCGCCAGCAAAGCCTCGTGCTCATTGCTGGAAGCCGCAAGAGCCAGAAGCTTCTGCACTTTTTCAAAAAGCTTCTCGGCGGCTTCATCCCGCTTCTCTTCGCGCCAGTCCAGAGTGTGCTTCTGCAGATTTGCCGAGGCCTTGGAAAAGGCCGCCGGCACACCCAGGCGCCGACAAGCACGCTGAAAGGCTTCCCCGTGGGGCGCCGAGGGCGGGAGGGTGGGATCTTTGGGCCCTTCCTCCACGTATTGATGGGCCATTTCATGTTTGAGAATGCCCAAGACCTGAAACCAGGAATGGGATTTTAAAAGCCGGCGGGAAAGACGGATGGCTCTGGTTTGCGGGACCCACTCCCCCCAATGCGAATTCGAATCAAAAAGCTCAATGGCCGCCGGGGGCATCGTGATCCGCCGCGATTGCAGGATATAGCGATATTCTTTGTAAAGTTCCTGCAGGGTGAGGCGCTCCCACTCTTGCACGGGATCAAAGGAGGGGTCAAAAAAAGATTCCATCATGCCGGGCACTCTAACAGCGGGAGGGTCCGGGGTCAAAGGCGAAGCTTCAATGCAGATGGGTCGGGTCGGTAATATGAGGGCGTTTCATGTCCTCTTCGGCCTTCACTTTTCCGATATGATGTCCGAGCATCTCCCCTTCCTTGGGAGCCACGCCTTTTAAAACTTCGTTCTGGGGCTCGTGACGCAGAGTCGTGCCGCGGGTCTGATCCTTAAAGGCCGTTTTTTCCAAGTGCTTATCCGCCCAGCGGGGCATTAAAAACTCCATCAGGGCCGTCATCTTCGCCCCCGCTCCGACATACACGTCCCGGCGCGGTCGCTCGGCACACTCAATAATGGCTTTGGCCGCGTAGTCCGGATGCAGGGCGGGATCCGGAAGAGAAGGCTCTCCGTTTTTCAGGCGGTTGACGGCATGATCCGGAAAGGGCGTATCGATGGCTGTGGGCCGGATCAGACTGACGGCGATCGGAATATAATTATGCTCCAATTCCATTCGCAGAGCATCGGTGAATGCTTTGACCGCGTGTTTGGAGGCCGAATACATGCCTTGCAGAGGATAAGAGCGCGCGGACACCTCGCTCCCTACATTGATCAGCACGCCTCCGCGGTTCCGCATGGCATTGACGGCAACCCGGCTTCCATGGCGGACACTCCAGAAATTCGTTTCAAACAAAGCCCGCTCCTCTTCCTCTGTCGTCTCCAGGAGAGAGCCATAGAGGGAGCCGCCGGCGTTGTTCACCCAAGTGTCGATTTCGCCGAAGGCCTCAAGGGCGCGGTCACAAAGGTTCTTCAGATCCTCATACTTTGTGACGTCCGCCCGGACCGGCAGAACTTTGCCACCGCGGGCGTTGAGCTTGTCGGCAATGTTTTGCAAGTCGCCCTCGTTGCGGGAGGAAATCACCACCCGCGCTCCCAGGGTCGCGGCCATTTCCGCCGTGGCAAGACCAATGCCGCTGGAGGCCCCAGTAATGACCATCACTTGACGGGTCATGGGTTTGAATTTTTCACCGAGTTTCGCCATAGCTCCCCTCCTTGCTCTTTCTTGATGATAACGAGGCTCCTACTCCAGCGGAGCCGGGCAAATTGCAGTTTTTTGACAAAAAGGAGGGGGATCAGGATTTTTCGCAAAGACCTTCATCCGCGGTCTTCGCTTTTTATGGAAAGATTCTTCACTTGTCTTAATCATTTTTCGTTGTTTACTTGGTGACACATTTTTTAATGGAGAACTTCATGAAAGCTTTGTTTAAAAGAACCGCCGCCCTTGTGTTGACCCTTTCCTCCGTGGCCTTAGCCACCGAGTTGGTGACCACCGAAGTGATCAACCGCAAAATCGCGGAAATCACCTCCCCTTACAACGATCAGAATACAAAACTGCAGATTCAAGTGACGGACTTAAAAATGGACGACCAGCGCGTGCGGGATTTCGGCCTTGCGGCGCAACTGATCCAGCGGGGCAACGCCAACAACCTTGAACTGAATATTCCAACCCTGTCCTACCATTATGGGGACGGCACCCAACCCGTCATCAACGCCAACGTCGCCCTGAAACTGGATCTCATCAAAGCTCTCGGCCGTGACATGTTGAACTTCTATGCCAATGATTTTCAAAAGGTCATTGCCGACATGACTGAGGAATACGCCAAGAACTACGGCAAAGCCGCCACCCTCACAGCCCAGCTTGTGGATCTGCAAAAAGACAATAAAGGCAATATGAAGTCCGCCCGCATTCTTATTCACGCGGAATTGGACCTGGCAAAGCTGCCGCCCGAAATGAAGCCCGAAGATTTGGAGGTGAAGTCCCTTGATGCGCAATTGGATCTCCGCGAAGGGGGACTGAACCTCCGCCTTTCTATTTTCCCTAACACACGCTATAAAGGATTTGCCGAGGGGCAACCGGGCCTGAAGGAACTCTTGGCGGACTTTGTCAGCGAGGACTCCGAAACCTCGGCGCAGCTCTCGGACTTTATTAAGCTGATTCATTTTCTGTCCGACGCCATCGTGAATACACCCCCACCCACCCCCTAAGACGTGCCATTTTGAGATCCCGCCTGAACCAAAGTAGGATTCGTTTCAAAATGCTTCCAGAAGTCCCTCCGGGATCTGTAAAATGTAAACAGAAACACATCCCTGGGGAAAGAGGCTCTGGCCATGGCCAATCAAGATCACCGGTCCACTTCACGACGTGTCGTGGGCCCGCTTTTGGGCGGTTTAATTTTAATCCTGATCATCGGGTTTCAAAACTGCAACGGCTTTAAGGTCACGGATTCGACGCTCTTGGCGTCGAGCCAGGCGGGAGGCCCACTGGGGACCGGGGCCGACCCCGGGGGCTCGTCCTCGCCCCCTCCGGCCTCCAACCAAGAGCCGGGCAACAGTTCCGGCAGCACCCCAACACCGGCCCCCACGGCGACCCCGCCGCCCACCTCCTCCACTCCCACGGGAGATCGGGATCTTTCCACAGACCGGGCCTTGTTTTTCGGAAAAAGCCGCTGCGCCAACTCCGGCCTGCAGCTCTGCGAAGACTTCGAGAGCGGCGTGGTTTCCAATGCCTGGACCCTCAGCGGGCCGGGCCTCACGGTGGATAGCATGAACGCCGCCCGGGGCATGAAGGCCCTGCACATCGTTCATCCCAGTAGCGGCAAGTCCGCCATTCAGGAAACCAAAACCTTCCCCGCCCCTAACAATACCTACTACGGGCGCATTTTCGTTTATTTTAAAACCCTGCCGAAAAACCCTGAGATGAATTACTCCCACTGGACCCTCATTGCCGCCAACGGACAGTCCGCCACTCCCGGTGAAATCCGTCTTGGCGGGGAGCTTGAACAAGGACGAAACAGTTTTGCGGTGGGGACGGACTCCAGAACCGGGACCGGGGATTGGGGTTTTAATGACTCCGATAAACCCTTTCGTGCGGTGCCGGTGAATGAGTGGATGTGCCTGGAGTGGATGCATAAGGGCGACACCAATGAAACCCGGTTCTGGTGGGATGGGGTTGAACACAAATCCATGTACACTTCCGCAAAAAAACATGGTGGCTACCAGAACAAAGATTTTATCCTGCCCAACTTTGACCGCCTCTGGATCGGGTGGACCTCCTACAGCTCAAGCCCCCAAACCTTTGAGCTTTGGATCGACGAAATCGCCATCGACCCCAAACGCATCGGCTGCGTCCAGTAAAGCGCCCTCCCCGCCATGCCCAAAAAGGGGCGGCTTTGGAATTGCAGAGAAAACTCCCCGGGGCCTCCCCCCTCCAAGGAGGGAGCCCCGCAACCCCCGGGAGTTAGCGCATGATGATTTCACGCCGTAAAAAGTCACTCATCCATTTTTTAAACACCCTCTTTTTGGTCTCCCTCCTGGGGAGCGTCCCAAGGAGCACCCAGGCCGCGGAGGCAAAACCCTTTCAGGACCTCTCGCAAACCCCTCCCACCGCGATGGAAGAGGGCGTCCTTGAGACCTTCGCCTTTTTAGTTAACACCGGGCAATTGGATGGCTTTCTTAAGGGAACCCTGAAGGTTCTGGAGTACACCCCCTTTGTCGGCGGCAAGGTTCGCGCCATCCCTCCTGAAACACGCAAGCTCGGCCTGCATATCGGCGCTGAGGCCGTGCGGATGCTAGTGCAAATGCGGGGGGAGGACGCCGCCTATCCCGAAATCACTTATTTGCCTTGGCAACAGGTCTCGCAGTGGATGGAAAGACGCCTGAAAGCGCAAGAGGAGGCCCGCAGTGCGAGTTTTGCCAATTCGGTTTCGGATCCCCGCTACTATGAAGAACTCCTGAGTCTGGCCGAAGCCCGGGAGTCCCGGGCCCGGGACCTGGAAATTCTAGTCAACGGACCGGCGTCTTTTGCCAAGCGCGAGGAACTCATCCGGCAGGCGCGAAAGAGCATTGACCTTATGGCCTGGGCGATTCTGGACGATGAAACGGGTTTTGGCCTGCGTGATCAGTTGATTGCCAAACACCGGGCCGGAGTGCAGGTGCGGGTGATGGTGGACAACCTGGTCAGCCAACGTCCCGGCTATCGCCAAGCGGTCAGAGACCTGGCCGTTGCGGGCATTGAAGTGGTGCGCTGGCGTGACAAAAAAGTTCCCTTCTTTGGCCAGCACCGCAAAATGATGATTGTGGATGGAACCTATATGGTCGCCGGAGGGTTGAACCCCGGCAATACTTATTCCCATAAAGGCGTGAGCGAAAAGGACAAGTGGCGCGATACGGACATCTATGCCACCGGAGAGATCGTGGATGAGGGCAATCGTCTTTTTGCGGAGCTGTGGAACGCGCAGTCCGCCACCAAACTCCCGCCCCGGGTCTCTTTCATCCGCGGGGGAGACATCGCCATCAGCCTCGTAAACCACAAGCCGGATCCGCGCCGGCAAACGGGATCCACCATTATGCTAAGCCTGTTGAAAGCCATCCGCGGGGCGCAAAAAAGTGTTGATATTGAAAACGCCTATGTGATCTTGTTCCCGGAACTGGAAAGGGAAATCCAAAAGGCCCTCGCCCGAGGCGTCCGTGTCCGAGTGCTGACGAACTCAGACCAAAGCGTGGATGAAGCCATTGTCAGCCAGCCTCTGCTGATTTCCTCCCAGAGACTGGCCCGAATGGGTGCGGACGTTTATCTGCGCCAGGGTTCCACCTTGCATTCCAAGTTTCTGGTGATCGACAATGACCTTGTCGCCATCGGCAGTTACAACCTTCACCCGCGCTCGGAGCGGGTCGAAGGAGAGATGATCTTCTGGATCCGGGACGCAAAAACCGCCCAGGACTTCACCCATATTTTTGAAAAGGATCTGAACCCCTCTATCGCCAAAAAAGCCACCGCCGAAGACATTCATCCGGATCTTGGTTTTACGGTGAAATTCACTCTCCGTTATTTTTATGATTTGTTATAGGGAAACGGGCGGGTCCTCTCAAGGCTCAGGAGAAAAAAGCAAAAGGCCCGGGAGCAGGGCCTTTTGCAAGTGAAAGGGGCTTGGTCTTTGGCTTTTTATTCTTTCACCTCCGCGCTGTCTTTTTTACCGCCTAAGAGCTTTTCAAAGATCCCGCCTTTGCCGGAGTGGATTTCGATCTGGCGGGGCTTGGCCTCTTGCACCTTCGGAAGCCACAGGGTTAAAACCCCTTCTTCGTAGCGGGCTTCCACTTTGCCTGTCTCCACCGTGGCCGGCAGTGTAAAGCTGCGCTTAAAGTAGCCATAGGCTTTTTCGTATCTCTGCACTTTCTGCGATTTATCAAAATCCATTTCGCGCTTCCGTTCGCCGGAGACCGTCAACACATGATCCGCCACCTCAATCTTGATCTCTTCCTTTTTCATCCCCGGCAGATCCACGCTCATCAGATAGTGATCATCGCCTTCAGCGATCTCGCAGGCGGGAGAAAAACCTCTCTCGTCGTAAATAGACGCCACGGCCGCCCCGCCATTGAAATCTTTTAAAAACCCGTCCATCTCATCAAAAAGATCAGAGGCCAGAGTGCGTGAAGTCCAGTAAGGTGTTAACATTCTCATTTTAAACCTCCTTTTTAGGTTCTATTTTTATTTCTTCTTACGCCCTAAATGTGGGGTCCGTTTTTTTCTTGTCAAGCCCGGCCCCCTCCCGGTTTAAGCTCCCAAAGGGGGCGCGTCCCGTCGGCGGTTTCCCTGCGGGAACCTTTGGGATTTCCATTTATTCAACTGCTTGCGGATCTGCTCCACAAGATGATGGGTCACATCTTTGATTCGCGGGCCAGAGGCCACGGCGAAAAACTTTCCCGCGGAAGAATGAATGCGCACCACACCCTTGAACTCCTCATTGTGGCGGGTGAACGTCGCCTGCAAAGTGGCCCCATAGGGCGCCTCCTCATAGAGTTCACTCATCATTTCATCCAAGTAAGAGCGCGTGTATTCGGAAGGGTGAAAGCCCTGGAATTTTACAAAACGTTCTTCAGTTAACATGTAAACCTCCTTGGTTGTGACAAAAAAGAGTCCCCTCCCGCCAACACAACAGCGGAAGAACCATTGGAACTCTTTGGTAATCGACAAAGGAAATAAGCGGACTAAAAAAACTTCTTAGAAAGGGGGTGATGGATCGTCGGAAAAGTTTTGGTGTTTCATAAAACCTCTCTTACTTAAAAGATGGACCTGAAATAAAACAAGTCAAGGTCATGAATCATTTTGAGAACATTTTTTTGAAGATTTTTGTGTTTTAAAGGTGCGATGCGAAACCGAGAGAGGACTCCCCGGCGCCGCGACGGCCCCGGGGCGCAAAAGAAAACTATTTTTTCATCTCGCACTCGCCGTTTTTACAGTCTTTGCAATCATGACCTTCTTTATGTTCCATGCTGCAAGAGGAGTGGTCGTGGCACTTTTTGCCAAAATGACCGCAAGCAGAAAGGCTTAAGCCAAAAGCCAAAACGGAGCACATCATAAAAAATTTCATAAGTTTCTCTCTTTTCTCTCTCGTCTTTGAGATGGTCTGAGGTCGGAGGGTTTGAACCACCGAGTCTTGTTTTCGAAATTATAAGGTGGAAAATTAAAATTTGTGAGCTAATTTATTTATTATGACATTAAAAAACGGGTTGCTTATTTTAGGGATTCTGATGGGTGTGAATTCATGGGTCTCCTTTTCCGCCGGGGCGCCCACCTCCTTGGATTTCTCCTCGACCAAAGTCCAAACCCTGGAATCGGCCCCCGTCACCCTCAAAGAGAAATTCACCGCGGATTTTCTTCTTCTGGATTTTTGGGCAAGCTGGTGCAGCCCTTGCCAAGAGTCTCTCCCCTTTTACCAGGAGTTGCAGAAGAAATTCTCCCCGCAGGGTCTGCAGGTTCTCGCCATCAGTGTGGATGATGAGGCAAAGGACGCCAGCCATTTTATAAAAAAAAACAAACTCTCTTTGAATTTCCTCTGGGATCCGCAAGGGGCTCTGGCCCGCAGCCTTGGGATTCACTCCCTGCCCGCCACTTTGTTACTGGATAAATCCGGAAAAATTCTTTTTCAGGAAAGGGGTTTTTCTGAGGCTTTCAAAACAAAACTGGAAAACCAACTCCAAACTCTTTCAAAAAATAAACCAGCCCCCTCCAAAGGAACTGAAAAGAAGCGCCCTTGAGCTGAGGGGAAAACCTCACGGGGCCTCGTAAGGCTCGGCCTCCGGAGGAAGCGGCGGGGGCTGGGGAACTGAAGAGAGTTCTCCTCGATGGAAACCGCCGCCGCGGGTGGCGCGGGCCATGGCATTAATGGAAAACTTCGGTGTGCGGTCCGCTCTGAAAAGACCATTGGCCTCCTGAAAGGTGTCGGCAAACTGGGTGTAACAAAACCCGGTAAAAAGCTCGATGCGGTGAACCACCTGAAGAAGCTTTTCGTAACTTTTGCGGAACTCATTGCGGCTGGTACTTAAAGAATAGCCCCAAGTCCCGGCCTCACTGCCGGTGTCCACATAGGCAATGCCCCCGAATTCCGTCAGCATCACCGGTTGCTGGCCCAGCGGGAAGCCTTCCAAAGTAATGGACCTGCCGCCCGGACGATAGCGGGTCAGATTTTCCAAAGAGCGGTCCTCTTGCCCGTATTTCTTCACCAGGCGCTCCGGATCGTCGTCGTAATCGTGGATGCCCAGGATGTCCGTCGCCGAACTCTCCCAGCCATCGTTGCCGATGCAAGGACGTGTGGGGTCCAGGGTTTTGGTCAAATGGTACATGGCCTGAACACAGTGTTGATGCGCTTCAATCTCCACCAGGTCCGGCACCCCCCAGGATTCGTTAAAAGGCACCCAGATCACAATACACGGATGCCCAGCATCGCGGTTGATCACCTCAATCCACTCCTTCATCAGCCGCTCCACCGACCCGCGCGTGAAGCGATAGGCGCTCGGCATCTCGCCCCACACCAAAAGCCCCATGCAATCCGCCCAGTAAAGATATTCCGGGTCCTCGATCTTCTGGTGTTTGCGGACCCCGTTAAAGCCCGCCGCTTTCGTGAGTTCAATGTCCTTACGGATCGCCTCCGCCGAAGGAGGTGTCATAAACGTCTCGGGCCAATACCCCTGGTCCAGAACCAGGCGCAAATAATAAGGCCGCCCGTTGAGCAAAAGCCGGTCCTGGTGCACGGCCACGCTGCGAAGGGCTGTGTAGGATTGCACCTGATCCAAGACCGTTCCGCCGGACAGAAGACTGACTTGCAAGTCAATCAGGGTCGGCTTTTCCGGGCTCCACAAAAGTTCATTGCGGTAGTCTTCAATTCCCGGATCTGAGAGAGCGATGCGGCGGTGGACCTCATTGTGAACCACCGCATAGATGTCATTGGCCAGAAGCTGATCCCCGCAGGACAGCCGCACCTGCAATTGCAGATTTTCCGTTGTGGGCCCTTCGATGTAAGCTTCACAACCAATCTCCCAGCGCTCCATCCGGGGCGTGCACTGAAACTTCTCAATGTAGGTCAGAGGCACCTCTTCCGCCCACACCGTTTGCCAGATGCCGGTCGTCCGGGGGTACCAGATGCTATGGGGCTCTCTTTGCCAGTCCTGTTTGCCCCGGGGCTTGGTCAGGTCAAAAGGATCATCATCGACACAAACCACAATCTCCTGGGTGTCGGAGGAATTCACAAGATCCGTAATTTCAAACTTAAATGGCGTGAAGCCTCCTTCATGGCTTCCCAGAAACTTATGATTCACCCAAACCTTGGCGGAATAATCCACGGCCCCGAAATGGAGAATGATGCGGGCGCTGGTTTTTTTGAATTCAAAGACCCGGCGGTACCAGACCCGGGAATGGAAATTCGTGTCTCCGATGCCACTGGCTTTGGTTTCCGGCGCATAGGGGACTTGAATGGTTAAGGGCCACTCGGCGATTTCAAAGGGATGGCGGAACTTTTTTTCGTGGTCAAAACAAAAGTCCCATTGGCCGTTGAGAGAGATCCATTTTTTACGCCTTAGTAATTTTCTAGGATAATTCGTCTCAACTTTTTCATGATTCACTCTCAACATCCCGAACTCCCACTCCTAAAGTAATTTTATGTTAATACCGCACTTTGGATTTACTCAACCTTCAAAATCAAGACTGTATATATACAGAGATGGAAAGGAAGAATGTCATGGAAATTCATTGTGAGACTTCAGATCTGATCGTCTTCTCCCACTTGCGCTGGGATTTTGTTTTTCAACGCCCCCAGCACCTTATGTCTCGATTCGCGGTGTTTCGTAGGGTGTATTTTTTTGAAGAGCCCATCTTTGACAAAACCGAGACGCCCCGTCTTTACCTGCGGGAGTCCAAAGAGGACGTTCAAGTCGTCGTGCCTTACCTTCCTGCCAACACCTCCCTGGATGTGAAAGATATCATTCTGGCCCGATTGATAAACGAACTTCTCGAAGATGAAAATATAGAAAATTATAATTTGTGGTATTACACGCCGATGGCCTTGCCCTTTTCCCGGCACCTGAACCCCCAAGCCGTGCTTTATGATTGCATGGATGATCTCTCAAAATTTAAAAACGCCCCGAAAGACCTGCTGGCGCTGGAAAAAGAACTTCTGACGAAAGCGCATCTGGTGTTCACCGGAGGACATTCTTTGTTTGAAAGCAAACGCCACCTCCACCATAACATCCACCCCTTCCCCAGCAGCATTGATTATAAACATTTCGCACTGGCGCGCCAGAAGACCGAAGACCCTGCGGACCAGAAGAACATCCCCCACCCCCGCCTGGGATTTTTTGGCGTGATTGATGAACGCATGGACCTTAAACTTCTCGCCCAATTGGCCGAGGCCCGCCCGGACTGGAGCATTGTCTTATTAGGTCCGGTGGTGAAAATAGATCCGGCCTCCCTGCCCCGCCATCCCAACATCCACTATCTCGGAAAGAAGGACTACCAACAATTGCCGCACTATCTGGCCGGTTGGGACTGCGCCCTGATGCCCTTTGCTTTAAATGAATCCACGGAGTTCATCAGCCCGACGAAAACCCCTGAGTATCTTGCCGCCGGAAAACCCGTGATTTCCACTTCCATCAAGGACGTGGTGTCTCCCTACGGGCAGCAGAACCTGGTGTCCATCGCCGACACGGCCGAGGACTTTGTCGCCTTTGCCGAAAGAGCCATGAGTCACCCCCGCCGGCACGAATGGCTGCAAAAAGTCGATGCGTTTTTAAGCTCGACCTCCTGGGACCACACCTGGATGAAAATGGCCGAGCTGGAGCGGCGCCTGCGCCGCAGTGGCGACCAGCACTACCGCCATGAAGTCGTCCCCCAGGCCTCTCTTCTTGTCAGGAGTTCCCAATAATGCATTTGTGGGGGGGACTTGAATGCACTTTAAACCGTGTGGGACCGCAGTATTTCTCCCAGTGTGAAAAAAGCGGGCACCACTTCCGCTTGCAGGATCTGGAGATATTCTCGCAGCTCGGCATTAAAAAAATCCGCTATCCCTGCCTGTGGGAGATGGTCTGCCCGGAGGAAGGGCACTTTGATTGGAGTTGGCTTGATGAGCGCCTGGGAGAATTCCAACGCCTCGGTCTGGACCCCATTGCGGGGCTCCTGCATCACGGCAGCGGCCCGCGCTTCACGCATTTATTGGACCCGGCGTTTCCGGCGAAGTTCTCCGAATATGCCCTGGCCTTTGCCAAGCGTTACCCCTGGGTCAAAGATTATATTCCCATCGATGAAATCCTCACCACGGCGCGCTTTAGCGCCCTTTACGGACACTGGTACCCGCACCGCCGCGATGATGTCTCCTTTATCCGGGCTCTCTTTCATCAGGTGAAAGCCTCCATCCTCGCAATGAACGCCATTCGTTCAGTGCAGCCGGACGCCATTTATATTCAGGCCGAAGATGTGGGACGGGCACAAAGCACCGAGACCCTGGCCTATCAAAGAGATTTTGAAAACCAGCGGCGCTGGCTTGGTTTTGATCTTCTTTGCGGGAAAGTGGATGCCGCCCACCCCCTTTACGGCTATCTCCAAGCCTCGGGGCTTACCGACGCGGAAATGGCCTGGCTTCAGGAACACGCCCTGCCTCCGGATATTTTTGGGATAAATCATTACCTTCTGAGCAACCGGTTTTTGGATCACCGGCTGGAGCTTTATCCGCCCCACTGCCACGGCAGAAACTATTTTCATTTCTACGCCGACGTGGGATCCGTGGACACGGACGAGGCCGTTTTTATTCCTCCCAAGGACATTATTCGCGACGTGTGGGAGCGCTACCATCGCCCTTTGGCCGTCACCGAAGTCCATGTGCGCGGGCACCGCGAAGCCCAGATGCGATGGTTGAACCAGGTCTGGAAAGAAGCCCGCGAACTTGAAAACGAGGGCATCGACCTGCGGGCGGTGACGGTTTGGAGCCTCTTAGGAAGTTATGATTGGAACTCCCTTTGTTGTTATAACGAAGGCTTCTACGAACCCGGCGTCTTCGACCTGCGCACGCGGGACGGCTCTCCGAAGACCACGGCCCTCGGCAACATGGTGCGGGATCTGGCCCGCCAGGGAGAATGCACGCATCCGGTGCTGGCGTCCTCGGGATGGTGGGAGCATCGCACCCATCTTTTGTATTCGTTGCGCTCCGAACCCCCTGCCAGACCCTGGGCCCGGCAACGCCCCCTGCTGATTGCCGGTGCTGGAAGTCTGGGACAGGCCTTCGCCAGAATCTGCGAGATGCGGGAGATCTCCTACCGTCTTTTGAAGCGGACGGATCTGGATATTGCCGAGCCAGAGGCCGTGCACCAGGTCCTGAAGGAGATCGACCCTTGGGCGGTCATCAACACCGCCGGATACGTCAAAGTGGACCGGGCGGAACAAGAACCCTCGCGGTGCTTCCGGGAGAACGTGGTGGGCGCCGCCAATCTCGCTCTTTGGTGCGCCGACCATCATATCCCCTTGGTGCAATACTCTTCCGACTTTGTTTTTAACGGACTCAACCCGGGGCATTACCTGGAAAGCGATCCGGTGGAGCCCTTGAATATTTATGGCAAGTCCAAAGCCGAAGGAGAGAGCAAAGTCCTGGAAATCCACCCTGAGGCGCTGGTGATCCGAACCGCCTCTTTTTTTGGTCCCTGGGATGGAGCCAATTTCGCAACGCAGACCCTGCGGCGGCTTTTGCAAAACAAACCCGTTGAGACCGCCAGTGATCTGCACAGTTCCCCGACCTATATTCCGGATCTGGTCAACGCCAGTCTGGATCTGATGATGGATGGTGAAAAAGGGATTATTCACCTGGCCAATGCCAGCAAAGTGTCCTGGACGGAATTTGCGGAACTTCTTCTGCGCCTGAGCAAGAGCCGCGCTGCGGACCGGTCTTTGATTATCGGCAAGTCCTATGAAGAATTAAAATTCCCGGCCCGGCGGCCCTGCAACAGCGCCCTGGCGAGTGAGAAGCTCAAGCTTCTCCCGGACCTGGAGCATGCCATCTTCAGGTATTTTTGTGAAATTGATCCCCCCTTCCACTGAGAAAGGAGCAAACATGAAAAAACACATTGGCATTGCGGGAGCAGGGTTCGCGGGCGCCGTTCTGGCCCGGGAACTGGCGGAAAGTGATCGCTTCCGCATCACCGTTTATGACAGCCGCCCTCATGTGGCCGGCAACTGCTATACCTTTCGTGACCCGGAAACCGGGGTTTTGTTGCACAAATACGGCCCGCATATTTTCAACACCAGCCGCCAGGATGTGTGGGACTACGTTCAGCGCTGGTCCAAATTCGGTCAGTTCATCAACCGGGTCAAGGCGATCACGGCCCGGGGGGTCTTTTCCCTGCCGATGAATCTGCTGACGCTGAACCAGTTTTTTCAAAAACGCCTCTCTCCGACTGAGGCCCGCGAGTTCCTGAAACAGCAGGCGGACACCCGTATTGAAAACCCGCAAAACTTTGAAGAGCAGGCGCTGAAATTTTTGGGCAAAGATCTCTATTACAATTTCTTTTATGGCTATACAAAAAAACAATGGGGGGTGGAGCCGCGGGAACTTCCCGCGTCCATCTTAAACCGTCTGCCCGTGCGTTTTAACTACGACGATAACTACTACAACCACCGCTTCCAGGGCATCCCGCTGGAGGGTTACACCACCATCGTCCAACGCATTCTTGACCACCCCAACATCGAAGTCCGCATCGGTGAGCGCCTGCACCCGGACCGCAAAAAAGAATTTGCCCACGTGTTCTGGAGCGGTCCCATGGACAGCTTTTTTCACTACCAGTTGGGTCGCTTGGGATACCGCACACTGACCTTTGAACGCTTCGAAGCCCTGGGCGATTATCAGGGCAACCCGGTCATTAATTACTGCGAGGAGCAGGTCCCCTACACCCGCATCACGGAACACAAACACTTCGCCCCTTGGGAAGAGCACGAAAAAACCGTGTGCTTCCGTGAATACAGCAGCCTGTGCCAGGAAAATGAAACCCCCTATTACCCCTTGCGCCTGGCGGGGGACAAACAGCTTCTTCAGGGCTATATGGAGTTGGCCGCCGGAGAGTCCAACGTCACCTTTATCGGCCGTTTGGGCACCTACCGGTATTTGGACATGCACGTGGTGATCGGAGAGTCCCTGGATCTGGCAAAAACCTGTTTAAATGCGGAGCCCCCTTCGTGGCCCAAGTTCAGCAACAGCCCGCTTTAGGAGTTTATTTATGAGAATTCTTGTCACCGGCGGCGCCGGCTATATCGGAAGTCATGTGGTCAAAGAACTGCTGCATCAGGGATATCAGGTCCATGTCCTGGACAATCTCAGCAAAGGCCATCGCAAAGCCGTGGACCCCCGGGCAGAGCTCATCCTGGGCGCGACCTCGGATTACGAGCTTTTGAAAAAGATTTTTCAATCCCTGCGCATTGAGGCCGTCATGCACTTTGCCGCCAATATCGAAGTGGGTGAGAGCGTGGCGGACCCCGGCAAGTACTATCTGAACAATTTTGGCAACAGCCTGACTCTTTTAAAGGCCATGCGGGACTGTGAGGTGCCAAAACTGGTCTTCTCCTCGACGGCGGCGGTTTATGGAAACCCGCAACAGATTCCCATCCGGGAAGAGGAGAGCCTGGCCCCCATCAACCCTTACGGGCGCAGCAAAATGATGACGGAAATGGCGATCGAGGATTTTTCCAAGGCCCATGGCCTTGGGTACACGCTTTTGCGATATTTTAACGTCGCCGGGGCCCATCCGGAGGGGCAGATCGGAGAGGACCACCGCCCTGAGTCCCATCTCATCCCCCGCATCCTGGCCACGGCTCTTGATCCCCAGTCCCAGGTGCAGGTGTATGGCAATGATTACCCCACCCCCGACGGCACCTGCATCCGTGACTACGTCCATGTCATGGACCTCGCGCAAGCCCATATTCTCGCTCTTCAGGCCACGGAACCCGGACACGGCGAGGTTTACAATATCGGCAGTCAAAATGGGTTTTCCGTGCTCGAAGTCCTCCGCGCCTGTGAAAAGGTCCTGGGGTTTAAGCTTGCCGTAAACATGGCGGCGCGCAGGCCCGGCGATCCGGCCGTGCTGGTGGCCAGCAGCGAGAAAATCCGCCGCGCTCTGGGGTGGAGGCCCCGCTACCCGGATATGGAAACCATCGTGAAACACGCCTGGCAGTGGCACTCCCGCCATCCGCAGGGATATGCCACCGCCGAGGCGCAGGCCCCGGCTTCACCCCCGCTTTAGTGGCGGGGATGTTTATTCAGTCCTTGAAACGTGGTTTTAAAACGAGGGGGCATCAGATTGGCCACCATATCCCAGGTATTTTTAAGGATCCCTTGTTCCCTGATTTCGGGCTTGAGTCTTTCAAAACTGTCCCCCATCATCTCCGCCTCTTGCTCGGTGAAGACGCTTTTGGCCACGTTAAAAACCGTGGTTTCCTCCTCGAGGATATGGTGTTCCACCGCCTGCTGGAGTTTTCGCGCCTGATCTTTCCAGTCCATGTCGATCTTATCGCGGATTTGCAGCATCCGCAGAAGCCCCTCGACCTCGACATGCTCCTTGTAACCGTGCATGGCCACTTGGCGACTGAGATCCATGGTGCGCATGGAGTTGTAAAACACAGACTCCTCGGCACGGGCATGGGGGATGAGTTCGTCGCGGATTTGATTCAGAAGATTTTCACGGGCCGCATCGGCGTTTTCATCCAAGCCTACAAGTTGCGTTAACAGTATTTTTACCTTCTCATGGTCCTTTTTTAAAGCCTCATAAATCTGCATAAAGTTCCTTTCCCTGAGCCTTGTTATTGTGAAGCTCTCGCTTGCGGGGGCGTCCTCCGCTTTCAGGATATCTGTCCTCCCTCGAGACTTTCTTGAAAAAACGCCGATTTTATCGTAATCTCTTTGTCGACGGAGAATGAATTTATGGAAATTGGGACTTTGATTATTGTCGGCGGCATCGCGGTGGGTTTTTTGAGCATTCTTGTCTATGCCTTGATTGCGATCTTTTTTCCGGAATGGGTCGGGATCACCGGGAAAGTGGCACGCCAAGCTGAGGAAAGCCATAAACAGGGCGCCGAAGAAAAAACCAACGAAAGTTTCCTGCACAAGCTCTAAAATCCCTGACCTAGAGCGCCTAACAAGACGGGTCTAGCCTGCATTTCCCTTGAAATTCGCAAAACCACATAGGAATATTTTCCTGTTTTATTACAAGCCTATTTTTTAAGCCAATTTTTAAGCCAATTTTAAGGAGCAGCTATGGCGAAGAAGCCTTTTCTCAATTTCCAGGTGGATCATATGACCCTTTTGCTTCACCCGGATCTTTACAAAGTTTCTTATCTGGCCTTTAACACGATTTTCGGCGTGGGCCCCGACGACCTTCTCTATGACAAGCGCAAGGAGTGGGTTCCGGGAGAAGGCGAAAAATCCATGACCTATGCCATCTGCCTGGGCGAAGGCGCAAGTGCTGAACCGGAGTTGAATAAAACCATCATTGCCGTGGTGCAACCCACGGAGCCCAAAACCCAATCCTCCCACGTGCGGGAAATGCTGGATGGACATGAGTCCGCCGCCCACTGGCAGCATGTGGCTCTTCGCACCACAGACCTTCTGGCCTTTCACAAGCACGCCGTGGAAAGAGGCGTGCAGTTCATCACCCCCATTCTGAAAGATGAAGAAGAAGATTTGATCCAGGTCTTCAGTGGGGAGTGGTATGTGCCTGGCATGAAATCCAGCGGGATGTTCTTTGAATTTCTGCAACGAAATCCCAGTGAAGAGCACGTAAAAATCGCCCAGAGCCTGAACCGGGAGTCCTGGTTCCGTGACAAGACCTTCCTGGGCCTCTACGGCGAAAAAGAAAAAGAGTACCAGAGTGGGGAAGTCACTCCCTTCCTGCGCTTTGATCTTTTCAATCTCTTGTTGCAGGAATTTAAAAACAAGCAGATCTGGGAAATCACCGCCTCGGACCTTCAGCGCGCCGAGGACATGATGATTGAGCACACCAAAAAAGTGAAAAACGGCCTCCATGTCTGATGACACGGTCCTGGCCATTGACTTTGGCACCAGCAACTCCCTGGCGGGCGCTTTCCACCAGGGACAGCGCCGGGAGGCTTTGGAGTTAGACCCCAAGGCCGCTGATCCCACCTTGATGCGCACTCTGCTTTATTTTCCCCATGCGGACCTTTGTTATTACGGGGCGGAGGCCATTGAGCAGTACATTGAACAGGATATGGAGGGGCGGCTTTTTCGCTCCTTTAAATCCCATCTTCCCAATCAAGCCTATCTTGGCACCCTGATCAGCAACCGCATCCTCACCTTGGAAAGCATGGTGGGTATTTTTCTTCTGGAGTTGAAAAAGCGGGCGGAAAAACATCTGGGCACGTCCATCACCAAAGCCGTCATCGGACGCCCGGCCCGCTATTCCATGGATGATGTGGCCAATGGCTTTGCCCTGCATCGCATGCAGAAGGCGGCGCAGTTTGCCGGCTTCAAGGAAGTTCAATTTGTCCCTGAACCCCTGGCGGCGGCCTTTGATTACCGCCGGCATCTGACCGAGGAGAAACTGGTTCTTATCGGGGATTTCGGGGGCGGAACTTCGGATTTCACTCTGATTCGCCTGGGACCGGAGGCCTTTAAAACCCAGGATGTTTTAGCCATTGACGGATGTCCCCTGGCGGGGGACGCCTTGGACAGCGTTTTTATGAGTCACCGTCTGAATGAGTATTTTGGCGCCAAGGCCCGCTACCGTCTGCCCTTGTCCGACAATGTTCTCACCATGCCGGCGGGAATCAGCCAGCGTTTGAATCATCCCGCCCATATTGTTCATCTTAAGGAAAAGGACACCTACGAATTCATCCGTGAAGTGAAAAAGTGTTCCATCAGCGAGAAGGACAAGGCCGCCATTGAACGCCTCTTTGTCTTGATGGAGGACCAGCAGATCTTTCCGTTTTTTGAACGCATTGAAAACACCAAACGGGAGCTTTCGGAAAAAACGCAGAGTCAATTCCATTTCGACTATCCCGGGCTTGAGATCACGGAAACCTTCACCGGACTCCAGTTCCTGGCCTGGTCCGAGAGCGTGCGGGAAAATATTTTTTCCGGCCTGGAGCGCTGCCTGCACTCCGCTGGCGTGAAGGCCGAAGAAATTGATCTTGTGTGCCTGACGGGAGGAACCGCCAAGGTGGGCTTTATCCGGGATGAGTTTGAAAAACGCTTCGGGCGCCATCGTCTGCAGACCCAATCTCACTTCCACTCGGTTTTATCAGGCCTTGTCGAATCCGCGAAGTTTTGGTCACAAGGGATTTCCCTCTTCTAAAAAACTTTTGTGGACGCAGACAGCCACTCATAGCCCCCTGGGGGGAAATCCCCTATAAGCGAGCCATGCAAAAATATTTTTTTCTTTGTCTTTTTCTTTGGGCTCTTGTGGGCCGTGAGTCTTTGGGAGCGCTCTCGGAGAGGAAAATCTCAGACTCCCTGGTGCGGGATCTTTCGTGCCAAGGCCTAAGCTTGGGAAGCCTCTTGGGGCGAATTCGTCCTGAAGCTTTCTCCAGCCGCTATCACCTTCCCCTTCGCAACTGGCCCTTTCGCAGCGGCGCCTTTCCCTTGGCCGCGTGCTGGGGCATGAGCAGCACGCAGAGGAAGTTTTTCTACCTCTTACGCCATGGAGAAAAAACGGCCCCCGCGCCCCCGCTGCCTCTGGTTCTCGATATGATTCGCGGAGCCCGCCCCGAATTGGCGGATGTGGATCTGCGGGATGAGGGCCCGCGAAAACACATCATGGAGTTTCCACTCCCACACTACCCGGTCGTGTCTCTCGCTGAGGACTCCCTGGCCCAAGGCTTTCAAGACCCCTCCGGGCAAGGCCTCCTCAACCGTCTTCTTGCGGGGGTCACGGAATCCCTCGGGGAGTTCACCGTCCACCGTGATTTCCGCAGCGAAGTGGAGCGCAGCCAAGAGCGGCACTTTTACCGCTTCCGCAATGTGGGTCTTGGCGCCGGTTCAGGGCCCCAATCCCCAAAAAAGAATTTTAAGACCTTGCGACAGCTTCAGACCAATCTAAAACTCCATCGCCTGACCCTGGTGGATCTTCGGTTAAAGAGCACTTTTCAGCATATTGTGATTGCAAAATCTTTTGTGCAAGATGCCCGCGGCAATGTCCGCTTCCGCGTTTATGATTCCAACCAACCGGAACAGGATCAGATTCTTTACTTCCACAAAGCCACGGGGCATTTCTATGGCCCCCAGATCCTGCGATCCAAAGAGGCCCTTGGCGTTTTTATCGTGGATGAAAAAGAGCGCGAGGACTTGGAGGCGTCTTTATTGAGCTACTACCAAAACCTCTGCCAGAATTAAAGGCGGCCGCGCGAGGCATCGGCCTATTTACTGATGGATGGGAATATGCCCTTACGCTCCTTAAAGAGCCTCTTCACCCAGGCCCAGAAACTGTCCTCAGGCCCCTGCTCCCGCTCAAGGATCCTGCGGCCTTGGTGTTGCAGCTTCCGGATGAGAGGTGCCATGGTTTTGCGCGCCTCTGGGGAATTGTTAAAACGAAAGCCGTACGCAGAGCGGTCCTTCCCCTGGGGCTTGCGGTAAACGACTTTTCCGGGCAGCTTAAAACTTCTTCCCTCGTTCTCCCACTCCAGGACGAACTCGTCGTTTTCCTGCCATAAAACGGAGGCCTCAATCAGCGCCCCCCCGCGGGCGATGTTCTTTATCTGGCACTCTTGCCCGCCCACCGCTCGGGCGGGGACCTCAAAATAATATCGCGGGGCTCGCTCCCACCACCGCATGCGCGGATCAAAATACACGCGGCGCACGGAGGGGGCCACGAAGTAGGCCACGGCCAAGGCGTCCACCAGCATCACGCCAGTGACAAACACAAAGTTCACCAGACTTATCTGAGTCCAAAACCCATAGATGTTGGAGAAAAAGATAAAGCTCAGACAGACGACGTAGCACCAGTAACTCCAGCGCTTACAGGCATAAATAAAAATCCCCGCAAGCGGGGGCAAAAGAACATAGGTCAAGAACAGAGGCTTTGGCAGAGCGTAGTACCAGAAGTTCCACGTCTGCAGCGGGTCCCGCTGGGAGCGCAGAGAATTGAAAACAATGTTTCCAAACGGAGCCAGAACATGAAGAAGAGCCAGTAGAACAAGAGGCCAAGGTTTTCGTTTCATAACCTTAAGCCTATTATTTTTGCACTCAGGGGTCTAGAGGCGCCTTATTTCTCGGAACACTCGGCAACAAAAACCAGACCTTCCGCTGCAAAGATCACATCCTGTCTTTTAGTCGAGGGATTGGTGTTTAACTCCAAAACGCCCGCGTCCAAAAAGGCCCCGCCAAAGCTGGCCTGAAGGTCCGACTTAGAGACGATCGCCTGGATCTTGCCGCTTTTTAACCCATTCGATAAAGACTGGTTGGAGAAGTTCGAATTCACATAGGTTCGAACCGTTTCGCCATCCATGCCGGTCAGGATCACGCTGAGTTTCTCTTTGCCGTTGGGCATGTCTTCGATCTTAAGGTCCAGATCCCCGATATCTCCGGTGACACACACCAGGTGGGTGTTTTGCGCAAAGGCGGTCGTGGCTAGAAGCAAGGCCATAGAGGCTACGAAGGCTTTCAACATATTTCTCTCCTCGTCTGGGAATAATGAAATCCCCCGGAGGATACAGGCCTTCTGGTTGAAACAAAAGATGTTAGATTTTATGACAGGGAATCTTTTCAAACCCGCAAGATCACCCCGGCTCATCCCCGCGGGAGGCCACCCAATCAAACATTTCTTTGCGGCCCTTATAGGTGCATTTGCCCTGGCTGCAGGACCGGGTGGCGCATTTGCCCCGGAGGTTTTTCGGGGCGGCGGCCTCTGCCTTGGAGATGCACACCCGCTTAAAGCCGTTCTCTGCCGACTCACTGGCATGGAGGCTGGGGCTGCGGCTCTTGCTTTTGGCCGCTTTCGGGGTTTTTAAGGGCTTGGCGGGCTTTAAAGTCAGGAAAACGGCCGGGGCCTCCTCGGGCTCGGTCGCGGCCAGAGTGCGGGCCGGGGGCGGAGGCGGTGTGGCCTTTTCAACCGGGGTGGGCAGCGGGGGCACAAGAACGCTGGGGTCCGTGCTCACCTCCGCCACCGGGCCTGCGGGGGTCGCGGAGGCCTCCGGAGCCGGCGCCGGCGAGGATTTAGAGGATTTTTTACCCTTGGCTTTGGTCTTTGCCACGGCCGGGGCCTTCACCGGAGCGGGAGAAGGAGACGAAGAGGTTTTCTTTGCAGGGGCCGGCTCATCATCCGAAGAGAACATCCCGGAGGTCATCAGTTCTGCATACTGCTGCAAAACGCCCATCTCCCCCCGGATCTGGCAATCTGTATTGGAGCCCTCGGAGCAGATTTTTTCCACGCACTTGCCGCGCAGATTGGGATGAGCTTCGCTGTTTTTAGCACCGATGCAACGGGTGATCACCGTTTTCCCATCGTCATTGAGACGTTGGGATTTGCAAACTTTTTCCTGATCATCGCCTTCACTAAAACAACTGGCCACCACTTCCGGAGTTCGCGTGCGGTGAGCCGAGGCGCAGGCAAAAAGAGTGAGACTCATCAACAAAATGATAAAGATTTTCAAAAAGCAAAACTCCTGTTGGGAATCAATTCTATTCCACCGGAAGGGCCTGCCCTTGTAAAGCGGGGTTTATAGAGACGTCCTCATTGAATTTGAGGTCTCAGTTTGAGATCAGACGACATGGAGTTTTTAAGATCAGAAACTTTTTGATACAATGCCGCCCCCGGCACGAGTGTCTCATTTTTCATTTGTCCTCTTGGTCACAGGATCATCATAAGAATTCATTGTCCTTCAACAGGCAACTGTGTCAGTTAGAACGAAACTTTTTTCATTGGGGGAGCCATGATTTTTTTTCTTATTTTATTTACTGCCTCCTTTTCCCAGGCCCTGGAGCTGAGGTCTTTGCAGGGGACGGCGCGCACGGAATTCCACTCGCCAAACGGTCTGACGGAGCTTTGTGTGGTCCCGAAGCGCTGGCCCGGCGGTTCTTATCGCGCCAGTGACCAGGCCCGGGAGGCCCAACTCTGCCGGCTTGATTTTTACGGAAACGTCGGGATTTGCCCGAAATATTCTTCCACCAATCCCGGCGTCCTGATGGTGATGCCCGATGGGCGTTATGCCAAGCACGAGATCGACTCCTCGGATTGCAATGTGAATCAGATGAATCTGAAGGTTGTGGCCAAGTTCAAGCAAAGCCTGAGCTGCTCAAGCACGTCCTCCATTTTGGCCTACTATCAGATCTCGCGGATTTTAGGGGACGCGGGGCATGTTCCCGTGGCCGTCATCAGAACCATGGATCTGGATATTCATAAAGGCCTGACAAAAAAAGCCAATCACAACTTCTTCTTCTTTTCCCGCGACCAGATTGCCCGAACCTGGCGGCAATACCGGGAGGTCCACCGCCATCCCGAGCGCTATCCCGGCATTGTGGACCGCAGCCTCTCGCAGATCTACGGGGCCTTAAGTGACAATGTTCAAAATGAGGAGTCCTATGTCGAAGTCAGCGGCAGCGGAGGTTATGCGAGCCGTTATCAAAGATTTATGCAACTGGAGCCCTTCCTCAGGGTCGCAAGCCCCCGCAGCGTCGCTGAGCTGGTGGGATCCACGAAATTCACCAAAGTCGCCCCGATCGTCACGCAAATGAAAGACGTCGCGGACATGGTGGTGCTGGACACCTTGCTGAACCAGCAGGACCGCATCGGCAATATTCACTTCCGTCTTTTCTGGTATGTACTCAACCCCGAAGTTCCCGGGCAAATTGAAAGAATCCCATCCCGTGCCCGCTGGGCCGGAGGCCACGCGCTCATTCCCCCCGAAGAAAGCCGGGCAATGCAAGGGCGGACCGCCGTCCTCGTCAAAGAAATGCTTTTACGCGACAATGATTGCGGGGTGACCAAGAACAATATGATGGCACGGGTGGGGGCCCTTGAAAGAGTCCGCCACATCAGCTATCTCACCTACTCCCAGCTTTTGAATTTTGAGAAATCCCTGTCAAGCCCCCAGGCTCGGGACTATTTTTTAAAGGAGATGCTCTTCTCCCCGGATCAGTTTGAGGAATTCAAGCTCAATGCTTTGAAGGCCCGACAAGTCTTGCAATCCCGCTGCCGTGCGGGACAGCTGCGCTTTGACGTGGATCTGGCGGATTATGTGCCGGGCGCAAATCCCACACCTCACTCCTGTCACCCTTAGAGGGTGCGTAAAGGGGGCCCTGGCACATGCGCTCGGGCCTCCCCAGATACGTGGCCATAGAATTGCCGAATTTGGAAAAAGACACCGAGAGAAGATCAAAACGGCGGATCAGATCCACCATCCAGAGCGGGATCTTTTTCTCACATTTTAATTCCAGAATCACATTCTCCCCCGGATTTTCAAAAGAGTCCGGATGGTCATAGTGGGTGAGTTCCCCCTCCCGCGGCTTTACGCACCACTCGGCTTCTTCATGATAACGCAAATCCCGGTCAAAAGTGACCCGGGCATAATCGTCCACCCGCGAGAGATAAGCTTTGCGCCGGTATTGGGTCAGAATCACCGGCTCCACATGATAGGTCATTTTCATAAAGGAAAAATCCTGGGCGTTTTGCACCGAGCCCGGATCCACCAGGTCTTCAGAGAAAATCCCTTCCTGAAGAACCCGCGCCCAGTCCTCGGTGAAAACCTTGGCCCGCTTTTTCCGTACAAAATCACGGATCTTGTATTTGATTTCAAAAAAATAGGGGGGCCGGGGCTGCTCGCCATAAGAGCGGACCCGCATATTAAAATGAAAAGGACCGGCCATCTCGCGCGACCGCAAAAGATAAAGCCGGGGCGTATCCAGATAAAGGCTGTTGATGATATAAAATTGATCCGGCGAGATTTCTGAATAATAATCCAGATCACAGTAGGTCTTGACATACTCTGAGATCGGCCCGACCAGCGACAGCGGAATCAGATATTTGAGTTCATACCGCTCAAGGAGCAGAGGGGACACGGGGGGATTCACTGGCATCCCTTTTCGGGGCCTGCCACTTTCAGGCTGGCAATGGCGTTGCGCTTCCCGCCTTCAAAGATGCCGTAAATCTGATGAGAACAAGGATCATACACCAAGGACTCCAGGTGCTTGATGCTGTATTCTTGAAGAAGACTCACGGCCCCGCTCTGCCCGTCCACTTTCCAAATGCCACTTCCATCCCCTTTGCGGAAAGACGAAGCCAGGTAGAGATCCGAACCCACAAAGATGGCGTCCGTGACCTCCACCTCGCCGTTTTTCCGCGGCAACTCGAGCTTCAATCGCTGCACGATACGGACCTGGGGAGAGTCCAAAGAAGAAGCCGCAAACAGGTTTTCAAAATTTTGAATTTTGACTACGAGGATCTCATGCGTATGGACCGTGGGGTTCTTCAGCACAAGATACATATCGGCATTGACCAGGGCATGGCCTTCGACTTCCAAGCTCGTGTCCAGGGCAGGGCCCAGGGCCTTTTCCAAAACACTCCCTAAATCCACCCGCCCATCCAACTGAAAACCCTGCCCCTGCCTTTGGGCGCGGATCAGAACGCGCCGGCTCCGGTCCAGATCTCCGTTTCTACTGGCGGACATGGAGCTCAGCAGATACAGCTTATTGTCCCGGTAAGAGATGGACTCCACATCCTTCATCTTGCGCAGGCCCTGGATGGGAATGATTTCGTTTTGCACCACCCCGGGGGTGCGCATGGTCATCAAAAAGGGTTTGTCCCCGGGATAATCATCAGAAATCAGCAAAAATTCCTTCAATTCCGGAACGTAAACCACGCCGGAGATTTCCGGGTCAAAGCCATTTTGAAAATTTTCGGGGAACTCCATGAGTTGCGGCTGTTCCAGGTTCGTATAATAATCCGCCGAGGCCGCTTCATCGGCCTTTGCCAAAGAAAACCAGGGATTCGACCACACTTTATGCACACTCACCTTTTCCCCAGGGAGAAAATCATTGGTGGCGGGAATTTGCACCACCACCTCGCGCCCCCAGGCCGACAGGCTGGGGATGCGTAAAAGGCGGTCGGGAATGGGCACAATCTTCGCCCCGAGACTCACCACCCGCCCGGGAACCGCGCCGCCATGAGCGCCGAAGACTTCCACTTTCTGTCCCACCTTCAAACTTGCCTGCAACTGCTCATGGACAAAGCCGTTGACAAAGACCGGCTTCAAAGGAAGCAGGGTTAAAACCGGGGAAAAGGCCGCAACCTTTTCTCCGCTCCGGTGGTTGATGGTGGAAATGCGTCCGTCCATTTCTGCAAAATAATACCGTGGGCTCTGGGGGGCCTCTTTCCCCGGAGTTTCCGCCTCAGTGTATTCAAAAAGAAGCTCGCCTTTACGGATGCGTTGCCCGGGGCGCACGTGCACCCGGTGGAGCGTGACCGGGGTCGCGAAATTCACCTGGGACTCCCGCGCCTCCGCCACTCCGAGAAGGCTCACGGAGCCTGAGCTGAAAAACAAACCCAGGCCCAGGATCAAAGTCACTCCGAGAATCCACGCAAAAAAAAGACGGCGGTTGTCAGGTCCCACAAGGTCATTTTCAAGATTGCGTAAATGTCTTTTCAAGGACGCCATACTACACCTCAATGACAGATTCCTGGTTCATAAAATGAAGCCCCCGGACACTGGGGATTTTTCCTAACGCCTCGACCAGCTCCGCCGTGCTGATATGGGGTTTTAGGCGGATCTGATAGGCGAAATCCAAGCGCTCGCCTTGGCCCATCTCGCGAATCGTGGCCAGGGCAAAGTGCCGGCAGCGCCCTGCCAGCACCCCTTCCACTTCTTTCTGGTCTTCGCTCAGCCGCGAAAGATTCAAGCGCAGAAGACCATCAAACTGCGGCCCTGAGGAGAAATTCGCCCCCTGCAGGAGAATCAGGGCCAGGATAAAGCAGCCCGTTCCGAGAATGGCAATGCCATAGGCGTGAACCCCGCTGGCAAGGCCGATGCTCAAGGAGGCGAAAATAAAAAACATATCCCGGGGGTCTTTAATATTGGTGCGAAAGCGCAAGAGCGACAAGGCCCCGATCATCCCGATCCCGCGGGCCACATTGTCGCCAATGGCCTGCATGGCAATGGCGATGACAATGGGAAGAAGAATCAGTCCGTGCAGAAAATTAAGGGAGTAAGAAAGCCCCCGAAAACTCTTCACATAACTCAAAGCCAAAACAGTGCCGAGAACAAAACTCAGCAAAAATGCATAAATCGCCGAAATCCAGGTCGGATTGGCGAACGAGGAATTAAGTATCGAAAAATCCAGCATAGCTGCGCCCTTCTTGAATTCCAGGCATTTTTCAATGCCCCAGGCCTTGGGCGCAAGCAGTTCATGGTGAATCTGTTTTCTAACAGGGGCTTGTCTTTGAGAGCTGCCGAAGCGGTGACGAAGACGTTAAAAAAAGGGTCTTTTTTGTTACGGAGTTTCCGAAGGGGCGCCGGGAGTTTCAATATAACTTTGCGCGGAGTCTTCCCTTAAAACCTGCGCCAGTTGCTCAGCTCCGTGCCGGGAGACATCCAGATAGACCTTCTCATCATGCCGGACTTTGTATTGCTCCTTGAGCATGAGTTTATCATGGGTGCGGAAGTGATCCACCAGAGACTGGGCCCGCTCCGCCGTAAAACCAAGATCCCGCAGAAGACTTTTGGTCAGCATCAGGCTGGACTCAAAGGTCTCCCTCTCGATCACCTGCACCCCCAAATCCATCAAATCAAAAACATGCTGGCGGTTGCGGGCGCGGGCAAAAACCTTCAAGTGGGGAAAACCCGTGCGCACCTCACGCGCGATGGTCAAGGTGGTCTCCGGATCATCCACCGCGATCACAAAAAACTGCGCATCCCGCGCGCCGGCGGCCTCCAGAAGCTCGCCCCGCGCGGCATCGCCATAAAACACCTTGTGGCTGAAACGGCGGAGAAGCTGGATCTGATTCGGATCATGATCAATCGCCGTAAAGTTAATATCCTGGGTGCGCAGAATCCGCCCGAAAACCTGGCCAAAGCGGCCAAAGCCCGCAATGATCACGGGACTTTTTAAATTCTCCATGCGGTCAAATTCCGGCTCCGGCCCCTCGCTGGCCCGTGCCTGGGTGATCTTATCATGCAGCAAAATAAGAAACGGACTCAGGATCATCGACAGAGTCACAATCAAGGTCAGAGTGTCGGTGGCCTCGCGGGACAGAATCCGCGCCCCTTCACCCACGCCAAAAAGCACAAAGGCAAACTCCCCGCCCTGCACCAAGTAGATGGCCAGGTGGCGGGAGGCCTCAGCGCTGAGTTTCATCATCACTCCCACGGCAAAAATCAAAAGCCCTTTCAGGGCCACATACAACAAAGTGAATCCCAGGATCTTCGCGGGTTCGGAGGCAACAATGTTCCAATTCACCGCCATGCCCACGGAGATAAAGAAAAGCCCCATAAAAAGCCCGCGGAACGGCTCCAGGTCCGCTTCCAATTCATGGCGGTATTCCGACTCGGCCAGAAGAACCCCGGCTAAAAACGCGCCCAAAGCCATCGAGAGTCCCACCTGCTGCATGACAAAGGCAACCCCAATCACAATCAGCAATGTGACCCCGGTAAAAAGCTCGCGGCTTCGCACCGAAGCCACCAAGCGCAACGCAGGTCCCATCACATAACGCCCCACCAGGATCAAAGCCACAATGACCAAAGAGGCTTGCAACCACTGCACCTGCGGCAGCGGCTGGATCATCACCCCCAGCGTGGGAATCACAGCCAGAGCCGGAATCGCGGCCACGTCCTGCATCAGCAGCACGGCAAACGCCGCCCGCCCATATTGCGTGCCCAGGACGTTTCGTTCACTCAGCGTCTGCAGGGAAAAGGCCGTCGAAGACAAAGACATGGAAAAGCCGATCACAAAGCTTGCCGAGTCACTCAGCCCCGCAAGCTTACACAAAAAATAAAAGACCAGGGTGCAGGCCAAAATCTGCAAGCCCCCAAAGCCCAATAGCGTTCTCTTCATATTCCACAGACGCCGCGGTTGCAGCTCAAGGCCAATGAGAAAAAGCAGGAAGACCACCCCAAACTCGGAAAAATGCCGGACGGTCTCTGCATTTTTCACCCAGCCCAAAAGCTCGGGCCCGATCAAACTCCCGGCGGTGAGATAACCCAAGACGGTGCCCAAGCCCAGGCGAAGAAAAATGGGAACGAGAATCACGGTGGCGCCCAAAAAAATCAGGGCTTCCTGCAAAGGGGTCTGCGTGGTCATAGGTCTCAAGGGTAGGTGCTTTTGCCTGGCGATTAAAGTACTTTTTTACCGGGGCCGCGATCGGATGCGGCGCGGAAGCAGGGGAACGGTCTACTTCTTACAACAAACTGCATAGGCCTGGGCCTCAAGGCCCGGAGTGACCCAGTCTTCGCGGTAACAATCGACTTGCCAGCCTCGCAGATCCGCGAGAGGGCGAGATTCGTGGAGGAAGCCTCCGTTGGTGCCGCCAATAAAAGGATTCATGCAACGCCCGCCGCCGGACATCACCCACTCATTGCCCGCGCAACTGGCCACGGCCGGTTCGCTCGACCAGGCGCTCTCAACCACCCGGCAGTCAAAGGTCACCGGCGCTTTTGCCAGGACGGTGCAGTTCGTGAGCACACCGCTGGCGTCCGCTTCCGTTCGCAGGTTCACCGTCCGCTGCAATTGATTGACACCGCTGCTGAGATCCCCGGTCTTGTTGAGAATCAAGGCCAGCGTGGCTCGCCCGAGAGATCCGGACTCCGGGATGTAATCTTTTAGAACCATGCTGGCGATCTGGAAGGTGTTGTCGCCATAGACTTTGTCCTTGTCATAGATGGCATTGCCGGCGGAATCTTTGATGCTAAGAACTTCATAGGCCTTGTTGGGTTTTAATGGAAACCCCTGAAGCGTGTTTTTGCAGGCTTTATCAACCCCCAAAACCCCCCGCACCTCTTCCGCAAAGGCATCCGCTTGCATCCGAAAACGCACGTTGGATTGCATGGAGAAGGTGTTCTTTAGGGTCGTGGCCAACCCCACTGCCACAACACTCAGTAAGACTGTCGCCACGAGAACCGTCACGAGGCTGAATCCTCGGGAATTAAAAAGGGAGCATCGGGATTGTTTCATACTTTAGTCTTATCGGCTCTCCATAAATATTTCTTTATGATTTCTTGGCGGCGGACGGTTTAAAAGAGAGATTTTTAATTCTTCTTCTTGATTTCCTAAATTCTCAAAAATGGAAGGCTCCGCGGGCCGGCGGTGTTTCAACTTGAATCATTTTTTTAGAGATTTGAGGGAGGCTTCGAACCATTTTCTTGTGGTTTAACAAAAAACCCCGGCCTTGGGAGTCCGGGCGGAGGATCCCTTCTTTCAAGGGCCTTTACCCCGGCCATAAGAGGTTCAGAATAAGAAGAAAAAATAGGAGGTGGGTATGGAAACCACTCTAAATCAGGATGTTCTTCATAAGGGCCCGGCGGTGGAGGGCAAAAAGGTGATCCCCGCAGGCCTTGTCACCGGCGAGATCGCCGGTCTTATTATGGCGGTGGTCGTGATGTTGGTCTTTGCGGTCTTTCTTGGTAAAAGCCCGTTTTATCCGGTGCAGGTGATTGGCTCCACTCTCTATGGCGAGGCGGCCCTGCAGGGCTTTCACCTTGGGGCGTTTTTAACCGGGCTTATTCTCCACTTAGCGGGGCCGTCCCTATTGTGGGGGTTCATCTATGGCCTGATTGCCAAAAAGCTTTTTGTGCACACCACGGGCGCCGCTTTGGGCTTGGGGCTTATTATCGGCATCCTCGCCATGGTGGGTCCCTATATTCTGATTCCCGCGGTGATGAAAGCCTTGCAAGGGGTGGATTATTGGAACCGGGAGGTGCCTTTGAGCTGGGATTGGGCGGCGCACTTGGTCTATGGAGCCTCGTTCGTGTTCTATCCGCGGGTGCTGAAGGCCTTGCAGCGGGAACGCCCCCGTTCCGCTTAATTTGGTCTTGTTCTTGAAGCCCTCCTCAAACGAAATTTGAGGTGAGATGATTCTTAAGAAAGTGGACAAAAAGTCGCTCAAAGATCTCTCCGATCCCCTACTTTCGCAGCTGATTGCTGACGCTCACTTCGGCGGCGGGGTTGCCGTTGCCTCAAACTGTCCGGGAATCCCTGTTTCTGGGTTCGCTGAAAACCAGCGAAGGACTCAAACTCCCCGAACGAGTTGGTGGACGTTTGGATCTTGGAGGACTCCCCTCTGCCCACGGACTCGTCCTTCCCAAAGATCTTGATCTTCGTGGATATGGGGGGCCCCAGGATTTTTAATCGGAAAACAAGTTGGTTCGCTCTGCGCCGCAGCCAGAAACAGCGCCTGGCACCGGTTGACTATACTTCTTGCTTAACTTGTATATACAGTATATACTGTATTTCATGGTGACAATATTCACAACCAGACATTTGAAGTTTAAAATCAATGAAAATGATCACAATCCCCCGCATGTACATGTCGAGGGAGGTGGGGCACGTGTCCGGATCAATCTTTTAACACTTGAAGTTATGGATGCTGAGGTTGAGTTTTCAAAATCAATGATGAACTACATTTTGAAATTTGTTTCCGAAAACAGAGTGACGTTACTTACTGAATGGGAGGAAAGACATGGCTAAAAAAATAAAATACGGAAAAATTAATTTTGGTCCTGACGAATTCAAAGACGAAAACGTCACAGCGCATATCTCTATCAGACTGCCATTGGTTCTTTTAAAAGAACTCAAAAGGCTAAGCCTCAATGAGGAGTACGAAGGCCGATATCAAGTATTGATCAGAGATGTCTTGCAAAACTATGTCGAAAAGATGCCAAAGAAAAAGGCCCGTAAGGCCGGGTAAGTCTCCATTTGAGATTTCGATCATCTTGATTCGCTGCAGCCAGAAACAGGGCCTGGCACCGAAAAAAAGAATATCCAAAAGTACTTGGGACCGACGGACTTCTGAGTCCGGAGAGAGCCCTCCCTAGTGAGATATTTTTTGATTGAACTTGGTCATATATTTTTCAAACGTCAGGTACAAAACAGGCAAAACCACCAAGGTTAAAAGCGTTGACGATAAGATGCCGCCGATAACAACGGTTGCCAGGGGTCTTTGCACTTCGGAGCCGATCCCTGTTGAAATCATCATCGGAATAAACCCGAAGGCCGCCACCAGGGCCGTCATCAGAACAGGCCGCAGGCGCAGCGAGGTCGCTTTTTTCACCAGCGCCACCCCGGACAGCCCCTGTCCCCGAAGCTGATTGAAATAATTCACCAGAACCACGCCGTTTAAAACCGCGATCCCGGACAAAGCGATAAAGCCGATTCCCGCCGAGATGCTGAACGGGAGCCCTAAAACCATCAAGTTAACGGCTCCGCCGACAAGGGCGAAGGGGACGCAGACAAAAACAAGGGCGGTTTGCGCCAGGCTTCCGAAGGCGGCGTAGATCATTAATAAAACCAAGACAAATGCGATGGGGGTCAACACCATCAGCCGGGCTTTGGCTTTATTGAGATTTTTAAAATTCCCGCCCCATTCCAGAAAATAACCTTCCGGTAATTTGAGCGCCTTTGCGACTTTCTCTTGCGCCTCTTCAACAAAGGATTCCACGTCCCGGCCGCGAAGGTTAATGAGCACGGCCGACCGTCGCGAAGAGTTTTCCCGGTTCACGGACCCGTAGGTTTCTTGGAAGGATAAATCCGCGATGGAAGACAAGGGTGTCGTGGCGTTTCCGGCAAGTCCCACCGGCAGATTTTTAACCGTCTCCAGATCCGCGCGGTCCTTGTCGTTGAGTCTCACCACAATCGGGAATTTGCGGTCCCCTTCGTAAATGGACCCGGCTTCCTCCCCGCCCAAGGCCACGGACACGGTCTCCAGGACATCTCCCAGATTCGCGCCAAAGGACTTCAGCAGGCTCTCCTTGGGGATCACCCGCAAAACAGGAGAGGTGCCGGCAAGATCCAGCTCCACGTCCCCAGCTCCCTCGACCGTGCCCACCACCTCTTGAATTTCCCGGGCCAAATCCATATTCTTCTCAAGATCGGGGCCAAAGACCTTCACCGCGACATCCGCCCTGGTCCCCTCAAGCAATTCGTTAAAACGCATTTGAATCGGCTGGGATGCCAGATACGTCTGACCAGGAACATGCTTTTCAAGCTTCGCCACCATTTCATTGACGAGATCCTGATATGTTTTTTTGAAAATCCGCGAGTCCCCCCACTGGTCCTTGGGTTTGAGAATAATGTAGGTATCGGAGACATTGACCCCCATCGGATCCGTCGCCACCTCGCTGGTTCCGATGCGGGAAAAAACGCTCTCGACTTCCGGAAAATTGTTTTTCAGGACTGCATCCGCCTTTGTCTGGTACTCCACCGACTGACTGAGGCTCGCGTTCACCGGACGGATCATATGAAATGCAAAAGATCCCTCGCTCAGTTGGGGAAGGAACTCCGTCCCCAAGCTCAGAAAGATCCCCAGCCCCGCTCCCACCGCGGCCACGGCGGCGGTAATGGTTTTTTTGCGGTTTCGCAACGCCAGATCGAGAAAGGGCGTGTAGAGTTTTTGCGCCCAAGCCATGAGCTTCGGTTCTTGGTCTTGCGCGGACCCGGACAAGATTAGACTCGCCAGGGCGGGAGCCGCCGTGAACGAAAGCACCAAGGCCCCCATTACGGCAATGGCGAAAGTGGACGCCATGGGCACAAACATTTTTCCTTCGATGCCTGTCAACGCAAACACGGGCAGGAAGACCATGACAATAATCAGTTCGCCGAACCCGGCGGCGAGCCTGATTTCCACCGTGGCCTCATAGATGGCCTGCTGGATTTCTTGCCGCGTCAGTTTTCGTCCCAGGAGCCGGGTCTTTTCGGAAATAGCGCGGACGCAGTTATCGAGCACGATCACGGTTCCATCCACAATGATCCCGAAGTCCAAAGCCCCGAGACTCATGAGGTTCCCAGAAAGCCCCAAGGGCTTCATAACCAGAAACGTAAACAGAAGGGCAAAGGGAATGGTCAAGGCCGTAACGAGGGCCGCCCGGACATTGCCCAACAGAAATAGCAGCACCACCACGACCAGGCCGGCGCCAAAAAGCAGATTGTGCTCAACAGTGCCCAAGGTCGCGTTGACCAGGTCCGAGCGGTTGTAAACCGTCTTCAGGTACACCCCTTTTGGCAGGACGGACTGAATTTCTTTTATCTTTTCATCAACCCGGGTTGCGATCGTGCGGCTGTTCTCCCCCAGCAACATCATGACAGTGCCAAGAACGACTTCGTTGCCATTATAGGTGGCGGCCCCGGTCCTGAGTTCCCTGCCCAGCCCGACCTCGGCAATATCCCCGATGGTCACCACACGAAAGTTATCGAGTGTTTTAATGGGCACGTCCCTGATGGCTTCCACGGATTTTAGTAGGCCGACGCCTTGAACCAGAAACTGTTCCGCGGTCTGCTCAATGTATCCGCCCCCGACATACTTATTTACGCGTTTAAGGGCCTCCAGGACCTCCGCAAAATGAATCCGTTGCGACGCCATTTTTTTGGGATCCGGCTGGACATGGTATTGCTTCTCAAAGCCGCCGGAGGTGTTGATTTCCGCCACTCCTTCGACCGTGAGAAGGCGCGGCTTCACAAACCAATTCTGCAAGGCTTTGATTTCCATGAGCTGGCCGATACGTCGTTGCGGATCGCTCTCGATTTTCTCAAAATCAAGCACGTACTGGTAAATCTCCCCCAGCCCCGAGGAAATGGGCCCCAAACTGGATTCCGCGCCGGAAGGAAGTTCTTTATCGACCCTTTGCAGTCGCTCGGCCACCAGTTGGCGCGCCCGGTAGATATCCACCGAGTCGTTAAACACCACCGTCACCTGAGAAAGCCCGAATCGGGTCACTGAACGAACTTGCTCCACCCCGGCCAGCCCCCGCATGGACGCCTCCACCGGAAACGTGACGGTTCTTTCAATTTCCTCCGGTGAGAGTCCTTCAACAAGAGTGTTGACCTGAACCTGATTATTCGTAATGTCCGGAACGGCATCAATGGGCAGGTGCTGAAAGCTATAAATCCCCGCCGCAACCAGAAGCGCCGCCAAAGCCAGGACAATTCCCCTGTGGTAAACTGAAAAGTGAATGATTCCATTTATCATGATATCGCCTTAATGAGAGTGCCCGTGGGAGGCGCCCTCTTCTATGAGAATTTCTGTTGTGCGGACAAACCCCACCCCCTCGCTGACATAGGCATCCCCTGACTGGTGTTGCGGGATTTCAATCGTGACGGAGCGTTTGTCCTTCTTGCGGACCTTGACCGGCACCCGCGTGAACCAGCCCTCCCGTACCAGGTAGAGAAAGCGCCCGTTTTTAATTTCAACAAGCGCGGCGCTGGGGACTTTAAGCACCTTGGTGGGTGCCGCCGCCGTCTGGATTTTCAGCGTCTGCAGAGCCTCGGGCGCAAGCTTAAATCCATGGTCGCTTTTCGCTAGAATTCCTTTTTCCGGACCGATGAGCGGCGTGTCCTCCTCGTGCGCCTCGCCCGCGAAGGCCCATGAATAAAAAAACAGTGTCATTATTATTAGAAAAAATCTCATCTCAGAACCTCCCTTGGATCCTTCCCGGAAAGAAGATTCAAGGCCATGAGAGATTCCAGGGCCGCCATCTCATGCTCGTGTTGCGATTCGGTGAACTCCGTGATTTGGCGATGCGCCTCAATCACAGTCGAGCTTGTGGTCAAGCCCCGGCGAAAATACGCATCAATCTGCGCGTGCCGGTGCTTCAGGGCTCCATCTCCATCTGATTTTTTTAAGGTCTCCACGGCGCTTTGATATTTCTGGATCAGCAGGTCCCTTTCAAAATCCGCCTTTTTGCTGGCGTAATCGTACTGAAGCTGAGCCTGCGCCAGATTTTTTCCGGCCAACTCCCGGCCTCCGCCGTTCTGGGACAGAATCGGAACTCCCACCGTGACGGTGAATCCATACTGGGTGTATTGGTGCAAACCCTGTGTCACCCGCTCCGAGACCGGTCCGGCGGCGATTTTCGGCCACGAGTCCGCGTTGGCCAGGTTCTTTTCGGACTCCATTTTGTCTCTTTCCGCCTCCAGTTTTCTCAATTCAAAGGTGTTTTTAGAAATCCCGCCAGGCTCTAACTTCGGCCAGGAGGTTCTAAAGAGAGGCAGGAGATTTTTTTTAAATTCGAATTGGCCGCCAAAAATGCCTTTCATGCGCGCTTCGATTTCGGCTTTTTCCACTGCCAGGTGATTTCTCCGAAGCTCATAATCCCCCTGGGCGAGCCGCACCAGGTTCAACGTAATGTCCTGCTCCGGGCCCCGGGCTCTGCGCGTGCGGTACAGACGTTCAATTTTTTGAAAGGCGCCGAGGGCTTCATCCACCACCTCATCCTCGTCCAAAACCTGCCGGTACCGGAAGAGGTCACGAAGAACCCTCGACTTTGCTTTAAACTCTTGTTCTTCCGCCTGAATAATCAACGCTTTTTCTTCGACTTGGCCGCTTTTGCGAAAGGCCGTTCGTTTGACCAAAAGATCCGTCAGCGAAAGAGACAAGGTCACCTCGGTCCCCCCCACCTTTTCTCCCGCGTTTTCGGCGGAGACGCTCTTGACCGTCAGTTCCGGATTTGGCAGTTGCGTGGCTTTTTCTTTGGCCGCGCGGGCGGCCTCCTTAAGCACCGAGGCGGATTTGACATCCGGGTGTTTTTCTAATGCGCAATCGTAAAGCTCTTGCGCACTTTGGATGGAATCACAACTCCGGGCGATCCCCGGGGATGCGTTTAAAAATACGAGGGCAATACAGGCCCAAGACCTGAAAATAAATCGGGAATACACTCTTTCCTCCGCTCTATAAAAATAAAAATCCAGATGATTTTATTTTTTAGACAAGCGGGGGGCGGAAAGGGTCTTCAGAATAGTGGTGGGAATAGGTAAAAGAATAGGGCTTTGCAGGGCCGCTTTTCAGAGCGACAAAAACAAACACAAGGGCTTTTTGCAGAAACGCCGGCTGTTGGAAACAATGGAAGCTGCAGTGCCCGGAGGAGGAGTTCTGGGCGGCGGGGGCTTTTGTCTCGGACTCAAAGGATAAATCCGCGGGCGAGTCCTCTGAAATGAAGGAGCAGGACGATGTCGCGGAATGGGTGGCATCAACGTGCCCGAAAGCCACCACGTTGAAAGCGAGCAGTATCGCTAGTATTAAGCCCAAAATCCTCATACCCAAAACCATAACCGAGCGGCTCTTTGAGCTCAACCTATTTGTGTTGTTGCTTGTATTGTTCCTTGGGTGCGGGTGGGAGGGACGAAGGCTGCGCCGCAGCCAGAAACAGGGCCTGGCACCTGATCTGCCCTAATACCGCAGCTTCGAACTGAACTTGTGCAAGTAGCGGATCGCTACAATACTAACCAGCTTTAGCCTTGGATTTTCTAGTTGTCGATATCGGTTTAATGCCAGCAATCTTTTTTGCCTCATTCACATCTACCAAACGGCCCGTAACATACTTATGAACGATGCTGCCAAGGAGGGTTTGATATCCCATCCCCTCACCCTCGGCGGCGGCCTTAAGGGCTTCAAAATCGGCACTCGAAAGTCTTGCCGTAAATTTAGCATCCTTTGCCGCTTTCATTTCCGCATTACGGGCTTTGACTTTAGCGATGGCTACGGGACCTGAGCTCTTCCACTGGCTTAGATCTAAATTTTTCTCATTCATCTTTTTCATTTTAAATACTCCTTTTTCAGTTTTCGCGATGGCCACGCGCTAACAAGTCTTTCCCCCTCAACAACCACCGCCCATGCGTAGTTATCAATTTTATAGACTTCAATAGTCTGACCAGGATAATTTTTGTTTTCCAAAATATCCAACAGCTCACCACTGGCCACAATCTCCTCGGGTGAGAGGCCTCTCTTCTCTTTTACTATCTGGCTTTTTTGAGGGTGCGCCTTACGTTTCTTCACATGTTTACTATACGCTATTGTATGGCCAAAAGCCATACAAAAAGAGATCTCAGCAACCTCATACCGGCTTGAGGCGATCGTATAGAACACCGAAGACCTGGTTCAGGAGATTGCCGGATTGGATAAAATTATTAACTTTTTGCAGGGCAGATTTGCACGCCCAAGGTCATAACTGATTTGGAAGGCCACCCAGGCTCTGAAATTCAATTCAACCAATTCCCTTAAAGACTATTAAGTTTTTTATCAACTATCCGATGTTTATACTGATGCGAAAGTGACCGTGGGGCTGATTGACGTTAGCTGGGCCTTTTATTTTTAAAAAACAAGTTGATTGAGGAATCTTGATTCGCCGCAGCCAGAAACAGGGCCTGGCACTTAAAGGGAGGGAAAAAATGGTCTGCGCGACTGGATTTGAACCAGCGACCTCTTGCACCCCAAGCAAGTGCTCTACCAAGCTGAGCCACGCGCAGATATCTGTGAAAGTGAGCTTAAAATAGAATGAATCAATTCATTCTCGCAAGCGAAAATATGTTTTACAATGCTCGTCAAATAGGTTTCTGACTATTTAAAGAGCTGGCGCGTCCGCCGGATATCCAAAATCAAGTCCTCTAGGCGGTCGTGGAGGTTGTCCAAACGGTGCACCACCTGGGAGTAGTCCTTTTCTTTTTTAACGTGAGCCTTGAGCTCCTTCAGGGCATTGCGGGCCCCTTCGATCGAGAAACGGTCGCGGTGCAAAAGCTTGCGGATGAGAAAGGCGTTTTCCACGTCTTTACGGGTGTACATGCGCTGGTTATTGGAGGCCTTTTTGGGTTTTAAAAGCTCAAATTCGGTCTCCCAGTAGCGCAAAACATACTGTTTGATCCCTAACATATCAGCCACATCGCCAATCTTAAAACCCATTTTATCCGGGATGGAGTTGATCTCCTCCAGAAGCTTGTCGTCGCAAAGAGCGGCCGGAAGCGAGATCGGTTCTGAGCTCGTCAGAGGGCTGTCCGGGGTGTCCAAGGGACCCGCCGTCGGCGCCTCCACGTGAGTGTCCCCCAAGGGAAGCTCCGTTTGATCGTTCCCGGTTAACTCAATTTCCGGACTAGTTGTCATCATCGTCCTCATCATCATCCTTGAGGTGCGCGTACTCCTCACCATTCAACATCGCCTTAAGCACTTGGCTTGGGCGGAAGGTCAGCACATGGCGGGCACTGATGGTGATTTGATCCCCGGTCTGAGGGTTGCGGCCGATGCGCTCGTTCTTGCCACGCACGACGAAGTTCCCAAAGCCCGAGATCTTCACCTTTTCACCTTTTTGTAAAACGTCCTTGAGAGTGTCGAAGACCAACTCCACCAATTCAGAAGCTTCCTTTTTTGAAAAACCAATCTTCTGATAGACCTTTTCCACAATATCGGCCTTCGTCACAGTTGATTTACCTAAATTTTGGCCTGCCATACCGAAAACTCTCCTTAGATTCAGTTCGAAAACCCAAATTACTTTTTAAGGCTAACAAGTCTTTGAAAACAATCAAGATTTTATCTCATTGTCAGCGCAAATTGCTTCTTCAAAGACTCCAAAATCTTATTACTTGCCTCTACAACTTGACTATCTTGCAGCGTGGCATTTTTATCTTGGAAGGTCAGCCGCAGAGCCACAGACTTCTTGCCTGGCTCCATCTTCTCCCCTTCGTAGACGTCAAAGACATCCACTTGAGTCAGAATACCGCCTCCTTGTTTACGGATGTCCTTGATGACCTCACCGACTTTTACGGTCTTGGCCATCACCAAGGCAAAATCCCGCTCCACCGCAGGGAATTTCGACAAGCTCTCAAAACGGTAAGGACGGGGTTGCCCCTTGTAGAGTTGATCCAAATCCAACTCCGCCATCGCGGCGGGCACACGGATCTTGTTTTCATCCAGCAAAACCGGATGAAGAGAGCCGATAAAGCCCACTTTCTTGCCCTCCACCAGCAACTGCGCAAACTGTCCCCGATGTAAAAAGGCCGGGATCTCTCCCCGATTCGCCGGCGTCACCCAGGTGTAGGCACTGATGTTTAAATTCTTCAGCAGCCCCTCGATCGCCGCCTTCACTTCGAAAACCAAAGGATGGCTCGGCTGCTGGTTCCAGAGCTGGCTTGCGTGGCCCCAGGCCACCATCCCCAGATGCGCGCTTTCTTTGTACTCGCCGTTTTCTTTGTAAAAACACTGCCCGATTTCAAAAAGACGTCCCAGGGGGTTGCCTTGATGGAAGTTGTTCAAAAGATTTTTAAACAATCCCGTAGCCAGGGAGTTCCTCATGGTGTCCATCTCTTCATTGAGAGGATTTAAAATTCGAATCTCTTCCTCGGACACTTTGAAGCCCGCCTCTTGGAGCGGCTCCAGGCCCCCTTGGAACTTCTTCTGGGTTTGCCCTCCCACAAAGGCATAGTTAAAGGCCTGAGAGAACCCCTGGCCCCGGAGCATTTGCGAGAGTCGGGCATTCAACAAAAAAGCCTTATCATGAAACGCAGGGCTCTCGTTAAAGGCCGGAAGACTTTCGGGGATGTTTTCATAGCCGTTGAGCCGCGCGTATTCTTCCACAAGGTCCATGTCCTGTTCCAGATCAAACCGGAAGGTGGGGGGCAAGATCGTGTACTGGCCTCCCCCGCCGTGAACCTGGCAGCCCAGGCGGCGCATGTAATCAGTGAACTTGGCTTCTTCCGCAGAATAACCCAAACGCTCACTCACCGTGGACACGGCAATGTCCACCGGCACTTTCTTAACGGGGTTAGGATAAACATCATGAGGATCGCCACAGGCTGTGCCCCCGGCCAATTGCACAATCAAATCCGCCGCGCGATCCAAGGCACGCAAAGTGCCCTCGGGGTCCACACCCCGGCTAAAGCGGTAAGCCGAATCCGTCTCAATCCCATGGGCGCGAGAGGCCTTGCGCACGGCCATCGGTAAGAAATAAGCCGCTTCGATAAATAAGTCCGTGGTGCTCTCACTGACGCCAGAGTTTTGGCCTCCGACCACACCGGCCATGGCGACCGGACGGTTGGCATCTCGGATCATAAGTTCAAACCCTTTTAAGCTCACTTCCGTGCCATCCAAGGTCTTGAACTTCTCCCCGGCTTGGGCCATGCTCACAACAATCTTGGCGCCTTCAATAAATTTCGCGTCAAAGGCATGCAAGGGCTGCCCGAGCTCCATCATCACGTAGTTGGTCACATCAACGACATTGTTGATGGACTTCAAGCCCACGGCCTCCAGGCGCTTCACCATCCACTCGGGGCTGGCTTGCACCCGCACGCCGCGCACGGAGCGACCCGCATAGCGGGGGCAAAGATCGGTGTTTTTCACTTCCAAGGCGATGTGCTTTTTTGTGGACTCCGCCGAAAGAGCCAGCTTGCTGGTCAGCGGTTTTAGCTCACGTCCCAAGAGGCAGCCGATCTCCCTTGCCAAACCGTAGTGGCTCAGACAATCCGCGCGGTTGGGGGTGACCTTCAGTTCAAAAACCACATCGTCATAGCCTGCATACTCCGCAAAGGGTTTCCCCAAAGGGGCCTCGGGAGGCAAAATGGCAATGCCTTCGCTTTCGCTGGCCAGCCCCAGCTCCTTGTAAGAGCACAGCATGCCCCCGGATTCCACATCGCGGACTTTGGCTTTTTTAATGACAAAATTTCCTGGCAACACCGCGCCCGGCAAAGCCACAATCACGCGGTCATTGGCTTTGTGGTTCTGCGCTCCACAGACGATCTGGTGGACCACGCCTTCGCCGGTGGTGACCTTGCAAAGGGACAGCTTATCCGCATTGGGATGCTTGTCCTTTTCCAGGATCAAGCCCACCACCACGTGCTCATAATCCTTGGCCCGGTTGGTGATCTCTTCCACCTCAAGCCCGGCCCGGGTCAGCAACTCGCCGAGCTCCGCGGGTTTATTCATATAATCACTGAGTTCAACAAAATCTTGAAGCCACTTTAAACTGATCTTCATGGTAAAAACTGCCTTACAAAACGAACGTCATTTTCAGGGAACAAACGAATGTCATCGATGCCATACTTAATAATCGCCATGCGCTCAATGCCAAAACCGAAGGCAAAGCCCTGCCACTCGGGATAGGCGATCTTGGCGTGATGGAACACCTTGGGATTGATCAGGCCGCAACCGCCAATCTCAATCCAGCCGCTGTGTTTGCACAGACTGCATCCCTTGCCTTTGCAAATCGGGCAGGAGCAATCCACTTCCGCCGAGGGCTCAGTAAAAGGAAAAAAGCTCGGGCGGAAACGGGTTTTCAAACCCGGACCGAAAAACTCACGCACAAAAAAGCTGATGGTGCCCTTAAGGTCCGCCATGGAAACCTTGCGGTCCACACACATGCCCTCGATCTGATGGAAGTTCGGAAGATGGGAGATGTCACTGTCACAGCGGAACACCGGACCGGTGCCAATGATCCGCAGGGGCGGCTTTTCACTCTCCAAGGAATGAATCTGGATCGGGCTTGTATGGGTGCGCAGAACATGGGAGGGATCAATAAAAAAAGTGTCTTGCATGTCCCGGGCCGGGTGGTCCGCCGGGATGTTCAGAGCCTCAAAGTTATAATAATCTTTTTCAATCAGGGGCCCGGTCCGCACGCTGTACCCGAGGCGGGCCATGATGGTGAAAATATCCTCAATCACCTTATAGACCGGATGGGGGTGCCCGGCGGGCCGGGTGTAACCCGGAAGAGTCAGATCCAACTCTTCCCCCGCCATCTGGGCCTCGATTTCGGCCTTTTTCAGGGCTTCTTCAGCGGCTGTGTAGTGTTGTTCAAGGAGGGCTTTCACCTCATTGACCTTCTTGCCGAAAAGGGGTTTTTCTTCCTTGGAAAGGCTCGCCATTTCTTTCATCATTTCAGTCAGGCGACCGTTTTTACCCAGGAATTGGACCTTGAGATCATACAGAGCCTTCGAGTTCGGGGCGGCTTTAAATTGCGCCAGGGCCTGCTCTTGAAGGACCTCAAGTTGAGCTTGCGTTTGTGAGAGTGATTTTTGTTCTGACATAGGCCTCTTTTATCCCTGAAGCCTATAGTATTTTCAACGATTTAGGGCATTAATGTGATGCGCAATTTTACTTGACGGACAGCTTTAAAAAGGCGACCTAGTATAGCCATGGCGCACAAAAATAAAACGAATTACAGTCCCTACAAGGCCCGGCAGGAGGCCCGCAAGACCACCCAGCCTGCCGTCTCGGCTTCTCCCCGGCCTCAGTTTGGCAAACACAAAAAGCCGGAAACCATCTACAGCCTGCACGAAGCCAACGACCGTCTGGCGGATATCTTCCGCAACCACGGCTTTCAATGCAGCCATGAGGTGCGTCTGAAGCTCGCCCATTTTTACCGCCTCTTAATGGAAAACCAGGAAAAAGAAAACTTCACCCGTCTGCTCAAACTGCGCGACATCGCGATCAAACACTTTATCGACTGCCTGATTGTGCCCCAGCTCACGGAATTAAAATTCCCGCTTTTGGATGTGGGCACCGGGCCCGGCTTCCCGGGGATCCCGCTGAAACTTCTTTTTCCGGATAAAAAAATCCTTCTTGCCGAAGGGGTTCAGCGCCGCGTGGAGTTTTTAAAACACGTGCGCCAGGAGATGAACCTGCAAGAGCTCGACATCGTGGGCCGCAACATCAATAAGCATTTCGTTTATCCCGTGAACGGCGTCATCACCCGGGCCGTGGAGGACGTGCGCAACACCCTTGGCAATGTTCTGAGTTGCCTGCAAGTGGGGGGCTGGGTTTATTTTATGAAAGGCCCCGGGGTGGATCCAGAAATCCCCATGGCGCTCAAAGAGTACGGCCAGTACTATCAGCTTAAAAAAGACATCTCTTACACCCTGCCTGAAACCCCGCACCAGCGCCGCCTGGTGATTTTTGAAAAAATCAAAAACGCCCCCCTGCCGGAAGAAGACGAAGGCGAAGACCTTCTCCTGGAAGAGCTCTCCGGCGAGGAAAAGCGCCGCTGGGCCGCTTACGGAGTCCGCCATGACTGAAATCACCTCCCCCGCCAATGAGCTTTTTAAAACCTGGAAAAACCTGGAGAGCGCCAAAGGCATCAAAAAGGCCGGCGAGTTCTTTTTGATGGGCGAAAAACTTCTCCAGGAATTTGCCGCGAACAAATCTTTGCGCGAAAAATTCCCCGTGCGCGCGGAGCTGGTGAGTGAGGACTTAAAGCCCCTGGGCCTGGCCGCTCCCAAATCCACCTTCAAGCTGACCAAGGCCCTTTTTAAAGAGCTCGATGTTGTCGGGACCCATTTTAATCTTTTAGTGCTGCAACTCCCCGTTTTGGAGACTCTCAACGAGAGCGGGGGGCCGGAGGGGCTGGAGTTGATCACTCCCTTGGGCGATCCGGGCAATCTGGGCGCGGTGATCCGCTCGGCTCTGGCCTTTGGCGCCAGCAAAGTGGTTCTCACTGAGGAGGCCGCCTTCCCTTTCACCCCGAAGGTGATCAAAGCCTCCGCCGGCGCGGTCTTGCAAATGCCTCTTTACCGGGGCGGAGCCTTGCAAAGTTTTGCCCATAAAGAGATCTACGCTCTTGATATGGTCGGTAGTGACCTCCGGGATTTTAAGTGGCCGAAGAACCTGCGCCTTCTGGTGGGCGAAGAGGGCGGGGGCCTGAAAGACCTCAAAGGCGTCATGCGCCTGAAAATCAACACCGGCAGCGTCGAGTCCCTGAACGCCACGGTCGCCGCCAGCATCGCCCTCTACAGCTACCGCACGCATTGGACGGCAGGGCGCTAGTTTTTGGCTTGGGCGCATTGCGGTTTGAGGAAAACCTTGTTTATACTCCTCATACATAATAGACCTTAAAGCATCATGCACAAAACAGGATTAAAAAAAACATCCCAGGATTTCGATAAGGCCTACAACGAAAGCAGGGATTTAATGACCCAGGCCCTGTCCGCCTGCGGGCAAATCTATTTCAGATCCGACAAACGCCTGAATCATTTCCAGGCCCTCCCGCCCGAAGACAAGGCGGAAGTCATTCAGTGTATGAACGAGTGGGCCCAGACCATTATTAAGTACACGGCGGAGGGAAACTACACCTCCTCCACCGTCGATCTCGTTCGATACTATTCCTCACGGCTTCATCTCATTTTACCACGGGACTTTCTTGAGCAAATCAAGGATGGGGATATTGTTGAGATATACAAGTGCAACTCCAAGAGAATTTTCTTTACACCCGAGTTGTTCACATACTCTTCCTATAATCCGGATGAAATGTTCTCCTCCACCTGGTGGCAGCTCTATACCCGCGACAGAGAGATTGATGCGGAAATATTAAAACAAGCCACGGCGGTGTACACAGGCCTCAGAACGGCTCCCTTTAACCCCCACATCCCCCCGCACATTGTCCGGGAAATCAATTCCGAGTTGCTTTACCAGGCGGAGATGGAGTTTAAATCTTTTTCCCCAGTTTTCCTGGGGAAAGAGATTTTTGGAATTGCCTCTCTGGCCCGGCTTAGGCTGCTTGTGAATTAAGGGCGAAGTCCTCGCATTTTTTCAAAATCGCCATGTAAGTTTCCATTCCTTCAGACATATTCTGAAAGATATTCTTCCGTTCCAAGTCCGTGAGTTTCAGCGCGGTGCCGATGGCTGTTTCATAATGGCTTGTGTCTTCTTCGGCGTGCACCTTCAAAAAAGTATATCCCTTATGCCCGGCCTTTTGCACCCGTCGCAGGATTTTGGGTCCGGAAATCGCCGCCAAGCCCTCCAGAAACAGGGAGTAACCCAGATGCGCCGTGGGCCCGTGCTCTTTAATCCAGTAGAATTGGGACTTCCAGAAAACCCCGGTCAAACCGAAGACAGGATAGCGCGGGGATTCCATAAATTTAATGTCATTTTCACTGAGCTTGTCATGCCCCACTTCCTCTTCCAGATGATGATCAAAGTGTTTTTTAAGCGCATGCCCCTCCCCCACACGGTCCGTACACATTTTTAAAAACACCTCGGTGTAGGAGACATAGGCATGGGTTTGAGCAAGCCAGCAATTATAAAAATCCTCATTCTCCCAGGGAAGCGTTTCAAAATAGTGGGTCAACCGCTGAAGGTTTTCATTGATCTTTTTTTGAAAAATACTTTTGTCCATGCTTTCTCCTTAAATAAATTATTTCATCGATTTGATGCGAAAAAATCCTGTTTGCGCTTGATTGCCTCCCTCTTCTCGGAACAAAATAAACAATGTTTAATGATTCTCAGGGGGATTTTTGAGTGAACGAATTCGGTCATTTTTTAAGACAAGCTAGAATTAAGGCTGGGCTCTCACAAGGAAAAGTCGCAAAACACCTTGGCTATACCACTCCTCAATTCGTCTCCAACTGGGAAAGGGGCCTTTGTTCCCCGCCCATCTCCACTTTAAAGCGCCTGTCAAAAATCTACGGAATCGAAATTCATAATTTTTATGACATTTACCTGCAGGTCAAAATCAGCGAGATCGAGGCGGAGATAAAAGAAAAATTGTTTGGAAAAAAGAAAGTCAAAAAGGGGAAAATCTCGTCACAGGACTCAAGTCTCACCCCGCGGCCGGATCAAAAGAGTCAGGAAGAAAACCGTCGTTAGGGTGCACACAATCGTCGCTCCCGAGGGCAAATCCAGGATGTAGCTAAGGCCAAAAGACAAGAGCAGGCCCAAGCTGCCCACCACCCAGGCGATGCAAAGACGCAAAGGGAGGCTCTCGGTGTATCGGCTGGCCAAAGCCGCCGGAGCCACCAAAATGGAGAACACCACAAGGACACCCGCATGCCGGGTCGAGAAGGTGATCACAATGCCGAAAAGAAGATAAAAAAGAAAATCCCACCAGAAAAGGCCCTTTTCCCCCCTCGACGCCTGCCAGAACCGCTTTCGGAACACCCAGTGCACAAGCCCAATCAGACTGTAAATCACCAGGGTTTCTAAAACCTGAGGCCACGTGACAAACAAAATATTACCGACCAAGGCCTCTTTTAAGTGCTCAGCCCCATGAGGAAGTTTGTCCGCAACCAGGATCAAAGCCCCGCTGGCCAGGGCATAGGTCATCCCGATCAAAGCCTCTTGAGAAATGGATTTTTCATAATGACGAAGCAGAGCCAGAGCAAAGGACACCACCAGGCAAAAGGACAAAGAAAGAGTCATGGCCAAGGCGCCGCCGCCCGCATCTTCGCGGGCAAAAAACAGACTGACAGCGCCTCCCAAGGCCGCCACTTGAGAAAGACTGATATCGACGAAGATCACTTCCCTCTCCAGCACATGAAGGCCGAGATAGGCATGTATGCCCACCAAGAGGATGGCAAGAAGAAACGGGGCCGCGAGAAATTGGAGAGCTTCCATCAATGGGCTCCCTTTTCAAAAACGCTCACCAATCTTTCAATAAGTTGCTCGTTGCTTGCGATCCCCGGTTCCCCTTCAACCGAGACCGGCACTCTTTCTACGACCACGTCCGGGAGCGCTTGTTTTAACCTCGGCCCCACCGAGTCCTCATAAAGGTTCTCAATCAGCACGAGCTTGATTTTCTTTTTTTTCATTTGCTCAATCACGGACAAAAGGTGGGAGGCGGTCGGCGGAATTCCCGGTTTGGGTTCCAACTGGATGAGGCAGGAAATGGCAAAGCGGTCACAGAAATAAGAAAAGGTCTTATGATAGGTCACCACTTCCTTGATCCCGGTTTTCTTCAGACGCTCCTGCCACGCTGTGGTCTTGTCTTTCATTTGCTTCAGGTAGGCCTCGGCGTTTTTAATGAAAAACTCTTTTTTTGCCGGCACTAAATCCCCTAAGCGCGCGGCAATCAAAAGGGCCGCCTTTCCAAGTCGGATCGGATCCAGCTGAAAATGCGGGTTTCCCCCGGGATGCACATCCCCTTCCGCCCGGGAAACAGCGCCCTTGGGAATCTCGATGGGATCCAGTTCCGCGGCCAGCTCCATCACCCCCTCCTTTGCGAGGAGTTTGGGATTTCTCGCTCCCTGGATCAGAGGCGTCAGCCACGCGGATTCCAATTCAAGCCCCTGCGCCAGAACTAGGTCCGTCGAGCGGAGCTTGACCATAAAGGAGGGTTTGGCTTCGATTTGATGCGGATCTTGGGTGCCCTTGCCGATTGCAAACACCTCAACTTGATCCTGTCCGACCTGTCTGACCAGGGCCGCTAAGTCCGTCGTGGTTGTGGCAATCTGGACTTTCGCGAAAGCAAAAAAAGGGAAAATAAAAAGGGTAAAGACAAAAGAAAGTTTTTTCATAATCCTATTTCCTTAGTAGGCATGGGCGGCATGCGCGCCGATGGTGAAGTTGGCTTGCAAGAAAAGAGATCTTTCGGTCCCGTCCCCATTGGCATTCTTGGGGCCCCCGGTTCTTTGGTCCGCCTCCAGCTTGAAGGAGGAAAACTCCGAAGGAGAAAACACCACGGCCAGCGAGTGCCGCCGCCAGGTTTCATTGGGCAGATTGACCGGATCAAAACTGTCTTTCATGGACAATGTATCGTAGCGATAAAGGGAGGCCCACCTTTCGGCGAATTGATATTGGATCCAGGTGGTCACGCCACTGCCTTTTTCCTGCGGCACCCCCGCTTGGGATTGATGGCGCCCTAAGTATTCAGCCGCCCACACCAGAGAGCGGTAACGGCCCCCTTCCGAGGGGCGCCACTTCAAGGTCCAATCCGCCCCGGATAAGGAGGTTGTCTCCCGATAGGAATTCCCTCCTTGCGCGTAAGAGATTCCTATTTCCATGGTCAGGTCGTCGGAAAGATCAAAAAGATTCTTCCAGTGCGCAAGGCCCACTCCTTCGCCGGGGGTGGGCGAACGGAACTCCTCATTCTCCCCTTTGCCGCGAAGGTACTGCAGGGTCAGTTCGCTGAACCACGAAGCCGGGAGCAGAAGTCCCGCCGAAAGGCCCGCATCGTTGAGCCCTTCCTCCCCAAGAAGGGAGGTGTTGGCTAAGGGGGATTCGATAAAGGGCGCCGCGTGCGTGTGAAGCAGATTGTGCTTTCCCATAAAGGCCTTCAGTTTCCCGATCTTAAGGAGGACCCCCGGAACCACATTGCTCTCGGCATAGGCCTCTTCCGGCTCCAGCGCCCAGGTCTCCTCAACGCCGGTGCCATTGGCCTCATAGACGGGGCTTATCGAAAACAACAAATTCAAACGGGTGTAAGGATCCACGTCCGAGGAGAGCTGCAGTTCCATTTCCCGAACATTCAACCCATTGGGTTTTTCATCCAGGTTCATTGGATCCGCGTCCTCTTTATGGAAGTTGGAATTGCGATATAGGAAAAGGGCGTTGGCGCTGATATTGGGCGTGGTCAAGCAAAAAGCCGGAGCCCCATAAGCCAACGCAGACAAAAACAGGACAAAAAAATTCATTCGAAAATGCATAAACAGCATCCTTAAAAAGCTTCAAGTAAAAGATGAAAGAGATTCAATGAAGGTCGGGGATCACTTAGATAAAGCGAGGGGGCCTGCGCCGAGGCTCCAGATCCGGGCTTTTGAAATGAGTTTCAAGAGACAAAACAAGAGCAAAAACGGGAGCAAAAACCGGGCCGGCAATTTCACTTTCTTTTCTGAGAAAGACGCAATAGGCAGTCAGGGATTTTCCCTCATGGCAGCCCTCTTCGACCTTACCGGATTGAGAAGAGGCGCCCCGAAAGGCTTTCCCCTCAGAGGCCTTGCCGACAAATTTAAAATAATGAATGTGGCCGAATTCCGCACAATTGTTTAAACCCCTCTCAAAATCCGAGGGGAGAAACCTTGTCAAAGACAAGGCGCCAAAGATGAATAGAAGTAAATATGTTATGAAACGATCTTTTGGGCGCACTAAAAATTGTTAGAATTTATCCCCAGGGATGTCAATTCTCTTTTTCATATCTCACCGGGACGATTTGCGACTGCGCGTCCTCAAGCAAAACATCACTCACGGCCCTGTTTTGGGGAGCATACAAAATCAAATCCCCGCTCCCGTATCCTTTGACGGCCCGAACCGTCGCACTCCCCTGACCCGGCAGCTCCACGCTCTCTGGCAGCTGCAGGAAGGCCTGAGCCATCGGCAGGATGGAGATCAGGTCCCAATTTTTGTCTTGCGAGCCAAGGTAATCGTCCTGCTCAATGGCTTCGTCATCCTGATGGAAGGTTGAGATTTTAATGGCCAGGGCTCCGGTGTTGGCCAGGGCGAGTTTTGCCGTGTCCACTTCCATGATCGCCAAGGTGGAGTTGTCAAACACCTGCAGGGGGCGCAGATCCACCAGGGCTGCGGAGTAATCCTCTTTGGGGTCTTTGACGTTTTGGGCGATCTCTTCCTCGTATTTTCGGCGCATCTCGCGGGCCTTGGCACTGTCCAAAAGGAGGGTGACAAATTTTTCCGAGGTCAGGCCCGACAAGGAGTTCGCCGTGGTGCCGGCCACCTCTTGATCCGCCACTCCGTCGCCGTTGGCATCGATTTGCATATTGACCTCGCAGACATTCCACGTCGTCATCCGCTCATAGAGCTTCATTGCAATCTGTAGAACCCGCACGCCGTCTTTTTCAATGAGCCGGTAGCCTGCCGATTGCAGATCACAATTGCGGTTATGGACCGGATCGGGCTTGCGGTCGATTTTGCGGGCATCCCTTCCGAGACTGTTAAAAAGGTAGGCCGGCCCTTTGTTCATCCCCTTGTTTTGCAGGGAAATATCAACCAGGCTGCCCGCACTGTCCGCCGCCGAGGTCGCGTGCACCACCGCCGATTCCGCCTGAATCTGTGAAATTTGTCGCGCCACGACCAGGACGGGAATTTGCAAAACAAGTCCTTTGTCATCGGCAAGACGAAGAAAGCCGTCCAGTTCTTCCGTGGGACCTTGCATGAAAGACGCCTGCACCTTCACCGTGAGGGAAAACGTCCGGCTCTCCCCCGGCGCTAAGGTGATCTGCGGCACCTCGATCTGCAGGGCGGAGGCCCCGGCCCACTGAGCTGTCAGGCTGAGGCTTTCAGCGCCTTGGTTTTTTACGGTGATGTCCTGAACCAGGGTTTTTTGTTTTTCCAGATCCGTGATCCCCAAAGAAAGGGCCGCAGGGAGGGAGGTGGCCCGGGTTGCCAAAGACTCTTCGATTTGCACCCGCCCGGCGCCCTGGCGGCTGACCGGATAGGTCTTCTTGTTTCGATCCGCCACCACTTTTCCGTGTCCCATTAAAATGGATTTCAACTCCTGTGGCGTGAGGTCTTTGAATTTTTGTTTTAACAGCGCCATCGTCCCGGCGATGTGAGGCGTGGCCATGGAGGTTCCGGACAAGGCCACCGCCTGGTCCCCGCCCCCCATTTGCGCGGAAAGAATATTCGACCCCGGAGCGGTGATTTCAGGCTTGATCAGGCCGTCTTCCGAGCGGGGCCCCCGGGAGGAAAAAGAGGAAATCGTATCAACCAACTCCGGCTTTTCAATCAGAGTTTTTGACTTCATATCAACAGTGACGGGACCTTGTTTCAGTTCTTCTTTGAGTTTTTCGCCCCCACTTTGTGAAATCATGATGGCGGGAATTTCAAATTTTTCGCCGTTACCCCCCATAATAAATGGATCACCCTCGGTGTTATTTGCAACAATGACGGCCAGAGCCCCGGCCTCTTGCGCTTTTTTGATTTTTTCTGAAAAGGTGATCACTCCCCGATCCATCAGAGCCACCCTTCCTTTGATTTGCGTCTTAAGGAAGGGATCAAAATCCTCTTGGCCGGTGCCAACGGCAATCAACTCCCCCGTGAGTGCGGGAATATCTTTGAGGGGCTTGCTGGTTTCTCCTTCTGCGTATTCTAAATTCAAAGTCCCTTCTTTAGAACGAAACTCCGCCGAGGGAAATTGAATGTTTTGGTCGGAGTTATCAACGCCCGAGGCCACTGCAATCGCTTCATCCGAGGTGGCTGGAGCCCCGACAATATAAGCTTTGTCACCGGAGTTTCCCGCAGCCACAACCACTGCGGTGCCTGCCCGCACAAGGTTTTTAATGGCCTCGTTATACATAATATGGGGATTTCCGTAGGAGCTCCCCAGGGATAGATTCACGATGTCCAGTTGGTCATCAAAGTTCAGATCCCCCGAGGGGTCCACCGCGTACTCCAAAGCTGCGATCACGATTTCATCACTGGTTGAGCCCCGGGCGCCAAAAACCTTAATGGCAAAAAGCTCCGCGGCCGGAGCTACGCCGCTATAAGTTTTCACCCCATCACCCAAACCAGCAATGGTGCCAGCCACATGGGTTCCATGTCCCGCTTCATCCAAAGGATTGAGATCTGGAAGAGGCAGGCGCTTCACAAAATCCGGCGAAGCCGCATCATATTGAGTCCCCACCAGATCGATTCCGCCAACCACTTTGGCATTGGGAAAGGCGGCATCGGCTTGCGCGGGGTTGATGGCTTTGTAAGCCTCTGCGGTTCCTGCGCCTAAAAACATTTTATGGGTGTAATCAATGCCCGTATCGATCACGCCGACCTTGATTCCTTCGCCGCGGAGATTCTGCGCATAGGCCGCCTCGGCGCCGATAAAGCGCACCGGGGTTCTGGAGGAAAGAGCGCGGGCGCCGGGCGCCTCGTTGCTTTTTGGACGGGCAAAGGGGTTGGATTTCTCCCGCAGAACCACATTGGGGAGAGAGGCCACTTGGTCATAGTATTCCGCCGGGAGAAGAATCGTGAGAGCATTGAGCACCCGTTTGTATTCAATCAAGACCCGGATCTCGGGAGAGATTTTTGCCAAGGCGGCGATGGTGGCGGCCTGCTCGTTTTCAATGGCCTTGAGTTGGGTCTCATCAATTTTCAATTTTCCCTGATCCCGGGAGGCGGTTTCTAACAGCGCGGGGGTTTTTAATTTGATCAGAACAATCAGGGGATTTTTCGTTTGCGGGCGGGTGCTATAAATTCCGTCCAGAAATCCCCACTTGGCAAATTCCTGGAGATTCTTATCGGCGCTGCATCCAACAAAGAGCGCCATCAAAACCAATAAATTTAAAAATCGCATGATCCCTCCCCCACGGCCCTCTGGTATCAACCCGGCCCCGAGAACACCTGATCTTCAAAAGCAGTGCCAGGAATAATGACTCCAGAACTCTAGGAACAATGCCATGATCGCCACTCACCCTACAACCTTCTGGTGTGGGCCTTGATACTTAACACCCGGCTTATGTGCCTTGGGACAAGACAGCCCCTGCGGGACTTCAGGGCGGGACGACTTGTCCCAAAGGTGTCGTCTTCCTTTTTAAAATAAATACTTCCCCTTGGCACAAGCTGTGCTAAACAGAGGTTCGATACACAACCTGGGGGTTCTTATTTTGTTTTCTCAAATTTTTCTCTTCGTCTTTTTTTTCGTCTTGGCGGCCTGCACTCCACAAAGCCCCCGCTCCTCTGAAAATACTCAGAAAGATGCACACAAAGATGCTCAGACAAGACCCTTTTACTCTCTGACGGGACAAGAGTACCAGGTGCGTTTTCAGGCTCTTTATGAATCCTCGGCAAAAAGTCTGGATGAAATCACTCCCAGCACTCTTCCCTATCGCATCCGCAGCACCACGAAGTTTTTGGCGGGCCCGCTGGGGCATCGTCAATTGGGAGGGGTGCAAAAAGGGGAGCGCATCACTCCGCACTTGGAGGAGGCTTATGTGGAAGAGGGCCATGTGTTGGTGCCCTACACCTATGAGGCCCAGTGGGTTCTTGAAAACAACGCTTTGGCGTCAGGACCTCTTTATCTTCCTTTGCCCTACTCCGTGGCGGGACTGGAAACCCCTCACTGGAAAAGCTGCACCGACGACGAAGAAGATCACAACACCTGGGATTTTTTCTGGTACTTCTGGGATCCGGAGCGCCCGGGTTGTGATCATGAAGTGGGTGTGAATTATCAAGAGGTCGAAGTCCTTGTCACCGCTTCCACGACGCAAACCCGGCTTTCATATCCGGAATACTCCCGCCTGATCCATGACAAGGATGGGGTCCCCACTCTGGCCATGACCTTTGCCTTTGGTTATGTCAAAGAAAACTCAAACCCCGATCCCTTTCGTGACATCGATTATGGCATTCGCCAATTCCAGAGGTTCTACGCAGAGACCAAAAACACCCTTCTCGCCTTGGGCTTTGAGGAGACTCCTATTTTTCAAAGTGACATCAGCGAAGGAAATCAAAAAATCGGGGCGAAGTTTATCGGGAGCAAAAACGGCGTTCGCATGGAGGTCTCCGTCGTGGCGGCAGCCGGTGTGGACCAAATGGATCTCTTCGCCCATAGCTACGCCCGCGACCACGAGGGCTTTTTTGGCTGGTTCGGACACTCCCGCGTGGGTTCGGGGTTTGATGCGGAGGTCTTTGAGTCCAAGCTGAAGGACTTCCCCGAGGACTTCAGCCTCACTCAAGATTACCAATTAATTTACTGGGCGGGTTGCAACAGTTACTCCTATTACACCAAACCCTTTTTTGAACTGAAAGCAGAGCTGGATCCCACAGGGGACCCCGAGGGGACCCGTCATCTGGATATTATCGCCAATACGCTCCCCTCCTACTTTGCCTTTAACGGACCCAATGCCAAGGTTCTTTTCAACACGCTCCTGCACTGGGACAGCCCCACAAGTTACCAAGAGATCGTCCGGCAAATTGAAGACATCGCCGGGAACTCTCGGGCCCAAGTCATCGTCACGGTTCTGGGGGATGAGGATAATGAACCCTAACAGGGGATCAATTGCGAAGCCAACTCCGCCGGCGGAGCTGAATTCCAGAGGCTTAGCACATAACCGCCGCCACCGGAGCCGGTGGGTTTGACCGCGAGGGCGCCGTATTTTAACAAAAGCTCCATATGAGTTTGCGGAGCCCCTTCCGTAAGTCCCCATTTATCAAAAACCGCGCGGGCCTGGCGGATGCCTTCGCTGAGGAGGTCCCGTCCTTGAGCCTCCTCATTTTCCACCAAGGCCTTCTCACAAAGAGCCACGGCCGCCCGCATGTCCTGGTCCAACTGGGCCCCTGTGGTGGGATGGGCTGCCAGGAAGTCTTTGACCTTGTTCACACAATCCAAGGTCACCCCGCGTTTTCCGGAGTAGGAGATATACCACTGCGGAGTCCAGTGCGGGCTCAACTCCCGCGGAGTTTGCCCGCGTTCGTAGTGCAGGCCCTGCCCGCTCAAAGACACCGCGATATCCACGCCGCTGCTTTCGCCGTGGAAAAGATTTTCAAGATTTCGCGCAAACTCAAACATCTCCTCTTTGCTGACATGGCCCAGGAAATTCATCCATTTGGTCACGGCCACACATAAGGCGGCGGAGGCCCCCATGCCCGCCCCCACCGGAATGGAACTCTTCAGGGACAACTCCCCGGTCAAGGAGGAGCGGCTGATATTTTTCATCTCGCAGGCCCGTTCAAGAACGCCCCACACCAAAAGCCGCAACTCCTCGCCATGCTCCCCGTGAAGAGACAAATTAAATTGCGTCGCCGACTCCGAGGCCACATAAGACAGATCCAACACCCGCGAGCGCAGAGGAAAGACCACCGCGGGCACGCCCCGAAGAACCGCATGTTCTCCGGCCAAAATCCATTTTCCGGGCACTTGAGTCGAGTAGGTTTTCATCGTCGTTCTTCCTTAATAAGAGGACATCACTCTAAAGCGGGACTGCCAATGTTTTTCTTGCGCCAGCGCCAGTTCTTTTTGATCCTCACGCCAGAGAAAGTGCACGTTGGCGCCGGCATCCATGGTGACTAAAGGCCCGTCGCCTTGGTCTTTCCAAAACTGCAGGATCTCTTCAAGCACGGCCTGAGAGCCTGCCGTCATATACATAAAGGGAGGGGCACAGGTCGCAAACAGCGCATGCATGTCCCAAAACTCCGCCCAGACAATCTCAAAGCTCTGACGCCAGTTTTGCGAACGCAGGGAGTTTTCCAAAGCTCTTAAACGTTTTTCGGCCCGCTCCACCCGCCCGGGAAAGAGGGAGCTTTCCGCGACCAATTTGTGAGCAAGGCTTGAGGAGATCTCTTTTTTAGCGGCCTCAACGATCAGCACCTGATGCAGGAGCTTTTGATAGGGAAAGGCCACAGGCTCAGCATACTCCCGCGCCCATAAGGCCCAGGGCGTGAAAAGGGAGCGGCAGGAGGAGCCCGAGCCCTGACGGCTTAAGCCTGAGAGTGTTTTTAAATCCTCCCCCCAAGCTTGCGGCTTCAGACGCTGAAACATCTGGCTGGCCGCCAAAGTGAGGGCGGCAAAACTGGAGGCGGAACTGGCCAATCCGCAATCCGAGGGAAAGTTATTGGCGGATTCCACCAGAAAGTTTTGCTCAATGCCCCATTGGGATTTTAAAAATTTAAAATGGGCAAGGAAACGATCGCGGCCCTTTTCTGAGAGCTGCATCTCTTCGTAGCCTTCCCCCACTAAAGGAATCCAGGAGTCGCTCGTGGCTTTGTCCGCCGCCGTCACGCGCACGAAACTTCGCAGGTGATCCAAAGTGTAGGACAAAGAAGCGTTGGTGGGAAGATTCCCCTGGGTCTGGATCTTTCCCATGTATTTAATCAAAGCGATATTGGAGGGCGCTGAAGCAAGGACCGAGGTCATAGCTATTCCTTCACTTGAATCTCAAGTCCGTGGGTCAGATCCTTTGAGGTGACGTGATTTTTAAACTGATCCTGGAGGGCTTTTTCGTACACCACCAGAATCACATCCGCGCCCATGGCACCACAGCCCTTGGCAGCCAGAACTCCGGGTTTTTGCAGCATGTCCGCGCACAGCTTTTGCGTGTGCTCCGCCACAAAGCCCGCTTCCATTAAAGCCTTGGCGTTGGCACGGATGCCTTTCACAAACTCCGCGCTTTGCGAGGTCTGCAAAGACCCACGGATGATTTCCACGGCGTCTTCAAAAGCCGGCTCGTTGAACTCACCCAAGGTTTTTAGATGCTCGTGGGTGGGGAGCTTGTGCTGGGTGGGAATCAAAGCAAAATCAATATCCGCAAACGTCCAGCCGTGAACCGCGACGAGCCCCGTGCGTTTTTCAAAAAGCGTGAGAGAGCCTTTGTACTGGCTGACCAGATCCGCACCACTGGGGCGGGTCCCTTCCCCATTCCAGGCAAAATTCCAATAAGATTCAAGCAGTCTTGAAATACTCAAGGACTTCAGGGTTTCAAGTTCGCAAGACTCCCGCCACTCATTCAGGACAAAGGCGGTGAGAAACTGGGCCGTGGAAGCCCCCCAGCCGCCGCGGCCTTCATGCGGATCATAAAAACTCAGATCATAGGTGCTAAAAAAATCGCGGTTCGCCTGCAGGAGTTTTCCCGCCGGGGATTCCGGGTGAAGACCTTCGACCTTCCCGGAGCCTTTGGTGGCCCGCAGTTCAAAGCGAGGTTTTGAGGAGAACAAAAGGCAGGGCCCGCCTTTGAGGGCGAGATACTCTCCTGCTAAAAAACTTTTTCCGGGAACTGAAAGGACCAAAGAGGACAAGGGCACTCCGTGTTTACTGGGACGTTTCCGAGGAGCGAAGCTCCTTCAAAACATCAATGGCATTGCTGAGGGAAATTCTTTTTCGAATCGCCAGAATTTCCTCAAGTTTCTTTTGCACAATGGGAATCTCACGCTCTTCCGCGCCAGCCCCCAAGGTGAGGTTTTTAATATGCAATTTCATATGGCCTTCAATGATGCCCACGGTGGTCAGAGCTTTTAAAGCTCCAAGATTCTGCACCAGGCCCACCGAGGCCAAAATCCGTGAAAGCTCATTGGCGGATTGCACGCCGAGCATGCGCATGCACATGGCGGCGGTGGGGTGAAGCGTGGTCACGCCCCCCACGGTGCCCACGATCAGGGGCGCCTCAAGAAGGCCCACAAGCTTTGAGCCATCCCACGTCCACTGCGTGACGGAACGGTACTGCCCGTCACGAGCGGCATAGGCATGCACTCCGGCTTCCACCGCGCGCCAGTCATTGCCGGTGGCGATCAGAATCGGGTCGATCCCGTTCAGCACGCCTTTGTTATTTGTCGCTGCCCGGTAGGGGTCCTGCTGGGCAAACAAGGAGGCTTCTGCAATTTTTTGCGCAAGCTCCGGTTCGATATCGTGCAAAACCACCTTGGCCCGGGTCACCTTGGTGTCCACCAAGTTGGATAAGATGCACATGGTGACCTTTTCCCCGGTGAATTGCTCGATGGGTTCCTTTAAAAATTCACAAACCTGGTTGATGATGTTGGCTCCCATGGCATCACAGGGATTCATCATCACGTGAACCACCGCCATATCGGAGCCATCCCCGCGGGCCACCTGGCGCACACTGATATCAGTCACGCCCCCTCCGCGGCGAACCAGGCCGAAGGCCACTTCGCGGTTGGAGATTTCAATCATGTAATTTTTCTGGGCCAGAAGAGCCTTTTCAAAAGCGGCGTATTCGCGGACCTGGGCGCACTGGATCTGACCGATGATTTCCGCTCCCACCACCTCGGTGGTGATCTCACCGCCATCGCGGATCCATTTCGCGGTTTTACTGGCGGCGGCCACAATGGAGGTTTCCTCCACCGCCATGGGAATGACGTAGTCTTTGCCGTCGATGCGGAAGTTGGTGGCCACTCCCAATGGGATCTGGAAGTAACCAATCACGTTTTCAATAAATTTTTCGCCAAGGCCGATGTCTTTCAAGCCGCCCTTTTCCAGATAATCGACATCGCGGGTTTCAAGCACCCCGGTCTCTTGCAAGGCATTCAGGCGCTCGCGCCGGGTTAGTTTGGAGAAGCCTTTAAAAATATCACTCAGTGTTCGTGCCATTTCCAAATCCTCTTCGTTTTAAAATCTGTCATATTTTGCACCCCCGTACAGAACATGGCGATTTTGATTTCAAGTAATAGTTTGTCGTACAAGTCCGCAACCGCTTTGTCATTCTTCAGCGCGGCTCCCAGCCAAGGCTGGGCGATGCCAACAAAATCCGCCCCCATTGCCAGCAGCTTAACAGCTTGCAGGCCATTGCGCACGCCACCTGAGGCCCAAACCGGAAAATTTTCGCTGATTTCTTTTGCGTTTAATAAACTTTGAACAGTCGAGAGGCCCCAGTTCTCAAAAGTCTTTGCAACCTGGAATAAAAGCTCTTGTTCTTCGGAGCGAAATCCTTCCACCCGTCCCCAGTGAGTGCCTCCCAAGCCGCTCACATCCACGGCAAAAACACCCAAGCCCCACAGGCGCTGGAGGGTTTTTTGCGAAAACCCGCAACCGACTTCTTTCACGATCACCGGAATGGAGAGTTTTTTAACGAGACTTTCAATCGCCTCATAACCGCCGCGAAACTCCGGGGTTCCCTCCGGCTGCAGGCACTCTTGCAAGGGATTGAGGTGGACAAAAAGAGCTTCAGCTTCAAGGGAGTCCATCAAAGCTTCAATTTGATCCACGGGGGTGCGGATGATCTGGGCAATGCCGAGATTGCCGAGCAGACGGGCCTGGGGCGCTTGTTGGCGCAAATCCCGCCACTCCTGACGGGCCTCGGGCTCTTTGAGCTCCCGCCGTTGCGAGCCCACCCCCATGAGGATTTGCTTTTCGGAGCTTAAGCGGGCCAGCCGCGCGTTGATTTCCGGGGCTTTTTGGTGGCCGGCGGTCATAGAACTGATAAAGAAGGGCGCGGACAGGGGCCTTTGTTTTCCGCGCGAAAAAAAAGAGGTCGAAGGATCGACCTCTTTAAAATTCAGATCAGGCAGGGCTTCATGGATGAGTTGGACCTTGTCGAGCCCCGAAAGACCCTCCGCTTGGGAGCGGGGGTCTAGTGCGATTCGAATATGATCTTGTTTTCTTTTTTCGAATTGCGAAGAGGACTCTGACATTTCAACTCAGGACGCCTTAAGCCAGAGCGTGCTTGCAAAGAGCGGCAAAAGCGGCCGCGTCTGTGATTGCAAGATCTGCCATCACTTTACGATCCACTTGGATGCCAGCTTTGATCAAGCCACCAATCAAACGGGAATAAGTTGTTCCGTTCAAGCGGGCAGCGGCATTGATCCGTTGGTTCCACAGAGCACGGAAGTTGCGTTTTTTCATCTTGCGGTGACGGTACGCATATTGGAGGGCGTGATCGTTTTTTTCTACCGCATGGATGTAGCAGCGAGAGCCTGCTGAGTAATAACCTTTTGTTCTTTTTAAAACCTTTTTATGACGAGCGCGGTTTGTCTTACCACTTTTTACACGAGCCATTTTTTACTCCGATTATCTATATTGTGAGAGGGTGGAACTAGAATACCAAACAACGCTTCGCTTGAAGCAGGTTGGCCTTTTCTACGTAGGAAGTTTTGCCCAATTGTCTTTTTGTTTTTGAGCTCATGTGAGAGTTCAAATGGCGGAGACGTGTGCTTTTCTTTTTGATTTTGCCGCCAGGAAGCAGCTTAAGGCGCTTTTTTGCACCGGAATGCGTACGCATTTTCATAGTGTTACTTTCCTCCGACCAGGCGTCTTAGGAGACATTCCTAAGCTCTTGTTGATGGCCTGTATCAGCATAACGAGCTGACTGTTTTAGGCTGTGCCGTGTTGAAAATCAAGCTTTTTTAAGGGGTTAAAGCAGCTTGTCCTCGGTTATATTTATTTGGGAGTCTAACAAAGGCACTTCAATGATCAAAAAAGAACTGCTTAAGCCCGATGGGCGCCTCTTGATTCTTTACTCAAACCGGCCCATTTCTGAAGAAATCGTGGCCACGGCCCCCCTGCACACCCCTATCAAAGGGTCCCCCCATCTGCGCTGGAATCCCTTGCGGGGGGAATGGGTTTGTTACGCAACACACCGACAAAACAGGACTTTTTTGCCTCCAAAAGAATACTCCCCGCTGGCGGTAACCCGCAGCAAAGACTTTCCCACCGAGCTTCCCGCAGGGGACTACGATATGGCGGTGTTTGAAAATCTTTTTCCGTCTTTAACGGAAAAAGCGGAGGAAGCCCCTGAACTTTTTGTCCCCACCCGTCCCGGGGTGGGGCACTGTGAAGTCGTGGTCTTCACCCAAAACCCCGAGACCTCCCTAGGGATGTTGCCGCTGGATCAGGTCCGCATGGTGCTGGAAGTCTGGGCCGACCGCACCCAGGACATCGGCTCCCGCTCCGCCATCCAATATGTGATGCCCTTTGAAAACCGCGGCGTGGAAGTGGGGGTCACGCTTCACCATCCCCATGGGCAGATTTACTCCTACCCCTTTGTCCCCCCAGTGCCGGCGCGCATGCTGGAAATGCAAACCCAGTACTATGACAAGCACGGCCGGGGGCTGCTGGAAGATTTTCTTGCGCAAGAACAGAGTCACGAAAAAAGACTCATTCATCAGGAGGAGCGGGCCCTGGCCCTGGTCCCGGTCTGCGCGCGTTACCCCTATGAGACCTGGATCGCGCCCCGGCGGAGAGTGGCCTGGCTCCATGACCTCAGCTCCGAGGAGCTCACGGATCTTGCGAAAACCCTCAAGACCGTCCTTCTTAAATTCGACGCCCTTTGGAAACGGCCCTTCCCTTACATGATGATCCTTTACCAGGGGCCGACCGATGGCAAAGCCCACCCCGAATCCCATGTTCACTTGCAGATCTATCCCCCTTACCGCACCAAAGACAAATTAAAATACCTGGCCGGCACCGAGATGGGAGCCGGCTTTTTTATCAATGATGCCCTGCCCGAGGAGAAGGCCGCGGAGTTGCGCGGAGTGGAGGTGAGCCTATGACGGAAGTCACGCGCAAGCTAGAGATTCTTCGCGCCGCCATGGCGGAACTGGGAATCTATGCCCTCCGCCTGCGGGGGGTGGATTGGTTCAGTTGGGCCACCGGGGGCGGCAGCAGTGTCGTGATCTTCACCAGCGAAACCGGGGTCGCGGAAATCCTTATCACCCAGGAGCGGGCTTTGATCCTGACCACGGTGATCGAGGGCTCGCGCTTGCGAGCGGAAGAAGCGCCCGAAAATTTCGAAGTCCTCGCCTTTCCCTGGGAAGACCCCGGGGCGGCCGAGAATTTTGTGCAGCAAAACATCCCCTTCAGCCGGGAGATCTATTCGGACCGCCCCCAAGGAGTGGAAAAAGCCCTGCCCCTGTCGTTTCAATATTTAAAAATGATTTTAAGTCCCGAAGAGATCGCGCGCTACCGCAGGATCGGGCGCTTGGCCAGTGAAGCGATGAGCGAAGCCATTTTGCAGGCGGAGCCCTCATGGAGTGAGAACCAGTTGGCCGGGGAAGGGGCCCGCTCCCTGTGGCGCCGGGGCCTGGATCCCGCGTTGGTCATGGTCAGCGGCGAACGGCGCAGTTCCCTTTATCGCCATCCCGTCGCAGGGGAAGACCGTCTGGGCGGCTTTGCGATGATGGTCTTCTGCGCCCGGGCCTCCGGACTCTATGCCAATCTTACACGCTTTGTGTTTTTCCGCCCCCCCACGGACACCGAGCAACGCCGTTTTGAGTGCGTGAGCGCGATTGAGGCCGTGGCGTTTAAAAATTCCACCGCAGGCCGCCCCTTGGCGGAAGTCTACCATGCCCTGGCGGAGGCCTATCGCGAGCGGGGGGTGGGCGAGGAAATCCACCGCCATCATCAGGGAGGACCCACCGGCTACCTCTCGCGCGAGTGGGTGGCCTCCTCATCCTGCCCGGAGGACTGGCGCTTGAGTGCGGGGATGGCTCTGGCGTGGAATCCAAGCCTGCCCGGCGCAAAAATCGAAGACACCGTCCTCCTGACGGAGCGGGGCTTGGAGGTGCTCACCCTGGATCCGCGCTGGCCGAGCTTCCAATTGGAGGGGCGCGCACGACCGGAATTGGGGATGAAAATATGAAAGACGTTTTGGCGGAGGCCCACGGACGGGTGAATCTCATCGGCGAACACACGGACTATAACGGCGGTTGGGTCCTCCCCACCAGCATCCCGCAAAAAACCGAAGTGCGGCTGAGTCTGCGTGAGGATCAGGAAGTCCATGCCCGCTCCAGCCAACAAGACGGACACCGCACCCGGGAGCGGACTTATATTTTGGGGCGCGAAGCCCCGACCCACTCCTGGGTTGACTACATCCAAGGGGTGACAAAGATCCTCGCGGAAAAGGCGCCCCTCCCTTCTGGTTTTAATTTAAGCGTGAACTCCACGGTGCCCATCGGCAGCGGCCTGTCCTCCAGCGCCGCCCTGGAGATGAGCGTGCTCAAAGCCCTGCGGGAGATGTTTTCTCTACCTCTGTCGGACCTCGACCTGGCCCTCATCGGCCGGCGGGCCGAAAACGACTTTGTCGGCGCCAAGGTCGGCATCATGGACCAGATGGCCTGCATGCTCGCGCAAAGCGGAGAGGCTTTATTCCTGGACACCAAGACCCTGTTCTACGAGCGGATTCCCCTGCCGAAAGAGCACGTGAGCCTGGTGGTGATTTACTCGGGCCTGGTTCATCAGCACGCCGGAGGGGATTACAATCAACGGCGCCAGGAGTGTGAAGAGGTCTGCCGCCTTCTGGGCGTGGCCGAGCTGCGGGAGTTGGAGGTGAAGGACCTGCCCCGCCTGGACCCTCTGCCGGAGAAATTAAAACGCCGGGCCCGCCACGTGATCACCGAAAACCAGCGCGTGCACCAAGCGGCGGCGGCTTTGCGCGGGAAGGACATGAAACGTCTCGGGCAGCTCTTTTATGAGTCCCATGAATCCATGGCGCGGGACTTTGAAATCTCCATCCCACAAATCGACTTGCTGGTGGATCTATTGCGGCAGCAACCGGAGGTCTACGGCGCAAGACTCACGGGAGGCGGTTTTGGGGGCTCCATTGTTGCCGTGGTCCGGCCCGGAGGGGGAGCGGAGGTCGCGGAGCGCGTGGTGCAAGAATACAATCGCCAAACCAAGCTCACCGCGACCATCCTGGTGAAGGAGTGAATCAGTAGTAGCCGCAGCTGATATCTCCACCCCACCAACAATCCCCGTAATAGTAGTAGTTATAGTAGCCGTCATTGTAGAGATAGTAATAGGGATAACTGTAGCCGTAGTACGAGAAGTAAGGGGAGTAGTAAGGACTATAATAATAGCCATCATACCCATAGCCGCTGTAGAAATACCAATCCCAATAGGAAGACGCCCTCATCCCCGACTTGAACCGCGACTCCGGCACACGTTTGAACTTCGTGCTCCGGGCATAGGCGCGCGCCCCCTCCCGTGATTTCATCGCCTGGGGTGTAATAAGGTAATCCGCCCGGCGATGGCGCCGGTCCACCCGCAGCACCAGCGTGCCTCTCATGCGGTGATGCCGTTGCCCGGTCATCGCGGCCTCTTTATTGGGTTCTATGTTATTGCCTTCCTTGATCTGCTCCGTCCCCCCTGCAAAAGCTCCCATCCCTAGGATGGCAAGCCCGACGAGTAGCTTTTTCATTTCAAATCTCCTTGTAGATTGTTGATGACGGCAAAGTGCCCCCCTGGCACGATGCCCTCCCCTTCGATCTTCGGACTTTCAGGGCGCGATGATTTGAAAGGCACCTGAAGATTCCTTCCAGAGAGCTCCTTAACGAGGGTCCAAACCCCCTTCGAAAGCCCCGGCAGAGCCCGGTCCGCTGAATTCTAGACGAAGCGCTGTCTAAACTTTGTTTAGATTGTGACCGATAGAGGCTTGTTGAGGGGCAGATATGAAGTCATTTAAGTTTTTTATTTTTTCGTTCTTGCTCTGTGTTTCTCATTCCGCACGGGCGGTTTCTCAGAACGCGGATTTACCGGCAAAAGTGACGGGGGAAGAGCAGGAATATCTCGTGAGATCGATCCAATACTCTTCCTGGACCAGCGGCTTGAAAGAAGAGACCTCGCTCAACCCGGTGCCCATGATCCGCCCCACGGTCAAGTTCAGCTTGATGTCGCGCGCTTATTTGAACAACACCGTCAAGTTCGGGAACTATTGCCTGATGTTCACCATCGGGGGGTTCTGGTCCTCAGAAAGAGCCAAGGCGGTGCAAGAGGCGCTCTCCCATGCCAAGAGCGTGACCGTGAATCCCCAGGACTTCCAAACCGACCGGAAACAGAAACGTCACAATGATGCCGTCCCCGCCCATCAAACCGAACCGGTAAAAAACGCCGGCTCAAAGCTCTCCCGCGACATGGAATACAAGTGTTACAAGTATGACGTCGACGCGAGTAAAATTATGATTGAAACGCAGGAAGGCGAAAAGCTCTCGCTTCTGGCTGAAGCCGACAAAAAGAGGAAATACCCGCTCTTTGATGAAGAAAAAGAAGCCACCCTCAAAGGGCTCACCTCCGATCTGAAGGCGGCGCAAACGGAGCTTGAGCAAAATCAGGCGATTCTGTCCATGACCGGCGGCACCGCCGCCAAAGCCGAGGCGCAAGCCTTCGTCAACGAGTCCTTCGCCAAGGTTAAAAAAATCGAAGACTTGTTAAGGGCTCAAACCGGAACCTCCCCCTCAGGAAAGGCGAACCCCGGGAGTCAGAATCCTGGGACGGCCCGCTCCAAGGGCGCCCAATAAAAAAGTTGAGGGCGTGTATGGCTTTGTTGAAGTTTGTAGTCCCGCCGGTCTTGTTCCTTCTTCTGCAATTCGTCTGTCCATTGGCCTTAGCCGAATCCGCTCCGACGGAGGTGAAGGCCCAGGTGGAGGGCGAGGAACAGGACTATCTTGTCAAAGAAATCCGGGCCCTGAAATGGAACCATGGCCCGCGGGACGAAGACTCGCCTCCTTCGCCCGCCCTGCTGCAACCCGTGGTGAAATTCACCTTAATCTCCCGCGCTTACTTGGACAATACGGTCAAATTCGGGACCTATTGCCTGATGCTGACTCTGAGAGGTCTGAGTTCCCCGGCAAAAGCCAAGGCGACGCAAGAGGCGCTCTTACAGGCCAAAAGCGTGAGCCTGAATCCCCGGGATTTTCAAACTGACCGGAAACAAGAGTATCACAACAGGGCCGTTCCCGAACGCCAACTCACCAGGTTCGCCAAGAGCTACTCCGGCCTTCAGAAAGCGGATGAACCCAATTGTTACCTCTACGATATCGAGGTCGACAAAGTCCGAATCGAAACCCCGGCAGGCAAGACGCTCCCTCTTTTGGCCGAAACCGACCCAAGAGTTCTCACGGCGGAGCTAAAGGAGGCGCAAAAGGACCTCAAGGAGAACCAAGAGATTCTGTCAGTGACCGGCGGCACTGAGGCCAGAGCGGAGGCTAAAAAATTTGTCGATCAGTCTCTGGCCAAGGTGAAAAAACTCGAGGCCCTGCTAAAAGCGCAAAATGCAGGCCCTCGCGTTTTGTCTCCGTCCGGAAAAAATCAGTAATAGTGGCCGCAGCCGTAACCGCCGCCCCCGTAACCGCCGCCCCCGTAGCCGCCTCCACCATAACCGCCGCCCCAATAACAATTCCCATAGTAGTAGTAATTATAATAGCCGCTTGCATAGCTATAATAAGGCGCATAGGTATTACCATAGTAATTGCAGTAAGGATTGTTATAGTAGCCCCCACCGTAGCCTCCGCCGCCGTAGCCCCCGCCCCCGCCATAACCGCCGTTATAAAAGTACCAGCTCGAAGAGCCGCCATCCCGGTCCAGCTCATGGCGGGTTCGGTTTTCCGGCACGCGGGCGAATTTCGCCGATTGAACGTAGGCGCGGGCCCTGTTTCGGGAGCGCATCACGGTGTCGGTTTTCACGTAATCCGCATGGTGAGTGCGGGTGTCCACCCGCAAAATCAAGGTGCCCTTAAAACCCCGGCGCTGAGGTCCCCGGCTGCTCTCCCGATCCAATTCCTTGGCGCCGGCAAAGGCCCCCATCCCCAAAATGACAAGACCCACGAATAGTTTTCTCATTTGCATCCTCCTTATGGATTATTTTGGCGAAACCCTTCCCCCTGAGAATGCGCCTGGGGACAAACTTCCAGTTTGAAATCCCGCTGAAGATTCCTTCCGCCTGCTGAACGGCAATAAACTAGCGCCCTTGAATTTCGTCCAAGTGACAGACGCTGTCTAAAGCTTTGCGTGCCATGGACGAGGCAAACGATTTGCGCCTGGACAGGAAATTGCAGTGACTTCAGGAAGGGAATGACTCGTGTCTGTTGCTTGTGAGGGAACGTATGAAAATGAGACTCCGTCTGATTCTCGGTTTTTTATTTTTGGTGCTGTGTTTTCAGAACTGCCAAAACGTCGCTTTCTCAACCCCGGATCCAAAGCCGGACTCCGACACTCTGGCGTCCCCGCCCGAGCCCGCCCCAGCCCCCTCTCCCACTCTCACAGAAACAGAGACCCTGGTGGAAACCAGCATGAACACCCCCGTGGAATTTGCGGTGGTTCACTCAGAGCCTCTGTCAGGGGTGGTGCTGAATTTTGAATCCGCCACGAGCGGGGGGACTTTGGCCGGGCGGTTTGAACCGCAAGGCGCGGAGACGTTTAAGTTTAGATACAGCCCTGCCTTCGGCTTTCGCGGCCAGGAGCGCGCCGTGGCCGTGGTGAAAGACAGTCAGGGGAATATCCAAAAATTCAATGTCACCATCACCGTGGGAAATTCCCTGAAGTCCCTGCAGCCGGCCCTGGCCGTGCGGGGCATGGGTTGCATCCAGTGCCACGCCCAAGTGAGTTCCAACATCATCACCGATTTCGGTTTTAAGAATGATTATTACTTTAGTGTCCAGCCCGGTCCTCAGTGGTGGAACAACGGCGGGGTGTACGGGGATCATGCCAACACGTTTAATTCCATTTCCCTGCCGGCGGAAAAATCCGTGATTCTCCCGGCCGCGAAACTTCCCGAGGTCGTCGCGAAAGCCCTGAACCTGGAAAGCTTGGCGGATTATGTGAAGTCCCAGTTGGCCCTCTCCGCTGACGCCGGCACCCGGGCCGCGCAGGTCGTGGAAAAAAGCTCGGTTTACATCGGGGCTCCGACCGACGCCGACATCGCCGCCGCCTTTAAAATGGTGGCGACGGACCGCCTGAAGTATTTTAAAAATTCCCAAACCGCCGTGGCTCTTTCGGGTCTTAAAGACGAGGGCAGCTTCTTCCGCAACGACGGGGTCGTGCAGTGTGAAGGGGACGTGGCTTTGCGCGGCCCTTTGCTTCTAGACAATCTCCGTCTGAGCTCCAAGAGCGGCTGCCGGTTGCATGTGATGGGCTCTGTCTTTTTGTTTGGGCAGATCCTCTATGAAACCCAAGACCCCGATCGCAACCTGCAGATCTCCAGTTCCAAGTCCATCAGCCTGGGACTGGGGAAGGCGCAAAAAGAGGGGGTCTTTTGTGAACCTCTCAGTCGCTACGCGCTTGATACGCCCCATTACGGCACCTCTTCCCTGGTCAATCGCTACGTGAGCTTTTGGACCACTCCGGGAAGTTTTGTGCGCCAGAGCCCCGACCCTGCGGCCTTTGGCCAATCCATCCTCGATGAAGCCAATCTCATCCAGGCCAAAGCCGGCGTCTTTTACGATGCCTCTTGCCGCCCTGAGGGCCGCAATATTTCTTTTGAACGGATTCTCCTCAATGCCCCCATCGTCCATAGCCGCTATGAGGGCAATGTGAGCGGGACCATCATCGCCGAGTTCTCGGTCATGAGTCTGGGGATGTTTAAGTTTTCTTTTGACCCGGTCTTCACCCGCGTCCCCGTCTTCCCCTTCCTCAACACCGCCCTCTACCTCGACGTCAAATAGGTGCCAGGCCCTGTTTCTGGAAACGGGGCGCCCATAGGGGCCCTGGGGGCCCTCTCTCTAGCGGCTCGACGCTCTGAGTTTTTTAATCTTGGCTTCGGATTTGCGGGTGTCCGCCTGCGCGCGGGCTTGCCGGGCCTTGGCCGCTTGGATTTTTTTAGCCGTGCGCGCCCGGGCTTGCGTGAACTCCCGTTGGGCACTCTGAACCCCCTGCCGCGCCCGGCGGAGATCCGTTTCGGCATTCTTCGCGGCGGCTTCGGCCTGGTGGGCTTCCTGCTCGCGGTGGCGCGCCTCTTCACGAAGACGGCTCAGTTCCTTATCGGCCTGCTCTTTTTGTTCGCGAAGCTGGTCACGGCGTTGATTGGCGCGAAGGATTTTATCATGGGCCGCCTTGATCGCTTTATTGGCGGCCGCCATTTGGGCTTCTGATTTTTTAATCTGCTTTTCGTACTCCTGGGACTGGACACGGGAGCGCTCAGCTTCCTGTCGCGCTTTTTCGGACTCCCGAGCGGCCTGGCGTTCCTGAGCCGCAGCGTCTTTGATCGCACGCTGGGAGGTTTTTTTGAGTTCCGCATGGCGCCGTTTTTCTTCCTCCGCTTGGCGCCGGGCCTCTTCGGCGTCGGCCTTGGCGGCGTCCACGTCCTCAATGGCGGTTTCGACATCCAGTTCAAGATCTGAGGGTGAGGTTTGCCCAAAGCTTCCCTGACTTGCCAAAAGCAAAGATAAAAGTATGAGGGCTTTTTTCATAGATTCCCGCTCCTTGCAAAAAGGCCCATGGCGCAGATCCCTCCTTCAGAATACCCTATGGCAAGACTCAGTGAGAACGAGTTTACCTAAGGTCGAGTATAGGACTGCTCCTGTGTCTCAAATTGCGAAATAACGAGCATTGGGATTCATAAAGTAATACCCGCAAACACTCGCCGGAGGAGTCATGGCAAAGCTCTCCGTCAGGCGCACTCCCGTGTGGGCTTCCGCGTTTAAGAGGCGCCAGATCTTGGCCTTTTCCCCGTGCCGGGGGCAGGCCGGATAGCCTGGGGCGGGCCGGATGCCGCGGTATTTTTCTTTGATCAGGTCCTCGTTGGTGAGATCCTCCCGAAGGCCAAAATTCTCCCTCATTTTCTTGTGGGTGTACTCCGCCAGCGCTTCCGCCAGACGGTCCCCGACCGCTTTCACCAGAATGGAGTTATAGTCATCATGGTCGTGTTCAAACTCCCGCGCCATGGCCTCAATCTCCCCACCCGCGGTCACCACGAAAAATCCAATATGGTCCTTGGGACCCTTCTCCGGAGCAATGAAATCCGCCAGGGAGTAATAGGTTTCATTGTTAGCGACTTTTTTTCGCGTCTGGCGGTCAAAATAAAGCGTCTCCAGAAGCTTCCCAGAGGCGGATTTCACAAACACCTCCTCATCCCGGGCGTAAGCCTCAAAGACCCCCACCAGAGCCTTGGGCTTGACCCGTCCTTCGCGGATGAAGCGGGCGACCATTTTCTGGGCGTCATCATAAAGCTTCGTGGCTTCCACCCCATACTTCTCCGATTTCAAAATCTGAGGGAAGGTGCCCTTCAGTTCCCAAGCCCAAAAGAAGGGACTCCAATCAATGTAAGGCGCCACCTCCTGCACGGACACAGGGATTTCAAAGACCCCGGTTTGCCGGGGCTGAGCCATATCCACCCGCTCCCAATCCGTCAGGTGCTTCTTCGACCGGGCCTCGTCAAGGCTCAGGACCTCCTCTGTTTCGAGGGACTTTAAATAACTCTCACGCAAAAGCTTGTTGGTTTTTTTAGTCTCCAGGGCGTAGCCCTCCCGGGTGTGCGGGCTTAAGAGCTTACTGCAAACCTCCACCACCAAAGAAGCATCGGCCACGTGGGCCACCACCGACTCATAGTGGGGATCAAGCTTGACCGCCGTATGCACTTTGCTGGTTGTGGCGCCGCCAATGAGCACCGGCCACTTCATTCCCGCCCTTTGAAACTCACCAAGATTAAAGATCATCTCATCCAGGGAGGGAGTGATCAGACCGCTTAAACCGACCAGGTCCGCCTGATGCTCTTGGGCGGCTTCCAGGATTTTTTGCACCGGAGTCATCACCCCCAGATCCACCACTTTATAACCATTGCAGGCAAGAACCACGGACACGATGTTCTTCCCGATATCATGCACATCCCCTTTAACCGTGGCGATCACGAAGGTGCCTTGGCTTTGCAGGCCGGTTTTTGATTTTTTCTCTTCCTCCATGTAAGGCTCAAGATAGGCCACAGCCTTCTTCATCACCCGGGCGCTTTTCACCACCTGGGGCAGAAACATTTTACCTTCCCCAAAAAGAGCCCCGACGACCTTCATGCCTTCCATCAAAGGCCCTTCAATCACATCCAAAGGGCGCCCCAAAGCGGCCCGGGCCTCTTCGGTATCTTCCACAATATGGAGGTCAATTCCCTTCACCAAAGAGTGAGTGATGCGCTCTTGCAAGGGGAGCGACCGCCAGTTTTCGGCCTGGGATTTTTCCTGGGATTTTTCCTGGGATTTTTCTCCCTTGTACCGTTCCGCCACCTGCAAAAGTTCTTCCGCAGCCTGGGGGGATTTGTTTAAAACCACGGCTTCCACCAGAGTTCTTAACGAGGGCTCCACCTCCTCGTAAACCTCCAGCATCCCGGCGTTGACAATCCCCATATCCAATCCCGCCTGGATGGCGTGATATAAAAAGACGGCGTGCATGGCCTCCCGGACTTTATTATTGCCGCGAAAGCTGAAACTCAGATTGGACACCCCGCCCGAAGTGGACACCCCTGGGCAACGCTTTTTGATTTCTTGCACCGCTTCGATAAAATCCACGGCATAAGTGTTGTGTTCCTCCATGCCCGTGGCGATGGTCAGAATGTTCGGATCAAAAATAATGTCCGCGGGATCAAAATCAATCTTATCCAGCAAGAGCCGATAGGCCCGCTCACAGATGCGGATTTTGTCCTCTTTCGTCGCAGCCTGGCCTTTCTCATCAAAAGCCATCACCACCACGGCGGCTCCATAACGCTGAATCAGACGCGCCTGTCGAAGAAACTCCTCTTCCCCCTCTTTCAAGGAGATGGAGTTGACCACGGCCTTTCCCTGCAGGCATTTAAGGCCCGCCTCGAGCACCTGCCACTTGGAGGAATCCACCATCACCGGAACCCGGGCCACATCCGGCTCAGCGGCGATCAGATTTAAAAACCGGGTCATGGCTTGGGGGCCGTCTATCATGCCTTCATCAAAATTCACATCCAGGATATTGGCGCCACTGTCCACTTGGCTTCGCGCCACCGCCACGGCTTCATCATAACGGTCCTCTTTAATGAGCTTGGCAAACTTGGGGGAGCCGGTGACGTTGGTTCTCTCCCCGACCATGACAAAGCTCCGCACCTGATCCCAGGTGAGGTTGAAAGGCTCAAGGCCACTCAGTTTCATCCCGGGCTTGGGCCCGAGGGACTTAGGGCGCGGTTTTTGCCCCTTCAAGGAATCCACGATCTTCGCAATGTGCTGAGGAGTGGTGCCACAGCAACCCCCGAGGATGTTGGCAATGCCTTCGTCCACCATCAGGCCCAGCTGAAATGCCAGAGACTCCGGCGTCTCGTCATAACCGGTCGGGCTTAAGGGGTTTGGCAGTCCCGCATTGGGGTAACAGGAAATATAACAATCCGACACCCGCGACAGTTCGCGGATGTAGGGGTGCATTTCTTTTGCTCCCAAAGCACAGTTAATTCCAACGCTCAAAGGCTTTGAGTGCCGGACCGAGTTCCAAAAGGCTTCCACCGTTTGTCCCGAGAGCGTGCGCCCTGACAGATCTGTGATGGTGACGGAGATCATCAAAGGAAGCTTTTCCCCCAATTCCTCCTCCACCTCGGAGATGGCAAAAAGGGCGGCCTTCAGATTTAAAGTATCAAAGGTCGTCTCCGGCAGGAGAATATCCGCGCCCCCTTCTAAAAGCCCCAAGACTTGTTCTTTGTAGGCGTCTTTCAGTTCATCATAGGTCACCGCACGGTACCCGGGGTTATTGACATCGGGGCTGAGGGAGGCGGTTTTATTGGTGGGGCCGATGGCGCCAGCGACGTAGGTTCTTTTTCCCGTGGCTTTTTCATAGTCCCGGCAGGCGCGCTTAGCCAGGCGGGCGGCTTCCGCGTTCAGCTCCCGCGCCAGATGGGAAAGGCCATAGTCCGCCTGGGCGATGGAGGTGCCGTTAAAGGTGTTGGTTTCAATCAGGTCCGCCCCGGCCTCGAGGTACTGGTAGTGGATGTTATAGATGACTTCGGGCTTGGTCAGCACCAGAAGATCGTTATTGCCTTTTAAATCCCGGCCATGGTCTTTAAAGCGCTCGCCCCGATAGTCGGCCTCGCCGAGCTTATGCAGTTGCACCATGGTGCCCATGGCTCCGTCCAGAAACAGAAGCCTTTCTTTCAAGAGGTGTTCCAATTCAATCAGTAAAGCGGACTTCTTCATAGCGACCCTGGATTCTTTTGGGGGTTTATTTTTTTACCTAAAACTACGGACGATGCCGGCCACCGTGTGCACATCATTTAAAACATAGAAATGGACTCCGGGAACCCCGAACTCCAAAAGCTCCTGCACCTGTTTTCTCGCCCAGCGCTGGCCGATCTCAGCCGCATGGTGGGGGCTTTCCTGGATCTCATCCACAAAGCACTCCGGCAGATCAATATAAAAATTTTTGGGAATGCTTTTTAACTGGGCGGCGGATTTTAAAACCTTCAGGCCGGGCACGATTGGAATGGTGATTCCGGCTTCACGGCACAAGCGCACGTATTCGAAATATTTCTGGTTATCGAAAAACATCTGAGTCACAATGTAATGAGCCCCGGCATCGACCTTTTTTTTCAGGGCCTGGATATCGGCCTTCAGGCTGGGGGCCTCAAAATGTTTTTCCGGGTAGCCGGCCACTCCCACGCAGAAATCCAAAGGCTCCGCTTCCTCAAGCTCGTCAAGAAATTTTCCCTGGTTGAGATCCCGGATCTGACCCACCAGATCCGCCGCAAAGCTATTCATCGTGCGGTCCGCGCGCGCTCTTTTTTGAAAATTAGGCGCATCTCCGCGCAAGGCCAGGACGTTCTCAATCCCTAAAAAGCTCAGCTCAATGAGGGCGTCCTCGGTCTCTTCCCGGGTGAAGCCCAGACACAGAAGGTGGGCGACCGTATCGATTTTGAACCGGTTTTGAATCACTCCGCAAATGCCCAAGGTGCCAGGGCGCTTGCGCAGGGTTCGCTTCTGAATGCTGCCGTCGTTGTGTTCCTGAAAAAGAGCGGTGGAGCTGTGAGAGGTGACATCGATCCATGGCGGATTTAAAGGCGCTAGGACCTCGACAATATCCACAATGTCCTTAACGGAACGACCGCGGGGCGGAGGAACGATTTCATAGCTAAAAAGTGGTTCTTTGGCCTGCTCGGCCTTTGCAATATGCTCATGGACTTTCATTTTGCCCAGAATCTATTTTTTCTAAACAGAGATCAAGATCTTTACCAAGAGCAATGGCTCTATCTCAATAAAATAAGTTCAGATCGAAAAGGTCCTGAAGTTTTACGAAATCCCGTTCAAACAAATTTATAAAGAAGCTTTACCCAAAGAGAGCACACCAAGGCCACGACCAGGGTCAAAGGACTGGGATGGAGCAGATAAGCAAGCCCCCCAAAACTGAAAAAAAGACCATAAGGGAAAAGATGCCAGAAAAAAGAGTCATCCTTGAGCGCCGTTTTCCAGGAATTTTTGGGAGGGACTTTGAACTTCACCGCCCTCCGTGTCGGCACCAATTCCTTGGTAAACCATTGGGGCCGCAGAAGGCCGAAGTAAAACACCGAAAGCCCGATCAATAAAAAAAGATAGGCCAAGATATGTTCTTCTTCAATATTAAGAAGACGGGCCAGAGCGGGAACTCCCCCCCAAAGACCAAGCCCCACAATTCCAACAATCCCTGAAAACACCAGACAATATGTTTTTTTACTCATATTGTTTATTTCTCATAATCGTCATAAAAAACCAAATCGTGCCCGGAAACTTTTTATCTGGAGAGCGTGCGTAAAAACAAATAAAGCTTTCGGGGTTTTTCCTCTTTTGCTCTTTCGCAAGTCTTCGGCATAAACGTTGAGTTTTTTATTTGTAAAAAACTAAGCTTTTCCTATGTGGGAACTGGATCATCCCTGGTGGGAATACATCTTTAGAGCGGGTTTAATTTATGTTGCGGTTTTTATCTTATTACGGGTGATCGGGAAAAAGCAGATTGGCGAAATGAGCCCCTTTGATCTCGTTCTTTTGCTGATCATCAGCGAATCCATTAGCAGCGCCATCACGGGAGGGGATAACTCGCTGACAGCCGGCTTGATTGCCGTGACGACCTTTATCACTGTGAATTATGCAATGGACATCTTGATGTATAGATCCAGAAAACTGGAACGGCTCTTAGAGGGGAAACCCAAGCTTCTCATCGTGGATGGAGCGATTGACCGCTCGATTTGTGAAAAAGAGAAAATCAGTAAGAGCGAAATCTTCTCCGCCCTGCGTGAACACGGGTTGGACAGCGTGAAGGAGGTGGCCTACGGGGTTTTAGAGACCAACGGACAAATCAGCATCGTCAAAAAAGACGATAAAAAGTCCCCGCCTCACAATCCCCGTATGGATTCCCAGATCTGAATTATTCCTCTTCCCCTTCGTCCTCGTCCTCTGTCAAAGCCTCAAGCTCTTTGGTGTCCTGCTTAGACTTGTTCGGGTGAGCTTTCATATAGTCTTTGATCTTCAACGGATCCGGAGCCAGAAGGAGGAACATTTGTTTTCCTTCCATTTTCGGGTTGGTTTCAATCAAGGCCAGGTCATTCACGAAAGCAATGGCCTTTTTCATCAGTTCCATGCCCAGTTCCTGGTGAGCCATTTCCCGCCCCATAAAGCGAAGATTCACCTTCACTTTATCGCCTTCCAGAAGGAAGCGGCGGGCGTGATTCATCTTCGTTTCAAAGTCATGCTGATCGGTCCGGGGACGCATTTGGATTTCTTTAACGCTGACGATGACCTGCTTTTTACGGGCCGCCGCCGCTTTCTTTTTATTTTCGTACTTCCACTTACCGTGATCCATGATTTTACAAGTCGGCGGAGTGGCTGTCGGCGCGATTTCCAGTAGATCCAGGCCGCGGTCTTCGGCCAGTCTCAATGCCTCAGGGACACTCATTACGCCCAGCATATTCCCGTCTTCATCAATCACACGGACTTGCGGGGCGCGGATTTCGCGATTTACTCTCAACGAGTCTTTAGAGTCTTTTTTACCGCGGAAACCACCGCCGCCTCTAAAATCGTTTCTACCTTCGAACTTGCTAATGGGAAACCTCCAGGGTTTGTTTAAGTTGCAGATTCCTTCATCAAAGAAGGCTGCAGTTTTCGTTCACTAATATCTGCCGTAATCATTTTAACCACGTCATGCACATTCAGGCCCTTGTGTTCAGAACCGTCCCGCAGGCGCAAAGAGACACTTTTCGCCTCCGCCTCTTTGTCCCCGACGATGATCATATAGGGGACTTTCTGCAATTGGGCTTCGCGGATCTTAAACTTCAACTGCTCGTTGCGGTTGTCAAACTCAACCCGAACCATTCTGTCTTTAAGCACAGCCTGAATTTCTTCACAAAACTCGTTCACCCGGTCGGTGATATTGAGGATCATCACCTGAGTGGGAGCCAACCAAGGCGGCAAGTGCCCTGCCGTGTGTTCCAAATAAACGCCGATGAATCTCTCAAGAGATCCAAGAATGGCTCGATGGAGCATGACAGGACGGTGCTCCCGGTTGTCTTCGCCGATGTATTCGAGCTTAAAGGACTCCGGCATATTAAAGTCCACCTGCAAAGTGCCCAACTGCCACGGCCGGTTTAAAGCATCCACGAACATGATATCGAGCTTGGGACCATAAAAAGCCCCATCCCCCGGGTTGATCGTGTAAGGCAGGCTCAGGCTCTCCAGGGCCTTGGCCAGGGCGCCCTCCGCGCGGTCCCAGATCTCTTCACTGCCCATGCGGTTTTCGGGGCGGGTGGAGAGAAAGATGCGGTAATTGTTCATGCCGAGTTGATTATAGACTTGGTTTAAAAGGCGCATGAAGCTGGCGATTTCTGCCTGCAACTGATCCATGGTGCAAAAGATATGCGCGTCGTCCTGGCAAAAGGTGCGCACGCGGGTGAGCCCGTGCATGGCCCCGGATTTTTCAAACCGGTGCAAACGTCCGAAATCCGCCATCCGCAAAGGCAATTGCTTGTAGGAGTGCGGTTCTGCCTTGAACAAGAGGCAATGGGACGGACAGTTCATGGGTTTTGTTGCAAAGTCCCTCTCATCAATCCGCGTAAAGAAGATGTTCTCTTTGTAATTCGCCATATGCCCGGAAGTGATAAAGAGATTGGAATCAAAAATCTGCGGAGTGATCACTTCCTGGTAGCCGTATTGAAAATACAACTCCCGCATATAGGTCTGGAGCTGGGTGTAGATGAGAGCGCCTTTTCCCGTAAAGAACGGGGAACCCGGAGCCCATTCATGAAAATGGAAAAGCCCTAATTCCTTGCCGAGTTTTCGGTGGTCGCGTTTTTTCGCTTCTTCAATATTGTGCAGATACTGATCCAGGTCCTTTTTATCGGCAAAGGCGGTTGCGTAGATGCGCTGGAGCATGGGATTTTTTTCGTCCCCGCGCCAGTAGGCCCCGGCCACTGAGAGCAGCTTAAAAGCTTTAATCTGCCCGGTGGACTGAACGTGGGGCCCGCGGCAAAGGTCAAACCAACCATCGCCGTTAAAATAAATCCCGACTTCTTTTTCGCCCTTAGCGGCAAGCTCCTCAATCAGCTCCACCTTAAAGCGCTCTTTCATCCCTTTAAAGGTGTCCACCGCCTTTTGGATGGGCCAGTTCTGCCGCACGATCGGCAGATCCTTGGCCACGATCTCCGCCATTTTCTTTTCAATCTGCGCGAAGTGCTCCTCGCTGAAATGAAAGGGGGAATCAAAGTCGTAAAAGAACCCGTTTTCAATCACGGGACCTATGGTCACTTTCACTTCAGGCCAGAGATCTTGCACGGCCTGAGCCATGATATGGGCTCCGGAGTGACGGATCACCTCAACCCCTTCCGGGGATTTGGTGGTGATAAGGGAGATTTTGCTTTGGTCTTTCAGAGGCGTCCGGAGATCCAGGATCTCTTGCGAGCCGTCGACTTTCACACCCAGGGTTTCTTTCGCAAGACGTGGCCCAATGGATTGAGCCACCTCAAGAGCGGAGGGTTCGTGATCAAACACCTTCGTAGAATTATCAGGCAAAATAATATGAATTTGTGACATTATAAAACAGCGGAGGTTGCTTTAAAAACAACCGAAGTAAGGGACGTTGTTTGTTGTGATTTCTTAAAGGAAAATAACATTTTGTTAGTAATAAAACGCTTGAAAGGAAGCGTCAACGATAAATCAGTGACAAAACCATCATTAGAAAAAACATAAATGATGCTTTATGTCATTAAATTGAAACCCGGCCCCGCCTTTATATTTCCTTGAGCGCACTCAGGTCATACTCCCCTGAGTGATAGAGTCCAAAACCAAAGCGCAAGCGGTCCTGACGATGGTCCGTAAAGAGGTGCTTTTCTCGGAGCTTTTGCACCAATTGGGCGCACAGCTTTTCGTCCGGGATCTGGAAGGTCAGAAAATGCCCATGCTCCTCAAGCCCTCGTTGCAGCAAGGCCCCCCGGTGAATCCAGGGGTGATTTTGTCGATCCAACTCCTGGAGAAAATGCCCCTGCAAGGCCTGCACGTGGCGGTGGATCGTGGGCACGTCCAGAGATTCTTTTTTAAAGGTTTCCAGCACCGCAATCAGGCGGTAAAGGGCGGCAAAGTCCATGGTGGACCCCGCAAACCGCAAGCCTCCCGGTCCATACCCCACCTTCCCCTGATATTGGGCGAGGTCGCCAAATCCCGCAAACCACCCGGTGTATTGAGGGCGCAGGGTGCACGCGGGCGGCACCCACAAAAAACAACACCCTTCTCCGCCTTGGGCGTATTTATAAGAACCGGCGACATAGAAGATGCGCTCTTCGAGGGGGCCTAGATCCGTCGGCACCGCCATAAAACCGTGGTAACCATCCACGACAATCACGGTCTCAGGCGAGGGCACGGCCTTTACCAGAGCGGGAAGATCTTTTAAGACCACCCCGGAGTTGAAAAACACCTGGGACAGGAAAATAAAGTCAAAATGCTGTGTCCGGATTTCCCGAAGCAAGCGCTCCTCAAGATCCTGAAAGGGCTGGGTGGGCACGCGAACCACCTCCGCCCGCCCGGCCTCTTCCCAGCGCAACATCTGCCGGTCAAAGGAATAAAACTCAGAGTCCGTGGTCAAGACTTTGATCTTCTGATCCCCCGGCCAGCACGACAGCACCCGGGAGACCAGTTCGTGGGTGTTTGGGGCAAAAACAATCTGCTCAGGGCGGGACAAATTGAGGTTCTCACAAATCAGGCGCTGTGCCTGGGGGATTTTGTGCGAGAAAAAATAATCCCACTTCTCATCCACATAACGGCAACTGTCCTGCCAGAATTGCATATGGGCTTCGAAAGTGGCATCGGGCCAATAGTGGTGGCTGTGGCAGGCGAAGTGCTGAACCCCCGGATGAGCTTGTAAAAAACGAGTGTACAAATGCTGGTAGTTCTTCATAGCGCCCCTATGCTATTGCTTCCGCAAAAATTTATAACCACAACAAAGGAACAAAACCCCCGCTGACACCCTCAGGGAAAATGAGGAGGTGTGCCACTTCGCCAAGGCCCCCCACGTGACACTCCCGAGCGACATCCCCAGATAAAACACCGAGAGAAAAACCCCCAAGGTCGTGGCTTTTAAATGGGAGGCCGTGGTGAGTTGCCGCGAACTCATATTCATCAGGGTCGCCAGAATAATCCAGCCAATCCCGCCAAAGACCATGCCCAGGCAGGCCGTGGTGTAGTTGTCCGCCTGAGCCAGGATCACCTCGGCGGAGGCAAAAACCAGATAAGCGAAGCTCAAGGATTGCCAGGTTCTTTGCGGGTTCATAACGTGCTTTGAAAAAACCGCGCTCAAAAAAGCCCCGAAGCCCAAACACCCTAAGAGGGAGCCAAACTGCAGAGACTCCAAATGCAACTCCAGGCGGCCGCGCACGGGGTAAAGCGCCCACAGGGCCGAAGCCGAAAAGCTGACGACGAAGATTTCAATCCACAGTTTTAAATTGGACTTGGAGAAAAGATTCCTCCAATCCTGCGGGGCAAGGCCTTTGTAAAAAAGTTTGAAGCGGACCGGAGCTTTGCCCGGGGCCGCTGCCTCGGCACTCCGCGCTCCCAGAGGCCAGCGCCAGTAAAAAAGAATCAGGCCTAAAAAAGAAAAGGCATTCACAAAATAAGCGCTGCTGGCTCCGGCCACCCCCAGAATAAATCCTCCGAGCGCCGGTCCCACCACCCGCGTGATGTTCAAGCCCATATAGTAAAGCAGAACCGCATTCTGCTGCTCACGCGGCGGCACCAGCTCCGAGAGAACCGTTTGATAGGCGGGCCCATTGAGCGCCACGCCAATCCCCAGGGTTAGAGATAAAAACAAAATCGTGAATTCGTTTAAAGACTCCCGCGCCGCCTGAAACCCCAGAACAAAAGCTGAGACCAGCATAAGGGCCTGGGCCAGAAGCAGAATCTTGCGGCGGTCGCCACTGTCCGCCCAGAACCCTGCGGGAATTGAGAGCAAAACCACCGGCAAACTGCTGGCAAAAGAGAGAAGGGAGATCACCAAGGGGGAACTGGACAGGTGGGTCATCAACCAACTGGAGGCGACATCCTGAACCCAAGTTCCCAGGTTTGACAAAAAGGCGCAGCACCAAAAGATTCTAAATGCAGAAGAGCGAAAGGGGGACCAGATAGAAACTTGCACCGGCTAGGAGGTCCTAATAACTCGGGCCCCACTTCAGAGCGATAAAGACAATGATTAAAACGGGAATTGCCGCGTACAAGAAAAAGGGCAACATCTCTTTGGCGATTCTGTTCTCTTCTTCTTGTTTTTTCAAATCGTCTTCTACGTGAGCGTGCTTGTGACCTGCTGTCGGATCGGCTGCCATTTCCATCTCCCTTTCTTTCTTATTCTTTCTTGAGTTCGTGGGTTGTTGCTGGTTAATCGAGCAATTCGATTTATTTTATGTGAAAGTCTTGCGAAGCGCAAGAAGCATGGTTATAGCTTTTTGGGGAGATGAGTTTTCATGCCAGAGTTTTCCTATGTTTTTATACGAGGATGGGTTGAGGTCATTGTCGGTTCGATGTTTAGCGGCAAGACCGAAGAGCTGATTCGCCGTTTGCGTCGCGCAGAACTGGCCCGCCTACCGATTCAGGTTTTTAAACCCGCCCTGGATGATCGTTACAGCGCGACAGACGTGACCTCTCATAATAAAGCGTCCTTCCCCTCCCTGCCGATTCAAACGGCTGCGGAAATCTGGAATCACCTTCTTGATTCCACCAAAGTCGTGGGGATTGATGAGGCGCAATTTTTTGACGAAAGTTTGGTGCAAATCGCCCAGGATCTGGCGGACCGGGGTCTACGTGTGATCATTGCCGGCCTTGATACGGATTGGCAGGCAAAACCTTTTGGCCCCATGCCCGCACTGATGGCCGTGGCCGAGAACGTCACAAAGCAACATGCGGTGTGCGTGGTCTGTGGTCGTCCTGCCTGCCGCACCCAACGCACGGCGGGCGGCCCTGGGCAAGTCCAGGTGGGAGCCCGAGAGGCTTATGAAGCCCGTTGCCGTGAACACTTCCGCCCTGAGATCGCCCCGCCTCACTCATTGGAGCCATAGAGAATTCCAAATTGGATGCGGACACCACGGCAGAGGGTTTCATTGAAGTAGGCTCCCTTGACCGTGTAGAGCTTTTCAAGACTGACGGGGATTTTCTCGCCCACTTTCATTTCCACTCGGCCCCCATGATCATCCTCTAAAAAAAACTGAGGCGTCTGCTGCAGATTGTTAACACACTCGGAGTTATTAAACTCCACGCGCTCCAAACTCACCCACCCGTTAAACTGAAAAGGCGAAATAAATTTCTTTTGCAACCACATGTACTTTTCTGCGCCTCCAGGCTTGGTGATGGAGTTGAATTTCCACACCTGCGTCACGTGGGTCAGCTTTAGTTCTTCGGGTTTTAAGACCAAGGTGTCTTTCTGAACGATCTCTTTGGACGGCCTTTCCAAATCCGGAAGGGGAAAAGCCTCTTCAGCGTTTTTGGGGCTCTTGGAAACCCGACATCCCGCGCACAAAACAGCGAGACCGACGGCAAAAAACAAAATGAATAGGTTCTGGGCTTTTGCTCGCGCCATGACTCCTCCCAAAAAAAGCCTCGCCAGTATGCCAGAGATGGCGAAGTAAAAAAAATGACTTAAAATTCCTCTTGATTTCACAATTTCGAAAAATACTTCTTGCGCAAAAAGGATTGTGGCCGTTGAATCAGGCTCATGAAAATCCAAGTTTATAGCCAAAGAGACCAGGTTGCCGTTCATGAATTGCACGCCCGCATCTTTACGCCCCAGGAAAGAACGAAAAGGGCGCTTTTGCGTTTTCTCAGTTTTCTGGCCCTGGCCTTAGTCTCTATCCTGATCCCTGTTTTTCACTTTGTCCTGGTGCCCTTGTTCCTGCTATTGGCACCCTTTCTTGGTTATAAAACCTACAAAGAAGAAGTGATCCTGGAGGCTCTGGAGATTTCTTGCCCGGAATGTCATCAACCCGCAGCTTTCGCAAAAACTTCCGGTCAGTGGCCTCTTCATGCCATTTGTCCCCATTGCCGAAATCGCATCTATTTCGAGCTGGCCCCTTTAAATGTTGATGAAAAAGCACCTCTCAATCCTGAAGTTTGAAAAGAGAAAGACAGAAGGGGGGACGAAAAAGCCGGTTTCTTTAGCAAAAGGTCTTACCCAAGGGAAGGGTTCCCCTTCTGAGACTTCCACCGCCGGAGCAGCGGCGAGTTTCCCCGCATCTTCCTCGAATTTAAATTAAAACCATACCGTGATAAAGCGCATACATGGCTAAGCAAAGCCCCTGCCATCAACAATTAAAGGGGCCAGTTTGTAAATGACACTGTTGTTTTCATTCGAATCGTAAAAACGTCTTTTGACGATGAGACGCATCATAAACAGATAATGGGTTTCACCTAATGAGGAGGTTTTATGAAAACGATTCTTTTGTCTGCCGCCTTGCTCGCGGCCTCTTATAGTTTTGCCGCAACTCCGGCCTCTGTCCTTGACGATATGGAGGGGACTTGGAACGTCAAAAGCCGCGCCTGCACCAGTAACACGCCCATCAATGATGGGATAAAACTCGGCCAGGATAAAATCTCGGTCACGCACAAGGCGGATAAAACCTTTGAGTATAAAACCAATATTGGAGGTTGTGAGACCATCGTGAAGGGGACTTATGAGTTGGATAATATGAAAGCAACCTATAATTCCAATTCCTACCAAGGATGTAAAGATGCCAACCCCTCGCCCCGAAACGAGAGCTTCTCGATTTATATCGCTTACTTAAATGAAGATGAAGCCGTGACTGTGGCGACAGGAGAGCAGGCCGCCATGTCCTGTCCCGCGGGGGATGCGTTGGTTGTTCATTACACCAAAGAAGACGAGGACTGTGACTCCCCTTAAACTGGCCCCCTTAAATGTTGATGAAAAAAGGGGGCTGAGCCCTTGAGGAGAGCAAGTCCCCTGCCATCCACATTTAAAGGGCCCAGTTTACTTTCAATACGTTCTCATTATCTTCGGGCTTACACCGCCTTCTTTGCTTTCTGCGGGATCTCCGCTATATCCCGAGCCTCTATGCTGAAGTCTTTGCGAAAATGGCACCGAGGGGTGTCGATCCTCATTGCGATCCCTGTTTTTATCACTCTGGTTACGGGCCTTCTGCTCTCAACCCGGGGTTTTAACACCTGGGTGCAACCGGCTTATCCGCCCTTTCAAGCCGAACTGAAAGTCAATTTTGACCAGATATTAAAAGCCGCCCAGTCCGTACCCCCGGCCAAGATCGCAAGCTGGAACGATGTCACGCAGATCGATATCCGGCCCGGCAAGGGCAATATCCGGGTGCGTTCAAAAAACAATTGGGAAGTTCAAATCAATGGAAGCACCGGAGCCGTCACCCAGGCAGGCCCTCGCCGCGTGTCCTGGCTGATGAGCCTGCATGAGGGCGCAAGCTTTGGCCCCCTGGTGCGGTATGGGGTGTTCTTCCCCAGCGCCGTGGCTCTGCTATTTTTGCTTCTAAGCGGGGTTGTGCTTTTTTTCCAACCAGTGATCCAGCGCAGGAAAGGCGCCTCACGATTTCCGCAAAATCAAGTGATAGCCAAAACGCGTGCGCACGGGGCGCCCAGTGATCTCGCCAGGCTTTAAAGAGAAAGCCGCCTCTTCAAAGTCTGCATCTGCACGACCGGGTTTCAGGTCTCCGAGCTCACCCCCTTGCGCGGCGGAGGGGCATTTGGAATAGCGCCGGGCCAAGTCCTCAAAACTTTTCCCCTGCTTTAGGAGCCGCAGAAGATCCTGGGCCTCATATTCATGCGTCACTAAAATATGAAAGATTTTTGCCATAAAAAAAGGATATGGCGGATTTCCCGGGCATTGTCACGAAGGTTCTCAAAAAGGGATCCTAGCGGTGCCCGGCTCTTCTCAGGGCAGTCCGCGGATCAGGCGGCGGTCCCCGACGATCCACAATAAATCGCGAAGTTCAATGACCAGGCCGGAGTCCGGGTTCAGAATTCTTTTCCCCGCCCGTTCCACCCCGACGACAATCCCCTTGGTGGCCTCGCGCAGGCCCGATTCGCGAATGCTTTTTCCGACAAAGGCGGAGTTTTCCGACACCAGGTATTGTTCCAATGAATAATTGCGGTAAGACCCTGGCGAGTCATTCCTCGTCCGTTCCAGATCCAGAAACTTCTTGAATCGCAAAAGCTGCTCATCCGTTCCAATCACAAAAATATGATCCAAGGGCATCAGCATTTCATTCCTCCCCGGGGCGGTGATGCGCCGGTCCCCCCGGCGGATAAGGGCAATCGTCACGCCATATTTTTCACGCAATGAGAGCTTGCGTAAGAAAACCCCCACATAACGTGCGTCCTGAGGCACCTGAAACTCCACCATGTGCGCGTCCCACGGGGCCAAAGGGGACATTTCGTAAGATGCCAGTTTCCTCGTTTGCTCCTCCTTTTCCTCAATCCCCTTGCGGCGAAGGTTGCTGAGAAAACGGCTCTCAATCGCGTTGTAGAGTCTCTCCAGGGAGGTGTAGAAAAGAAGCATAAAAATCGCCACCGCCAGCAAACATAAAACGATATAGAAAACCTCGGGAATAAACTGCGTGATCAAAGCCGTTAACAGAATCAGCCCCCAGACAATCCGCAACAGAGAAAGAAAAAGAAGCGAGGAGCGGGCCGCGCGGTTTTTCCAGATCGTTGCAAAGCCATAGCCTTCCACTTTGCTGAAAACCAGGGCCCAAAAAAAAGGGGCCGAAAATAAGACCGTCAACGCCAGCGTCAAGGCCAAAGCCCCCGCGCCCTTCCCCATTTTTTCCGCAAGCCACGGCAAAGCTCCTTGCGACATCGCCAGAAAAATGGCGATGATCACCACGGTGTTGAGGAGCATCTTCAGGGAAAAATTCTTGAAGTAAACCCGGCGCGAGGTCACCGGACCACTGGTCGGCAAGAGATTGTAGGTGCCCAAGGCTTTACGCATCCTCTGTGGAACCAGCTTTTCAATATAAGAATACATGCCATCGGCGCTCCGAACCATGTAAGGCGTGATAAAAGCGGTGACAATCGACATGGCCACGGCCAAGGGATACAAGAGTTCGTTAGTCACCTTCAGCGACATCCCCAAGCCGGCGATGATATAAGAAAACTCCCCGATCTGGGCCAGGCTTAAACCGGACTGGATGGAAGTTTTCAGATTCTGCCCCGAAATCAAGGCCCCAAAGGTGACGCTGAAAACCTTCCCTAAAATCACCACCAAAGAGAAGAACAAAACCAAACGCCACTGATCAATCAGTGTCTGGGGATTGATCAGCATTCCCACCGAAACAAAAAAGATCGCCGAAAACAAATCCTTCACCGGATTGATCACATGCTCAATGCGCTCCACTTCATTGGTTTCCGCTAAAAGTGAGCCCATCACGAAAGCCCCCAGGGGAGCTGAAAACCCCGCCCGGGTGGCCAGAACCACCATCAAAAAACAAAGACCCAAGGATACCAGCAAGGTGGCCTCGGCATTTAACAAATTGCGGATTCTTTTGACCAGGTTCGGCAGGGCAAAAACACCCACCATGAACCACAGACTGAGAAAGAACACCAGGCGTGAGACCTGGGCCACCAATTGCATCCCTTCAAATTCCCGGCTGATAGCCAGGGTCGAAAGCAGGACCATCAATAAAACCGCGGCAAGGTCTTCAAAAATCAGGATGCCGACAACCAGGCTCACAAAACGCCGTCCCTTTAATCCCAACTCATCAAAGGTCTTAACCAGAATCGTGGTGGAGGAGATGGAAATCACAGCTCCCAAAAATAGACTGTTTAACCAGTCCCATCCGACCAGTTGGCCGGCCACAAATCCCAAAAACACCATCACACAGACCTGAAATCCAGACGTGATCCCCGCGGACGTCCCGACACTGAGCAATTTTCTGAAGCTGAATTCAAGACCAATGGCAAAGAGCAAAAAGATAACGCCGATCTCAGCCCAGATACTGATCCCGGAAAGGTCCACCACGGAAGGAAAGTAAGATTGGTGTGGCCCCACCAGGATTCCGGCGACAAGATATCCGAGCACAACGGGTTGCTTGAGTCTTTTAAAAATCAAACTCACCGCCGCGGCCACAACAAGAATCAAAGCCAGATCTTGAATTATCTGAGGAAGGTGGACCATTCTCTTATTTTGCAAGCACCGGGTGGGATTTAAAAGACTATGAAGAAAAAAAGACAAGGGGCCTTAAAAAGGCCCCTTCTTGGTTTTTTCAGAACATATTCAGTGACAATGAAAGCTTACAAGCTGACAGCGGCTCTCACAGCAGCTTCGGCATCGACAAGCCCCGCCCCAAGCTCATTCCGGCTGTTAGGTCCGGATAAATGCTGGGCTGTTTCTTGGAGGATGCTCTTAACGTCCGCCGGTTTTAAAGACTTGTTGACTGCCTTCATCAAGGCGACAACGCCCGCAACGTGGGGAGTGGCCATCGAAGTCCCGTCGAAGGAAGAATAGTTGGTTCTCACTGTTCTGAGAGAGGCGGAGGCCGAACGTCCACTCAGCAACTCTGCCTTAAGCTCTTCCCCGACCGCCTGTTCAACCATCGTCATATAGATATTCAAAGTGGAACCATCGCTGGTCACCGCGCCACTGATCAAGCCAGGAGCATTGTTGTAGAAAACAATCCCCGCCGCCCGTGCCGCCATGGCATTTTTAATTTTGTCCGCAAAGGAGATTTCTCCCCGGGAAATCAAGGCGAGCTTCCCAGCCACATTGATATTTGCAAAGTCCTGGGTTTTTCCGGTCCCTGCATAAACAAGCGTCATCGAGAACGGAGACATGGCGAGTTTCGCCCCTTGAAAAGTGGTGCTCAATACTTTTCTCGACCCATTCTGGGTGACCACGTAAACTTCTGACTCCAGACCAGATCCTTGAGGAACAGAAGACGTAACCGCAACCCCCGGAGCCACGACCGCCAACTCAGGGCCATATTGAGAAAACTCCGCTTTTTCGTACCGGCTATTCACCGCGCCAACAGCAATGACGGTCGGCAAAGCAGCCGGATAGCTGACAAGGTTTGTCCCATCATTTCCCGAAGCTGCAACGATCGAGATCCCTGCATGATCGGCCGAAGAAATCGCCGCTCGCTCCGCCGGTGTGCTCCACTGGCCGCCTAAGGACATCGAGATCACGTCCACTTTTTCCGAAATCCCCCAGTTGATCCCTTGGGCAATGGCCACATTGCTGCAACCTTTTTCCATGCACACACGGCCCATCAAGATTTTGGCCTGCGGAGCAACTCCGGTAAAGCCCGAAGGATCCTGCACGCCAGCGATGGTTCCGGAAACATGAGTTCCATGACCAACAGTGTCTGTCACGTCACTGCCATCACTTTCCCCCGTAAAGTCCAAACCTTTTTCGTAATTGGCTCGCAGTGAAGGGTGGTTTGCATCAATCCCTGTATCTAAAACCAGAACCCGGGCTCCAGATCCCTTATTATGGCTGTAGCTCCAGGCCTGGGGAGCTCGGACCGCTGTAATTCCCCAAGGGGTGGCCGGAGCCCCCGAAGAAGAATCCAGATCAAACAAATTTTTATACTGTCCGTTAAGGGTAAAGCCCTTCATCGGCTTTGGGGCAGGATGGAAGACTTCTTTTTCCACCAATGCGACGTCCGTATTGCCCTGGAGCTTGGCAATTTCATTCCCTTCGGCATTCACCACCAAGGTGTTGATGTTCTCGAGACTGTCCTCTACTTTCGCATCCACTTTAGAAAAAGCATTGAAACTGGTGCCCAGGCTGTACCCCCGGAAAAGGCCTGGATTGACTTTTCGTAAAAAAGCCGTGTTGGCAGCCTTATAAGACTGGTTCGATTTCAAAACGACTAAATACCGCTCGCCGGCAATCGCTCCGTTTGAGATAACTAGAGAAATGAACGCCGCTAAAACTACTCGTAACTTCATGATCCCCCCCCAATATCCATGGATTTAATAATTAAAAATCCGTCCTTGGGAAAAGATCAGATTCCAAAATGGAACCAGATGCAAGCAAACTATTTGTATTTTTCGTCACAGATTTCGCACATGAAAAACTTAAAATTTCTGTCAGGGCAATGAAGTTCCTTTTTGGAACCTCAGCTTTCATTCACATTATTTTTACGACGATGAATAAGATTTTATAATAGGACTTATTATTTAAACTTGAGGCTGTGCCCGTTTTTAATACAGATTTATCAACGCGACGCAAATAAAAAAGAGGCTCCAACATCTATAAGAATGTGTGGAGCCCCAGAGACAGGATCATAGCTCTATCGACTGGTCTTCACGAAGCGAGTGCCGGATTTGTAGAGGTTTCCAGCGGCATCATGACCCCACATATCGATGATGTAGGTCGTATTTGAAGACAAGCCCGTGATTTTAATCGAGTGGCTGGTCGTATACACCGTCGATTCCGCCGTTGCCTGGGAGATAATCGAACCAACCCCGTACTGGAGCTGATCCGTGGCGGGTTCGTTTGTGATCCAAGAAACCGTGATGGAGTTTGTGGTCACGACAAAGGTGGGATTGTTCACCGTCGGAGCCACTGTATCCACCGTCCACGAATAAGACGCGCCCGTGGCATCGGGATTACCAAACACATCCACCGCCTTCACTACAAAGACGTGGGAGCCGTTGGAAAGATTACTGTAGACCATCGGTGAAGAGCACACCACCGGCGCTCCCCCATCGAGAGAGCAACGATAAGTCGCATTGGGCTGGTCCGCCACAAACGAAAGACTCATGGTGGTCTGATTGGTCAAGGCGGCACTCGGAGAGGCCCCCGTGATGGACGTATGGATCGGAACTGACAGGGCGAATTGGAAGACCGCCCCGGCCGGATCCACGTTCCCAGCGGCATCCACCGCTTTGACCAGGAAGCTATGCGTGCCCAGGGAAAGTCCCGTGTAACTCACCGGAGAGGTGCAGGGAGCCAGGTCCGCCCCATCCAAAGAACACAGGAAGCGGGCCGAAGGATCATCCGAAGCAAAGCTCAACGAAACCCCTGTCTGATTGGTCGCCCCGGCGACACTGGTCGTGGGCGCGTGCGTGTCCACTTCCCAAACATAAGAGGCCGGGCTGCTGATATTGCCGGCAAGATCCACCGCCCGCACTTGCAGGCTGTGAATTCCGTCTGCCAGACCCGAGAGATCTTTAGGGCTGGTGCAAGCGGCAAAGCCCGCGTTGTCGAGATTGCACTCGAAAGTCACCGCCTCATTGGCGGTCAACTCAAAGGAGTTATGGTCGGCACTGGTGGGGCTTGTGCGGATCTCCGGCACCAAAGCCACCACGGGTGCGCTCAAATCCACAGTGAATTGATGAACGATGGGTTCGGACGCGTTTCCAGCCTCATCCACCCCGTAAATGGAGACGGTGTAAGCGCCCTCCACTAGAGCGTCCAAAATGATCGGGCTTGTCGCCAGGGCCGCCGCCGCGCCATTGATGGAGGCGTAAATACGCACTCCCTCAGGAGCGTTCACCGGGATCTCCACATGGGTTGCGTTCAGGTGGGTGGCCGCCGAGGGAAGAATCTGACCAAAGCTCAGGATAGGAGCGGTGAAATCCATGCTCCACTCAAGCTGTGTGGTGGTGCTGACGTTGCCGGCGGTGTCGACGGCAAAGATCTCCAGGCTGTGATTTCCTTCCCCAAGATCCGGGGCAGCGAAAGGAGAGGTGCACGTCTCCGCGGTCGCCGCACCATCAAAGCGGCAGTAGAGTGCCGCCGTTTCGTTCACGGAAAACTCCACGGAGATGTTTTTCGCGTTCGTCAATCCTGCCGCCGGGCTGACAGCCCCCAAGCTGATCACCGGGGCGGTCAGATCCACGACCCAGGAGTAACTGCTGGCAAGGCCTTGATTTCCGGCGGAGTCCTTGGCCCGCACCTGGAACATATGGGGGCCTTCGCTTAAATTGTTCAGATCCAGAGGAGACTGGCAGGAGAAGAAGGCTCCCGTATCAAGGGCGCATTCAAAAACAGCCGTCTCATCCGCACCGAAGGTGAAGCTCTTCGTGGTGATGTTGCTCACTTCCGCCGCGGGGGAGACTTCCATAAAGAAGCTCACCGGCGCGGTCGCATCCACGGTCCAACGGAAGGTCGCCGGGGTCTTTCCGACGTTCCCCAGGGAGTCCGTGGCATTCACTGAGAACACATGCACGCCTTCACTGAGGGCGGCGTAAATCACCGGTGAGGAGCAAGGGATGGCGCCCCCGCCGTCGAGGCTGCAATTGAAAGTGGAACCGGGCTTACTCGATTCAATATTAAATTGAATCTCGCGGGAACTGGTCAGAGTCGGCAGCTCCGCCGCGTTCGTAATCGTCACACTGGGTGGCAACGTATCGACGGTCCAGGTATAGGTGGCGGGCGTGCTGTCTACAAGGCCCCGAGGGCTTTGCGCGTAAACGGAAAAGGTGTGGGCGCCATTGCCAAGGTTGGAATATGTTTTGGGCGAAGTGCACAGCTCCGCGGGACTGTTGTCCAGAGAGCACCAGAAGCTATTCCCTTCCGTATCACTTGAGAACGTAAAGGCGATGGATGTGGAAGAGGTCGGAGACTTCGACGGATCGATGGAGTTCAGAGTGGTTTCAGGGGCCTTTGGCGGAGGTGTGGGTAGCGGCGTGGGAGTGGTCCCCGGAGTCGGGCGAGGGCATTTCTTATGCGATTTTCCCTGGAAGGTCACTTTCGCATCAAGAATTTTGAGCTTTCGGCCGCTGAATTTAATTTCAAGCACACCCTTATTCTTTTTAATCCGGGATAAAACGGACTGAAAGGGCTCCGCCCCATTTAAATGCAGCTTATGCAACTTAAAGGAGGCCGTCGAAGTATTGTCCTTTTTAAAAAATTTCAGATCTTCAAGGGCGCGGCGGCCGTCCTTGCGGTTGAATTTGAAACCATTGAAGGACAAAGAAATCGTCTCAGTGGGGCCGGGCTTCCCGGACACAGTGGCCTGCAACTCAATGTCGTCCCATTCTATTGTCGGATCATCCAGAAGCTCCAGATTCTCCACAGCCATAATAAAGTGATTGGAATCCCGCCCCGGACTCAAGGAAAGGGTTTGCTTCACATTCTCTTCGCAGGGGTTTTTATCTTCTTTACAACCGGTGCCAAGAACGAGAATTGCAACTGCAACTAGACTAACCGCCCAAAGGGAATTACTTCGAATTGCCCACATAAATTTGGCCTCTCTTTAGTCATTAAACATTTCTTGATTCATCACGTTCTAATTCCAAATATTATCACGACGATAGCGGGGCCATATAAGAATTATCACTTTTCCCGAAGATTCCTAATATGGCACGACTTCCTGGCCTTGAATCCCTTTTGCCATCATTTAAAATGAGACATATCAAGTTGAGAGGATGAATTCTATGAAAGAGACTCTGTTCGTTTTTTTAGTGGCCTGCTCTATCACCGCTCACGGTGCCACGAACCGAAGCAAGGGGGGCGGATTTTTCATGGAAGAAACTTTTGTTCCAGTCTTTGTGAATAACAATGACACCACCAGCTTTAACACCGCCCCGGGCGTTGCGATCCGCAGCGGAACGGGAGCGGATCTGCGCACCACCTTGGGTTATGTTTTTGCAGATCAGGTCATCGTGGGCATGACCTACAACTCCTACAACCTCACCACTCAGCGTCCGGCCGTGGAGGGCGGGGATTCCAGCGAAAGGGAATCCACCCAGCGTTCCGAATACGGCCCGACCCTGGGTTACACGCGCAATGGCTGGCGCCTTCTGCTCACCGCCTTCCTTTCCGGAAGCAAGCAAGTGGACCGCAAGAATGTGGACAGCACCGGGACTACCACGGGGGATGTGACTTTTAAAAACACCCGCCTTTCAGGCTACCAGATCAGCCTGGGCTACACCTTCGCGCTGGGCAATTATTTTGAGATCGGCCCGAGCCTCGTTTATAAAACCCTCACCTACGCCCATCAGTCCAAAACCAACCGCCTCACTCCGGTGGAAGATTACGGAGACAGCGCCCTCTACTCCAAACATGTGGATGATTCCCTAAGCCCGATGATCACCTTGCTTGTCCGCTTCTAGAAAATCTTGTGCAAGTTGTCATCTTGCAGTTGAATTACCGGCGGAACTAGGCAAGTCTTAAGCCAAAGATGTGTCCTCTTTCTGGCTTAAGGAACAGTATGAAAAGCGCGTGGATGATCCTCATTTTGAATTTGTGCACTTGTTGGAGCCTCAAGGCGGGCGCAACGCCTGAGGAGCCTCAGGACTCACAGCCCTCCCAAGTTCTCAGCGGAGACCTCCGCGTGGCCGAGGTGATCCCGCTTCCCGATATCAAAGAAAACCTCTCGGGCATCACCTATAATTTCGACACCGACACTTATTTTTTAATTCTTAATGATGTGGGAAGGATTTTTGAATACGACCGCAGTTTTTCAACTCCCCTGCGCGTGATCAAAATGCGGCACCTGAAGGATAAGGACACCGAAGACATCGTCTACCTGGGGCAAAACCGTTTTGCCATCAGTAGTGAAAGAAATTATATTTTTATAGTCACCATCGAACCCGGGCAAACCGAGGTCGATATGAAGATCTCCCTCCCCGGGGTTCAGCTCTTCACCCTGCCCGCCCCGAACACACACAACCTCGGGCTCGAAGGGGTGTGTTTTTCCAAACGCAGCAGCGACCAGGGGCGCGGGACGTTTTATACTGTGCAGGAGAAGGACCCGGAACGGGTTTTCTCCTTTGAGTGGCCCTTGTCTGACAAGGATTTTAAATTCCCCGGGGCCTTTCCCTTTTCTGAACTTCTGCAGACTGAAAATCTGCTCAAGCCCAAGATGACGGACTTATCTTCCTGCACCTTTGATGAGACCTCCGGCCATTTGTTGATTCTCAGCCAGGAGTCCTCACGGGTCATGGAATTCAGTGCCGACGGCGCTACACTCCTTGCCACCTTCGACATTCCCCCGGCGGCTCCCCAATACGAGGGAATCACTCTCGGGCCGGACCGGGAAGTGATCCTGGTCAGTGAACCCAACAGGGTGGTCCTCCTTAAAAGGAACAAATAAAAAAGCGAAGCCCTTGGGGGGCTCCGCTTTTATTCTGTCACTTTATGTTACTTTTTAAATGGCCTTTAAATAATAGGCGGATTTTTCAAAACCCCCGCCTTTTTTCAATTTCATGTAACGGCTGAAGTCTTTTGCGTATGCCTTTTTGAAGCTCACTTCATGCTTGTTGAACACTTTTTCCAACCAAGTGTAATACGTGGTGTACAAGTGGTTTGCCAGGAAGTTGCAATACCAGGCAAAGGGCATCTCTTGGGAGATTTTAAATTTTTTGGAGAAGCTCACAATTTCCTTATTCATAAGACTCCACCACTTGCTCACTTCGGCTTTGTGAACAAAGTTCCCGACAAAGTAATTGCGGTTCTGATAGGTGAAGCCCACTTCCCACCCCTGTCCCACGGGCTTTGCGTAGGCTTTAAAAGTGTAGGGACCGTATTTGTAAGATTTTGTTTTTGTCATTGCGTCTTCCTTTATTATGGTGTTGGAAACAGAGCTATCATCAAACAAATTTAAAATTATCTACACGCTTATTTTGCCACGAGAAAAATAGCCCGGGCTTGGATTGAAAAACTGGACTTAAGAGGGGCGAAAACCCTCCGGAAGGAGCCTCGGCCGCCTTGATCTGAGACGTTTTTTCAAGCTTTCTTGCGGGGCCGTTTCCGTAAACAAAAACATCATCGGTGTCCGCCCTGTTGACACTGTCTAAATTTTTTAACGCGGGTCAAGTCCCCCGGGTCCCCAGGGTGGTCAGGGGATTGCAGTGAATTTCTACGGGGGAACCAAGATCCGCGGCCTCGGGGGGACTAAGTGGAATTAAAATATGTATTCGCCATTGGGTGCATAGGAATGCTTTTAAGCTTCCAAAACTGCTCCAAAGTCGATTTCTCAGCAAACACCCAAACCGAAAGTTCAAATAATACGGCGGGGGATAATAACGGTGACGATGGCGCCACCCCTGGCGATCCGAACACTCCCCCCGGAGACGACACCAGCGCCCCCGTCGTGCGCCACTTCCAGCCGGCCCTGGCAATCCGGGCCATGGGGTGCATCCAGTGCCACGCGCAGGTGGCCTCCAATATCATCACGGACTTTGGATATACCAATAATTACTTCTTCGGGGCTACTCCCACCCCGAACCCGTGGAAGGGCGCCGTGTACGGCGACTATGATTACCGCTTCAGCACCCTCGGCATCCCCTCAGACAAAGCGGCCATCGTCCCCCGCGCGACCGTTCCCCAGTTTGTGCAAAATGATGTCAGAGGGGTTTCAAGCCTGGCTGACTATATCAAATCCCGCTTCGCCATCTCCGAAGTCGCCAGTTCAAAATCCGCCAGCGTGACCGAAAAAAGCTCCATCTACATCGGCGCCCCCACGGAGGCGGACATCACCTCCGCCCTGAAGCTCTCCGGCGGGGAGCGCTTAAAGTATTATAAAAACTCCTCCACCTCACCGGAGTTTTCCGGCCTTAAAGACGAAGGCACTTTCATGCGCAATGAGGGCCCTCTTAATTGCGATGGGGACTTGGCGGTGCGCGGCCCCCTGTACCTGGAAAATCTCCATATCAATACCAAGTCCGGCTGCCGTTTGTATGTTATTGGTTCTGTCTTTATGTTCGGGCCGATCGCCTATGACAACTCAGAGGCCAACCGCAATCTTCAAATCACCAGCACGAAGTCCATCAGCCTGGGGCTTGGAAATGTCAAAAAAGACGTCTATGGCTTCCCCGTTTACTGCGAACCCACAAGCCGTTTCGCCCTTCAAAACTCCGAGTACGGGGACTCCTCCCTGCTGATCCGTTATAGCACCCACTGGTATGTCAAAAGCGCCTACGTTCGGCAAAGTTCAGACCCCCAGGCTTTTGGTGATTCCATTGTGAATGAAGCCCGCACCATCGAAGCCAAAACCGGCCCCTTTATGGATGCGGCCTGCCGTTCTGAAACCCGCAACGTCTCCTTCGAAAGAATTCTCCTCAACGCCCCGATCATCCATAGCCGCTACGAAGGGAATGTCTCTGGAACCATTATCGCGGAAGTCTCCATCATGGCTCTGGGCCAATTTAAATTCTCCTTCGACCCGGTCTTCTTGGATGTTCCGGTCCTTCCCTACCTGAAGGCCTCGACCTATTTGGAAATCAAAGACTAGAACTGTCTTCTGCCAAAGTACAAGGGAATCCTTCTTGCGAGCGCTCCCCCTGCGAAACTAAATTTAAGGGGTGAGTGCAAGAAGGCTTCCCCTATGAATTTTTACGAAGAATTCCGGATTCCTCCCGGAGGCCCCGTGCGCCTTGCGGAGCGAGATCCCAAAGACACCGGCCAGGACCAGGACAAAGCGGCCGCCCTGGAAAAAACCGAAGCTCTCAAACAAAAAATGGACCTCCTGCAATTCCGTCTTTATGCGGAACAAAAACATTCTCTTTTAATTTGCTTGCAGGCTCTGGATGCGGGAGGCAAGGACGGCGTCATCCGCCACGTCATTGGCGCCATGAATCCCCAAGGGTGCCGTGTGGTGAGTTTTAAACAGCCCACCTCCGAGGAATTAACCCACGATTTCCTCTGGCGGGTGGAGCGCCAGACGCCCAAAAAGGGAGAGGTCGTCGTTTTCAATCGCTCGCATTACGAAGACGTGATTGTGGTGAGAGTGCACAATTTGGTTCCGCAGAGCCTGTGGTCCCAACGCTATGATCAAATCAACGATTTTGAGCGGCGTCTGATTGCCAACGACACCCATATTTTGAAGTTTTACCTCCATATCAGCAAGGAAGAACAACTCAAACGCTTCAAAGCCCGCCTCGAAAACCCTGAGCGGCAGTGGAAGATCAGTGAGGCGGACTACACGGAAAGAGAATTCTGGCCGGACTACCAAGGGGCCTACGAAGAAGCTCTCAGCCGATGCAGCACCGAGGCCGCCCCCTGGTTTGTCATTCCGGCGGATCATAAATGGTTTCGCGATCTAGCCGTCTCGCAGATCATCCTTGAGACCCTGGAACGTCTTGGAATCCAGACCCCCAAACCCAGCGTCGATATCGCCGCAATCAAGCGGAAATACCATGAGGCCAAAGCGGCCCCTCAATAAACCTTTCTTGGATAGCAAAAAAAAAGACCCTTAAAAGCCCCAAACCTGTGTTTTTGCTTCATCGTCCGCGGCAATAAAGTTATCCTGTTTTCTAGATAGGATTCTTTCGAAATGCCCCCAAATCCTCCTCATTCTTTTCTTTTTGATCTTCTTGTGGCTTTGTTTGGTCTGGCCATTCTAGGCGGCGTTTTATGGTTTTTCACGCAGCGAAAAAGGCGGCGCCCGTCCCCCGCCGCCTTTGAGCTGGGAGCCGCCGGGGCCTGGCTCAAAGCCTATCCGGAAATTCTTCCTCAACAAATAGAAATCGAGAAAGAAAAAATCCATTTCATTCAAATCGGCAAGGGTCCTGACGTGGTCTTGCTTCATGGGATCGGCGCTTCCCTGTTTATCTGGCGTTTTACGATCCTGCAATTGGCAAAAAACCACCGCGTGACCGCCTTGGATCTGCCCGGCTTTGGCCGCAGCACCAAACTGGACCAGGGAGATTACGGCCTGGATGCGCAAAGGCGGCGCCTGACGAAATTTATGGATGCCTTGAACATCCGCCGCGCTGACCTTGTGGGAAGCTCCATGGGAGGAGCCTTGGCCCTGTGGTTGGCCCACGAGGATCCAAAACGCTATCCGAAAGTGGCGGCTCTTGCACCAGCCACAAGTCCCGAACTCATTCCGCGGCGCCTGTCCCAAGCGGTGGCCCGGGCGCCCTTGACCCATAAGGCGCTGAACCGCTTTACCATGAAAATGATCTTAAACTACGTGCTGACCAAGAGGGACTTGATCACGCCGGAGACCATTGAGGCTTACCTGGAACCTTATTTGGATGAAGGACTCTCGGTGCGCACCTTTTTAGCGGCCTTGCAGCTTTTAGGAGATCGCCGCATGCCCCAGTGCTTCGCGGGCCTTGAGAGCGAAGTTCTGCTGATACAAGGTGCCCGCGATCGCCTGGTCACCATGAGCAGCATCCGGCGCCTGGCGCAAATCCTTCCCGCCGCAAAACTCGTCGTGAGCTCCTCGGGCGGTCATCACATCATGGAAGACGAACCCGAATGGACGACGGCGCAGCTTTTGCGTTTCCTGGGCGAAGCCCCAAATTAAATCGAGCCTAAAACAGCTCTTCGCCAAAGGACCTCCCAAAGAGAATAAAATTCCGACATGAAAAGTTCATAGTGATTTGTTATGGGCTTTCATGAACTCTCAGCCAACCTCATCCTCTACTTTCATTTCGCCTACGTTCTCGGAGTGATTATTCCCATTCCCTGCATTCTCCTCGGCGCTTGGCGGGACTGGAAATGGGTGCGCTGGCCCTGGCTCCGAAAACTTCACCTGGGAATGATCCTCCTTGTGGTGTTTGAAACTGTTCTCGGAATGATCTGCCCTCTGACGGAATGGGAAGCCGCTTTAAGAAGAAAGACGGGAACAGTTGCCTCCCCCTACCCGGAGGGCTTTCTTGCCGCTTGGGTTTCTAAAATCCTCTTTAGCGACTTTGCGCCGTGGGTCTATACGCTGATGTATGTCGCTACCGCACTCATCGTTATTGACCTGTACATTGTGATTCCACCGCAAAAAAAACAACCCCCGCCTTAAGTCTGGCTTTTCCCCAGTGGACTTCCTCAAATCGGAGCCCTTGAATTATCGCCTCTGTTCATTGAGAATATGAAAATATGGAACAGCAAGAACTCGACCTGGTTAATCACTCCTACACCCGCTGCCTTGAGAATAAGGAATTTTTCCCCCATTTCTACAAGACCTTCACCTCCAAAGGCCCTGACATTGCGGAGAGATTCAAAAACACGGACATGAAGCACCAAATGGAAGCCTTGAGGCTGGGCTTGCAATACATGATCATGTTCGCCTCGGGCTCAAAAATCGCCAATGCCAAAGTCGAAGATCTCGGGCGCACCCACGACCGCCACCATCGGAATATCACTCCTGAACTCTACGAGGCCTGGTTGCAAAGCCTGCTTGAAACCATCAAGGCCTGCGACCCTCAATATTCGGATGAGCTTGGCATGGCCTGGAGAAACACCCTCGGCTTCGGCATCCGACAGATGAAAGCCATGTACTAAAAATGGTTCCCTTGAATGACTCCGCTGAGCAAAGGACCTGACAGATCTTAGCTATTCTATTTTTCTTTTCACTTCTTGGATTTTATCATCGATCAGCGGGTTATTTGGAGATATATTTTTTGCTTTCAAGAAGGCCTCTAGCGATTCTCGAAATTTCCCTTGCTTTAAGTAAAGCACTCCAAGATTAAACTGTGATTCAAAGTTCGTTCTACTTGCTTGAACAGAGGCAATCCAGAACTTCTCGGCTGGTTGCATCTGTCCTTTTATAAAATTTATTCTGCCAAGATTGTTAAGTATTTCGGTTGATAGGATGTTCTTCTCTAAAGCGGCCTTGTAAAGCTTCTCGGCCTCATCGAGTTTCCCTAGGTTTTCCAGCGCCACTCCAGCCTTAACAATAATCATTGAATTCGCTGGCCTAACATCAAGAACCCGCTGCAATTCATTGAGAGACTTCTGGTAATCTCTTCTCATAAAATAGATATCCGCCATGACTTGGTGAGAGACTGTGCTCGTCGGGAAAACACTTAAATTATAACCAAATAAAGTCTCGTCATCAGTCCAATTTCGCACTTGTCGGAAACTCAGCACTGACAAGACCACTAAGATGATAAGTACCAATTGACTAATCTGTCTATGTTGGAAAGTCCTAAGTATATTCACTATGAGAAGCGCAACCCCAAGCATCGCAGTATAAAAGTACCTATCCGCAACCGTTGATATCTCTGTTCGTTTTAGATTTCCAAAGTAGATTCTTTTGAGTTGGCTCAGTTACGCCCCGCCGGGACTTCACTCTCCTCGCGAATTCTACGTTTTAGGCACTATCTACCTATACTAAGAGCCTGACCTCTTCCCAAAAATAATTACCAATGTTTTGCGTATATTGCACATCAAAATCTCCTCACATAAACTTTCCCCATGTGCTACTCCGCAATGGTTAAGCAGGAAATTAAGGAACTAAAGCTCAATTGGACTGTCCGTATGGACATGGCCCTGATCCTGGACCTATTCAAAAAAAGAGCTAGTGGCGCAGACCTTAAATTCTCCAAATCTTTTGAAGCTAACTTTAAAGAGCCTGCCTCTAGTGTTGAGAGGGCCATAAAGCAGGAAATCGATTCCTATCAGTTGTCACTAGTTTCAGAACTTGAGTCTGAACTATTTAAGCAAAAGTCTCGTCAGAATAAAGCTATCGAGGCTTTAAAATTAAAACACACAAAGAAAAATGAATCTGAGCGTGACGTGGCTGGCCGCCAAATTGAACGCATCTCAAAACGCCTATAGCGATTAAAAGACACAAAACCTCGCGCCAGCGACTCTCGCATTTATGCCATAGATTGGGCGCCAGTGATCGTTTAGGAAGGCACTGAGCGTGTATTAAAGCTAATGCGCTATCACCTACGTCCCCCTACTATGAAGCCTGACCTTGGTAAGAAGTATCCAGGCTGTTACAATGCTCGGCGCGATAGTCTTTCTGGATTTTGGAAAAACGAATTTGGTTCAAAGCACGGCGTGATTATTGTAACTAGCTTTTTTGAAAACGTTCTTCTTCATGATCTCGAAAGACGAAGCCTTGCTAAGCATGAGAAAGAGAAAAACGTCGTTATTGAGTTTAAGCCCCGCGGCCTAGACTACATGGTCGTCCCCGTCATTTGGGATACTTGGACCGACGGAAAAGAAAACTTTGATTCATTTGCGCTCATTACGGATGAGCCACCGGCTGAAGTCCTTGAAACCGGCCATGACCGCTGTCCGATATTTCTTAATGAAGCAAGAATTGATGACTGGCTCAAGCCCCAGGGAAAATCACAGAATGAGCTCTTTGCGATATTGGATGACAGGTCTCGTCCATTTTATGAGCATGCCTTAGCGGGGTAAAATTTAGCTCCCCTGGTCAAATCTAAGACTTTCGACATTACTTCAACAAAATACCAATTTTCAAATGACCGTACATTTCCAGTACTTTATTTTTGTAAATGGAGGAGCTACTAAAGGAGATAACTATCATGGGTTACTACAAAGAGCTCGACATCGAGAGAATTCATCAAGAAGAAGATGAGACCACTTTGCTTGCTTCTATGCAGCCTGTATTGGGCGAAGAGCTAGCGGCTGGTGAGTTACCATCCAACTTAATCTTCATGCCAGCAAGTCAGTTCGGCGGACGCCGGGAGAGCGCCAGGACGGAGTCCTAGAGCTGAACCCGCACAGCGCACGCCGGGAGTGCTGATGTCCAGAGGACATAAAGCTGAACCAGCGTTGCACAACAAATTAATGGGGCGAACTTATGACTCGCAGATTTGATACCACTCCCCGGTTTAAGCTCGATATTTGGCAAAAGGAAGGTACTCTTTGGTTTGCCGATCCCAACGCGCTTCGTTCAATTATTGAGCAAGAAAACGTTCCTAACGAGGAAGTTCGTGCTCGCATGGGCTACGGGTATCTTTATCTTCAAGATGCCCTTAATGGAAAGCGTATCGGCCGCTGGGCTGTGATTCATATTGAGCATGGGATTCTCGGCGCAAGCCGGGAGAGCTGACGTCCAGAGGACATTAAGCGGAAACAGCTTCCGCGGATACCCCGCTTCAGGCTGTCCACTTTAGAGAAAGTTTCTTTTTATTCTTCACGCAATCTAGAAGATAAAGATCAATGAGCTTTTGATATGAAACGCCTGACTCTTCAGAGAGTTTTTTAAAATAGTCAATAACGACCGGGCTTAAGTTAATGCCTACAGCTTTCTTCTTTTTAGTAGGATACGGATTTTTAACTTCCTTCATTTTATTGAAGTCATATTCCTTTTTCATAAAACGCCCTTTCTTTTTTAGTCGCTTTGCGAGCTGAAATAATTCGAATGATCGATCCTGATTCACGAAGGCAATGGACTACGACCAAAAGTCTGCTGGAACCGCTATAGCCAATTAATACAAATCTGTCTTCATGATCTGAGTGCTCAAGATCCAAGAATAACCGCCCACCAAGATCGTCAAAGACCGACTGGGCCTCTTCAAACCAAATCCCGTGCTTTTTTCGGTTTGCTTTGTTTTTATTTTCATCCCAATCGAACTTTATCACAGTATAGATATTATCTAGATTTTATCTATATGTCAAGAAGATTGGGCAATAGCACATGAGTGCGGACTTCAACGCCTAACCTACCGCATTTCTTGTTAATAAGAAATAATGGGGATTTAAGGTGATGCGCGAGGAGGGACTTGAACCCGTCCGCCGGCTAAATCGGATCACAGGATTTTAAGTCCTGAGCATGCTTTAAGCCCGATTCCACGCTTGCAATTAAGAGCTCTTGCTTGGGGTGCAAGTGCTCTTTAGATAGAGCGATCGTTTCCTAAACGGTCGGTCCAAGCCCCTTGTTGACGTATGTCTTGGCAAGGCATCGCTCTAAAGTTCTGGTCCTGTGCGGACTGCCAACCGCACGCTCTGCTGTTCGCGATATTTATATCGAGCACCATTCTCAAGTTGCTCGATATAGAAGCAATTTTCGGCAATCTTATCCATATTTATTGACGAAGTATGGATCTGTAGCAAATCTGTCCGGATATCCACAGAACCCACACTAGGAGGTACTTCTATGCCGGCAGGTATAACACATATGACACTCTCACGAGTAGCCCTTGACGACCTAACTAGTGAGATCGGCCAAAAAGCTCAAATGCTCCTTGGCCAGCAGTTCGGCCCCTATCTTTCGGGATCCCTTGCCCCAGATATTCCATACATGGGAAATTTCGTAAATAATCCGATAACCTCTCAATACGACTCAATTGCCGATGAATTACATCACTCTAAAACCCTTCAAATCCCGTTACACGGGTTAAGACTTGCTCAGACTGAGTTTCGAGCAGGTAACAAAGTTTATTCGCGTGAATTATTTGCCTTCTACACAGGCTATCTATCCCACGCGATCGCAGACGGCACAATTCATCCGTTCATTCGGGATATGGTTGGTGACTATTCACCGTCTACAAAAACTAAGCATCGAGCCCTTGAAATGAAGCTAGATGTTTTAGTGGCCAAAAAATACTTAGGAGTTGAACAAAACGGCGTCTCTTTACAACAACAACTTAGCTATATCAAAGACGCGAAATTCAGAGATGAATTGTATATTACTTTTTCCCAATTTTTAAAGACCATACACAATCTTGATCTTCCAGCTGATTACCTTATCAAACTTGCTGACGGAATTCTAACGGCTTTAAACTTTGCTGAGGGACATTTTTTCAAGTGGTACACTGTAGATTTAAAAATGGGAGATAATGCGGTTGCATACATGGACCTAGAAGACGTTGAAAAAGAGCGCGAGAAAATAACCAAATACAGTGAACCAATTGATTCTAAAGAAAAAGGAAATTTAAAAAATTACCTTTGGAAAGATGAAGTTAGTTTTTTTGAGGATGCCGTCCCTCAATATTTCAAGATTTTTCCAAATTTAATTGAAGCCGCCTATTCCTTTGTCTTTATGGATGGAGCCGACATTGAAACTTTAATTCCAGAAGTAAATTTCGACACTGGCCGATTAGCGATCAACAACGACTTAAATAATAAGGCAGCGTTATATGAAGTCTAATAAGAAAATATTTTTCGTATTTGTAATGGCAGCAATAATCACTGGCTGCTCTACGCTAACTAAAACGACATCGCAAAACCAAGAGTATTTACAAAATTTAATTGATATCGAAGACTACAGGATTCGCGGGACCTATGGTACTGAAAACGATTTTGACATATCCAAGATTAACCTCGCTGAATATAATAAGTATCAATTACAATCGCAAGCTGATCCCGCGAAGGCACTTAGGGAACTCTTGAAAGAGTTTGATCATCAAGAACTAACCGCATACAACAACACGTTTGTATTCTGTGGTTATTCTTCGAAACTACAAATTGCTTTTTGCGATGATGCTAGGTGCTCTAAGACCGATTATTTTGAAAAAGCCAGTAGTCCTAAAATATTAGAAACCTGGAAAACTAAATTACCACTAAACCAATGTCCAAATTCGCAAGCCACTACCCCTCAGCCGCCAACTCCAGGTGCCCCCACAATGTCAGCCCTTAAGGTGTCGCCAACCGATGAGATCATCCTAGACCATCAGTACTTTAAGGTTTCCTATAATAAAGACCATAAGCTCCCGAACTGGGTTTCCTATCACCTATCAGCCTCTAATCTTCGCAAGAAGGTCGCTAAACGACGTGATCGCTTCCTCCCCGACCCAAAACTCATCTCACTAAAAGTCGCCTATGCAACACCTTCTGACTTTGATGGCAAGATTTATGACCGCGGGCATTTGGCTCCGAGTGAGGACTTTGTATGGAGTCAGGCAGCAAATGACCAGACTTTTGTTATGTCGAACATGACTCTCCAGAAAGCCAAACTTAACCGCGGCCCTTGGAAAACTCTAGAGACCAAAGTTCGCAAGTGGGCATGCACTGAGGAGGAGCTCACCGTGATTAGTGGTCCAATCCTCGAAAAAGGACTTAAGCAGTTCCCCTCTAAAGTTTCTATTCCTAAGATGTTCTTCAAGGTCGTTATCGATGAGACTGAGCCTCGCAAGGCTATTGCCTTTATCTTTACTCAAGACGACAAGAAATTCGATTTGGAGAAAGAGGCCGTTTCTATAGCCGAAGTCGAAAAGCTGGCTGGCATTGATTTTGAAAATGAAAGCAATCTAGACGCTAAAGAATATAGAACCATCCGCGATCATTTCAAAGTCGATGATTGGGTTGAAGCGGATTGCGTGCGGAAGGTTGCTCGACAGAATTAAACTTTATAATTAACAAAAGAGGTCGACTATTCTATGTCTTCAAAAGAAAAAATATTTAAATTCAGAAAACATGACCGAATTGGTGCAATTGACGCCCATGACGACTCGGTATTCTTAAATGAATGCTTTCTTGAGGTTCCCGGAATGATTGAGTGTTTAGCTGATACCGCTAGACTAGAAAGAATAATTCTTGGACGAACTGGCGCTGGAAAAACAGCATTAATCGAAATGCTCAAGAAACAAAAGGCCCGCATAAAAGTAATCGAACCAGACAACCTCTCACTTCAATACTTAACAAACTCCCCAATACTTAGATATCTTGAAGACCAAAAGGTTCACTTAGATCTATTCTATAAGTTGCTCTGGAAACATATATTTCTAATTGAAATTATCCAATTAAAGTTTAACTCAGATCAAAATACGTTTAGCGACTGGCTGGAAAAGACTTTCGCATATAAAACATCTAAGGCCGCATTAAAGTATTTAAAAGATTGGAGTAATTCTTTTTTTCTTTTAATTGAGCAACGAGTAATTGAAATTGAGAACCAATTAACCACTCAAATTGCGAATGAAGTCGGAATAAATAGTGATTTAGTGCGAGCAAAAATGAGTGGCAAAGACACAATATCTGAATCTGAAAAAAGTATTTTTCATATCAAAGCCCAAGAGGTCGTTAACAAAATTCAGATCGAACACTTAAACCGACTTATTGATGACGTAAGTAAAGAACTTTTCTCAAAAAGTGAACCTAAATTTTTTCTAGTAATAGATAAACTTGATGAAAACTGGGCCGACTCAATGGTTAGGTACCAGTTAATTCGGGCACTTTTTGATGTAGTTAGAGACTTTCAGCAAAAATTTAGGTCCGTAAAAATTGTGTTAGCTATCCGCGAAGATCTATTACACTCTGTTTTTTCAAATGTTAAGAAGGATGGCCTTCAAGAACAAAAATATAGTTCTTACTACCTAAAACTTAAGTGGTCACAAAAAGAACTCATCCAGGTTTTAGATAAAAGACTTCAAAAGCTTGTTCAAACTCGTGGTTTTGATAGGAATTTTCCAGTAAGAAAACTGTATCCTGACGCCATTGGAAACGAACCATTTTCAACCTATTTCGTAAAGCGAACGCTTCACGCCCCACGAGACGTTGTAGATTTTTTTAATGCATGTTTGGAACATGCCGAGGGTAAAGAGAAAATCGGTGCCCAAATAGTAAAAACAGCAGAGGGAAAATACTCTAAGGCGCGCCTAACAGCTCTATGCGAGGAGTGGCGTTCAATTTATCCAAACTTAAGATTTGCAGCTGATCTTTTAAAAAACTTTCCAAAACTATTTTTGATAAGTGATATTCAAAAACATCATCTTGATGACTTTGCTTGCGCAGTCGTCGGAAACGAACATGAAGATGAGTTCAGCAAAATAATGCGCCCTTTTTTCGAAACTGGTGAAGGAATTGAAACCGTCAATGGCAGTCTAGTTAATATTTTGTACAAAGTTGGATTAGTTGGCATCAAGACAGATACATTTCTAGCAACTTCCTGGTCCTTTGTTGATTCAGCAATTATTGGAATATCAGATTTAAAACCTAATTCTAAAGTGGAAATTTGTCCTGCGTTCTATAGGGTTTTAGGAGTTGATGGCGGTAATTAAGTCCGGCGAGTGAAGCTCCTTGCGGTTATACTTTGCAAACGGTATTATGTCTAACAACGACGCAATAACTATTAAATTCATTGAGGCTTGTAATAGTGGCTAAGAAAAAGACTACAAAAAAAGCAGCTAAGAAAGTTGCAAAAAAAGCTACAAAAAAACTTTCTCTCTTCTCTACGCGAAGTTACAGTGGCGCTGTACTGACGAACAAAGGAAAAGATGGCGGCGGCGGCCACAAGAAAAAGTAACCATCATATGCGCTATTGGTATACTTTAAATGGAATTTTTACGCGGATAATTCGAGTATCTTCCGAGTTATCCGTGGCAATGAGAGCATTCTGTTATACTTTCATTCTCGGTCTCCTCTTAAAGCAGCCCGGAGACGTTACTATCGGATTTTTCTCATTTACCAAAGACTTTCAAAATTGGGTCTCGCTACCAGTGTTTGCATTTATACTACTAGATATATTCCATCCGCTTTCATACCTGATGGCTTTACACTTCGTGCAATTTAGCCACTTTGAAAAATATAAAAAGTACGACGGCAACGAAGGGGAATTCTATAAAGAAGACCTCGATTGCACTGAAAAATTAATTGAGCCTGGATTTTTCCAATTTTTAGGGATGACGTTTTTACCTAATTCTTTATTAATCGCAAAATGTCTCGTAATACTTTGGACACTTTTAGTGATTATATTTTTCATAGATACTAAATTTTATTAAAGACCATCTGAAACACTAACTGCTCTTTGAGGCTTATTAACACTCAGGAAGGAGACGCTCGAGTCATATCAAGCGTCTCCTTATAATTTAGATAGGTAACTTTTAAATTAAAGCGATACCTATTTTTTGACCTTTCCCTTATCAGGCGCCTGAGTTAAGACACTTCCAGCCAACGTCTTAATTTCTTTTGGCGTTGCCTTACTTGGGTTCTTTAAAACTTTTGATGCTAGTGATGCTACTTTTCCAGAACTTTTTTCATTTTTTGCCATATAAATTTCTTTCTCATAATTTTTGGACACGGCACTGCCGCGCCAGGAATGGTAATTACTGATCTCAAATTAAATACTTAATCTATTGAAATTTTTTGACCCCCTCAGGCAAAGCAGTGCCGATGACACACATATGTGACCAAACTAAAAGTTATTGCTTTCCTGGGGTTAACAGATCGGATAAAATACCAATTCAAACCCGTGATCTGCACAAAACAGGATTGCGATGTAAATGGTGGCAATTGCAAGTTGCTGCCATTTTTTTTGTCTAAAACCCTACAACTAAAGAAGGAGTGTGCACAACAGGATTGAACTAAGTCATCAGATCAATATTACGAACCGACTTCGTAGGGAGTAATATCATGCTGGCCGCCACACAATCAATTCATATTGCATCAAATGACTGCTCACGCATCGAGCACAATCGCTCGTAGGCCGAAGCTAAATTCAAATTGTGTCAAGGATCATCAGAAGAAGCGACGGCAGTAATTTCCCGCCATCGCTTTTGCTAATTTCTATTTTACTTTTTTCGCCTGTTCCGGCGAAGCCATTCAATTTCTAACTCAAGGTGCTTGATCTCAAGCTCATGAGAATCAAATTTTGAGACCATCTTTATGATCTCCAAAACTAACTTCACTGCGACGACTATTAAGTCGTAAACGTGATTATCCATGTTTCCTCCGGAAACGGCTGAGCGCCACTCGCGGCAACGCACCGCAAATGGGCTGTTATTTTTCACCACTCTTTGTGGCTATAAAATGAGATCACGCCAAGTCAGACAGGTAAGGAAATTTGCATCCCTGACGATTCGCACAAACATATGGAAATTCGATTTGATATCCCAGGAGATAAGTAAGGCGAAGAGAGTTTTAAGACTACGCCTTCAGTTACCTCAACGCCCTCACACCACCTATTTCAAAGTTACAATAAGTGGCACATGATCGCTTAACCTCGTTGCCACCCAATCTTCAAATGTTCCCATCTGGACATCATCAATCAATTTCGGCCATGACGCAGGTAAAAAACAGTAATCAATGTGATACTTTAATCCGTCTTTTTTTTCGGTCACGCCAATAGATGGTCGCCTTAGATTCCTCGCCAAACTTTTCTCCTGCGTGATGGTGATATGCACTCACAAGATTTCTATGTGCCAATCTATCCACAACCGCTTGGTGGCTTAATAGTTTTCCAGATTTGTCCCATTGAACATTATTATTGAAATCACCCGCCACGACGAAGTCAGAATCTATGAGTAATTTATCATATTCTTTTAAAGCTTGAAGTGTCGGGCCAACGCTATTTGCACTTTCTTTTGTTTTTTCGTGTTTTGCCCAAACTGCCAAAAGCCGAAATCTTTTTGGCCCTGTGACTTCCATTGGAAGTATCCACTTTAAATTCGAATTATAGTCAGAGTGCCGCTTCAGCTCATAGTCGCCAAAAGTTGCAACCATTAAACCCTTATTTGGATTTCCGCCAATCCACTCTATGGATGTCGGCTTAAAATCCGGACACCTTTTTTGAAGCGCTTCTGGGTTAGCACACTCAGAGATAATAACAATAGAAGGATTAAATCGCAGTATAGCAGACCACTTTTTATGAAAGGCCATATTGCAATTCCAAACGAAAATTTTCATATGCCCGACCCCTCAGCTAGACCACTTGCCAAATAAGTTTCCGCATTTGACTTAAACACGTCCGTATTTTTAAATATCCAGAGCAAGAGTACAACTGCTGAATTTCGGCGTTAAATTATTAATCCTAATCGCAGGGAGAAACGACACATGGCTAGCGGAAATCTTATGGTAAGTCAGGGCTACTGCACGTCCTGCCAGCAACAAGTTAAGTCAGAGAAGAACGCACTCGCTTGGGGCGGCGGCGATTTTGTGTTAGCGCTATTTACTATGGGGGCCTGGGTGATACTGAAATGGATTTTCGCACCAAGCTGGAGATGTTCACAGTGTGGATCTAAAGTTTAATTGAGAATGAAATCTAGATCTAGCATTCAAGCTAATACTATAAGCCTCAAACGTGGCACTCAAAAGCAAATTACAAATTTTCTTTCTTGCTTTGGAGATCTTCGTGAAACGAATCTAAGCGCCTTCCTTGTAGCCAAATAATAACTTTTCGCCTCAGTATAAAAGTGAACCGACGTCACCAACTTAAAACTTTTTAGAATATTGATTTTATCTCTCGCCCACCACGAAGACTTACTTTCCGTCCCATCGAGATTTAACCTAAAGAACTTAAAATATAACTCATCAAGCGAGCAAAACTTCATCTCTAGTAGGAAAACTAAAATCTCAACGTCTCTTTTCGTGAGCCTGATTCTTTCTTTTAATTTACTTTTTCCAATCGAGTTGTCTAACTCGTTCGGAAAACCCACTACCGTGTCCTGTCCTAAAATGTATTCCATACCTAATTCCTTAATTTGTAATTAGGCCCGCCCTAAAATCCCCTTCTTTGTTTCTGTTGTCTCTTGTTAGGTGATTACGAAGTAAGCGACTGTATTTTGGGGAGTTTAGGGCGGGCCGGTTTTGAAAAAGCACCCAATTCCCTTACTGAGGTAATTGGGTGCTATCGAAACTAGTAAACCTTTGAAAATATTCGTGATTCAGATTCAAAATAAATTGGTTTTGCAAAATACAACTGGCACCTGGCTGGCACCAAATGTAGTTATATACAGTTATATCTGGTTATAAATTTCAAATCCGAACTCGATAAGTTATTGAAACTACTTGTTTGTGTTTTCGTGAGCTTAGGCTCTTCACTCTTCTCTGTTGTACGCAGTAAGTCATAAAGAATGAACATGAAGTGTTTTCTTCGCTAAGATTTGAGTTGCGAAACAAAAGTCTTAAACGAAAGGAAAACACCCATGTCCTGGGAAA
>Ga0255338_1000485_pt1 | contig 124884 bp, 109 predicted proteins | sample MeOH1_35cm_T4_19_FD_203715 | JGI IMG/M metagenome (GOLD analysis project Ga0255338, IMG submission 203715) | Sandy soil microbial communities from University of British Columbia, Vancouver, Canada - MeOH1_35cm_T4_195 | ecosystem: Engineered > Artificial ecosystem > Sand microcosm >... | reverse complement strand
GTCATTGTGGCGGTGGCGCTCGGCATCGCCTCGGTGCTGGTGGTCTCGGTGGTCCAGAAGTCGAGGGAGATCGGCATCCTCAAGGCCATGGGCACCCCCACGTCCAAGGTGATGCGGGTGTTCCTCATCCAGGGAGCGGTGGTGGGCGTGGTGGGCTCGGTGTTGGGCAGCACGTTCGGGTCGGGGCTGGCGCTCTTCTTCACGGCGCTCCTGCGGAACGCGGATGGCTCGCCCCTGTTCCCCATCACCCTGGAGCCGCGGCTGTTCCTCACGGCGGCGGGCGTGGCGCTCGTGACGGGGCTGGTGGCGGCGGTGGTGCCTGCGCGGCGGGCCTCCCGGCTCGATCCCGCGGTGGTGATCCGCAATGGCTGAGTCCGTCCTCCAGCTCCGGGGTGTCAGCAAGGACTATGGGGAGGAGGTCGTCACCCGGGTGCTGTTCGGCGTGGACCTGGTGCTGCGGCCGGGCGAGTTCGCGGCCCTGGTCGGTCCCTCCGGCTCGGGCAAGAGCACCCTGCTCAACCTGATCGGGCTGCTGGATCGGCCCACGGAGGGCCAGGTGCTCATCCAGGGGCAGGACACCTCCGAGCTGGATGACGACGGGCTGGCGCGGATGCGGGCGCGGGCGCTGGGCTTCATCTTCCAGTTCCACCACCTGCTGGGCGCCTTCAGCGCGCTGGAGAACGTGATGATGCCGCTGCTGGCGGACCAGGGACGCCCGACGGCGGAGATGCGGGAGCGGGCGCTGGCCTTGCTCCAGGCCGTGGGGTTGGGCGAGCGCGCGGACGATCCCCCCAGCAAGCTCTCCGGTGGACAGCAGCAGCGGGTGGCCATCGCGCGGGCGCTGGTGACGTCGCCGCCGCTGGTGCTGGCGGACGAGCCCACGGGGAACCTCGACACGGGGACCTCGGGGCAGGTGTTCGAGCTGCTGCGCCGCTTCAACGTCGAGCGCGGGACCACGTTCCTCATCGTCACGCACGATTCTCGGCTGGCCGAGCGGTGTGACCGCATCATCGAGATCGTCGATGGCCGCATCCGCAGGGACGACCCCGTGGCCCACTGAGCCAGGCAGCTCGGAGGGTCAGCAGAGAGGGGAGAGCTGGGGCAGCCGATCCCGAGGCGCTTGTCCCCGCCTCGGAGGGGCCGCACCGTGTGGGGGAAAGAGACAGGGGGGATGCCCATGCTCACAGTCGGGGAACTCATGACCCGCGAGCTCGTCACGCTGGAGGAGGACGATGCGCTCATCCAGGTCGATGACCTCCTGAAGCGCCACCACATCCGTCACGTGCCCGTGGTGCAGGGCCGGAGGCTCGTGGGGATGGTGAGCCACCGGGACCTCATCCGTGCGCTTGCCCGCCAGCCCGCCGGGAAGGCCGCGCAGCCCCTCGGCGTCCGCGACGTGATGACCCGAGACGTGGAGACGGTGGCGCCCGACGCCTCCGCCCGTCAGGCCATCGAGAAGCTCCTGGACCGCCGCTTCGGGTGTCTCCCCGTGGTGGATGGCCAGGGAGAGCTCGTGGGCCTGGTGACGGAGTCCGACTTCCTGCGCCTCGCGCTCGAGCTCCTGAAGGAGCGGGACGTGTCCCCGCAGTGCTTCGAGCAGGTGCCCGCGAGCCCGCACTGACACGAGCCGCTTGGCTTTCGGCCCGCCGGGCTGGAGGATGCGCGCCGCTCAGCGCCCGGCACCCATGGAACGACGCTCCGACTGGTATACCCACCCCAAGTACTACGAGGCCATCTTCGGCACCGACACCGAGAAGGAGATGGACTTCCTCCTCGAGGTGAACCGGGTGCATGGCACCGGCGGCTCGCTGTGGCTCGAGCCCGCCTGTGGCGCCGGGCGGCTCGTCGCCGAGGCCGTGCGCCGAGGGCTCGAGGTCGTCGGCTATGACATCTCCGAGCCCATGCTCGCGCACGCGCGCCGCCGCCTCACTCCGGCCCAGCGGCGCCACGCCCGCCTCTTCCAGTCCCGCATGGAGTCCTTCTCCGCCCCCGAGCTGGAGGGCCGCGTGGACCTGGCCTTCAACCTCGTCTCCACCTTCCGCTACCTGGACAGCGAGGCCGCCGCCCGCGCCCACCTCGAGAGCACCCGGCGGCTGCTCAAGCCCGGGGGCGTGTACGTGCTCGGCTTCCACCTCACGGACTACCCCCGCTCCACCTTCGAGCGCGAGCGCTGGGTGGGGCGTGTCGGCCGCGACACCGTCATCTGCAACACCCGCGAGGGGCTCCCGGATCGCCGCCTCCGCCGCTCGCCCATGCGCAACCGCCTGCGCATCACCGGGCCGGGCAAGGACCTGCTCATCGAGACCGACTGGTTCTTTCGCACCTATGACGGGCCCCAGGCCCGGCGCCTCTTCCGCTCCGCGGGCCTGAAGCTCCTGGCCACCTATGACTTCGACTACCGCGTGGACGCGCCGCTCGGGCGCGGCAGCACCCGGCTGGATCGCGTCTTCATCCTCCAGCCAGCGGTGTAAGCAAAGGTGTGGGAGGGCCCCTTGGCCGAGCAGCGTCACTTTCTGACGCGGGTTGCGTCAGCTCGTGACGCAATCAGGGGGAGGGTCTCACCCTAGGGATTCCCCAAGTCCCTGATTTCCGGAAGAGCACGGTACACGCGTCGGGCTGGCACACGGGACGCATAAGAAGAGGTCGTGTGCCTCTCACCAGGGCGCATCGCAGCCGGGGGGGACTGAAGCGCGGAAGGAGGGGCCGCTCCTTCCGCGCTTTAACATTTGCGGGGCTGAACCGCCGCCGAGGTGTTTTATCAGGGCTCGGAGCGGTGGGGCGCAAGGGGGGCTTCCCCCAGAGGCTCATGGTCCTGTCCACGCAGGCCTACCAGGACGCTGGTTCCGTTGGGGGCGACGCGCAGCTCGCCATAGCGGGCGGCGTCGTAGCGCTGGGCATGGCCCTCCTGGAAGAAGAAGGCCTCCGCGCCCAGCCGGACGCGTCCATTTCTGACGCGGTACCTCAGCAGGAACTCGTCCGGGGCCAGCGGGGTGCTGGGCTCGTGGAAGCGGACGAACTGGCCGACGCCGTGCTCGTCCAGGCGCAGCACCAGGCGCCCATCCTTGGGCTCGCCCTGGTCCCACCCCCGCTCGCGGCTGATGGCATAGTCGAGCACCATGTAGTCGCCCTGCATCAGCGAGCGCGGATCCCGGGGCGCGAGCTTCAGCAACACGGGCTTGCCGGTGGCCAGCAGGGCCTCCTTCTGGACGATGAGCGCGGTGGGCAGGAGCAGCGCGAAGGCCAGCCCGCCGAAGATGACGGCATTGCGCATCACGGTGCCTCCGGGGTGGCGGCGGGGAAGCGCCGCAGGATGAAGAGCCGCAGCCCGAGCAGCACCAGCCCGCTGCCGACGAGCGCGCCTGACTTGGCCAGCAGGGACAGGCTGAGGTCGTAGTAGTAGAGGACGCCGAAGCCGATCAGGAAGGCCACGGCCAGGCCGAGCATCACCACGCTGCGCCGGTGGAAGGCGAGCGCCAGGACGCCCGCGGCCCCGATGACGCCGGGGGTGTTCAGGGTGAGCAGGGCGGTGAGGCCCAGCGAGACGAACACCGTGGCGCCGGCGGTCCCGCTGACCTCGAGCCCCGTCTCCTGGAGCACCTTGGCGGCCGTGTACATCGTCACGATGGCGAGGCCGAGCGTCAGGACGGAGATGGGGCTCTCCGCGAGCATCTCCCGGAACTCGGGGCCCAGGTGCAGGAGGTCGCGCGTCAGGATCGCTCCAAAGAGGACGCAGGCCAGGGCGAAGGCCACGGGCGAGACGAGGGTCTTGAAGGGGCCTCGCTGGAGCCGGACCTGGGAGAGGACGAGGAGGTGGAGGAGCGCGGCGAAGAGGACGAGCGTGACGTCCACCAGCGCCAGGAGGTGCGGCTGGTACGCGAGGAACAGCACGGTCGACGCGGCCCCCACCGTGGCGAGGAAGCGCAGGACGCGGTCGGGGTACAGGGCGAGGAGGGCGAGCTCCAGGAGCAGGAAGCCCAGGGCCGTGGCGATCTCGCTGTCGGAGAGCTGGGCCAGCCCGGCGAGGAAGAGGCCCTGGCCGGTGAGGCAGAAGGCGAGGGAGAGCTGGGACAGGAAGACGTGGCTCGAGACGCGCCGCAGGCCCACGGTCGCACCGCAGAGGATGAGACCGAGGACGAAGAAGACCGTCTCGTCCCGGAAGTCGAGCAGCAGGCCGAAGAAGAGGCACAGGAAGCACGCGGCCAGCCACGCGCCGAAGCCGATGAGGACGCGCACGTACCAGGGTGTTGCCGCGGCCGAGCGCCAGTAGGCCTCCATGGCGGTCATCGCCCGGGGCTCGGCGTCGGGTGGGAGGGCACCTTGCTCGCGCAGGCGCAGGAGGACCTCGCGGAGGGAGGGTTTGAGCGCCATGTCAGGTGTCCTCCGTGCCCCGGGTTCGCGCCTCGTTCCTCAGCCACCAGACGACGATGGCGATCTCCCCGATGATCACCAGGGGCATGAAGAGGAACGCGAAGACATGGTCCCGGCCGCTGAACATAGCGTGCCCTACCAATGTGGAGACGATCGTCAACACGCACGCGGCCCCCAGCGTGAGGAAGAACAGCTCGCTGCGGAGCTGGCGATGGAAGGCGTACATGCCCGCGAGCGCACCGGCGAGCAGGAGGGCGCACAGGATCTGGAGGCCGTCTTCCACCCGGAGATCGATGGCCAGCTCCTCGGCGGAGAACATCAGCGGGGACAGCGCCATGACGGCCAGGATGCGGGGCAGCCAGCGGCCCTGGAGCCAAGGGACCTGCCGGTGGGCGAGGACCTCGGTGGCGATCCAGGCGATGCCGTTGAGTCCCGCGAGCGCGACCGGCAGGGAGAAGCGGTCCCCATCATCGTCCAGGACCTGATCCCAGAAGAGGATGACGGCGGTGTTGGCGAGGATGAGCTCGAACAGCCACAGCGGGGCGAAGCGGGCGAGGATCACCCAGGGGAGGATGAGGACGCCCCAGCCGAGGAACAGCTCATAGGGATCCGCGCCGGTCTGGTACGCCTGTCCGTAGACGGCGAGCAGCGGGCCCACCAGCACGGCGGCGAAGAGGAGGGCGAACTGGCCGGCGGCGCGCTCGCCCAGGTGCCACGCGGTGAGGGCCGCGGCGGCGATGGCCGCCATCAGCAGCCCGAACTTTCCGAAGCGGTGGAGCGCCGCCCAGTTGAAGGCAAAGAAGGAGATGACGCCGGAGAGCACGAGCAGCGCCCCCAGGCCCAGCAGGGTGGTGGAGAGGAAGCGCCGCCACCACGGACGGGGAGGCGAGGCCACCGCCAGCTCCAGCGCGCTCTCCAGCGCCTGGGGCGGCAGCACGCCCGCGGCTGCGAGCGCCTGGAGCCGCTCGGGTGTGGCGTCGAGGTCCAGCAGATCTTTCGTCACACCCCGACTCTAGACGACGGTGTTCGATTCTCGATCCCCTCCGGGTCGATCTCCAGCGCTGGCCGTGGGGGCACGGTACAGTGCAGCCATCATGCGCTTCATGCCGCCAGCCATTCTGATAGCCGCCGCGGGCTGGCTCGCCAGTCGGTGGGACGCGCTCCCGGAGCGGTGGGTGGTCCACTGGGGGCCCGGGGGCGTACCCAATGGCTATGCCTCGAAGACCTTCGGCGGGGTGTTCGGTCCCCTCTTGGTCGCGGCGGGGCTTGCCGTCTTCCTCGAGCTGGTGGCCGTGTTCATCGAGCGCACCGCACGGGCCCGGTTCCCACGGCTGGCGCGCGCCTATGGCAACCTCGTGCGCTGGGTATCCGTGGGGGTGGTGGTGGGGCTCGCGGCCACCGCCGTCCTCCTGCCCTCGCCAAGGCCTCTCTCTCCTCGAGCCTTCTTGGGGATGTTCCTCGGCGCGATCGTGCTGGCGCTGGTCGCGGGGGGGCGTGGTCTCTCCGCCGCCATGCGCCAGATGGCCGCGGAGGGCGAGTCCCTCCCGAAGGGGTATGGCCCGTTCCTCTACTGCAACCCCGAGGACCCCCGGCTCATGGTCCCAAAGCTCGTGGGGATCGGCTGGACCTTGAACTTCGCACGTCCCACCGCATGGCTCCTGCTGGCGTTGCTGCTGCTACCAGCGCTCGTGACGCTCATCGTCGCCTTCGTGGTCGTGGGATAGCTCAGTAGGAGCGGTTGCGCAGCAGCGCCTCCTCCATGCGCGCTCCCTTGCGCATCAAGGTGCACCGATCTCCCTCTCCGAGGTCCTGTGCTCTCTCCTCGAAGCGGTCCGGACACTCCGCCAGGATCGTCTCCAAGGCTCGCCCGTCACGGGTGCGGGCCAGGCACGCGGCGCCCTCGGGCGTCCACGCGGCCTCGAATGAACCCCGCGCAGGATCCCACGCTGACGTGGTCTCTCTCGTCCGCGCTTGCATCGCGAGGCCGTCGTACATGTCGATGGGGGAGTCCTCGCGAGTGTGGCTGCGGCCGTTGCCGCAGTAGTCGGCCCGCGCCATCCGCGTACACGCCTGGTGCAGCTCCCGCACCGAGCGCCCATCCTTGTGCGCCCAGGGTTTGTAGCCCCACCCGATGCACTTGGCGATGGCGCCATTCTCGCACGCGAAGGTGAACTTCCCCGCGAGGTCGCTGCGGGCGCCACTCCCATCCCAGATGCCCTGCACCGCCAGCGCTCGGGGCGCGGGCACCCGGTGGGTGGCGATGCAAGGGTTCTCCCAAGAAGCGCTCTTCGCGTTCCATATCTCGATCCGGTACCAGAGCCTCGCCGGATCCTCGGCCACGGACTCGGTGGCGCACAGCGCCACCTCGACGGGTTGGCCGTCGCTCGACGCCCCTTGGAGCCTGGCGCCGGCGAGTCCCTGTGCTCCAAGGAAAGGAGCCACCAGGCGTCCGTCCTGGAGCTGCACGTCCTTGAGCGGGGTGTCGCCGAGCTGCACGCGGCTCAGGTCGAGCGAGGCGAGCACGCTGCTCATCTCGTCTTTGGCGCTCTGGCGTGCGGTTCCCCAGAGCAGCGTGCCCTGTGGCCAGGAGGTTCGTTGGGGAGCCTGGCTCTGGCAGGGAGCCGGTCGCGGCGGTGCCTTCTTGCGCGAGGGGGAAGCAGCCAGCGCGGAGGGGGTGGCCAGGAGACAGGTGATCAGGAGCAATGCGCTCTTCATGTGTGGCCTCTCTTCAGGCAGGGATTCAGCTGCCTGGGCGGGTGTCTTTGAACCTCGTGGGTTCACTCTGGAGAGGCGCGGAACGGGCCAGCTATGCAGAGCGCTTTTTCGAGGTCCTCCGCTCGAAGGCCGTCACGGGGCAGGCAGGGCCGCGCACACGCGAAAGCCAACGCGGGCATCCTGGAGCGTGGGTGTCCCCGCCTGGCGATTGGCGATCAGCGTGCTCACGCGCTCGAAGTACCACGCGCCTCCCAAGAGGACGTATTCGCCGAGATCCTGGGTCTCGGCCCGAGCGATCTCGAAGATGTTGCCAGCCATATCGTGCAGGCCGAAGGGGCTCATGGAAGCGGGATGCGCGCCCACCTCGTCGGGCCCGAAGGCATCAGGCCGGCGGCCGTACGTCAGGTCGATGTTGGCCTGGTCGTTCTGGAGCGTGTCGCCATGCGGGTATTTGCGATCATCCGCGCCGCTGGCTGCGCGCATCCACTCGAGCTCGCTGCACAGCCGCGCTCCTGGCAGGCGCCCGGAAGAGGCAAGCCAGTCGAGATAGGGCCCGAAGTCGTGGGCGGAGACTCCCGACAGCGGAAAGCGGCGCCAGTCCTGCTCCTGCCGGTGGCTCCGGCCCGGGTAACGAATGGGCTCGCCCTCGCGTGCCTCGAGAACCTGGCCGTTCACCATGAAGAACGAATAGCTCCAGCCGCCATCCGGCAGGTGCCGCAGCGTGATGGCGCTGTTGCCTTGGTCACGGTGCGGGGTCTCGAGGAGGCGCCGGGGCCCCTCCTCCGGACGCAGGGTCTTCAGGTAGGTCAGCCAGTCGCCCAGGGTCACCTCGGTACGGCCAATCAGGTAGCCCTCACGGAGACAGCGCCGGTGCAGCGGCGCGCTGTGCAGGAACTCACGCTCCTCTTCGGGTGCGTTGCTCCCCATGAGGAAGCAGCCGGGGGGAACGTAGACATAGCCAGCGGGCACTTCCCTCGCGCTGGGCAGGGTCAGGCGGAGCTGCTCGGGCTTGCCGCGCTCGAGCATGAGGGGCAGATCGACGGCTGCATGGCCCTCTCTCGTGAGGCGGAGGTGATAGGCGCCTGCCGGGAGCGAGAGACGGACGGCTGCGCTCGTGAAGAACGGCTCGTGGCCGGGAACGGGCTCTTCCCTCCGCAGCCCTTGGACCTCCACATAACGCGTCAGCTCGACGCGCGCGCCGGGTGGCACGGTCTCGAGCTCGAGCGTGGCGGGAGAGACGAGCCGCTCCCGCCATGCGGGGACCTTGGAGGAGAGCCGTTCGAAGTGGTCCGTCAGCTGTGCTTGCAGCTCCGTCCGATGGAATTGCTCAGCGAGCGTGATGCGCTCATGAGTGAGCTCCAGGAGCAATTCAAGGGCTTCTGGGTGGTCGTGGACGCGATCGAGTACATCCTCGAGGGCGCGCTCGGCTTGGCTGATGGCGGCTTCCGCCTGCTTGAACTCGTCGAGCGCCTGGCCCCAGCTCTCTTCGGCGCTCAGCCAGAGGGCCAGCGGCTCCTGTGGCGCTCCAGTTCCAGCAGGGGCGGGGGGCTGCCCGTCGAACAAGGCGAGCGCCTTCTCTCGGCGGGTGCTGGACCGCTGGCCCAGCGCATGACCCTCTGCCATCGCGAGACGGGCCTGCCCCAGGCGTGTGCTGATGAAGCGCTGGGTCCCCAGGTGCTCCTGAAGGCGAAGCGCCCCATAGACGCCGGCCACCGTCAGCAGGAGCAGGAGCGCGACGAGCCCACGGCGCAGGCTCTGGCGGCGCACGGCGCGTTGGGACGCGCGCAGGAAGGACTGCTCGCGTGCTCCCAGGGTGGTGGCGTCGAGTGCTCGGGACTCGGTGAGCTGCCGCGCCTTCCAGAGCAGCTCGTCGGCGCGCCGGAGGCGCTCCCACTCCGTGCTCGCCTCCTCGAGTCGCTGCCGGAGAGCGCGCTGGCCCGCGTCCTCGTCGATCCAGCGGCGCAGCGTGCTCCAGCTCGCGATGAGTGCCTCGTGGGCAATCTCGTAGCTCGACTGGCCGGCCTCGGTATGCGCATGCAGCAGGCGCCCTTCGATGAGCGCTCGCAGGGCGGTGCGGGCCTCACCCGAGTTCCTGGTGAGCTCCTCCTCGCTCCGCTCGCTCCGGGTGCCCTCGGCGGTAATGAGGTGGCCGAGCAGGCGGCGTGCGGCCTGCTGCTCGGCCCGATCGAGGCGCGCGAGCACGCCGTCGGCATGGCGTGACAGTGCGCCGGCCACTCCGCCCATCTCGTCCAACGCCGCCCGGGTGATACAGCGCCTGGCCGCGTCGCGGCGATCCCAGAGCTCCGCCAGCGTGAACTGGAGCAGCGGCAGGCTGCCCACGCCTTGCGCCGTGGCCTCGACGAGCGTCTGCACGAGCGCCTCGGACTCGAAGACGACGCCACCGCTGCGCGCGGGGCCCGTGATCGCCTCGCGCACTCCGTCAGGGGTGAGGGGCCGCAGCAGGTAGAGCGCCCGCTCGACCGCATCTCCCAAGCCAGGCAGCGAACCGACGCGGGTCAGGAAGTCGCCGCGCGCCGCGAGGAGGACATGCACGCCTGCCGCTGGCAGGGCAAGCTCCCCCAGGAGGCTGGCGAAGCGTGCCGCCTGGGCAGGCTCGCTGAGGGTGACGAGCTCTTCGAGTTGGTCGACGAAGAGGAGCAGACCGCGCCCCTCCTGGTAGGCCTTCCGCAACGCCGGTCCCAGCCATTCCTGCTCCTCGGTGAGCCGGGCCCAGAGCTCCGCCTCCGTCTGTCCCAGCACCGGGGCGAGTGCCGCCGCAAGGGCCGCTACCGGACGGCGGCCGGGCTCCATCGTCAGGGTGGAGAAGTCGCGGAACTCATCGATCGCCCCCCCGGCGGCACGGGGCAGGATGCCAGCGCGGCAGAGTGAGGACTTGCCCACACCCGAGTCACCGGTCACGAGCACCAGGGGCTGACGGCGCAGGCGCTCGAGCACGGCGCGGATGTCGGCGTCGCGTCCGAAGAAGTGCGCGCGGTGCTCGGCCTCGAAGGGAGCCAGCCCCCGGTAGGGATTGCCTGCCGGAAGCACCTCTGTCTCGTGGAGGGGCTCGAGCCGCTCGAGCTCGGCGCAGAGCGCCTCGGCCGAGGCGAAGCGCTCCTCCGGTTCAACGCGCAGGCAGCGCTCGATGATCGAGGCGAACTCCGGGGCGAGGCCAGGGACGCACTCCGTGAGCGGCGGACCGTGGCCTGGCCCTGCGTGCTCCGATGGCCTGGGCGTCTCCTGAGCTTTGTCCAGCAGAGGCAGGCCGGGCCGATGCCGGGGGGGCAGTGTGCCAGTGCAGAGCTCATAGAGGACCAGCCCGAGGGCATAGAGGTCGCTTCGCGGCGTCGCCGACCCACCCCGGAAGAGCTCGGGAGCCATGTAGCGCGGCGTCCCCGCGGGGGCGCGCACCCCGCTGGGCCCCGTAAGAGCGCTTGCATCCACGAGCTCGGCCAGGCCGAAGTCGAGCAGCTTCACCTCGCCCTCGGCGGTCAGGAACACATTGTCCGGCTTGAGGTCTCGGTGCAGCACGCCCTGGCGGTGGGCCGCCGCGAGCCCACGGGCCAGGCCGATGCCCAGGCCCAGCGCGCGCCGCCAGGGAAGCGGCAGGGCGAGCCGGGCCAGACTGGAGCCGGTGAGGTACTCGGAGACGATGTACGGATGGCCCTCGATCTCGCCGACACGGAACACGGTGACGACATGGGCGTGCTTCAGGCGAGCGATGGCGCGCGCCTCGGTCTGGAAGCGCTCGCGGGCCCGGGCATTGGGCTCGGGCGCGGCGATGAACTTCACCGCGACCTGCCGGTCCAGCGAGCGATCATGCGCGAGGTAGACGATGCCCATGGCGCCGCGGCCGAGCTGCCGTACCAGCCGGAACTCATGGAACTCCTCGGGCGGTGTCCAGCCGCTAGAGGATGGCTCGGGCGGGAGCGCCTGACCGACCTCCTGGCTCAGGCCTCCCCGTGCGACCGCGACGAGGAGCTCACAGCAGCTCTTACACCTGGCGGCGTGCGCATGGACGCGCGCCAGCTCCTCCGCTGTTAGTTGGCCGTCGACCAACTCGGCCAGGAACTCGTCCGTGAGACATTGCGGTTCATCCAGCGCGGCGGTACGCAGCATGAGGGGACCGGGAGAGACGACACCAATCCATGCCCACCCGTCAAGGAGGGCAGTAGACTGAGGACAAGAGAGGTAGGGTGGTGCGATGGCAAAGCCGCCACTGGGTGACGTCGAGTTCGAGAGCCTGCTTCGCCGCGCGTGGGAGACCGGGCGGCGCCGGTGGCCACAAGTGGACTTGCCCGCGGAGGTCTTCCTCCGCCACCTGGCCGGGCTTCTGGCCGAGTCCCGTGCGGACGGGCCGCTCGCGCCGTGGGTCGAGCAGCTGGACTTCGAGGGGCTGTATCTCGCGTGCGCCTGCGTGAAGGGTGTGTCCGGGGCCAGCGAGATGTTCGAGCAGCACTACATGGCGAGGCTTCCGGCGTTGCTGGGGTACCTCAAGCTGTCCAGCGTGATGTTGGACGAGATCTGCCAGCAGCTCCGGATGCATCTGCTCATGCGCACACCCGCGGCGCCGCCTCGGCTCGCCACGTACACAGGCCGCGGCGCGCTGCTGATCTGGATGCGGGTCATCGCCGTGCGCATGGCGCTCAAGCAGGGCGCCTCGGTCCGGGGGATGCCTGAGGAGAATGGCCTCGCGGCGCTCGAGGACTTGCCGGCGCCGGGGACGGACCCGGAGCTGGCGCTCTTGAAGAGCCGGTACCGTTACGAGTTCCGGCAGGCCGTGCGAGAGGCCTTCGCCGCCCTGTCGGATGATCAGCGCTATCTGCTCCGGCTGCACTTCCTCGAGGGGCTTCCCACGACGCGGATGGGACCGCTGTTTGGCAAGGATCAGTCGACGATCTCCCGCTGGCTCAAGGATGTCCGGGAGAGGGTGTACGAGGAGACGAAGCACCGCCTCCGGGAGCACCTCCGCCTGTCCTCGCAAGAGTTCGAGAGCCTCATGAGCGCCATCCAGAGCAAGTTCGACGTGAGCCTCGGCCAGCTCCTGGGACAGGAGGAGGGCGGGGAAGCAGAGGGCTGAGCGCGCTGGCCTCACGGCTGGAAGAGGCGCGGAGCGGCCGCGCTATGCAGGAGCTTTTGGAACTTCTGCATAGCTTGCCTGCGCCAAGACTCTCTTGGTTGTCTGCCCAGGGGAGCAACTTGGAGGGAGCATGCAGCGAGGACTCGTGGCGACAGCGCTCATCATCCTATGGGGTGCAGGGTGCGCAGCGATAGATAAGGTTCCCACGGACGCACGCCTGATGGAGGCGCAGCGGGTTTTTGACGAGAGCGTGCGGTTGAAGGAGGTGGGAAAGTACGCCGAGGCGGTACCGCTCGCTGAACGCGCATTGCAGCTGCGGGAGTCTGTCCTCGGCAGGACGCAGCTGGAGGTGGCCAGCTGCCTCCACCTGCTCGGCGAGGTTCGTTGGAGGATGGGAGCCTATACACACGCCGAGCCACTGCTTCAGCGCGCGCTTGCGATCCGGGAGGAGGCCCTCGGCAAGAATCATCTCGACGTCGCCGCCTCGCTCAACATCCTGGCCTCCCTCTTCTTCTTCCAGGGACTCCACACCCAGGCCGCGCCATTGTATGAGCGTGCGCTTGCCATTCGCGAAGCGGCTCTGGGCAAGCATCATCCCGACGTCGCTACTTCGCTGAACAACCTTGCCAACCTCTTTGCTGACCAGGGGCTCTACGCCCAAGCAGAGCCGCTGTATGAGCGTGCGCTTGCCATTCGCGAACAAGCTCTGGGGAAGACTCATCCCGCTGTCGCCGCTTCGCTCACCAACCTCGCCAACCTCTACACAAACCAGGGGCTCTACGCCCAGGCCGGGCCGCTGCATGAGCGTGCCATCACTATCTGGGAGGCGACTCTCGGCAGGGACCACCCTGATCTTGCCGTCTCGCTCAATAGCCTTGCCAACCTCTACGCGGATCAAGGGCTCTACGCCCGCGCAGGACCGCTGTTGGAGCGTGCCCTCGCCATTCGCGAAGCAGCCCTCGGCAAGCATCACCCCGACGTCGCCGTCTCTCTCAACAACCTCGCCGTTCTCTACGAGAAGCGAGGATTCTACTCCCGGGCCGAGCCGTTGTATGAACGCGCGCTTGCGATATCGGAGCAGTCCTTTGGCAAGCAGCATCCCCTTGTCGCTGCCACTCTCGACAACATGGCCCTCCTCTATGTGAGGCACGGGAACGCTGGCAGGGCCGAACAGCTGCATGAACGTGCGCTCGCCATTCGCGAAGCAGTCCTCGGCAAGAATCATCCTGCCGTGGCCCACACGCTCAACAACCTCGCGAATCTCTACAAGGACCAAGGGCTCTACTCCCGGGCCCAGCCACTGTATGAGCGGGCATTGGCCATTCGAGAAGAGGCTCTGGGGAAGAGTCATCTCGACGTCGCTGAATCGCTCAATGACCTCGGCGGTCTTTATCAGGACCAGGGGCTCTACGCACAGGCCGAGCGACTGTATGCGCGTGCGCTGACCATTCGAGAAGCAGCACTGGGGCAGACCCATATGCACGTTGCCGCCTCGCTCACCAACCTTGCCATCCTCTACCAGCACCAGGGGCTCTATGCCCGAGCCAGGCCACTGTATGAGCGCGCGCTCGCGATGGGTGAGGAGGTTCTAGGCAAGCACCATCCTCAGGTCATCACCACGCTCATCAATCTCTCCCGGTTCTACCTCGCCCAGCAGCGTCTCTCTGAAGCCCTTCCGTTCTATGCGCGTGCCTTCACTGCCTCCGAGGTGTTCCTGCGCCGGGAGTTTCTCGGCGTCTCGGAGGTGAGCCTGACCCGCTACCTGAACCTTCTCCGGGGTGAGGAGGAGGAACTCTATGCCCTCGCCCGCGCGCACCCGGACGATGCACGCGTCCGCCACCTCGCCCTCGCCGCTGCGCTCCTCCGGAAGGGCCGCTCGGTGGAAGAGATCACCAATCTCTCCCACCTCATCTACCGCGGCCTGGGCGAGGCTGATCGGAGGACCTTCGAGAACCTACGCGCTGTGCGCACGCAGCTCTCCACGCTGGCACTCTCGGGCCCCGGCCCGCTCTCACCTGCGGATCACCAGCTCCGCCTCCAGCAGCTCGCCGGCCAGGGAGATGCCCTCGAAGCAGGTCTTGCCAGGCGCTCGGCGCCGCTGCGCACCCTCTCTTCGTTACCCCTCCCCGAAGAGATCATCCCTCGCGTGGTTCAGGCCCTTCCGAGAGGTGGCGCGCTCATCGAGTTCGTCGCCTACCGTGACAGCCTACTCCTCCCCAAGCCTGACACTCTCCCCGCGCGGAACCCGGCCCCACTGCGCTACCTCGCGCTCCTGCTGTTCGCGGATGGCCGCACCCATGCGGTGGACCTTGGCCCCGCCGAGCCGATCGATAGCGCCGCCCTGCGCCTGCACCATGCGCTCGCGGGCCGTGCTGCTCACTACCAAGCCGCGGCGCAAGCCCTCTACAAGCTCGTCTTCCGTCCCTTGGCGCCGCACCTCGGCAAGGTGCAGCGCCTGTTCCTCTCACCTGATGGCCAGCTCGCACTCGTCCCCTTCGCCGCGCTCCACGACGGCCGCCATTTTCTGGTGGATCTCAGAGACATCACCTATCTCACCTCGGGCAAGGAGCTGTTACCGCGCCCCGAGGAGCTGCCTCCCGCCCATTCCGTGGTGGTCCTGGCCGACCCTGAGTTTGGCTCCTCCCCCGCCGCGCCACCCCTGGCCGGTGAGGCTGTCCCGGCCCTCACGGAGCGCTCCGCCTCCCTGGAGCGCTTCTTCTCCGCTCTTCGTTCGGACCTGACCGACTGGCCCTGGCCTCCGCTGCCAGGCTCGCGAAGGGAGGCCGAGACCATCCACCGCCTGTTTCCCCAGGCGCAGCTCCTGCTGGGCCCCGCCGCCACCAAGCACGCGCTGTTGACGCTGAACCCGCCGGGGATCCTGCACGTCGCCACCCACGGCTTTTTTCTCGAGGATGCCGCCGCCCCAGGTACCACGCGCGCGGTGGGCTATTTCGGCGCCGGCGGTGAGATGGGGCCGCAGCAGCGCCCTGACGATCCATTGCTGCGCTCCGGCCTGGTGCTCGCGGGGGCGCGGGCTCAGCAAGGACCGCCCGGCTTGCTTCCCCGCGAGGACTCGCTCGTCACGGCCCTGGAGCTGGCGGGCCTGGAGCTGTGGGGCACTCAGTTGGTGGTGCTGTCGGCTTGTGACACGGGACGCGGGGATGTCCGGCTCGGCCAGGGCGTCTACGGTCTGCGCCGTGCTCTCGTCGTGGCTGGCGCCGAGTCGCTGGTGACGAGCCTGTGGAAGGTCGATGACGAGGTGACTCGCCAGCTCATGGAGTTCTACTACCAGCACCTGCTCGCGGGTGAGGGCCGCTCCGCTGCGCTGCACCAGGCGATGCGGACGCTGCGCCAGACGCACCCCCATCCTCACTTCTGGGCGCCGTTCATCCCCATCGGCCGGGTTGGGCCCTTGCGGGGGATGGAGCCTCAGGGACGGGCCGGTCCCTGATCGCTCTCTTTGGCGCGGGAAGGAAATCTGGAAAATTTTGCATAGCCCTCCCACCCACTGACTCCCCTGGGACGAGGCCCCCGGTGTCTTTTTCACAGGCCGGGAGCCGCTGGCTCACACAAGGGGGAGTTCGTGAAGATATTTGGAATCGATGCGGGCGTCGGCTCTTCCCTGAATGGCAATGCTCGCCGTGCCAGGGAGCTGGGCTGGCGGCTGAGGCTTGCCGTTCTGGCTCTCTGCGGACTGGTGATGCTCGGAGGCGCAGGGTGCGGCAGTTCCTCACAGCCGGAGGCCGCACCTGGCAGCGACAGGGGCCTGGCCAGGGCGGCACTCTCAGGGAGTGGCCCCACCTGTATCAGCTTCCAGCGTGGCACCTCGGGCACGGTGGCTGACGCGAAGATCTCCAGCCGCCAGCCAGACAAGAACTTCGGCAGCGAGCCGGTGGCCTCCATCTCGGCGGTCAATGGCCATGTGGAGCAGGTGCTGCTGCGCTTCGACACGAGCAGCATCCCCGCCCAGGCGGCCATCTCCTCGGCGACGCTGACGGTGTGGCAGACGAACTCGGGGCGCCCTACGTCGCTGAAGGCCCATCTCATCACGGCTCCGTGGGCCGAGAGCTCGGTCACCTGGAGCAGCTTCGCGGCCGCCTACGCCCCAGGCATGGTGGCCTCCTTGGAGGCTTCCGGCCACACGGCTCCGCGGACCCTGGAGGTCGCGGGAGTAGTCGCTGGATGGGTCTCCACGCCCGCGAGCAACCACGGGCTGCTCCTGGAGCAACAGGAGGGCAAGACGCTGGTGGACAGCTCGGAGTCGCCCCATGCGGACAGGCGGCCCCGGCTGGAGGTCTGCTACTCGCTGGCCCCCAGGGTCACGGAGCCCTCCGGCACCAGCCTGTTGCTGCAGGTCGTCTCAGCGGACGGGAGCCCCATTCCGGGGGCTGCGGTCTCCACGCAGGGCGCGGTCTTCCCCACCGACAGCTCCGGTCACCTCCTCCTCGAGAACCTGCCGCCCGGGCGCTTCCATGCGCGGGTAGAGGCGCTGGGCTTCACCTCGGGCACGGCGGTGGTGGAGCTGGAGGAGGGGGCGCACGTGGGCACCCTGGTGAAGCTGCTGCCGCTGCCAGCTCCCATTTCCTTTCAGGCTGAGCAGGGTGGCGTCATCCAGACGGAGCAGGTGCGTGTCACCCTGCCACCCAATGCCGTGGTGGACGCGCTGGGACAACCTGTCTCCGGGACCGTGGAGATCACCATCGCCCCGCTGGATCCCACGCGGCAGATGGACGCCATGCCCGGTCCGCTGGAGGCCATCACCGCCGCGGGCGGTGAGCAGGTGCAGTTGGAGAGCTTCTTCATGGCCGAGGTGAGCCTGTGGAGCAACGGCGCTCCCGCGCAGCTGGCTCCCGGGAGCTCGGCGACCCTGGAGTTCGCGCTGCCGGAGGCCCTGGCCAGCCAGTTCGAGCTCGGGGACAGCGTGCCCGCCTGGTGGTTCGACCTGGACGCGGGCCTCTGGCGCGAGGAGGGGGCGGGCACCATCCAGGCCTCTCGGACGCATCCGGACCGGCGGAGCTGGGTGGTCCAGGTGAGCCACTTCACTTGGTGGAACACGGATGCGCCCTGGACGGACAAGAGCTGTGTGGAGGTCCTCGTCGTGGATGAGGCGGGGGTCCCTCTCAGCAATGCCCCGGTGTCCGCGCGGGGAGTCACCTATTCGGGCCAGACCTTTCCTCACTACACCAACAGCCAGGGCCGGGCGTGCCTCGAGATCAAGCGCGGCCACACGGCCGCCGTCTTCTTCGGGCCGCCTGGCTGGCTTCCCACTCATGTGGTGGAGGTCACTGGGACGCAGGAGGCGGCCGTCTGCGGCAGTGGCCCCTGCTCCTTCGTTCAACTGACCGTCTCCGGCGTCACCCCCTGCACGCCGGGGGCTTATGCGGCCTGCCCGTATTCGGGGCCGGCTGGAACCGAGGGCCAGGGCGTGTGCCGGGCCGGGCGCCGGCAGTGCAATGTCCTCGGGAGCGGATGGAGTGCTTGCCAGGGGGAGGTCCTCCCCGCTGCCGAGAGCTGCCAGAGCCCGTTTGATGACGACTGCGATGGGACGGTGAATGAGAGCTGCAGCTGCTCCAGCCAGCAAGGCCAGCCTTGTTATGGCGGCTCCCCGTCGACCCGAGGGGTGGGCATCTGCCATGGGGGGACCGTGGCGTGTGATCTGTTTGGCAATGTGAGCTGCCAGGGACAACAGCTGCCCCTGCCCGAGGACTGCACGACGCCCGAGGATGAGAACTGCAATGGCGTGAGCGAAGGGTGTGGGCCCATGGCTTGGGGATGGACCCCGACGGGGCCCATGGCTGCTGCCCGCAGAGGCCACACAGCGACGCTGCTTCCCAATGGGAAGGTGCTCGTCGTGGGGGGCGGGCGGGAGACGGTGTTCGCATCGGCGGAGCTGTTCGACCCGGCCACGGGAACCTGGAGCGTCACGGGCTCGATGGCCTCGCCTCGGTTCGACCACACGGCGACACTGCTGCCCAACGGGCAGGTGTTCGTCGTGGGGGGAGGCAGTACCGTGGCGGAGCGGTACGACCCAGCCACAGGGACCTGGAGCCCTGCTGGCTCGATGATCGCTCCTCGCAGCAGACACACGGCGACGCTGTTGTCCAATGGGCAGGTGCTGGTCGCGGGGGGAGACAGCACTGGCCGGTTGGCGGAGCTGTATGACCCAGTCACAGGCACCTGGAGCGTGACGGGGGCAATGCGTATGTATCGTACCGGCGGCCACTCGGCGACGTTGTTGCCCAACGGACAGGTGCTTGTCGCAGGGGGGGACTACAGAATCCCCTCCACAGCGGAGCGCTATGACCCAGCCACAGGCACCTGGAGCCTGACGGGGCCCATGGCCACGTTCCCTCACGAGGGCACCGCAACGCTGCTGCGCAATGGCCAGGTCCTCATCCCGGGCGCCCCCTCGGAGCTGTATGACCCGGCGACTGACACCTGGAGTTTGACCGCCTCTACGGTTATCTCCACCTACCAGTCCGCTGCGACGCTGTTGTCCAATGGGCAGGTGCTCGTTGTCGGAGGATATACAGCGGTTTCAGCGGAGGTTTATGATCCGGCGACAGGCACTTGGAGCGCTGTCGAGCCCCTGGCGGAGCGCGTTCGTTCTCAGCACACGGTGACGCTGCTGCCGGATGGCCGGGTGCTCGTTGTCGGGATCGGCGGCACCGGAGCGGCGCCAGCGGAGGTATACGCCCCCAGTACGGGTCTCTGGAGCGCGGCCAGATCCATGGCTTCGCCTCGCGTCTACCACACGGCGACGCTCCTGCCTGACGGCCAGGTGCTCGTCGCGGGAGGCAGTGCGAATTTCAACGAGGGGTCCCTCTCCAGCGCCGAGGTGTACGACGTGGCGGCGGGCGCCTGGAGGGAGACCGAACCCATGGCCTTGCCTCGCGCAGGCCATACCGCAACGCTGCTGCCCAATGGGCAGGTGCTTGTCACTGGGGGCGGGCTTGTCGCAGCGGGCGGCGGAGTGAGCGAGACGTTCGCATCGGCGGAGGTGTACGATCCCAGCCGGGGCACCTGGAGCGCGACCGGTTCCATGGTCTCGGGCCGCGCCCACCATACGGCAACGGTGCTGCCCAATGGCCGGGTGCTCGTTACGGGGGGCGCTGGCGACGGCGGCCCCCTCTCCTCCGCGGAGGTCTACGACCCGGTAGCCGGCACCTGGAGCATGGCTGGCTCCATGGCGACACCTCGTCAGTATCATCGTGCGGCATTGCTGCCCGGAGGCAAGGTGCTTGTCGCGGGGGGCGGCGCTCTTTCATCGGCGGAGGTGTATGACCCGGTGACAGGTACCTGGAGTGCTGTCGCTTCCATGAGCGTGCCGCGCGACAACTTCACGCTGACGGCGCTGCCCAGCGGTCAGGTTCTCGCTGCAGGGAGCGGTCAGGTTCTCGCTGCAGGGAGTGGCTCAGCGGAGGTGTACGATCCTGAGACCCACACGTGGAGCGCTGCCCGCCATCTCCTCCCGGTCAGCCGCTATCACGCGGCAACGCTGTTGCCCGATGGCCGGGTGCTCATCTCGGGTGGCATTGGCGGCTTCGGCCCTGACATGAGGTCGGAGGTGTACTCCCCGCCCTTGATGACTCTGCGCCCGGCCGGCTCCATGGGGTCGCACAGCTTCTTGCACACGGCGACGCTGCTGCCCAATGGCCGGGTGCTCGTCACGGGAGGGCTAGGGCTCGGCGCGAATACCCCGCTCGCGACGGCGGAGCTGTACACGCCCTGAGGGCGGGCACCCGGGCCCGCGCAGGATGCGGTTCAGGGGGCTGGAGCCGCTGTGGGGGGCGGCTCCAGCCCCTGCAGGGGCGCATCCCGGCCCAGGGAGATGAACGGGGCCCAGTAGTGGGGATGGGGGAGCGTCTGCCGAAGCTCCCTCATCGCCTCGCGGAGTGCGGCGGAGCGGCCCTCTCCCGCCAGCAGGTGGCGGTAGTAGCTCGCCATGAGCTGGTGCGTCGTCGCGTCATTCACCTTCCAGAGGCTGGTGACGAGCGTCTCGGCGCCCGCCACGAGGAACGCCCGGCGCAGGCCGTAGACGCCCTCGCCCAGGCTGATCTCCCCACGGCCCGTGTCGCAGGCCGAGAGGACCACCAGCTGGGTGCCCCACAGGCTGAGCCCCGCCAGCTCGAGCGCCGTGGCCAAGGAGTCCTCCACGCGCGGAGCTCCGGGGGGCGCGGTGGCGGGCCGGATTCCCGCCAGCACCAGGCCGGAGCGCAGCAGCGGATCACTGGGAGTTTCCGGGGGAGCGGCGCCCGCGGCTCCGAAGTGGCCCACCGCGCGCGAGGCGGGCGAGGGGCGGACGTCCTCGAGAAAGAAGCCATGGGTGGCGATGTGCAGCAGGCCCGGAGTGGGCAGGTTGAGCAGGGCCTGCTTGGTGGCATCCGCGCCCAGGAGCAGCCGGGCCTGGGGAAACAGGCGGCGGATGGCCTCGGCCTCCGCGCGAGTGCCAGGCAGCGGCGCCCAGGGGACATCCGCGGCGTCCGAGCGCAAGGTGGAGAAGAGTCCTTCCAACTCCGCTGAGCGCGCCGTGGGCTCCAAGGTGGGCGGCTCTGCCTGGGGGAGCGCGGCCGGAGAGGCGTTGAAGGCCGGGTCAGCCAGGACGACGACTGAAGTGCTGGAGGGGCGGTCCTCCGCGCGAGCCAGCAGCTCCTTGCCCGAGGTGAGGTAGGTGATGTGGAAGGCATCCGCGAGGAAGCGCCGGCCATCGTGGAGCGCGGCGAAGGGGACGAGGTTCAGCTGTCCATCGGGCGAGAGGAAGAGCTGGCGCGCCTTGCGGAGGTGGGGTTCCAGGGGGCGGAACGCCAGGATGTAGAGGGCTTGGGCGGCGCGCAGGTAGGAAGGGGATTGGTGGGCGAGCGCGTCATGCAAGCGCAGGGCGGCGCGGTCGATGGGCTCCGCGGGCCCCAGATCGACAGCCCGGAGGTCTCCACCAGGGAAGAGCAGGAGCGCCAGATAGCGCAGGTGGCTGGGAACCTGACTGGGAGCCAGGCCGGGCTGGGGAACGAGGGGATGATCCACGTAGGCGACCAGCTCGATCAGCGCGCTCTCAGAGGGCAGGGCCGCTCCCACGAGGGAGAGCAGCTCATCACGGGAGGGCAGGGCTTGGAGTCTGCGGAGAGGCGCGGAGCGCTCGGCCAGCTGGGCTTCCAGGGCGTCACCCTCTCGGGCGAGGTCCTTGAGGCGCTGCTGGTAGCCGTCCAGTGAGAGGTTGCCAGGCCCGGCCAGAGAGAGGGTGGCGAAGTGGGTGCGCAGGGCCCGCAGACGCTCGAAAGTCTCTCGATCCTCCTTGTTCAGGGAGCGGGAGATGATGTGGGAGGTGTGCGCGATCTCCTGAAAGGAACGGCCCTTGCGCAGCAGCGCGGAGGACAGGGCCAGGCGGAGGACGCGGCCGTCGCCGCGGTGGGCCCGGACGAGCGCGTAGAGATTCGCCTCCTGGGAGTGGAGCACGTTGAGGAAGGCGGCCAGGGGCTTCTCGGAGAGGCCGAGGATCTCCTGGCGCAGATGCTTCTCGGAAGCAGTGAAGGCCTGCTCGAACAGAGGCAGCGCCTCATCCAAGCGATCTTCGGCCAGACGGAGCAGGGCGGTGCTGTGAAGCGAGTGGGCGACGTCCGGGTGATCCGCGCCGAGGGCGGCCTGCTGGATCGTGAGGATGCGCTCATACAAGGGGTGGGCGCGCGCATAGAGCCCTTGCAGTGTGTAGAGCCTGGCGAGGCTCTTGAGCCAGTTGCCGACGTCCGGGTGGTTCGGGCCGAGGGTCGCTTCCCCCAGCCTGATCACGCGCAGAAACAGGGGCTCGGCGCGCGCGTAGAGGCCCTGGTCCAGGTAGAGCGCGGCCAGCTTGTGGAGCGCTCGAGCGACATCGAGGTGGTCCGGGCCGAGCGTGGCTTCCCGTATCTGGATCGCACGCAGCTGGAGGGGCTCGGCGCGCGCATAGAGGCCCTGCTCCGCGTAGAGGGCCGCGAGGTTCGTGAGCGAGTGGGCGACGTCCGGGTGGTTCGGGCCCAGGTTGTCCTCGCGGAGCTTGAGCGCGCGCAGGTGGAGCGCCTCGGCGCGTGGGTAGAGCCCCTGGTACTGGTAGAGGATGGCGAGGTTGGCGAGCGAGAGGGCCACTTCGGGATGGGCCGCGCCGAGGGCGGCCTCGCGGATCGCGAGCGCGCGCTCGGCCAGGGGCACGGCGCGCGCATAGAGCCCACGAGACTGGTAGAGGAGGGCAAGGCTCTGGAGGGACAGGGCGATGTCCGGGTGGTGCTCTCCCAGGAGGGCTTCCCGTATCTTGAATGCGCGCTCGAACAAGGGCTCGGCGCGCGAGAAGCGCCCTTGCGAGAAGTAGATCATCGCGAGGTTGTTGAGGGCGTTGGCCACCAGCGGGTGATTCGCGCCGAGGGTGGGTTCCCAGATCGCCAGCGCGCGCTCGAACAAGGGGATGGCCTGGCTGTAGAGCCCCTGAGAGTGGTAGGTCGCGGCGAGGTTGTTGAGGGTCTCCGCGACGTCCGCGTGGTTCGGCCCGAGAGTGGCCTCCTGGATGCGCAGGGCGCGCTCGGACAACGACACCGCCTGCGCGTGGCGCCCCTGGTAATAGGCGAGGGCCGAGAGGCTGTTGAGGGTGCGGGCGACATCCGGGTGGTGCTCTCCCAGACTGGCTTCCCTGAGCTGGAGCGCGCGCATCAACAGGGGCTCCGCCTGGGCAAGGTCTCCAATCAACACGTGAAGCTCGCCCAGCAAGTTGATGCAGTCGGCTACGGCGGGATGGGCCCCGGGGAGCACCGCCTCCCGGAGCCGCTGCGCCTGCTGGATGAGAGGGATTGCCTCGGCATATTGCCCCGCAGCATTCAGACGCTGCCCTTCATCCCAGGCCTTCCGCGCCTCCTCCAGACGGGAGTCCGTGGGGGGCCGCTCGACCGTTGCGCACGCCCCCACCAGGGCCATGAGAAAGGCTGCTGTCAACGCTCGGTTCATGGTCTCGCCTGACTGTAGTCCAGAATAGGAATACCTACCCAGTGTAGCTTACCGAGCCTATACCACCTAGGGAGTAGGCAAGCTGCCCAGGGGCAATCTTCGGCGCTGGCCGTGGAGTCACGGTACAGTGCAGCCGTCATGCGCTTCGTTCCTCCTGCCATTCTGATAGCCGCTGCGGGGTGGCTCGCCAGCCGGTGGGACGCGCTCCCAGCGCGGTGGGTGGTCCACTGGGGCCCTGGGGCGTGCCGGATGGCTATGCCTCGAGGACCTTCGGCGGGGTCGCGGATGGCAACCTCGTGCGCTGGGTATTCCTGGCGGTGGTGGGGGGCCTCGCTGCCATGGCCGTTCGCCTGCCCTCTGCCGAGCCTCCCTCGCCTCAAGCCTTCTTGGGCATGAGCTCGGGACCCAGGCGCGTGCTGAGGCACTCCAGGTCGCGGCCCATCAACCCGTGGCCGAAGGGGCAGGGCCCCGTGCGCGGGTGGGTTACCAAGCCGGGAAGCCAGATGGAGGCCGTCTCTCGCATCACGGAGTTCCTGCATCTACCAATGGTGATGGCTCTTCGGGCGTGCCGCCATCAACCGGAATGAGGTGAGTACGTATCGTCTGGACACGCTGGCTTGCGACAGGCTTCCCATCAAAGGAGAGCAGTACGAGTTGAACGTCGATACATTCTGGGCCAAGCCCTCTGGCCCTCTCGATGAACAACTTGTAACTCATGGTGGTCCCGTACCAGTAACCGCATTCGAGAACCAGGAGATCCTCGTCACGAGCCTGCGGAGGGACCGCATCCCAGATGACGAAGGGTACAAGTTCTCCTGTGCTGCAGACCGAGACGGCGCTGACATTGATGTGAGAGTAAGAAATAAGTCTTCTGTCGAGGCGCAGGCTGTGGGTCACCGGAGTGACCAGAAGCCTTCCCGAAAGGGTCTCCCCATCGTAGTGAGCGTCGGCCAGTTCCAGTCTCCCGGGGAGCGAACCTTGGGGGAGATCGATCCCCTCGTGGGATGTGCACGCGCTGTTCTCATTCGAGGATGGGACCTCCCGGTTCCAGAACAGGGGAAAGCCTTTACACGCCGTCACCCCTAGCATGCAGAACACTGGTGCAAACTTGAGCCATCCTGTTCGTCTCATGTCTCCTCGCTCATGCCATTCCAGGCGCCGTTAGCGGCAGGCTGGAATCGAATTGGCGGTCGAGTCCTTGCCAGGGACGTTGTTGCCTTTCTCGTGTTTCCAGCCACACGAGTGGGCGAGTTCGTGCACCAGGGAATTGGTGACGCATTCGAGTGAGGCAGACTCCTCGCACCAGTGCGTCTCCTTGACGGGAAAGAAGCTATGGAGCGTTCCATGATAGGTGGTGTATGTGAATGCCAGAATGGCAGAGCCAGAGGCCATGCCCGCTTCTTTGCATTCTCGTCGGACCCACTCCGCACACTCGATATGTATGTCGCTGCACTGGCGCTGGACGCACGTTCTGAGGAGGTCATCATCGATCACGAGTGCTGCGTGCCGACACTCTTCGATGGTAGGCATCTCAACCGTCGAGGGGCAGTTGGTTCTCATGGGAGTCCCCGGTTGGCGAGGCACCACACAGGAGAGAAGACCCAGCAATAGGGCGGCACAGAGGCCACCTTTGATGCGCAAAGAGCCAAGGGGATGATCTCGCATCATTTACCCTCTGCTCGAGCTGACAGGCGGCGCGGGAGGTGCGGTCGGGAGATCCTCCAGGAACGCCTTGAGCGCCGGGAGCACCACCTCCGGCCGCTCCAGATGAGGGCTGTGCCCGGCCATCACGCGCAGCAAGCGCACCTCGGGCAACTGCTTCGCCGCCTCGACCGCCAGTGAGACGGGCAGGGTGTCCTCCTTCTCACCCCACACGAGCAGCACCGGCTGCTTCACCGACGCGAGCTGTTCGCCCCGGTGGAACACGCCACCCACCAGCGGCACCAGCGTGTTGAAGGCCTTCGCTGCACGGGGACGCCCTTCAGGCACGGCCAGCAGCTCGTACCCGAGCGCTCCCAGCCTCCGGCCCAGCGGCGTCTCCGGCGGCGGCAGCAGCCGATCGAAGAGCCGCCGCCCCAGCGTCCGCGCCACCCGCTCCGGCCCGGCCCGGAAGAAGCCTCGCGCCAGGGACGTCATCTCCGGCCCCAAGCCCATCGAATCGATCAGCACCAGCCGCTCCACCGGCACCTTCCCCCGCAGCGCCAGCTCCACCGCTACCAGCCCCCCCAACGAGTGCCCCACCACCGCCACCGGCCCCGGCGCGAGCGTCTGCAGCAGCTCCTCCACCGGCTCGGTGAAGAACCGCACCCCGTCCTCGGCCGTGCGCAGCGCCCCCTCGGGCGGAGAGGACAGGCCAAACCCCGGCAGGTCCACCGCCAGCACCCTCCGCCCCCTCGCCAGCACCGTGAGGTAGGAGAACCACATCGGCGCCGCGTGCCCGCGCCCATGCAGGAGCACCACCGGCGGGCCCTCTCCCCCCTCCAGCACCCGGAGCGTCCCTCCGCTCGGCAGCCAGTGCGAGTGCGCCTGCAGCAAGGGGGAGAGCTGCCCCAGGATGTGGGTCTCCACCGGCCCAGCCCCTTGCCGAGTCACGTCTGAACCACCCTCCCGGAGCGCCTCGGGGGTGTGGGATACGGCTGGGAGGACGGCCGGGAACTCACGGGCATGGGGACTCCGGAGGGGAGGGGCGCGCACCTTACCGGAATGTCCGTCATTCTGCGGTGTTGAGCCGTTCGCCCTGAAACCCTAGTCTGCCCGGCCGTTTCCGGCTGTTGCCGCCCATCGAGGGGACATGAACACGGACATCCGCGCGCTCACCGAGAGGGTGCAGAAGGAAAGCGCCTTCGTCGAGATCCTCAACCAGGAGACCGGCAAGGTCATCGTCGGCCAGCGCTACATGCTGGAGCGCATCCTCATTGGCCTGCTCTGCAATGGCCACGTGCTCCTGGAGGGGGTGCCCGGCCTGGCCAAGACGCTCACCGTGCGCACCGTCTCCGATGCCCTCAGCGCCACCTTCATGCGCATCCAGTTCACCCCGGACCTGCTCCCGGCGGACCTGGTGGGCACGATGATCTACAACCAGCAGGCGGCCAACTTCACCGTCCGCAAGGGCCCCATCTTCGCCAACATCGTCCTGGCCGACGAGATCAACCGCGCCCCCGCCAAGGTCCAGTCCGCCCTCCTCGAGGCCATGGCCGAGCGCCAGGTGACGATCGGCGACCAGACCTTCCCGCTGCCCTCGCCCTTCCTGGTGCTCGCCACCCAGAACCCCATCGAGCAGGAGGGCACCTACCCGCTGCCCGAGGCTCAGGTGGATCGCTTCATGCTCAAGGTGAAGGTGGGCTACCCCACGCGCGAGGAAGAGAAGCTCATCATGGACCGGATGTCCGGTGGCTCCTCTCCGCGCGCCACCAAGGTCATCACCCTGGAGCACATCACCCGCGCCCGCGAGCTCGTCCACGCCATCTACATGGACGAGAAGGTGAAGGAGTACATCCTCAACGTCGTCTTCGCCACGCGCGAGCCCAACAAGTACGGCCTCAAGGATCTGGCCGACTACATTCAGTTCGGCGCCAGCCCGCGCGCCACCATCGCCCTGGCCCAGGCCGCTCGCGCCCACGCCTTCCTGCGCCACCGCGGCTTCGTCACCCCCGAGGACGTGAAGGCCGTGGCCTATGACGTGCTCCGCCACCGCGTCAGCGTCACCTATGAGGCCGAGGCCGAGGAGCTGACCCCGGAGAAGATCATCCAGCGCGTCTTCGATCGCGTCGAAGTGCCCTGAGCCCCGTCCCCGTTCCCGCCCCGAGCGCCCCGTGCTCCCGAAGGACCTCATCCGCCGCATCCGCAAGCTGGAGATCCGGACCCGCAAGGTCGTCTCTGACATGCTCGCGGGTCAGTACCACTCGGTCTTCAAGGGCCGCGGCATGGCCTTCTCCGAGGTGCGGCAGTATCAGCCCGGCGACGAGATCCGCATCATCGACTGGAACGTCACCGCGCGCATGAACGAGGCCTACGTCAAGGTCTTCACCGAGGAGCGCGAGCTCACCGTGATGCTCGTGGTGGACGTCTCCGCCTCCAAGGAGTTCGGCTCCGCCGAGCGCTCCAAGGCCGAGATCGCCGCCGAGGTGGCCGCGCAGATCGCCTTCAGCGCCATCTCCAACAATGACCGCGTGGGGCTCATCCTCTTCTCGGACCGGGTGGAGAAGGTGGTGCCGCCGCGCAAGGGCCGCAGCCACGTGCTGCGCCTCATCAGCGACATCCTCACCTTCCAGCCCCAGGGCCGCGGCACGGATCTGGGCGCGGGCCTCACCTACCTGCGCCAGGTGGCCAAGCGGAAGGCCGTCACCTTCCTGATCTCGGACTTCCTCGCGCGCGACTACGAGAAGCCGCTGCGGCTGGTGGGCCGCAAGCACGATCTGGTGCCCGTCGTCATCGCCGACCCGCTGGAGGTGCAGTTCCCCAAGCTGGGCCTGGTGGAGATGGAGGACCCCGAGACGGGTGATCGCTTCATCGTGGACACGAGCGACCCGCGCATCCGCGGCCGCTTCGCCCGTGCCATGCAGGCTCAGCGCCAGGAGCGCCTGCGCCTGTTCAAGAAGCTGGAGCTGGACCACGTGGAGCTGCGCGCCGACGATGACCATGGCAAGGCGCTCGCGCAGTTCTTCCGCGCGAGGGCCCGGAGGATGGCGGCATGAAGCGGCTGCTCCTCCTCGTGCTCCTGCTCGGGCTGTCCGCCTGCCGCTCCTCCAAGGAAGGGCAGGGAGGTGAGGCGCAGACGCTCCAGGCCCAGGTGCTGGACGCCGGAGTGCCCGCGGACGGGAAGGCCGAGCAGGTGGCGGACTGGAGCGTGAAGGGCCGCGTCCTCCCGCAGCAGACCCGCATTGGCGATGCCTTCGTCTACGAGCTCACCTTCACGCACGCGAAGGACCAGCGCTTCGAGCTGGTGCCGCCCAAGGAGCTGGAGAAGTTCGAGGTGCTGGAGCAGGCCCGCCAGCGCCAGGACGGGCAGGGCGGCTCCGTCACCACCTTCACCCTGAAGATGTCCGCCTTCGAGCTGGGCGTGCTCACGCTCCCCCAGCTGACCTTCGAGCTGACCGCGCCCGGTGTGAGCCAGTCCGTCGCCGTGCCCGGCATGCAGGTGGAGGTGCTCCCCACGCTGCCCAAGGACGCGGACCAGCAGGGCGCCAGCCTCTTCGACTTCCAGCCCCCCGCCGAGGTCCCCATCCGCTCCTGGCGGCTGCTCTACATCCTGGCCGGTGTGCTCGCGGCCGGCCTGCTCGCGTGGGGCCTCATCAAGTGGCTGCGCCGCCCGCGTCCCCAGGTGGTGGTCACCAAGCCGCTCGCGCCGCTGGATGTCCGCACCAGGCAGGCGCTGAATGCGCTCGGGAAAGAGGACCTGCCCGCCAGGGGCCAGGTGAAGGACTTCTACTTCCGCCTCTCGGAGATTCTCCGTGGCTACCTCGGCGAGCGCTACGGCTTCGAGGCCCTGGAGTGCACCACCCCCGAGCTGATCGCCTCGCTGCGCAAGCTGCGCACGCCGGGGCTCCCCGAGGATCAGCTCCTGCGCTTCATCTCCGAGTCGGATCTGGTGAAGTACGCCAAGGCCGAGGCCAGCCCGGAGTCGTGCGCTCAGTCACTCGCCTTCGGCTACGAGCTGGTCGAGAAGACCTACGTCCCGCCCGCGCCTGTCCCCACCCAACCCCCGCCCAATGCCCCTGGACCTCGCGTTTCATAGCCCCCAGGCGCTCTGGGGGCTCCTGCTGGTGCCCGTGCTGCTGGCCCAGGCCTGGCGCGAGCGCCGCCGCCGCGCCGTGCTGCGCTTCTCCGCCGCGCACGTCTTCGCCCAGCAGGGCCGGGGCCTGCGCACCTACCTGCTGCCGCTGCTGCCCCTGCTGCGCGTCCTCGCGGTGGCCGCCGCGATCATCGCCATCGCCCGGCCCCAGGTGCGCGACATGCGCGTGAAGGACCTGAACGTGGAGGGCATCGACATCGTCGTCGCGCTGGACCTCTCCACCTCCATGGAGGCCGGCGACTTCCGCCCGCAGAACCGCCTCCATGTGGCCAAGGAGGTCCTCTCCGAGTTCATCACCAACCGCGTCAACGATCGCATCGGCCTCGTGGTGTTCGCCGGCGCCGCCTACACCCAGGCCCCGCTCACGCTGGACTACGGCGTGCTCCGAGAAGTTCTCAAGCAGCTGCGCACCCGGGTGCTGGAGGACGGCACCGCCATCGGCGACGCGCTGGCCACCTCGCTCAACCGCCTGAGGGATTCGGAGGCCAAGAGCCGCGTGGTGGTGCTCATCACCGACGGCGACAACAACGCCGGGAAGATCTCCCCGATCGACGCCGCCAACATGGGCAAGGCGCTGAAGATCCCCGTCTACACCATCCTGGTGGGCAAGGGCGGCAAGGTGCCGTTCCCCCAGGGGCAGGATCTGTTCGGCAACACCGTGTGGCGTGACACGGAGATCCCCATCAACCCCGAGCTGCTGCAGGACATCGCGGCGTCCACCGGCGGCGAGTACTACCGCGCCACGGACCCCGAGGGCCTCAAGCAGGGCCTCCAGAAGGTGCTGGACTCGCTGGAGCGCTCGAAGATCATGGAGGGCGGGGCCTCGGCCACCTATCGCGAGGACTACCACCCGTTCCTGCTCCTCGCGTTCGGCCTCGCGGCGCTGGAGCTGCTCCTGCGCGCCACCTTCCTGCGGGTGTTCCCATGATTCCGAACGTGGGCCCCTGGCGCTTCAGCCTCCTCGGCTACCCCCTGGGCCTGGCCCAGCCGCTCTTCCTGGGGCTGTGTCTGGTGGGGCTGGTGCTCGGCCTGCTCGCGCTGGTGCTGGCGCTGCGCCGGCGCTCCCGGGTGCGCGCGCTGCTGAGCGAGCGCCTGACGCCGAAGCTCGCCCCCGGCATCTCCGAGTGGCGCCCGGCCGTGCAGGGCGGCCTCTACGGGCTGGGGTTGATGCTCTTCGGCTTCGCGCTCGCGCAGCCCCAGTGCGGCAGCAAGAGCGAGCTGATGAAGCGCAAGGGCATCGACGTGGTGGTGGTGCTGGACGCCTCCAAGTCCATGCTCGCGCGGGACGTCCAGCCCAGCCGCCTGGAGCGCGCCAAGCTGGAGCTGGCCACGCTGCTGGACGAGCTGAAGGGAGACCGCGTGGGGCTCGTCGTCTTCGCGGGCGATGCCTTCATCCAGTCGCCGCTCACCTCGGACTACTCCGCGGTGAAGCTGTTCCTCCGCGCGGTGGATCCCGAGCAGATGCCCCAGGGTGGCAGCAACATCGGCGCGGCGCTGAAGCTGTCCAAGCAGGTGCTGGACAACGCGGACCGTGGCGCCAAGGAGCGCGTCATCGTCCTGCTGTCGGACGGCGAGGATCTCTTCGGTGAGGTGAGCGAGGCCGTGGACGCGCTCAAGGACGGCAACGTCCAGGTGTTGGCGATCGGCGTCGGCTCGGAGAGCGGCGAGCCCATCCCCATCTTCAACCGGCGCGGCGAGTTCGTGGACTACAAGAAGGACACCAACGGGGAGACCGTCATCACCCGCCTGGACCGGGCGGGGCTGACGACCATCGCCGAGGCCACCGGCGGCGCCTTCTTCTACCAGCCCCGCGGCGTGGCCATGGGGCAGGTGGTGGAGCGCATCGACAAGATGCAGAAGAGCGAGCTCGAGAGCCGCGTGACGATGCGCTACGACGAGCGCTTCCAGGCGTTCGCGGTGGCGGGGCTGGCGCTGCTCGCGGCGGGGATGATGCTGCTGCCCTCGCGCAGGAGGCCATCGTGAGCCGGGGCCTGGGCATGCGCGTGCTGGCGTGGGTCCTCGTCGTCGGGCTCTCCTCCCCGGCGTGGGCGGCGGGTCCGCTGGAGGTGGATCACCCGCTCGTGGCCAAGGGGCGCGCGGCGTATGACGCGAAGCAGTACGAGGACGCGCTCGCGGCCTTCGAGGAGGCCAAGAAGGAGCGGCCGGACGATCCGGCGGTGGAGTACAACCGCGGCGTCTCCCTGGCGCAGCTCGGGCGCGCGGCGGAGGCCAAGGCGGCCTTCCAGCGCGTCACCGAGTCCAACCGGCCCGAGCTCCAGGAGAAGGCCTGGTACAACCTGGGCAACGTCCACGCGACGACGGGCGAGCGCAAGGAGGCGCTGCAGGCGTACCGGCGCGCCCTCAAGCTGGATCCGAACGACGAGCTCGCCCGCCACAACTACGAGGTGGTGCTGCGCAACCTGCCCCCGCCGCAGCAGAGCGGGGCGGACGGGGGCGTGGACGGCGGCAGTGATGGCGGAGGCTCCGATGGCGGCCGGCCGGATGGTGGGCCGGATGGTGGGCGCCAGCAGGACGGCGGCCGCCCGGTAGACGGGGGGACGGATGGAGGCGCCGATGGAGGGCCTCAGGGCGATGGAGGCACGGACGGGGGCAGGGATGGCGGCGGGGATGGTGGGCAGGGGCAGGGCCAGGGGGATGGCGGCCCGGATGGTGGCTCCGACGGGGGTTCGGGCGAAGGTGAGGGCGAGCGGGGTGATGGTGGGGCGGACGGAGGCACCGGCGAGGCCGAGGAGCAGACGGAGTACGAGGTGGATGCGGGCGTCAGCCCGGAGGACATTGACCGGCAGGAAGCGGAGCGCCTGCTGGATGCGATGAAGCAGAACGAGAAGAATCTTCAGCTGTGGCGTTTCCAGCAGAAGAAGAAGCAGAGGAAGCCCAATGAGAAGGACTGGTAGCGGCTGGACGGCGCTGCTCGCTGGGATGGCCCTGCTGGCCTCTGCGCCAGCGTGGGCGGACATCGAGTTCTACCAAAAGGTGGATCGGACCGAGGTGGGCACCGAGGACACCCTCCGCCTCTCGGTGGTGGTGGCGGATGCGCCGCCGTCCGCCCAGGTCCAGCTCCCGGCTCCGAGGGACTTCGAGGTCCTCTCCAGCGCGCGCAGCAGCCAGCGCTCCATCCAGCTCTCCGGCGGAGGCCCCGCCATCATCCAGGACGTCACCACCCACACCCTCATCCTCCGGGCCACGCGGACGGGCAAGCTCACCATCCCTCCCGCGGTGCTCACCACCGCGGGCCGTACCTACAGGACGGAGTCCATCGAGCTGACGGTGAAGCCGGGCCGGCTGGGGCCCGCTCCGGGACAGGCCACGCGCCCGTCGCTGCCGGATCCGTTCCGGAACTTCCCCGGGCCGGATCCCTTCGAGGAGATGGAGACGGACGATGAGCCCGTCATCCCCCGAGGGGACTCGGATCTGTTCCTGCGCGCGAGCCTGGACCGGGACGAGGTGTACGTCGGCGAGCAGACGACGCTGTCGCTCTACATCTACTCGCGGGTGGACCTGTCCAGCGTGGATGCCGTCACCATGCCCAAGCTGGAGGGCTTCTGGAGCGAGGACGTGGAGAGCCCCACGCAGCTCTCGGGCGAGCAGCGCATCGTCAACGGCATTCCCTATCGCGCGTACCTGCTGCGCCGCCGGGCCCTGTTCCCGGTGAAGGCGGGCGCGCTCACCATCACCCCGGCGGAGGCGGACATCACCACGGGGTTCCTGTTCGCCGGCCACCGGGTGCACCGCGTGGCCAACGCGCTCAAGGTGAAGGTGAAGCCGCTGCCGCCGGGCGGACCGCCGGGCGTCGCCAACGCCCACGTGGGCAGCTGGCAGCTCACCCTCGACGTGAGCCCCACGAGCGTGGAGTTGGGCCAGCCCATCACCGTGAAGGTGATCCTCGAGGGCACGGGCAACGTGAAGAACGTCACCCCGCCGAAGCTGGCGGCGCCCGCGCCGCTCAAGGTCTACGATCCGACGACGACGGACAAGGTCACCCCCAACAAGAACAAGATCCAGGGCCGGAGGATGATGGAGTACCTGGTGATGCCGCAGCGCACGGGCACCTTCACGCTGCCGGCGCTGGAGTTCCCGTACTTCGACCCGCGCCGCCGCGAGTACGACGTGACGCGCACGGACCCCGTCACCATCACCGTGGAGGCGGGGGCGGGCGGGGTGACCTCGACGGGGCCCACGCCCACGCCGTCTCATGACGCGGCCAACGAGCAGAAGAACGTGCTCAGCGCGAGTGGCCTGCGCCCGCTGCGCTACCAGGCGCGCTTCGTGGCGCCCTCCACGCCGCTCTGGGAGCAGGTCTTCTTCCTGCCCGCGGTGCTGGCGCCGGTGGGGCTGCTGTTCGGGGTGATGCTGCTGGGCCAGGTGCGCGGGCGGCTCTTCGCGCAGACCGAGGCGGGCCGCAACAAGCAGCAGGCCCGGGCCGCGCGCAAGCGGCTGGCCGCGGCGGAGAAGCTGGTAGGCGAGGGCAGCACCAGCGCCTTCTACGCCGAGGTGGAGAAGGCGCTCACGGGCTTCCTCGAGGCCCGCCTGCACACGCCCGTGGTGGGGCTCACCCGCGAGGCGCTGGGCGAGAAGATGGCGGCGGCGGGGGTGGCACCGGAGCGGCGCTCGAAGACACTCTTCGTGCTGGAGGCCTGTGACATGGGCCGCTTCGGCGGAGGCTCGGAGCTGTCCGAGCGCAACCGCGTCCTCGACGAGGCCGAGGCCGTGATGGAGGGCTGGGAGAAGTGAGCGCCATCACCGCCATGCTTGTCGCCACGCTGCTCGGCCAGGGCTACTACACGCCCGAGGAGGCGCAGGAGCTCTTCGCCAAGGCCAACGACGCCTATACCCGCGAGGACTACGCCACGGCCCGGGACGGCTACGAGAAGCTGATCTCCCACGGCCAGAGCGGCCCGGACGTGCTCTACAACCTGGGCACCACCTACCTGGCGCAGGGAGACCTGGGCCGGGCCATGCTCTCGCTGGAGCGGGCCTGGAAGCAGGGCGGCCGTGCTCCGGATCTCGAGGCCAACCTCGCGCTCGCCCGTGCCCAGCAGAAGGACAAGGTGGAGGGCGCCGCCGTGGAGGAGGACTTCGTCACCCGCGTGGTGAAGGCCACGCCGGGTGCGGTGGTCGCCGCGGTGTTCCTCGGCGCGTGGGTGGCGGGCTTCGGGCTGCTGCTGCTCTTCCGGTTCCTGAAGCCCGGCCGCCGCTCGTGGGCAGCGGTGCTCGCGGGGCTGGCGCTCACCGTGGCGCTGCCCTCGGGAGCGCTGCTGGCGGCGCACGTGTGGGTGGCGCAGACCCTCCATGAGGCGGTGGTGCTCTCGCGGACGCTGGTGGCGCGCGAGTTCCCCAAGGGGGACTCCAAGGTGCTCTTCGAGGTCCACGAGGGACTGAAGATCCGGCTGCTGGAGGACGCGGGGCGCTACGTGCGCATCCGCCTGCCCAACGGGCTGGAGGGGTGGGCGGAGCGAGAGGGCGTGGCGGAGATATGATCGAGGTGCTCGAGGCAACGAAGGTGTACCGCCGGGGCCGCACGGAGGTGCAGGCGCTGGCGGGAGTTTCACTGACAGTGCCTCGGGGGCAGTTCCTCTCGGTGATGGGGCCCTCGGGCTCGGGGAAGAGCACGCTGCTCAACCTGCTGGGCGCGCTGGATGTGCCCACGAGGGGGAGCATCCGCATTGGCGGGCAGGAGCTGGCGCGGATGGATGACGCCTCGCTCTCGGCCTTCCGGCGGGAGCGGCTGGGCTTCGTCTTCCAGTTCTTCAACCTGATGCCCACCCTCACGGCGGTGGAGAACGTGATGCTGCCGGGGCTGCTGGCGGGCCGGCCGCGGGCGGAGCTGCTCTCGCGCGCCGAGGCGCTGCTGGAGACGGTGGGCCTGCGCGGGCGCTCCCAGCACCGGCCGGACGAGCTGTCCGGAGGGGAGATGCAGCGCGTGGCCGTGGCGCGGGCGCTGCTGACCGAGCCGGCCCTGCTGCTGGCTGACGAGCCCACGGGCAACCTGGACTCGAAGACGGGGGCCGAGGTCCTCCGGCTGCTCAGGGAGGCGACGCGCGAGCGCCAGCTGACGGTGGTCATGGTCACCCATGACCCACGGGCGGCGGAGGTCGGTGACCGGATCGTCCGGTTGGCGGATGGTCTCGTGGTCGGGGATGAGCGAGTGAGCAGGCAGGCAGCTTGACAGGCGCCGGAAGCAGGTAGACTGAAGGAGGAAGCCGGGGGGCCTGCCATCCCATGCCTGGGGGTCACCGCACGTGGTCGTCGATATTCATGCCGATGTAGGCAAGAACCGGATCTTCATTCGCATTGAAGGCCAGGTCGACAACACACAGGCCAAGAGCGTCGCCGATGCCATCATCAAGGAGATGGATCGGCTGCGGCCTGGGTTCGATGTGGTGTCCGACCTGTCGAGCGCGGAGGCGCTGGGGCCTGAGAGCCTGGCCGAGTTCAAGCGCATCGTGGAGGCGCAGCGCGCGCGGAAGTTCGGCCGCGCGGTGCGCATCGTGGGCCGCTCCCCCCTGACAGCGCTCCAGCTCGCGCGCACCAGCAAGGAGGCCCATCATGAGCCTCACCTGGCCTTCTCCCGGGACGAGGCGGAGCGGTGGCTGGACGGTGAGCTTCCCTGAGGCCGCCGCGCTGCCGTGGCGCGTGGCCTGCCCGGGCATGGGCCGGGGTGACCGGGTAAGCTGACGCCGCGTGTTCCTTCCCCTGCTGAGACTCGTCTCGCTGCGGCACCTGCTGCGGGCGCCGCTGCGCACCGCGCTGACCCTGGTGGGGGTGGCCGTGGGCGTGGCGACGATGGTGGGGGTGACGGCGATCAACCGCTCGGTGATGGAGGCGTTCCGCTCCACGGTGGACACCATCGCGGGGAAGGCGGACCTCACGGTGGCGGGCGCGCAGGTGGGGTTCCCCGACGAGGTGCTCCAGCAGGTGCGGGACGTGCCCGGGGTCCTCCACGCCTCGGGAGGCCTCTCCGTCGTCGCGCCGGTGCAGGGCTCTCCCGGCGAGTCCCTCTACGTCATGGGCGTGGATCTGCTGGATGACGGCTACTTCCGCACCTACGAGGGCGTGGATCGGGACCTGGGCGCGCTGACGGAGGACCTGGAGTTCCTCAACTCGACGGACCGGCTGCTGGTGTCCGAGCGCTTCGCCCGCGAGCACGGGCTGAAGGTGGGGGACACCTTCGGGCTGATGACGTCCAGCGGGGCGCAGGACTTCACCGTGCACGCGCTGATCCGCGAGTCCGGGCCCATCAAGGCGTTCGGCGGCTCGGTGGCGGTGATGGACGTGGCCTCCGCGCAGGCGGCGTTCGGGCGGGACCGGGTGCTGGACCGCATCGACGTGGCGGTGGATCCAAAGCTGGGCGTGGAGGCGGTGCGCGAGGGCCTCCGCAAGGCGCTGGGGCCGGCCTTCGAGGTGGAGCGCCCCTCGCGGCGGGGCAGCTCGGTGGAGACCATGGTCCGCAGCTTCCAGATGGGGCTCAACCTGGGCTCGGGGGTGGCCCTGCTGGTCGGGGTGTTCCTCGTCTACAACACCATCTCCATCAGCGTGGTGCAGCGGCGGCGGGAGATCGGCACGCTGCGCGCGCTGGGGGCCTCGCGCCTGCGCATCCGGGCCCTGTTCACGCTGGAGGCGGTGATGCTGGGCGCCATGGGGACGGCGCTCGGCCTCCCGCTGGGGGCGCTCGTGGGGCGGGGCGCTATTGGCGCCGTCTCCCAGTCCATCTCCAGCCTCTACGTAAAGGTGAACGCGCGCGACGTGACGGTGACGGCGCTCGAGCTGGGGTTGGGCATCGCGCTCGGGGTGCTCGGCAGTGCGTTCGCAGCGCTGTGGCCGGCGCTGCACGCCTCGCGGGTCCAGCCCGTGGAGGCGCTGCGCCGGGACGCCTCGGCGGGTGTGCAGGTGGGAGGGGCGAAGCCCTGGGCCTCGTGGGCGGGGCTGGCCTGCCTCGCGGCGGTGTATCCGCTGGCGCGCCTGCCGCCTCCGGTGGAGAACCTGCCGCTGGGAGGCTACCTGGCCATCTTCCTGGTCCTCATGGGGACCACGCTGCTGGCGCCCACGGTGCTCCGCGGGCTGGCGCACGTCTACCGGGGGCCGGGCGAGTGGCTGCTGGGCATGAGCGGGAGGCTCGCGGCGGACAACTTCGCCCGCGCGCCCGTGCGGACGGCGGTGCCCGTGTCGGCGCTCGCCCTCGGCGTGTCCATGGCGGTGTGCATCGCGGGGTTCGTGGGCTCGTTCCAGAGCTCCTCGCAGCGGTGGATCAACCAGGCGGTGCCGGCGGATCTCTTCGTCACCTCATCCGCGAGGACGGCGGGCGTGCAGAACCAGCCGATGAAGCCGGAGCTGGGCGAGGCCATCGACAAGTTGCCGGGCGTGGATCGCGTGGATCGCGTGCGCATCCTGCCGCACGAGCTGCTGGGCCTGCGGGTCTACATCGTCTCGCTCATCCCGGAGATCTACGAGCAGCGGGCGAAGCCCCTCTTCCTCGAGGGCCGCATGCTCACGCAGGAGGAGTGGCGTCAGGGGCGCGTCATCATCTCCGAGAACCTCTCCCGCCGCCGCGGCCTGCACCAGGGGAACACCTTCGAGATGTCCACGCCCACGGGAGTCCGCGTCTACACCGTGGGGGCGGTCGCGGTGGACTACACCTCCGACCAGGGCACCGTGGTGATGGCCCGCGAGGTGTATGTGGCGCAGTTCCAGGACAGCCAGGTGGACGTCTTCGAGGCGTACCTGGCGGACCTGAGCAAGCTGGAGCAGGTGCGCCGCGCCATCACCGAGGCCCACGGCCGCCAGTACAACCTGTACGTGCTGTCCAACAGCGAGCTGCGCCACGAGGCCACCGCGCTCGTCGACGACGCGTTCACGGTCACCTACGCGATGGAGGCCGTGGCGGTGCTGCTGGCGCTGCTCGGGGTCATCAACACGCTGCTGGCGGCGGTGCTGGATCGCACGCGGGAGATCGGGCTGCTGCGCGCGGTGGGCGCGGCCCGGGGCCACGTGCTGCGCCTCTTCGTGGGTGAGGCGGCCTTCATCGGCCTGTCAGGAGGGCTCATTGGCGTCCTGGCGGGCACGGTGATGGGGCTCATCATCACGCAGATGGTGAGCGAGCAATCCCTCGGGTGGAGCTTTCCGTATCTCTTCCCGACAGGAGTCGCGCTACAGATGTCGGTAACGGCCACATTGTGTGCTGCGGTCGCAGGTCTGTACCCCGCGCGAAGGGCGGCTGGACTGGACGTCGTCGAGGCGCTCGCCTACGAGTAGGCCCCCCATCTGTCATAGTGCGGGTGATCCTGAGCCATGGCCGCTGACCCCCAAAGCACCTTCCACATCCTGCTCGTCGAGGACGAGCCCGTCATCCGTGAGCTGGTCAGCTCGATGCTGAGCGATGACGCGGTGAATGTGGTGTGCGCGGAGGACGGGATCGAGGGCCTGAAGCTGGCGAAGACGCGCGCCTTCCAGCTCATCCTGATGGACGTGGTGCTGCCGAAGATGGATGGGGTGTCCGTGTGCCGCATCCTCAAGAGCGACCCGGCGACGGCGCGCGTCCCGGTCTACATGCTGACGGGCAAGGCGAAGAAGGCGGATGTGGAGAGCGCCACGATGGCGGGCGCTGACGGCTACATCCACAAGCCCTTCCGGGGCGCGGAGCTGATGGACCTGGTGGAGCGGCTGCGCGCGGCGGCGACGCCCCGCTGAGCCCCGGCCCGCTCAGGGCAGGCGCGGGTGGAGGAAGCGCGCCAGGGCGATGAAGTCATCCCAGTCGAGCGTTCCGAACTCGAGCGCCACGCCGTTGTTCTCGCGGCGGAGGATGCTGCAGGTGGCGACGATCTCCTTGTCGCCCGGCAGGGGGATGGAGAGGGTGAGCTCGCGCAGCGCATCCGCGGGCTGAGCGTGGAGGAAGAGGCCGGCCATGGACAGGTCGCGGGCCTTGGCGACGACGGCTCGGCCCGGGAGGATGACCTTGACCATGAGGTTGGCCTCCACGCGGGGATGGAAGCGCTCAGCCTGGCGGGAAGTGGTGTCGGGCGTCATGTGCTGGGTCTCTCCTCGGGTGCAACAGGTCGCAACCAGCATGAGGCAGGGATCCGAGGACGCAACTTTTCGGGCGGCGCGGGCGCGCGGAGGGACACCGTCCGGCTCGCTGAAGTTCTCCGCCACCGTCCCGCACACCTTCAGGGCCGGCAGGGACAGGTCCGCCAGGTGCTTGCGGAGAGGCGGGCCGATAACCTGCTGAATTAACAGGAGTGAGTTCCCATAACCCCGTGTCCACGAAATCGGGGCAAGCCCAGACCTCCTGGATTCGCACCCTAACATCGCTCGCACCCGCGCAGTGCGCCCCGAGCTGAGGGGTCACGGTGCCGCACGCCCGCCGATCTCCGGGAAGCGCTCGTAAGCCTGCTTGAGCGCGTCCAAGTGCGCAGGGATGTCGAGATCGAGCGGCGCATCGGTGAGCTGCACGACCCACCCGCCCGATGCTGTGCGCCGCGCCCGCTTGAGCAGCTCGGCATCTCGGGCAGGATCCGGGAAGCTGATGGTCTTCGCGGCAGCAGCAGACCAGTAGTTCAGCCACCCAAGGTAATAGGGAATCTCTGGCGAGCGGATCTGTTCGAGGAGCTTGAGGGCAGGCAGCCCTCGACGTGGGGACGGCGGCCCTTCCAGCGTGGGGGCCGTCTGATAAGCGATGTCCAGCGCAGCGTCATCCGGCGTCGCATGCCCCCAGAACGCGCAAGCGCCCTCCGCTACGCGCTCCAGCATCTCCCCCGCTGCCGCGATAACAGCCGCATCTAGCGGCATCTTCGCATGGACATCGAGCAACGATTGGCCGCCCGGCGCTTGGCTTGCGGGTGTTGTCAACCCGCTAATCTTCACCGGGAAACTATTATCGCCATTGCATACGAGTGGAAACTTCCCGCGTGCCGCTGCCTCAGAGAGCCATTCGTCGCGCTGTGGCAACATGGCAAGCCGTCGCTTCTCGGTAACTCTCCACTCCAGGCGCAGGCCGGGCAGCGCCCGTTCCATACCACGGACGACAGCGAGTGTGCGGCCGTCATTGGCCACGAGCGCTGGTGCGTAGACGGTCAGCTCGAGGCGTTTCTGAGTGGTCATCGTTTGCATCCTGTGACGACGACATTGAGGAATCGATCCACGCGCAGCAGCGCGTCTTTGTGTGCTTGGGTGCTCACGCCAACAACGAAGTCATAGCCACAGGCCTGCGCCGCCCGGCGCTCCTCGCGCAATTGCTCAATCTCTTTCTCAATCTCCTGATCTTGGATGAAGTCAGGGTACGTGTTAAAGCGATGGGTCTTGATCTCCCACAGCACGCGCACGCCGACTTGCAGAGCGTCGAAGCGCTCACCGCCCACGAATACGTCCATGCCGGGATAACGGTTCGGCGGAAACTTATCGGCGCACTCGTTATGCGGGACATCTCCGCCCGCGTGCGGCACTGGGATGGGTTCGCACGACGGACTGCGCGGCTTGGTTTCTGGCGGTGGGGGGAAGATGTCTCCGGTGCTCGAGCCCTTGGGCTGAGGCGCTTGTTTCGCTAACGGTTCCTTAGCGGGCTGCGTTTGAGTCTTGGGCTTCGCGCGCTCGCGGGATGCGTTCCGTTGATAAGCATCGATCTGCTCTTGGATGGCGGCTGCCACGACCACCGCGCTAATAACAACCACTGCACCGACGACGATCTCGGGTGCCGCAAAGACACAGAGGGCCACGACTGCGGGAGCGGCGGCATCCGCGTAGGCAACGGCGCATCGTTTGGTGACATCCCGAAACCTGACCCTGTCGTGATCGAGCGCGTGAAAGCACCGCTCCGCAAGGATCGGCCACTCGTTGGAGGCTTCTCGCACGACGCACTGCCCATCATCCGTCCAGGGGTACAGCGCCGCACGCTGAAGATTGGCGAGTCTCGGGCTCGGGGCCTCTGGCTCTCCCGGGCTCGGATCCATCGTGGCGCAGGCCGAGAGCAGGAGCAGGAGCAGGGGGGCGCTGCACGTTCGGAGGCGCATGGCCACGTCCTTTCACTCACGCGCGGGATGTCACACTGTGGGCACAGTCTCAACCAAAGAGGACTCGCGGTGAAGGCCCTTGCAGCCCAGTTCCATGCAGCTAGGCTAGGGCACCACCAACTCCTGGCGATGCGCCACGGTTGTGCCTGGGTATCCATGTATTTGCGGCCACCGATCACGAAGGGCCTACTGCTTTTGAGGCAGTCATTCACACATTGGTCATGCCTGCCGTCTCATGTAGGCGCATCTCCCGTAGTGCTTTATTGCCCAGGTTGGCGAAGGTAGGGAACTTCGGGAGCCTGGGAAAAGACCGCCCGCGTCATCCACCCTGCCCACGTGGCCAGCGCCCCCGCAACAACCGCCAGCGCGAGCCATGGCGGCTGCGAGTGCACGAACGCTCGGGAGCTGCTGGCAGGGGCTTCCGCGCTGCGCACCGCTGCCGGCTCCGGCCCAGAAGCGGTGGAAAGCGAGCTGGGACGGATGAGCGAGTCCGCCGCCTGCTCCAGCTCCGCGGGCCCTGCCCTGTAGCGCTCCGGCGAGTGCCGGAACTGGAGGTTGAACAGCCAGGCCTCGGGGGAGCGGTAGGCGGGAGTGCCCGGAGGCAGCAGGGCCGGGTGATGCGAGGAGGACGACGACGCGCTCTGCATGGAGTGGAGCAGGAAACTACCCCATGGGTGGGCGCGCGTCAGGAGGGCACTCGAAACGTCCCATGCGTTGTGGAACGAAAGGACGTGCCGCTGAACGTCCGAACCTACAGCACGCTCCTGCTGGTCCCCACCGTCGTCTGAGCCAAGGGCTCCGCCCCGAGGGCTCCCGGCGATCAACGTCTCGTGGAATATCCCTTCGCCTGGGATTCCGAGAGGTGCTCCTGCGAGCGTATGAGCGCTTCCCGGAGATTGGCGGGCGCGTCCCTCCGCGCTGAGTGAAGGTGCCTGGCCTCTCCTGGCGCGGAGACGCGGATGGGCACCGTCTCGCGCCGTGGACGGTCCGAACGGACGGTGGACTCCCCCGGGTGGGGCCATGCGGCCAACCCCGCGTTCTTCCTGGGGGTGCACGCTGGCACGGGAACTGAAGAGGGCTCCTGGCGCAGTTCAACCAGGAGGCTTTTCGTGGAGAACAACCATCGTATCGCGTCGCTGTCCGTCACCCCCACCCAGCCGCGGCAGACGCCGCAGAACGAGTTCGGTGCCGTCCTCGCGCGCACCGCTCAAGAGGTCGTGAAGAAGGGAGTGGGCCTCGTCGGCGGAATGCTCCCCGGAGCGCCGGTGCTGAGCGCGGCGGTCTCGAGCATCAGCTCCGTGGCCTCGAGCGTCGGCTCGGTGTCCGCGACCGTGCCGTCGACGGGCGGCTCCATCGTGCCGATCCCGGGAGTCGGCGGTGCCACGGGAGGCACCAGCGGTCCGGGCGCTACCGGGGGGACGGCGGGGAAGGGGGACGCGTGGGACATGCTCGAGGCCCAGAAGCTGATGGCGGCCGAGGGGCAGAAGTTCAACATGGCGTACCTGCAGCTCCAGAACGACATGCAGAAGGAGAGCCGGGAGCACAACGCCGTCTCCAACATCATGAAGGTCCGCCACGACTCGGCGAAGGCCGCCATCAACAACATCCGGTAGGGGCGGCGTCATGGCCATCGACAAGGTGGGTTCTGTCGGCGGCGCGGGAGCTACGCCCGCGCTGGAGACCGGCAAGCAGCAGTTCGGCAAGGTGCTTCAAGGCGTGAAGGGCCCGGAGCGGGGGCCGAGCATCCCCGTCGCCACGGAGGGAGCGCAGCGTCCGGCCTCCTCGGAGGCGGCGCGAGGGCCGCATCGGGCCCAGACGGTGGAGCGAGCTACCGCGGGCCGGGTGGAGGCAACGCCTGGGGCGCGGGTGGACTCGGTGCAGTCGGCGCGGGCGCAGCAGGCCGTGCAGATGCTGGAGCGGGTGAGCCAGGCGCAGAAGCGGCTGGACCACATCCTCGCGCTGGCCGAGTCGGGCCGGACGTTCACCCCGGCCGAGCTGCTCGCCTTCCAGGCCCACGTGTACGCCGCCAGCCAGGAGCTCGATCTGGCCGGGAAGGTCGTCGAGAAGGCGACGGGCGGCGTCAAGCAGGTGCTTCAGACCCAGATTTGAGGAGTCTCTCCATGTCGTTCTCCCTTCGCCGCTATCTCTGTCTTTTCCTGCTCCTGTGCACCGCCGCGTGCCGGGAGCGCATCCAGCATGGGCTCGACGAGCGCCAGGCCAACGAGCTGCAGACGGTCCTCGCCGAGCGAGGGCTGGACGCGCGCAAGGTCCCGGAGGCGGGCAAGAAGCCCACCTGGGCCATCGAAGTGGACGAGGCCCAGGCCTCGGACTCCGTCCGGATCCTGGCTGAGCTGGGGCTGCCGAGGCCCGTGGAGGAGACGGGCTGTGACGTGTTCGGAGGGGGCGGGCTCATCCGCTCGCCCCTGGAGGAGCAGCTCTGCCGCGTCCGTGTGCTCGAGCGGGGCGTCGAGAAGACGCTCCAGGGAGTCGATGGCGTGCTCCTGGCGCGGGTTCATCTGATGGTGCCGCCCCCGCCTCGTCCCGGGCAGACGCCGACGCCAGCGAAGGCTTCGGCAATGCTGCGCACGGCACCGGGGCAGGCGGCGCGGATCCGCCAGTCTCAGGAGCCGCTGCGGGCGCTCATCGCGGGAGGCGTGGAGGGACTGTCTCCGGAGTCCGTGGCGCTCATGGTGGACGAGGCGGCCACGCGCGTGGAGGTGGCTGCCCCTCGAAGCTCTCCGCTCTTGAGGCTGCGGGTGCTGCTGGTGGTGATGGGCGTGGTCCTCACTGCACTGGCTGTGACGCTGGTGTTCCTCGCGATGCGCCTGCGGCACTACCAGACCGAGGCTGCAGTGACGCCGTCGGCAGCGCCACCTGTTCCTGCTCGGCCCGTGGTCGCTGCGAATGCGGCACGCCGGGTGGCGTGAGGTTCGGAGGAGGGCGTCCCATGGAAGTCACACGGATCGTGCGGAGGCCGGTCGCGAAGAGCCGCTCCGAGGAAGTGACGCGCATCACCCGTCAGCCACTTCCCAAGCAGAAGGCCACACCCGCGCCTCCGCGTCAGGCACGGGCTGTGAAGGCGGTGGCTGCGAAGGCTCCTCCAGCATTCCTTCCCCTGGCCCGGTTCGCGCTGGTGGCGTTGGTGTTCGGCAAGGAGCGAGCCGCGGAGCTGCTCGAGGGAATGGGAGCGTGCGAGGCGGAGCGGGCGAAGGAGCACCTGGCTCACTTCGTGGCGCTCACCTCGGCTCAGCGACAGGCCCGGGTGGCGCTGGAGTTCGGGATGCGGAGCGACCCTGCGGAGCAGCTCCGCGAGCTGATGGCCGAGGCCCCCGAAGCGCTGAGGCGGGAGATCTTCCGCAAGCTGGCGCCCTACCACCGCAGCCTCTTCCCCCAACGTCGCCTGGAGGCTCAGGACGCCTCGACAACCTCAGCGATGTGCGCCCTGGCCGAGAGGTTGATTCGCGAAGCCACTCGCTGACCCGTCTCGCGCCGCGCACTCCACCGCAGTGGGGCCGCAGCGCAGGAGCTCCCCATGCACACCGAACCCCGCAGTACCCCCTCTCCGCTTCAAAAGGTCTCCAAGCTGAACCGGCTCGGCACGCGCCGGCTGGCCCGGGCTCATGTGACGCTGAGCGAGCGTCCCCAGGTTGCAGGATGGGGGAAGCAGGCGCTCCCGATCCTCTGTGAGGCCTTGGTGAAGGAGCTCGGCAGCTCCGTCAGCATCACTGGCCGGCTGGCGGAGGCGCTCGTGATTCCCGCGACGGGGCTGGCGCATACGACGGCCTTCGTCCTCGTGGATCTGTCGGCGACGGGGGGCTGCGCGGTGCTGGAGCTGGAGCTGCCGGTGCTCTTCGCCGCGCTGGAGCGCCTCGCAGGGAGCAGCCAGCGGCCGAGTCCCGTGACGCGGCTCACGCGCCTGGAGGAAGCGACGTTCGCCTTTCTGGTCCTCGCGGCACTCGCGGCGCTCCGAGCCCGGTCGGAGCTCCACGGGCGGCTGGGGCCTCGGCTGGCAGGGGTGACGATGAACCGGGCGGAGGCGTTGGCCCGGCTGGAGGGCCGGCGGTCCCACCTCGGTGTGGAGCTGTCTCTGTCGGTGGGGGAGGTGTCGGCTGGAGGCAGGTTGCTCCTCCCCGCCGTGGTCTTCGAGTCCGCCTGGAAGGATCTGCCCGTGGAGCGGGAGTCCGCCATCGCGCCGGAGGTCCTCGCGGCCTCCATCGGGGCGAGGTGCTTTCTGGGCCGCACCCGGCTTCCTCCCTCGTCGCTGGCGACGCTCTCGGTGGGAGATGTCGTCGTCTTCGAGGCCGCCCGTCATGGCGGCGATCACCTCCTCGGTGAGGGCCGCCTGGTGACGCGTGGCTTCGAGCTGGTGGGCGAGCTCACCCCCGAAGGTTTTTCCCTGACCCGCGCGCGCAGGCGCGCACTTCCCCTGGAGTCGAACATGGCAACCGTCAACGAGCAGAGCGGAGGAATGCCTCCGCTCCCCGTGGATGTGGAGATCGAGCTGACGCGGCTGATGCTGCCGCTCTCGGAGCTGGCCACCCTGAAGCCGGGCGCTCTGCTTCCACTGCGCATCAACGCCAGCGAGCCGGTGCTGCTGCGCATCGGTGATCGCGCGGTGGCTCGCGCCGAGCTGGTCGATATCGACGGCGAGGTCGGCGCCCGCATCCTCAACCTGCTGCCGTGAGCGCTCGGAGAAACGTCATGCTTGCCTCTCTCTCTCCTCGGCAACGCCTGCTGCTCGCGAGCGGGCTCATTCTGGGCCTCGCGGCGCTGGCCCCGCTCGGGGGCTTGTCTGCTGCCGGTGCAGCGCGCTGGCTCTTGGGTGCTGTGGCACTCGCGGGGCTGGGGTGGTGGCTGTGGCGTCGCGGCGGCGCGAGTCCACGGTTCGTACTCCCCGAGCGACTGAAGGTCGTCTCCCGCACCGGTCTCTCCCAGCGCTGTGGCATCGCGCTGGTGGAGGCGGATGGCCGCAGCTTCCTCGTGGCCTTTGGCGACTCGTTCGCCGAGATCCACGAGTCTCCGGTCTCCAACCGCGTGCCTGGGCAGGCCCGTCGGCTCTCGCCTCGCCGCCGCGCCTCGATGCAGCCGAAGGGGTTTGTGCGATGAAGCGGGGATTCCTGGTGGGCTTTCTCCTGGCGCCGGCGTGGGCGTTTGCCGGCGAGCAGACCCTCTCGCAAGCCTCCTCTGCCGGCAATCCGCTGGCGATGATGGCAATGCTCGCGGTGATGTCGCTGTTGCCCTTCGCGGTGATGATGCTGACGAGCTTCTCGAAGATCGCCGTGGTGCTGTCGTTCGCGCGTTCGGCGATGGGCACGCAGCAGGCTCCACCGACCATTGTCCTGACGGGCCTGGCAGCGGTGCTCTCGGCGCACATCATGTCCCCGGTGATGGAGCGCATGTACGACGCGGGGCAGCGCGTCTACCCGCAGATGGAGTCCGGGGCGCAGATCCTCTCCGGGGTGATCCAGGTGACGGAGCCGCTGCGCGCCTTTCTGGTGAAGCACGGCAGCGCGGAGGAGCGGGCGCTCTTCGTGGACCTCGCGCGTGAGCTGCGGCCTCCCGAGGAGATGGAGCAGGTCCAGGAGAGCGATCTCTTCGTGGTCATCCCGGCCTTCGTCATCACCGAGCTGAAGGAGGCGTTCCAGATCGGCTTCCTCATCTTCCTGCCGTTCCTCGTGCTGGACATGGTCGTCGCCAACGTCCTGCTCGCCTTGGGCATGCAGACGCTGTCCCCAAGCCAGGTGAGCCTGCCCTTCAAGATCCTCCTCTTCGTCGCCGTGGATGGCTGGTCGCTGCTCGCTCGCGGACTCATCCTCGGCTACCGGTGATGCCATGACCCAGGATGTCCTGCTGTCACTCGGCCGCGAGGCCCTGCTCCTGATGGTCCTCGCCTCCCTCCCACCGATCGGCGCGAGCCTGGTGGTGGGCTTCGTCATGAGCCTGTTCCAGGCCACCACCCAGATTCAGGAGAACACCCTCTCGGTGGTGCCCAAGCTGTGCGCGGCGGTGTTGGCGCTCGTGCTCGCCGGGCCGTGGATCGCCGGGCAGCTCACCCGGTTCACTCAGCAGCTGCTCATGGCCATCGCGGACGTGGCGATATGAACCTCGAGCTTCTTCGCGCCCAGCTCGAGCTGCTGGGACCGCATATCGTCTCGGTGGCGCTGTGTGCGTCGCGCCTCGTGCCCGTGGCCTTTCTCTGTCCGTTGCTGGGCGGGCAGGCTGCTCCCACCACCGTCAAGCTGTCCCTGGTGCTGAGCCTCTCGCTCTTCCTTCACCTCGTCGCGGGCGTGGGGCTGCCAGCTCCCGTGGAGACACCGGTGACGCTGGTGGCGCTCGTGCTCAAGGAGCTGGTCTATGGGACCTCGGTGGGCCTCATCGCCGCGCTGCCGTTCGACACGGCGCGGATGGGCGGGCGGTTCATCGATCTCTTTCGAGGCACCTCCGCCGAAGCCAGCCTGCCGATGGCAGGAAGCCGCGAGTCGGCCACGGGGGATGGCCTGTACCAGCTCCTCGTGGCGGTGGTGGTGACGGGGGGACTGTTCCCGCTCGTCCTCTCGGGGGTGCTGCGGGGCTTCGGGGTGGTGCGGTTGGGAGCGGCCGTCCCCTCGGAGGCTGCGGCGCTGTACGTCGTGAAGCTGGCAGGAGGCGCGATGGCGACAGGGCTGGCGGTCGGGGCGCCTATTGCCGCGGCGGTGCTGACCGTGGACTGCCTCATGGGAATGGCGTCTCGCGCGGCTCCCCAGGTGAACCTTCAGGACCTGGGGGCCCCGCTGCGAATCCTGGGAGGCGGAGCGCTCGCGTGGCTCGGCCTGGGTGTGCTCTGCGAACGGCTGCTCGCGGGAGTGGTGGGGCTGGATGAGGCGCTGCGGCTGGTGGGGGAGACGGCGCGATGAGTGAGAAGACAGAGAAACCCTCGGCGAAGCGCCTGCGCGATGCACGCCGCAAGGGACAGCTCCCCAAGAGCCGCCTGCTGTCCTCGAGCGCGGTGACCCTGGGAGGGTTGCTCGGCTTCACGGCCTTCGCGCCCGAGGGCTTCGAGCGGCTGAAGGAGTGGACCACCCAGCTGCTGCTCGAGCCCGGCACCTCCAACAGGTGGGAGGAGGGGCTGTGGATGTTGGCGCGCCTGTCGGGCCCGGCCTTGGGAGGCGCGCTGGTGGCGTCTCTCACCGTCTCCGTGGCCACCGTGGGCTTCGAGCTGAACCCGGAGCACGTGACACCCAAGCTGGAGCGCATCAGCCCCTCCGCGGGCCTGAAGCGGCTCTTCAGCGTCCGGTCCCTCATCGAGGTGGCCAGGTCGCTCGCGGTCATGGGCGTCGTTGTGGCGCTGGTGTGGAGCGAGGGGGAGAAGACCGGTCCGGACGCCCTGCGCGCGGTGTGGCTCGAGGGAGCCGCGGGCTTCAGCCAGCTCGTGGGACGACTCGCGCCATTGGCGACGCGCCTGGCGTGGGTCCTGCTCCTCCTGGGAGTGGCCGACTACGCGCTGGCCCGGAGGAGGCACCTGAAGGACTTGATGATGACCCGCGAGGAGGTGAAGCGGGAGTACAAGGAGAGCGAAGGCGATCCGCACCACAAGGCTCAGCGGAAGGCGCTCCACCGGCAGCTCGCGCAAGGAGGCTCGGCACGCGGGGTGCAAAAGGCCACGGCCGTGGTCGTCAACCCTACGCACCTCGCGGTCGCGCTCCGCTACGACAGCAAGGAGTGCGAGGCACCCTACCTCGTCGCCAAGGGGCAAGAGGCGGATGCACTCGCGCTCCGGCGTGAGGCCCAACGCCGCGGAATCCCAGTGGTTCGGGATATTCCGCTGGCTCGCAGCCTCATCCACTACGACGTCGGGGAGCAGATCCCCGAGGAGCTCTACCAGGCCGCGGCCGTCGTGCTGCGGGTGGCCACGGAGTCTCGCGATACGGACGGTAGTCCAAGGAGTCAGATGTCATGAACCCGCTGGTGAAGATCCTCTCGAGGGCCCGGAAGTCATCGGACGTGGTGCTCGCGGTGGCCATGGCCGCCGTCCTGGGTGCCTTGATCATTCCTCTGCCGCCCTGGCTCCTGGACCTGGGGCTGGCGCTCAACCTGGCAGCGGCGGTGGCGCTGCTGGTCGCGGCGCTCTACGCCCAGGACGCGCTCAAGGTGACGGCGTTTCCCACGCTGCTGTTGTTCACCACGCTCTTCCGGCTCTCGCTCAACGTGTCGTCGACGCGGCTCGCGCTGGCCGAGGGCCATGCCGGCGAGGTCATCCAGGCGTTCGGCGAGTTTGTCGTGCGCGGGGACTACGTCGTGGGAGCCGTGGTGTTTGCCATCCTCACGCTCGTCCAGTTCCTGGTGGTGGCCAAGGGCGCCGAGCGCGTCGCGGAGGTCTCCGCCCGCTTCACGCTGGATGCGATGCCGGGCAAGCAGATGTCCATCGACGCCGACCTGCGCGCCGGAGCCATCGATCAGGCCCAGGCGCGCCAGCGCCGGCGCAACCTCGAGCGCGGGTCCCAGATGTTCGGCGCCATGGACGGCGCGATGAAGTTCGTGAAGGGCGATGTCATCGCGGGCCTCGTCATAGTGGCGGTGAACCTGTTGGGTGGCACCCTCATCGGTGTCTTCCAGCAGGGCCTGAGCGTGTCCGAGGCCGCTTCGACCTTTGCCCTGATTGCCATCGGGGATGGGCTCGTGTCGCAGATCCCCTCGCTGTGCATCGCGGTGGCAGCCGGGCTCGTCGTCACACGCGTGGCCTCGGAGAAGGAGGAGGACTCGCTCGGCTCGGAGATCGGCTCCCAGTTCTTCGGGCAGGCCAGGGCCCTCTGGGTGGTCGCGGGGCTGTGCGTGGCGCTCGCGCTGATGCCGGGGATGCCGCTCCTGACCTTCCTCGGGCTGGGGGGGCTGCTCGGCGGGCTCGCGCATGCGCTCGGACAGATGCAGAAGGTGGCGGGAGAGAAGGGGGACTCGTCGGAGGTCCAGGCCCAGGAGTCCTCGGAGGGCGCGGGGGCGAAGGGCGCGGGGGTGGGAGCAGCGCCGGCGAGCGCGGCGGCTCCGGTCGGAGTCGCTCCGCTGACGGTGGATCTCGCTCCGGATTTGACGCCGATTGCGCAGGAGCAGGGTGGGGCCTTCGTCCACCAGCTGCTCAACCAGCTCCGGGACGAGATCTTCTATGAGCTCGGAGTCCGGGTTCCGGGCATCCGGGTCAGGACCCACGCGGCGTATCTGCCCACGGGGGGCTACGCCATCCTCGTTGATGAGGTCCCCGCTGGAGCAGGGCAGGTGGTGCCGGGCACCCTCTACGTGCTCTCACCTCCGGACGAGCTGTCGTTCCTCGACCTCCCGCTGGAGCCCACGGTGGAGCCCGCAACGGGCAGACCCATCAGCCGGGTGGCCGAGTCCGGGCGTGAGCGGCTGGAGATGGCGCAGGTCCCCACGCTTCGGCCCGGCGAGCTCATCGTGGACCACTTCCGGAGCCTCCTGCGGTCCCGCGCCGCGAGCCTGCTGGGCGTCCAGGAGGTGCAGGGGCTCCTGGAGGGACTCGAGGCACAGGCGCCGATGCTGACGAAGGAGGCGCTCCAGAAGGTCCCGCTGCCGCTGCTCACCGAGGTGCTGCGCAAGCTCGTGCAGGAGCAGGTGAGCATCCGGAACATCCGGGTGATCCTGGAGGCGCTCGTCTCACCCACCACCGAGGGAGATGCGGCGGCCCTCGCGGAGCGCTGCCGCCAGGCGCTGCATCGCTACCTGAGCCACAAGTTCGCTCCCTCGGGGCCGCTGTACGCCTACCTCGTCGATCCAGAGGTGGAGGAGGCCCTGAGAGGAGCGGGGCCTCGCGGTCCCGCCCCAGCGCCCGAGCGCGTCGCGGAGATCCTCGAGGGGGTGCGCCGGATCGCCACGGAAGGCAAGGCGGTGCTCCTTGCAGCACCTGATGTGCGCAGGACGCTCCGACGCCTCATCGAAGGCGCCTTCCCCCAGGTGGCCGTGCTGACCTACGCCGAGCTGGATGTGGACCTGCAGATCCGGCCCCTGGGGCGCCTGGCGCCCGTGGCCGTCACTGCCTGAGAGAAATCAAGGACTTCAGGTGCCAGTGTTGCCCTTGTTGGTCGGATCCGACAGGTCCGGCTGGGCGGACTGCGGAGCCGGCCGGTTCACCCGGTCTCGCAGCTCCTTGCCGGTCCGGAACAGCAGGCCCCGCTTGGGCTTCACCGGGATGACCTGGCCCGTCTTCGGGTTACGGCCTTGATATCCCTGGTAGTTCTTGACGTGGAAGGCTCCAAGCCCGCGGATCTCGATGTTCTCGCCGCGGCAGAGGGCCTCCTTCATCGATTCGAAGATCGTCTCGATCGTGGCCTCGGCCTGCTTCTGCGTCACGCCCCGCTTGGCGACGAGGATGTTGATCAAATCGGACTTGAGCATCGGACGCTCCGGCAAACCGCGTGACCCCTCGGAAAGAGGGCGCTTTGGCCCGTGATCGAATCCCCAAAACATAACAGAACGAACCGGTGTTGCAAGCGGCCAGGATCGCGAAGCTCTTGGAAATCTTACGGATTTCAGCCGTTGGCCGCGGTCACCGAGGGGGCGGGGGCCGCAGGGAGCGCCGGCGGGGGGCGCAGGTGGACGATCAGATCGCTCCACTTCGTCTGGCGCAGCACGTCGGCGGTGGCGGCGTCGGCTGTGTGGAAGAGTGCCTCCACGTGCTCGAAGCCCGAGGCCCCCCGAGGGCCCGTCCAGGTCTCCGGTCCCCCCAGGATGGTGACGCCGTGGATGGCGCTCGAGATCTCCGCCAGGGAGAGATCGGCCGGATCCCTGGACGGCTGGACGCCCCCCTTCCGGCTGTAATCCAGCAGCTTCGCCTCCACCATGCGCTCGATGGCGTCGTAGACGAAGGACTCGGGGACGCGCAGGCGCTTGGCCAGCTCTTGAGGGTTGGGAGGTGGCAGCCCATCCGCCCAGGACAGCGTGGCCTCCGTGGCGATCCGCGTGGCGACCAGCTCCAGGGCCCGAGGGTGGTTGCCAAAGGCCCACAGGGAGTCCCGGAAGGAGGCGTGCTCTACCGCGTAGGACAAGCGCGCACCACTGAGCACGAGCAGCCAGCTGATGTGAATCCACGCCAGGAACAGCGGCACCACGCTCAGCGAGCCCCAGAGCTTGTCGTACCGGAAGATCTGCTCGGCGAACTCCTGGTAGAGCTCCTTGGTGATGACCCAGCCCAGGCCAGCGACGATGCCCCCCGCGAGCGCCGAGCGCACCGCCACCTGGGCATAGGGCGTCCAGTAGTAGAGGAGGGTCAGGCCGATGACGGCGATCCCCGCCATGGTGACCAGGACGATCTGGGGCGCGATGGAGTAGCCCGCGTTCACGATGAGCGCCCGCACCGCACCCGTCCCCGAGAAGGAGGCGGCCAGGAAGATCGGCCCCACCAGCAGCAGCCCCAGGTAGATGAGGGCGCGGATGAGGATGGGGCGCTGGCGCCGGATGCCCCACACCTCATTCACGGCCCCGTCGATGTTGCGCAGCAGCGAGGACGCGGAGAACAGCAGCGCCACGAAGCCCACGCTGCCGATGGCGATCGAGTTGGCCGGGGTGAGGAAGCGATCCAGGAACTCGGTGGACGCCTCACGCAGGCCCGGGGCGAGCGCCAGGTAGATGGCGCTGCGCATGCGCCGCTCGAACCCCTCCTGGTGGAGGGCGCGCACGAGCGCCAGACCGACGGTGATGAGGGGGACGAGTGAGAAGACGCTGATGTAGGTGAGCGCCGCGGCCCGGAGGCTGATGTTCTCCCCCTGGAAGTCGCGCACCAGCGCGCGCGCGGCCAGGTACACGTCCGTCGCGAAGCGGCCCACGGAGGTGCGAGCCACCGGATCCCAGGTCTTCTGGGCCCAGGCGAGCAGCGTCGTGCGCAGGGTCTGCAGCAGGGAGAGGAGTCCGGTCATGCGAGGAGAGCGGCAAGGCTAGTCAATCCCGCGCCCCTTCGGCCAGTCTCCCACTCCGGAGTTCGCCCGCCAGGCCGCCTGCTGGACAGCTCTTCCAGCAGGCGGTGCCCCGGGCGCTCGCTCAGGACTCGGTGCCGCCTGCCCCGCCGCCACCGTTGTTCGTCCCACCCTCACTGCTCGAGGCTGGAGGTGGGGGAGGAGGCGAGGAGGGCTCGCTGCTGGCGGCGGGAGCGTTGCCGCCAGGCGCTTGAGGTGGGCGCTGGGAGTGCTCGCCGCGGCGGTCGTCTCGACGCGGCTCACCGCCTCGGCTCCGGTCACCCCGGTTCTGGTCCGGACGCCGGCCTTCGCGCCGGTCGCCCCGGTCGCCCCGGTCGGTGCGCTCACCCCGGTCGCTGCGCTCACCCCGGTCGGTGCGCTCACCCCGGTCGGTGCGCTCGCCCCGGTCGGTGCGCTCACCCCGGTCGGTGCGCTCGCCTCGATCGCTGCGCTCACCCCGGTCGGTGCGCTCGCCTCGATCGCTGCGCTCGCCTCGATCGCTGCGCTCACCTCGATCGCTGCGCTCGCCCCGGTCGCGGTCCCTGCCACCCCCGCGCCGGCCCTGGTCCTGGCGGTAACGGTCGCCGGAGCCACCGCTGTCGGGGCGGCGCTGCATGGCCAGCTCTCCGTCACCGGAGCCCGGGGACGAGGCCACCTTGTGCTCGGGGCCCTGCGCGGAGCGGCCGTAGATGTCGTACTGCTCGCGGTGGTAGTTCTGCTGCGCCTTGACCTGGATGGACTTGTTGTAGCGGTCCATCAGGTGGCGCAGCTCATTGCGCTCCTCGCCCTGGAGCAGCCGGGCCACGTCCGCGCTGCAGTTGATGACGAGCGTGGAGTCCTTGTAGCCGGGGGCCTCGCGGCGGATCTCGCGGAAGATCTCGTAGCAGACCGTGGTGGCCGTCTTCACGAAGCCCTTGCCGTCACAGTACGGGCAGTCCTCGTGGAGCACGCGGCCGATGGACTCGCGCACGCGCTTGCGGGTCATCTCCACGAGGCCCAGCTCGGAGATGCGCAGCACGTTCGTCTTCGCTTTGTCGCGCCCCAGCGCCTCCTGGAGCGACTTGAAGACCTTGTCGCGGTTCTGCGCCTTCTCCATGTCGATGAAGTCGCAGATGATGATGCCGCCGATGTTCCTCAGCCGGAGCTGGTAGACGATCTCCTTGGCCGCCTCGACGTTGATCTTGGTGATCGTCTCCTCGAGGCTCTTCTTGCCTACGTAGCGGCCCGAGTTGACGTCGATGGCGGTGAGCGCCTCGGCCTGGTCGATGATCAGGTAGCCGCCGCTCTTGAGCCATACCTTGCGCTGGGTGGCGCGCTGCATCTCCTGCTCGATGCCGTACGCGTCGAAGATGGGCTCCTCGACTTCGTGGAGCACCACCCGGTCCTTGAGCGCCGGATCCTGCGCGTTCACGAAGGCGAGGATGCGCTCGTACTCCTCGCGGTCGTCCACGACGAGCTTCTCCACGTCGTGCGCGAACAAGTCACGCGTGGCGCGCAGGATGAGGTCCAGGTCCGGGTGCAGCAGGCCCGGGCCGCCGCGCTTCTCGTTGCGGCGCACCACCTGGTTCCACACCTCGATGAGGAAGCGGATGTCCGTCTCGAGCTTCTCCTGCGGGACGTTCTCCGCCACGGTGCGGACGATGAAGCCCGTGCCCGCGGGGCGCATCCGGTCGACGATCTCGCGCAGCCGCTTGCGCTCCTTCTCGTTGGAGATGCGGCGGCTGATGCCCACGTGGTCCACCGTGGGCATGAACACCAGGTGACGGCCGGGGATGGAGATGTGCGAGGTGAGGCGGGCGCCCTTGGTGCCGATGGGATCCTTGGAGATCTGGACCACCACCTCCTGGCCCACCTTCAGCAGGTCCTCGATGCGCGAGCTCTTGCGCCCCTTGGACTTCTCCTCCTTGTCGCGGCGCTGCTGCTCGTCGCGCTGGCGCCGGGCCTTGTCCTTGTCGCGCTGCTCGCGCTCCTTCTCCCGCTCGCGGTGGCGGGCCTCGCGGGCATCCCGGCCCTCGCGCGGCGCGCGGCGCTCACCGGTGGCGACGTCGGGGCGGGGAGCCGCGGCAGGGGCCTCGGCGGGATGCGGCGGAGGGATGATCTCTCCCAGCGCGGTGGCCGCGTGCGGCGGCGGCTCGGGCTGGAGCTGCGCAGCGGGCGTGGCCTCGGAGCCCGGCACCGCAGGCGCGGTCTCGGACGCCGCCGGAGCAGAGTCCATGGGCGCGGCCTCGGGCGCGGTGGCCACGGGGCTGCCTTCCACGGGAGCAGCAGCCACGGGAGCGCTCTCGACGGGAGCGGTCGGGGCAGCGGGCGCCTCGGAGGGCTCGGCCGCCGTCACGGCGGGAGCGGGGGAGGGCTTCGGGCTCTCCTCGGGCAGGGGAGGCACGGTCATCACCGCCGCGGCGGCGATGACCCCCGACTCCATCGGAGCAATGACCGCCCCGCCCGGCAGAGTCTCGGACGCGGGGGCCTCGGCCGCGGGCGCGGCGGCGACAGGCGCTACGGGCTCACCCTGGGGCGGTGGCGCCAGCTCACCCGGAGCCAGCTCCTGCACCTCCAGCTCCACCTCGGCGGCGGCCTCGGGGCCCACGTTGGCGGCCTCGGCGGCCTCGGCCTCGGACTCCGAGGGCACGTCCGGGAAGTCCTCGTGCTCGCCCTCGGTCAGCTCGAACTGGGAGCGGGCGAAGTCCGGGTCGTAGACGACGTCACTGACGTAGAGGAAGGCAGCCTTCTCGAGCCCGATGTCCACGAAGGCCGCTTGCATGCCCGGGAGCACCCGGACGACGCGGCCCTTGTAGATGTTTCCGACGACGCCTTTGTCCTTCTTACGCTCGAGATAGAACTCCGCGATGTGGCCGCCCTCGACGAGAGCGACCCGGGTCTCCCGACCCGAGGTATTGATGACAAGGATGCTGCCCATAGGCGAATCCTGGACGCGCGCGCGGACGGGCGTGCCCCACCGGACGGGAGGCGACGAGGCCTCGCGCTTCCACGCGCGCTGCAAGGGGAGAGGGGGCCCGTTCCCCTCCCGCATGGGCGGAGCAGGGTAGTGCTCGCGTCTCGCGGGTGGGGTTTGAGGGGGACACCGCCTGCTCCTCCGAGTTCATTGCGCCTCACTGAAACCGGCACCGCGCCGGGAGAGGCCTTTTCTTCCGAGCGTCCACGTCCCTCCACTCGCGCGTGCCGCCCGCTCCTGCCCTCCACACCCGGTCGGTGCCCATCAGCGGGCGCCTTGGGGGGGCGACAGGAGATTTCGGTGCAGTCGGCGCGCCCGGAGGAGCCCGGGAACGCAACCCGTCTCAAAAAGTCACCTGGACTTGACGACCCGCCAACGCGGGGCGTCACACAACCGTCCAGAAACACATAGAGTTTTCCACGCCTTTGACGGCTCTGTAAAGCCGAGAAGTGTCGATTGTCAGCCCGATGTCACAGGTCGTTCCAGGCTTCCTGGGTTTCAGGCCTGGGCAGTAGGGGCTTGCTTGCGAGACTCGGGCTTGTCGATGCGGCCACGCGGCCGGCGCACCAGCCGCAGGCCTGTCCACGTCTCGTCGATGATGCAGATCTTGTTGTCCACCAGGCCGATGTCGAGCGCGGCGTGGCGGACGAACTCCTCGGAGAGGGAGCTCTTGATGCCCTCGCCGCTGGGCCAGCAGACCCAGATGCCGCCGGTGAGCGCCATGGCGCGCGAGAGGGCGGGCAGGCGCTGGACGAGCTCGTGGGCGTCCGAGGTGAAGAAGAGGATGACGTCCAGGCCGGACTGGGCGGTGATGAGGAACTCGACGCCGTCGGGCAGGGGGTTGAGGCGCTGGACGAAGCCGCGCGGGGGGTTGATGACGGAGACCTTGGAGCCAGCCCGGATGCCCAGCATCCCGGGTAACGAGCCCATCGCGTACGGCGTCATGATGTGCGCTCCACGGAAAAGGTGCGGAACTCACCGGTAGGCTCTCCGTCCGTGCGCTCGACGTCCGTCACGCGCGCGGCCTGGGGGCCCCGGTGGCACCAGCGGATGAACTCCTCGAGCACGGCGGGCTCGCCCTCGGCGACGGCCTCCACGGAGCCGTCGTCGCGGTTGCTCACCCAGCCGGTGAGGCCCAGACGGGTGGCCTCCTGGCGGGTGCTCTCGCGGAAGAAGACGCCCTGCACCTTGCCGCGTATGCGCAGGCTCACCCGCCGCGTGCCCATGATCCTGGCCTCCTCAACTCCGGGCCTCGCCCTGGAGCAGCTTGAGGAACTGCTGCTCGTCCAGGATCCGGACTCCGAGCTCCTGGGCCTTCTTGAGCTTGCTACCAGCGTCCTCTCCTGCAACCACGAAGTCCGTCTTCTTCGAGACGCTCCCCGCCACCTTGCCGCCCCGCCGTTCGATCTCTTCCTTCGCCTGCTCCCGCGACATGCCGGACATGCCGCCGGTGAGCACCACCGTCTTGCCCGCGAAGGGGCCGCCGGTGGCCACCTGGGGAGCAGCCGGGGTGACGCCCGAGGCCAGCAGCGCGTCGATGGCGTCGCGGTTCTGCGGCTCTTGGAAGAAGGCGTAGATGACCTGGGCCATGGTGGGGCCCACGTCCTTGACGCGGGTAATGCTCTCCTGGTCCGCGGTGTAGAGCTGGCGCACGTCCGGGAAGGCCTCGGCCAGGGCCTTGGCGGTGGCCTCGCCCACGTGGCGGATGCCCAGCGCATAGAGGAAGCGGCGCTGGGTCGTCTGCTTGGAGCGATCGATGGCGGCCAGGATGTTCTCCGCGCTCTTCTCGCCCATGCGCTCCAGGCTCAGGAGCTTCTTCTTGTCCAGCGCGTACAGGTCCGCGAACGCCTTCACCAGGCCGCTGGAGACGAGCTGCGAGGCCAGCTTGTCGCCCATGCCGTCGATGTCCATCGCCGTGCGCGAGGCGAAGTGGCGGATCTTCTCCACCAGCTGCGCGGGGCACGAGGCGCCGGTGCAGCGGATGATCGCTCCCTCGTCGTCCTTGGCCGTGTGGGCGCCGCACACCGGGCAGGTCTTCGGGAACTCGTACGGCTTGGCGTTCGCCGGGCGCTTGGAGAGCACCACGGAGACGATCTCGGGGATGACGTCCCCGGCGCGGCGGACGAAGACGGTGTCGCCCTTGCGCACGTCCTTGCGGCGCAGCTCGTCCTCGTTGTGCAGGGTGGCGCGCGACACGGTGACGCCGCCGACCTTGACCGGGTTGAGGTGGGCCACCGGGGTGAGGGCGCCGGTGCGGCCCACCTGCACCTCGATGGACTCCACCAGGGTGGACTCCTCCTCGGGAGGGAACTTGTAGGCCACGGCCCAGCGCGGGCTCTTGGAGACCTGCCCGAGCCGCAGGCGCAGGTCCTCCTCGTCCACCTTCACCACCATGCCGTCCACCTCGAACGGCAGGGCGTGGCGGCCCTTCTGCGAGGCCTCGTACTCCTTGCGCACCCCCTCCAGGCCCTTGGCGCGCACGTGGCGGTTCACCGGCAGCCCGAGCGTCTTGAGGTACTCCAGCTTGTCCGTGTGCGTCTTGAAGGCGGGCAGGCCCTCGGTGGCCACGTACTCGTAGAGGTAGATGGAGAGCGGGCGCGAGGCCGTCATCTTCGGATCCAGCTGGCGCAGGCTCCCGGCGGCGGCGTTGCGCGGGTTGGCGAAGAGCGGCTCGCCCTCCTCCTCGCGCTTCTCGTTGAGCTTCTTGAAGTCCTCCTTGCGGATGAAGACCTCGCCGCGCACCTCGAGCAGCGGCGGCACCTTCACGCCGTCCTGGGGGAACAGCTCCAGCGGCAGGCTGCGCACGGTGCGCAGGTTGGCCGTCACGTCCTCGCCGGTGGTGCCGTCCCCGCGCGTGGCGCCCTGGACGAAGACGCCCTTCTCGTAGCGCAGGGTGATGGCCAGGCCGTCCAGCTTGGGCTCGCAGACGTAAGTCACTTCGGAGACGCCGGCCAGCTTGTGGATGCGCTCGTCGAAGTCGGAGAACTCCTCGTCATTGAAGACGTTGGCCAGCGAGAGCATGGGCGCCCGGTGGACGACCTTCTCGAACTTCTCGGCCGCCTCGCCGCCGACGCGCTGGGTGGGGGAGTCCGGGGTGGCGAGCTGGGGGTACTTGCCCTCGAGCTCTTGCAGCTCCCGCATCAGCCGGTCGTATTGAGCGTCGCTGACCTCGGGCGAGTCGAGGACGTAATAGCGATAGTTATGGTGGGCCAGCTCCTGACGGAGCTCGCGCGCGCGCTTCTCGGCGGTCTTCAGATCCAAGGGTGCAGCCTCACTCGTCCCCATCCAATGGGGCGCGAGAATGGCGATCTTCCCCGGCTGCGCGCAAGCCTCGATAGGACCCCCAAGGACTTGCCTGGAGAGCCCGGGGAAGGGCTCCCACGCAGGACGTGGCAGGTTGGAAAGGGAGGCGGTCTCCATGAGAGCAGGCGGATCCTCAGGGATGCTGGAAACGGTTGCAAGCGCCCACCTGGGAAGTAGGACCGGCGCCCCAGCCCCTGGCGGCGCGGGGAAGAACGGGGGTGGACGTGCTGTTGCGCCCTTGGGAAGGAGCTGCTGACCGGAGGACTCCGGAGAGCAGGCAAGGCGACGACGCCTTGACAGGTCCGGGGGGCGTCAATAACCTGCCCGGCGGTTCAAGGCGTCAGGGTTCCCCTGGTGCCCCTTCTTCCCAAGCCACCCTTCGACTCTCCCACGGTCCTCTCCGGACTCGGGCGGGTCGGTCAATGTCGCCCGGATGGTGCTCTCTCGCACCCCGCGAAATCTTCCGACAACAGCCACGCGCTCGGGCCCTCGGGCGTATCCCAACAGCACCGCATCCCCCATCATGCGCAAAGCACGTTCCACCAAAGAGAAGGTAGAGACCGATCTGACCGCCGACGAGCGCCCCAAGCGGGGTCGCAAGACAGCGGCGAAAGCCCCGGATCGGGAAGAGCCTGAGCGCCCCGCGCGCCGCCGTACCGCCGCCCGCCGCGAGGAGGAGGCCCCCGAGGTTGAGGCCGAGGCGGAGGAGCAGGCCGTTGAGACCCCGCGCCCCGTGCTGACGCCCATGCCGCGTCCGGTGCGCGACGAGGAGTTCCAGGAGGCCCGCGCCGTCGAGGCCGCCGAGCCCGTCCCCGCTCCCGCCACCGCCGAGGCCGTGGAACTGCCCTCCGTCACCGAGGTGACGCGCGACGGCGCTCCCATGCAGGTCATCAAGCTCAATGACCTGAAGCGGATGAAGATCACCGAGCTGGCGAAGATGGCCCACGACTTCAGCATCGAGGGCTACCAGGGTCTGAAGAAGCAGGACCTCATCTTCGCGCTGCTGTCGGGCATCGCCGACAAGCGCTTCGAGGTCCACGCCGAGGGCGTGCTGGAGCTGCTCAGCGACGGCTTCGGCTTCCTGCGCAGCTCTGACAGCGACTACCAGCCCAGCCCGGACGACATCTACGTCTCCCCGTCGCAGGTGCGCCGCTTCAACCTGCGGCCCGGCGACACCATCACCGGCCCCATCCGCCAGCCCCGCGAGGGCGAGCGCTTCTTCGCGCTGCAGAAGGTGGACCGGGTCAACTTCGTGGACCCGCTGTCCGAGGCGGCCCGCGAGCGTATCCTCTTCGACAACCTCACGCCGCTCTACCCCACGCGCAAGCTGAAGCTGGAGCACGAGGGGTCGGAGATGACGACGCGCATCATCGACATGTTCTGCCCCATCGGCCTGGGCCAGCGCTGCCTCATCGTCGCGCCGCCGAAGGCCGGTAAGACGGTGCTGCTGCAGAACATCGCGCACGCGATCGCCAAGAACCACCCGGACGTCTACCTCATGGTGCTGCTCGTGGACGAGCGCCCCGAGGAAGTGACGGACATGGAGCGCAGCGTGCGCGGCGAGGTGGTCTCCTCCACCTTCGACGAGCCCGCCACGCGCCACGTGCAGGTGGCGGAGATGGTCATCGACAAGGCCAAGCGCCTGGTCGAGCAGAAGTACGACGTGTGCATCCTGCTGGACTCCATCACCCGCCTGGCGCGCGCCTACAACACCGTGGTGCCGGCCTCCGGGAAGATCCTGTCCGGCGGCGTGGACGCCAACGCGCTCCACAAGCCCAAGCGCTTCTTCGGCGCCGCGCGCAACATCGAGGAGGGCGGCAGCCTCACCATCATCGGCACGGCGCTCATCGACACCGGCAGCCGCATGGACGAGGTGATCTTCGAGGAGTTCAAGGGCACCGGTAACTCGGAGATCGTCCTGGACCGCAAGCTCTTCGAGAAGCGCATCTTCCCGTGTCTGGACATCAACAAGTCCGGTACTCGCAAGGAGGAGCTGCTGTTGCCGCAGTCGGATCTCATCCGCATTACTGCCCTGCGGCAGGTGCTCCATCCGTTCACGCCGATCGACGCGATGGAGTTCGTGCTCAAGCACATGCGGCCCACGCCGTCGAACACCGACTTCCTGGGCTCGATGAACCGCTAGGAGGAGCTCTATCTATGCGCCGCCCCCACCGTGGAGCCCTGGCTGCCTTCCTGCTGGGGGCCGTGCTCGGGCTCGGAGTGGGGTGCGAGCCGATCGACCCGATCGGGGAGGTCCCCCCGGGGCTCTCCGACACGGTCTGCTACCAGAACAGCGACTGCGCGCCCAACCGGTGCTGCGGCGAGGGCACCAACCCCACGCATGTCTCGGAGGCTCCGGACTGCACCAACGTCCGCTGTGATGGGACCTGCCCGCCCGATTCGATTGACTGTGGGCGCTGCGTCGCCTGGTGCCGGGACTCGCGCTGCGTGGCCGCCTGCCAGTGAGGCGCCTCAGGGCGCTGGGGGCGGAGCGGGCTGGGCCTTGAGGCGTGCGAAGTCGAAGCACGCCACGAAGAGCGCGGCGAGGGGCACCGCGAACAGCGCGCCCACCAGCCCGTAGAGGCGCTCCCCGGCGATCAGGCTGAAGGCCACGATGACCGGGTGGATGCGCGCCGCCTGGCCCATGATCTTCGGGTTGAGGAAGTACGCCTCCAGCGCGTGGATGCCGATGATCCACACGAGGACGGCCAGCCCCTTCTGGAAGCCGTCCGCCAGCGCGATGAGGACGATGGGCACCGAGCTGATGATGGTGCCGAAGATGGGGATGAGGCTGAAGAAGGTGGCGATGGTGGCCAGCAGGAAGGCGAACTTCACCCCGAACACCAGCAGCCCAATGGCGGTGAGGGTGCCGTTCACCACGCAGATCGTCACCTGGCCGCGCACCACGCCGGACAGCGAGCGATCAATGCGCTCCAGCAGCGTGCGCGCGTCGGCGGCGTACTCGGGGGGGATGAGCGTGCCGAAGTAGCGGCGGATGTGCAGCGCGTCGATGGAGAAGAACGCCGCCACCATGAGCATGAAGAACAGGCCGAAGATGCTGGCCAGCACCCCGGCGATGATGCTGCGCGACACGCCGACGATGTTGCCCAGGTTCTCGCGCACCAGCACGGACAGGCGCGCCACGGAGTCCTTGAGCAGCTGCGCCAGGTCCACCGCGAAGCTGAGGGAGGAGGTGGGCGCCACGTCCTCGCCCTCCACGCCCCGGTTGGAGAGCGCCACGGGGATGCCGTAGCCGCCGAGCCACTCCTCGAGGCGGTGGGCGAGCGACTGGAGGTACTCCGGGGTGAGCGAGTTGACGAAGGCCACCGCGTCCCGGCTGATGCGCGCCAGCTCCCGGTAGAGCTGCGGCACCAGCGCGATGAAGAAGAGGTACACGCCCACGAAGAAGAGGGCGTAGATGAGGAGGATGGCCACCCAGTGGGGGATGGCTCGCCCCGCCACCCGAACCCGGGTGATGCGCGCCACCAGCGGCTGCACCAGATAGGCGATGAGCGCCGCCCCCGCGAAGGGCATGACCACCGAGCGGAAGAGCAGGAGCACCACCCCAATGGTCCCCCACAGGCAGGCGAGGATGACGAGCCGCTTCCGGCGCTCGGTCAGAGCGGAGGCTTCGTGGGGCTGCATCATGGGCGCGGCTTATCGCAGAGGTGCCGCCCCTGCGACAAGACTCCACCTGGGGGCTTGCTCCCTGGGGAAGGGGCTGCCCGGTCGTTGGGCCTCATAAGGAGGGCCGCCCTCAGAGGATGAGGCCCGAGGGAGGCGGCTGCACCAGGCGCAGGCGCCCCTCCACCTTGTCGAGGATCTGGCGCATATGCGGGCGCTTCACGCGGCCCTCGGTGGCCTCGCCCAGCCCCAGCATCTGCTCCACGAGCCAGCGGTTGAGGAAGAGCAGCGCCAGGCGATCCGTGGGGGCCAGCCCCCGCTCGAGGTAGCGCTTGTTGCGCATGTAATCGTCGTAGGCGTCGAACTCGCGCTCCAGCTCCCAGCGCGACAGCCGGAGCGCCTCGTCATAGACGGCCTGGGAGGGCCGCGGCGGGTGCTCCAGGAAGAGGGGCGCGAACGTGCCGCCGACGTCCAGGTCGAGCTCCTGTACCGGCGGCGGCCACTGCGCGAGATCCTTGGCCAGCAGCTTCGCCACCTCCTCCAGGAGGTGGTCCAGGACGGGGATGGGCTTGGTCTCGAGGAGGTAGTCCCAGCGCGAAGGCATGGCTCTCACCCTAGCTCAGCGACCACCATCCGTGGTGCCACCGTCAGGCTGGCCGGTGTTCCGGCAACACTCGGACTCCGTGAAGTAGAGCGCCGCCTGTCCGCATGGGGCGCGGATGATGCGCTTGTAGCCGCTGCAGCCCGTGATGACGCCCTGCCCGTCGCACACGGGAGCGGCCGCGGTGGCGGGATCGCAGGACGCGGAGCCGTCCTCCACACAGAGCGCCCGGGAGCGGAAGAAGCGCGGAGAGCTGGGCTCTCCCACCACCACCGAGCAGCTCGCGGAGTCACCGCACTCCAGCAGGTGCGGCCCCGTGGAGCAGGGCCCCAGCGTGCAAGAGGGCTCGCAGTTGATGGCCAGGTCCTGATCGCAGCGAGGGGCCTCGGCGCAGTAGTCCCGGTCGGAGCAGGAGAGCAGCAGGAGGAGGGGAGCGAGGAGGAGGACGCGGTTCACGAGGACCTCGTATCAGGTGAAGTGCTCCAGGAAGTTGACCAGGATTCGCCGCCCGGAGGGAGTGGGAGCGATGCCCGCGAGCAGCCGAGGCACGCGCTCCCCGGGGGGATGGCCGCGCGCGGTGGCCTCTGCCTCGAGCCGCTCGGCCCGGGCCTCGATGAGCACCCGCATCGCGTCCGGCTGCACCTCGGGGTGGAACTGGACGCCTCGGGAGCACGGCCGGAAGGCCAGCGCCTGGACCGCCGTGTGGGCGTTGCCCGCGAGCACCACTGTCCCCTGGGGAGGCTCGGGCACGATGTCCTCATGGGTGGCTTGCACGGCGAGGCGCGGCGGCAGCCCCTTGAAGAGCGGATCCGCCCGGCCCTCCGCGGTCAGCTCCACCTCCACGGTGCCAATCTCCCGGCCCAGCGGGTGGCGCACCACGCGCCCTCCATAGGCGTGCGCCAGGAGCTGGTGGCCGAAGCACACGCCGAGCACGGGGATGTCTCGCTCCGCCGCGTCCACCATGAACTCCGCCGCGCGCTCCATCCAGGGCTCCCACTGGGTCACCGATGCCGGCGAGCCCGTCATCATCACCGCGTCATAGCCCGCCACGGCCTCCGGCAGCTTCGCGCCCTGGTGCGCGGGGACAATGTCGAATCGATAACCGGACAGTCCCACGGTCTGTAGAAACCACCGGTCGTAGTCGCCCACCGAGAGGCGCACCGAGGCCGCGGCCTCCCCCGCTTTCAGCAACAGAACGTTCTTCATCTCTCGTGTCTCCCTGCCGGGTTGCCGCCTCCGGGGGCCATCCCTACCGTTCGTCGCCCGAGCCTTCTCAAGGAGTCTCCATGACCGACGCTCGCACGCTCGCTCCTCAACTGCCTGCTCCCAAGCTGCTCATCGATGGCCAGCCTGTGGACCCCGTGGAGGGAGGGACCCTTCCGGTGATGAACCCTGCCACGGGGCAGAAGATCTGCGACGTGCCCTCGGCCAACGGGGCGGACGTGGACAAGGCGGTGAAGGCCGCGCGCCGCGCCTTCGAGTCCGGCCCCTGGAGCAAGCTGAACCCGGGCGAGCGCGGCAAGCTCATCCGCAGGCTCTCGGAGCTGCTGTGGCAGCGGCGCGAGGAGTTCGCGCTCGTCGAGTCGATGAACAACGGCAAGACGTTCCGCGAGGCCCTCCGCGGCGACGTGAGCCCGGGCGCCGCCACGCTGGCCTACTTCTCCGACTGGGCGAACAAGATCACCGGCGAGGTGCTGCCGGTGGACGGCCCCTTCCTCACCTACTGCCTCAAGGAGCCGCTGGGCGTGGTGGCCGCCATCGTCCCGTGGAACTACCCCACGTGTCTGCTGTGCTGGAAGCTCGGGCCGGCGCTCGCGGCGGGCTGCACCGTGGTGGTGAAGCCCTCGGAGCTCACGCCGCTCACCGCGCTCAAGCTGGGGGCGCTCGCCCTGGAGGCGGGCCTCCCGCCGGGCGTGCTCAACGTCGTCACGGGCTACGGCGATCCCACGGGCGAGGCGCTGGCGCGGCACCCGGACGTGGACAAGATCTCCTTCACGGGCTCGGGGCGCACCGCGAGGCGGCTGCTGCAGGCCTCGGCCGCCAGCAACCTCAAGAAGCTGACGCTGGAGCTGGGCGGCAAGAGCCCGCAGATCATCCTCCCGGATGCGGACTTCGACACGGCGGTGGAGGCGTGCTTCTGGGGCATCTTCGGCAACAAGGGCGAGATCTGCAACGCGGGCAGCCGCGTGCTCGTCCACGAGAAGGCCTATGACACGTTCGTCGGCCGGCTCGCCGAGCGTGCGCAGCGGATGCGGGTGGGCGACCCGCTGGATCCCGAGACGGAGATGGGCTCGCAGATCAGCGCGCGCCAGCTCGAGACGATCCTGAGCTACATCGACAGCGGCAGGAAGCAGGGCGCGAAGCTGCTGAGCGGCGGCGAGCGGGACACGCAAGGGGCCAAGGCGAAGGGCCACTTCGTGAAGCCCACCATCTTCGGGGACGTGCAGCCGGAGATGAAGATCGCCCAGGAGGAGATCTTCGGCCCGGTGCTCAGCTGCCTGCGGTTCCGGGACGAGGCGCATGCGCTCGAGATCGCCAACGGCACCAGCTACGGCCTGGCGGCCTCGATCTGGACGCGCGACGTGGCGAAGGCGCACGCGATGGCGCGCAAGGTGAAGAGTGGCGTGGTGTGGATCAACTGCTTCAACGAGTTCGACAACGCGGCGCCGTTCGGTGGCTACAAGGAGTCCGGCTGGGGCCGGGACCTGTCGCACCACGCGCTGGAGGGCTACCTCCAGTACAAGGCCGTGTGGACGAAGCTTCCGGAGGGCGTCTGATGGGAACCCGGTCCAAGGCGAAGATCATCTCTCATCCGGTGATGGCGCGGCGAGCGCGCGCGAAGGAGAGGGGCGACAACGTGCGCTCGATCACGCGCGAGCCCGGTGGCGTGGACTTCCTGCGCAAGTGGTTCGAGGAGAAGGGCGTCCGCAAGGTGAAGCTGGGCGCGGTGGACATCGACGGGGTGTGGCGCGGCAAGTACATCTCGACGGACAAGTTCTTCTCCGCGGTGAAGGGCGGGCTGGGCTTCTGTGACGTCGTCTTCGGGTGGGATCTGGCCGACGAGCTGCTCGACAACACCCAGGTGACGGGCTGGCACACCGGCTACCCGGACGCGCAGGCGCGGGTGGACGTGTCCACCGGGCGCATCATCCCCTGGGAGCCGGATACGGCGGCCTTCCTGCTGGACTTCGTGAACCCGGACGGCACGCCCTTCGGGCCCAGCCCGCGCCAGCTGCTCCAGAAAGTCGCCCGCCGCGCCAGGGATATGGGCTTCCTGCCGAAGTTCGGCGCCGAGTACGAGTTCTTCATCTTCAAGGAGACGCCGCATTCGCTGAGAGAGAAGGGCTTCCAGGGGCTCACGCCGCTCACGCCGGGCATGTTCGGCTACTCGTGGCTGCGCACGTCGCTGAACTCGCCGCTGGTGCACGCCCTCATCGACGGGTGCAACGCCTTCGGGGTGGACATCGAGGGCTTCCACACGGAAACGGGCCCCGGGGTGTTCGAGGCCGCCATCCGCTACGACGAGCTGGAGAAGTCCGCGGACAAGGCGGTGCTCTTCAAGACGGTGGTGAAGGAGCTCTGCGCGCGCCACGGGCTGACGGCGTGCTTCATGGCGAAGGTGAACGCGAAGCTGCCAGGGTGCTCGGGGCACGTGCACCAGTCGCTGTGGACGCTCAAGGGCGACCGGAACCTGTTCCATGAAGAGTCCGCGCCGGATGGCATGAGCCTGACGATGCGGCACTACCTCGGCGGGCAGGTGGAGCTGATGCCGGAGCTGACGGCGCTCTACTGGCCCACGGTGAACAGCTACAAGCGCAGCGTGGAGAACACCTGGGCGCCCACCACGGCGACGTGGGGCCGGGAGAACCGCACCACGGCCATCCGCGTCATCGGCGACAGCCCCAAGGCCATGCGCCTGGAGTACCGGCAGCTGGGCGCGGACATGAACGCGTACATCGGCATGGCGGCGAGCCTGGCGGCGGGGCTGTGGGGCGTCCAGAACGAGGTGGAGCCTCCGCCCATGTGTGCGGGCAATGGCTACGAGGCCAACGCCCAGCCGCTGCCGCGCAACCTGAAGGAGGCAGTCACGCTGCTGGAGCGCTCCGAGCGCGCGAGAGAGCTGCTCGGCGACGACTTCGTGGACCACTACGTTCGCACGCGCAAGTGGGAGGTGCGACAGTACGAGCGCGCCGTCACGAACTGGGAGCTCGAACGCTACATGGAGCTGATCTGAGGTTTATATGCAGCCTTTCGATATGCCGTCCGATGTCCGCGTCACCGAGATGTCCTGGCCCACGAAGATCGTCTTCGGCATGGGCGCCCTGAAGCGCCTGCCCGCGCAGGTGGCTCGGCTGAAGATGAAGCGCCCGCTGGTGGTGACGGACGCGGGCGTGGTGAAGGCCGGGCTGGCGCAGCGCGTGTATGACGAGCTGAAGGCCGCCGGTGTGGACTACGCGGTGTTCGACCGCGTGGAGCCGAACCCCACGGAGAAGGACGTCTTCGCCGGGCTGGAGGCCTATCGGCGCGCGGGGTGTGACGGCATCGTGGCGCTCGGAGGTGGCAGCCCGCTGGACGCGGCGAAGCTGGTGCAGCTCCTCAGCACGCACGAACCGCCGCTGTCGCGCTACGACGACGCCAAGGGCGGGGACCAGTACGTGCGGGATGATCTGCCGCCGCTCATCGCCATCCCCACCACGGCGGGGACGGGCTCGGAGGTGAGCCGCTCAGGCGTGGCGACGCTGGAGGACACGGGGCGAAAGACGGTCATCTTCAGCCCGCACCTGCTGCCCAAGGCGGCCATCTGCGATCCGGAGCTGACGCTCGGGCTGCCGCCGGGAGTGACGGCGGCCACGGGCATGGACGCCTTCACGCACTGCCTGGAGGCGTACCTGGCCAACGGCTTCCACCCGCTGGCGGATGCGGTGGCCATCGACGGCATCGCCCGCGTGGGACGCTCGCTGGTGACGGCGGTGAAGGAGGGCGGCAACGTCCCGGCGCGCGCGGACATGATGGTGGCAGCGATGGAGGGGGCCATGGCCTTCCAGAAGGGCCTGGGGGCCTGCCACGCGCTGGCGCACGCGCTGACGCCCATCTCCGGCGTGCACCACGGCCTGGCGAACGCGATCGTCCTGCCCGTGGTGATGGAGTTCAACCGGCCCATGGCCACGGCACGGCTGGCGCGCGTGGCGGTGGCGATGGGCGAGTTCTTCAACATGCGCGAGGACGTGCTGGCGGGCCACGCCATCGAGCGGGTGCGCAAGCTGAACGCGGCCATCGGCATTCCCGCGCGGCTGCGGGATGCGGGCGTGCAGGAGAAGGACCTGCCGCGCATCGCCGCCAAGGCGTTCGAGGATGCCTCGCACCTGGCCAACCCGCGCAAGTGCACCGAGGCGGACCTGCTCATGATGCTCCGCGAGGCCTTCTGAGTGCTGCTGGGAGGCTGCGGGAATCGAACCCGCGCCGGGCGGTGCGAAACCTCTAGCAGAATCGCGCCCTTACCTTGCAACCGCCCGGAATGATTCGGAGTCGTTATCCCGCCGCGTCCCGTGTCGTCCCGTCCTGTCCCATCCCATTCCGCAGGCTCCTGCGACATACGTGCAACATGATGGCGTAGTGGGCGCTGAGGCTCGCGGTGAGCGCTGGGACCTCGTGGTGAGCGTCCAGGCCGGACGCGGCGGACACGTCGACGGGGGCTGAGCGCTGGGGCCTCGCGGTGCGTCCTGACGGGCTGGACGCGGGCCTTGTAGTCATGGCTCCTCGTGGCGAGCGCTGGGGCCTGTGGTGCCGGCCGCTTCGGATAATTCCTCGGCTGCTCCGCTCTTTCACTCGCGATAGCTGCGGAGCCCCGCTCTGGAGCGTGCGGCTATCACGCTCCAGAGCACTTTCACCGCCCGCGTGCGGCGGCTGGCGCCCAGCGCCTCGTGCTCCGTCCTTTCGCCTCCCTGGCTACCTCACTCAGCGCGCGCCGCCAGGATCCGGCTGGCTGCGGGCATCCCTCTCGCCTGCAAGAGCGCTACCCGGCAAATACCCGGATCGCTGGACGGCCGGGATCCCTCAATCACCGTGCTCGGTAACAGCCTGCCCGCGCTGCCGGGCTCGCGGCGCGTCGTCCTTCCGCGCCTCGGGGGTGGCGCTGGCCATGGCGCTGCCGTTCTGGCGCGCGCTAAGGGGTCGCCATGTGTTCGAGAAGCACGGGCGCAGGGTGTTGGGGAGTTGTAACGCCGCACCGCTGTTCTAGAGCCCTCGGAGCGGTTCGCGTTCTTCTCCCGGGGCGCGCTCTCTTGCCCGGTTTCCGCACTGCCAAGCCGCAAGTGTGCTCCACTGGCCCGAGCTGGAGCTGTCCGACGCGCGCACCCACCGGGGCCGAGCTGGAGCTGTCCGACGCGCGCACCCACCGGGGCCGAGCTGGAGCTGTCCGACGCGCGCGCCACCGGGACCGCGCTGGCGCTGACCGATGCGCGACCCGGCCTGAGCTGGAGCTGTCGGACGCGCGAGCCCCCGGTTCAAGCTGTCAAAGCATGCTGACAGACTCCCGAGGGGAACTGGCCTAGCCTTGACCCGCGCCGCCCCCCTCTTCGATGGAAGGACGTGGAATGAACTTCCAAACTTGCAGCGCCGTCCGCCAAGCCGTTGCCGTGGCCGCAGTCGTCGCTGGGTGCGCCACCTCTCAAGAGGCGCCTGAGACCTACGCTTGGGCACCTGTACGCCCACCCGCTGTGCCCGGCACGGGCCTCCCTACCCCCGGGCAGCCAGGGCAGGTTCGCCCCCAGCCCCTGCCGCAGAGCCCGCACAAGCGCGTGTTGCCGCCCACCCGGGAGCCGGGCCTTTGGGCCGGAGACGCTCCTCGGGCCTCGCAGGAGCCGGAGGCGAACCCCGCACCGGAGGGGCCCAGAGCGAACAGGAGCGCCCCGCCTCCCCCAGTGACGCTGGAGCGCCGCCCGGAGTGCCAGCCCATCCCGGTGCCGCATGCGGGCGGGGATGATCCGCATGACGAGTGCGCCGATCAGTTTCCGCCCAACCGTTATCCCGGTATGGACGTGCTCGTGGCCGGTGTGCGCTTCGATGCGCTGCAAGTAGGCGTACGCATGCTGTGGGAGATCAAGACCCATAAATTCGACACATACCCTGCCTTCATCCGGAGGCGGGAGATCGAGAAAGAAATGGAGCAGATAAAAGAGGAGCGAAGAGCGGCGGCGGCATGCGGATATGGCTACATGATTGGGGTGAGCACCCAAGCGCACAAAGAGGCGCTGCTGCGAGAGGACCGCTTCCTCAATATCGTCGTCACGGGGTGCAAACGATGACGACGCAAAGCAGCCTCGGCATCATCGTCTACGCGCCTGCGCTGGTGGGCAACGACCGGCGGACGCTGGCGGTCGTCCATGGGATGGAAAAAGCGCTCCCCGGCTTGCGCCTGGAGTGGCGGCTCTCCGACAGCGGTCGCCCCATCGCATTGCCGCAGCGCGATGCGTGGCTCGCAGAAAAGACGCGGGACGGGAAATTCCCTATCCTGTGCAATGGGGACGAGAGCTACCCCGTGACGGTTAACGGGAGGGGAAGAGATGGACTTTTCAGCCCAGGCGGTCAGCCCCTGTTTGAGGTGCATGCGGAGCTGCCACTGGACGAGCGCGTGAGCGCGTCAGCGGCGGCGGTGCTTGAGGGCGTGGCGGAGGGTGCGTGTGCGCTGTGGGGGGAGGCGACGCCATACGACGCTGCGGTAGACATCGCGTATCAGACAGCCCCCACGCACGGGGGGCCGCCGTCCCCACGCCGGGGGCTGCCCGCCCTGAAGCTCTTCGAGCACCTCCGCTCGCCCGAAATTCCCGCTTACCTCGGGTGGCTGAACTATTGGTCGGCCGCTGCCGCACGCGCCATCGAATTCCCAGACCCCTCGCGCGACGCCGAGTTGCTCTCGCTGGCGCGGCGCACGGCGTCGGGCGGGTGGGTGGTGCAGCTCACGGAGGCACCGCTGGATCTCGACATCTCCGCCCACCTGGACGCCCTGAAGCGGGCCTACGAGCGCTTCCCGGAGATCGGCGGGCGCGTCACTCCGCGCTAAGGGGGCTGCTGCGCGTCTCCTGGCGCGCTCCACCGGCCCGCGCTGGCACTGTCTGACGCGCGCTCCTACCGGGCCGAGCTGGGCGCGGCGACGATGGCTGCCGTCCTGTACATGTTCACCCTGCCCCATGGGGGTGGGGTGTTTACCGCTCCTGAATGGCCCCGCGTCCCCCTCCTTCGGGAACGTGGGGCCGGATTCAATGGCGCGCGCTCAGGACGGCAGCGCCGCGGTCGGCTGCTTCGTCACCACGTTCGCCGGGGGCAGGTGCACCATGAGCGCCTCGATGAGCTGCCCCACCTTGTGCACGGGGATGCCCTTGAGGTCGAGCACCGCCGTGCCCTTGTCGTTGCGCACCTGCGCGGTGACGCGCGTGCCCGTGCCGCTCGGGAAGCAGCTGGCCACCGCGTCGCAGTACTGCTCCGCCCACGCCTCCATCTCCGGCGGCAACGGCTTGCTGGAGGTCGGCTTGCGCTTGCGCTGCAGCGCCCGGCGCATCTCCTCCACGCTGCACTGCCCGAAGGGCTTGACCGTCACGTTCCCCTTGTCGTCCGGCACCTCGATAGGGATGGAGCCCGGCTCCTCGGCATCCACCTCCACGCCCGCCAGCTCCTTGTATGTGAGCAGCGCGGACAGGCACGTGACGCCGAAGCGCCGCGCCACCGGCTCGCTGAACACCGCCGCCACGGCCCCGTACCGCGTCAGGGACGACTGGGCAATATCCGCCAGGTTCTTGCTGAGGTAGTCCCGGGCGTCCTTGTAGCCCGCCTTCTCCGCCAGCCTCTTGGCGACGATGTGGTTGTAGATCAACCCCATCCGGTGGTGGTTCGTGTTCTCCTGCGCGAACAGCTGGCGCAGCTCGGCGCCCAATTGCTCCAACGTGGCGTCCTCCGGGATGGCGAGGACTGCTTCCTTCAACTTCGATAACCCCAGCATGAAACGTTCTCCGTGCATTGGGAGCGCATGAGTTCCTCTCCCAGCCACAGTCGTTTGAGACGCTGCAGCCGGGCGAGCCCTCTGCACGCCACGGGCCAGGCGCCATTCCCTGTCAAATCAACCACTTGCGTGTGTGAGCCTCCCCGGCCCCCGTCCACGGTCACGGACGGGGGGAGTCCACGGCGGGAGACGGCCCTCCCGTGAGGGGCCACCGTCGCTCACTGCTCACCAGTGAGGAGTGGCCTCCCCTCGCTCACTGCTCACCAGTGAGGAGTGGCCTCCCCTCGCTCACTGCTCACCAGTGAGGAGTGGACCCCCCCTCGCTCACTGCTCACCAGTGAGGAGTGGACCCCCCCTCGCTCACTGCTCACCAGTGAGGAGTGGACCCTTCCGTGCGTAGAAGGGCGAACAGAGGGCGTGCAGGGAAGTCAGGCCATGGCCTTCACCCTGTCGCTCGAGAGCTGACGTGTGGTCCTCAAGGCGCTGGATGTACTGCTCACGGAGCGACTACGCGTGCCTGACGGAGAGGCTCTCGCCCACGGCGAGCAGGTGCATGGGCTCGGGAGCCCAGCCCCGCCGCTTCCACTCCGCCACCAGGCGCTGGGGAGGCTCGTCGAGCGGCTCGTCCGTGAGCTTGAAGGTGCCCCAGTGCATGGCGAGGAAGCGCTTGGCGCCGAGATCCTCGAAGGCCTGAACGGCCTCCTCGGGGTTCATGTGCTGCGTCACCATGAACCAGGCTGGGGCATAGGCCCCGATGGGGAGCATCGCCGCATCCAGGCCCGGGAAGCGCGCACCGATCTCCCGGAAGCCCTCGAAGTAGGCCGTATCTCCAGAGTGGTAGAGGCGCGCGCTGGAGCCCTCCACCACGAACCCTCCCCAGAGCGTGTCATTGATGTCCGCCAGCTTGCGCCGGCTCCAGTGCTGGGAGGGAACGAAGTGCACCGTCACCGGGCCCACCTGGGTGGACTGCCACCAGCCCAGCTCGGTGCAGTCCAGCCGCGGGCGCTGGAGGTAGCGAGCCATTCCCAGCCCCGCCACCACCGGTGCTCCCACCTGGCGCACGGTGGGGAGATCCAGGTGATCCAGGTGGTTGTGGGAGACGAGGGTGGCGGCGATGGGAGGCAGCTTGTCCGTAGGGACACCCGGGGGGACGTTGCGGCGGACGACGACGCTGATGGTCTTGCTCAGCACCGGGTCGATGAGCAGGGAGACGCCGTCGAGCTGGACCAGCCAGCTCGCATGCCCCAGCCAGGTCAGGCGGGCCCCCTCGCCAGGGGCGGGCGGGGTAGCGAGCGTGGCCAGATCCGGCTCCACATGAGGGACGGGGACGTGCCTCGGGCTCTTCGGCTTCTTTCCCGTCAGGCGCTCTCCCACGGCCCACTTGAGGACCTGGTCGAAGGGCGGAGGTCCGCTGCCGTCGAGGTTCTTGAATCGCACCATGGCTGAGCTCTCCTGTCAGTGGCCTGGCCGGGACAGTGAGTCCGGCCCCCCTAGCCAGAACCCACTGGCCCACGTTGTGATGACGCTCCTCCCGGGATGCCAGACTCCTCTGCGGGCGGCCGAGACGGCACCTGCTCCTCGCCCCAGGCCCTCCGCCCCCATCACATCTCCCAAGTCCCAAGTCTCTCCAGATGCACCGTTTGGAAAGATTCCTCCGGTGGCGAAAGGAGCAACCATGTTGCAGACGATTCACGTGGTGGGGGACAGGTTCAGCCACTTCGCGCAGGACAACGCGAATGTCATCACCATCACGCAGCTCGAGGAGCGGCTGGTCCGCGGAGAGCTGAATGAGGAGCTGACGATCATGATCGGCCAGGGCATCCAGCACGAGCGGATGCAGCGCGTCCAGGCGATCTGCGCCTACCCGGAGTACGCCTCCCGGATCTCGTTCTACCCCTCGCCGGGCATCCAGCGGGCCGAGCCCCGCTTCACCCACAAGCGGCTGCCCTGCAACGTGATGATCACCCTGCCGCAGCAGGTCAGCGAGGACCTGTACAAGGCCTACCTGGTGGTGGACGAGGAGTGCGCGGAGATGAGCGACCACCTCACGGGCCAGCACATCCAGGGAATGGTGCTGGCGGAGGCGGGCCGCCAGATGGTCGTCGCCGTGACGGAGCAGTTCCTGCTCAAGAAGGAGCCGGGGCAGACGAGCTTCTTCGTCATCAACGCGTTCGACATCGCCTTCCACTCGTTCGCCTTCCCGGTCGTCACGGAGCTCGAGTGCAAGCTCTCGGACACGCGGCTGGGCAAGCGCGGCACGATGTCGAGCGGGGCGGAGATGCGCTTCCTGCAGGGCGGAGAGTGCGTCACGAGCGGCACGGCGAAGTTCTCCGCGTATGACTCCTCGTTCATGCGGGTCCGCGAGGCGGGCAAGGCCCGGCAGCTGCTCACGCGAGCCGCTGCCGCCCCTGCTCCCGCTCCCTAGCCGGCGCGGGCAGAAGGACCTTCGGGCCGCGGCTCCCTCCGTGGGGGTTCGCGGCCCTCTCTCTTTACCCATGCCTATCGTCAGCGTGTCAAAGCCATGTACGCCTTCTTCGATGTCGATGGAACGCTCCTGTCCCTGCGGAGCATGATCAGCTTCCACGCCTTCTACTCCAGGCAGGAGTGCCGCCCGAGGGGCCTGGGCTCGCTGAAGACGGCGGGCCTTGTCACGCGCCTGGCCGTGGCCGCGCGGCTCGGCCGGGATCGCCTGTATCTGAACCGGGCCTTCTACCGCTCCTTTCAGGGGTGGACGCAGGCCTCCGTCCAGGCCCGGGCCGAGGAGTGGTTCGAGTCCGTCAAGCGGCACAAGGGCCTCTGGCTCACCCCCGTGCGCCGGGCCCTGGAGGAGCGCAGGAGCCAGGGCTACCTGCCCGTGTTCGTCTCCGGCTCATTGGACGAGATCCTCGTCCCCGTGGCCCGGGAGCTCGGGGTGGAGCACTGCCTCGCCACGCGCCTGGTGCTCCAGGACGGGCGGTACACCGGGGAGATCGAAGGCCCGCAGATGCTCGGGCAGGGCAAGGCGGACGCCCTGCGCGCGTTCCTCGCGGAGCGGCAGGCGCTGGCCTCCGAGTGCTTCGCCTACGGGGATCACATCACCGACGTGCCCATGCTCGAGGCGGTCGGCCATCCGGTCGCGGTGCTGGGGCATGCCCGGCTGGCCAGGCATGCCCGGCAGCAGGGCTGGGAGTGCCTCGCCACTTGAGGCGGGGCCTCTCCGCAGCCCACCGCCTGCCTACCCGACGTTCACCATCAGCACCATCAGGAGCGTGGTGAAGAACATCGTCATGTGGGTCTGCTGGACGTGGGGCATCCTCAGCCAGTAGCCGAACCAGAGCCCGCCGCACAGGAACCACAGCCAGAGCACGACGAGCACGCCCAGCCCCAGGTTCACGGCCGCGGTGGCGTGGGCGAGCGCCTGGGCGTTCATGGGGCCCCAGGCGGCCACCAGCAGCATGATGGCTCCTCGCCACATGAGCACCGCCGCGACGATCTGGATGAGGGTGGCCAGGTAGAACGAGCGCTTGTGGGCATGCGGCGAGGTGACGGCACGCCGCCTCAGCTTCGCACCCAGGTTCGGCGCATTCTCGATGGGATCCATGCGCATCATCTGGCCAATCATCGAGATGTTGGTCGATGGATCCATGAGGTTGTTGATCACGGCGATGGTCAGCCAGACCGAAACGCCCATCAGGATGACGACTTTGAGGAAGAGGGGAATGAGGATCGGTGCGTCCAAGCGAGGTCTCCTTAGGTGTTGACTCACCGGATGGAGCCGCCTCGCCCGACTTGTGAGGCACACGGCGGGAGCCCGGAGGGCCCAGGCTCCCCACCTGACCTGCTAACGTGCGAGCCCGAGCCCGCGCTCCTGGACGCCCTGGGACTGCTTGGAGGTGATCTCCACCTCGACCCGCTGCCCCAGGCGGAGCGGCGTGGCCTCTTCCAAGGCGATCTTCACCGGGAGCACGCGGGTGTCCACCGGCCGCCCGGGGTCCTGCGGCTTGAGCTGCCGCTCCATCAGCGCGTCGGGAATGTCCTCGACGGTGCCCTGCCATGAGCCGTCATAGCCCTCGGCCACGATGGTTACCGAGGAGCCGAGCGCTACGCGGCCCGAGTCGAACTCATCCACCTCGGCCTCCACGCGGCTCCGGCTGAGGTCGGCGATCCTCACCAGCGGATCTCCCGCGCTGACGATCTCCCCTTGCTCCACCATCCGGGAGATGACGACTCCGTCGATGGGGGCCACGATCCGGGTCTTCGCCACGGCGACCTCCATCCGATGCGCCTGGGCGATCGCCGCCTCCCGTTGCGCGCGTGCCGCGTCAAGCTCATGCCGGAGGTGCTCGAACGCCTGCACTGTCACCGCGCCGGCCTCCCTCAAGGCCCGGCTCCGGTTCACGTCATCCTCCAGCCGGTGGATCCGGGCTGTCGCCTCGGAGACGCGCGCCCGGGCCTCACGCAGCGCCGCGCGCGGCTCGGACGAGTCCAGCAGCGCGATCACCTGCCCCTTGCGCACCGCGCTCTTCTCCTCCACCCGCAGCTCCACGAGGATTCCCTGCAGCTCGGTGCCGACGGTCACCTGCGCACCGGGGTAGGTCGTGATGCGGCCCTCCGCCCGGATGGTGGCAGGGGGGACGAACTGCGCCGCTGGCGCCACTGCGGAAGGGGCGTCCGGCTCCCGCTCATGCATCCCGAGCAGCAGCGCCGCACCCGCGCCAGGCACCAGCAACATGACCGACAGCCTCTTCTTGTTCCCGGAAAGCTTCATAGGTCCTCCCTTCAGCAGGCCAGGTGGCCGTCGGAGATCTTGATCACCCGGTCGGCGACCGTGCGCACCTTGGGGTCATGGGTCACGATGAGCAGCGCCCGGTTCTCGCGCTTCGCCAGGTCATGAAAGATGCGGAGCACCTGGCCGCCCACCTCGGAGTCGAGGTTGGCCGTGGGCTCGTCGGCCAGGAGGATGGGGGGCTCGCCCGCCAGGGCGCGCGCTAGCGCCACACGCTGCTTCTGACCGCCCGACATGTCTCTCGGCAGGAAGCCCAGCCGGTTCTCCAGCCCCACCGCGCACAGCACGCGCTCGGCCTCCTGGTGCGCGGCGCTGCCTCGCACGCCCTTGATATTGAGGGCGAACTCCACATTCTCGAGCGCCGTGAGCGCGGGGAAGAGGTTGTACTGCTGGAAGACGAAGCCCACCGAGCGCTTGCGCACCTCGGGCAGCAGCCGGGGCCTGCGCAGGTCCACCTCCTTCCCATCGATGCTCAGCCGTCCGCTGGTGGGCGTCAGGATGCAGCCCAGAATGGAGAGGAGCGTGGTCTTCCCCGAGCCGGAGGGCCCCTCGAGGGTGACGATCTCCCCCCGCTGCAGGGTGAGGGAGGCGCCCCGGAGCACGACGACGGTCTCGTGTCCTTCCTGGAACGTCTTGGTGAGTGTCTCGGCTTCAAGCACGGGCATGGCGGTCTCCTCTAGGTCCGGAACACGATCGCGGGATCGATCGCGGCCACCTTGCGGAAGGAGATCATCGCGGCGGCCAGGCACATGAGGAGGGTGCCGAAGAAGACGACGATGATGAACCCCGTGGGGATGAACAGCTCGATGCCCACCCGGGTGATCAGCGAGCGCACGGCGAGCGTTGGGAGGATGCCGCAGACGAACCCGACCAGCGCGGAGATGATCGCCTGCCGCGCCAGGATGCCGTAGATGACCCGGTTGCTCCCCCCGATGGCCTTGACGGTGCCGAACTCTCTCAGGTGCTCCATGGTGGAGGTGTAGAGCGTCTGGGCGACCACCACGACACCCACCAGGCAGCCGAGGAAGACGGTCATCGCCATGTTGAAGCCGATGCCCGTGCTGCGGATCCAATAGTCCCGCGAGCGGGCGGCCCACTCGGCGCTCGTGTAGACGTCGTTGTAGGGCAGGCGCCGCTGGAGCTCGGCGCGCACCTGCTCCAGGTTGGCCCCGGGCGCCAGCTTGACCAGGATGTAGGTCGTCTGGTCGTGGTTGCCCACGGGCATGAGCCGCTGGGCCAGCTCGTAGTCCATGAACGAGATGGGCGTGGTGGTGAAGGAGCGGGCCTCCTCGGTCCGGCCGATGATCTTCAGCCGGGTGCCCAGCACCTCGCGGTATTCCCCCACGGAGAAGGGGCCAAAGCGCCGGATGGCGGACTCATCGAGGAAGACGTAGTTGCCCCGCCGCAGGTCCGTGATGTTTCCCTCCGTGATCTGCCAGGGGAACCGCCACGCCTCGTAGTTCTCGAGTGCATAGACGAGCGTGGCGTCCTGGGCTCCGTTGGGGAGGGTGAGGTCCATGAAGGTGACGATGAGGTTGTCTGCCCGGGTGACTCCGGGAGTGGAGCGCGCACGCTGGGCCCAGGACTCCGGGAAGGCGTGCGCGAAGTCCACGTTGGGGGTGTTCTTCGACGTCACCCACAGGTCGGCTCCGAGGTGATCGATGGTGATGGTGGCGTTCTTCAGGAGGCCCAGGAACAGCCCCACCTGGACAAGCACCAGCGTCACCGCGAACGCCACACCCGAGACGGTGATGATGAATCTCAACTTGTCATGCAGCAGGTTCTTGCGGGCCAGATCCACCATGAAGTTCAGCCTTCCCCGAGGGCCGCGCGACGGCCTGGTCACGACAGGGAGAGGGCCCCCGAAGTAGATGTGACTGCGCGGCTCCGGAATGGCCCGCCTAGGCGCTCTCCTGGTAGACGGGCGTGCTGGCGATAGAGGTCTCCGCTTCCTCCTCCCGGGCGGCCCGCAGAGAGACGGTGATCTGATGGAGGAGCTCGGAGCTCAGCTGGATGACGTGGCGGGACTCATACCCCCGGGCTGTCATCATGCGGAAGATCGTGCAGGCGAGGATGCGGACCGCTCGTTCGTACTCTCCGTTGCTCCGGAGGCGATCCGCGAGTTCGAGGCTGGAGTGCTGGCTGCGCAGTGACATGGGTAATTCCCGGGCTTGGGGTTTCCTTTCAACAGGAAGAGTTCGCGTCCCCCTGCTGTGACCGGAGGCTCAGGTCCAGAGGCCGAGCAGCAGGCCGATGACCGCTCCGCCCACCCCGCCCGCGGAGATGATGTGGTACTCGCGGGCGATGATCCCGTGAGGGATGCTCACGAGCAGCCCCACGATGAGCCCGGTCAGCCAGTACGGTGTCCCCAGCGAGACAGCGGCGATCAGGAACCCGATGGCCGCCCGGCTGGTGAACGCCGCCAGCATGGCCCGGCGCTTGTGCTCGACCTTTCTGGGAATCTTGGTGGCGATGATGATGAGTCCGAACACGCTCCCAAGGAGCGTGCCCAAAATGAGTGGATTCACGAGCTGTCCCTCCTGGCTCTTCCGATCCGTGCCTGCCCCGGAGCCAATTTCTTCAAGATGAGAAGAGTGGCTTCGAGAGGCATGTGACGTGGGCGCTCCCGTGTGTAGAGTCCGCACCCCATGGAACCTCTCAATGGATGGACGGCCCTCGTCACTGGCGCAAGTGCGGGCATTGGCGAGGCTTGCGCCATCACCCTCGCGAAGGCCGGTGCGCGGCTCGTGCTGACCGGCCGCCGCCTCGATCGGCTCGAGGCCCTGGCGGCCAGGCTCCCCACGCCCTCCCACGTCGTCGAGCTCGATGTTCGCTCGCGCGGGGACGTCGAGGCCGCGCTCTCCGCGCTGCCCGCTCCGTTCTCCGAGATCGACATCCTCGTCAACAACGCCGGCCTGGGGCTCGGCATGGAGCCCGCTCAAGCGACCGCGCTCGATGACTGGGACACGATGATCGACACCAACTGCAAGGGCCTCGTCTACGTGACGCGCGTGCTCCTGCCGGGCATGGTGCAGCGCAACCGCGGGCACGTGGTGAACCTGGGCTCCGTGGCCGCCACGTACCCCTATCCGGGCGGCAACGTGTACGGCGCCACCAAGGCCTTCGTGCACCAGTTCTCGCAGAACCTGAAGGCGGACCTGGTGGGCACGCGCGTGCGTGTCACCGACGTGCAGCCCGGCATGGTCGAGACCGACTTCTCCGTCGTGCGCTTCAAGGGAGACGCCGAGCGCGCCCGCAAGGTCTACGAGGGCATGCAGCCCCTCACTCCCGCCGACATCGCGGACATCGTCCTGTTCTGCGTGACGCGCCCCGCCCACGTGAACCTCAACGTGGTCGAGGTCATGCCCGCGGACCAGGGCTTCGGTCCCTTCAACATCAAGCGCCGCTAGCCGGGCGCGTGGCTCAGCCGCAGGCCTTGGCGAACAGCACCGTGCGGCCGAGCGCGTCCACGCCCAGGGACTCCGGCGTGAGCGTCTGATCCAGCAGGGGCATGAGCTGCAGGTCCCTCTCCACCTGCTTGGTGAAGATCTGGAAGATCTCCACGGCACAGGGCTCGGGGGCCTGCTCGATGTTCGGGTGCCCCGCCAGCAGGAACCGCAGCGCGGACAGCCGTAGCAGCAGCTTGAACGCGTGGGACACCAGGTCCGGCGACTTCGTGTACCACTCGCGGTACCACTCGTTGAGGCAGTAGCGCGTGCAGTACTGGCTGATCTTCGCGCCGAGCACCGCGTCCAGCCGCTCCCGCCGCGCCTCGTACACCCGCTGGAGCACCGGGAAGAGCTGCGGCCCTCCCGGCTCTCCCGCCGTCGGCTCGAGCTGCAGGGCCGCCTGCATGTAGCCATTCAGGATGACGTTGACCAACTGGTTGTAGCGCGCCGTGCCGGCCGGCTGCAGCGAGGTGAGCAGCTGGACAATCACCTGGAGCGTCACCTCTCCGGGCACCCTCACCGCGGCGAGCCCCTGATGGATCTCCTCCTGCACCTCGGGGCGCCGGGCCCTTGCCAGCTCCTCCCGGAGGAGCGCCGGCTCGAACGCCGGAGCCCCCCGGTGGAAGAACTCCGCCGTCCGGACTCCCAGCTCCGCGATCATCATGAGCCGGGTCTGCACCGGGTACCGCGTGTTCCCGAGCAGCTCCACCCCGCAGGCCCGCACCTCCTCGAGGTGGGCCACGTACGGCTCGGGCGTTCCACGGGTGACCGGGGGGACGCGCTCGGTGACGGAGGAGGGCGCCTCGACGAGCTCCAGCGAGTCCTCGGCCAGCAGGCACAGCCGGGCGGCCTCGGGGCACGCCAGGGTCCCGGCCACCTCCACGCGCTCGTCCAGGTACGAGAGCACGCGGGGGAACAGCGAGCACACGTCCGGCAGCACCGCCTCGCCGTGCCGCTTCCACACGGAGCAGAGCCGGTCCGCCTCCAGGAAGCTGCACGTGCGATCCGGCCGCAGGGTGATCTCGGACTCGAAGCCGTCCGTCCGGCCGGCCAGCGGGAGCACCTGGGCCTCGAGCTCCTGCCTATCCCCCGGTCGGGACATCGCGGCGCTCAGCCGCTCGCGGTCGGGCTTCGTGAGCAGGACCTTCATCCCCGTGCAGCAGGAGTCCTCGCACGCCTGGGCAATGCACAGGAACCGCGTCATGTACCGCAGGGCGAAGAGCGGTGGCGCCATGAGGCCAAGCCTACCGGATCGCCGCGCGACCGAGGGAACCCGGGCCACTACGTAGGTGCGGATTCAGGAGACCTGCTCGGTAGAGCGTATAGTGTCTCCCATGCCCAAGCCCCCACAGTCCGCAACTGCCGCCGCAGAAGTCAGGAAGCCCATCGCAGCCGACCAGTGCCCGCACCTGGGCCGCGAGTACAACCACTTCGATGGCCCCCATCTCCAGAATCCCTACCCGTTCTTCCAGCGGCTGCGGGAGGAGGCGCCGATCACCTTCAACCCCATGCTGGGCTCGTGGCTCATCAGCCGCCACGAAGACATCGCCACGGTGATGGACAACCCCTCCCTCTTCTCTTCGGTGGGCTCCATCGAGGACGGCACCAACCTGTCGCCCGAGGCTCGGGCCATCCTCGGGCCGGGCCCGCTCGTGCTCGCCACCCCGATCAACGCCGATCCTCCCTCCCACACCCGGCAGCGGCGCTTCCTGCAGCCGGCCCTCCAGCCGCCGCGGATCGCTCGCCAGGAGGCGCGCGTGCGCCAGCTCGCCAACGCGCTCATTGATGGTTTCATCCACAAGGGCCAGGCCGATCTCGTCGATGAGTTCGCCCTTCCCCTCCCGCTCCAGGCCCTGCTCTCCCTCATGGGCATCCCGCTGGAAGACATGGCGGACATCAAGCAATGGACCATCGATCTGCTGATGCTGGCCTTCGCCCAGGTCCCTCCCGAGGCGCAGCCCGCCATGGCGCGCGGCGTGGTCTCGCTCCGGTCCTACTGCACCCGGCTCGTCGAGCAGCGGCGGCAGCAGCCCCAGGATGATGCCGTCAGCGAGCTGGCGCACTGCAAGGTCGACGGCGCCGTCATCACGGTGGAGGAGTTCATCTCGCTGATCGTCGCCCTGATCGCCGGGGGCCATGAGGGGACCACGGCCCAGATCGCCCTCATCGTGAAGAACCTGCTGACCCAGCCGGAGCGCTGGCAGCAGCTGCTGGATGATCGGACGCTCATCCCCAAGGCCATCGAGGAGGGCATGCGGCTGGAGGCGGCGGCGGCCTGTATGACGCGGACGACGACCCAGGAGGTGGAGGTGGGCGGCGTGCTGCTGCCGAAGGGCGCACGCCTGGTGGTGCTCCTCAGCTCCGGCAACCACGACGAGACGCAGTTCAAGGACCCCGAGCAGTTCGACCCCAGGCGCGAGAACCTGCGCCACCTCGGCTTCGGCCGCGGCATCCACTTCTGCGCCGGGTCCTTGTTCGCCAAGCTGGAGCTGCGCATCGCGCTCGAGCTGCTCCTGGAGCGCCTCCCCCGGGTGCGCCTCGTCCCAGGCCAGGACTATGGGTACCACCAGGAGCTGGTGACGATGCGCAACCTCCGCCACGTTCGGGTAGAGTGGCCGGTGCCCTGATCCGGCGCTCCAGGAGGTGTAGGGATCCTCACCTCTGCATACATGCGAGCCCGAAGCGGGAAATCCGTGATCGGAGGGGTACTCGCAATATTTCTCGTTTTCCAGAATGATTGGGACTGCAATTTTCTACGTTCCAGAGGCTCGTAGAGGAGCGGCATGAGCACCAGCCGACAAGACACCGAGACGCTCTCCAGTGACCTGTTCTGCATGCGGGGCTTCGGCATCCTGTTCGTGGTGGTGGTGCATGTCCTGGGCGTAGATGCGGTCCACGGAGTGCGGAAGCTGTTCGCGGTGGATCGGACCGATCTGCGGCTGGTGTCCGACGTCATCCACAGCTTCAACATGGCGGTGATGCTGATGGGCTCGGGGGTGGCCGTGGCGGCCTTCGGGCGCGCGGACACCTCGCTGGGCCACTTCCTGCGCAAGAAGCTGAACAAGCTGCTGGTGCCGATGCTGGTATGGGCCCCGGTCTTGTTCCTGACGCAGGAGCTGCTGCGCAGCAAGCCGCAGGGGCTGGCCGGGTGGTGGCTGTTGCTCCGCGAGCTGCCGGGCACGTGGTTCCCTCCGTACTCCATCTTCTGGTTCGTGCACGCGCTGATCGGGTGCACCCTGCTGGCCTGGCTGTTCCGGAAGTACGCCGAGCCCGTGATCGGACGCTGGAGCGGGGCGGTCTACTTCGGCCTCTCCGTCCTGCTGTACCTGGCGGCGAGCTTCTGGGCGGAGCGAAGCTCGAGCGGCGTGGCGCAGTACCTCGAGCTCATCCTGTACTGGAACCGCTTCTTCGCCCTGGGGCTGGGCGTCTACCCCTGGCTGGCCTCGGCGAGCCGCTTGATCACCCGGCAGGCCGTCGCGATCCAGGTGCTGGTGCCGGCGGGCTTCTTCTCGATCATCACGCTCATCTACGCGGTGCTCCCCACGGAGCAGTACGAGGTGGCCCGCACCCTCAATGGGCCGCTGGGCTTCTGCATGCTGTTCTCGCTGGTCGTCTTCCTGCGCCAGCGCAGCGTGGAGTGGGGTGGGGTGTGGAAGGAGGGCTGGAGCCGGCTCCTGTACGCGGGCTCCATCAGCATGAGCCTCTACCTCTTCCACCTCTACTTCGTGGTGGGGACGCGCGTCGCGCTGGAGCGGTGGCACCCAGAGCCGCTGGTCGCGTTGCACGTGGGGCTCGGCATCCTCCTGGGGTGTGTGGGGCCCTGGGCGCTCTGCCAGCTCTTCAAGGGTGTCCCGCTGTTCCACTGGAGCATCGGGAGCTCCCTGCCGGCGCCACGCCCGCGAGCCATCGAGGAGCCGCCTCGCCAGGGGCTGGCCCCGATTCCGTGAAGCCCAGACGGTAGCGGGGCAGGGGGCAGGGGCAGGTCGAGACGAGGAGCGCCCCCCGCAGAAGCTCTGCGGGAGGCTCCCCCTGGGACGAGCAGCATCCCGTCCGTGAAGCGCCGCTCCTAGTCCTGGTTGCTACCCCCGCCATCACAGAGGTCGCGGTCGTGCAGCGGGTTGATGTGGCCCTCGGCGTTGCCCGTGAGCGACTTCGCGTAGAGGCCCCCGTCCCAGCTGCCGTGGGTGAAGTTCACGTCAGCGGAGGGAGCCAGCACCGTGCCCCAGAAGCCGAAGCCCTGGGCGGTGATGCGGGTGGCATCCACGAAGTTGTAGAGCACGCCGTGCTGATCGATGCCGCCGCTGAACTCCGTGCCGAAGCCGGAGAAGGTGGCCGAGGCGCCGCGGATGTTGATCACCACCAGGGAGCCGGCCGGTGCGTCAATGGACAGCAGCTTGGCCCCGGTGAACGTGCTGGCGTTCACGTCGAAGACGTTCACGTCCGCGCTCGTGCCGCGCAGCATGACGCCTCCCCACGGCTTGCGGGACGCGGAGCCGTTGACGGGCAGGCTGGCCAGCTGTGAGGACAGGGCGCGCAGCTCGGCGAACCGGGTCGCGAAGTCGATGGGCGCGCCCCGGGCCACGCGGCCCCGTGGGTAGATCACGCTCGCGTCGGCGCTGTAGCGGCCCCCGTAGAAGGCGTGACCCCAGACGGCGCCCCGCGAGAGGGTCAGGTTGCCGCCGGCCACCAGGGTGTTGGAGACCTCAGGGTCCGCCAGTCCGGTGCCCACCGCGAAGTCTGTCATCGTGAGGTTGCCGCCGACCGCCACCTTGCCCACCACGTCGTGGCCCCCGGTGTAATCCCCGAGCAGGAACAGGTTGTAGTCGCGCAGGTGCAGGTTGAGGCAGCTGCTGCCGCCACAGGAGCCCACGGTGAGCGGACGGACGGCGGTGCTCACGTGCCCAGCGCGGTCCGCCACGCGGTAGGTGACGGTGTACTGGCCAGGGCGGGACGGGTCGAGGTTGCTGGTGGTGGTGATGGCCGAGCTCAGCTCGCCGGAGCAGGCGTCGGTGGCAGTGGCGCCCGGGTCCACGTAGGGCGCGCCGTTGCACGGGAGGACGGAGGGGCCGGGGCGCACCTGGAGCTGGGGCGCCACCGTGTCGGACACGGTCACCGTCCGCGTCGCGGGCCTGGCCGTGTTGCCGGAGGCATCCGTGGCCCCATAGCTCAGTGAGTAGGTGGCGGGGGCGCCCAGGTTCACCGAGCCCGTCGTCGCCACTGGCAGCGAGCCCTGGCACACGTCGCTCGCGGTGGCGCCCGGGTCCGAGTACGTGGCGCCCGCCACGCACTCCAGCGACTGGCTGGCCGGGCCACGGAGGGTCACCGTCGGCGCTACCCGATCCACCACCGTCACCGTGCCCCTGCACGCGGAGGACTGGCCCGCCCGATCCGTGCAGCTCAGGGTCACCGTCGTGCTGCCCACCGCGAACGGCCCAGCCGGGCTCTGCGTGCAGCCCACCAGATCGCTGTCCTGATCATAGGATCCGTGGTCGATGGTGGCGCTCTCGCTGCAGGAGTACTCTGCAACCACCGTCACGTCCTGGCAGAGCGCGTCAGGCGGGTGGTTGTTGCGCGAGAGGTTGGGGACCTGGCAGAACGCCGTGCACGCGCCGATGTTGCCGGAGGCGTCGGGCGTGCGGCCATTGCGGACGCCCAGATCGCACTGCTCACCCAGGGTGCGGTCCACCACGCCGTCGCCGCACCAGTGCTCGCGGCACGAGTACGAGCAGGTCGGCGACTGCTGGCCGGGCACCGCGGCCTGGCCGTTGAGGCCGTCCCCCAGGTCGCAGTCCTCGATGGCCGGGGAGTAGTCATTGAGTCCGCAGCCGGCGCCCATCGCCATGGCGCCGCTCACGAGGACGTAGGGGGTGCCCACGAAGTCTGTCTGTTGCTCCGGCGTCACGACGAAGTCCGGATAGGCACGCTGGCCGGGGATCTGCCTCCCGGTGGCGCTCGTCGCCAGCGCCGCGAACGAGAAGTTCCGCTCCGGGTAGGCGGTGAACACCGAGCGTGCCACACAGCCATTGCCCGCGAGCATCGGGTCAGAGAGGGACTGCGAGAGCAGATCGCTGTGCATCTGCACCACGTGCCCGGAGTCGGCGCAGCCCGGCACTCCCTGCACCTTGAAGGTGCCGAACGGCTCCAGCAGGCGCACCGGCGTGTTGGGAGTGGCGTTCTGGTAGGCGCAGCCCAGCGCGATGTACATGCCCGTCCGCTGCTGCCGCGAGTTGAGGACGAACCGGATCGCGTTCTCCACCAGCAGGGGCGTGCGGTTGCTGGTGGGGTCCGTGCCGAGGATGGCCACGTCCCCATCCACGATGGCTCCCCAGACGTTGCGGTTGTCCACCGCTGCCTGGAACGCCTCCTCGCCGCTCTGGCAGGCCGCATCGCCGATGATGATGGCGCGGTAGGCCATGAACTGCTGGGCCGTCATCGCCCGCCACTGGGCTGGCGTCACCACCTCGAGCCTCGCGGTGGGAGCGGAGGCCCCCACCGCCAGGGCTTCGCGGCTGGCGCGTCCGCCGTTCACGCTGCTGCTCAGGATGAGCACCTGGTCGGTGCTGTTCACCTCCTGCTGGATCGTGGCCACGTCTGGCCCGCCGGATCCGGCCAAGGTTTCATCCCCACTCCCACCACACGCCGGAGCTGTCAGGACAGCGACCAGCAAGAAAGCGTTCCCCACGGTTCTCAGTGACATCTGGCATCTCCCTTGTGAACGGGACCTATGCACGCCCGCTGAAGACCCCCGTGATGCCGGCCTACCGGGGGACCCAACAGCCAGGAATTCGCCCCCAATCGGGAGCGCGGGGAAAAGTCGTTTCCCTCGCGCGAGGCGGCAACTCCGCGTGGAGCGGCTGTGTTGGGAGGAAGTCGCCTGGAGAGGCTCGACGCGCGCCTCTGTCGGACCGCGATCACCTCTCTCGCGCTTGGACCGAGGCGATGAGATCAGTGGAGGACACGGAGCAGGGGAGGCCCGCAACGCCGCGGGCCTCGTGGTGAGACGAGGCCCGGCGTCGCATCCGTGCGTGCTGCCTGTGAGTCGGGCGTTACGCCGGGGCCTGCCGGTTGGAGGCCAGCTTGATGACGTTGACCATCAGATCCTTCACCCGGCGCGGCTTGTTGCCACCGTTGTCGCGGATGATCTTGTCGATGTCGTCGGTCGGCTGGTGGTAGTCCGGAATCAGCTCGCCGCCGCCGTTGGGGTTGGAGAGCCCCTCGAACATGAAGAGCACGTCCTCGCCCTTGCGGGTGAAGACGGCGCCGTCCTGCCGGTCCCGGTACTGGTTGATGTCCTGGTTGAGCCGGTCGAACGGATCCGCGAGCGTCTGGTTCGCCTGGTTGACGACATCCCGGAAGTAGTTGGCCTGGCCGCGCGAGTTGGTGTCGATCACCGAGAGCCGCTGGTCATCCCACCGGCCCACCATGTCCATGTTGACGACGCCGGAGATGTCCTTCAGCCCCAGGCCGGGGATGGGGTGGTCCACGAAGTACTGCGAGCCGACCAGCCCCTTCTCCTCGGCGCCCGTCCACAGGAACAGCACCGAGCGATCCAGCTCGCCGCGCTTCTGGGCCTCGACGAGCTCCGGGATGGAGGACATCAGCACCGCGCTGCCCGACGCGTTGTCGTCCGCGCCGTTGTTGACAGTCCCGTTACGGCCCACGCCGATGTGGTCCAGGTGGGCCATCACCACGATGACCTCGTCCTTGTGCGGCCCGGTGCCCTTCAGCATCGCCATGGTGTTCTGCGCCATGGGGCCCGCCTCGGACACCTGCCGCAGCTGCTCCACGCTCATGGGGCCCGAGCGCGGCGCCAGCGTCTGGCCGGAGGCCTTCACGCTCTCCTCGTACTTGCGGGTGAGCAGCTCGCGCGTCTCCGTGGGCATCTTCTCGTCCAGGTAGAAGCCCTCCTGGAACACCTGGTGCCCGAAGTCCTTGTGCGCCTCGTGCTCGCTCACGGCGCCCTGGGTGTCCCCGTGGGCCTCTCCCGCGAAGGAGAACACCTGGAACTTCTGCTGGAACGGATCGCTCGGGTTGTCGGTGTTGGGGCCGGTGAGGCCGTACTTCTTGGCGAGCTGCTCCACGTACGCCGAGGCGGCGCTCAGCCCGTCCGAGGGGCTGTCCCGGCCCTTCAGCTCGTCCGAGGCGAGGTAGGCGATGTGCTTCATCGGATCCGAGTCATCCGAGGCGGGAGGAGGAGGCGGCTGCTGCTCGCCCTTCGGAGTGATGGACAGGCCCCAGCTCTTGAGGGTGCCGGTGTCCTGGCGCGCCGTGTCCTTCACGGTGAGCGTCCAGGTGCCAGCGGCCTTCTCGCCCGCGAAGGCGGAGAGATCGAAGGTGCCCTTGAGATCGTCCGCGCTGCCGCCCTGCTTGTCGGAGATGACGGCCGTCTTTCCCGAGGGGCTGGTCAGCGAGACGACGAGGTCTCCGCGGTAGGTGTGCTGGAGATCCAGGTCCAGCTTGAGCGAGTCCACCGTCGCGTCCCCGGTGATGGACAGGGTGGAGGTGACGGTCTGGTTGTCCGGGATGGGCGCGTTCGGGGTGACGCTCTGGGTGATGGGAGCGCCGGCCGGGCTCGCGGGGCGGGGGCTCGGGGGGCGGGGAGCGTCGCCGAGCGCCACGCGCTGACGGGAGGCGGGAGTCCCCTCGAAGCGGTCGTTCCCCCACTGAGAGGGGCGGGCGCCAGAGCCCGGCCGCTGCGTCTCCGCCTGGGCCACGCTGCTCCGCGGGGTCGTCAGCGTCTCCCTCTGAGCGCTAACACCCTGAAATCTCTCGGAAATGCGCGTGGCCATGGTGGATGAGCTCCAAATGTGAGGGTGTGTACGCAGGAGTTATCGAAAGTAGTCGCATGTAGGTTGCGTGCCACAGCAACTTTCGTCGGGCCGGTCTTCAAAGGGGAGCCTCCTTGTGTCCAGGTCGCTGGCTCCCCAGTCGCGGAGGGTCTGCCCTCGGCGGAGGCACCGGGGACGCGACGATCAGAACTCGAACCGGGTGTGCAGTCCTCCGAGGAGGCAGGGGATGGAGTCGTTCACGTCCACGGTGTAGCGGTAGACCTTCCGGACGCGCTCGTGGCGGCCAGCCGGATCCCGGAAGCTCAGCTTGATGTCCCAGCACTCGCAGCCGGGGCCCGAGGCCGTGCTGCCAGCGAAGCAGCCCGCCAGGGCGATGCGCTCCCCTCCTTCCTTCTCCTGCTCCACCCAGGCGTTCTTTGCGTACCGTGGAAACGCGGTTGCTTCCCGGCCAGACGCAGCCCTCCCCGAACAGGGGCCGAGGGTGGGCCGTTGCCTGGCGCGGCATCGCTGCGTCCAGGCGGGACGCACGCGCGTCAGATGGGACGCACGCTTCTCCAGATGACCCCGCTTCAGGATGGAAAATGAGGGGCTTCGCCTCGCCCAGGCGCTCGGAGGCACGTCCCGCGGTCTGGCCCATATGTTGCTTATTGGACTGGCGGCGTTGGCCAAAAAGAAGCCCCCGGCATCCGCCCGAGGTAGAGCCATCGCCGTTTCCAACCTTTCCAAGGAGTCACCCATGATGAAGCGCCTTCTGCTGCTCTCCACTCTGGCCGTCTCGATGTCCGCGTTCGCTGCAGACCCCAAGGCTCCGTCGATGAGCAAGGACGAGCAGGCCATTCGCAAGCTGGAGGGCGAGTGGGATGCCAACCACGTGAAGCCGGACAAGGCCTGGTTCGAGAAGGTCATGTCCGACGACTTCACCAACACCCATTGGGACGGCAAGGTCTTCAACAAGCAGCAGGAGATCGCCGACATCCTCGATACCAAGGCGACCCAGACCCTGATGAACTCCTCCGCGACGGACGCGACGATCGCCGCGGCCCACGGCGGCACGGAGGGCATGCGGGTGCGGGTCTACGGGAACACGGCAGTCGTGACCGGGACCGCTGAGTCCAAGGGGACCGAGGATGGCAAGGAGTTCAGCCGGCGTGAGCGCTTCATCGACGTGTGGGTGAAGCAGGCCGGGCAGTGGAAGATCGTCAGCACCCACAGCACCGCCCTCTAATCGGGGCCCGAAGACGCGGGGCTGCCCTTGCCGGCGGCCCTGCGCCTTCAGTGCCGGCGGAGCTGGAGCCTGACCGCTTCCATGTCCGCCTCGAGTCGAAGGCTCTCGGCATCGCGGCCCACTGTCAGCACCGCCAAGGTGCGGCCACCCTGCTTGTAGCGAAGCGTGCAGTTGCGCTCGGCGAGGCTGCCGTCCGCCTCGATGGAGTCCCACGTCTGAGCGTGGCCCACGTAGGCGAGCGTGACGTCGTAGTGGGCGCTCCAGAAGAAGGGGACCGCCTCGAACCTCTCTCGCCGGCCCAGCATGTTCCGGGCTGCCGTCTGCCCCTGGCGCTGAGCCACCACCCAGTGCTCCACCCGGATGTCCTGGCCCGTGTGCGGATCAGGCCACCGGGCGATGTCTCCCGCCGCCCAGATGCCGGGCACACTCGTCTCCAGATAGGTGTTCACCTTCACACCCCGGTCGAGCGCCAGCCCCGCGCCCTCGGCCAGCGCGAGCGTGGGGCGCACACCGATGCCCGCCACCACGAGCTCGGCCGGCAGTACCTCTCCGCTCTGGAGCGTGACGCCGCGCCCGGCCTCGATGGAGGTCGCCACCTGCCCCAGGTGGAAGATGACGCCCTGGGCCTCATGCAGCGTGCGCACGAAGTCACCCACCTCGGGGCCCAGGACTCGCTCGAGGGGCCGCGCCTGGGGGGCGACGACGCGGACTTCCAGCCCCCGGGCACGCAAGGAGGCGGCCACCTCCATGCCGATGAAGCTCGCCCCCAGCACCACCGCTCGCTTGGCGTGTTGGGCCCTGGCGATGATGGCGCGGCTGTCCGCGAGCGTGCGCAGGGAGTGCACATGCGGCAGGTCCGCGCCTGGGAGCTCGAGCCGCACCGGCTCCGCGCCGGTGGCGAGCAGGAGTGCCTCGTACGGCAGCCGTGTGCCATCCGAGAGCGCGACGGTCCGCGCTGCGACATCGATCGCGAGGGCCTGCACCCCGGTGCGCAGATCGATCTTCTGCTCCGCGTAGAAGTCGCGGCCGCGCAGGGGAATCCACTCCTCGGGAGCGTTGCCCGCGAGGTAGTCCTTCGAGAGGTTGGGCCGGTCATATGGGACACTTGCGTCCGCGCCGATGAGCGTCACCTTCCCCTGGTAGCCCTCGCGCCGGAGCGTCTCCGCCGCGGAGTGCCCCGCCGCCCCCGCGCCGATGATGACGATCGCGCTGGGGCCCGCGACAGGCGAGGGGCCCGGGACCTGGCGCCGGCCCGTCACCCGCACGGTGTCCCCGGTGCGCTCGAGCGCGTAGCAGGTGAGCGGGTTGAGCGCCGGGGCGCAGGCAAGGGCGCCCGTGCGCAGATCGAAGCGGGCGTGGTGCCAGGGGCAGCGCACCGTCGCCCCCACCTGGATGCCCTCTCCGAGCGGCCCGCCATAGTGCGGACAGGTGGCGCTGACCGCAAACAGCTCGTCACCATGGCGGGCCAGGAGGATCGCCTCGCCCCCCGCATGCCCCTGGAGCGGTCTGCCTTCCTTGACGGAGTCGACCGGGACGCCCTGCGCGAGGTCCGGCCCACTCAGGGGTGCCGTGCTTCCAGCCATGTGTTCCGCCCTCCATGCCTGCGGGTGAGAGGCGCCACGAGCAGCGGCGACTCTCCTACCAGAGTCGTGAGCCGCGAAAAGGTAACATGCCGCGGCTCAGGTTCAGGCAGGGCCCCGCTCGGCAGGCACCTCGGGGCTTTAACGAGAGGGTGAGGCGCCGCCGCCAGAGCGGCTCCACCCCAAAAAGGGGGGGACAGGGCGGTCTGCTGTTACCTTTTCCGCGCTCAGGACTCTATTGAGGTGGGCACCTCTTTCTACCCTGTGCGAGGCCGCTGTGATTGTCCGTGAAGAGAAGGCTCCCGCCGCGCCGCTCCAGGCCATTACGGATGAGGAGCTGGTGAGGCGCATCCGCGAAGGGGAGACGGGCCTCTTCGAGCTCGTGATGCGGCGCTACAACCAGCGGCTGTACCGCGCCGCGCGGGCCATCGTGAAGGACGACTCCCTGGCCGAGGACGTGATGCAGGAGGCGTACTTGCAGGCCTTTGCCCTGCCAGGAGCCTTGCGCGCGGCCTACGTCCTTCGGGACGTGGAAGGCATGAGCACGGCAGAGGCCGCCGAGTGCCTGGAGATCAGCGAAGACGCCCTCAAGACACGCCTCAGCCGCGCACGAGCCCTCTTGCGCGATGAGCTCTATGCTCGGGCTGGGGCGGCGGCGTGCGAAGCGTTCTCCTTCCATGCCTCGCGCTGCGACCGCGTCACCGCCGCTGTGCTAGAGCGGATTGCCGCTGGCCGGTAGCTCTCAAACCCATTCCCCGGGCGCTGCACGCTCCGGGCACAGAGATGGAGCGCATATGAAGACGCCTCCCTGCAGTGGGGTCTCCAAGGCGAAGACGCTCGAGGAGCTCGTCGAGCGCGACAGGGACCACGAGTGCGAAGGTTTTGGCAGCCAGCACATCTGCGTGAGGGTGGAGTCCGTGGCCGAGCTGCCGAGCCGCTTCGGCCTGTTTCGGATCGTGGCCTTCTGGAACAACCGAGACGGCAAGGAGCACATCGCGCTGGTGCACGGAGACATCCTGGGTGCCGAGGACGTTCCGACGCGGCTCCACTCCGAGTGCCTCACTGGCGACGCCTTGGGCTCCCTCCGCTGCGACTGCCGGGACCAGCTCGAGGTGGCGCTGCGCCACCTGGGCTCGATGCCGCGCGGGCTGCTGTTGTACCTCCGCCAGGAGGGGCGTGGCATTGGGCTCATCAACAAGGTTCGCGCCTACGCGCTGCAGGACGGCGGGCTCGATACGGTGGAGGCCAATCGCTCGCTCGGCTTTCGGGATGACGAGCGGGACTACGCCGTGGCGGCCCACATGCTCGTGAGCCTCAACGTGCGCTCCGTGAAGCTGATGACCAACAACCCGGACAAGGTCCAGCAGCTCGAGCAACTCGGCATCCACGTCTCCGGGCGGATCCCCCACGTCATGCCCGCCAACGAGTACAACCGCTTCTACCTGGAGACGAAGGCCACCCGCTCGGGGCACCACATCGATCTCGGTGGCAAGCCGCACCTGCCCGAGCAGGACGATCGGGTCCTCATCGAGGGAATGGAGCAGGCGTAAGAGGGTGCGAAGCCCCTGCACGAAGCGCCAGGATCACACGCGGAGCGAGATCCACGAAGGGCCCCTCTGTGGTCTCCCACATCCCTGTGATCCGGTCCCGATGGACGCGCGCAAGGTTCATCCGGCGCTCATAGTCGTGGCTCACCCGGGCGTCCGTCTGGAGCCCGGACACCGCGTCGAGCTGGCCGGCCCGGCGCCGCAGGGTCACCTCCGGGCGGGTGTGCACGAAGAACGTGGGAGGGGCCTCGCGCAACACTTCCTCCCAGCAAGCGTCGATCGCGGCGAGGGCGCCCGGCTCCTCGGCCCATCGCCCTTCATAGAGGTACGCATGGAGGGTGATCCACCCCCGATCGGAGATCAGCACCGCGGGGCGTCCGCTCCCTGAGTGCTGGGCGAAGAAGTCGTCGCGCACCGCGCGCATGCGCGCCCTGAGCCAGTCGACCATCGCGCGGTTCTCCGCCGCACCGGCCTCGATCATGGGGACGCCGCCGGCGAAGCCTTGCGACACCGCCCAGGCGTTGCCCTCGTGGAAGACCGCGGAGAGTGACACGGCCCAGCCTTCGGCCTCGAGGGAGGAGCGCACCGCGGCGATGGTGGTGGTCTTGCCGGCGCCCTTCGTGCCCTCGACGCAGACGTGAAGCGGCCGGGCCGTCTCCTTGCCTTGGTCGCGAGCGTCACCCATGACCGGCGCCTCTCATGCAGCCCTCCCCGTCGGCCGAAACAGGCTGGGGTGCAGCGGATGGAGCGCATCGTTGATCGCAGTGAGGCAGCGCCGGTACTCCAGCTCCCGGCCCTCGTCGTCCATGGCACTCACGAGCTTCTGAAGCGCCCGCAGCGAGCCCGTGACCAGGACCAGGGTGGCCTTCGCCGCGGGCAACGCGAGGTTTCGCGACTCGTGGCGATCAGCAGGCGCGCGGTCGTCGCCCGGGAGCGCGGAGAGCGTGGCGCGCGCGTGGTCGAGCACCGCGCGGAAGAGCGGGACGTCGCGGGCGTCGAGCACGCACACGGGCGGGTCGCCCTGCGCCGCGGTGCGGGCCTCGGTGAGCCGCGCGAGGTGCACCAGGTCGCGCTGCCCGTTGAGCTCGTTCTCGACCGCCGTGGAGAGCCCCGCGAGCAGCAGGGTCACCGACGCCACATGGGCGACGGACGTGTGGCCGCGCGCGAGCACCGCTTCGAGGAGCGGCTCGGGAGCGGTGTCTCTGGGGTTCAGGTACGTCATCGCCGCGGCGTAGCCCATCGCCTGCCGCTGCGCCTCCCGTACTCGCGCGAGGAGCGCACGGTCGGGCGAGAAGGACCCGAGCGACCAGCCCTCGTCGTGCCGTCGCAGCGGCAGCCCTCCCACCGCCACCAGCGCCGCCGCGGGCGCGCGCACCAGGTCGTGCTCCGCGTCGTGGAAGGTGACTCCCGCCTCCGCGAGCAGCACCCGCAGCCGCTTCGCCGGGGCAATCCCATGGACCGTGCTCCAGAAGCGGGAGAGATCCAGGCAAGGGACACCGTCGACGTTGGCCCGCGCGGCGCTGCCCGGATCGGCCTCGGGTTGGGTGAAGCACGCGCGCGCGACCGCGGCCAGGGTCTCCGCGCCATCGCCCTTGCGGTCATAGGCCACGTACTTCGGCTCGAAGAGCGGGAACACGCCGTTCCAGGTGTTCCGGTCGTCCTCCGAGATGAGCCCCGCGGCGTGGAGCCCGTCGACGTGGGCGTCCATGCGCGCGCGGACCCTCGTGATGAAGTCCCGGTCGACCTGCTCCTGGGCGTCGAGCGCCTCGAGCGTCGCCCGGCCCACCGTGGTCGACCCTGGCAGGAAGTCCCACGCCGCGAACATCATGCACTGCCCGTAGACCCACCGCCGAAACGCGCGGTCCCGTGCCTCGTCCGCGGTATACGCCGGGGGCGCGATGCCCGCCTTGGCCAGGAGCGAGTCGAGCGCGAGCGCGCACACCGCGGAGACCGTCCCTTCCAGGGAGCCGAGCGCCTCGGGGCGGGCTGCGCGGAGCCGCCGCACAGCGCCGTCGAGTGTCATGAGCCCCGCGCGCTGGAGCCGGGCCTCTCCGACGAGCGCGGCCCACCGGGAGAAGATCTCCGCGCGGGCGACCATCTCGTTGAAGTTCTCGACGGTCCAGCGATAGTCGGCCTTGAAGTACCCCTCGTACTTGGCCTCGAACGCGGCGAGGGCGTCCTCGAAGCCCGCACCGGCGGCATCTTTGCGGCGCAGCGCGCGAAAGCCCGTGTCGTCACCGAGCAGGGCGTAGCGCACCGATGCCTCTCCGAGCGCGCGCACGGCCTCGACGAAGTGCCCCTGGGGATCGACGTCCAGGCAGCGGAAGAGGGGGTAGATGCGGCGCTTCGACCAGTCGTAGTCCACGCCTCGGCGGGCGAGGTGATCCACGAAGAGCATGTCGGCGAGCGCAAGGCTCAAGGCCTCGGAGACCATCCTCCATGCGACGTAGACGTTGCGCGCCGCCGAGGGGTCACCCCCGAGGGCTCCCGTGAACACGAGGTCGGGCTGCGCGAAGTGCATGAGATCGTGGAAGAGGAAGGTGATCTCATGGATGGCGTCGCGCTTCGGGGTGAGCGGCACCCCCGCGTTGAGGCCCGGGAGCCAATAGTTCTTCTCGCGGCGGTTCTGGGCCGAGCGGAAGAACAGCCCCTCGCGCACGACATGACCGAGGATTCGCCCGAGGCCGGGGCGGTCTTCGGACAGGTCGCGGAGCCAGGGGCTCGCGGCGATGAAGTCCGACGGGCGCTCGTCGAAGTCCACCGTGCGCGAGGGCTTGAGCGGGTGGTGGGCCAGGTCGACGCGCGTGGGCAGATAGAGGTGGGCGAGGGCGAAGTCCGAGAGCACCAGATCGCGGGCGCTGTTCTTCAACCCGAGGAGGCGCAGCTCGTGGTAGCTCTTGCCGAGCCCTCGCACGCGAAACACCCCGTCCCAGTCAAAGACGGCGGGATCATCGGGGGAGCCGAAGGGATCGAGCCAGCCGGGGAGCTCGCGCTGGAACTCCACACGACGGATCCCCTGGGGGGCCTGCGCGTCTTTGACCCAGGCCACGAGCCTGCTGATGTTGACGACCTCGAGGAGCGCCACCTGTGGAGCGCGATAGGCGGTGATGGGCGAGCGATCGCTGGCGGCGAGGAGCTTGCTGGTCTCGCGCAGCACCGCGACGAGCTTCGCGTCAGCGGCGAAGCGCGCAGGCAGGTCAGCCTCGGAGAAGTCGCGCTTCGACCAGGGGACGACGGAGACGGCGTGGCGCCCCAGCACCCGTGCGCACTCGCGGATCTTCTCGGCGTTGTCTGTCACGAGGGCGATCATGGGGCGAGTTCGGGCGGTTCAGCGGAGGGTGAGCCGGAAGGGGGCCGTCCAGTCGGGCGGCGCCACCTCCTGCAGGGCCGACAGCGGCCAGAGGCCCTGGGCCTGCTCGGCGGGTTCGACTGTCGTGCAGGCGCCGTCCACCCAGCGAGAGCCCACCGCGATGTCCATGCTGCCGCCCTCCTTGGCGACAAAGGCCCGGTGCCCGGCTCCTGGCCCCACCTGGAAGAGGACGCCCGTCGACGCCGGCGGAGACAGGGTCAAGTACTCCTCGCCCGTGCAGTCCGGAGTGGTGAACGCATAGGCCGCGTTCACCTCGGTGAAGGGCCGAGGGCCCTCCTCCACCAACTGCCACCAGTGGTGCGCGTCATCCCTGGCTGTCAAACCGCCAGTGGCATTGCTATTGCCGGCGGGGCCCAGCAGCCGGTTCTCGGCGTCGTAGGTGAGGTAGCACCACGGCTTGATCTCCCAGGGCTCCTCCGGCCAGTCGTCGCAGTGGGGAATCAGGCTGTCCGGCAGGATGCGCTCCTCGACGTGAACCGGCTTCTGGAGGGGCGGCGGCGGCGTCACCTCGAGCGGGGCGGGCGTGTAGACGCACATCGAGGTGGGAGTGGTCTCGGCGGCGCACCGCCCCAGGGGCAGCCACGAGGAGGGAATCGAGCCGGACACCGTCACGTTCTGGCATGTGGATGCCGCTGTGCGCGCGAACACCTTATCCGGCGCATCCGGCAAGCCAAACGTCACGTTGAGTGGCGTCTCCTCGATGTAGCGCGCCCCCGAGCAGTCCGCCTCCGCGGTGACGTAGCGCCTGAAGACGAAGAGCGGGTAGTCCGCGGCAGGGATGTAGTCGCCGGCCTGCGTCAAGATCCATTGGAGGCCGCGCTCGTCGACGAGGGGCGCGTAGTGGGAGAAGGTGCAGTACGTCCGCGCCGCCTGGATGATGCAGATGTTGATCCGCCCGTAGACGCCCACCGTCTTGCCGGTGGCATCCACCCATGCGTCCACCTGGTTGGGGTCACGCGGCTGCTGCGGCACCGGCGCCAGCGCGGCCAGCTCGTGCGGCCAGACGCGGGGCTTTTCAGGGTCCTTGCCGTCGCAGGCGGCGAGCGCCACGGCCAGCATGAGGCGCGCGAGCCGGGTGCCGATTCGAGCCTGGGAAGGGCGTATTGCCTGCATGGAGACCCCGAGGGGTGCCGCACCGCCGGTCCGGATACGGCGTGGCATGTGTCGCCAGCCGGGCACTATCGCGCGTGCTCCCGAGCCAGGACAAGCCCCACGCGCGGCGACGCTCACCCTCCACACGCTGTTCGCTTCGGTGGCGATGGACAAGAGGCTCGGGGCGGGGCTACCCGTCAGGGAATTGACCCCTGGGCGCTGCTGGGTGACGTTCAACGTCCTGTGACGACCCCGGAGAGCGGTACCGCGACGAACCCTCAGCGCCACGCGGGCATGGTGCGCTGGCTTCATCCCGCGCAGTTCATTCGCACGAGCTTGGACGCCATCGTCGCGGCGGTGTTCGGCGCGCGCGCCGACCAGCGTCTCGTCGAGTCCGTGGTGCGGCCCCAGGAGCCCTACTTCGACTACTCGCAGGTCGAGGACGAGGGGGGCAGCTTCTGGCTGGACTACGTGGCGGACACGGGGGACGGCTGGGACCCGACGTACTGCATCGCCCGGCTGCTCGCGCTGCCGACGCTGGAGACAGCCACTCCCGGTGGGCCCCGTCACGCCACCCAGCGGGGACGGGTCCTCATCTTCGGTGGAGACGAGGTCTACCCGGGCGCCAGCCGCGACACGTACGAGGAGCGGCTGATCCAACCCTATGAGGCGGCCATGCGCCGCTCGCACCCGCCGAGCCCGGACCTGTTCGTCATCCCCGGCAACCACGACTGGTACGACGGGTTGGCGGCCTTCATGCGCCTGTTCTGCGCCCACCGCTGGGTGGCGGGCCGGCGCACGCGCCAGAGCCGCAGCTACTTCGCCCTGAAGCTGCCGCAGGACTGGTGGCTGCTGGGGACGGACGTCCAGCTCGACAGCGACATCGATGTGCCCCAGGTGGAGTACTTCCGTTCCGTGTCGGCGCTGATGGGGCCGAAGGACCGCGTCATCCTCTGCAACGCGGAGCCCGCGTGGATCCGCGCCACCGTTACCAAGCGCCGCCGGGGCTACCTGGAGAGCAACCTCGAGTACCTGCAGGAGAAGGTGCTGGGCAAGCGCATCAGCGTCTTCATCGCGGGCGATCTCCACCACTACCGCCGCCATGAGGATCCCGAGGGGCGGCAGAAGATCACCGCGGGCGGCGGAGGCGCCTTCCTGCACCCCACCCACGCTCCCGCGGCGAAGGTGCTGCTGGACGACTACGTGGAGAAGAAGAGCTTCCCGGATGAGAAGACCTCCCGGAAGCTGGCGCGGAAGAACCTCCTGCTCATCCGCCACAGCCCCCTCTTCGGGCTGCTCACCGGCACGATGTACCTGTTGCTGGCGCTGTCGGCCTACTCGGAGGTGGGCCACCTGGGGATCACCCGCATCCTCGATGTGGTGGCCGCGGTGGGGCACTCCATGGTGCTCCGGCCGCTGTCCCTGGTGATGGGAGTGGCCACCCTCGGGGTCTTTGCCGCCTTCGCGGACGTGGCGTTCGGCCGGTGGCGGATGCTGGCGGGCGCGCTGCACGGGCTGGCCCACATCACGGCGGCCTTCATCTGCGCCTGGGGAGCCACCTACCTCACCGTCAGCGTCCTGGGCATCTGTCCGGAGCTGGCGTCCGATGGACTCTCCTGCACGGGAGGCTGGCTGCACCTGGCCGGTAAGTTCCTGCTGAACACGGTCCTGACCTTCGTGTTCGGCTTCCTCCTGGGGCCCTTCGTGACGGGCTTCTACCTCTGGATCAGCGTCAACGGCTTCCTGGCCCACTCGAACGAGGCGTTTGGCTCCCTGGCGCTGCCGGACTGGAAGAACTTCCTGCGCCTGCGCATCGACCCGGATGGCAGCCTCACCATCTACCCCGTGGGCGTCGAGCGCGTGCCGCGCAAGTGGAAGAAGACGCACGCCGGGCCCTATGCGCCCGCGTACGACTCCGATGATCCCCAGGCCACCGAGCCCATCCTCATCGAGGAGCCCCTCCGGATCCGCTGAGCGGGAAGGGAAGGGTGGGGCTCACTGGCCGGGCGCGCGCTGGCGGATCAGCCCCTCCTGGGCCGTGGAGGCCACCAGGCGGCCGTCGCGGGTGAAGATGCGCCCGTGGGCCAGCCCGCGGGCGTTGCCCGACCAGGGGCTCTCCATGGCGTACAGCAGCCAGTCGTTCATGCGGAGGTCGCCGTGGAACCAGAGCGCGTGGTCCAGGCTGGCGATCTGCAGGCCCGGCTGCATGACGCTCAGGCCATGCGGCAGCATCGCCGTGGTGATGAGGTTGAAGTCGGAGGCGTAGGTCAGCAGGTACTTGTGCACCTGCGGATCCTCGGGCAGCACTCCGTTGGCCCGGAACCACACGTACTTGATTGGCTCGGCGGGTTGAGGCGCGAAGGGATCCATGTCCGCCACGGGCCGCATCTCGATGGGCTTGTCGCCGAGGAACTTGTCGCGCACCCGCTCGGGCATGCGGTGGGCCTGGCGGCGCAGCAGCTCGATGTCCGTGGGCAGCCCCTCCGGTCCGGGGACCTGGGGCATCGGCGCCTGGTGGGTAGCGCCCGGCTCCTCGCCCTGGAAGGACGCCATCATGGTGAAGATGGGCTGGCCCTTCTGGACGGCCACCACGCGCCGGGTGGTGAAGCTGCCGCCGTCGCGCACGCGATCCACGGTGTAGACCACGGGCAGGCCGGCATCTCCGGGGCGCAGGAAGTAGCCGTGCAGCGAGTGCACGTGCCGCTGCGGCTCCACCGTCTTGCTGGCGGCCGAGAGCGCCTGGCCCAGCACCTGGCCGCCGAACAGCTGCCGGAAGCCCAGATCCTGGCTGCGCCCCCGGAACAGGTTCTCCTCGATGGGCTCCAGCTCGAGGAGCGCCAGCAGATCCTCCAGGACTCGACTCATCTCCGCGTGCTCAGGTTCCGCCATCCGCAGTGGGCGCGCCGCCGTCGGTGGTGGAGGGGGCGCTGCCCGTCAGCTCCTCGGTGCCGCCCGCCGTGCCATCCTCCACCTCTCCGGCGGGCGTCACGACGCCTCCGGTGACCGGGGCCTCGCCCTCCTCGGGAGTGAACTCCAACATCTCCACGAAGGCCTGGCCCGGCAGGCGGAAGTCCATGGCCGTCACGCGCGACCGGCCCTGGAGCTCGAAGAGCTGCTGCGCCACCGAGCCGGCTTGCACGCGCTGGTCCGAGAAGAAGACGTAGACCTTCACCGGGCCCTCCTGCGCCGGCACGCGGAAGCTCGTGTTGGCGATGGGCCGGCTCGAGTCGCATTTGATGGACCGGTTCTCCCGCGTCATCGTGAGCTGCCGGATGACGCCCTTCTGAGACACCGTGTAGACGAGGCAATAGGGCAGCTGTCCCTCGCTGGGGACGATCTCCATCGTCGAGCCGCTCACCTTGCGGAGCTGCGCGCGAGCGGGCGGCCCTTGCTTGCTGTCCTGGGTACAGCCCGCCACCAGCGCCAACACCGCCACGGCCCATGGCCACCGCGTCATGTGTTCCTCCCTCCCGCGTGGAACTTCTGTCTGCTCGGTCAGCCTACCCTGGACGTTGCCCTCAAGGGAGATGGCATCGTCTCCTGGAGAACGTTGAGGGCGCGCCGCTGCTCAGGGGCGTTGGTAGACGACAATCTGCGGCGTCTCGTCCAGGTAGAGCCCCGTCACCGGCGTCCGCGTGCCGAAGGCCTGCCAGATGTTGAACTCCTGCTCGCGGAACTCCTGGTGGTACTGGTACGCGACGAGGTCCGCGTCCGCCGGGCTCCACGCCAGCTGCAGATCCCTCCGCAGCATCCCGTTGTCCTGGTAGTGCTGGAAGGAGTTGCCCGTCACCTCGTGCAGGTAGACGCGGGCGCGGGGCTTGGCGTGCTCGTTGATCCACGGCAGCACGCCCGTCACGTGGCTGGACCAGAACTGGCGCTGCATGCCCAGCGAGGCCGCGCCCGGAACGCCCCCCGCCAGCTCCGAGTAGAAGGCCGTCCCATAGGGGAACACTCGCACCAGCCCGATCAGCGCCGGCGCCATGAGCAGCGTGAATATGGGCACCGCCACCGCCGCGAAGGGCAGGGTGGGGCGGCGGGTCCGCAGCCGCTCCGCCAGCGCCGCGCAGCCGCTCACCACCACCATCCCCGCGAGGAGCCCCAGGAAGGGCATGGACGGCAGCCAGTGCTTCACTCCGCCGAAGTGCGGCACCTGCGGGTGGCTGATGATGGCGATGGATGCCACCGCGTTCACCCCCACCAGCAGCTCCGAGGTGGAGGGGCGGCGGACCCACTCGCGCGTGCGGGGCGGGAGGCTCAGCAGCCCTCGGCCCACCACGGTGAGCCAGCCCACCGCCATGGGCACGAAGAGGCTCGTGGGCACGGTGAGCGCCGTCTTCACCAGCACGTAGCTCAGCGGGAACGGCGGGGCGCGCATGAGGTCGCCCAGGTAGAACCACGCATAGTGCTCGTGCTTGGCGTGGAAGCTCAGGTACCACGCCACCCGCGCCACCGGGTGGTGCCAGAGGTAGGGCCAGTGCAGGTAGAAGAGGATCGGCCCGAGCACCGCCATCGCCGCCACCGGGAGCAGCGCCCGCGCGGTGGGCTCGTGCACGCGGTGGAGCTCTCGCAGCACCCAGAAGGAGCCCACCGCCAGCCCCACGAAGAGCAGCATGTGGGGGCTCAGGGGGATGAAGTTCCGCTGGAAGCCCCCCGGGCCCAGCGCCACGAAGAGCAGCAGGTAGAGCACCGCCACCGAGGCGAACAGGCCCACGAAGCGCCACGCCCCGTCTCGCGCCGCGGGCACGGCCTTGCTCTCCTGCCACGCGCGCCACAGGGCGAACGGGACGAGCACGAAGGGCAGGAAGAGGGCGTTGTGCTTGGTGCAGAGGGCCAGCCCGAAGGCCACCCCGCACACCAGCCCCCAGCGCCGGGATTCCAGCGAGCGCCAGAAGGTGTAGACGACGAGCAGCCACATCGCCGCCACCGGCATGTCGAAGGCCGCCAGCTCCGCGTTGAAGAAGTGGCGCGGCACGAGCAGGAAGGAGAGGGCGGCGAAGAGCCCCACGGCGCGCCCATAGAGGGCGCTGCCCAGCAGGAAGGTGAGCGCGGGCACCAGCGCCGCCATCGCCAGGGCGGGCAGGCGGAGGGCCGTTGCCGGGCGCAGCCACCCCAGCGATTGGTGGAACAGCAGGTGGGACAGTCCGAAGAGCTCCTTCATCAGCACCGGGTGCTCGTGGTTGACGTCCCACGCGCTGACGATGGCCGAGTCCGTCAACGCCACGGAGGGCTGCTGGAAGAGGAGCTGGAACCAGCCTGCGTAGCTCTCCGAGGAGGCGAAGTAGATGCCCTCGTCTCGCACGAAGCCCACGGCGCGCTCGGCGAGGAGGAGGACGAGGAAGGCCAGCACCCACAGCCCGAGGGCGATGAGCCGCTCCTGACGCGTGGCGGGCCGCCCCACCATCACGCTCCCTCCCCCGGAGCCCCGAGCGCGAACACATCCAGGCACAGGTGGCGCAGCTCCGGGTTGGTCGCCTGCGACCAGATCTTCACCGTGCGGGGCTCACCCGGAGGCAGCGCGCGCTCCGCCTTCTGGAGGCCTGGGACGCCCTGCGGCACGACCACGTCCAGCAGCTGCTCGCCGGTGCGCGCATCGTCCACGCCCATGCGGATGTTGCTCAGGTGCGACCGGCCGAAGGTGCTCTCGAAGGTGATGCCCCCCTCGATGCGGAGCCCCGTTCCGCCCGGCACGCCGTCGAACTCCGCCACCAGCCGGTCCGCGCCGCCGGGCGGGTGCATCCACAGGCAGCGGCGCGGCTCGTAGAGGATCTCGTGCCACTCCGGGGCCACGTAGAGGTGCGGAGGCCCGGGGCAGCGGTGCGCTTGGCCGTCGAAGGGACACTGGCGCCGCGTGCCGTCCGGGGACTCCAGGTAGACGCGAGCGCGGGCGTACGCCTCGGAGGCCACGAAGCGGTGCGGCCGGTAGCGCCCATTCGTGTAGAGCGTGAGCGTGAGATTCCCAGCTTGGAAGGGCTGTCCCACTGCGGTGCGGCCGGGGAGGAAGCTCTCTAGGAATCCGTCCTCATCAGCCTTGGGCAACTGCGGCTGGCCCAGCACCCAGATGCGTGGGTGCGCGAGGAGGTTGTCCCGGTCCGAGCCGAAGTAGCCGACCACGGGGACCTGGGGCGGAAGATACAGCCGCGCGCGCTCGGTCCACCAAGGGAAAAGCAGGACGGCGTCTCTCGGACGGAACTCAGCCTTCAGCCGCTCACTGACTGCGAGATAGTCCACCTCCGAGGGGAGCCGCCCAGGCAGCCGCGCATAGAAGAGCAGGCACAGCAGCGCGACGAGGACGAATCCCCCCAGTTGCACCAGGGGAAGCGTGCGCAAGAGCGGCTTGTGGGCACCGGTATCGTTCACGGCCTCTGAATCCGTTTTCTGTACGGAGAAACGGACTCCATCCCGAGGTTACCAGGACCGCAGGGCTGTACCTGTCTGGAAGGGTATGGCTCAACAGAAGCCGCCTGTCGGTCACGCTTGGTCAGAACCTGTCTGACAAGTAGACAGGTCAGGTGAGACCAAGCCCGGCCGCTCTCTCGTACCGGAACCTGACTGACAAGTAGACCAGTTCGGTGGGAGTGGACCCGCCAGTCCCCTATGCCTGGACCTGAGGCCTGCGGGTTTCCGTCCAGTTCCCTCATGGATGATGGACAGGTGGCTTCGGCAGTTCGAGGCCCCAATGTGTTCTGACTGTTGCTGGGACGAAGTGGTCAATGGCATCGAACGACAGCGCAACGAACTCTTTTCCGGGAGACAGGAGAGCGCGCACGCGCCGCCATGCGCTGCGGACGTGGGCTTCGATGCGTTGACCCATGGCCTCGTAGGCCGCGTCGGTGAATGGCCGCACATAGTCATTCACGTAGGTGGTGTAGAGGGTCAGCAGATCGGCTCGATCCAACTCCAGAAACTCGACCGTTCGTTGACCCCGCGTGCTCCCATTGCGTCCACGCGGGCGCCAGTGCCGGCCATCGAAGATGAACTCAATCAGGTCGACGGGATTCTCACTGTAGGGGTCGATGAGAGTCGGCTGCTCTTGGCCCGGTGGCAGATTCTCTGGAGTTAGTGGGACGCTGCCCGCTTCCAGAGGGAACACGTCGTTCTTGGCGGAGCGGTTGCAGTTTGGGCAACTGAAAAGGAGGTTCTCCCAAGTCCAGGCAAGCCACCAATACCCAGGGTCGATCGTCCCGTTCATCCGATCGGCTCTCGCCTTTGGCCTGAAGTGCTCGACATCGCGGTAGTCGCACTCGCTCCGAGCCTCGCAGTAGCAGCACTTCATCTTCTGCTGCTCCCAGAGGTCATGCTTCACGACCGAGTACTTCTGGCCGACCGTGGCCGAGTCGACGGCCCCCGCCAAGGCGGCTGTGCGTACGCGCGGCAACTCCGCAGCACGAACCGGGGGAAGGGTGGTAGGTTCGGGACCCCGGTCGATACGGATCACGACAGCTCCCTGGGCACCGGCGGTAGCCCCAGGTCGAGGCCCTCATCAATGAGCTTCTTCTGTAGGAGAAGCATCTCAGCATCTTCCTCAGCGGTACGCGTCGGGTCACTGGAGAGAAAGGTGTAGCGCCGCAGATCGTTACCGAGGTCGCTTGGGTAGAGCTTCTGGATGTTGAAGAAGCTCGAATAGATCTCGCTGCCCGTCATCAGCTTGGGCGAGGCGGGCGGCGCCTCGGCGACGACGTCGCCATTCTCGTCCAGACGAAGCATGATGATCTCATGCCGCTCAAGTGCCGGCAGGAGCATGGGCGAGTGGGTCGTCACGATGAACTGCATCCGCGGAAAGATGCGCTTGAGCATTGGTACGAGCCGCACCTGCCATGTCGGGTGGAGGTGCAGGTCGAGCTCGTCGATGAGGACCATTCCCTCCATGTCCTCAAGTGGAACGGCTTCACCGATGTCGAGGTACATCTGTCCGATGAGATCTGCGATCCAAGCGATGGTCGACTGATAGCCCTGCGAGAGCCATGTAGCAGGGACTTTTGTCTTCTGGCCGGAGAACGCGAACTCGAAACTGTGCGACCTGACCAAGTCACCCGGTTGCGACATTCCGCCTCGGCCTCGCAGTTCCACGGCGTCTACGTGGGGTAGGAGGTGGTTGTCGACGAACACCTTTTTGAGCGCATTGATGAAGGGTTCGAAGCGGGGCGTGTCAGCAAATTGATTGGCGAAGCCCGTGCCGACAAGTGATGCTTTTCCAAAGAGCGGCTCAAGCCGATTAAGAACGCGATCCGTAAGTGCGGACGTGCTGAGCGGCACCGGCAGTTGGCGCTGTGTGCCGTAGCCGACGACAAACCATCCTGGAAGGGATGTCGAACGAGCCTCGGAAACAACGCGTGCACGCACGGCATACGACAGGACGCCTGCCACGGCTTGGGCGACCGTAAGGTCAGAGGCTTTCTTTACAGGTCTTCCTGCCGAGAGAGACTTCAAGGCTTCAACAAATCTATCCAGCGCGATCATGGAGGGGGGGACCTCCTCGCTGGAATTGGACTGCAGCTGTTCGACAGGTGCGCTCCAGGAATTGCCTGAGAAAGTCGACTGAGCTGACTCGATACTCAGGGTGCTCCGCACACCTGTCGTCACTGGGCCTTTAACGAGGAGCGCCTCATGCTGAGGCGCGCGACGCCATTTTTCTAGTTGAGCGCCAAAAACAAAATCCGCGCTGATCCGAGCAGTCTCGGCGGGTCGTCTCAGGTCTGGCAAGGAAGGTACATCTGCCAACTGATTCGCGCGCTCTGGGCCGCTCGCCGCCAGGGCGATAGTCTGGAGTAGCGTCGTCTTGCAGGCCCCGTTCTCCGCTACGAACACGGTCCACATGCGCGGCTTGCCTTCATGCGTGAAGGAGAGCTCGAGGTTCCGCATGAGCTTCATGTTCTTCACGTGCAGGCGGGTGATGTACATGCGTGTCTCCGTCTGCCCGCCCGGCGCGCCCAGGCCTGCTCAAGCGGTGGGCTCTAGGGGCTCAGGACTTCGCAAGGCGGATCTTCTGCTCGCTCTTCTCGCGGCAGAAGGTGCAGAAGGTGGGCTCGCCCGCGGCGAACGAGGGCGTCCATGGCGGGTACATCGAGCACCGCGGATCCAGGCAGTGGTGCAGCTCCCACAGGTGCCCCAGCTGGTGCAGCGCGTGCCGGGTCACCGGCTTGTAGCCCACCTCGAGATCCTTGTACCCGGCGCTGGTGATGATCGCCTTGTCCTTGCCGAACCTCGAGAAGCCGTTCGTGGGCGCCTTGCCGCTCGGCAGCTCCCGCTCCTTCAGCTTCCGGCTCGTCAGGTAGAGGACCTTGTCGTCCTTGTAGGCCCGCACGCCCTTCACCGCGTCCAGCACCTTCTCGGCGTCCAGCGGCTCGGCCAGGCCCGCGGGCAGCTCGAACTGGCCAGTGTGCTCGCTGCCCACGCCGAACGCCGTGTAGAGCGTGCGGCTGAACTTGGCCAGCTGCTTGTCATCGTACGAGTCCAGCGTCACCACGCGAATCACGGAGCATCACCTCGGAAGCAAGGTTCTCGCCCGGCGGGCCACGTGCCCGCCGCTGGGCCGGCGCGACTTACTCGGTCTCTCCCTCGGGCTTCTTCTTCGGCGGGCGGCCGCGCTTCTTCGGTGCGGCGGGCGCGGCGGCCTCTCCCTCGGGCTTCGGCTTGGGTGGACGGCCCCGCTTCTTCGGCGCCGCCGGTGCGGCCGCGGCCTCTCCCTCGGGCTTCGGCTTGGGCGGACGGCCCCGCTTGCGCTTCGGAGCCTCTCCCTCGGCACTCTCGGCGGGCCCCGCCTTGGCGGCCTTCTTGGCGGCCTTGGGAGCCTCCTCGTCGCCCTCCTCCTCGGAGGACTCCTCGCCAGAGGCCTCCTCCTCCTCGGGCGGGGCCTCCTCCTCGTCCGGCGGCAGCTCCAGGTCTCCGTCGAGCCCCAGCAGCGACCCATCCAGCCCCAGGTCCTCCTCGTCCCCGTCGGCCCGCGGCCTGAACTCTTCCGCGGTGCGCTTGGGCCGCTCGCGGCCTGGCGGGAAGAGCACGAGATCGATCGAGTCCTCGGCGTTGACCTCGGGGATGTTCAGCGCGGCGGCCACCTCGGACACCAGCAGGTGGCGCGCGTTGTCGTACAGCTCGCGCTCCTTGGTGGGCAGCGGCCGCAGCTCGCTGAGCACCTGCAGGCCTTTGACGACCTCGGCCAGCCCCAGGATTCCGCCCTGGGTCATCCGGTCCAGGTTGGTGCGGGCCCGCTGCTTCCAATCCAGGTCGGCCTTGTCGCTGTCCGAGCGGAGGAAGGAGTAGATCTGATTCACCTCCTCGGCCGTGGCGACCTTGCGCACGCCGATGGCGGTGACCTTGGCCTGGGGCACCATCACCACCGCGCCATCTTCCTCCCGGCGCATGGTGACGAAGGTGAGCTTCTGGCCGGCCACTTCCTTCACATCGATGGCCGTGACGAGGCAGACCCCTTGGTTGGGGTACACCACCCGGTCATTCACCGTAAGCTGGAGTCCTTCTGGCATGTCCCCCTCGTGGGCGAGAGTAACGAGCGCAGAGGCCGGTCGTAGCACCGAGCGACGCCGGACGCTACGACATTACCGGTGGAGTGCTGCCGTTCGCGCATCCGACTGTTCGATCGCCAGGAGGCCGTGCATGACCTGGTGCAACCGAGCGTCCACGTGGGCCGCCACCTCGGCATCCGTGGGCTCCGGGGCCGGGGGCACCTGCTCTCCAGAGGACAACCCCGCCGCCGCCACAGCCGTCCCGAGCACCAGGAGCGTGAGCCACTTCTTCATGTGATGCCTCCCACTGTGCCCGCTGGAGGCGGGCCTCATGCGCGACAGGGTAGGGAAGGCGGGCGGTTGATCAATTTTTCGGCTACACGATGCTCCACATTGCTACAGGGGGCCACACGCCCAGGGAGGGTCAGCAGCCCTGGGGGCGAGGGCCGGCCACGGGGACGACCTCCACGGAGATCGCGCCGGCGTTGTCCTCCAGATCCTCGTCCGGGAAGGTGAAGCGCAGCCAGGACATGCCGGTGAAGCGGGTGGCATGGCCCGTCTCCACCACGCGGACGTGCCCGGGCTTCCAGGGGCCGCCTTCCTCCGCGCCGCACCCGCCGTCCTGGAGGACGAGGACCCGGCCCACGGCCTCTCCCTGGATGCCCCGGGTGCGGGCGGGCCGGGCGGTGTCGCGCAGGCGCACCTCATAGGTGGAGGCGGGATCGAGCCCCCGCAGGGTGTAGCTCTCCCCGGGGCGGGGCGTCAGCGCGTGCTGGCGCGCGTCCACCATCACCGTGGCGCCGGTGCCGCTCGCCGTCTCGCGCACCTCCACCTGGAGGCTGCCGGAGGGGGCGGCCTGAGCGGAGGTCTCCGGCACGAAGAGGTAGAGCGCGAAGGCGTTGCTCACCCGCAGCTCCTGGGCGCCCAGCAGCCCGAAGGACTTCCGCGCCGGGAGCGCCGCGCCGCCCTCCAGGTAATAGACGACGGTGTCCGCGGAGGGCCCAGCGCCCTTGCCCTGCGTCAGGTGGCCCTCGGTGCGCAGGGAGTACGTCCGCGACGGATCCAGGCGCAGCCGCGCCGCGGAGGACGGGGGGACGAGGAAGGCATGCTGCGAGGGCCGGAGCTCGAAGCTGGGGAGGGGGAAGGTTCCCTCATTGGGCACCTGGGAGCCCGGGGGCAGCGCGGAGGCGCCCGTCTGGGTCTGCCGGGCGAGCCGAGGATTCGCGGGGCGGAGGTTGGCGCGGACGGCCAGGGTGGCCCCCTCGTCGGCCTGGACGCGCTGGCTCCAGGACTCCATGCCGATGGCGTGCACCTCGATCAGGTGTTCGCGATCCGCCGAGAGGGGAATGAGCGCGGGGGTGTGGTCCATCAGGATCAGCCCATCCACCCAGACGGAGGCGCCCTGGGGCGTGGAGGTGAGCTCCACCGAGAACGTCTTGTCCTCTTCGCCCGTGACAATGAACGCGGCGGCCAGGAGCGCGGCGGCCACCGGAGCGCCAAACAGCACCCAGGAGGCGGGCGACCACCGCCGGCGCGCAGGCTCCGGGCTCTCCGGAGGGGGAGGCAGGGCAGGGGCGGGCAGCGAGCGGGACGGAGCCCGGAGGCGGGGCGGCTCTGCCGGCAGCCCCTTGCCCCACTGCTCGAGCTGGGCCAGGAAGTCCGGGGGGAGCCGCACCGGGCGCCCCTCGGTCACCAGCTCCGACTCGAAGAGGTAGCCCATGAAGTGGGCCAGGGCGCTGACGGGGAAGCCCGGCACCGCGGTGTGCAGGTACGTCTCCAGCGCCTCGCCGAAGGCCTGCGCCGAGGGGTAGCGCTGCTCGCGCTCCACCGCCATCGCGGTGAGCAGGATGCGCTCCAGCTCTGGGGACAGGCCCGGGTTGATGGAGCGCGGGGGCGGGAAGTCTCCGCGGGCGATGCGCTGCAGCACCTCCAGCCGCTCCCCCTCCCAGGGGAGCCGGCCGCAGAGCAACTGGTAGAGCACCACGCCCGCGGCGAAGATGTCCGCGCGCGCATCCAGCTCGCGGCCCAGCGCCTGCTCAGGGGAGAAGTACAGGTACTTGCCCTGGGCGGCGGTCGCCTCCGTCTCGCCGCTGCTGGCCAGCCGCGCCCGGGCAATGCCGAAGTCCACCAGCTTGATCTGCCCCTCGTACCCGAGCAGCACGTTCTGGGGGCTGACGTCCCGGTGGACGATGTTGAGCGGCCGCCCGCTCTCGTCGAGCCGGTTGTGCGCGTACTCCAGGCCCTGGAGCATCTCGGTGGCCACCAGCAGCGCCAGCGGGATGGGGAGCGCGGTGAGCTCCTTGTCCCTCGCCCGGCGCATCACCTTGGACAGCGGCTGGCCGTGCACCCACTCCAGGGCCAGGTAGTACTCGCCGTCCACCTCGCCGAAGTCGAAGACCTGGGAGATGTTGCCGTGGCTCAGGCCCGCGGCGATGCGGGCCTCGTTGATGAACATGGAGACGAAGGCGGGGTTGCCGGCGAAGGAGGGGAGGATCTTCTTGATGACCACCTGCTTGGTCACCCCGGCGGCGGCCGTCATGCGCGCGCGATAGATCTCCGACATCCCGCCCACCGCGATGCGGTCGAGCAGCAGGTACTTACCGAACTCCTGTCCGCCAACGGGCAGCAGCACGATTCGTCTTGGCTCCTTGCGGCAGGCTCCGCGCAGCGCTCGCCTCACTGCATGCCTCCGCGCGCGGCCGGCAGAAGCTATCATGCGAACCTGACCGTCCTGTCCTGAGAGATCGCTCGTGAACTCGCCTGCCCGCCTCCTCGCCGCCTCCCTGCTGCTCGTCTCCTCTGCCGCGCTGGCCGGTCCCGCCATCCTGCTCTTCCCCGCTCTGGGGCGGCCCGACGGTGTGGTCGTCCAGGGCCGCGTGCTGAAGGAGGCCCCGAGCCGGGGCAGCTCCGTGCTGTCGCGCAACCTGCGCCGGCTCACCGCGCCCAACTGGGAGGGCGCCAAGGTGGAGGTCTCCTTCCAGGGCCTCACCGCCACGGTGACGAGCGGGCACGATGGGAACTTCGAGGTGAACCTCCAGCCGAGCCAGGGCTCCACGTTCCCCACAGGGCTCTCCCTGGCCGAGGCGAAGGTGGTCGGCGCGAGCGCCCAGGTGCGCGTGGAGGTCGTGCCTGACACCACCCCCTACCTGCTCATCTCCGACTTCGATGACACGCTGGCCATCACGCAGGTCGTCAAGCCGGCGAAGCTGATGGAGTCCGCCTTCCTCAAGGACGCGGACACGCAGGAGGCGGTGCCCGGCATGGCGGCCTTCTATGGATGCCTGAAGGCGCCGGGGGCGCCGGCGTTCGCCCTGGTGAGCGGCTCGCCCGTCCAGTTCGTACCGCGCGTGAACACCTTCCTCACCCGCAATGCCTTCCCGTCATTCGCGATGTACCTGAGGGACCTGGGCCCGGGGACGCTCTCCAACTACAAGCAGCCCGCCATCCGCCGGCTGCTGAGCCAGTTCTCGCAGCCGGTGGTGCTGGTGGGGGACTCGGGTGAGAAGGATCCGGAGGTGTACGATCAGATCCGCGAGGAGTTCCCCGGGCGGGTGAAGGCCATCTACATCCGGGACGCGGGCCACTCCGAGGACACGGAGCGCTTCACGGACATGGTCCTGTTCAAGGAGGCGCGCGAGGCGGCCGCGCACGCGGTGAAGAGCGGGCTGGCTGATGCCGCCTGTGTCGCCGCGGCGTTCCCTGCCCCGGCGCCCACGGCGGAGACGACGGCTCCATGAGGAGGGCCGGGCGCAGGGTGCTCCTGGCGGCGCTGGCGCTGGCGGCCGGGTGCCGGGAGGAGAAGCCAGCCGAGCCGCTCACGTCGCTGGCGCCCCCACCGCTGGCTCCGCTCGCCGCCGACCCGGTGGATGCGGGTGGAGCGGAGGACTCTCTGTTCCGCCTCACTCCCGCGGAGGTGTACGGCGAGGAGGTTCCGGCGAAGGCGCTGAGGTTGGAGCTGGCGGGAGAGGCCGTGCGGCTGGGCGGGGAGAGCTTCACGCCGAGCCGGCCCGGAGAGGCCGCGCGGTTGGCGGAGGGCGTGCGGGGGAAGGCCGTGCTGGTGGTGCCAGACGCGGACACCTTCTTCGCGCAGACCTCCGAGCTGCTGGAGGTGCTGAGGGACTCGGCGGCGGAGGTGTGGCTGAAGCACCCGGAGGCCGCGGTCGCCTACCGGCTCGTCCTGAGGGACGAGGAGGGCTTCCGCGCGTGGCTGGCGGAGGTGGCGCCCGGCAAGCTGCGCATCATCCAGCGCTCGGATGGCTTCGAGCTGTCGACGAGCGTGGGGAAGTTGCCGGGGGGAGATCCCAATGGGCCCTCGGTCCCCGTGCGGGGCGGCAAGCAGGACCTCGCCACGCTGCGCAAGGGGCTGGAGCGGCTCAAGGGGCGCTTCAAGACGGCCGGGGACATCTGCCTGGTGCCCTCGTTCGGCACGGAGCTGGCGCAGGCGGCCCGGGCGCTGAGCGGCGTGTACACGGCGCCGGGCGAGCCCCTCTTCGAGACGCTCTGCCTGATCTACCCCACTCCTCCGCGCAGGGCAGACGGGGGGTAGAGCATTTTGCAAGCTGTTCGGAAGGACAGCTCGCTCGGCCCACGCAGCCGTGTACCGTACCGGGGCTGTCTGCTGCACTCCTCCGCTGAAGGATGGTGGCCCATGGGAAGCCTGCGAGCCCTCTACGAAAGGGCGGATGCGCGTGTTGCGGACTTCATGGCGCGCTACGGCATCGTCCTGTTGCGGATCAACCTGGGCATCGTGTTCTTGTGGTTTGGCGCGCTCAAGTTCTTCCCGGGCCTGAGCCCCGCGCAAGACCTGGCCACGCGCACGATCCACGTGTTGACGCTGGGCCTCCTGCCGCCGAGCGTGTCCATTCTCATCCTGGCGGCGTGGGAGTGCTTGATAGGGCTTGGCTTGATCTTTGGCTTGTTCATGCGCGCCACGCTGCTGCTGTTGTTCCTGCAGATGATGGGCACCGTCACGCCGATCTTCTTCTTCCCTGGCGAGATCTTCACGGCCATCCCGTACGCGCTCACGCTGGAAGGGCAATACATCGTCAAGAACCTGGTGCTCATCAGTGCGGGCCTCGTGATCGGCGCCACGGTGCGAGGTGGCGCTTGGGTGGCCAGGCCGGAGAACGGCCTCGCGAGCGCCTCAACTCCGTAGAGCCGGAGACACCCGAGGGGGTGGCTCCCAGGACGGAGGGGAGGGGCGAGCGCCCGGCTGCCCGCCTGGGCAGACTGGCGTCATGATGCAGCGCTTCACACCTTGCCCCCGCGGTGCTCTCACCCTGCGTGCAGGGGAGGGTGCACACCCACCGGAGGTGCCAGATGGCCACCGTTATCGAGATGTCGCAGTCCGCCGAGCAACCCACGGGCGGCGCCTTCCTCCTCCAGGAGGTGGGATCGCAGCGCATCATGACCCCGGAGCTGTTCACGGAGGACCATCGCCTGTACCTGAAGACGGCGATGCAGTTCAGCCGTGAGCAGGTGCTGCCCCAGGCTGAGCGCATCGAGGGCAAGGACAACGCGCTGCTTCGGGAGTTGCTGCGCCGCGCGGGTGAGCTGGGCCTGCTGATGATCGACATCCCGGAGGCGTACGGCGGGCTGGGGTTGGACAAGACGACCTCCCTGCTGATTACGGAGGCGATGAGCGTGATGGGCTCGTGGTCGGTGACGTTCAGCGCACACACGGGCATTGGCATGCTGCCCATCGCCTGGTTCGGCAACGAGGCGCAGAAGGCGAAGTACCTGCCGAGGCTGGCCACGGGCGAGTGGGTCGCCGCGTACGCCCTCACGGAGCAGGGGAGCGGCAGCGACGCGCTGGGCGCGAAGACGAAGGCGGTGCTGTCGCCGGATGGCAAGCACTACCTCCTGAATGGCTCCAAGCTCTACATCACCAACGCGGCGTTCGCGGACGTGTTCGTGGTCTTCGCGAAGGTGGACGGTGAGCGGTTCACCGGCTTCATCGTGGATCGGGACACGCCGGGGTTCACGGTAGGGCCCGAGGAGCACAAGATGGGCATCCGTGGCTCCTCCACGTGCCCGCTCTTCTTCGAGGACGCGCGGGTGCCGGTGGAGAACGTGCTGGGGGAGATCGGCCGCGGGCACAAGATCGCGTTCAACATCCTCAACTACGGCCGGCTCAAGCTGGGGGCGGGCGTGGTCGGGGGGATGAAGCTCCAGCTCGAGAACGCGCTGCGCTTTGCTCAGGAGCGCAAGCAGTTCGGCACGGCCATCGTCCGCTTCCCGCTCATCCGTGAGAAGTTCGCTCGCATGGCCACGCTTCTTTACGCGAACGAGTCCATGACGTACCGGACCGCGGGGCTGGTGGACGGGCGGCTGGCGGGGAGGGAGCGGCAGGAGAAGGACTACGACGCGCACATGATCGCCTCCATCGAGGAGTACGCGATCGAGTCCTCGATCATGAAGGTGTTCGGCTCGGAGGCGATCGGGCAGGTCGTGGACGACGCGGTGCAGATCCACGGTGGGGCGGGCTACATCGAGGAGTACCCGGTGGAGCGGGCCTATCGGGACGCGCGCATCAACCGCATCTTCGAGGGCACCAACGAGATCAACCGGATGCTCATCACCGGGTTGTTGCTGAAGCGGACGGTGAAGGGGGCGCTGCCGCTGATGGCGGTGGCGCAGTCGGTGGAGGAGGAGCTGGCCCAGGGGATGGTGCCGCGGGCGCGCCGGGAGGATGCGCTGGCCGCGGAGGAGCGGGCCGCGGAGTGCTTCAAGCGCATGGCCCTCTATGGGCTCAAGGTGGCGGCGGAGACGTTCGGCACGGAGCTGGATCAGCACCAGGAGGTGCTCGCGGGGCTGGCGGACGTGGTGATGGACGCGTTCGCGCTGGACTCGATGGTGACGCGGACGCGGCAGAGCGCCTCCAACGGGACGCTGGACGCGGCGCGGGTGGCGATGACGCGGCTGTACGGGATGGACGCCATGGCGCGCTCGTTCGAGCGAACGCGGCGCGCGCTGTGCGGCTCCGCCCAGGGAGAGGCGCTCCAGAAGCACCTGGCTCGGGTCGCGCCGCTGCAGCTCTTCACTCCGTACAACCCCGCCGAGCTGCGCGAGCAGATCGTGACGGCGGTGGAGAAGGCTGGCGGGTATCCGCTGTCCGCGCTTTAGGAGACCGCCTCGTCGGTGATCACGAGTCGACAGGTCGCGGAACGCCTCGATCTGCGCCTTCAGATCAGTTGGGGCACGGGGCGCCGGCGGCGGCCCAGGTCTCCCACGCGGAGATGAACGTCGCGTACGGCGTGGACACCGGCGCACGACCGAAACCCGGGTTCCACCCCCAGGTCACGAGCGGAGTCCCCAGGTGTTCGCGGAGCGCGGCCATGTCCTTGCTGCCGTTGCGCGCCGGGTCCTTGATCTGCTCGCACAATGCGCGCGGCTCGACGCCGACGAACACGAGCTTCTCCTCGGGCTTCGGCATGTGCCAGCCCTCGAGCACGCCGGGCGGGACGTGGAGGCCATAGTTACTTGGAGGATTCGCCGGGCCGTGGCACGTCGTGCACTCGGCGCCCGCCATGCCAAATCCCGTGGGCCCGCGCAGCACGTTCATCGAGTGCACGCGGCCCTCGTCGCCCTGCAGAGGCGCATCGCCCGCAGGATGGCAGTTCTGGCAGCGCGGGTGCTGGAGCACCGCGCGCACGGTCGCGAACGCGGCCACACCGGCGGCGGGGTCCGGCTTCGAGCTCGCCGGCGACGCCAACTTGCCGCCGCATCCGGCGAGAACGAGAACGAGCGTCACGAAGGTACGCATCATCGAGAGTCCTCTGCGAGGCGCAGCGGCAGCGTGCGCAGCCGTTGCTTGGTGAGTGCAAACACAGCGTTCGCGACGGCAGGCGCGATGGGCGCGGTCGCCGGCTCGCCGATGCCACCCATCTTCGCGTCGCTGGGGATCAGGTGAACACTGATCTTCGGCATCTCGGGCATGCGGAGCACGGGATAGTCGTGGAAGTTGCTCTCGACGACCTTGCCGCCCTCGATGCTCAGCTTGCCGTGGAGTGCCGCGGTGAGCCCGAACGCGATCGAGCCCTGGACCTGTGCCTCGATTCCAAGCGGGTTGACCGCGGTTCCGCAGTCGACCGCCGCCGTCACCGCATGGACCTTGATGCGTCCACCCTCGACCGAGACCTCCGCGACCTCGGCGATGATCGAGCCAAACGACTCGTGCACCGCCAGGCCACGCGCCCGGCCCGCCGGCGCGGGTGTTCCCCAGCCGGCCTTTGTCGCGGCCGTCTCGAGTGCGCGCGCGAACCGTGGCTTCCCCTTGAGAAGCGCGAGGCGATACGCGAGCGGATCCTTGCCGGCGGCGTGTGCCAGCTCGTCGATCATGCTCTCCATCGCGAACGCGGTATGGGTGTGGCCGACGGAGCGCCACCACAGCACGGTGATCGGCGTCTTCGGGGAGTGCAGCGAGACGTGCTTTGACTTCGTGTCTTCGAGATAAGCCGAGTCGGCGATGCCTTCGACCGACGTCGCGTCGACGCCGTTGTGGATCGCGAACTTCTCGAACGGAGTGCCAACGAGGATCGACTGCCCGACGACGACGTGATGCCACGCCTCCGGCATGCCGGCCTTGTCGATGCCGACGTGGACGCGGTGGACGTACGCGGGGCGGTAGTACCCGCCGCGCATGTCGTCCTCGCGTGTCCATACGACCTTGACCGGGACGCCGGCCGCCTTCGCGACGATCACGGCCTCGGACACAAAGTCCGACGCAGGGTTCGCGCGGCGACCGAATCCACCGCCGAGGAACGTGGTGTGGATCGTGACCTTGTCGGGCGTCGTGCCCAGAAGGTGCGCCGCGATGCCCTGATCGACGGTCTGGAACTGGGTACCCGTCCAGATCTCGCAGCGATCACCGTCGATCTTCACAGTGCAGTTGAGCGGCTCCATCGTGGCATGCGCGAGATACGGCACCTCGTACGACGCATCGAGCTTGCTCGCGGCGAGGTTGATCATTCCCTTCACCTTGCCGGTGTCGACCACGGTCGTGCCCTCGTCGTTTGCGAGCTTGCGGAACTCGGCGAGGAGCTTCTCGGTGCTGGCACCACCGCCCTCCGGCGTCGACCACTCCGCGCGAACTGCATCGCGACCGAGCTTCGCCGCCCAGAAGTGCTCGGCGATGACCGCCACACCGTTCGCGGTCTGTACGACCTTCTCGACGCCGGGGACCTTCAGCGCATCGGCACCGTCGAACTTCACAAGCTTTGCACCGAACGCAGGCGGCCGCAGCACGACCGCGGTCCGCAGGCCGGGGAACGCGACGTCAATGCCGAACTGCGCCTTGCCGGTGATCTTCTCGGGCGTGTCGAGCCGGCGCACCGTGGTACCGATCAGCTTCCACTCCTTCGGCTCCTTGAGCTTCACCGTCTCCGGAGGGGGCAGCTTCATCGCCGCCTCGGCGACCTCGCCGTACGTCAGCGTCTTGCCACCGAACGTGATCACGCCGTTTGTCGCGGTGAGCTTCGCGGGCGTGGTCTTCCATCGCGTCGCGGCTGCGCGCAGGAGCAGCACCTTCGCCGTCGCGCCGACGTTGCGGTACCGGTCGAACTCGCCATTCGTCGACGACGACCCGCCGGTCATCTGGATCCCCATGGCGGGGTGACCGTAGGCCTGCGCCGCAGGTGCATGCTCGCAGCGCACCTTCGACCAGTCACAGTCGAGCTCCTCTGCGATCAGCATCGCGAGGCCGGTCCAGATCCCCTGGCCCATCTCGGAGTGAGCGAGCAGCACGGTGACCGAGTCATCACTGCCGATCCGCAGGAACGCGTTCGGGGACGGCAGCGGCTGTTCGGCCTTGGGCGCGGCGCGCGCGACGTTCGGCACGTAGAAGCTGATCACCAGCCCCGCCGTGCCCGCCGCTGAACCGGCGAGGAATCCTCGGCGCGAGATCGTCACTTCGCACCTCGCTTCAACCGCGAGGCGAGATGGATCGCTTCGCGCACGCGCACGTACGTCCCGCAGCGACAGATGTTGCCCGACAGCGCGGCGTCGATGTCGGAGTCCGTCGGATCGGGCTTCTTCTCCAGCAGCGCCACGGCCGTCATGATCTGACCGGACTGGCAGTAGCCGCACTGCACGACATCCGCCTCGGACCATGCGCGCTGCACGGGATGCGAACCGTCCGGTGACAGCCCCTCGATCGTCGTGACCTTGCGCGCACCGACGCTCGAGACGGGGGTGACGCAGGCGCGAACGGGATTGCCGTCGAGGTGCACTGTACACGCCCCACACTGCGCCATTCCGCAGCCGTACTTCGTCCCGCTCAGTTGGAGAAGGTCACGCAGGACCCACAGCAGCGGCATGTCGCCGCTGGCGTCCACCTCGCGCACCGCGCCATTGATGTCGAGCTTCATTCCCATGTCACGCCTCTCGTCGTTGTCTCAGGGGGTTCTATCACCGAGTTTAGAATTTGCCGTCCGTCCTTATGCTCAGGTTGTTTCGCCATTTCCCTAGGTGGCGAAGACGAGGATCGAAGTGACGGCGCATCAGTGACAGGGCCTCAGCCCGCGGCCCCGGGCTCGAAGCGCGCGAGGAAGACCTTGAACTGCAGCGAGACGAAGATCGGACGCGGCGCTACCAGCCCTGTCTGGGCGAACATCGCGAACAGGGCGGCATCGGACTCGATGGGCCGCATCGTCGTCAGGGCCTGGCGCCGATGCTCCAGTTCGTCCGGTGGGATGCCGTACGCCCGCCACCGCCGCAGCTCCACGTTCGACAGCTCGGCGTCGTTGCCGACGCGGCAGCCCAGGACGAAGGGCGCTCCGGGCTTGAGCCGCCGGGTCACCTCGCGCAGCAGCTCGAGCCGGCCTTCCTCGTCGGCCACATGGTGCAGCACCCCCATCATCTGCGCTCCGTCGAATGGGGGCCCGGGGGGGAGGGTGTGCAGCTCACCGACGTGCAGGTGCGTCCGGGAGAGCAGCCCCTCGGCTTCCAGGCGTTTCCGGGCGACGGCGAGCATGGCGTCGGAGGGATCGACGCCCGTGAAGCGCCAGCCCGGCACGTCGAACCGGGTGTAGGGCATCAGCTCCGCGCCCGTGCCCAGTCCCACGAAGAGCAGCGCCGCCGCCTGCTGGCCGTCCAGCTGGCTGGCGAGCGCGCTGACGCTGACCTCGTACATCGCGTGGCAGCCGGCGAGGGAGACGGAGGCCTGGGTGTCGTAGTGGGCGGCGCGGTCGGCGCCAAAGCCCGGCACGAGGTGGTGGGCAGAGGGAGTGGGGTGCTCGTGAGCCATGATGTGTCCTCCAGGGACCCGCGCGGGGCGGGCGATGATGACCGGAGGATGCGCAGGGACGCCGGCGGGCGGGAGGGCGGGGATTCATGCCGGATCGGCGGATATTGCGATCTCGCCGATCCGGGCTCAGCACCCCTCGCTCTGTCGGCCTCGGTGCTGGGAGGCCTGTTGAAGGCGAGGACTCGACTAGACCAGTTTCGCCATGATCTCGCGCTCGCGCTGCTCGAGTTTGATCGAGGCGAGCGTCCAGTCGATGAGTTCGTCGGCGACCGACACGTCGAGACCGAAGGCGCTGGCGGCCTCCTTCACCGACGCGCGCTCCTCGGTCGCGATCTCGCCGTCGGCGCATGCAACCTCGACGAGCATGCGCAGCAGGGAGACGCGCAGCTCGCGGATCTCGATCTTGCTGACGATGTCGGTGAGGCGGCTGGGCTTCTGGAACTCCCTCTCGATGAGCGCGGCGACCTGCTCGTCGCGGGGCGACAGGCCGATGCCCACCACCATGTCATCGAGCTGCTGACGCTCGTCCTCGGTGATGCGGCCATCGCTCGCCGCCACGTTGGCCATGGCCTGGACGAACGCCAGTAACTGCTCCTGGGGGTACTCGGGATTCATATCGTCTCCTGGGCGGGCCGGGCTGCTCGGTGACGCAGGATAGTGGGCGCCCGCGAGGACTGGAAACGGTTTTCGTCCGGGCACGCGAGTGAGGTGAGTGACTCCTCCAGGCTCCGAAGCTCGCCCCTCCCCGTTCACCGCGCGCCGTGGCGAGCTCCCCATGCGCGGGCTTGCTTCTCGGCGGTGGCCAGGTCGACCGACACGAAGTCCCGGCCCGCCGCAGTGCTTCAACCCCTCCTATGCGCGGGATAGAGTCCCTCCCATGCCCCTGCGCCTCTCCGTGTTCTTGTGCCTGGCTGTGGCCTGCTCCAAGACTCCCGTGCTGGCTGCTGACGCCGCGGAGACTGTGCCCGCGCCGGGCAAGCCCATCGCATTGCCCAGCCAGCTCGTGGAGGACCGCTTCTTTGTCTCCCCGGTGAGCAGCGACGGACAGAAGCTGGAGCTGTTCACGGATACGGGGGGCGGACTCTTCCTCATGGAGGAGACGGCGCAGCGGCTCAAGCTCGCCATGGAGGAGCTGCCCTCGGAGGAGTCCAAGACGGGGAAGTTCACGGTGGTGCGACTGCCCGGTTTCCAGCCAGGAGCAGGGATTCCTCCCGTCACGGGGGGCGAGGGGATGATCCCCGTGGCTCCAGCGGCCAAGGCGTCCAGGCCCCCGAAGGAACTGATGGGCGATGGCATGCTCGGGCAGTCCTGGTTCGCCGAGCGGGTGTGGACCTTCGACTACCCCGGTGGGAGGTTATGGTGGCGAGCGCCCGGGGATGTGCCTGGCGTGGATGCCAGCCACCGCGTCTCTCTCGGCTTCCCCGTGAACAGGCAGGGCGGGCGGGCTGCGAACTTCCCGCGCATCCAGGTGACGGTGGACGGCGAGACGCTGGATCTGCTCTTCGACACGGGCGCCACGGTGTTGCTGACGGACGCGGCGCTGCAGGCGCTCGGAGATGGCCGTCCGGCGGCGCGCGCCACCAGCTTCATCACCCGCTCCACCTTCGAGCGCTGGCACCAGCGTCACCCGGACTGGCGCGTCATCGAGGACGCGGACAAAAACCTCCCGGGCGCGGCGCTCATCGAGGTGCCCGAGGTGGAGGTGGCCGGGTACAAGGTGGGCCCCGTCGGGTTCACCACGCGGCCCGACAAGAACTTCCACGAGTACATGTCCCGGATGATGGATAAGCAGGTGGAGGGCGCGCTCGGCGGCAGCGCGCTGCACTTCTTCCGCGTGACGGTGGACTACCCCAACGCCGTGGCGGCCTTCGAGAAGCCCTGAGCCGAGGCCCTCGTGAGGCCCTGCCCCAGCTCACTCAGTGCGGGGCAGGCGGTTTCACCAAACAGCCACAAAGCGCTGGGGTGAGCTTTATTCTTCTCTGAAGCGGCACTCCAGGGTCAACCTGCAACGCGCCCACCAATCTCCGGGAAGCGCTCGTACGCACGCACGAGCGCCTCAAGGTGCGCAGGGTTGTCAAGATCGAGCGGCGCATCTGTGAGCCGCACCACCCACCCGCCTGTTGCTGTTCGCCGCGCCCGGGAGAGCAGGCCCGCGTCGCGCGAGGGGTCCGGAAAGCCGAGGCTCCGTGCGGCAGCGGCCGACCAGTAGTTCAGCCACCCGAGGCGATGCGGAAGCTCAGGCGAAGGGATTTCCCACGAGATCTTGAGCGTCGGCAGTCCTCGGGGTGGCGCCTCCGGGGCGAGTTCTGGATTTTGCGTCTGCCGCGCGATATCCACCGACGCGCTGAACGGCGTCACATGCCCCCAGAACGCGCGCGCGCCCTCCGCCACAGCCTCCAGCACATCCGCTGCCGCCGCGACGGCGTCTGCGGTCAGGGGCAGCGCCGCATGGACTTCCAACTGGGCCTGACCGCCCGGCGAGCTGACCGCCGAGGTTTCCATTCCGCTAAGCGACACGAGGAAGCTTTCGTTGCCGTTGCAGACGAGCGGAAAGCCCCCTTCCTCTGGTCTCCCTGCGGCGACCCAGCCGTTGCGCTGGGGAAGCGGGATGAACTGCCCCTCGTTGGAAATCGTCCACCCCAGGCGCAAGCCAGGGAGCGCTCGTTCCATGGCTTGAACAACGGCCACAGGGCGGCCATCCTCCCCCACGAGCGCAGGTGCGTAGACGAGCATGCTCAGTTCATTTTCTTGAGTGGCCGGCATTTCAGCACCAGTCCATGACGACGACGAGGCCCCTGAGATCTTGGTACGCGTTCTCCAGCGCGGCTTTATGCGCGGCGCTGCGCACACCGATACGAAAGTCAAATCCGCAGGCCCTGGCAAGGTCGCGCTCGCGCCGCAACAGCGGCCCCTGATTGTCGATCACAATTCTTCGAAGAGCGGCCGTGTACGTGTCGAAGTTGTCGGTCTTGACCTCCCACAGCACGCCCGCGCGGATTTGCAGAGCGTCGAAGTGCTTACCGTTGACGAGCGCATCAAAGCCGGGGAAACCGTTCTGCGGAACTTTGTCGGCGCACTGATTGTGCAGGGGATCCCCGCCAAGGTGCGGCTTGATGTGGGGGATGCACTCAGGACGGGGGGCCGAAGCCACCGGAGCAGGCGGATCCCTGTTCGATCCGGACCTCTCCGGCTCCGGGTTCGCCCGCGGCTCATGCTGCGGATGCCCGTGCGGGTCCACCATGACAGTCACGGGCGGAGCCAAGCCGGGCGCCGGAAGAACGGGCGCAACGGGCTTCGGCGCGACGAGGGGAGCCACCCATGGGATAGCGACTTGGTTGTACTGCTTCGGCTCGTCCTGCTGCGGCTCTGTCGTAGCGCAGCCGCAGATCAGGAACAGGAGTGCGCTGCAAGTTCGGAACCTCATTCCACTCCTTTTCACGGATGAGGGGTCGGTGCGGGTCAAAGCTGGGCAGGTGCTACGTTGGATCATGCCAGCATGCCCCGACAGCGAGAGCCGGTGGAGCCGGCAGCCACCGTCGAGGCTGCCCAGTTCGGGCCGGCGAAGCCCCGCGTCTGACGGCGCCAGCTCGGGCCGGTGGAGCGTGCGTAGTTCGGCAGCGCGGAACGCGCGCAGGCGGCTGCGCAAGAAGGATCTGCGCGACTTCCTGACGACTTGGGCGGGAGGAGCCACCGCGGAAGCATGACAGGCCGGTTTACCCCAGCACGGTTTCGGCCTGCGCCATGTTGCACGTATGTCGCAGGAGCCTGCGGAACGGGATGGGACAGGACGGGACGACACGGGACGCGGCGGGATAACGACTCCGAATCATTCCGGGCGGTTGCGAGGTAAGGGCGCGACTCTGTTGAGGGTTTCGCACCGCCCGGCGTGGGTTCGATTCCCGCCGTCTCCAAGCAGCACAGAGCCCTGTGGTGCCACTCGAGGAGCTGGAGCTGGACGCGAATGAGCTCGGCGCGGTCGGGGTCAGTCTTGGCCGCGGCGTCGGCATATGCGATGCGTGGCGTGTCTGCCGCCGGGTTCTGCAGAACCTCTGCGTGCAGCTTGTCTAGCTCCGACATCGTCGGCGATCGTGCCATGCAAGCGATGTGAGGCCCTGCCCCAGCTCACTCAGTAGCCCAGGCGCTCGGAGATGGAGTGGTCGAGCTGCCGGTGCCAGGTGTGCCAGTCGTGGGGCATGTCGTGCCCCCAGATGTCGATGTTGTGGGGGATGCCGCGCTGGTTCAGCAGGTGGCTGAAGTGCTCGGTGAGGTGCGGGTGTTCCCACTGGCCCCGGCTGGACACCAGGTGGATGCGGCTGTGGTGGCGCAGCAGGTCCATGGCGTGCCCCTCCGGCAGGTGAGGCACGTAGGAGGCGGGGTTGTTGAAGTAGACGTCGTCGTTCCAGAAGCCGTGCAGGAAGTCCGGCCGCAAGTCGTAGATGCCGCCCATCGCCAGCAGCACCTCGAAGAGGTCCGGCCTGCGGAAGAAGGCGTTGGCCGCGTGGAAGGCGCCGAAGCTCGCCCCCGTGGCGCCCATGCGCGCCGAGCCGTTGCCCAGCAGGCCGCGAATGTGCGGGACGACCTCGTTCTCGATGTACTCGGAGAAGAGCACCTGGCGGCGCGCCTTCTCGTGCAGGGGCACGCTGGGGTTGAGCCAGGCGTGGTTGTTGATGCTGCTGATGCTGAAGATCTGCACGCGGCCCGAGAAGAGGTGGTGGGCCACCGCCTGGATGAGGCCCATGCGCTCGGCCTCCAGGAAGTCTCCGCCGGGTGTGGCCGCCGTCCTGATCACGCAGCCCGTCGTACCTGAGCGCGCAGGGGAGCGAGGGTGAGGTCCATTGCGGCATCCCAGCAGTCGGAGAGGACAAGGGAGCGGAGGTCGATGACGTGCTGGCCGCTGTCCTCCTTCCACCTGCTGCCCGGCCGTTTCATGCGCATGCCGATGAGGGACTTGCAGGTGGCCTCGACGTTGCCGCTGCCGATGGGCAGTCCTGCCTTTCGGGCATCGGCGTAGTGCATCCGCTCGCCGTGG